>ENA-OWPN01000002-OWPN01000002.1-human-gut-metagenome-genome-assembly--contig:-NODE-2-length-442295-cov-107.573578_pt1 | contig 442295 bp, 364 predicted proteins | sample MGYA00248266_ERZ651850 | MGnify/ENA primary metagenome ERZ651850 (study PRJEB26924, sample SAMEA4378296) | human gut metagenome | biome: human gut; feature: human-associated habitat; material... | reverse complement strand
TGGTCCTTGTTCTGGTCCTTGTTCTGGTCCTTGTTCTGGTCCTTGTTCTGGTCCTTGTTCTGGTCCTTGTTCTGCTGCTCTTGTTGTTTTTTCTTTTCCTCTTCCAATTTCTTCTTTAATTCCTCCAACTGCTTGCGGTATTCGTCCAGAGATTTGTCATAACGGAGCATTTCCTCCTTGTTGGCGGCCGCTCCTTCATGGGAGCCGTAGGCGGAGAGGGCGTCGTCAAAGCGCTTGACGGCTTCCTTGACGTGTTCTTTCGCCACGGGTATTTTTGCCAGGCGGGCGTCAATTTCCTTGATCTGGTCATCAATGGAAGAGGGCTGCGCCTGCGGTTGTTCCCCTTCCGGCCGGGAGAAGATCATGGTTTTACGGGCCTGGGCGGCTTCCAGGTTGCCAAGGTTGAAGTGGGAATCCGCCTGAAGGGAGGCTTTGGGAGAAAGGAGCGCCTGGGAGAATGCTTCCGCGGCTTCCTTGGGGTTGTCCGCTTTTTGTTCCAGGCAGCCTTTGGCGAATTCCAGGGCCTGGCGCGTTTCTTCCGCCAGGTCCGGAACGGCGAGCATTTCATCAATGGCCTTGACGGCTTCCTCTGTCTTTCCCGTCCGGATCAGGTCCGTGACGTTGTCCAGGGCGCTCGTGTCCGCGCGCGCTTCCGTGCCCAGCAGTCCGGCGCAGAGCAGGGTTGCGGCGGCCAGGGCGGTCATGCCGCGGCGTCCGGAACGGCGGAAGGAGCGCCAGCGGGTACCCGCCAGAAGAGTGAGGAGCAGGCAGATGAGGGCCGGAACGGCAAAGATGACGTAGCGGTCGTTCGGCACGCGGCGCACTTCCTCCCGGCCTTCCGTGATGTCCAGGCGGTCCGCGATGTCCCTGACGAAGCGGTTCAGCGCCGCTCCGTCGGAGAGCTGCACATACTGGCCGTCCGTCTGCCGGGCCAGGTATTGCAGGCTTTCCGGATTGAGCTTGGAGACGACATGCTGGCCGCGGCGGTCCCGGTACAGGCCGGAGGGGGATTGCTCATCCGGAATGGTGGTGCCGATGGTGGTGCCGATGCCCGCCGTTACGATGATGAGCTGGTGCTGCCTGGCGGCTTCCGCCGTCTTGTAAGTGATGTTGACGGTGTCTTCCCCGTCGCTGAGGATGACCAGGGCGTTTTTGGCGTCCGCCTCCTTGTCCCGCTTGAAGGTCTGGAGGGCCAGCCGGACGACGTTTTCCAGATTGGTGCCTCCCTGGGAGACCCAGCCGAATTGAAGCTGTTCGATGGTTTCCTTCAGCGCGTTGTGGTCATGGGTAAGGGGCATGAGCAGGACGGCGTCCCCGGAGAAGATGATGATGCCGAAGTTGTCCCCCGGCAGGGCGTCCAGCAGGTCGTAGGCGGCGGTTTTAGCCCTTCCCAGGCGGGTGGGGGAGGCGTCCTTGCTGAGCATGGAGCGGGAGCAGTCAATGGCGATGAGGATATTGCGCGATTTGGGAATCTCCTTTACCTCCGTGTAGCCGTCCACCGGACGCGCGATGGAGAGGATGGCGAAGATGGAAGCCAGCACGGCAAAGATGACGGGGAGCACCCGGTGCCAGGTGGCCGGAGCGTGAACCAGCTCCTGCCGGTATTCCGGGGAGACGAGCACTTCCCATTTTCTGGAACGGCGGCGCCACAGCCACCAGGCCGCCGCCGCGAGCAGGGCCGGGAGGATGAGCGCGTACAGAACGTTGGGATAAAGGAAGGTCATGGCGGGAAAGGGATGGTGTTACGGGGCGGGGGCCGGTTTGAGCACTTGCAGGGAGAGGCCCAGTAGCGTCAGCGCGGCGCCCGTTACGAGGAAGTACATGAAGTATTCTTCAATGTGGCGGACGGTCTGCACCTTGGCCTCGCTTTTTTCCAGCTTGCCGATGGAGGCGAACGCCTTGTTGAAGGAGGCCATGTTCGTGGCCCGGAAGTGCTCCCCGCCCGTGAGCTGGGCTATTTTCCGCAGGGTGGGTTCGTCAAATTCGCTTTGCACCACCATCCCGTTCGCCAGGGTGCCTTCTTCCGTGCCCACGGCGATGGTATAAATCTTGATGCCCAGCTTGGCCGCGTTTTCCGCCGCCACCAGCGGGGATATCTGGCCGGAGTTGGAGGCGCCGTCCGTCACCAGGATGATGATTTTGGATTTGGTGTCCTTGCGGTCGTCCAGCCGGGTGGCCGCCGCCGCAATGGCGGAGCCGATGGCCGTGCCGTCCGCCTGGATCATGCGAGGATGGAAGTCCCGGATGATGCCGTTGACCAGGGCGTGGTCCAGCGTGAGCGGACAGAAGGATTTGGTTTTCCCAGCAAAGCCCACGATGCCGATGCGGTCGTCCGGACGGCTGTCGACGAATTGGGTGATGACATGCTTGGCGGCCACCAGGCGGTTGATGGGCATGCGGTTGAGGACCATGTCCGGCGTCTCCATGGAGTAGGAGAGGTCAAAGGCGATCATGATGTCAATGCCGTTGACGGTGCGGAAGGTTTTATCCTCCACTTTTTGGGGGCGCGCCAGCGCGATGGCGAGGGCCGCCGCCGCCAGCACGAAGCAAATGGCCCCTATTTTTCCGGCCAGGGATTGGGGATTGCGCGCCAGGGAGGAGATGAAGCGAACGGTCGGGTAGGTGATGGAGCCTTCCGCCCCCCGCCTGCGGCGGAGGATAATGAGGCACAAGATGAAGGGAAGGACATAGAGCCATTCAGGTTGTGCGAATTGGAAGTGTTCCGTCATGGTGTGCTAGCGTTGGTTGGGGCGTGGGGAAGGTTTTTTGACGACGAGGTCCGTTTCCTCCTTCGTGCGGTGTGCGTCCGCTTCTATGTCGTTGATGAGTTGGACCGTGTCGTCCGCCAGTTCGTTGACCAGGGAGTCGTTTTCCGGAGTGTCCGGCTCATATTTCAGGGAGGCCATGCGGTCCAGCAGGTCGCGCGTGGGACCCTGGAGTTCCGAGGGGAGCGCGGTGAGCGCGTCCGCCCGGCGGTTGAATTCCTGCTGGGTTTCATACAACGCCGGGTCTTTGGTTTCCCCCACCAGGTATTTCCGGAGGAGCAGGGAGAATTCCACGGCGGCCTGCCTGAGGGAGGGGTGGGTTTCCCGGAGCATCGTGATGTCCCGGATAGCGGTTTCCGCCGGGCTGAGCGGCGCGGCGGGGGTGCGCCCCTTCCTGCGGATGAGCACGATGACGGCTATGGCGACGGCCAGCAGGATGGAGGCGAGCATGATCCAGATGCCCCACGTATCCCAGAAGCCCGCTTGGAGGTAGGCGTCCGGGGACTGCGTTTCCATCAGCGTGGGGAAGGCCGGCGGTTCCGGAATGGCCGTGGGGGGAGTCTGGAAGGTGGCGGGTGCTGGCATGGCTGGCGGAGAAGGGTTTAGCGTGAGAATTTGCGGGACCTCCTGGTGAAGAGGGCCTGGAGGGGCGGCATGAAGTTGTCCGTGGTCTGGAGGTCCAGGAAATCGATGCCTAGGCGGCGGAAGTCCTGCGTCCATTTTTCACGGTGCAGGTGCACGACGTTGGCGTGGGCTTCCCGGACGTCCTGGCGGGCGAGGTTCAGGAACATGCTTTTGCCGGTTTCCGGGTCTTTCAGGATGACGCGCCCGGCGTCCGGAAGGTGCAGCTCCATCGGGTCCGCGATGCGGATGGGGATGAAGTCGTGCTTGAAGTTGAGCTGTCCCAGGGCGGCCTTGTTGTGCTCGCTCCAGAAGTCGCTGAGCATGATGACCATGGCTGCCTTTTTCTGGGAAAGGACGAGCTGCCGGGCTACATCCGCGATGCTTTGATCCGCCCCGTCGTTTTTACTGGCTACGATTTCACGGACGATGCGCAGGGTCTGCTTGATGCCCTTGGCCGGGGGAATGTAATGGGAGTGGCTGTTCCCGTAAATGAGAAGGCCGCACTTGTCCCCGCTCTGGGCCGCGCTGAAGGCGAGCACCGCGGCCACTTCCGCCGCATAGTCCAGCTTGGAAGCCCGGGCCGCGGAGGAGGCGTAGTGCATGGAGCCGCTGACGTCCACCGCCAGAATGACGGCCTGCTCCCGTTCCTCCCGGAAGCGGCGCACGAAGGGGGAGTTCATCCTGGCCGTCACCTTCCAGTCAATGAAGCGGGGATCGTCTCCCGGCGTGTATTCCCGGAAGTCGTCAAAGTCCAGCCCCTGGCCGCGGAAGCCGGACTGGTATTGCCCGGCGAAGTTTTCCGTGGCCAGATGCCTGGCGCGCAGTTCAATGCGGCGCACGCGCTTGAGAATGTCTGAGGCTTTATCCATGAAGTGATCCTCCCTGTTTGAATTCAATCAGGTTCCGGTGAGGCGCCCCGCGGGGGCTGAAGGATAAGGGCGGACGGGGGTGCCGCCTCCTGCCGTCACGGCACGGGAACCTTCGTCAGGATGTGGTCGATGACGTCGTCCGTGGAGATGTTTTCCGCTTCCGCCTCATAGGAGAGCAGGATGCGGTGGCGCAGGATGTCATGGGCCAGGTCTTTGATGTCCTGCGGGGTGACGAAGGAGCGGTGGTGCATGAAGGCGTTGGCGCGGGCCGCCAGGGCCAGGTTGATGGTGGCGCGCGGGGATGCGCCCGCGCGGATGAGGCCGCGCAGTTTCACGTCCACCGTTTCCGGGAAGCGGGTGGCGCGCACCAGGTCCACGATGTAGCCGCGCACGGCGTCGTCAATGTAAATCTGGTTCACCAGGTCGCGGGAGGCCGCCACCTGTTCCGGCGTGGTGACCGGAGAGGTTTCCGGAGGCTTGGCGGAGCTGGCCATGAGGTCCAGCACCTGGAGTTCTTCTTCGCGCGTGGGGTAGGTGACCAGAACCTTGAAGAGGAAGCGGTCAAGCTGGGCTTCCGGAAGCTGGTAGGTGCCTTCCTGGTCAATGGGGTTCTGCGTGGCAAGCACCAGGAAGGGGTCCGGCAGGCGGTAGGTGGTTTCCCCCAGGGTTACCTGGCGTTCCTGCATGGCTTCCAGCAGGGCGGACTGGACCTTGGCCGGGGCGCGGTTGATTTCGTCCGCCAGGATGAGATTGGCGAAGATCGGGCCTTTCTTGGCAGTGAACTGCCTTTCCTCCGGATTATAGATCATGGTGCCCAGCAAGTCCGCCGGCAGAAGGTCCGGCGTGAACTGGATGCGGGCGAACTGCGCGTGCAGCGTGCCCGCCATGGCTTTTACGGAGAGCGTCTTGGCGAGGCCGGGCACGCCTTCCAGCAGGACGTGTCCCTTGCAGAGGAGGCTGAGGATCAACCTGTCCACCAGCGCCTGCTGGCCGATGACCACCTTGCCTACCTCCGTTCTGAGAGCAGAAATCCACGATGAGTTCGCGGCGATAATTTCGTTGAATTCTCGGGTGTCCATGATTCTTAATAGCGGGTGAGACAGTCTGCCGGGCGCTTGCGTTGAAAAATTCCGATTATTTCCCAAGGGCAAATCCGGTTTTCAAGAGAAGGTCTTCCCGGAAATGGGGGGCCGTCATCTGGAAGCCCACGGGGAGCTCCATGCCGCCTTCCTTCACGGTTCCGCAGGGGATGGACATGGCGGGCAGCCCGGCTAGGTTGGCGGGGATGGTGTAGATGTCCGCCAGGTAGGTCTGGAGGTGGTCCAGCGCGGAGTCCCCGATTTTGGGGGCGGGGGCGGGAGAGGTGGGGCCTACGATGATGTCCGCCCTGGAAAAGGCTTCCGCGAAGTCCCTGGCGACCAGGGAGCGGACCTTCTGCGCGCGGGAGTAGTAGGCGTCATAGTAGCCGGAGCTGAGGACGTAGGTTCCCAGGATGATGCGGCGCTTGACTTCAGGTCCGAAGCCTTCTTCACGGGTGCGTGAGAAAAGTTCCACCAGGCCGGCGGCGTCTTCCGCCCGCTTGCCGTAGCGCACGCCGTCAAACCGGGAGAGGTTGGAGGAGGCCTCCGCGCAGGCGATGATATAATAGGCGGCCACCACGGCGTCCGCGTGGGGAAGGCTGATTTCCACCAGTTCCGCGCCCAGGCTTTCCAGTTGCTTCACGGTGTTCTGCACGGCCTCGGAAATGCCCGGATGGTTGCCGGAGGTGAAATATTCCGCGGGGATGCCCACTTTCAGGCCCTTGACGTCACGGCCCAGCGCGGCCTCAAAGTCCGGCACGGGCTCGTCTGCGGACGTGGAATCCTTCGGGTCGTGCCCGGAGATGGCCTGGAGCAGGATGGCGGCGTCTTCCACCGTCCGGGTCATGGGGCCTATCTGGTCCAGGGAAGAGGCGAAGGCCACCAGCCCGTAGCGGGAAACGCGCCCGTAGGTGGGCTTGAGGCCCACGATGCCACAGTGCCCGGCGGGCTGCCGGATGGAGCCGCCCGTATCCGAACCGAGCGCGGCGATGGCTGTAGCGGACGCGACGGCGGCGGCGGAGCCGCTGGAAGAACCGCCGGGGATGTGGTCCGGAGCGTTCGGGTTGCGCGTGACGCCGTAGGCGGAGTTTTCACCGCTGGCGCCCATGGCGAATTCATCCATGTTCGTGCGGCCCAGGGGAATGCCGCCCGCCGCCTTCAGCAGGCGGATGGAGGTGGCGTCATAGGGAGAAGCATAGGGAGACAGGAGGCGGGAGGCGCAGCGTGTCGGCTGGCCCAGGACGTTGATGTTGTCCTTCACGGCGATGGGGATGCCGGCCAGGGGGCTGGACGTATCGGCCGCGGCCGCGGCCTTGAGGGCGGCCTCGCGGTCAAAGGAGATATAGGCGTTGGTGGTCCGGTCCGCCTCAATGGCGTCCGCCGTCAGGTTGACCAGTTCGGCGGGGGAAAGTTCCTTGCGGCGCAGGCGGTCGCGCCACTGGGCCAGGGTGCCTTGAATGCTTGACATGGAAAGAAAGGGATAAGAACGGTTGAAACGTGAAAAGGGAGGGACCGGGAGGATGTCAGGCGGATTCCACCACCTTGGGCGTGCGGAACTGCCCCTGGGACTGCTGGGGGGCGTTGGAAAGGGCTTCCTCCTGGGAAAGGCCGGGTTCCGGAACGTCCTTGCGCATTACGTCCATCGTGGGCAGGGGATGGTTCATGGAGGCGATGCCCGTGACGTCGTAGGATTCCAGCTTGGTGATGTAGGCCAGGACTTTGTCCAGGTCCTTGGAAAAGAGGGCGGCTTCTTCCTCCGTCAGGTCGATGCGCGCCAGTTTGGCAATGTAGGCTACGTCGATTTGGGGCGTGCTCATGATGGGAACGTGCGTAATATATATAAGAGAAAGGGAGGGTGAGGCCTATTGCTGTTCCAGCAGGCGGACGATCCAGCAGAAGGAGGCGGCGATGGCGCAGACCAGCAGGCCCAGCAGCATGAAGTTTTCACGCAGCTCCCGCCTCATGTTGGTGGCGCGGCCGTCGCGGGCCACCACGGCGCGCAGGGCGCGGTTCTGGGTGCCTTCCCGCACGCGGTCCGGCGGGGGCATGGTATTGCGGTCCAGGCGCATGCGGGTCTGTTGCGCGGGGCGTTTGAGAGAGGCTTCCAATTCCTGGATGCGGTTCTCAATTTCCCGGGAAGCGCGGTCCAGTTCTGCCAGTTCTGAGGAACGGCGTTTGGCTTTTCTTTTAATCATGATGCGGAGGGGCTGAAAATCCAGATGAAGAAGAGGATGATAAGGGCAATCAGGAGCAGGGGAAGGTGGAAGGAAAGGCCCTGGAGGAACTGGGTCATGAATTCGCGGGAGCTGATGCGCACTTTGCTGGAACGGCGCACGCCCGTGAGCACCTTGGTGTGCTGCATGCGGGCGCACTGCTGGACGGCGTCCGCGAATTCCTCCTCGCAGCGGTCGATGACCTGCTGGCCCTGGTTGATGAGGTTGTCCGTGTTTTCAATGGGCCATTCGTCCGGGCGCACGGTGCTGAGCATTTTCAGGCTCCGCGTCAGGGCCATGTGAATCTGCTCCAGCTCATTGCTTTCCTGGCGAAGGCTTTCCACCTCCCTGCCGATGAGGTCCGCGGCGTTGACCATGCGGTCGCCCAGTTCGTTCTGCTGGTCCATGAAGCGGGCCTTGCGCAGGTGGGTTTCCTCCAGGCGGCGGCGGGAGCTTTCCACCTCCTCCTTTTCCTTCCGCAGTTGTTCCAGTCGGAGCTGGGCCTGTTCCATGTCGGCATCCACCTGGTCGTCTTCCTGGGGATGGTAGCCGGGATCGGCATCCATGCGGCGGTATTGGGGATTGCTTGGTTTCATACGCGGTAAAAATGATGCGGCCGGTGTGCGGGATTGCAGCATTCCCGGCCGGTATGGCCGTGCCGGGGAATCCCTGCGCGTGTTATTATTTAACTTTCACAAAATAAATCAAGCCAAGAAGAAGGTAAAAAGTGATTTTTCAAGTATGTTTCCGGCGGGGAATGCCGGGGCTTTTTTTCTTCCGGAGCCGTGCGTCCGGACTGTCCTCCGGGCGGCATGGCGCCCCGCTTTCCCGCAAAGGTGGATGCCGTGCACTTTTTTTATGGTCAAGGGCATGGAATTGCTGGTATGTAAGAAACATGCAGTCTGACACGGTAGAATGTAAGCCGACCATGTGGTTTACCGGCAGGGCGGTTATCATGGCTCTCATGTTCCTGGGGTTCGGAGTGTATTTTTATTACGATGCTTCCACCGGGTATCCCCAGAAGAACCTGGAGTTTTTCATGCACAAGGCGTTTGTGGACGCGGGAGCCCTCTTTGACCGTGAGGTGAGCGGGAACGGGGCCTCCCCGCAGGACTGGGAGCGCACCGTTCTGGAGCGCACGGTTGAATTCCCGGAAGGGTACCAGGTCCCGTCCGGCGTGGACCGGGACGCGACGCCGTGGCCCGACGTTCTGGCGGATTACAGGCTGATGTCCGCCCCCGGCAAGGGCTGGAGCGCCGCGTGGCAATCCTATTCCGGAGAAAAGCGCTACCCTATCAAGCCAGTGGACCACCCGTATGACGCCTCCAAGATTTTTGAACAATGGGTGGCCGGAAGCATCTGCATGGTGCTGGCCCTGGTGGCGCTGTTTTTCCTGGTGAGGACGCGCGGCAGGAAAATGGCCCTGAAGGAAGGGCAGGTAACGGCTGCCGGCAGGGTCTTCCGCGTGGATGACATCGCCCGGTTGGACTTGCGCAGATGGAAGATGAAGGGGCTGGCTATTGCGACGCTGAACCCGGAATGCGGAGGGGACCGGATCAGGCTGGACGGCCTGACCTACGGCGGCTTCCGGAAGGAGGATTCCCCCAATAACGCGGAAGATTTCATGAAGGCCCTTCTTTCCCTTTACCGGGGTGAGGTAGTTGACTATGAAGAAGCTCCGGAGTCCGGCGGCACGCCTGCCCGGAAGGATGACGAGGATGCCGTATGAGCGAATCCCTTCCACCGGAAAAGAACGCCCGTGACCGCGCGTTCGGCATCGCCTGCTGGACGCTGGGCGCGCTGGCGTTCGTCCTGCTGCTGATGGTGGGCGTCTCCTTCAGCCTGACCGCCCGCACCGTGGTGGTGGAAAAGGTGGTGGAAACGCCCGTGCCCGTTCCGGTGCAGCAAAATCCGGAAGGGCCGGCGGCTGTTGAAGAAGGGGACGAACCGGATACGGCAGGCATTGCGGCCGTTCCGGCGGGTTCTTCTGAAAAACCCCGTTCCGTGGAGGAAATGCTCCGGGCCTCCGATTTGTCGGATCCGGCGGGCGATCCGGTCCCTGCGGCAGTGGCAGCCCCAGTCCCGGGAGGGGAAGGCGTCTCCGGCCAGTCACCCCTGCCGGCTGAGAACCCGGCGGAAGCCATGCCGCCCATGACGGAGGAGGTGGCGGAGCTGGTCAAGGCGGCGCGGTATGCCCAGATTGACGGAGACCTTAAAGTAGCGGTGGTGAAGCTGGAGCAGGCCATGAGGCTGGAGCCGGACAACCCGGTGGTGCTTTATTACTACGGCCTCACCTATGAATGGCTGAGGAATGCGGATAAATCCCGGGAATTTTTTCTGAAAGTATACACCCAGCGGGAAAAGGCGGGGAAATACTTTGCGCGCGCGGCCCAGCACCTCCAGGCCGGTTTTTCCAGCCCTGCGGACCTGCGGGGCGATATGTCCTTCGGCACCATTCTGGAATACCGGGACCCGGAATGCCCCGCCGGGGAGCGCGTCAAGCTGATCGTACCCATCCTGATGAAGGATGGCCTGAACGTCAGGCCGGAGGACCTGCGCGTCATCGTCCAGTTCTTTGACAAGGTCAACGGCAAAAAGGTGGAAAAAACGCACGCTCCGGAACCCTCCTCGCGGTGCGTCACGGAACCTGCGGACTGGGCGGACGGAGAGGAAATCATGGAGGTGACCTACTATATGCCCCCCCTGACGGAGGAGGAGACGATCGCCTACGGAAGCCTCAAGTACTATGGCTACACCGCCAAATTGTACTACAAGGGTGAACCGATGGATTGCCATGCCTCCCCGCCTGTGCTATTTTTGCTGGAGCAGATGAACCAGAGTTCCCCTTCCGGCATGCCTGAAATTTATGACGGCGGCCTGCTTCCTCCGGTGGAGGCGTCTCCGGTTTCCGACTCCTATGACTCCCTGCTGCCTCCCTGATGCCTGAATCGTCCATGTTCGACCTCCCCCACAACTTCGGCGACTATACGCTGGTGGCGTTCATTGGCCGCACGCGGGGGGGGATGCTCTACCAGGCCATCCAGCAGGGCATGGACCGCTCCGTGTTCCTGGAGCTGTTGGAGCCGGACAACCCGGAAGGCGTGGGCGTGGAGGATTTTCTGATGAAGGCCCGCACGCGCGCCGCCGTCAGCGCGCCGGTGCTGGGAACTGTCTATGAGGCATCCCAGGCCCAGGGGTACTGGTTCGTCACCAGCGAGCAACTGGGGGGGGCCTCCCTCCAGTCCATGCTGGACCGCGGGCAGACCCTGTCCATGAAGGACCTGTTGAAAGTGATTGAAACGGTCGGCGGCATGTGCGGCAGGTATGAACGCCTGCAAACCGCCTTCAACGTCATGGAGCCGCGCCACATCTTCCTGGATGACAAATCCGCCGTGCGGCTGATGAATACGGCCATGCCCGGCGACTTTCATGAAGAAATATCCCGTGCGCAGATGAAGCGCCTGGGGGCCGACCTGCTGCCCCTGGTGACGCCGGACGTGCCCGGAACCACCCGCATGCGCACCCTGCTGGAATGGATGCGGGAGGGCCAGAACGGCAAGCCGATGCAGTGGGACCAGGTCATGGAGCTGATTGCCGCGGTCCGCGAACAGCTGGGGCTTTCCCCTCGGGCCACCACGCACCGCTATACCGTTCCCGTGGAACCCCGCAGAAACTCCGGAAAATGGATGCTCTGGACCGGAACGGGCCTGCTGGGCGCAGGAATAGCCGCGGCTGCCGTTTTTCTTTTATTCCCCCGGGAGGAAGCCTCCGCGCCTGCTCCGCCCCCGGTGCCGAAACACTATCCGGATTTCTCCGCCAGCGACCATACGGAAGTCCGCGTGAACCTTCCCGGCGGCGGGGAACTGATCGTGGGGGCTCATGAAATTACCCTGGAATCCTACCGCCTGTTTCTGGACCAGTGGGCGCGCCTTACCCCGGAACTGAGGGAGGAATACTCCCATCCGGACCAGCCGGACAAGCAGACCGCCACCCATATCCCCGAGGACTGGGAAGCCATGTGGAAGGCGGCCTCCACTCCAGGAGGCAAATGGAAGGGCAGGAAAATAACGCCCCGCTCCCCCGTCGTCAACGTCACCTTCTGGGATGCCTGGGCATACGCGAGCTGGAAGCCCGTGGCCCCCGGAGAGCCGCGTTACCGCCTGCCCGCGCGCGGGGAATGGATGGCCCTGGGGAACATGCTGGAAACGGGTGAAAAGGGAGACAAGACCCTGGTGATTGACAGATACAGCAATGATTACGACTTAAAGACGGGCATTTGCGGCATGGCTTCCGGCGTGATGGAATGGACCTCTTCCATGGAAAAGGATCCCGCGCGCGTGAAGGAGCCGCCAGGCCCGGTGGCCTGCGGCGGGGACTGGAGGCAGCCCGGCATCACCAACCGGGTGGAATACCTGCGCTCCCGCGGTGAAAGCCGGGACAACCTGGGCTTCAGAATCGTGCGGGACGTCCGCTGACCTGTTTAAAAACACATACTCGACAAACCAATACCATGAAACACATCCTTGCAATGCTGCTACTGGCCCTGATGGGGGCGTCCGGGGCCCTGGCCCAGATCTACGTGAAAGTAGTTCCGGAAAAGAAAACCTTCCTCAGCGGGGAGGCCATGTACATGAGGCTGACCATCACCAACAACTCCGGCGTGCCCGTGGAACTGAAAAGCCAGGAATATTCCTCCTGGCTGGACATCCATGTGGAGCACTCCACCGCGGGCGCGGAACTCCCCCAGTCCAAATTCGCCATGTTCCCTCCGCTCAAGGTGCCGGCCGGCATGAGCGTCTCCCGTAAAATTGACCTGCGGCACTTCTATGACCTGTCACGTGAGGGGAACTACCATGTGCAGGCCGTCGTGAAAATGCCCAACCAGAAGGACATGTTCGCCTCCCAGAAATCCCTGTTCGCCGTCCGGACGGGCACGCCCATGTGGTCCCAGACCGTAGCCATTCCCTCCAGCGCCAAACGGTGCACCTTCTCCATCTGCACCATTGCCGTGCGCGGAATCCAGAAACTGTACGTGCAGACGAAGGACCCGGATACGGGCGTGGCCTACAATGCCGTATGCATCGGGGACTGGCTGGGCACCACCCGCCCGCAGTGCATGGTGGACGGCAAGGCGAACGTGCACGTCTTCTTCCCCACCACGCCCATGCTGGGCGCGTATTCCCGCATCAACTACCGCGGAACCATGGAAAAGCTCCAATACTACAAAAAGGTGATGGGCACCCCCTCCATGGTCTTTCTCCCGGACGGCAGCGTGCGCGTGACGGGAGCCGTCCATTATGACCCCACCGTGCAGCCCAAGACGGTGCCGGACGCCGCGGACGTTCCGGGCATGTAATCCGCCCGGTGTTGCCGGTTGTTGCGCGGGAGGAAAAACAAGAAAAATGGACGCCGGGCCGTTCCCTGCGCCGGAAAGGAGTGGAAGACGGTTCAGGAATCCCCCTGCGGCTTCCTTTCCGGCTGCGGCGCGTTTTTCAGGATGCGCTGCACGCTCTCCTGCACCACGCTGATGGGCAGGGCGTAATTTTCCGCCCGGTTCACTCTGGCGATGTTCATGCCGATGAGCTCCCCTTTCAGGTTGAGCAGCGGGCCGCCCATCAGCGTATGCCGGGAAGGGGTGTCATGCTGGAGGACCATCGGAAAATCATCCCTGCGTTTGCTGAAGCCTCCGCTGATCAGGTCGTTGGAATCCTCGGGAGCGTCTTCCCCCAGGGCCTGCCGCCGGGAGCCCAGCGTGATGGCGTAGGAAAGCTTTTTGCCCTTGCGCCTGACCTTCAGCGTCACTTTTTCCCCGATCTCCTTCTTGGACAGGATGGGGGAAACGGCTTCCAGCGTGGTGATGGGCGTGCCGTCCACCTCCAGAATCTCGTCTCCGGCCATGGCTCCCGCCTTGGCGGCGGGACCGTCCTTGACGACCTCCTGAATGGAGCAGGGAGTTCCGAACATCACGCCCATGTAGGCCGTGTCCCCGTTCGGGATGGGCCGCCGCGCCGCGCTGAGGGTGCCCAGCTGGGGGCGCCTGGAAGTGCGGGTGGTGGAGCCGTTGCTGACCACCATCATGCCCATGGCTGCCTCATTGCTGACGGGGCCGGGGGCGGGCAGGCTGGCGGCGTCCACCTTCACCACGGCAATGTCCGTGGCCGGGTCCGTGCCAATCTCCTTGAAATGGCCGTACTTGGAGGAACCTATCCGGACCACCAGGTTCTGGTGGGAGTGGAGTTCCGAGGCCTTGGTGGCGATGTAGCCGTCCGTACTCAGTACAATGCCGTAAATCACGACGTCATGGCCGGAAAAGAAAACCGCGCTCAAATCCTGGAGCCGTTCCCGGATGGGCTCAATGGTTTTCAGAACGGTTTTTCCGTTGATGCGCTGTTCAAAATCCAGGCTCCCGTTAAACCCTTCCGCCAGGGCGGAGGGAAGAAGGGAACAGGCCAGGGGCAGCAGGCAGGCGCAGGAGGAGAGTTTCATGACCATGGAGGGAAAAAGCTAGCCGTCCCGTTCCGGTGACGGAGGCAGGGGGGCCTTTCCGCTTGCGGGAGATTCCATCAGTGCGTCGAAATCCTTCATGGGAACGTGGAGATTGTCTTCAAGCCCGGAACCCACCCGGCTGTGAATGCCGATCAATTCCCCGTTCAGGTTGAAAAGAGGGCCGCCGGAATCCCCGCGGATCAGCTTGCAATCCGTCTGAATGACGCCGTGCTTGAGGGAAACCACCCTCCCCAGGCGCACCATCGGGCCGCGTTTCTGGTCCAGGCCGCCTCCGTGCCCAAGCGCGAACACCCAGTCCCCCACGCGGGGCAGTTTCTCCGCCTTCTCCACGCGGGGAAGGTTCTTGTTCAATTTGGTCGTGATTTCAGCCGTTCCGGCGTCCGAATCGCTGTTCTGCGCCGTGGTTTTTCCCGGCAGGCGGGTGCCGTCCGGCAGGATGATCTTGAGCACGGTTCCTTGTTTGTCAACGACATGAGCCGCTGAAAAAATCAGGCCTTTTTCCGAAACCAGAATGCCGGTGCCGCTGCCGTTGTTCACTTCAATGCAGACCAGGGCGGGGAGCACCCTGGGAAGCACCTGCTGGAGCTGGTGTTCAATCCGCTGGAGGTCCTCCACGGACTGCGGCGTGGTGGAAAGGATTCCGGCGCTGTCGGCGGACTGCGCCCGCGCCTGCGGAGCCAGCAGGGCCGCTCCGCAGAGAATGGCGGAAAAACAGGGTTTCCGGAAAGCCGTGTTCATGATTGCCGGGGACTACTGTTCAGAGGCGGGAGCTTCCGCCTTCTGCTGGTCTGCCTGTCCGCCTTCCGCCAGGGAATCGTGATAATACACGCCGATGAACAGGCCCGCCAGCGTGATCAGGGTAATGAGCAATTCTTTCATGCCGCCACAGCATAGAATGTGTCTTTCATTCTGACGAGAGAATTTCATTGATAAGCCACACATTGATGCAGTTCGGCAGAAAAAGGACGGATGCGTATGGGGAAATTGCCAAAATAAAGGTTGCTTTTTCCCGCAACGGGCGTATAAATCTCCCCAGCGGCCGGTTCCGGTCCGCTGACCCATCCAAGCGGATGTAGCTCAGGGGTAGAGCGCAACCTTGCCAAGGTTGATGTCGTGGGTTCGAATCCCATCATCCGCTCCATTTTTAACTTCCTAGTTTAAGGAATTTTTCTTTTTAGGAAAGTTATAATATATAGACAGTAGGCCATTTGGGCAATATAGGGAGGACTACTCTGTCGTTTGTATTGATAATGTATCAATCCTCAATAAGAATGGTGGCGAATATTGCATGGTTATTCATAGATTAAAAGTTGAAAAGAAAAATAGGATTAGATAGAATTATATCGTAATCTCTATATATGCGTGAACATATTATAATAAGATTGATATGAAAATGTTAAAAGATATTGAAGGGTTCAAGATAAATGAAAAAGAGATTAGTTTGATTTTTTGTCAAGAAAGTGTTTTAAAGGAAGGTTGGAGTGGGTATATTTGGTTGGTAGAAGACAGTTCTATTAGTAAAAAATATATATTAAAAACTAGAAAACGCTGTAGTGTAGAAGATTTAGAAAAAGAAAGTAATTTTGGTAGAAATCTTCCTGGTGATATGTTTTTTGGAAGCATAGGAGATAATTTCGAGAAATTAAAATTAGGATTTCCTGTAGAACCTGGATTTTTAATGGAATTTTCAGAAGAAGGCTGTCTCACGCCTTATATTTCAAAAATTTCTTATGAAGTTGCTATTAAGTATGGAATAGATATGTTGGAAGCTGTTAAATATCTTCAAGATCGTGGATTAGTACATAAAGATTTATTTTCAGATAATGTGTTAATTCACAATGGTACTGCAAAAATTGCTGATTTTGGTGGATCAATCAAATTTGTAGAAGGAGAAAAATATGAGTATGCTCGGGGAAAAGTATATTATCCTCCAGAAGCTCAAAGAGGAGAATTGCATCCTTACATTGATACTTGGGCCGTAGCTGTAATTTTATATAAAATGATTTATAAGAAGGATATTGTTTCTATAGATCCAGTCAGTAACCAAGTATTAAGACGAAATTCTATTAATTTTTTTGAAGCTATAGATTTCTACGAAATATCTGAATTACCAGGATTTAATGATATACTTAAAGATGCTTTGAATTTTGATTTAAAGAGAAGAACCACTACAAAAGAATTGATAGAGAAATTAAAAAATTATAACCAATATTGTAGATAAACGCATATTCAGAAGATTTAAGATAGTTGATTATTTTAGAAATTTAAATTTGCTAGTAGCTGTCTATCATATCTGTAGATAAATAACTATGACGTTTCTGAATTTGGTATACTTATCTTTGATAAGAATTAAAAAACTAATGACATAGAAGGGTTTCATTATTAATGAAACCTGTTCCATAGAAAAATGCGTATGACGGCTACTCAAAATCGCCAATTATTTTTCTGTTTTAAAACCGCGTCATCAGGTACTTATAGGCTGGTTCATCATAGAACTTCAGGCACAGCCATGCCTGCAGGATGCTTCCGATGATGACGGCCAATGCTCCGGGGAGTAATTCCGAGAAGGAAAGGTCGCCGTTTTTCACCCACGCATAGTACAGGTAGATGAAGGGGTAATGCACCATGTACAGGGGGGTAGGAGATTCTGCCCAGGAACCGGCATATTTTATCCGTATAGGGATCAGTGATTTTTTCGGAAGCGCCGAAGAGGAGGATGAGGGGGAAGAATACCGCAGAGCACGCGGTTTCATAGAGGCTGTTCATCCAGAAGGCGTCTTCTCCCCCCAGACGGGGAACGGCCAGCAGGATGGCGAGGGAGATTCCGCATAGCCAGAAGGGGTCTTGATGTTGATTGTTGACGGGCTTGAACAGGTGGAACAGAAGCACAACCCGGAGAGGAGGCTCAACGCTTCATGCAGGATGCTATTTCTTTGGAACATATGCAGGATTTTTTTGCAGTGGCAGCAATGATTGCTGTGTATTCGGAAAATGGAGGACACGTTAAACCAGGGGATGGCTGGATCAGATTCCTGTTGTCCCGGCTGGAAAAAGGGGCTTCTGTGGAAACCAACATAGAAGCCATCTAACCGTTGAAACTGTCAAAATCCGGGAAGACCGCAGGCTTTTCGCGAGCGAGAATGTTTTCGGAGTTACCATCATGGATATGAAGGCAGCAGAGTCGTCATGCCACTTCATTACAAGTAACAGTAATAAACAAAACCATGAATACTATTAATATTCTCAATGGAATCACTCTGGCATCCCAGGAGGAAGTAACCGGACATACCGGGAATACAACGATGCATCTTACGGAAGAAGAGCGTACGGCCTGGAATTCCGCCGCCGCTATTCCTGACGCATCCGGCACTTACACCGGCAACAACACGCACGCAGGCGTGGAAACATTCAACGGGGCTGTCGTTCTGAACGGCCCCGTAACATCGGACGCACTGGAAACCGGGCGCATGCTCGCGAAGGTGACGGCTTGTTCCTGCATACCTCTGATAAGCGCCTTCAACGCGACGGTTAAGCAGAAGGGGCCTATGGGGTTCAATATCTCCAGGCCTGCCGACGGAAGGCCGGTAAAAGTGGGAGGCACCGGAAACCCGTGGGGATGGTGGAGCAAGGACAAGGTTGTCGTACAAATCAATTTTGTTCCGGATGAACGGGCCGTTTTTGAGGTGAGCTCATGCACGTTTGCGGATTTTACCGCTCCTCCGGAAGATCATTATGCCTATGCCCATACCATACGGCAAACAGGCAATGCCGCCGGCATTTATATCAGTCTTCAAATCGACAGTGCTTTGCGCAAATTCCGGGTGAAATATCATTCCAGGCTTTCGAATTCCGCCGTGGCTCCGGGGGTGCTGAGCGTTTATGAATGGGATATGCCGGAGGAATTTTACAATGTTAAAATGGCACGCCTCATTTATGCCTACCGCCACCAGTATCTGGACGTGTATTACGTGACGCCCTCAGGAGAACTGAAGCTTATCGCCGCTACGCCGGCCTCACAGGGTTACGCTATCACTGAAGCTCAATTGCTGTTTCATGGTAACAGTGAAATTTATTCCGCCATAGCGCACGTGGAAGATAATAAGCTGAGGGACTGGCTCGGCAAGCAGCCGCTTCCCTATTCCCGTTCCAAATGGGTTGAGCGCAATTCGAATGCTCCTTTATCCGGTATTGATCTGCCTTCTGCCGGGGGAAGCTCTTCGTTGACGCTGAATTCCGGCGCCGGTTCTGCATGGACGCTGGTTTCAAAGCCCGACTGGCTGGACGCAGGTGCGGAGCATTGGGAGAACGGCGCTGTCGTGACCGTATCAGCCGGAGCTGCGGAAGAAACGCGGCATGGCTCGCTCATCCTTGCGACGGATGGCAACCATGAGGCGGCCGGAGTTAAAGCCTATGAAAAAGTCGTCATCACGCAAACTGTCCAAGCGTGAGGCAGGCGTAAATAACGGTCATGGCCTGCTCTGGACTGATGGACAGTAACGCTTGAAGCGGCTGTCCGAATCAAACGACAGCAGGAACATTGGTTCGCATTCAGACGGGCGGCTTTTAGCCGTCCGTCTTTTTTTGGAGTACGGAAGATGAAGGCTCAAGGCTGCGGTTATTTTTCCGTTTCAGGAAATGCTTTGCCAGGAAGCTCCGGACCGGTTCATCGTAGAATTTCAGGCACAGCCAGGCCAGCAGGATGCTCCCGATGACGACGGCCAGGGCACCGGGGAGGGATTCAGAGAAGGAGAGGTCTCCGTTTTTCACCCACGCATAATACAGATAGATGAACGGGTAATGCACCATGTACAGGGGGTAGGAGATTCTGCCCAGGAACCGGCATATTTTATCCGTATAGGGATCAGTGATTTTTCCGGAAGCGCCAAAGAGGAGGATAAGGGGGAAGAAGACCGCGAAGCACACGGTTTCATAGAGGCTGTTCATCCAGAAAGCGTCTTCTCCTCCCAGGCGGGGCATGGCCAGCAGGATGGCGAGGGAGATGCCGCATAGCCAGAAGGAACCCTTGATGTTGAAGGGCTTGAACAGGCGGAACAGAAGCAGCCCGGCGGAGAAGGAGTACAGCAGGCGCAGGGAGCCGCCTGTCCATTCCGTGCCGGTCATGGCGAAGCCGGAGCATATGTCTCCATTGGGCCCCCAGAAGCTGAAGGAAGCCAGGCCGCATCCGGCCAGGATCACCAGCGCCGCCAGGGAGCGCGTGGAGAGTTTCCGGATGAACAGCGCATAGAGAAGGTTGCCGATGTATTCAAAGAATAGCGACCAGCTTGGCCCGTTGAGCGGGTACATCTCTCCCAGTCCCCGGATTTCCAGACCGGGAGGCGACGGAATCAGCAGGACATTGACGAAGGTGGCGACCAGCAGGGAGATGACCGTGACCTGGGACACATCCCATACGGAACAGCCCTGGAAATAAAAGATGAGTGCGCCGATGACCGCCCCGATCGCCACCATGGGCTGCAGGCGTATGAGGCGGCGCTTGATGAATTCCCCGGTCGTCATCGTTTTCCAGCGGTTGTCGTAGGCATAGCCGATGACAAAGCCGGACAGCATGAAGAAGAAGTCGACGGCCAGGTAGCCATGGTTGATGATTTGGTCCACATGGCTGGTGGCGTATGCTTCAAAGATATGGAACCACACGACGACAATGGCGGCCACCCCGCGCAATCCGTCAAGAATGTGGTAGTGATGTTTTTCACTTCCGGGTGGGATGGGAGAGTTCTGAGGGTTCGACATAGGAGAAGCTGTTTTTAATGTTATTTTCGTTTTGCTTTGAGAGAGTTTCCGCCGTATCAGCCCATTCCCCGCTACGGATAGCCCCGTACAGGGGAGAAATCATCCGGAGGCGCAGAGTTTTCGCGTTACCTAATCAAATACCATTCCACCCTGCAAGTTCTTTCATCCATTGTCCTTTATCATAGGGCTTTATAGGGGGAATAGGGGGAATAGGGGGAATAGGGGGAATAGGGGGAATAGGGGGAATAGGGGGAATCACCGCCGGGCAGGGAGGGAAGACGGCTTTGGAGGCGGGAGTGGATGGGGAACAGGGAGCGCCTTTTCCTGTATGATGGGGCAGAAGGCTACCCCTTGCGGTAGTTCGCGAGCGTTTCCACGTATATTCCGGAGATGCTGCCTCCCTCCATGGGGGCAATATCCTTGAACGCGGGATTGAGGGGCTGGAGCAGGTATTCCGTTTTTCCGGTTTCCGCATTTTTCCTCCGGATCAGTTTTTTCAGGGTCACTCCGCGTCCGTCGTTGTATTCCACGATGGTTCCCGGCTTGGGGACGGGCGGGGCCGTATGGCGCCGCATGACTACCAGCGCGCCGTCCGGGATGAGGGGTTCCATGGATTTTCCTTCTACGCGGACCACGTATTCGTTTTTGCCCAGGGGCCTTTCCATGTAGATGGTGGACGGGACGGTATCGCTTTCCGAAAGGGAGCCCGCGGCGATGTTGCCGACAATCTGCGTGCTGTACTCGCGCCCGGCATGTCCGGCAAGGGACGGGAGTTGTTCCGCCAAGGGAATGAAGGAGCTTTGCTCCGTCCGGAGCTGGCGCACGTCCGCCGCTTCATCCGCCAGCTCGGTCAGCCACTGGCGCAGGGGCATGCCCTTTTCAGAAGCGGCCCTTTCGTATTTCCGCATGCGTTCCTCCGTGATTTCCAGCACAAGGCGGTTGGTCTGGATAGCCTCATTTTCCGGCTGAGCCGGCCCGTATTGGGACATCAGGGAGTGGATTTTCAAAATGGCGTTGGAGGGGAAGGGGCCGGAGGGGGAAAGCCAGTTGTTGACCGTTCCTTTCTCCGTGCCGCATTCCCTGGCGAGCCAGTCACGGTCCTTTCCGATGGCTTTCAGCCAGTTTTTCACGTCCCCTTTTGTCGGTGTCATGGCTTGATGATACACGATTTTCGTGAATTGTCGATAGAAAGAAGTAAATTAAATCCGTGAAAAATATGTTGACTGATTAACGAATATCGTTAAAAAAGAAGTCATGAAGTACATGCCTTTGGACATTTCCATGATGAAGCCGGAGCCGTTCCCGTATTCCGTGATGATGAGGCCCGACCTGCATCCCAAAAGACAGCCCTCCGGGGAAGAAGGATGGCGCGGCCGCCTGGGGGCAGTCTGCGGCGCAGTGCAAACGCTGGTCCGTCAATGCAGGGCAAAGGCGGAACGGCAGAAGATGGTGATGACCGTTCTTTCCGTCGCGGGGGCTTGTGCTTTCGGCCTGTTGGCCGTCGGCGTGTTCTGGCTGGCCGTAGAAATGGACAATTCCGATTTGCAGGCATCCAAGTCTTCCTGTTCCATAAGGCCGTAAGCCGGACCCTGGCCGGAGTTCCTGAGCGGTTTTTTGTGGCGCCGCTCCCGGAAATAAACAGGGACTGCGTTTGATGAAGCCGGGTCCGTTTTCCCCCGGTTGAAATGGCTTGCGAAGGCATGAAAGGTTCCAGTGGGGAACCGGAGTCCGGATGAGCTTCCATTGTTGCGGAGCTTCTCCGTGGCGGTGGGGGGAATGAATAGAAATCGTCTCTTTTTTGAGGAGGAAATGGCAGGGGGTAATTATTTTTTTGTGTCGGAAATATTTGGTAATAAGTTATTTAAAATAAAGATAAAATTATTTTTAAGATTTTTCTTTCATTAGAGCAGGTGTAACCTTTTAGATGATAGGTAGTGTGTTGCTTCCCGTTTCCGGACGGGTGTTCCGGGAGTCCGGGAAGCGGCCTTTAAACCAACCTGTCATCATGTCAAACCATACCCATTCCGCCTTTCTCATGCATGTGCCCACCCGGCTTCTTTTCGGGGCCGGGCAACTGGAGAACCTGCATGCGGAAGCATTGCCGGGCCGCAAGGCCATGATCGTCATTTCCAACGGGAAATCCACCCGGGCCAACGGTTATCTGGACCGCCTCACGGGGCAACTGGACAAGGCCGGAATCGCCTGCGCCGTCTTTGACCGGGTGGAGCCCAATCCCCTGAATTCAACCGTCAATGCCGGAGGCCGGTTCGCCCGGGAACACGGCTGCGATTTTATCATCGCCCTGGGCGGAGGGAGCTGCATGGACGCCGCCAAGTCCATCGCGCTGATCGCAGTGAATGACGGCGATTACTGGGATTACATTCCCTCCGGCACGGGGAAGGGGAAGCCGGTTTCCAACAGGCCCCTGCCGATCGTTGCCATTACCACCACCGCCGGCACCGGATCGGAGGCGGACGCGGGCACTGTCATCACGAACGAGAAAACGCATGAAAAGACGGGGTTTGTCCATCCGGACCTGTTTCCGGCGCTTTCCATCGTGGACCCGGAGCTGATGCTTACCGTTCCTCCGCTGTTTACGGCCTTCCAGGGCTTTGACGCCCTGTTCCACAGCGTGGAGGGCTACGTTTCCAACGGCACGAACCTGATGAGCGACATGTACGCCCTGGAGGCCATTAAGCATATCAGCCGCTACCTGCCCAGGGCGGTGGCCGACGGCTCCGACCTGAAGGCCCGTACCCATGTGGCCTTCGGCAATACCCTGTCCGGCTACGTGATGTGCGTGGGCCGCTGCACCAGCGAGCATTCCCTGGAGCATGCCTTGTCCGCCTACCATCAGGAGCTGCCCCACGGGGCCGGCCTCATCATGATCAGCAAGGCGTATTTTACGCACCTGATTGAACGGCATGTGGCGGATGAACGCTTTGTCCGCATGGCGCAGGCCATGGGAATGCCGGAGGCGGCGGACCCCATGGATTTCATCACCATGCTGGACAGGCTGCAACGGGATTGCGGCGTAAGCGGCCTGCGCATGAGCGATTACGGCATTGCGCCGGAGGAGTTCGGGAAAATGGCTCGCAATGCGCGGGAAACCATGGGGTTCCTGTTCCAGTGCGACCGCGCGGAGCTGTCCGTGGAGGATTGCGTTTCCATTTACCGGAAGTCTTATCTGTAAGCCCGGGAGCCTGTACCATGAGCAAGAAGATTTTAATCATTTCCTCCAGTCCGCGCAAGGGCGGCAATTCCGACCTCCTGTGCGATGAGTTCATGAAGGGGGCGCGGGGCGCAGGGCATGACGTGGAGAAGGTGCGCCTGGCGGAGAAGCGCATCGGCTATTGCCGCGGCTGCGGCGTGTGCCATGACACCCACGCCTGCCTCCAGAAGGACGATATGGAAGAGTTGCTGGACAAGCTGCTGGAAGCGGATGTCATCGTGCTGGCCACTCCCGTGTATTTTTATACGCTGTGCGGCCAGATGAAGACGTTTATCGACCGCACGGTCCCCCGTTATCTGGACATCCGTGACAAGGAGTTTTACTTCATTCTGGCCGCGGCGGAGGATAACCGGGCCAATATGGAGCGCACCGTGGAGTGCTTCCGCGGTTTTCTGGACTGCCTGGAAGGGGCGGTGGAGAAAGGCGTGGTTTACGGCACCGGGGCCTGGAAGATGGGCGGCATCAAGGGCAATCCGGCCATGAAGCAGGCCAGAATCATGGGGATAGGGGTTTGAGCCTTTTTCCCCACTAAAGAAGATCAGCCGTAAAACCGCCCATGGAATAATATCAACCGGATTTCATATAGAATGTTTTTTGCGCCCAGCGAGGATAGGTGAGACAGCTTCCCGCGGCGTCCGATTTCCCGGGTGGGGATGAGGGCGCCGCGGGAAGAAAAGCTCCGGCAATGTTTCCGGCTTCTCTCCTGCCTGTGGTGCGCCTTCTGTTGCCGGAGAAGGCCGGCAGCCGTTTTTTCCTTCTTCGCGGGGATTCCCGGTCCCGTTCAATCCTGCCGGGCAGCCATTCCTATTAAAATATAGACGATGAAAAAATTATTATCATATTTGTACGCGGCAGGGGCTTTCCTTGCCCCCTGTTGCGCCGCGGAGCCGGAGACTCCCCAGCCATCCCCGAACACCATGAATATTACGATTAAAGCAGGAGAAAAGGAAATTGCCGCCACTCTTCAGGACAATGCCGCCGCCAGGGATTTCGTGGCCCGGCTTCCCCTGATGCTGACGCTGGAGGATTACGGCGATACCGAGAAGATCAGCCCTCTGCCCGGCAAGTTGTCTACCGCCGGGTCTCCGGCCATGGGGAAACCCTTCCGGGGGGCCATCGCCTATTACGCCCCGTGGGGCAATTTGTGCATTTTCAGGAAGGCCTTCGAGCCGTCCCGCGGCCTGGTGATTCTGGGGAGCGTGGACGGGGAAGGGATGAAGGCGTTGGATGTTTCCGGAAAGATCCGCGTGACCATTGACGTGAAACGCTGACCTTCCGGTTTGTCCGGCAGGTTTTTATCCCGGTTTTCCGGGATGGGGCAGCGTTCCTTTTTTAAGGAATCGGGAGAAGGCTGTTTTTCCCGGGCGGGGGCCTGTTGCCTCATTTTTTTGGAGAAAAGATATTAAAGATACATGAGATTTTTTTAATGATATGAAAATAAAATATTTATTGAATGCGTGCGCTGCGGTGCCCGGTGATGGGAAAGGAGGGGCGGATGCCTCCCGTTGACAGGATGGGCCCCGTCAGCACGCGGGAGCGTTCCGTGGTTCTGGACGCCTTGAGGGGACTGGCGCTTTTCGGCATCTGCCTGGCGAATTTTCCGGAGTTTTCCCTGTACACGTTCCAGAGTCCGGAGGTTGTTTCCGCCATGCCCACCGCCGGAATCGACCGGGTGGTCCGCTTCCTCCAGTACGTGTTTATTGACGGCAAGTTTTACAGCCTGTTTTCCCTGTTGTTCGGCATCGGCTTTTCCATCATGATGTCGCATTCCATGGAGAAGGGGCGCGACGGCATCGCCGTTTTTTACCGCAGGATGGGCCTTCTGGCCCTGATCGGGCTGCTGCACCTGATGCTCCTGTGGAGCGGGGACATCCTGCTTCTGTATGCGCTGGCCGGCCTGCTGCTGCCGCTGTTCCGGAATGTGCCGGACAGAAAGCTGCTGGCGATTGCCGCCGCGCTTGTTTTCTGCCCCGTTCTCATGGATGCCCTGAAGGTTTTTTCAGGCTACCGGTTTGACCTCGCCGCCCCGGTGGGGGGCGCAGTACGGTATTTCAACGGCCTCAGCGGGATTACGGACGCGAATTTCGGCAGATGGCTGGTGGACGGGGAACATTATTCCGACGTTCTGAAGTTCACCCTGTCCGGGGCGTTCATCCGCGTCCAGGAGCTGCTGGAGAGCAACCGCGTCTTCAAGGTGCTGGGCTTGTTCCTGCTGGGGCTGTATGTGGGAAGGAACGGAATTTATGCGAATCTGGAGAGGCGGCGGACGCTGTTGAAGAGGGTATGCCGCTGCGGTTTTCTGGCGGGGCTGCCCCTTTCCTTCCTGTACGCCGCCCATGCGCTTCACCTGCTGGGCGGCGGGCCCGTGGCCGGGGCCTTCCTGTATGCCGTCAGCGTTATTCCCCTCAGCCTGGCGTATGTGTCCGTTTTCTGCCTGTGGTTCCTTCGCCGGAAGGACGCTCCCTTGTTCCGGGCGCTGGCGGCTCCCGGGCGGATGGCGCTGACCAATTACATCGGGCAGTCCGTGCTGGGCATCGTCCTGTTTTACGGAATAGGCTTCCGCCTGGGGGCCCGGCTGGGGCTGGCGCAGGTGGAACTGGTAGCTGCCTCCGTCTTCCTGTTCCAGGCGCTGTTCAGTCGCGTCTGGCTGAAGTTCTGCCTGTTCGGCCCCCTGGAATGGGGCTGGCGCATGCTGACGTACGGGAAAAGGCTCCGGTTGTTCCGGAAGACTCCGTCTTTCCCCGGAAGGAAGGCGGCTCCTTTTAACAAGTAAAGAGTTCATGGAGGTTTTCCAATGGCTGTTTATCCAATCACGGAGCCGCCGGGCCGGCTGGGAGTCATCACCGCGTATCTGATGATTTACGTGGTGTGGGGGTCCACCTATTATTTTATCGGGACAGCGTTGCAGGGGTTCCCTCCGTTTCTGCTGGGCGGAATGCGCTTCTGCACGGCGGGGCTCCTTCTGCTGCTGGCCGGGCGGGCAAGGGGGGAGGATATTTTCCGGGGTCCCCTGGTCCGGAAGTCCGCCGTCAGCGGCATTATCCTCCTTTTCGTGGATATGGCCGTCGTCATGCTGGCCCAGCAGTATTTGAGCAGCAGCCTGGTGGCGATCATCGCATCGTCCACGGCCATCTGGATTATCGCGCTGGATGTTCCCATGTGGCGCAGGAATTTCCGGAGCATTTCCGTTTTGGCGGGGATAGCGGCCGGATTCCTGGGAGTGGGCCTTTTGTTCGCGGAGCAGCTTGGACGGGAGGAAGGGGGGGGCCAGGGCGCGCACGGTATCCTGCTGCTGGTTTTCGGCTGCGTTTCCTGGGCTTTGGGGACGCTGTACGCCAAGTACCGTTCCTGCGCGGAGGAGGCGGTCAACAATGTGGGCGGGGCGGCGTGGCAGATGCTCGCGGCGGGGGTGATGTTCTGGTGCTGGACCCTCGTCCGGAAGGAGCCGGAGAACATGGATTGGGAGGAAGTTCCTGCTTCCGCGTGGCTGTCACTCCTTTATCTGGTGCTGTTCGGCTCCGTCCTGGCGTACACCAGCTATATCTGGCTGCTGAAGGTTCGTCCGGCGGCGGAAGTAGGCACGCACGCCTATGTGAACCCCCTGGTGGCCGTCGTCCTGGGGTGTGCGGCGGGAGGGGAAGGGATGACGTGGGCGCGGATGGCCGGGCTGTTCGTCATCCTGGGGAGCATCGCGCTGGTGAGGAGAACGCCTCCGGAAGATTCCGCCGGGAAAGGGCGCGCGCTTTCCCCTGCGGCCGCCATGGCGTACAGAAAGGGAATATCGTGCCGGGAATCTGAAAAATGAAGTTTTTTTCATGATTTCACGGTTCATGAAATGATTTTTATGACAGTTAATATTTATTAATTATGAATACATTACAAATGATGAACGAGAAAATGCTAAAAATCCTTTGCATTACAGTTACTATAAGGAATAGCCTGAAGGAAGAAAGAAGAAGGCCGGGAATGCGGAGAATGCCGCTCCCCGTCTTTTTCCCGGTCTTCCTTTTCCGGATGCCGATTGCCGCCGCTTAAACGCATATGATGAATTCCAAAAGAACATTTTACCAACCCATCACCATGACCAAGAAAATGATTAAGAATACTTCCTACGAGGGGGAGCGCCCCTTGTTTGCCTCCCATCATCTGAGGCTGGAAGACGTCACGATTTATCCGGGAGAGTCCGCCCTGAAGGAATGCTCCGACATTGAAGCCGTACGGTGCGAGTTCCGGGGAAAGTACCCTTTCTGGCACAACGACGGCTTGCTGATTGAGAATTGCCTGTTCAGGGAAGGCGCCCGAGCCGCCATCTGGTATTCCCGGAACCTGCGCATGAAGGATACGCGGGTGGAAGCCCCCAAGATGTTCCGGGACATGGACGGGATGGTTCTGGAGAACGTGGTCCTGACGGACGCCCTGGAATGCTGCTGGCACTGCCGGAATGCGGAGCTGCGCAACGTGCAGGCGGACAAGGGCGATTACCTGTTCATGCACGGGGAGAATATGGACATTGACGGTTTCCGCCTGAACGGGAACTACTCCTTCCAGTATTGCAGGAATGTGGTGATCCGGAATGCGGAGATTCATTCCAAGGACGCCTTCTGGAATACGGAGGACGTGACGGTGTACGATTCCGTGGTGGACGGGGAATACCTGGGCTGGCATTCCAAAAACCTCCGCCTGGTGAATTGCCGTATTTCCGGCACGCAGGCGTTGTGCTACGCGGAGAACCTGGTGCTGGAAAACTGCACGTTCGGGGAGGATGCGGACCTTTGTTTTGAATATTCCTCCGTGCAGGCGGAAATCAAGGGGCGCGTGCACAGCGTCAAGAACCCGCGCAGCGGACGCATCGTGGCGGAAGAGTACGGGGAGGTTATTCTGGACGAGCACTGCAAGGCTCCGGCCAACTGCTCCATTGAAACGGGAAAAACGCAGTCGGGAGAAGCAGCATGAAGTACGATTTTGACACCGTTGTGCCGCGCCGGGGAACGAATTCCTACAAGTGGGATTCCATGCCCCGGGCGGACATTCTGCCCATGTGGGTGGCGGACATGGATTTCCGCACGGCTCCGGCGGTGACGGAGGCCATCCGGAAGAGGGCGGAACACGGCATTTTCGGCTACACGCGGGTTCCGGATTCCTATTATGAGGCGGTCACGAACTGGTTTGAACGCCGCCACGGCTGGAAGATCAGTCCGGAGTGGATTATTTACACCACGGGGGTGGTGCCCGCGCTGTCCGCCATCATCCGGGCCCTGACGGCTCCGGGGGACAAGGTGCTGGTGCAGACGCCCGTGTACAATTGCTTTTTTTCCTCCATCCGCAATAACGGGTGCGTGGCGGAAACCAGCCCGCTGAAGTACGAGAACGGGAAGTACGCGCTTGACGCGGAGGACCTGGAGCGGAAGGCGGCGGATCCCGCCGTCAAGCTCCTGCTCCTGTGCAATCCCCACAATCCCGCCGGGCGCGTCTGGACGAGGCCGGAGCTGGAGAAGATCGCGGATATCTGCCGGAGAAACGGCGTGCTGGTGGTGGCTGACGAGATTCATTGCGAACTGACGTATCCCGGCCATCCCTACACGCCGTTCGCCTCCCTTTCGGAGGAGGCCCTGCGCCATTCCGTCACCTGCATTTCCCCCAGCAAGGCCTTTAATCTGGCGGGCATTCAGATCGCCAATATCGTCGCGGCGGATGAGGAGATCCGGAGGAAGATTGACAAGGCTATCAACATCAACGAGGTGTGCGATGTCAATTCCTTCGCCGTGGATGCTCTGGAAGCGGCCTACAACGGCGGAGAGGACTGGCTGGAGGAGCTGAAGCTTTACCTTTACGGGAATTACGAGACGGTCCGGGACATGCTGGGCGAACGCCTGCCGCAGCTCCGCGTGCTGCCGCTGGAGGGAACGTACCTGGTCTGGATAGATTGCTCCGCGCTGGGGCTTTCCTCCGCGGAAATTGTCCGTTTGCTGGAGGAAGAAGGCCGGGTGATGGTGAACGGCGGCGAAATGTACGGGGAATCGGAGGGCTGTTTCATCCGCCTGAACATCGCCTGTCCCCGGAAACTGCTGCTTGAGGGGGTGGAAAGAATCTGCCGTACGCTGGGCGGCCGCGTTTCCGGAACATGAACGCGTCCGGCGACATGAAAGGTCTCAATGGAGAGAGCGCGAAGAACGATCATCAAGAACAAACAATCAAGTTGCCATGAGAAATAATATGACGAGAAGAGCGTGGCTCCAGTCTTCCACCGCGGCCCTGGCGTGCCTGGCGTTGCCGGAATATGCGCTGGGCGCGGCCGCGGAGAAGAACGGGGTTTCCAGGGTATGGATGACGAAGGAGATTTCTCCGGAGGCTCTTGTAAGGATTTACCAGGCTATGGGGCGAACGGCTTCCGGAAGGGTGGCCGTCAAGATCAGCACCGGGGAACCGGGCGGCCATAATTTCCTGAGTCCGGAGCTGATCAAGGATCTGGTGCATCACGTGAAAGGCACCATTGTGGAGTGCAATACGGCTTACGGCGGCAAGCGCTCCCGGACGGAGGACCACCTTAAGGCGGCGAAGGACCACGGCTTTTCTGATATTGCCCGGGTGGACATCATGGACGCGGAGGGTGAATTCACCATTCCGGTGAAGGACAGGAAGCACCTGGAATACGACATCGTGGGGAGCCATCTGAAGAACTACGATTTCATGATCAACCTGGCCCACTTCAAGGGGCACGCCATGGGCGGCTTCGGCGGCGTGATCAAGAACCAGTCCATCGGCGTGGCTTCCGCAAGCGGCAAGGCGTACATCCATTCCGCCGGAAAAACGCGGGACGTTGCCGCCGTGTGGAACAATCTGGCCGCGCAGGACGATTTTCTGGAGTCCATGGCTGCCTCCGCTCAGGCGGTGGCCGATTACTTCGGGGACAGGATTCTGTATATCAACGTGATGAACAAGCTGTCCATTGACTGCGATTGCGATGCCCACCCCCATGACCCGAAGATGAAGGACATCGGCATTCTGGCTTCCCTTGACCCGGTGGCGCTGGACCAGGCCTGCCTGGACCTCGTTTACGCCGTCAAGCCTTCCGCCGGAGACAACAGCAAACCCCTGATCGAGCGCATTGAAAGCCGTCATGGGCGGCACACGGTGGATTACGCCGAACAGATAGGCCTGGGCACCAGGAAGTATGAGCTGAAGAAGCTGGAATCTTAGCAGGCTTGTTAAATCCGATGACGTTAAAGAATGGATACTGATGATGGAGCGGTGCATTCCGTAATGAAGGCAAAGGGATTGATGCAGTCGGTGGACTGGGAGGGGAACCTCCGTCATTTCTACTGCGACTTGGCGGGAGGGGGGCCATGGGAATACACATCGTTTATTCCATAAAGAGGGGGCCTAAAATCAATCTGATGAGAACGTCGCGCAGACACTGCCGTAGAAAGCCAAATAATCAGTTATCGTTTTAAAGAGAATGAAAAGATATCTTTTTATCAGCTTATTGATTTTGATCACATCGTTCCAGCTATCAGCCCAAACGAAGCCGGCCGTTTCAGCAGAGAATATGTTAATCCGTATTTCCGAAATCGAAGTATATCCCCAGTATTTGAAAGAATATCTGGAATATGCCTCTGTGGTAGGAGCTACATCGGTCAAAGAGGAATCGGGAGTTATTTGCATTTTCCCGATGCAGATGAAGCGGGATTCCACACAAATCCGCATCCTCGAAATCTACGCTTCTCCCGAAGCCTACCGGCATCATATTCAGACCGCTCACTTCCGGAAGTACAAGACGGCTACGCTGCACATGGTGAAGAGCCTCGACTTAGTGGACATGCATGCCCTTGATCCGGCAGGCATGCCTGAGATATTTCTGAAAATAAAAACAAACAAATAGAGAAGAATATGAAAACAATATAGGCAGCGTACCGGAGCTTTATTCTCCTCCTACGGTGGCAACGCTATGATGATAGTCCACTAAAGGATGTTCTTTCAGGAAGTCGACTGCCATCGGACAACTTTTCCGTTTGATGGATGGAGCGAATGTCGAAATGGACGATGCCCCTTGCGCGGACCTTCCTTGAAGGAGGTGAGGTATAAGGATTTATCTTGATTTTATTAAAAAATACAACCAGAAATAATTATGGAAGAAATTACATTAAATAACGGAGTGGTCATGCCCATCCTGGGCTTCGGAGTTTTTCAGATACCTGATGCCGCAGAGTGCGAGCGCTGCGTGCTGGACGCGATCGGCGCCGGCTACCGTTCCATTGATACGGCCCAGATTTACGGCAATGAGGAGGCCGTAGGCCGCGCGGCGGAGAAGAGCGGGGTGCCGCGCGAGGAATTGTTCCTCACCACGAAGGTGTGGATTACCAACGGCGGGTATGAAAAGGCGAAGGCTTCCATTGACGAGTCCCTGCGCAAGCTGCGCACGGATTACGTGGACCTGCTGCTCATCCACCAGCCCTTCAACGATTATTACGGCACTTACCGGGCCATGGAAGAGGCTAACCGGGCCGGAAAGGTTCGCGCCATCGGCGTGAGCAATTTTTATCCGGACCGTTTTGTGGACCTGGCGGAGTTCTGCGAGATCAAGCCCGCCGTCAACCAGGTGGAAACGCACGTGTTCAACCAGCAGGTGAAGGCCCGGGAGCTGATGGCGAAGTACGGTACCAGGATGGAATCCTGGGGGCCCTTCGCGGAAGGCCGCAATGGATTTTTCACGAATCCGGTGCTGAAGGACATCGGAGAGAAGTACGGCAAGACTCCGGCGCAGACGGCCCTGCGCTTCCTGATCCAGCGCGGCGTCATCGTCATTCCGAAGACGACCCACCGGGAAAGGATGGAGGAGAATTTCAACGTCTTTGACTTTGAACTTTCCCAGGAGGACATGGGGGCCATCGCCAGGCTGGACCGCGGAGAGAGCCTTTTCCTGTGCCATCAGGACCCGGAGTCAGTCCTGTACCTGATCAATTACGGGAAGCAGTAATTCACCTTAAGTATTGGAAAGATGACAGGGCATTCATTTAAAAGGTTTTGCGCGGCTTTCTCCGCCTGCATTTGCTGTGCAGGGAGCTTATCCGCTGAAAACAATAACGCCAACACGGACAGGATCATGAACGAACAACTGAATTTAACGCAGGAATGGGACAAGGTGTTTCCGAAGAGCGACAAGGTAGACCACCGCAAGGTAAGCTTCCGCAACCGCTACGGCATTACGCTGGCCGCGGATTTGTATATCCCCCGGAAGGCCGGCGGAAAGTTGCCGGCTATCGCCGTTTCCGGCCCCTTCGGAGCCGTGAAGGAACAATCTTCCGGGCTCTATGCCCAGACGATGGCCGAGCGCGGTTTTCTAACGATCGCGTTTGATCCCTCGTATACGGGAGAGAGCGGCGGGGAACCCCGTTATGTCGCTTCCCCGGACATCAATACGGAGGATTTCTCCGCAGCCGTCGACTACCTCTCCACACGCGACGACGTGGACCCCGAACGCATCGGAATCATCGGCATTTGCGGGTGGGGCGGCATGGCGGTGAACGCGGCGGCTATCGACACCCGCATCAAGGCGACGGTAGCGTCCACGATGTACGATATGAGCCGCGTGAACGCGAACGGCTATTTCGACGCGATGGACGCCGACGCCCGTTATGAGCTTCGCAAGCAACTGAATGCCCAGCGCACCGCCGATGCAAAAAACGGTTCTTATGCGCTCGCGGGGGGCGTGCCCGATCCCCTGCCTGACGATGCCCCAGGATTCGTGAAGGATTACTACAATTACTATAAGACGCCCCGCGGCTACCACAAGCGTTCGCTCAACTCGAACGGCGGATGGAATACCACCTCCGCGCTCTCGTTCATCAATATGCCCCTCCTGGCGTACAGCGGTGAAATCCGCAGCGCCGTGCTCATGATTCACGGAGAAAAAGCCCATTCACGCTATTTCAGCGAGGATGCCTTCAAGAAGTTGAAAGGGGATAACAAGGAGCTGATGATCATTCCCGGCGCGAGCCATGTGGATCTCTATGACAATCAAGCCGGGGTTATTCCTTTCGGCAAAATCGAGCAGTTCTTTCAGGAGCATCTGAAATAAGGCGGTTCTGCGGCTGACTTTGAAGGGAGCTGATTACGGTGAGGGACTCAACATGATAAGTCGTCTGCCGGTTGTTCGCAGGGGAAGGACTGCGTTCTTCCCGTTCCGGCGGGGTTCAAGCCATTTTAAGCAAGAGACACATGATACTGATTTTCGGAGCATTGCTGGCGGTTTACGTTTTCTGCCGCGCCATTCTGCCGCTTAGGCTGAAATGGGGCTGGAAGGCCCTGCTTGCCGTCCTTCTGGCGGTGGCGGCGTTCAAATTCCATCTGCTGCATTTGTTCGGCGGCCCCATGTTTTTCTCCCCGGTTCTGCCGGAAGGCGTCCTGCTGGCGACCGCATGGCTGTTCTCCGTGCTTTTCCTGTTCTTTTTCCTGCTGCTGGCGGCGGACGTGATACGCCTCCTGTATTTGCTGGTTCTGTTCTGCCTGCGGAAGAAGAAGACGGAACGGTTCCGCGTCATCGGCAACCGGGTGAATCTTGCCCTGCTGGCTTTCGCCGCCGTACTGGCTACCGTGGGGATGGCCGGAGGAACCGGGGTGCCGCGGGTGAAGGAGGAAACGATTTCCGTGAACCATCTGCCGGATGGGGCGGACGGCCTGACAGTCGCCGTGCTGGCGGACCTTCATGTGGACGGCATCACGCGGGCGGACCGCATCAGGAAAATTGTGGAACGCACGAATGCTCTGAATCCGGACATCGTCATTATTGCCGGGGACTTCGTGGACGGGACGGTTCCCGTGCACGGGGATGATTTGAGGCCGCTTGCGGATTTGAAGGCTAGGTACGGGGTGTTCGGCGTGCCGGGCAATCATGAGTATTATTCCGGTTATGAGGAGTGGATGGAGTTCCTGCCCACCCTGGGCATCCGTATGCTTCACAATGAACATGTGCAGACGGGCGGGGGCGCGGTAGTGCTGGCGGGGGTGACGGATCCTGTAGCCGACATCATGGGAAAGGAGGAGCCGGATATACGCAAGGCGCTGGCGGGAGCCCCGGAAAAGGGCGTGCGCATCCTCGCCGCCCATCAGCCGCGGCTGGCCCCGGAAGCGGCGGAGCACGGCGTGGACCTCCAGGTTTCCGGCCATACGCACGGCGGCATGATTGCCGGCATTGACCGGCTGGTGGCCCGGTTCAACGAGGGCTTTGTGTCCGGATTGTACACGGTGGGGGGTATGAAGCTGTATGTCTCCAACGGGGCGGGGATTTGGAACGGCTTTCCCATCCGCATCGGCGTTCCTTCGGAAATCGTGCTGATCCGGCTCCGGAAAGAGGAATAAGAGAGTTTAGAGTGGAGCGGGTGCAATCTTTGGAACAGATGAGGGAAAACATGTTGACTTATAGCTGCTCTAACGTTTAGACAGGAAGAAGGAACAAGGTTCGTGCACGGAGACTGCCGGATGAAGCCGTTTTTCTTCCCGGGCTGTTTTCTGCGCGGCCTTCCAACCCAGACATTAAATTCATGAAAACAATATCAATGATATGCACGCTGGCGGCCGCCCTGATGATGGGGGCCGGATGCTCGGGACAGGAACAGCCCAAGGTTTCCGCGGAACCCTCCAAGGTTCTCATTGCCTATTATTCATGGGGCGGCAATACGAAGTACGCCGCTGCGCAGATTCAGAAGGCGACGGGCGGAACCCTGTTTGAAATCAAGCCGGTCAAGCCTTACCCGTCCGGGTACCGGGAATGTACGGTACAGGCCAAAAAGGAGATTCAGGAAGGCGTCAGGCCGGAGCTGGCCGCCAGGGTGGAGGACATGGGCAAGTACGACGTGATTTTCATCGGCAGTCCCAACTGGTGGAGCACGATTGCGCCTCCGGTCGCCTCTTTCCTGGCAAGCCACGACCTTTCCGGCAAGACGGTGATTCCGTTTGTGACGCACGGAGGCGGCGGCATGGCGCGCTGCGGGGACGAGGTGCGGAAGCTGTGCCCCAAGTCCACCGTTCTCAAGGGCGGAGCTTTTGCCGGGGAAGGCATCCGGACGGCCAGGCCCGCGCTGGTCAAGTGGGTCAATGACACAATCACCATCAACAAATAATGCTCCTTATGAAACGAACCCTTGCGGGAATGGCTTTTTCCCTTGCCTGTCTGATGAACCTTTCAGAAGCCCAAACCATGAATAACGATACAAGCGCCTTGTCGCCAAAAGAACAACAGATTGCCGCCATCAGCGCCCATACGGCCAGGGGCGACATGCCCGGCCTGCGGAACGCCCTGACGGCGGGGCTGGATGCCGGACTGACCCTGAACGAGCTCAAGGAGGTGCTGGTCCAGATGTATGCCTATTGCGGTTTTCCACGCAGCCTGAACGCTCTCAATGAGTTGATGGTTCTGGCGAAGGACCGCGCCTCGCGCGGCATCAATGATACGGTGGGAGCGGAGGCGGGAGCGCCGCCCGCCGGAAAGAGCATCGACTTCGGCACGGCCAACCAGACGAAGCTTTGCGGCGCTCCGGTGAAGGGGGATCTTTTCCTGTTCGCCCCGGCCATTGACGAGTTCCTGAAGGCGCATTTGTTCGGGGACATTTTCGGCCGCGACAACATGGACTGGAAGACCCGGGAGTTCGCCACCATCGCGGCCCTGGCCGCCATGACGGGCACGGAAAGCCAGTTGAACTCCCACATCCGCATCGGGAAGCACAACGGCCTGACTGACGGGCAGGTGGAGGCCATTCTGGCCGTATCCGCCGCTGCCGGGAAGAAGGACGCCTTCCCCAAAGGGGAGCCGGCTCCGGCCAATTTCACCGGAAAAGCCTGGGTAGCCATGCTGGTGGACAACAGGGATTACGACATGTCCGCCTATAACGTCACCTTTGCCCCCGGCACGCGGAACAACTGGCACAGCCATTCCGTGGGCCAGGTGCTGTTCTGCACGGAAGGCACGGGATACTACCAGGAGCGCGGCAAGACCGCCCGGCGCCTGACGCCCGGTTCCGTGGTGGAAATCCCGGCCAATACGGAGCACTGGCACGGCGCGGCTCCGGACAGTGAGTTCGTGCACCTCGGCATCACGCCCAGGGCGGCTTCCAACAGGACGGCGTGGGGAGGCCCCGTGACCGATGCGGAGTATGCGGAGGCGACGGGAAGCAAATAAAAGCGCAGGGATTTTCCGGCGTTTCCTCCTTTTCCTTCGGAGAGGGGGGCAGCCGGGAAGGTTTTTCTCCCTGACGGGAAATGAAGGAAAAAACAGGGCATCCGGGAATTCCAATGGAATTCCCGGATGCCTCCTGTTGCGGATTTAAGGGAAAGATTATTCTTCCGGAGCGATGTTCGGTTCGCTGGCGCTGACGTGGTTCAGCGGATTGCAGCTGTCCGGCCTGTGGTTGTTCAAAAGATCCTGGTAGAATTTCTTCTTGTACTTCAAGACTTCCATTTGCTTTTTCAGGATGCGGAGTTGTTCACGGAGGCTTTTCTCCTGCTTGAAAATCAGTTCGGCGCGTTCCGGAATGGTGGTGTCCCCTTCCTGGCACAGGTCGATGTAGTGCTTGACGCCTTCAATCGGGAGGCCCGTCATCCGGAGGCAGTGAACCAGGCGCAGCCAGCCCAGGGTGTAGTCTGAAAACATGCGGGCATTGCCTCCGCTGCGGTCCACGTCCGGAATCAATCCGGCGTTTTCATAGTAGCGGATGGTGTAGGCGGACATCTCCATCATTTCCGCAACCTGTTTCACGGTATATTTGGGAGTGCGGTCATAGGAAGGCCGGTAGGAGCTGGATGGGGTCTTTTGTGTGATCATTGTGCAGTTGATGGCTTACAGTTACTCTAATATACTACCGGTTGCGGGATGGCAAGCGTTTTGCGTTGCCTCGCGGGCAATAACGTGTTCATAAGGCAGGGAAAACGGCTGGGACCGCTTTCCGGCGGACGGAAGGGTTTTCTGACTGACTAATTGCCGGATGAAGGAAAAGGGGAAAGGCCGGAAAGCCGTCTCCATGGTTGCTCCTGGAGAAGACGCCGGAACATGAAAAAGGCTGTTCCGGTGAAGGAACAGCCTTGATTCATTGGAAGAAAGCACATTTCAGGCGCGCACCCTGCGGCGGCGTAGCATCATGGCGGCAAGCCCCAGCAGGCTCAGGGAGGCCGCGGCCGGTTCGGGGACGGCCAGCGTCCCTTCCAGGGAAAGGTCTTCCACGGTGGCGTTATCTCCTCCCCGGCCTCCGGAGCTTCCCACCACGGCATAGACCTTGCCGTTGCCGTTTTCCTTCATGGCTCTCAACTGGTCTTCCGTGAGGTCATAGTGAACGTTCCAGGGGGAGCCGTCATTGTTCCTCGTTCCCTTGCAGAGTTCCACCATTTCCCCGTCCCTGGTTTCATACCAGACGGAATACGTGTACGTTCCGGTGGTTCCGGACGGGGTGAGGTTCATGCTGAAGCTCAGGCCGGAGTAATCCTGAATGTTTTCAATGGTCATTTTCAGACCGAAGCAGACGCCCGCCGTGCCGGACATGCTGGGCAGGTTGATGGTCTGGTCTTCCGTGTTGGAGGTGGCATTCCCCCAGCGCATGTCGCCGTTGCCGGTAGTGGTGTACCATCCGTCAGCCCGAGAACCGAGCCAGTTTTTAACGTCGTCTCCCGTGATGCCGTCCCCGGCAAGGCGTCCCGCTGAGTTGTAGCCCTGGCCCGTCATGGCGCCGATGTCGGGCATCAGCTCGACGGTTGCCGCCGCAGCGACGCCTGCCAGAGAGGCCACGGCCAGGTGGATGATGAGGTATAATGCTTTCTTCATATTCGTGTGGAATGATTGAATTATTCGCAAACTACCGGATTAACAATCCGCGGAGCTCCGGAGACGTTTCAAACGGGAACGAAGGAAAGCTCAAATGCATGGTTAACAAACACTTTCCCGTTTTCTTCCAAGCCCGCATACTGCCTGGGAATTGGGAACTCCCGGCCCTAATGGATACTCTCGCCGGAGCAGGATGGCGGCTATTGAAGGAGAACCTCCGCTGCGCTGCGGAAAGATTTTTTACCCACGAAAGGCGGGAGCCTTCCGTTCCCAGGCGCGGGAGGCGCAAATCCACCGTGAATAAACATTTCCACCGTTTCTTTTGCAGGTTGCCTTTCGCCTGGAAAGGACGGGAGCCTGCTCCTCATCTCATGGCTGTTTCCTTTCACAGACGCGTCTTTCCCGGAAGTTCGGGCTTCCCTGCTTCGTTGCGGAACGAAGAGAAAATCTATTGCATCAGGAACATAAGCTGACGATTTACGGAGTATGGACAAGGGAAATTTCCCGAAAACGTTTTTCTTTCAGATGTTCATGCTTGACTCCGGATTGTTAATCCGATGCATGGTCTTCTCTATGTTTTAGGTAATTGAAACAGAATATATTATGGAGACGTTAAGAAGGTGTTTTCCTGCGCTGGTGATGCTTGTAGTTGGCAGCCGCGGGGGAGGAATACCTCAATAAAGGGAGGCGGATGGAGCCAGTGCCTCCCCGTCCGTTTCCTGAAACTCCGGTTTCACGGCTTTCCTTCCGCCGGACGGGGGCCCGGTCAGGAATTGTCCGGAGCGGGAAGTGGGGGCCGGCGTGCGCCGTGTCCCGGCAAGTCCGGGAATTCCCATGGAAAAGAGTCAAAGGGTTTGACGGGCTTTTCCGGCCCGTTACAATGAGACCGCTCCGGGATGGAGCCTGCGCCATGATTATTGCCTCCCTTTCCGATTCCGCCCGTTACGAGTCTTTGAATCCCCTTTTCCAGCGGGCTTTCGATTTTGTCAGGGAGGCCGGTCCGGCTTCCCTGGAACCGGGCCCCCACGTCCTGGAGGAAGACGCCCTGATTGTGATGGTGAATGAGCCGGCGATGAAGAAGCCGGAGAAGGCCCGCATGGAAGTGCACGACAGGTTCATTGACATCCACGTTCCCCTTTCACGGGAGGAAGGGTTTGCGTGGAAGGACCGCTCTGCCCTGGAAAAGCCTTCCGAACCGTTCAACATGGAAAAGGACGCGCAGCATTACGACGATGCGCCGGACACCTCTTTTACCGTGAAGCCGGGGCAGTTCGCCGTCTTTTTCCCGGAGGACGCCCATGCCGGCTGCATCGGGGAAGGGGCTCTCCGTAAACTGGTGATTAAAGTCAGAACGGCCTGACCCGCCTTCCGGAAAGATGGTCCGGCGCCGGAACAGGCCGTTCCTCCACGCCCGCTCCGGCTTGCCTGCCGGCGGGGCAATCATTCAATTTATTCCTCGTCTTCCACCCTCGCGTCCTGCTTGGGGTCCTGCGGAGCGTTTTCCGGAATCCAGACGGCCACGTTGCCGCCGTGGACGAGGAACTGGCCGTTGCCTTCCTCGTCAATGGCGACGGTTTCCTCCACGTTTCCGGTGGCTTCCTTCCAGGTTTCCCCGGCGTGCTGCTTGCCCACGTTCATCACCTTGTCCCCGTCCTCTCCGTTGGAGATGAGCACGGCCACGCCGGAATGCGGGTGGTCGTCATCCCCCACGCGGGTGAAGCCGATGGTGTTCGGGTGGTCAAAGTAGTAGTTCTGCTCCCCGAAGGCATGGTTTTTGCGGATTTCCAGCAGGTTGTCGATGATGCCGCGGTGCATGGGCGGGTTGCCGCTTACTCCGTAGTAGTCCCCGTAGAAGATGCAGGGATAGCCTTCCTTCATGAGCAGGATGAGCGCATAGGCGGAGGGCTTGAACCAGTCTTCCACGGCTGATTCCAGGGAGCTGCCCCACTGGGAGTCATGGTTGTCCACAAAGGTGACGGCCAGCGTGGGGTGGTTCTGGACCAGGGTGCCGTCCAGAATCTTGGAAAGGTCGTAATCACGGCCCTGCTTGGAAGCCTGGTACATGTTGTAGTGCAGGGGCACGTCAAACAGGTCCACCTTGTAGCGTTCCTCCTTGAGGTATTCGTTCAGGGAGTCCAGGTCCTGCTTCCAGTATTCGCCCACGGCGTAGAAATCCTCTCCCCTGTCCTTGCGGACGGCGGCCAGGAATTTCTTGATGAACTCGTCATTGATGTGCTTGATGGCGTCCAGCCTCATGCCGTCCAGGTCCAGTTCCCGGGATACCCAGACGCCCCATTTTTCCATTTCTTTCACCACTTCCGGGTGGTCGAAGTCCAGGTTGGCGAACATGAGGTAGTCATAGTTGCCGTTTTCTTCATCCACGCCCTCGCTCCAGCTTTTCCCGTCCCCCATGATCTTGAAGATGGAAGTTTTTTCCGTAGCGGCGTCGTAGTCCGTGCCGGTGAAGTGGTACCAGTGCCATTTGAAGTCGGAGTACTTGTCTCCGCGGCCGGGGAAGTTGAAGCCGGTCCAGCCTTCGATTTCGTAGGCGTCCGTGATTTCCTTGTCCCGGTTCTGCTGGTCCACTTCCTTGGCCATGAATTTTTCCGTATAGTCCGCTCCGGCCTTGTGGTTCATGACGGCGTCCAGGTAGACGCCCACATGGTGTTCATGAAGAGCCTTGATGGCGTCCTGGAGTTCCTGCTTGGTGCCGTATTTGGTGCGGACCGTGTTCTTCTGGTCGAATTCCCCTAGGTCAAACAGGTCGTAGGTGCCGTAGCCCACGTCGTTCTGTTCCTTGCCCTTGTAGGCCGGGGGAATCCAGACAGCTGTGACGCCTATCTCTTCCAGATGGGGGGCGTCTTCCTTCAGCTTGTTCCAGAACTGCCCGTCATTGGGCAGGTTCCACTCAAAATATTGCATCATGATTCCGTTTTTCATTTTGTCAGATTCCTTGTAAATGTCGTTCGGGTTGTTCCGCCTTCAGGAGGCCGGCTGATGGGGAAGACGGTTCCCTGGCGTCTGCCGGGCGGGGCTCCGGATGATGATTTCACACGAAGCCGTCAACAAAATAGAGTCCTTAAAGCGCGGCGCGTTCGGCATACTGCCGGTGTTATGTCCCGCAAAATGTCAGGGAGAACGTGTGGAAAGCTGGAAAAGAGGGCTTTCCGCCAGGGCCGGACTGAACTTGCCCGCGAGCCGTCAGGAGTGAAACTGGCCCTTGCTGCTGCTGGAAAAACGAGCGTCAGCGAACGAGTGTGGAAAGAGAGGGCGCGGCCTTTGTCCGCCTGTTCATTCCGAAGCCGCAGAGGCCTGCGGCGCTCCCTGGAAGGGCTTCACGCTTCGGCCGTGCTGTGGTCCAGGTAGTGCCTGTTTTTCAGCCGGTAGTATTTGAGGAACCTCCGGATGAAGAGCAGGGTGACGATGAAGGAGAGCACGTCCGCCAGCGGGAGGGAGGCCCAGACGCCGTCCTGGCCCCAGAACCTGGGCAGCACCAGCAGGAACGGCAGCAGGAAGAGCATCTGGCGCGTCAGGGAAAGGAAGATGGCCAGACGGGCCTTCCCGATGGCCTGGAAGAAGTTGCCGATGATGATCTGGCTGCCGATGAGCGGGAAGGCCAGCACGCAGATGGTGAGGCCGTTGGCCGCCAGGCTGATGAGCGCGGCGTCATCCGTGAAGAGCCCGGCAATGCCGCGGGGGAAGAAAACGCAGGCCAGGAAGCCCAGCGTGGTGAAGGAAGTGCCCGCCAGCACGCCGTACTTGAGGGTGAGCAGGACGCGCCCCGGCTTCATGGCCCCGTGGTTGTAGCCGATGATGGGCTGCATGCCCTGCGTGAGGCCGATGACGAGCATGGCGAACAGGATGAGAATGCGGTTGATGATGCCGTAAGCGCCGATAGCCAGGTCCCCCCCGTGGTCCGCAAGCTGCCTGTTGATGGCGATGGTGACCGCGCTGCCGCAGACGTTCACCAGGCACGGAGCCATGCCGATGGACAGGATGCCGGTGACGATGGCCTTGCGCAGTTCCCAGATGCCGCGGCGGAAGTGGACCGTGCTGGCCGCGTCCGAGAAGTGGAGCAGCACGCGCGCCATGCCGGTGACCTGGGCCAGCAGGGTGGCCAGGGCTGCCCCGGTGATGCCCCATTTGAACCAGAAGATGAAGATGGGAGCCAGGATGATGTTGATCCCCACGGAGAGCAGGGTGGAGCCCATGGCCTTTTTCGGGTAGCCGGTGGCCCTCATCACGTGGTTGAGGTTGAAAAAGACGTACGTGACGGGCAGCCCCAGCAGGGTGACGAGCATGAAGTCGTACGCGTAGGCGAGGGTTTGCCCGCTGGCGCCGAAGGCGGTCAGGATTTCCGTCAGGAAGAGCAGTGTGGGAACCACCAGCACCACGGCGGCGATCAGGCTCATGATGAGGACGTTCCCCAGCGTGCGCTCCGTCCCCTCCTGGTCCTTCTTTCCCAGACGGATGGAGCTGATGGCCGCCCCGCCGATGCCCACCAGCGTGCCCAGCGCAAAGGTCAGGTTCATGATGGGGAAGGTGACGGCCAGGCCGGACAGGGCCAGGGGGCCCACGCCGTGGCCGATGAAGACGCTGTCAATGATGTTGTACAGGGAGTACACCACCATGCCGGCGATGGAGGGCAGGGAGTACTGGACCAGCAGACGCCATACGGATGCGTTTTCCAATTCTGCGATGTTGCGTGACTGGGCTGCCATGGACGGACCTCCTTTTCAGACGGGAGGCAAACTATAGGAATGCGCGGAGGGGTTGTCAAGCTGTCCACCCGTCCGGGGAGCGGGCATTTTTCCGCCGGAGCGGCCGGAAAGGCCTGTTTTTGATTGACTGGGGAAGCTTTTGGGGGTTGATTCCTTTCCGCCTTTTTCCAGGAACACGCCATGACTTTTTCCGTTTGCCCTTTCCTGCGCCTTGCCGCCGTCTGCGGAGGCGCCCTTCTGTGCTCTTCCTGCCTGCCCATGCTCGGCACCGGGCAGATGCTGGCGGGCAGCCATCTTGCGGACGGCCTGCTGTCCACCTCCCCCCTGGACCTGGTGTGGAGGGGGGACATCCGGTCCTTTCCCTCCTCCGGGCTGGATACGCCCAGGGGCTTCAAGGTTTCCCCCGCGGATTCCTATTCCCTGCTGATGGAGGCGCGCCCCGGCATTGCCGGAGAGTGGGCCTGCTACCATGACCGGAACAGTTACTACTGGGCCTTTGTGGCCGGGAAGAAGGAGGAGGAAGCGGGGCTTTACGCCGTGCGCCGCGGCGTGGCCGTGAACGGAACCACCGGGGAGATTGAAGACCACCCCGCCGCGCAGGCCGTCAAGCCTCCCTCCGTCATGTAGGCGCGGGTTCTGGTCTTTTTGCAAAAACCGCTGCCGGGAACCCGTTTTCCGGGCTGTGGAACACGATAGATTTGACAGGCAGGGGCCTTTGCGGGCGTATTATTACCCGCATGAAGTTCCTTTTATTATCGTTTGCGTGGATGTGCATGGCGTGCACCGGGGCGTGGGGGCAGGATACGGCTCCCTCCTTCCCGGCGAACGGAGCCAATTACAGGCTGTTCCCGGCGGACCAGCCGCCCCTGGTTCCCAGGCCCCAGCAGCTGCACTGGACCGGCAAGGCCATTCCCGTGCAGTCCGTTCGCATCCTGGCCCCGTCTCCGTCCAGGACTTCCTATCCGGAACAGATGAAGTTCATCGTTTCCGAATTGAAGTCCTTCCTGGCGGACCACCGGGTGAAGGTGGCTCCGGACGGGGCGTTCGCCGTCAAGTTCGTGAAGGGGGAGGTGAAGGCCGGCACGGAGAATCCCAAGCTGAAGGAGGAGGCCTATTCACTCCGCGTGACTCCCGGCGGCGCGCTGATTACGGCGGCGGACACCAGGGGGTTTTATTACGGCATGAAGACGCTGGAGCAGCTTCTTCTGCGCCGCGGCGGGACGACGACCATCGCCGCCTGCGATATCGTGGACTGGCCGGATTTTGAAATCCGCGGGTTCATGAACGACGTGGGCCGCAATTACATGCCGCTCCCCCTGATCGCGCAGGAGCTGGATTCCATGGCGCAGCTTAAGCTGAACGTGTACCACTTCCATTTCACGGAGCATCCCGGCTGGCGGCTGGAGTCCAAGATTTATCCGGAATTGAATGATCCCAAGAATTTCACCCGCATGCCGGGCAAATTCTACACGCAGAAGGAGTTCAAGCAATTGGTGGAGTACTGCCGCCTGCGCAACATTCTGCTGATTCCGGAGATGGACATGCCGGGGCACAGCCAGGCGTTCCGGAAGGCCCTCAACGTGAAGATGAGCGATGAAAAGGCCACGAAGGCCCTGGTGGCCCTGATCAAGGAGATGTGCGCCCTGGTTCCCAAGGAGAAGATGCCCATCATCCACATCGGCACGGACGAGGCCCACGGCAAGGACGAGCAGGTGAACAATGACATTCTGAAGGAATACATCAATGCGGTGGAGTCCTGCGGCCGCACGCCCATGAGGTGGCACCCCGGTCTGACGCCTAAGGGCTATAACGGCTCCATCCTGCAATTGTGGTCCGGCCGCCAGAACCGCGGCGCATGGCCTGTCAACGGGTCCAAGTACGTGGATTCCCTGGAGACCTACCTGAACCACCTCGATCCGTTTGAAACGGCCATGACCATGTACTTCCGCCGGGCCTGCCCGTTCCAGAATGCGGACGGCCTGGGCATGATGCTGTGCTCCTTCCCGGACCTGGAAATTACGGACCCGCGCAACCAGGTTCTCCAGACGCCCGTTTACGCCGGGATGGCGTTCGTTTCCGAGCCCTTGTGGAACAATCCCCATGAAAAGGTGCAGGGAGACCCCAACCAGGACGAATACATGAAGTATTTCTCCAACCTGCCCGTGCAGGGGGACCCGCTGCTGAAAGGATTTGCGGAGTACGAGAACCGCGTGCTCGCCATCCGGGACCGCTTCTTCGTGAACAAGGAGTTCAATTACGTGCGGCAGGCCAATATTCCGTGGAAGCTGCTGGGCCCCATTCCCAACGGAGGGAAGACGGAAACGGAGTTCGCCCCGGAGGCGGACAACAAGACCGGGAAGATGAAGGATTCCTACGAGATTGACGGCGTTACCTACGAGTGGTCCAAGGACGCCTACACCGGAGCCACCATCATCTTCAAGCATTACTGCGATTTCCCGACGCTGTTCAACGGTGCGAAGATGGGGGCGTATCCCCACAAGAACCACACCTATTACGCGCAGACCTGGATTTATTCCCCGAAGGCGCAGACGGTGCCCTTCTGGATCAGCGGCCATACCTGGGCCACGTCCGACTGGCGCAACGGCCCGGCGAGCGTCCCCGGCAAGTGGTTCCACGCGAATCCCAGGTTCTTCGTGAACGGGCAGGAGATTGCCCCCCCGCAATGGAAGAAGCCGCGCAACGGCGGCGTGCTGGTGGATGAGAACTACCATTTCCGGGAGCCTTCCATGGTTCCCCTGAAGAAGGGCTGGAACCGCGTGCTGGTGAAGAGCCCCAGCAACAATTCCGCGCGCCGGTGGATGTTCACGTTCGTTCCGGTGCAGGTGAACCCCAAGACGCCCGGCTGCAACGTGAAGGAGTATCCCGGCCTCAAGTTCGCCGCGGAACCGAAGTAAAGGGCTTTTCCGGTTGTTCCCGGGCAAATGACGAAGGCATGAGGCGCGTTCCGCTTCATGCCTTTTTTATGGCCGGACGGGGTTCCGGGAGAGCGCGGCGTCCTGTCAGAGTTTTTTCCAGGGCAGGGCTTCCAGCATCCCGTCAAAGCCCAGGCCCGTTCCGGCGGGAACGGCTACCTGCGGGTTCATGCCGCCCATCTGGTCAAGGAAGGGGTCCGGCTCAAACAGGAGGTGCGTGCAGAGGCCGCAAAGGGGGATTTCCGTGGGCAGGGCGTTGCGGTAGTAGTCCGCCGCCTGGTAGACGGCCCAGAGCTGCCCCACGGGATGGTCCATGACGGTGGTGAACACGGGGGGCTCGTAAAGATACTCCGGCGTAGCTTCCCTCGCGGGCTTGACGATGCGGATGATGGGCAGGTCCGAGGAGATGGCCGGCTGGTGCTCCGAGTCCGAGCCCATGTCCAGGGCCAGCGGCATGCCGGCGTCCACCAGCCGTTCCCAGCTCTGGACGGAGAAGGGGCACGGGTCTTCAATGAAATCTATCCGGGTTTTCAGGTGGTGGGGCAGGGATTTCCAGAATTTCAGGGCGTCGTTTTCATTCAGGCAGCCGTTGAAGTCCAGCCGCCAGCGCCAGGCGGGGACCATGGAGGCGAGCATGGTCAGCCGTTCCAGGGCGGCGGCCAGGTTGGGGCTGGCCTTGATTTTTCCGGCCTTGAACCCCTTGGATTCCATGATGCGGATGGTGGCGGGGCTGACGCAGGAGGGCAGCGTGGCGTGGCTGGCCGGAATGTGCAGGCCGTCAAACAGGCTGGCGCCCTTCGCGCGCGCCTCCCCGTCCGTCCGGGCGCATTCCAAGGCGCGGATGCCCAGCGGCAGCGGGTTTCCCTTCCTGAGCGCGTCCAGTTCGTCCTGCAACGTGGCGTCCCCCAGCTCCGGCCATGGCTGGATGCAGCCGTACCCGCCTTCATCCGTTTTAATGAGGGCTCCTTTCCTGCATACTTCCGCGGCTCTGGCGTTCAGCGGACCGCAGGCCGTTAAAGAATATTCATGGTAAAACACAACTTTAATTCAAACAGCCTTCCCATCTTTTGTCACGATGAAAAAAGGTTTTCATTGGATTTTGGAGGGGGAATGGCTAAGCTCCGTGTCATGTACAGAACATTGGTGTTCGGAGCGGGCGGCCGTGTGGGGAGCCGCTTGGCGGCGCATCTGGAAGAGGAAGGCATGGAAGTGGTGAGATGCGGACGGGACGCCTGTGATTTAAAGGATTTAAAAGCCCTGAAAAACGTGCTGCTTTCCTCCGGCGCCACCCACGTGGTGAACTGCGCCGCCGTGAGCGGCCTGGAGGCCTGCCTGGATGATCCGGAGACGGCGCACCGCGTGAACGCCATGGCCCCGGAGATGATGGCCCGCATCTGCCGCCTGGAGGGCATGCGCTTCATCCACCTGAGCACGGACTACGTGCTGGACGGCAGGAGGGGCGGCCTGAAAACGGAGTTGGACAAGTGCCGCCCCGTGAACGTGTACGGAGAATCCAAGCTGGAGGCGGAACTCCGCGTGCGGGAGGAAATGCCGGAGGCGCTGGTTGCCCGCGTTTCCTGGGTGTTCGGCAATCCGGAACGGCTCTCCTTCCCGGAGATGGTGCTGCGGAAGGCGCTGAACGGAGAACCCCTCTCCGCCGTGGCGGACAAATGGTCCATGCCCGCGTGGGTGGAGGATTTGTGCGGGTGGCTCCGTTTCCTGGCCTATGAAAGCGACGCGTCCGGCGTGCTGCACCTGTGCCAGTCCGGGGAACCCGTCTCCTGGCACGGATATGCCGTGACCGCTCTGAAATGCGCCGTGAAGCACGGGCTGCTGCCTTCTTTGCCGCCCGTGGCGGAACAAAAGCTCGACGAACAGGCCGGTTTCAGGGATGCTCGGCCCCGGCATACCGCCATGTCCTGCGAACGGCTCGCTTCCCTGATGAAGCGGCCCGTGAGGACGTATGAAGAGGCCATCGACCTGGCCGTGGCCCGCTATGCCTCAGATTCAACCTTCCTCTCCCGCATTTCATGAACGATTTCCGCAATTCCCGTGATTCTAGCGATTCCCGCCCCAGGCCTGCCTACCGGGACCGCCGCTCCCAGCCGGGGCGCCCGCGCACGGCTCCCAAAAAGAACCTTTTTGTCAACAAGTCCCCGGAGGGCAGTGAACAATGGCTCACGCCGTGGGTGGAGCTGAAATACTTTACGTACAATCCCGCCGTTTTCCCCCGCATGCTCGGCTCCGTGAGCGGGGAAATAGCCCCGGGAAGCCTGGTGCACGTCTATGACAAGAACGGGGAGCTCTTCGGCGCGGGCTTCTGGAACGAGGCCAGCCGCACGCCCCTGCGCGTGGTGTACCACGGGAAGGACGCCTTTACCGAACGGGACCTGGACGCCGCCCTGGAACGCGCCGTGAAGCTGCGCCGGGAGATTCTGCGCCTGGATGAAACCACCAACGCTTACCGCGTGCTGCACGGTGACTCCGACGGCCTGGGCGGCCTGGTGGTAGACCGTTACGCGGACGTGCTGAGCCTGGAGGTGAGCACGCTGGCCGTCTGGCAGAGGCTGGACCGCTGGCTGCCCCTGCTGCACCGCCTGTGCGGCACAAAGCGCCATGTGGTGCAGGTGGATGAGGGCATTGCCCGCATGGAGGGCATCCGCGCGGAAGACGCCCCGGAATCCCCGGCTCCCGTCCGGCTGGTGAAGATTGTGGAGAATGGCATCACTTATGAAGTGGACTTCGCCCAGGGGCACAAGACGGGCTTCTTCTGTGACCAGCGGGACAACCGCCTTAAATTCGCCTCCCTGGTGAAGGGAGCCACGGTGCTGGACCTGTGCTGCTACAGCGGCGGCTTTTCCATTGCCGCCAAGATGCTGGGAGGCGCCGCGGAAGTCACGGGCGTGGACCTGGATGAAAAGGCCATCGCCATGGCGAAGAGGAACGGCAATATCAACCAGCAGCGCATCGACTTCGTGCATGCGGACGCCTTTGTCTACGCGCGCCAGATGGTGCGCAACGGGCGGCTGTTTGACGCCGTGCTGCTGGACCCGCCCAAATTCATCATCGGCAGGGAGGGGTATGAGGAAGGCATCAAGAAGTACCATGACCTCAACATGCTGGGCTTGCAGTGCGTGCGCCCCGGCGGCCTGTTCGTTACCTGTTCCTGTTCTGGCCTGCTTTCCCCCGCGGAGTTTGAGCACACCGTCATCAAGGCCGCCCAGCGGCAGGGGCGCAAGCTCCAGATCATGGCGATGACCGGCCCCGGCTGGGACCACCCCTTCCTGAGCACGTACCCGGAAGGCCGCTACCTGAAGGTGCTCTGGGCGATTGCCTTGTAGGGAAGGACTGGATATTCAATGTTTCCCCGCACTTTACGAAAGTAATGACTTGAAAAAGCACCTGCCGTTTTTATGGCAGGTGCTTTTGAAAGGTTATTCTTCAAAGGGGAACAGGTGTTTTTATTTCTTTCCCTTCTTTTTAAGAAGCCGGTCATGTTTCACCCGGTGCCTGCCCTGGTAGAGAAAGTCGGTTTCAGGTTCACGGCCAACGGTGCGGTCAATCAGGTTGGGAATGTCTTCCCTGGTGTATCCGGATTGAAGCAGGAATTCTTCTACCTTGGAATATTGACCGGGAAATTCGGAGACGAGCAATTCCATGAACACTTTTTCCAGATGCTTGACTTCGTCTTCCACCATGACGTTTCTTGCTTCAATGAAAGACTCTCCCCACGCTACATCATTGATAAGAATCTTAAGCTCTCTCATGCTGAGTTGTTTGAGTTTTCTCACCTGTTCTTCAGAGCGTTTCCGGTTTTCCTCTGTTTGGGCAGGCATATCTTTAAGATCTTTATAGGCTGCAATCCTGTAGGGATTCTTCTCTCCGGCATTTTTAAACTGTTTCAGAATACGGGCGTAATAGGGAAGCAGAAGTTTCCGAATGACCGTTTTTTTCAGGGGTGGTTTCATTTTCCCGGAATTTCGGACCAGGGTTATATATTTTTCCAGATGGCCGCATACCATGGATTTACGGTTCAGGTCCTCCGCATCGTCCATATCGACATCCGGTTCCGTTTCCCGGTAGGTCTTAAAGGTAAAAACTGGAGCCAGGGCGGCGAGGTAGCAATGCCAGACTTTTTCCTTTAACTCAGTATGGATGTTATCCTGCGTTGTCACTTTAAAAATGAGGGCATCTTGTTCCATCTTCTTGTAAAAGGATTTGAACCGTTTGTCTTTCAGCATGGCGGCAAGCTCTCCGATGCCGGGGGAAGGGTGTTTGTACTGCTCAAGGCAGTCCGGGCTTTCCAACTCAGGAGCAGCCAAGGCGGAATTCCAGCCGATTATTGGCAAGACAAAACAAAGGAATAAGCGTGGCAGTATTTTCATTAAGGTTTTAGCCATCATTGCTGTTTCTTTCAAATTTAATATTGAATTTTTCGACAATCGTATTTGTCGTAGATTCATCAATGGCTTCTATATGATATTTTTGATTAGTTGTGCTCAACAGAATGGTATCTTCTGCTTCGCTTCCCTCTCCTCCATGTCCTCTATGTACATATAATTTGCATACAAGCCAAAATTTTTGAGGATTATATTTCGAATTCTTAATTGTTTCTATAATTTCTTCGATAAGACGATTATCGCCTACCATATCATAAAAATGATTTTTGTTTCCAACGGAACCGGCAAGATTACAAGTTTTATGTTCATTCGCCAGTTCTGGTTTAGTTTTTGGAGGCTTGGAATTTTTCCCTTCCCACATGAGGCCCCCATCCCGTTCAATGATTTTGATCTTTTTGAAACTGACGTTAGTAGGGGAAAGCGTTAATTGAATAAAGCCTAAAAGGCCATGTTCCCCTTTGGAGAATTGAAACATATCAGTAGATATGGGGTTTCCGTCTCCCATGTCTATTATACCCTCAAATTTTTCTTTCTTTAACTTTTTAGGGATTCTGATATTGATAGTAATTTCAGCTTTTTGACCTTCACTTGTTTCTGCTTTGATTTTTGCGGTCGCGTCCTTCTCCAGGTCATCCTTTGCAGTCAGAGCAATTTTTAATTCTCCCTGAAGTTGTTCGGTATTAACTTGTTTGAACCCATTCCCTTCTATATTCCATTTAAGTTCTTTGATGGCGCCTTTCGGTTTGCCGACAAGCAAGAAAGTGATTTTTTCACCGATCCCGATGTTTTTCCTTTTCCGATCCTCTTCCTTATCTCCTGTTCCGCCTTTGATGTAATAATCTGCAGAACAAAGTGCTGTTTGCTGTTTAATTTGCAGGGGGCCGGTGGCTTCTTCTTCCGTTTCTTCCAGAGTGTCTTCCTCTTCTTCATCAGCCCACAGAAAAACGGAACTGAATAGAATCATCAGAATGAGGATCGACAAACGGGAAAGAAATGAAGGGGGAGTTAGCGGCATTTTATAAAAGAATAATTGAATTTTATATAAAAACATATTACCCGTCAATATGGGTTTTTGAAATATAGGGTTATGAAAATTTTATACCAATAAATGGTTAGTCTGTTCCGTATATGGTGCGCAAAGGAGATTGAAGCAGGCAGGCGCCGGAAGAGGCGATTCTTCACATCACCTTTCAGGCGTGTTGACGGCTTTTCCTCCTCCCTGCTTTGGTGGGAAGGAATATGGCAAAACAAGTATTACAGCGGCTCAGTTTCACCGCCGGGGAACTGACCCCGTGGCTGGCCGGGCGCGCCGACCTGGACCCTGTGTCCCGCGGCGCCTCCCGGCTGAGGAATTTCCTGGTCAGCCCCTTCGGCGGACTCCGGCGCAGGCCGGGAACGCGCCTGGTTGCCCGCGCTGGGTGCACGGAGGGGGGCGTGAGGCTGGTTTCCTTCAAGTACTCCACGGGGGTGCAGTTCATGCTGGAAGTGGGGCGCGGCTACATCCGGTATTTCAAGGACGGCGCGCCCCTGCCGGATGCGGAGGGCGGCGTGCTGGAAACGCCTACCCCGTGGAAGACGGACGAGCAAGTGGGGAACCTCCGGATGCAGCAGCTGAATGATGTGATTTACTGCGTGGAGCCGTCCACGCCGCCCATGACGCTGGCCCGCCATGCGGACGATGACTGGAGGCTGGAGGCGCTGGAGTTTTCCGGCATGCCCTATGAAAGCTCCCTGTTCAATGCCGTGAGGCTGGAATGCCGCATGGTGCGGGACGGCAGCGCCAACAGGCTGCTGGCCACGGCGGACGATGATGTGTTCACGCCGGAAATGGAGGGAAGGGAATTTCTGCGCGTCACCAGGAAGTACGGAGAGGCTGTTGTGGAGGGAACGCAGATGCCCTTTTACCATCTGACGACCCTGGACCGGGACCTCTACAAGGGGGAGACTTTTTCCATGGACCGGGAGGACGGCTGGCGGCAGGCCTATACCTGCATCCGTGATTTCAGCCGGAAAAACGACTACCAGCCCGGAGTGAACCGCCCGGAGCGGTACACGGCCTTTTTTGAAAAAGGTTCCGATGCCAGCGCCCGCGTCCATGTCAGCGGCGCGTGGACGCTGGAAACGACGGGCACCTGGGATGCGGAGTGGGAAATCTGCCGGGGGTATCCGGACGGCTCCAACTACCTTCCCAACCAGCCGGAGCTGGTGTGGCATTCCGTGAAGAGCTTCCAGCAGCGGGACGGGTTCCGGAACAACTTTACCCTGAGCGGCAATGAAGAGGAAATGTCCTACTACAAAATCCGCCTGATGGCGTACAGGAACGGCGTTTCCACGGGAACGCCCGTGTTCCGGGCCGCCGCCGGCTCCTTCAACCATGAAATGGTAGTGGAGGAATATGTTTCCCCCCGCAGCGTCTACCTCGCGAACGCCCTTCACCTGTCCTATTACGTGCTGGGCGACTGCGAGACCAATGACTGGTCATTCGGCGCGTTCGGCGTCCGGAACGGCTATCCGTGCACGGTGGAGTTCCACCAGGGGCGGCTGTGGTTCGGGGGTACGCCGGGGCAGCCGCAGACGCTGTGGGCCAGCAGGGTGGATGATTTTTCCGCGTTCACTCCCGGCATTCCGTCGGATTCTCCCATGATTCTGACGATGGCGGCCTCCCAGCAGAACCGCATCTCCTGGATTGCCTCCCTCCGGGGGCTGATGATCGGCACCAGCGAGGGAGAGTGGCGCTTGTCCGCCTCCAACTCGGAAGGGCTGAATGCGTCCAATGCCGGGTTTGAGCGCCATTCCGGGGTGGGGTCCGCCTCTCTGGACGCCCTGACGGTGGAAAACAGCCTTCTGTTCGTGCAGCAGGGAGGGATGAAGGTCCGGGAATTGTTCTATTCCCTGGAGGCGGACGGCTACCAGACGCGGGACGTCAGCCTGCTGTCCGACCACCTGCTGGCGGCGGGGATTGTGGACTGGACGGTGCAGAGGAGCACGGCGTTCCACGTCTGGTGCGTGCTGGGGGACGGCAGCGCCGTGTGCATGACGCTGAACAGGGAGCAGAACGTGGCGGCGTGGCACGCCCACCGCCTGGAGCATGGACGCATCCTGTCCGTGGCGTCCCTGCGCGGCTCCCATGGCACGCCGGATGAAGAGGTGTGGTTTGCCGTGGCGCGCGGGGAAGGGGAGCGGGCCTGCATCACGGTGGAACGCCTGGCGGACGGCAACGTCTGCCTGGATGCCTGCACGGAGGCCGTGGTGCAGGGAGAGAAGATGGCCGGCCTGGGTCATCTGGCGGGGTGCGGCGCCCTCCTGCTGGACGGGGAGGGCGCCTTCCTGCCCGTCAGCGTGGACGGGGAGGGGAATGCCGCCTGTCCCGGCAGGCTGGACGGAGAAACCGTGACCGTAGGGCTGGCCGCTCCGGCGGAGGTGAGGACGATGCCCCTAGAGACGCTTGAGACGCTGGGCAGGTTTAAAAAGCAGCTTGGCGCGCGGGCGCTCCTTCATGAAAGCACCCTGAAATTCCGTTACGGAACGGGCCATCCGGATGCGTGGAGGGATTTCCAGCCCGGCAGGTACGGCGTGGCGGAGCCTTATTCCGGCTACGTGCGGATGATCCACAACTACGGCATGGATGAACAGTCCTGCTTCGCCCTCCGTGTGGAGACGCCGGACCAGTTCAATCTGCTGGCCCTGGTGCTGGATGTGGAATTATAGGGCGCGGGAGCGCTTACGGCTGTTCGGCCGCCTCCTCATGGGAAAGCATGTGCACGATGACCTTGAGGCCGTGCTTTTCCCCGGCCGCCTTCGCTAGGGAGCGGATGGCGGAGGCCGTCATTCCGTTGCGGCCGATGATGCGGGCCACGTCCGTCTTTTCCAGAATCAGGCGGAAGCGGACGGCGTCTCCCTGCGGAGATTCCGCAACGCGCAATTCCGCCTGTTCCGGATGTTGCACGAATTGCAGGGCGATCAATTGCAGGTACTGGCGGATTTGTTCTACGGCAGGATGCATGAAGGGAAATGTGGGTTATTTCCATTACCCTACTATAAAACCGCCTGATTGAAAAGATGCAATTCCAGACATTCCCTGAAAAAGAAAGTCGCCCCGGTCGTAAAACGACCGGGGCGCCCCAACTACCCTATGAAACTGGATCCGTTAAGATCCAGAGAGCTTTTTTAACGAGCGCTCACCTGCTCGAAACGCAATATAGGACAGGAAAAAGGGATAAGCAAGTATTTTTTCATTGAAACGATTGTTTTTATTCAGGAAAAACAACATCGTATTCTTTACAATATCAGGCCGGAAAGAAGGATATTGTTATAATAACAAAATCATCTGCCGGGAAGCAGTTCATAAGTGAAGCCCTTAAGGTATTCCGTTTCCGGAATGTTCAGTAAAATTGGATGATCCGGTCTTTGGCCGTGTTGCTGTATCAGGCGCAGGGTGGCGGGCGCATCGATGGCGGCGTCGAGAACGCTTTCCCGGAACAGGTCCGCCCCGGCGTGGTGGGAACAGCAGAAGGTGGAAAGAATGCCTCCCGGGGCCAGAAGCTTCATGGCGCGGAGGTGGATTTCCTTATACCCGCGCATGGCGTCATGCACGGACTTCTTGTTTCTGGTGAAGGAGGGCGGGTCCAGGATAATCAGGTCCCACTTGTGTTCCCCTCCGTCCCGGACGAGGGCCGCCTCCTTCTTCAGGAAGTCAAACGCGTTGTCCGTAACGCACTGGATGGAGACGCCGTTCAGCTTTGCGTTGCGCGCTACGGCGTCCATGGCGTCCTGGGATACGTCCACGGCCGTTACCTCCGCGGCTCCGGCAAGGGCGCAGGCCAGCGCAAAGCCGCCCTGGTTGCAGAAGCAGTCCAGCACGCGGCGTCCGCGGGCAAAGCGCGCCACGGCGGCGTAATTGTCAAGCTGGTCCAGGTACAGCCCTGTTTTCTGCCCCGTCTGGAGGTCAATCATGAATTGCACTCTGCCGCTGCTTGCGGCGAAGGGTTCCGGCTCCTGCCCGCGCGCCACCCGGACGGAAGGCTCAATGCCCTCCGCCGCCAGCATGGGGGAATCGTTCCTGACGATGATTCCCCTGGGGGAAAGCAGGTCTTCCAGAACGTTCAGGATAATGGGGAGGCGGCGCTCCATCGCGATGGTCAGCGTCTGGACGACCAGGTAATCCGCGTAACGGTCCACAATCAGGCCGGGGAGGCCGTCAGACTCGCTCCAGACGAGGCGCGTGAGCGTTTCCTCCGGCAGCCACTGGCGGCGCAGTTCCACCGCCTGGCTGATGCGCCTGGAAAAAAAGTCCCCGTCCAGTTCCTGCTTGCGGCGGGAAAAACGCCTGGCGACGATCTGGGAATGGGGGTTGAACATGGCGGATCCCAGGAAGCGGTCCTTGAAATCCTTCAGCGCCACGACGTCCCCCGGCTGGGGATTGCCGAAGACCTTGCGCACTTCCGTGCCGTAAACCCAGTCGTGCCCCTGAAAAATGCGTGCTCTTGGAGAAATAATCAAACCTGCCATGTCAGGAAAGGCAATACATGATCAGGGTGGAAAGTTCAAGGGTAATGCGGAGGGGTGGCGCAAGGGCCGCCGCTGCCGAAGGGAAGGGAATGTCTGTTAAAGGAGAAAAGCTTTTTTCTCTTCCCGTGCTGTTTATGCCCTTATGGGAAGTAAGAAATAAGCTCCCTGCCGTGCTCCGGATGATGGTTCGGGAGGGAAGGCCGGGAGAACCCGCCTGGTGGCTGGACGGAAAGCGAAGCATGCAACGCGAGGAACGGATGAATTTAAAAGATGAACGGCTCAACCCTACGCTTCCAGTTGGCCGTTTTCCATTTAAGCCGTGAACCTCCGCTGTCTCTCTTGATGGCCGCGCCCCGGGAACAAGGGCCTCCCGGCCCTCGTAAATCAAAACAAACCGGGTTTTCCTTCCTTGGCAGTCAGGAGCGCCGCAAACCTTTGCGGCAACTGAAGGGGAACTGGATGGTAGCGAAGTAATATTAAAAATGGCCTTTTCTGATTAAAGGGCGCGTCTTTCAGCCGAATATCCATCCGGCTGTGGCAGAGGCCTGCGGTCATTTTCCGCAGCGGGAAGGGTGAAGGCTTCCGTTCCCTGGAATTTTCCGCACAAGTGAACCAATGCGCATCATTCCGGGACTATTTCGGTTGAAAATGCCCGGAAACGAAGTAAAATGTGGCGCGTTATGAAAGTAGAAACTTTTGAAACTCCCCAGGATGCTGCCAAAGCTTTGGCAGGAGAAGTTGCGGAACTGATCCGCACGCGCGCCGCCGAAGGCAGGAACGTGGTTCTTGGCCTCGCCACGGGCGCCACTCCGCTGCCCTTTTATGCGGAGCTGGTCCGCCTGCACAAGGAAGAAGGCCTTTCCTTTGCCAACGTCATCTCCTTCAATCTGGACGAATACAGCGGCCTGGACCACGACCATCCGGAATCCTACTGGTACTTCATGCACACCAATCTCTTCAACCACATCGACATGAAGCCGGAGAACATCAACCTGCCCTCCGGCACGGTGAAGGGTGACGAGATTGCCGCCCACTGCGCCGCCTACGAACAGAAAATCAAGGACTGCGGCGGCATCGACCTCCAGATTCTCGGTATTGGCCGCACCGGCCACATCGGCTTCAACGAACCCGGCTCCGACGATACCACCATCACCCGCCAGGTGCATCTGGACGAACTGACCCGTTCCGACGCCGCCCCCGCTTTCGGCGGCATTGAAAACGTTCCCACCACCGCCATCACCATGGGCGTGGCCACCATCATGGGCGCCCGGGAAGTGGCTCTGATGGCCTGGGGCGAAAAGAAGGCTTCCATCGTGAAGAAGGCCGTTCAGGGGCCTGTGACGGTGGACGTGGCCGCCTCCTACCTGCAGAAGCACCCGAACGCCAAGTTCCTTCTGGACAAGGGCGCCGCTTCCCAGCTTTAATTATCCGTTCAACAACGAACACGCCGCTTTTCCCGGTTCCGTGGAAAGGCGGCGTTTTTGATGGAATGAAGGAAGGCGGAATCTTCTTTTTCCAGCGGGGATGGCGTGGGGGGAGTTCCGTATGTCCGGACCGTTGGTCCCGTGAAGGAAGATTTTGTGTCATTGAGGGGAGTGTGGAACAGCTGTGGCTGCTCCGGTGGACGCAGGCCGGCAGGTAATAAAGAAGGTCCGTTTTTCCCTTCCATGGCTGGTCCGGTGGGATGAAATGGGGGTGATATTTTTATTGTTTATTAAAAATGAATGAGTTTTAATGATGTGTGGGACGTGTTTTCCTGTTTCCGGATGCGGTTCCGGAGCCCGGAGGCAAACCCGGAGTTCCTGTCAGGGATTTCCTTTAAAAGGGGGATGGCGGATTGGCCGTTTAACCGGCTGCACCTTTTTATTAGGATGGAGTGGCGCATTGACAAGAGTTTCATTTTCCGTGCATGGTTGAAGGTGCCAATAGATGAAAAATAAATATATCCGGCAGTGTGTAATTAATATTTCATTCAGGAATTACAGATGATGGCCGGTTTTTATAGATAGAACAGGAAAAACAGAAATATGAAACAAATGAAGATACTGATGGTCGTAACCGGAACCGGGATGTTTCCCGACGGAAAACAGGAAACGGGATTGTGGCTCAGCGAGCTCACCCACATTTACGACAGAGCGAAAAAGCGGGGATATGACATCGTCATCGCAAGTCCGAAGGGAGGCGACACCCCCGTCGATCCCATGAGTCTGAAAACGATGTACATGGACAAACTGTCCAAAAGCTGCTGGGACGATTCGGAATTCCGGGATGTGCTGCGGCACACGAAAAGCCTGGATGAAGTTTCCGGTGAGATGTTCGACTGCATTTATTTGGCCGGAGGCCACGGCGCGATGTTCGATTTTACGGATAACGCCGTTCTGCAGGAACTCATCAAAAACCACTATGAAAATAATAAAATAGTTGGTGCTATTTGCCATGGCGTATGCGGATTGTTAAACGTGAAGCTTTCGGACGGACAATATCTGGTAAAAGATAAGAAAGTCACGGGATTCAGCTGGTTTGAGGAAGGTCTGGCCGGAAAGAAAAAGGAGGTGCCTTTCGATCTGGAATCCGCGCTGAAGGAACGGCGGGCGGATTACAAGAAGTCATTGATTCCGATGATGCCGGAAGTAGTGGCCGACGGAAATCTGATCACGGGCCAGGACCCGTTCAGTTCGGAAAAGATGGCTGAAACGGTCATGGGACGGTTTAATCAATAGCAGTTGGCGGTGAATGGCATGAATTTGGAAGAAGCCTTGAATTACCGCCGGGCCGTGCGGGTATTTGATAAAAATAAACCGCTGGACCCTGAAAAGATGAAACACTGCCTGGAATTGGCCTCCCTGGCTCCCAGCAGTTCCAACATGCAGTTGTGGGAATTCTTCCAAATCACCCGGCCTGAATTGATAGCCCGCGTTGCCGGGGCCTGCCTAGGCCAGCCGGCTGCCGCCACGGCTTCGGAAATAGTCGTTTTCGTGACGCGGCAGGACCTGTACCGGCAGCGGGCGCAATTCGTCCTCGAATTCGAGCGTGGAAACATCCGGCGGAACAGCCCGGAGGAACGCCAGGCCAAACGCATCAGGGACCGGGAATTATACTATGGAAAGCTGATGCCGTTCCTCTATGCGCGCTGCTGCGGTATTTTGGGGGCTTTCCGGGCTTTTCTGGCCAGGGGCATCGGCCTTTTCCGCCCCATGATGCGCGAAGTCTCGGAGTGCGATATGCGCGTCACGGTCAACAAATCCTGCGCCCTCGCCGCCCAGACGTTCATGATTGCCATGGCCGCTGAAGGATACGATACCTGCCCGCTGGAGGGATTTGACAGCAAGCGGATGAAAAAACTGCTGAAATTGCCTCATGGCGCCGGGATCAATATGGTAGTCCCCTGCGGCATACGGGACAGAGAGAAAGGTATCTGGGGCGAGCGGTACAGAGTCCCGTTCGATGAGGTGTACCATAGGCTCTGACCCGCCGGGGAAGGAAAGTTCCGCTCCGCCGGCAGCGTGCGGCGTCAGCGGGGAGCGGGAGAGGACCGCCTGCGCTGCGTTCCTGGGGCGCGGCATGCCTCACAGGAAAAGGGTTCCGGCTACTTGAGCCACGCCAGGAATTCATGGTTCCCGTCGGTTCCGGTGATGGGGGAGGGCTCGCAGCCCATCCAGGAGCGGTTTAGTTCTTCCGTGACGAAGGCGCGTATGGAGTCCACCGCCCGCTGGTGCAGGGCCGGGTCCCGGACGATGCCGCCGGGGCCGATGTCTTCCGGCTGGAGTTCAAACTGGGGTTTGATGAGTACCAGGGCGTCCCCTCCGTCCTTAAGCAGGGGGAAGGCCGCGGGCAGGATTTTTTTCAGAGAAATGAAAGAGACGTCGGAGACGATCAGGTCCACCTGTTCCCCGATGTCTTCCGGAGTCATGTAGCGGGCGTTGAATTTCTCCTTCACGACGACGCGGGGATCCTGCCGCAGTTTCCAGACGAGCTGGTTGGTGCCGACGTCGATCGCGTGCACTTTGACGGCGCCGTGCTGGAGCAGGCAGTCCGTAAAGCCTCCGGTGGACGCGCCGATGTCCAGGCAGACCTTGCCTTCCGCGGAGACGGGGAAGGCGTTCAGGGCTCCCTCCATTTTCAGGCCGCCGCGGCTGACGTAGCGGGGGCGGTTCCGGATGGCTATTTCCGCGTCTTCACTGACCTTGAGGCCCGGTTTGGTGGAAGGGTGGCCACCCACGCTTACCTCTCCGGCAATGATAAGCCTCTGGGCCAGTTCCCGGGATTCTACGAGATTGCGGGAAACCAGAAGGACGTCGAGTCGTTGCTTGCTCATGATTCGGAAGGAAGGTGCGTACGCAGGTATTTCATGAAACCGCATGGGGAATCAAGAAAAACCGCGCGAAGAAAGGCATTTGGGGGCAAAAAGGAGGCATGGCGCGCGCTGGAACATTTTACGATTGATTCAGCCCGGATTTATAGGAGACTTTGCGGCGAATGGAACACCGCTACAGGCAATTGATGCGCAAGGTCAGGCTTTACCTGCTGACGGAGGTGCGTAAAAAATCGTGGGCCAGCAAATTCCTTTCCGCCAGGATTTTTGACCCCGTCTACTGGTCCTGGAACAGGCAGTCCGTGGCTACGGGCGCCGCCTGGGGGGCCGCGGCGGCGATTGCCCCGCTGCCCATGCAGAGCCTGTGGGGCGTTTTCGCCTGCCTGTGGCGCAAGGGGAATATCCCCGTAGCCATCCTGATGGCGTGGCTTTCCCCCCCCGGCTTCACCTTTTTCGCCATTCCGGCCCAGTGGTGGCTGGGGTGGTTCCTTTTTTCCCTTGTGGGGCTCCCCACGTCCGGAGCGAACTGGCAGATGCTGAAAACGGGAGTGCAGCAATGGTCCTGGGCCCCGTTTGACGGGTTGAGCATCGGCATGGTAAGCCTGGAGTTCCTGACGGGCTGGATTGTTTCCAGCGTGGTGCTGGGCTGCCTGTGCTACGGTCTGGTGCAGCTTGCATGGGGAGCGGGACACTTCCTGCGCAGTAGGAAAAATCCGGGCAAGACTTCTTCCGGAAAAGGTTTTGGTAAATAAAGCCGCCACCTGTCATGTGTTGCAGGGGGAAGCAAGCGTCTGCATGAGATAGATATATATTTTATGGACTTCTGGAATTTGAAAGTATCATTTTATTATTGACGTTTATGGTGAAAATATTATTTTTGAGAAACTTTCCTGAGTATGATGTCTCCCTCTATTGAGGCCCTGTTCAAGAAATATTTACACTGCCTGATCTTTCTTTGGTTTGGCGGGGTCACGCTATTGGGCTGTTTTTGTTCCCAGGCTGAAGAACCGTTGCCTGATGGAGACACGGGAGCGCTCTCCATTGAATCGAAAACTGCCCTTTATTCCGCTGATTGTTATATCAAGGGAGAAGAAAATGAAGACGATAAAAAGAGAAGTTCCATAGGCATAGGAGAATCCTTCACTCTTACGTTGACGGGAAAACCCATGGGAGATATTGAAAAATTGACATGGGAATTTGTTTCAGGAAAGGAATTGGTGAAAGAAAATGAAGAAAACGACTTTAAAGGTAAAACGGAAATTACATTGACGGCTAGAAAAGATCTGACACCAGATCAACTTAAGAACGAATCCAGCATCGAACTGAAAGTTACAACAAGCGAAGGTCTTATAGTGACCATGCAAAATCCGATAGCCGTATTTTTTCCCACCGGAATGACCGCCGCACATAGGGGAACCGGGACACCAGAGGTAGGCTGTAATAACCGGGGCGCTACGCAACCTTCAGCCCAATTGGTTGTTACATTGCAGCCTACGAACGTCTCCTTTAAAAATATTAAAATCATTGAACGGGATTTGGGTTCCGATCCCAACAATCCTCGAAAAACTCTGGATCCTGGCCATACAGGTCAGGGAGTTGATAAAGTAATAGAAATTAACAAGGCGAATCGGTTTGAAGATCATCTTAAAGGAACGGTTGCCCATCAGGATATTCAACAGAAAATACATATTTTGCCGCAGAATTGGAAATGGAAATGTTCCTGGCGCGTTCATAAGGGCAGGGGTGGACCAATAGCAACTTCTGGAAATGATGATGTGGGACAAATAGGAGAAGTTGTCGAACAAAGTTTTAAATTTTATTATATGCTCAATCCTCAAACGCAAAGAATAAGTGCCGTTTGTGGGGAAGTGTCGAAATTTGGATGTACGGCTCAGGCTTATTCAGATGGTACCGGAAATCATTATAACTATTTGGGACCTAAAGAAACCAATTAACGGAATTAGATTATGAAAATGCAGTCTTGTCTTCTCTCCCTCTTTATGGGAATCGTGGTTTCTTCACATGCGTCAGATTTTCCAGTTCCCTTGGAAAAACCTAGTAATATCAAATCTTTAAGTGATGTTCCGGAAGATATCAAGGCCTTGGGTGTCTTGCTCAAGGAAAACAAGCTCGAAGAATTTTACAAAAAATCTAGGGAATGGCATCTCAAAAGTTATCCTCATTCAGAAGATATAGTATCTGTGCGGAAGTTTTTCTGGCTTGCCTACTATGTTTCCTTCGCGCCTCTTTTTCCTTTTGAGGATGATGATTGCAGGACAACGGCTTCCTTTAACGACAACATAGATTTACGGCTTTTGGGAGACGTTTTTGATCGTTTTCTCAAAATAGCCCGGAATGATCTGGATGAATTCACAACCCAGCAGCCCCTGAAACGGAAGGAATTGGCGCCTCTTTTCAGCCTTTATGCCGCCCGCATGCTGAACAAAGTTAGAAATGCCTATGTTGACGATTTGCCGGAACGGGAAAAGGTTGCTCGGCAGAATTATCAAAAAGCGGTTGCCGAACGCATGGAAAAAGCAACTACGCTGGAGGAAAAACTTGATCCGTTTGGAGCGGAGAGCGGAAGGATGTCTACTAATTTGAATAACAAAATAGTGGCCAACGACGGAAGGAATATGGAGATTAAAAGTACCGTCGAGAGGATGGAAAGGTATTTCGTGCCTACTTTGGTTCGCCTGTTCCCCGGAAAAAAGGGAGAGGTGATCAAATATATCCGCCTGGCAGGCTATCAGGGAGGGGAAATCAACGATCTTGTGGACCGTACTGTAGGGCGGGACTCAACCACGGAATTTCTGTACAAGGGACGTGGCAGCAAGGATGCCCGATAAGCTTTTCTAAATTTATTTTTTTGCCATTACTAACTCGTTCGTGTTCTGCTGTTGGAAGCTGAGAACACGGAGTCTCCCAGTCTCTCTCCCGGGAGAGACGAAACTTGGAGCATTTTTCCGGTCGTCAGACGGCCACTTCCATCAGCAGAACGGTAGAGTTCTGGACCGCTTCAATGGTGATGGAGTCCGTATCCGTTATTCCGGCTCCGTCCCGGCGGTGCAGCACCGTGTCTCCGATCTTGATTTCTCCGTCTATCACGAAGACATACACCCCGGTGTTCTGGCACTTGAATTGATATTCCCGTTCCACGCCCCGGTCGAGTTCCGCCCAGGAGAACCAGGCCTGCTGCATGATGGAGATATCCGTTTCCGGAGCCAGGAAGGTGGAAATCTCATTGTGCTTCAGCAGGGGCTTGATGTCGTAGTCCCGGTATTTGGGGGGCGTGTTGACCCTGTCCGGAATGACCCATATTTGAAGGAATTCCAGGGGTTCCGTGGAACTGCCGTTGAATTCGCTGTGCTGGATGCCCGTTCCGGCGCTCATCACCTGGATTTCTCCGCGGGTGATGGTATGGCTGTTGTTCAGGCTGTCTCCGTGGCGGAGCTGTCCTTTCAGGGGAATGGAAATTACCTCCATGTTCTTGTGGGGGTGGGTGCCGAAGCCTTCTTCCGGGAGAACCGTGTCGTCGTTGAGTACGCGCAGGGCTCCGAACTGCATGCGGTCCGGATTGAAATAATTGGCAAAACTGAACGTATGGTATGTATTCAGCCATCCGTGGTTGGCATGCCCACGGGAAGATGCACGGTCAATGATGATGTTCATGATTGATAGGGTTGGTATGGAAAGCGGATTCCCGCCTGTAGATGGTTTGACCGGATGGACCCCGGGGCTGTTCAAGGCGCATGACAGCATGTCCGTTGACGTAAAATAAATCGGCAACACAAATTGATGGTGCAATGTCTCTTATTTTAAGGTAGCGTGTCGCGGTACCTGTGCAAACAAGACAAGGCGTATGGCTCATCGGACATTCATGAGATGGATCAAGGGATTGGTTCCTACGGTGATTATTTTGCTGGGCGCCTTGGTGCTTGGGTGCATCTGTTATGTCTCCATCTGGGGCGCTCCCTCCTTTGTCGTGCAGCGTGTGGAACAGGCTCTGATGGAAAAAGGCATTCCCGTCCACATAGAGACGCTGAAGATTTCCCTGTGGCCCCGCGCCGTGGTGACCTTGAAGAACGTGGAGCTGCTGGATCCTGGTGTTCCTCCGGAGGCGCGCCGCCCCGTGGCCCTGCTGCATGAGGCGGACGTGGCCCTGAACTGGAAGGAGCTGATAGACGGGCAGGTAGTGCCGGAACGGCTGAACGTGAAAGGGCTGGACGTCAATCTTCCCGTGGACGCGGAAAAGCCTGAAAGAGTTTTTTCCACCGCAGGGCTGAATGCGGAGCTGGACCTGGGGCGTCCCGGCATGGTGGACATCGTGAAGGCTGATGCCGTGGTGCAGGGTATCAGCGTGACTGCCCAGGGGGCGTTTTCCATCGGGCAGGAGGATTCCGGAGATTTTACGCTGACGGCTGAAGACATGGCCGCCGTCAGGGAGCAGTTGAACCAGGTGCTGAAATACCTGGACCGGGTGAAGTGGCCGGAGGCGTCTCCGCCCAGCCTGGCCGTCAATTTGAGCGACGACCCGAAAGGGGGAGTGCGCGTGGGCATGGATTTGCAGGCTCCTTCCCTGAGGTACGGGAAAATCCGGGTCAGGGATTTCCTGTTCAGCGGGGATTACGCGGATTCCGTCATCATGGCCAAGCGCTTTACCATGAGGGATGCGGAAACGGCCGGCTTCGTCAATCTTTCCCTCCAGGCCGATTTGAAGAAACGTTCCCTGATCTGGGATGTCCGCAGCACGGCTCCCCTGGTGTCCTGGGCCGTAGCCATTGTTGATGAAGCCCTGGTGCCGCGGGAGATGAAGTTCCTGAGCGAGCCGCACGTACAGGTGTCGGGCCGTGCGGTTTTCAGGGAGAACTGGGAGGGCGTGGAGCATCTGAACGTCATGGGCTCCGGTTCCATGGGAGCTTTCTCCGTGCTGGGGGAAAAGTTCCAGAGGGCCTCCTGCGATTTCAGCTATGAGGACGGCAATTTTTATGTGACGGATTTGGACATACGGCACCCCGGCGGCGTTTTTTCCGGCAAGGTGATGGGCGTGGACGGAGAGATCAAGATAGACGTGCACAGCACGCTGCCCATGCATGCGATGCTGGACATGGCCCGGTCCATTGCTCCGGAAGACGTGAAGCTGCCTCCTACGCTGGAAATCAAGGGAGACCCTGAATTGAAAGTGTACGGCACCGTGGGAATGGGGAAGGGCTGGAAAGGGCCGTTCCGGGTGGACCGCCTCCAGATTGAAGCGGCCGTGACGGACGTCTCCTACCAGGGGGTGGAGTTCGCCTCCGCCGCCGCCAGGGGGGAATTGATCGGCCGCTCCATCAATGTCACCCAGTTGGACCTGGCGCGGGAGGACGGCCATGTGAAGCTGGAAGGCAGCTATCTGGGAACCGATCTTGTCTTCACGCTGGAATCTGATTTGAAGCCTGAATTGCTGGTAGCCCTGGCCGGGAATTTAGCGCCCATTCCCGAGAATTTGAAGCTGCCGGAAAAAGCCTCCCTGTGGGTGCACGGCAGGCTGGATATTCCGGAAGGCAAGCCTGTGGAGCCCACGCTGGTCCGGGCGCGCATCAATGCGGAAAACCTGGCCTGGAACAAGGTGCCCGTGAAGACGGCGAATGTGGAGGTGGAGTACCGCCCCAACCAGCTTTTTGTACAGAATTGCCGGATCGGGATGGAGAAGGGCGTTTTTGAGCTGTTCGCCAACGGTTTCCTGGACGGCCAGATGTTCGTGATGGGGCAGTCCACGGTTCCGCTGGAAACGATAGACCGGCTGCTGGGCATGAAGGATGACGACTTTTTTATGAGCCGCTTCGTCTTCCGCAAGGATTCCGGCCTGGAGCTTTCCTTCCAGGGGACGCTGGGCCTGTACAATCTGGAAAAGGCTTACGATTTGCAGGCCACTGTTTCCGCGACGAATACGCGGTACAAGGGCGTGGACCTGAAGTCCGCGCGGGCGGATGCCCATCTGGTGACGGACCAATTGGTGCTGACCAACGTGACGACGGTGGTTTCCAACGGGAATTACCTGTCTTCCGCCGGGTTGTCCGGCGGTCCCGCGGAGTGCACGCTCAAGGCCAAGAGCATAGATTTCCGCTTTGTCCAGGATACGGTGGAGGTTCTGGGCATGGAGGGGCAGGCCTACCCCGGTTATACCATGCGCATGTTTTCCGACAACGCCGCCAAGGTTTTGAAGGAGTTTGTCTTTACCCGGCCCGTGACGCTTTCCGGCGGAGGCATGTTCCCGATGGGGGACGACATGAAGCTGATGAAGGGGCGCATCCGCTTTGACGCCTCCGCGGGGCGCGTGCGCTATCCCTTGCTGGGAACCACGCTGGACCTTGGAAAGGCGAAAGGGGAAATTCTTATTTCCCCGCAGTGGGTGGTGGTGGACAAGATGAAGGGCACCATCTGGGACGGCTCCTTTACGGGGCGCGTGCTGGCGCAGATTGACGATGGGGACGCCCTGAATGGCTCCTTTGTCCTCCAGGACATGAACCTGACCTCCATCGGGAGATCCTACGGCAAGAAGATGGAGAAGGCCACCGTGCACGGGGCCATTGAATTTTCATCCAAGGGAGGCAATATGAACTCCATCCAGGCGAAGGGCGAGGCCGCCCTGGTGCATGGGGACCTGGTGGAAATCCCCCTCTTCGGCTTTTTGGGGGAAGCCCTCTCCAATTATATTCCGGGCCTGGGCCACCTGATCAATTACAAGATCACCAGGGCCGACTGCGATTTTTCCATTGAGAAGGGCTATATCCGCACCAGCAATTTCTCGGCCAAGGGCAGCAATATGTCCCTGGAAGGAGGCGGCTGGATACGCCTTGCCGACTTGCAGGTTAATTCTGATTTCAAGCTGGGGCTTCGCGGCCTGCCGGGGCTGATTACCTCTCCCGTCTTCCTGCTGGCGGGGGGATTGTTCCAGGTGCGCGGCACGGGGCCTTTGAGCAATGTTTCCTGGAGCTTTGCGCCGTTCTCCGGCGGAAAAGCCCCTGTTCCCCCCGCGGCGGCTCCCGCCCGGAGGAGGTAGAGAAGGGGAATGCCGGGTTTCCCGGAGAAAAGCGTCATGGAGCGCCGCATGCCCACGCGGCGACTGAACGGAAACGCGGCTGCAAGCCGCGCCCTTTTGTAGTCCCGTATTGGATTGATGTTTCCCGTCTTTAATGAACCGGTCCGCCAACGCTCATTGATAATCCGGTTGACACACAGCATGCAATGTTCCGTGACGCAGCAGGGCCGTTCCGGACAATGCCGGAACGGCCCTGGAAGTCCGGAGAGCAGAGCGTCTCCGCTCAACTCTCCACTCTCAAACTTCAACTCTCCTTAGAAGTCATACCGGTAGCCCACGCTTCCGTTCACCGAGTTGGCTCCGTCACGGAAGTCCGCGTTCCCGTTGATGAAGACCGTTCCCTGCGTTCCTACCGGCACGCTCAGCCCCGCTCCTATTTGCAGCGCCGTCGTTCCAACCTTGGCCCCACGCACGCTCTGCATGAAGCCGGGGTTGCCCAGCAGCGCCACATTGGTTTCTCCGCGGCGGTCGCCCATGTCCTGGGCCGCGTTCACTCGGAACTCAGCCAATGCTTCTCGCCCGAAGATGTTGCTGCCAATGAGCCCCATCCACCGGCCGCCCAGCGCAACCGTTCCCGTCGTCCATTCCTGCTTGCCTACGTTCAGGCCCGCGTTCCCCGCTCCCGTTTCCGTGTAGCCGTCCATTCTCGTGGTTACTACCGAGGCGTTGGCCAGGGGCTGCAGGATGCTGCTCCTGTCTTCGTTGAGGTACACGTCGTAGGTCAATTCATACATCGCTCCAAAGCCCCACCCGCTGGTGTTGCCCTGCGTGCCGTAGCTGCCTTCCCCGTAGTTGACCGTGCGGTTGAGCTTCGCGTTGTCCCATCCTCCGGAAAAGGAAGAGGCGTCCCAGCGTCATTCATCATGGATTCCTGTAGAAAATGGATTTCCTGAGGGAGATTCCGTCTTCCTTCTGCCAGAAACCATGATACAGATGGAAACGGCAATGATGAGCAATTCCAGAAAAAAAGACCAGTGCAGCAGGAAGTTCAGCCACCAGGGGTGGTACTGCGCCTGGACAGTGGCCAGCGCGTGAAAGCGCATGGACCACGGAGCCAGGAGAGGGATGTCTCCCACGATGCAGTCCAGAAGGAGGTGCAGGAAGCCGCTCATGGAAAAGATCAGCAGCCATGTTCCGCCCGTGCTCCATGGTTTGATCCGGCTGGCTCCCCATGCGAGGAGCATCAGCGCGAACCAGACGGAAGGATAGTGCGTCCAGTAGGAATGATGGTGGTGCTGGCGGCCGTCCAGGGTATAAAAATAAAACAGGTCCAGGTCCGGGGCAATCGCCCCCAGCAGGGCGGCGGTCATGACGGCCTTCCTTCCCGGTGTGCGTAAACGGATGGTTTTTGCCAGGAGATAGCCTGCAGGCAGATGGGCGATGAACATGAGCGTTCAATAGAAGAAAAACGGACAAAGACGGACAGTCCGGGTGCGTACTACCTGGAAAAAGGTTTTTCCACCCAGTCAAAGGATAGTTCCCTGTTTCCGCCTCCCACGGAAGAATAGACTGTTCTAACGCCGCCGGATGAAGGATTCTTCCAGATGAGGGACAGTTCCTCAATCCGGCTTTCCCCCGATTCCAGGAAGATCTTGTGAATGCGGAGGCCAGGCAGGCGCCAGGCCCTCACGTCCGGGTGGACATAGGTGGTTTCCCAGGCGGTTTGATGTTCTTTGCCGGTTCCGCACGTCCATGTAATGCTCAAGGACATTTTTTTATCAGGGGTGCTTTTTCCGGCCCCGGTATATTCCACACTGACGGGAATGGTCCCGGAAGATTGCGGGATGGCTGCCGGGCTGCAAACAAGGGCGGCGAGGGATAGGGGAAGGAGGCTGATCATTTTTTCACAAGGGAGGGAGGCGTTGAGAAAAAAGGGGGCGGCTGGCCTGCATCAGCCGCCGCCCCCTTGGAGAGGGGGGGTTATCTGCCGGATTTGCCCAGCTTGTACCCGGCGTAGGTTTCCGTGTTGTACAGGGGCTGGTTGTCCGGCACGGCGTAGCCGATGGATTTGCGGATGGCGAGGAAGTCCGCCACGCCTTCCGGTCCCACCTGGTTCAGGGGGGCCTTGTGCAGCCCGGCCATCAGCACCATGCGGCAGTAGGCGTCCGCGTTTTCCATGAACCATTCCGCTTCTTCCACGTCGCGGGCTCCGGTGATCACGCCGTGGTTTTCCATGAAGACCACGGTGGATTGTTTGGCCGCTTCCGCTACGGCTTGCGCCGTCTCCAGAGAGCCGGGCGTGCCGTAGGGGGCCAGCGGGATGTGGCCCAGGAAGATGTCCGCTTCCGGATTGATGCCGGAGGGGGGAACCTGCCCGGCGAACAGGAAGGCGTTGCAGTGCGGGGGATGGGCGTGGATGCAGGAGTTGACGCCCACGGATTTCATCATGGCGATGTGCGTTTTCACCTCACTGGTGGAGGGGCGTATGCCCGCCTTCTGGCGCGCGTCCATGTCCACCATGCAGATGTCTTCCACAGTCATGAAGCCCTTGGAGCACAGGGTGGGGGAGCAGAGCAGCAGGTTCTGCGCCACGCGCACGGAGATGTTGCCCCCATTGCCGTCCACATATTCGCGGTTCCACAGGCGGCGGCCTATGTCGCACATGCGTTCCTTGATAACCAGGATTTCAGGGGAATGGAAGAATTCGTTCACTTCCTCCCGCGTGACGGGGTTGTATTTTTCCCACGGGAACACTTTGTCCGGGAGGGGAGGGGAGATTGACCAGTCTTCTGACATATTTAGTTGCGTGTTAGTGGTTGAGCTTTTCGTAGGCGGCTTCCTGGGGACCCGGCATATACGTCCGGTAAGTGATGCCGAAGGCGTCCCTGGCCTGCTCCGGCGTAGAGTACACCCCGGCGCCCGCAAAGGCAAACATGGATGCGCCCAGCACGGTACTTTCAGATACTTCAGAGACCTTCACGGGGATCCGGAGGATGTCCGCCCGCATCTGGGTCCAGACGCTGTTTCTGGCGCCTCCGCCCACCAGGATGAGGAATTCGCTTTTGAACCCGCCCACGGATTCCAGGCGGCGCAGGCGGGATTTCAGCCGCCAGGCAAGCGCCTCCATGGCGGCGCGGTAAATGTGGCCGCGCGTCCGGCCCAGCACCAGGCCGCCGATGGAGCCTTTCCGGTCCCCGGAAGCCAGGAAGTCCGGAGCCATCGTTACGCCGTCGCAGCCGGGGGGGATGGCGGCCGCTTCCGCATCCATGGTATCGTAGGATTCACCGCGGAAGCAGGTGGCTTTCACCCATTCAATGATGCCGGAACCGAGCCATTGCAGGCCGGGGTTCAGAAGGCCCGGTTCCGCGTCGAATTCCGCCGTGGCTCCGTCCGCGTAGTCCTCCGGTGTCAGCCGGGCCTGCGCGGAGCGCGCCATCAGGATTTCCCAGGTGCCGGAGGAAAGGACCGGCTGGTCCCTGTCCGCTCCGGAACCGAAGATGGCGAACTGGGTGTCGTGCCCCGCGGAAATGACGGGGATGCCCGCCAGGGCGGGGATGCCCATGGCCGCCGCCGCTTCCGGCGTGAGGACGCCGATGGTTTCCCCCGCGTCCACCGTGGGGGGGAAGAGGCCGCGGCGCAGGCCTAGGCGGTTCAGGATAAGCTCGGAAAAGTCTCCCGTTTCCAGGTCCGTGAGCTGGGAGGTCCCGGCCATGGTCCGGTCCGTCGCCATGACGCCGGTGAGCTTGTACGCCAGGAGGTTGGAGATGAAGAGCCACGCATGGGCCTTTTCCAGCAGCTCCGGGCGGTTTTCCTTGATCCAGACGAGCTTGTAAATGGTGTTGAAGGCAAAGGCGCCCACGCCGGAGATGCGGTCAAGCTCTTCCTGGGAGATGTACTTGCCGATGTTTTTCATGACCTCCGCCGTGCGGGGGCACTTCCAGGAAATGACGGGGTAAAGCTGGCTGCCGGAGGCGTCCACCAGCGCGCCGTCCACGCCGAAGGTGGTGACGGTTACCGCCCGCACCTGTTCCGCATCCAGGCCCTCAAGGGCCTTCACGGCGCATTCGGAGAGCTGCTTGAAAATCCGGTCCGCGTCCCAGACGTGGAATTCCGGGTTTTCCTCACCGGGCAGCGTGGCGTTCGGCTGCGAGGCCTTCCCCGCGATGACGCCTTGTTCATCCACAACCATCGCGCGCGCGTTCGTCGCGCCGCAGTCCAAGCAGAGGGAGTACATAGAGAAATACTAAATATTGAAGATTAGATACTAAAGGGAAACTGTTCAGAGATTTTGCCCGGCAAGCGTTTTTGTCGTAGCGGTCAATAGCCGCATTAATTCCAGGCAATCCTGTTTCAAGCTTTCAAATTGCTGGTCCGTCAGGCAGGAAGTTGCATGCAGAAGGCGGAGCCAATACCAAGTCTCCGAACATTCTTTTAGTGAAATGTGTACTTTGGAGAAGAAGTCTTTTTTGCTTACGGCATAGGAAGCTTCTGCGAGGTTGGCTCCTATGCTTGTTCCGGAGCGCAGAATTTGCTGGATCAGTGCCTGCTCGCACCGTTGCTTGCGAAGATGGCGGCATAAGGAAACGATACGAATGGAAAAGGCAAAACTTTTTTCATGAGCGGCACTTTCGTTCATCTTTTAGTCTTTAATCATTCGTATTTAGTCTTTGATATTAACGCTGAACGTCATCAGGGGAAGAATGTCTTCCCCTGATGAAAAGGTCAGTCGTTAATATTTGCCGTACAGCGGGCCGTAGTTGGCGCAGGCGCGGAAGTCGGCGCCTTCCGGGTCCGCGGTGCCATGGAGGCCCCAGGCGGAGGGACGGTAGATTTGATCGTCCGGGATGTTGTGGGCGTATACGGGGATGCGCAGCATGGAAGCGAGCGTCAGGATGTCCGCGCCGATGTGGCCGTAGGTGAAGGCTCCGTGGTTGGCGCCCATGTTGGCCATGACGCTGTAGACGTCCGTGAAGGCTCCCTTGCCGGTCAGGCGCGGGGCGAACCAGGTGGTCGGCCAGCCCGGATCGGTGCGTTCGTCCAGGGTCTTGTGCACCTTGGCGGGCAGGTCCACGGACCAGCCTTCCGCCACGATGAGGACGGGGCCGAGGCCCTTGACGATGTTCAGGCGCATCATGGTGACGGGCGCGCCGCCCTTGGTGACGTAGTGGACGGAGTAGCCGCCGCCGCGGAAGTATTCCCGGTTGGCCGGGCACCAGACGGCTTGTTCCATCATGGTTTTCGCGTCGTCCGGGGTAACGTCCCAGTGCTTTTTCATGACGGGCTTGCCGTCCTTGTCCGTGCAGGCCATGCAGCCGTCCAGGGCCGCGGAGCCGGAGTTGATGAGGTGGATGATGCCGTCCTTGGCATGGCCTTCCAGCTTGTAGCCCGTGACGCGCTTCACGGCTTCCGGGCTCCAGTAGGTGCGCACGTCCGCAAAGACGTTGGCCTGTCCGGTGAGCAGGTAGCCGAAGAGGAGGCAGGCTCCGTTCAGGGAGTCGTTTTCCGTGGCGAAGGGCATTGGCGCGCGCGGGCCGTTCCAGTCAAAGGTGGAGTTGAGCAGGGTTTCTGCAATGTCTCCGTTCGGGTAGAAGTCCGTCCAGTGGCGCTGGCCCTGGAAGCCGCCGGCAATGGCCTGGTAGCCCAGGGATTCCTCTTCGCGGTCAATTTTCTTGAGCTTGGGGTTGCCCTGCATCATGTCCCGGAAGATCATGGCCATCAGCACGCTTTCCTTGAAGGTCCTGCGGCGTCCGGCTTCGTCCAGCTTCAGGTCCGGGCGGTTCTTGTCTTCGGCGAATTTGAAGACGGCGTCCGCCCATTGCATGGCGAGGTCGAATTCCGCTTCGTCGTAAATCTTCTGGTCCATGCGGCGGCGCACTTCCGTCATGTCCACGGCCTGTACGCGGATGCCCAGGTAGTTTTCCCAGAAGGACTGGTCCACGATGGAGCCGGCGATGCCCATGGAGCAGCCGCCGATGGAGAGGTAGCCCTTGCCGCGGAGGGTGGCTACGGCCAGGCCGGCGCGGCAGAAGCGCAGGATTTTTTCAGCCACGTCTTCCGGAATGGAGGTATCCCCGGCGTCTTGGACGTCTTTCCCGTAAATGGAGAAGGCGGGGAAGCCCTTCTGGTTCAGTCCGGCCAGGGCGGCGGCCAGGTACACGGCGCCGGGGCGTTCCGTGCCGTTGAAGCCCCAGATGGCTTTGGGCGTGAACGGGTCCATGTCAAAGGTCTCGCTGCCGTAGCACCAGCAGGGCGTGACGGCCAGGGAGACGCCGACGTTGTTGGCCTTGAATTTGTCCGCGCAGGCGGCGGCTTCCGCCGGACCGCCAATGCAGGTGTCTGCGATCACGCACTTGACGGGTTCGCCGGAGGCGTGGCGGATGTTGGCCTCAATGAGAACCGCGGCCGCCTTGGCCATGTTCATGGTTTGATCTTCCAGGGATTCCCGGACGCCGAGGCGGCGGCCGTCAATCGTGGGGCGGATACCGATGGTTGGTAATGCTGTTTTCATATCTTGCGTAGGTGATGTGAAGCTGGTTCAGGCCTGGGCAGGCGCATCCTCTTCCTTTTTCAAATGGGTGTTGCGGAAGAAGAAGCCGTAGATTAGTACCACGGCAAAGCAGATGATGGGAATAAAGAAGGATGACCGCACCGCTTTTTCCACAAAGTTTTCCTGGGCTGTCTGGAATTGCTTCATGTCCAGGGGGTCGGAAATCAGGTTGCCAAGTACCTCGGCCTGGTTCCCGGAGAGCGTGGTGAGCGCCGGAATCAGGGAGAATTGCTGGATCTGCTGCTCCCGGTCCGCGGGGGCGGGCAGGCGGTCCAGGTTGGCCTTGAAGACCGCCAGTTCTTCCGGCTTGAGGCCGGAGCAGCCGGGCAGGGATTTGGCCGCCCGGTCAAAGGCTTCCCCGTCCAGGGTATGGAGGGAAAGGAAGGTATCCAGGTTTTTCTGGAATTTGGCGGCGGCTTTGGCCTGTTCTTCCCCCCCGGCGGGATTGGCTTCCGACATCTTGTAGAGGGCCAGCATGGCGCCGGAGACGGATTTGCGGGAGTCCGCTGCTTCCGCCTGCGCGATCAGGGGACGGTCAATGGATTCAAAGTAGGCCACCTGGTTTTTTACCGTGGTGTTGTCAATGAAGGAGCCCATGTACGGGGTGATGACCGCGCCCCCCAGAATGGCCATGATGAGGCCCGCGGCGCCCAGCTTCACTTCGGAACCCAGTCCGCGCAGGGCGATGCCGTAAATGGTGGGGAACATCAGGGACATGCAGCCGGAGATGCCCACCAGCGTCCAGACGGAGATTTCCTTGGGCAGGTACATGGTGCCCAGGCAGCAGAGGATGCCCGCGATGGCAAAGAGGGACATCATGTTGGCCGGGTTGAATTTTTTCATCAGCGCCGTGGTGATGGCGCGGCAGGCGATGAACAGGACGATGGAGAAGATGTAGTAGTTGGAGGCCGCCGCTTCCTGCATGCCGGGGAAGACGGACATGATGTACTTGATGGTCCACGTCCAGACGGCGATCTGCACGCCCACGTAGAAGAACTGGGCCACCACGCCGCAGAAGTAGCGCGGCAGCTTCACCAGCTTCATGAGCTGGCAGCGGTAGTCCGGCATGATGAGCAGGAAGGCGATGGGCCCGATCATCATGATCAGGATCTGCTGCACCATGCTGAATTCAAAGGTGGAGTAGTACTGGAACAGGAAGGGAATGAGGATGAAGGCGACGCACAGGCCCAGGCGGCCGAGCTTGGAGGAAAGGGGCTGCGTGTTTTCCCGGGTGGGCACGCTTTCATCGTCGGACTTGTAGCGGCAGAAGAAGAACCAGATGACGGCGGCGATGGCGACCAGGCCCACATAGGGAACGCACACCCAGAAGAGCTCGTCGCTGACGATGGCGTTCAGTTGTTCCGGGTCCATGGCCTTGCGGGTGTCCATGTCCGCATCATTCAAATGCGCCAGGATGAAGTATTTGGCCAGGAAGATGCCCGTCAGGGAGCCGATGGGGTTGAAGGCCTGGGCGAAGTTCAGGCGGCGTACGCTCGTCTCCTGGGACCCCATGGAGAGGACGAACGGGTTGCAGGTGGTTTCCAGGATGGAGAGGCCGCCCGCCAGCACGAAGATGGCTACCAGGTAAATGTCAAAACTTTGCCCGATGGCGGCGGGTATGTAGCACAGCGCGCCGATCATGTAGAACCCCAGGCCGATGAGCACCCCGGCCTTGTAGGAGAATTCCTCCAGCAGGATGGAGGCGAAGATGGCAAGCACCGCATACGCCCCGTAAAAGGAGATTTGCACCCCTGCGGATTCCGAAGCGTTAATCATGAAGATCTTGCTGAATGCCGGGACCAGGTTGTCCGTCATGTTGTTCAGCAGCCCCCACAGCGCAAAACAGGAGACCAGCATGAAGAACGGCAGCCGGTACTGTTTGGGAACGATCGGCACGGTAGAGGTACGGTTTTTGTCCATATTGCTTTTGTCAATCTCTCACAAGGACGGCGGTGCGTCAATCTGGAAACGGAAAAGAGTCCAGAAATCATCCAACATGTTGACAAATAAAACAAAGCGGTATGTTTGGGTTGGGATATCCTGTCAGCGTTCACGGGAGACCCGGCTTCTTCTTGACTCCTGTTTCCGAGGCGGCTAAGGATGGGCTGATGAAGAAGTGCATTCTTGCCGTTTGTCTTGGGCTGGCCGGTTTTTGGGGCGTTCAGGCGGAAGATTCCCCCGTCGCCAATCCGGAAAAGACGGATGAAAAAAGCGGCGTGACGCTGCCGTCCGGAGAACTGCTGTCAGACCATGTGGCGGAGGCGGAGTTTACGGGTATTATTCACCGCAAGTGCAGGTTCCTTACCTCCCTCTGTCCGGACAAGTGCGACCACGCCAAGGATTTCGCCGCCTTCCGGATTATCAAGTATCTGGATTACCGGAAACCCGGCAAGTACGGGGATGAAAAGCAGGAGCAGCTGATGATCGACGTTAATCCGGCGCACAAGCCCATCCTGCAGGGGGCGGACATCCTGAAAAAGGTAGCCGCCCTGAAGCCGGGGGACAAGGTTGTCCTTCACTGGTCCCATTACTACATGCACCGGGATTCCAGCTCCTTTCCAGAACGTCCCGTGATTTCCATGGAGCCGGCGGCTCCTTCCAGTGGAAAAACGGAGGGTTGAGGACTGGTCTTTCTACAGGCCTCCCAGGCAAGGCTGGACGCGGCGGAAAAGCGTGTGTTAGGAAACAGGCTGGCAATGACGCAGCTCCGGGCAAGATTGTTCCGGTTCGCTGCGTATTGTCCTGCGAAACACACCATAAATACGATGCGTTTACCTTTGAATACATTAACGGGGCTTGCCCTGCTGTGTGCCCTGGGCATGTCTGTTCCCGCTGCCTTGGGTACGGAAAGCTTTGAGCAGGCCAAACACGGCAAGTTTACCACGCTTTCCACCAAGTACGGCCCCATGTCCTGCCGGGACGGCGTGGCGGAAATCGGGGGAGGGGGAAAATCCGGGAAATCTTCCCTGCGGATGTTCGGCGGGCAGGATACCGAACTGAAGCTGGACTTGAAGGATACTCCTTCCAGGGAAGTACGGCTGTCCGCCTGGGCGGAGCGCTGGACCGGACAGGCCCCCTTTGAATTTTCCATTGTGGCCGTAGGGCCCAAGGGGGAAAAGAAGATTTATGACGGCAAGGACATCAGGACGGGCGGCTTCAATACCAGGATAGAGGCCGGCGTTCCCGCCGGAACGCGCTCCCTGGTGTTCAAGCTGACGTCGCCGGAGAACAAGGGGTTGAAGCTGGACGACCTGTTCATCGTGCCCTGCATCCCCATGAAGGTGAATCCGCAGGTGGAGATGGCTTCTTCCGCCTATCCGGTGATGGTGCGCATCCCGTGCAGTCCCGTTCTTTCCCTGAAGGTTCAAACGGACGGCTGTCTTAATCCTCAGTTCCTGACGGCCGTCAATCTGGATTTTACGGGCACGACGAAGCTTTCCGACATTGAATCCGTGACGGTGGTGCGGGGAGAAGAGGCTCCGCCCATTCAGCACGGGGAAGACCCGTTTCCGAAGGATGCCTCCCAGGTACTGGGTACGGTGAAGCTTTCCGGCTCCTCCAGGCCCCAGGTTTCCGTGAAGGGGAAGCTGGAGCTGGACCCCGGCGACAATTACCTGTGGGCATGCGTGACGATGAAGAAGGGCGCCTCCCTGGACGGCAGGGTGGTGGTGCGCCCGGCCAGCGTTGTGGCGGGGAACAAGCTGATGAAGGTGGCCAATGCCGCCCCGGTGGCGCAGCGCATCGGCGTGGCCGTAGTGAAGCACGGGGATTTCAACTCCAAGTTCTACCGCATTCCCGGCCTGGACAGGTCCAGGAAAGGGACTCTCCTGGCCGTTTACGACATCCGTTACAACCATTCCGGCGACCTTCCGGCCAACATTGACGTGGGCGTGAGCCGCTCCACGGACGGGGGCCGCACCTGGTCCGACGTCAAGATCGCCATGGACGATTCCAAGATTGACCCCTCCCTGGGGGCTACCAAGGGCGTGGGGGACCCCGCCATTCTGGTGGATGAAAAGACGGGCCGCATCTGGGTGGCCGCCATCTGGAGCCACAAGCATTCCATCTGGGGCAGCAAGTCCGGGGACAATTCCCCGGAAGCCTGCGGGCAGCTGGTGCTGGCGTACAGCGATGACGACGGCCTTACCTGGTCCAAGCCCATCAACATTACGGAACAGACCAAGGACAAGGACTGGCGCATTCTGTTCAACGGCCCCGGCAACGGCATCTGCATGAAGGACGGCACGCTGGTCTTTGCCGCCCAGTACTGGGACGGCAAGGGCGTGCCGTGGTCCACCATCGTTTATTCCAAGGACCAGGGCAAGACCTGGCACTGCGGCACGGGCGTCAACCAGCAGACGACGGAAGCCCAGGTGATTGAATTGAAAGACGGCTCCATCATGATCAATGCCCGCTGCAACTGGGGCGGCTCCCGCGTGGTGGGCGTTACGAAGGACCTGGGCAAAACCTGGGAAAAACACCCCACCAACCGCACTCCCCAGTTGAAGGAACCCGTCTGCCAGGGCAGCCTGCTTGCCGTGGACGGAGTGCCGGGCGCGGGCAGGGTGGTCCTGTTCTCCAACCCCAACACCACCTCCGGGCGTTCCCACATGACCCTGAAGGCCTCCACGGATGACGCCGGCTCCTGGCCGGAGGACAAGTGGCTCCTTTACGATGCCCGCAACGGCTGGGGTTATTCCTGCCTGGCGCCCGTGGATAAAAACCACGTGGGCGTGCTGTATGAATCCCAGGGAGCGCTGAACTTCCTGAAAATCCCGTACAAGGAGGTTCTCAACGCGGGCAGTGCGCGCTGACGCCGCTTTCAGGTAATCGTTTACGGGCCGTTTCCTTCCGGGAGCGGCCCTTTTTTGGCAGCGGTCTTTGGGTAGGAATTTCTCCAAAGCGCAGGGGAGGGAGTTCAGGTATGAGGGCCGGGAGGACGGAAAGAGAAGCTTGAAACGCGCAGGGGGAGTGAATCTGAAAGAGGCACGAATCAAGCCTCCGTTTCCCGGCGGCGGTGTTTCTTCCAGGCCGCGGGAGTGTGAGTCCCTGGTGGCTGCGCTGCTGGAGCAAGGGCCTCCGGGCCCTTGTAAAAAAGCTTTCTCCGGATCAGCCCTTTTTCCTGTTCCCTGGCCGTCACTCCAGAAAAGAAGCCAGCGCGTCCTTCAGCATGTTCCTGGCGCGGAACAGCAGGCTTTTGGTGGCGGGAACCGTCATGTCAAGCGTCCGGGCTATTTCCTCGTAAGGCATGTTTTCAAAGCGGCGCAGCTGGACGGCCAGGCGCGCCTTTTCCGGCAGGGCGGCAATCGCTTCATCCACGGCCCGCTGGAGTTCCGTGTGCTCCATGGCTTCATCCGGGGCCTGGGAAGGTTCCAGGAACACGGTCATGCCGCCTTCCTCCTCCATGGCGTCCGCGGAGGTGGTGGGCTTGCGCTTCTGGCGGCGCACTTCATTGAAGACCAGATTGCGCAGGATGGTGAACATCCAGGTGGTGAAGCGTGCGGAGGGTTCGTAATTCCCGGCTCCCTTCCAGATGCGGATGAAAACCTGCTGGGCGATGTCCTCCACCTCCGGCCCGTTGTTCAGCATGCGGGCTACGGTGGCGTACACGGAGTTCTGGTGTTTGCGGACCAGCATTTCCATGGCGGAAGCGTCGCCATTCCTGACTCTCAGCATCAGCTGGGCGTCCTCGTCTGGTTCCGCAGGCGGCATGTCTTGTGCTTCGTCCATGAAATTCCCTTCTATAAACCCCGTGTCCGGTGAAAGGTTGCATCCGGAAGGGCGCATGCCCCGGAAAAAAGGTCTATCCCATTTTTCCGCGGCTGACGAGATGAAAACGGGTCTTTCTTCTCTTTCCGCGCAAGGCGCCGGACAAAACGTTTTGCTCCTGCCGATGGCCGGGGACGGCTGAGGGGGTGGAACATTCCGTTCTTTTCCCGGTGGGAAGACGGAGCGTGATGGAAATACGGAGGCCTCCCTCCATGCCGCTCCGGTTTGACAATGACCGGAGGGGCCTGCTAGGGTAAGGGAAAATGAAAGGAAGAAATGCCGGTAAATTGGTCTGTTTAAGGAATCATCCTGAATTCCTTTCCACAGCTTCCGCCTAGTTCGGCTCCAAGTGGGACGTTCCCGTGGAGGCCTATGAGGAAAGCATGAAGGAATGCATGGAAGGGAAAACGGGCATTCCGCAATGGTACGTGGTCATGAATGGACAGGGGGCAATCATTGCGGGAGCCGGAGTGATTGAAAACGATTTCCATGACCGGAAGGATTTAACCCCCAACTTATGCGCGCTATTTGTGGAAAAAAGGCATCGCGGCAGGGGCGTGGCCGCGTCCATCCTGGACTTTGTGCGGAAGGATTTGGCCGCGCTCGGATATCCCCGTCTCTATCTGGTGACGGACCTGGGGGGTTTTATGAAAAATGCGGGTGGGAACTGCTGACAATGGCGACGGGCGGTCATCATGCCCGGGAACGCCTGTATACGGCTCCCGCCATGGAAACCGGACCCGTTTGACGGGGGAAGGCCGGAACTTCGTTCTTCCAGTCTTCATGCGGGGGCGGGAAAGGATTGTTGCGCCTGGAATAAGGAGGAAAGAAGGGGGGCCGGACACAGTAGGCCCTTCCGGATGGAACGCCCGCGGGAGGACTCTGTTCTTGACAGCATTTCCTGTCTGCCTGATAACTTGATGATACAGATACCCCTAACAGTATAAGGAAACGCCGCAATGAAACAATGCATGAATTCTGAAAATTTGCATCGCCGCCTCAAGAAAATCATCGGACAGGTGCAGGCGATCGACAGGATGGTTGACGAGGACGTTCCCTGTGAAGATGTGCTTGCCCAGCTCAATGCCGCCAAGTCCGCATTGCACAAGGTGGGCCAGGTCGTGCTGGAGGGGCATATCAGCCATTGCGTCCGGGACGGACTGGAGCACGGAGACCCGGAGCAGACCATCGCACGCTTTACCAAGGCGGTCGAACGGTTTGCCAACATGATTTAGCAGGAGGGTTCAAGAGACTTTTTCAACCGCCATTTCCGGGGATTTTTCCGTCTCATCTTGACAAACCTATACCCCTATAGGTATATAAAACCCGTACCTGCATGGGTATGGAAAGGAGCATCATATGCTGGACCGATTGGAAAAACTGCTGGAATGGGGAGGGACAAGGCGCGACGTCGCGCTGCTGTCCGTTTCCGGATTCGCGCTGCTGTTGAGCATGCTTGATATTGAACCGCTTCCCTTTGGCGTCGCGTGGATAGCCATTGTGCTGTGCGGCGTTCCCATCGTGCTGGAAGCCGTGCTTGGACTGGCGGCGGCCTGGGACATCAAGGCGGATGTGCTCGTTTCCATCGCGCTGGTCGCTTCCGTCATCATCGGGGAGGACTTTGCCGCGGCGGAAATTGCGTTCATCATGCAGCTCGGCGCGCTGCTTGAGAACCTGACCGTGGCCAAAGCCCGGGCGGGAATTGAAAAGCTGGTTCATCTGACCCCGGCTACCGCCCGGAAAGTGGACGGCTCCCGGGAGGAGGTCATTCCGGCGGAACAGGTATGTGCGGGGGACGTCCTCCGCGTGCTGCCCGGAGAGACGGTTCCGGCGGACGGAGTGATTCTTTCCGGCCACACTTCCATCAACCAGGCCGTAATGACGGGTGAACCCCTTCCGGTGGACAAGGAAGCCGGGGACGAGGTTTCCAGCGGAACGGTCAACCAGTTCGGAGCCTTTGACATGAAGGCGTCCAGGGCCGGGGAGGACAGTTCCATTCAGCGCATGGTCCGTCTCGTCCAATCCGCGGATGCGGGAAAGGCCGGAATCGTGAGCCTGGCGGACCGCTGGGCCACCTGGATCGTCGTCATTGCCCTGGCTTCCGCAGGGCTGGCCTGGCTGGTCACGGGCGAACTCATCCGCTCCGTCACCATCCTGGTGGTATTCTGCCCCTGCGCGCTTGTGCTGGCTACCCCCACGGCAATCATGGCGGCCATCGGAAACGCCACCAGGCATGGATTCCTGGTGCGGGAGGGGGATGCCCTGGAACGCCTGGCCTCCGTATCCCACCTCACCTTTGACAAGACGGGAACGCTTACCCACGGGACGCCCCGCGTGGCGGCGGTACGCAGTTTTCTGCCGGACCTCCCCGAACAGGTGCTTTACAGGTATGCCGCCTGCGCGGAACTGCGGTCGGAGCACCCTCTGGGCAAGGCGGTCGTCCGCTGTTACCGGAAGGGAGAAACGCGGGAGCTTCCCCAGCCGGAACAGTTCCGCATGATTCCGGGGAGAGGCGTCCAGGCCGTCCTGGACGGGAGTGAACTGATGGCCGGGAACCTGGAATTGTTCCGGGAAAACGGACTGGAGGTGCCCGGCGAAGTCAGAAGGGCGGCGGAACAGTACCAAAGGGAGGGATGCACCGTGATTTTCCTCGGCATGGAGCGTAAGGCCGCAGGCTTCATCGCCCTGTCGGACACCCTGCGGGAGGACGCCGTCTCCACCATCCGGGAAGTGGCGGAAACCGGGGTGGTTCCCGTGCTACTGACCGGAGACCATGGGAATGCCGCGGCCCATGTAGCCGGGCAGCTCGGCATTGAGCGGGTTTACGCGGACTGCCTGCCGGAGGACAAGTTCAACTGGATTGACGCATTCCAGAAGGAACGGAACCAGGTGTGCATGATCGGGGACGGAATCAATGACGCCCCGGCCCTGAAAACCTCCCATGCCGGAATTGCGATGGGAGGCATAGGCAGTGACATTGCCGTGGACGCCGCGGACATTGTCCTGGTAAGCGACGATATACGGGAACTCCCCCATCTGCTGCGCCTGGCAAGACGCATGATGCGCACGATCAAGTGCAATCTGACGTTTTCCATGGCCCTGAACTTCATCGCCATCATGCTGGCGGTGGGCGGAATATTGAATCCCGTGGCGGGCGCATTGGTCCATAATGCAGGCTCCGTCGTCGTGATCGTCAATTCCGTCTTTCTGCTGAAATGGGGGAGGAAGAAGAGCATGGCTCCCCACGGCGCGGGGGAAACAGCTCCATAACGGGGGGGAGAGGGGAGTATCGCGCACCCTGCGGACGCATGATATCAAGTTGCCGCATTGGCATGCGGCGCTCCTGCGCCGTGGGTTTGGCACCCGGACCGGAAAACGCTTGGATGGGACGGGAGCCCGTGCTATCTTTTTCCCAAGTTCGGCAGGGGTGCCCAAACAAAGGCTGAGATTGCGGGAACGGCATGCTGTTCCCGCAGAACCCTTCAAACCTGATGCGGATAATTCCGCCGCAGGGAGTTCGATTGAACGGGCATGCCCCGTTTCTCGGGAAGGTCTCGTTTCCGCTGTTCCCCTGCCGGCACAGAACAGCATCCATTCCATGAACGACACCGCCAATTTGACCTATCCCGGCTCCCGACGCATTTATATTCCGGGCCGTCTGCATCCGGACGTGCAGGTTCCCTTGAGGGAAATCCTCCTGAGCGATACCCTGCTGCCAGATGGCACCGCCCACTCCAATGACCCCGTGCGCGTGTACGATTGTTCCGGGCCGTGGGGGGATGCGGCTTATGAGGGAACCCCGGAGCAGGGGCTTCCCGCCCTGCGCGCCGCGTGGATCCGGGCCCGCGGTGATGTGGAGGAGGCGGAAACGGACCAGGGCCGCTGCCTCCGGGCTGCGGGGGGCACGCCTGTGACTCAGCGGCATTACGCCCGCCAGGGCGTCATTACGCCGGAAATGGAATTTGTAGCCATCCGGGAAAACCTGGGCAGGGAAGAAGCGTTCAAGGCGGTGTATGACCGTTATCCGAACGCCAAGAGCCGCCCGGACGAAGCCCGGGAAGTCCTGGAGGCGCTCACCATGATGCCGCGGCCGTCCGAACTGGAGGCGCAGGAAGGCTTCGGCCCCTCCAGCATGGTGGCCCGCGACCGGCTGGACCACCAGCACGCGCCGGAACGCCGGAACGGCTGCCGCATGCCCGCTTATTTTACGCCGGAATTCGTCAGGGACGAAATTGCCGCCGGACGCGCCCTGATTCCCGCCAACATCAACCATCCTGAGTGCGAGCCCATGGCCATCGGCCGCAACTTCCTGGTGAAAATCAACGCCAACATCGGCAACTCCGCCCTGGGGTCCGGCATTGAGGAGGAGGTGGAAAAACTGCGCTGGGCCATCCACTGGGGGGCGGATACCGTCATGGACCTGTCCACCGGAAAGAATATCCACGCCACGCGGGAATGGATCCTGAGGAACTCCCCCGTTCCCATCGGTACCGTGCCCATTTACCAGGCCCTGGAAAAGGTGGGCGGCAAGGTGGCGGACCTGAGCTGGGAAGTCTTCCGTGACACTCTTCTGGAACAGGCCCGGCAGGGCGTGGACTATGTGACGGTGCACGCCGCCCTGCTGTTCCGGTTTGTGAACCACACCGCACGGCGCATGACGGGCATCGTCTCCCGCGGCGGGTCCATCATGGCGCAGTGGAGCATGATCCACGAACAGGAAAACTTCCTTTATTCCCACTGGGATGAAATCTGCTCCATTCTGGCGGCTTACGACATTGCCGTCTCCATCGGGGACGGCCTGCGGCCCGGCTCCGTGGCGGACGCCAATGACTTCGCCCAGCTGGCGGAGCTGGAAGTGCAGGGGGACCTGACCATGCGCGCGTGGAAAGCGGGCGTACAGGTCATGAATGAGGGGCCGGGCCACGTGCCCATGCACCTCATTGCCGAGAACATGAGCAAGCAGCTGGAATGGTGCATGGAAGCTCCCTTTTACACGCTTGGTCCACTGGTGACGGACATCGCCCCCGGCTACGACCATATCACCGGAGCCATCGGCGGAGCGATCATCGGCCAGCGCGGCTGCGCCATGCTCTGCTATGTGACCAGGAAGGAACACCTGGGCCTCCCGGACCGGGAGGACGTGAGGGAAGGCGTGGTCACCTACAAGCTGGCGGCCCACGCCGCGGACCTGGCCAAGGGGCACCCGTCCGCCCAGTGGCGGGACAACGCGCTGGCGCAGGCCAGGTTTGAATTCCGCTGGGAGGACCAGTTCAACCTTTCCCTGGACCCGCAGAAGGCGCGTTCCTACCACGACCTGACGCTTCCCCATGCCAACGCCAAAAAGGCCCACTTCTGCTCCATGTGCGGTCCGGACTTCTGTGCCATGCGCCTGAGCCAGGACATCCGCCGCCGGTCACGGCAGTAGGGGGACCGAAGGCGCGGCGTCACGGCAGCCGCCGGGCTGTCAGGAGCGGGAACGTCTGAAAAAGAATGACAAGGGCAGGGATGGTGCTATGATGCCTTTAAGATGAAGAATTCATTTTTTTCTGTCCTTGGCGTTCTTTCTCTGGCTTCTGCCGTGGTTTGTTCCGCATCTCCCGTCTGGGAGACGGATTGGAGCAAGGCTCTGGAGAAAGCCGGCAAAAGCGGACAGCCGGTGCTGGTTGACTTCACCGGCTCCGACTGGTGCCCGGGGTGTATTTATCTGCGGAAAAATATTTTTGATACGGACGCCTTCGCCAAGTATGCGGGAGACAACCACCTCGTGCTGGTGGAGCTGGATTTTCCCAGGACGGAGGGGAAAATGCCTCCGGAACAGCTCAAGTTTCATGAGGAATTGATGCGCCGTTACGGAATCTCCGTGTTTCCCTCCGTCCTGATGATGGAGGGGAATGGCGCTCCCTATGCCAAAATAGTGGGGCCCTCCAGAACGGTGGAGGAATATTTGAAGAAACTGGAAGCCGCCGGGGAGACGAGGCTGAAGCTGAAAGAAGCCGTGGCTGCGGCCCGCGCGCTGGAAGGAAAGGAAAAACTGGAAAAACTGGTGCAGGCCATTAAGCTGCTTCCGGAGGATTTGCAGCCCTATCAGAAGGAATTGATTGCGGAAATCTCCGTCCTGGACCCGGACGACCAATACGGATTTGCCGGGAAGGCTGAAAAAGCCGTGACCCTGGCGGCGCAGCGGCTCATGATGGAGCAATTCTACAAAAAGCACGCGGGCCCCTTTTCCGCAGAAAAAATCCGCGCGGGACAGGAGGAAGCTCTGCAAATGCTGGAGAAGCGGGACCTCCTGCCGCCCATCCGCCTGGAAATAGCCAAATACGTCAGCGACGGGTATGCGCTGGAGCGCAATTATCCCAAGGCCCTGGAATACCTGAACATGGCCCGTGACGCCGATCCGGAATCTCCGGCGGCCAAAAAGCTGGAGCCATGGATCAACAATATGCAGAAAATAATCAATAAGGAAAAATAAGCCCTTTTCAGGAAGGCATTCCCTCTTCCCGTGAAAAGGAAAACTATATTCCGTCTTTTATTTTAAACAAAAAAATGAACTTGTTGCGCTATGATTGATGAAGGAACCGAACATGCAGAAATGAATACGTCCGCCTACATCAGGGAAGAGGAAGTTAATGAAGAAGACAGCCATTTGCTGAGCTGGGATGAATGGCTGCGGAGGCACGTCGCTCAACTGCTGCTGTTTGCCCGCCAGCAGTCCCGCTCTCCGGAAGATGCGGAGGACATCCTTCAGGATGCCCTGATACGGCTGGCGCGCAAGGAGGCCTCCGGAGAATTTGTGGGAGGGCAGGAGGCATGGCTTTCCTATGTCTTTGCCTCCATCCGGCGTCTGGCGGTGGACTATGGCCGCAAATCCGACCGGCGCCAGAAAAGGGAGGATGAAGCCTGCGCCGCCGAACAGGACGAGGATGTTTATGCGGACCCCTGGTTTTCCAGCGCCGCGGCGGACGAGGAGCTCAAGCAGTTCATGGAAATGCAGCTCAGGAAGCTCCCTTCCAAATTCTCCGAGGTCATTGTCCTGAAAATATGGGGGGAACAAACCTTTCAGCAAATTGCGGAAACGCTGGAAATCTCACAGAACACGGTGGCGAGCCGGTACCGCTATGGCATCGACCTGCTCCGCAAGGCGCTGAGAAACAAAAAAGACCAACTCTAATGCCGCTCCACTCTTATGAAACATGAAACAACATCATCCGCCGCAGGGGAGGAAGGCGGCGGTACTGCCGCCATGCAGCCCCTTCCCGTATCCGATGAACTGATTTCCCGCCTGGCCGGAAGGTGTGAGGAAATCTTCCCCCTGAACGACCGTCTCCGGCATGATGAAATATCCGATGAGGAAATTCATGAGATGGAATCCCTTTTGAAGCGTTTGCGGCCTGCCCCGGTGAGGGTTCTGTTCCGGGAACAATGCTGTTCCCTGATGTGCGCCGAGTCCGAACATGAAATGGAAACCCGGCTGAAAAGGCTTTCCGCCTCTTCCATGCTGGAATTCTCCGTGTGCAAAATGGCGCAGGCCATGGACTGCGCCGGAGAGGCGAAGCAGGAAAAAGCGGTGAAAATCCCCCTGTGGCGGCGGCTCGCCTATATTTCAGGCATTTCCGTGGCGGCTGCGGTGGGCGCCGTTCTGCTGGTTCAAAATACGCTGGTAGCGCCCGGCGGCACGGTGGCCGGAGGGAATGAGGTGGAAGCCGGAGCTGAAAAGACGGAAGCCCCTGTACTGCCCGGGGAAAAGCGGGAGCTGCTGCGGAAACCCACTCTTTTTGAATTGCAGGGCGGAGACGAGCGCGTGCCCGTGATCGCTCCTGCCGTCATCCGTAGAATTCTTCCTGAAAAGGAATATTAAAGGACCGCCGCGTGAACGCCTGTGGGCAGCGCGGTTGAAATTTTCCATTCTGTTGCTGCAAGCGTTCGCGCTCTCCGGTCCTGTTCCTTGTTCCGCGTCTCTGCTTTGTGAAGAAAAAGAAAGCGCCCTGGATGCATGGCGGAGCTCTTTTCCCATGCCCGGAAATAAATGTTCTACCGGGAGGGAAATCTCCCTGCCGGTGGAGGGAAAGGCGTCCGGATAAAGGTCTCACCCAAGTGTGGGTTGGCTTGGCTTTACTCCCGTGATGCGTTCCTTGACGGTCTGCCGACGCTGCGGGATGGAAGGGGACGGGCGGGGACCTGCAAAAAAAATGCACAAATTTTGAACATTGCGCGGACGGATGCTGTATATTATCTCACATGGATATGAAAACCTGTATCTTTCTGACATTGGGATTGCTGATAGGTTCGGGCTCCGGATATTCCATTGACCGGCCCGCAGGAAGTACGGACAACCTTCAGCCGCCGCCCTTGACTCCCTACACGCCGCAGACCAAGCCGCTGCCCTCTTCCAGACCGGCCAGGCTGGGCATTGTGCCCGGCACGGTGCCGCAGGCAGTCGTGGCTCAATTGGAACTCAGCGGATTTCCCGGCGTGCTGGTGACCAAGGTGATGCCGGACAGCCCCGCCGCCAAGGCCGGACTCCAGGAAAACGACGTCATCATCAAGCTGGGGGACATCTCCCTGTCCGGCCCGCGCTCCGTGACGGAAGCCCTGTCTGAAAAAGTTCCGGGAGACAAGATTACGGCTGTATTCTACCGCAAGGGCAAGCGGGAAACGGCGGATGTCACGCTGGACGGCGGAACGCTTTCCGCGGAAGAAATACTGGCGGCCCAGGGAGATCCCCGCACCCAGCCGCGCGTGGTTCCCTCCGTCCGGCGCCAGGCGGTTCCTCCCGCCGGAATGGCCGCACGGCCCAACCTTCCGCAGCGCATTCTGGACATGCAGCAGATGATGGATGATTTTTTGAGGGACTCCGCGATTGATGATTCGCGGATGGATGACATCATCGGCCGGATGAACCTGACCCCGGGAGCGGCCCAGATGCTCCGGAGCCTCCAGAACCTTCACCAGATGCCTATGCCCCCTATGGGCAAGGTGTCCGGCGGAGGGCAGAGCACGTCTTCCGTCCGGATGTCGGACGCCAACGGAACCATTGTGGTTTCTTCCAGCTCCCAGGCGGGCACCACCGTCCATGTGACGGATTCCGCGGGAAAAGTCCTGTACTCCGGCCCCTACAACACGCCGGAGGAAAAGGAAGCCGTGCCGGAAGCCGTCAGGGAACGCCTGAAAAACATAGAAACCAATTTCTGCTTTTAACCTCTTCATGAAACAATGGAGAAATCCATGATCATTATGTTAAGGACGGCTGCCCTGTGTGGGGCAGCCTTTTTCATGCAGAAAAGGGGCTTTTTCCTCTTCTGAAAAAGCGGCGCGTTCCGGGAAGAAAAAGCACGGAACAGCAGCAGGACATCTATTCCACATCCGGAGGAACCGCCGGAAGAAGAGGGAAGGAAAAGAAAGGGGATATCTTGCGGCCTCCCTGTGGGCAGGTCTTGAACTCCTTTTGAAAAGCGGAGTGCGGCAGGAACTACAGAATGCCGGTCAATTTCCGGTACGTCTCCAGCGCGAAGGAATCTGTCATGCCGGAAATATAATCAAGCATGTGCGCCAGGCGTGCGTCCTTCCCTTCGTCATCCTTGGGCAGACCGGTTCCCTGAAGCATGATGGCTACTTTTTTGGACTGTCCGGAGGAAGGATGGTTCACCCACTCCATGAAAAAGTCGATCAGCTCTCCCAGCACCTTGTAGCCCATGGCTTCCACTTCAATCACCTCCCGGGCCTGGTACACGTTCTCAATGGCGTACTGGTACAATCCGTTCAGCGGCGCGGCCAGTTCCGAACGGTCAATCAGGGATTGATCCATGCTCCCTTGCAGAAGCTCCTCTTCATGCTTCATGAAACTGTCCACGGCGGACTGGATGCTCCTGCCGATGGCGAGCGCGCGCATGTAATGGATGCAGGATTCTTTTTCATCCTTCTTTTCCAGCTCCCGGACGTAGCAAAGCTGGGATTCCGTCAGGAAAGGGCTGAATAAATCCCTGGTAGGCTCAAAATCCAGAATGCCGGAAAAATACCCGTCTTCAATATCCGCGATACGGTAGCAGATATCGTCCGCGGCCTCCATCAGGTACGCCAGGGGATGGCGGCACCAGCAAAGATATTTTTCATCAGGCGCGGAACGGGGAAGCAGCCCCAGATGGCCGGCCACGAAGGAAGCCGCCTCCCTCTCCTGTTCCCCGATGCCGAACTTCTTGCATTCAAGCTTGTTGGCTGCCGTCATGCCGCCTTTCCTGACGGCCGCGGAATAGGATTGCGTGCAGGGATACTTCATGAAGGCGCCCAGAACGGCCGCCGTCAGTTTCAGGCCGTTGCCTTCCATCGGATCCCCGGTGCGGGTAAGGATGCGGAACCCTTGGGCATTCCCTTCAAACGGCAGCTCCAGGCCGTGCCGTTTCAGGGCGGTTTCAATGGCGTCCTCCCCGGAATGGCCGAAGGGCGGATTGCCGATGTCGTGGGCCAGGCAGGCGGTGGAAACGATGGTGGCCACGTCGGAAGGCACTATAGGAGCGGGAAGGGAACCTTTCTCCGCCAGCCACTCTCCCGCCAGCATGCCGAGGGAGGAGCCGATGTGGGCCACCTCCAGGCTGTGGGTCAGGCGGGTGCGAACGTAATCATTGCGACCCAGGGGGAAAACCTGCGTCTTGTCCTGAAGGCGGCGGAAAGCGCTGGAAAACAGAATGCGCCCGTAATCCCGGTCGTAATTGCTGCGGTTTTTCTGCGGAGACGCCGTACTCTGGTGCCTGGACCCCCAGCGGGCGTCCGACAAAAGCTGCTGCCAATTCATCATCCCTGACATGGTGAAGGAATGCTACAGGGGAATGCCCGGCTGGAACAGGAGAAAATGGGGGAAGGCGTTCAATAGGTCAGCATCAGCCCCACTCCCCAGTGCAGGTTGTTGTCGTAATTGGTGGAAACGCTGAGATGGGAGGTCAGGATGTAGTGCAGGCCCACGGAATAATCCCGGTCCGTATTCAGGGAAAAGGAAAGGCGCAGGCGGGAGGTGAGCGGGATATCATCCCTCTCCAATTGCAGGCGCACCTTTCCGTCCGTATCAATGCGCGCATCCCCAATCAGGAGCAGGGGCAGCGTATACCGGACGCCCAGGGTGCCGTCCACTTCCCGGTCCTTTTTGGTGGTCTGGCGGAACATGTTGCGTTCTCCGGCCTCACCCTTGCGGCAGGTCCAGTCCACCCCGATGTAGGGGTAAAGCCACTGCTTCTCCCCGATGTACCTGCCCAGCCGTCCTTCCGCCTCATAGCCGCGCGTATCCTTGTAGCCTATTTGCCACTCTCCCTGAACGCTCCAGCGGGTGCCTCCGAACTCCAGGTCTCCGATGTTCCCGTTGGAGGCGAAATCATTGTTCACGGTCAGGTACCACTTCCGGTCCATGTCGTAAACGTGCTGGAGCGCCCGCATGGGGTGGGGAAGCTGCGGATTGGGGGGAGAATCCTCATACGTGAAAATCCGGCCCATGCCGCTCATCATGTGGTACAGGATATGGCAGTGGAAAAACCAGTTGCCGCGCGTCTTCTCCGCCGCGTTAAACTCGATCACCTGGGTGGCCATGGGCTGGATGTCCGCCGTGAACTTGAGCGGGGAAAAATCCCCGTGCCTGTTCACCAGCCGGAAAAAATGCCCGTGCAGGTGCATGGGATGCCTCATCATGGTATTGTTGGTCAGGATGATGCGTACATTCTGCCCTTCCTCGATCATGATTCGGTCCGTCTCTGAAAGAGTCTTCCCGTTGATGCTCCACACATAGCGGTTCATATTCCCGGTCAGCATGAAATGCAGCTCCTTCACGGGAACGCCGGAAGGGAGGTTGGTGCGGGAAGGGGACTTCAGCATGTCATACGTCAGGGTGGTTTCCTCCCCCTCCTCCTGCATGCTGCCGTGGCCTCCACCATGGGAGGAACCGGACTTCATGTCCATCATCCCCATATCTCCGGAATGGGAGGCCGGCATGCCGTGGTGATGCATCTGGCGCATGGAACCGGAATTCATTTTCATCATCTTCATGTTACCGCCCATGGTCATCATTCCGTTCATCTGTTTCATCTTCTTGAAGTAATTCAGCCTGGGGAAGGGGCGCAGCGGCTGCCTTTCCCCATGGCCCAGCCACAGGGATGATGACCCGGAGGTATCCTCCGCCGTCGCCTGGAACTCGAAAGCCCTGCCTGATTCCGGTACCGTCAGGACGACGTCGTAAGTCTCGGAAACCGCAATCATCATGCGGTCCACGTCCACGGGAACGACGTCCTTCCCGTCGCTGGCCACCACGCGGATTTTGCCGCCCGCGTACCTCAGCCAGAAATAGGTGGAGGAAGCCCCGTTGACGATGCGCAGCCTGAGGCGGTCGCCGCCCTTCAGCCGGGGCAGGGAAGCCTGCGAAGAGCCGTTCAGCAGAAAGCGTTCGTAATACACGTCGCTCACGTCCATGGCGTTCATGCGCTTCCATTCGCTGGTCAGCTTGGTTCCCAGGTAGCCGGCGCGCAGAGCCTCCCAGTAGCTCTGCACGCTCCCCTTGCGGATGGAAAACCAGTCCGACCCGGTGTGAAGCTTCCTGTTCACCTCCTGGGGATTCTCGTTCGTCCAGTCGCTCAGCACCAGCGTATACTCCGGCAGGGCGTCCTCCGGCCTGCGCGCCGGGTCGCCGGGCCGCTTGCGGACGACGAACGCGCCGTACAGGCCGCTCTGCTCCTGAAGGCCGCTGTGGGAATGGTACCAGTACGTGCCGTTCTGGATGATGGGAAAAGTATAGGTATGCGTGGTGTGGGGCTTTACCGGCGCGGAAGTCAGGTACGGCACCCCGTCCTGGTCATTGGGCACCAGCAGGCCGTGCCAGTGGAAGGAAGTCTCCGTATCCATCAGGTTGTGCACCCGTATCACCGCGGTGTCCCCCTCCGTAAAATACAGAACGGGGCCGGGAATGCTTCCGTTGATGGTCATGGCCGGGCGCGTGACCCCGGTAAAATTGACCGGAGCGTTCCGGACGTATAAATCGTATTCCACCGTTTTGGCGAATGACGGAGAGAACTGGGCCATCAGGCAGCAGCACAGGAATGGGAAAAAATGGGAGGCGACCTTAAACATGAACAGGAGGAAAGTACTGCCAGAAAAGACCTGTTCATTCCATCTCCGGTTCAAAATGAAACGGATGTGATGTGTCATGCCTTTCCTGGAGCATGAAAGGAGAATCTGGAAACTGGCGCGGGCGGAAATGACAAGGGTGCGTTATTCCGGAATCCGGCCGCCGGAAGCCTGTTTCCGCGCAGCCTTCTTGGGAGGAATGGGCGCGATCAGGAAAGAGGACAGGATAAGCAGGCACCCGAGAGCCAGGAGGAACATATTGGGCTGTTCCCGGAACAGGAGCAGGGAAATCAGCGCCGCCAGGGGAATCTTGAGATTGTTCATGATTGCCAGCTTGACGGGCGTCACCCGGCGGGCGCCGTAATTCCAGAGGAAAAAGCAGACTCCTGAAGCGATGACTCCCAAATAGGCCAGCAGCCACCATTGCATGGCTGAAATCTCCTGCCAGCAGGCCAGCCCTGACGGCAGTCCGGCAGGCAAGGTAACCAGCAGGGCGCCTGCGTAGGCATAGGCGAAGCAGGAAGCTTCACTTCCGCCGAACCAGGAATCCTTCAAGGAAATGTAGGCGATTTGCCCTGCCGCGAAACAAAGGTTGGAAAGCTGTACCAGAACAATTCCCGTAAGTTCGCCATTGCCGGCGGAATACCCTTTCCAAAGGATGCCCGCGCCTCCTATGGCTGCAAGAACGGCCGCCGCCAGATGGAGCGGCGGCAGCTTCTTCTTCATCAGGCCGTTGACCAGAACCACGTAAATCGGCGTAGTGGCCGTGAAAAGGGCGACCTGGTGGGAAGGCAGATAATGGAAGGCTGCGATATAGCAGAGGTACATTCCTCCGAATTGGACGGCGCCTATCCCCATCATCCCCATTGCATGGCTGAAAGGAACCTTCCGGACGAAGGGGAGGAAAACGGCCAGCGAGCCGGCCATGCGCGCCAGCGCGACAAAACTGGCGGGGAGGTCGGACAGGCAGTTCCCCAGCAGTCCGAATGACAACGCCCAGATGAAAGACGTGATCAGCAGCGCAGGCATGAGGGCGGAAGCATACGGAGAAAGGAAAACCAAGTCAATGCCCATGCTGCCGGGAGTATGCAGCGTTCATCAAAAAAGCAATGGCACGGTTAAATCTTCCCAGCCAGGAGGGGTTAAGCTTTTTGCTTATAAGACTGTTTGATCAGGGTAAGGATGTAATCCAGCTTGTCCGCATTTTTGATAGCCAGCTCGTAAGCGCCATTTCCATGATGGCCGATATTGGAAACGTCCCTAGCGAATTTATAGGGGTCTTCCAATTCGCCTTTGGGAAGGTTGATCCAGAGTTTCAGGCCTTGTTTCTGCAAAGCGATATCCGTGAAATTCGAACCGTTGACAGTGAAGGCGACATAAAGCTTGTTGGCCTTGATTCCAACGTTTCCCAAATCGAGAATTTTTTCTCTGAGGCTGTGGTAAACGTCCTGCACCTCTTCCGGAATGGCCTTCAATCGGTCTTGCTCCGTATAAACTACGACTTCCTTGCTGACAGCATTTACGGCGCTGTTTTCCGATGAGATTGTTTTGATGCTTTCCGTTGCGTTGAGCTTTCGGACCTCCTCAAAACTGATGGTTTGATTGCTGTATTTTTTAATCTCCCACAGAGCAATCGGAAGGTCTTTGAAATTAATCGCCTCTTTTTGATAGGGAGTGAAGCCTTGGGAAATGAAAATAACGCGGGATTGGGACCAGTCCACACTATTGCGTTTCAACGGCTCGTTCTGGGATTCGTTGTATTCCAAAATGAAATCAGCCTTGTTGTTGAGCATCACGGAAAGATAGGCGTAACCCTGGTCAACGACGCTGAAACTCTTGTCCTGCTTGTATTCAATGATGACGAAAGCCTTGTTTTTCCTGTCAAAAGCCAGGGTGTCTATTCTCAGTTGATGGACGGAACCGGATATCGTAAATTCGGATTTGACGAATTCCACTCCAAGCAGCGTATTCAAATTAGCTTCCACCAAATGTTGAATTTCCCGTTCCAACTTGAACGGGGTTTCCTTGATTTGGTTCAGTATTTCCAGTTTTGAATTAAAAAGCGGCATTTCAGGAGAGATGGGATACTTGGAGCATGCTATCCTTATAAGGGGTAGATGACAAGACAATCAACATATAGCAAAGAAGGGCTGTTTAATTAATCTCTTCTTGCCTGCTGGATGACCCGAACGCAAAACACCCCGGAATGCTGGATTCCAGGGTGTTTATGAAGATGGTACGCGGTACTGGTTTCGAACCAGTGACCCCATGCGTGTGAAGCATGTGCTCTACCACTGAGCTAACCGCGCATTTGCAGTGCGGGTGGGAATATATCGTTCATGCAGGGGATTGGCAAGGAGTTTTTTGAAGGCAGGTGAAAAAGAGGGAATACTTTCCTTCCGTCAAGATTCCCGGATTCATTCCTCCTGACTGATGTGCGGCTTTGTCCGGATTCCGTTCCGGAAAGTGGGAAGGTGGCTCAATTCCGGCTTGTACAGCATCAACCGTCTTCCTACACTCCGGGCATGAGTTGCACAAGCCCTCCCAGAGCATGGGCCCAGGTTGATACCAATGCGTTGAGGCACAATTTGAACGTCGTCCGCCGCGTGATGCCGGACCACGGCCTGATGGCCATTGTGAAGGCGGAGGCCTACGGGCACGGACTGGAAGGGGTAGTGAAGGCTCTGGATGGTGAAGACTGCGCTTTTTTCGGCGTCGCCACGGTGGCGGAGGCTGGCCGGGTGAGGGATGCTGGGGTGAAGACATGCCCGTTCATTCTCGGTCCCTGTTTTGCCGGAGAACGGGAGGAGATTGTGCAGAACGGCTGGCGCGCCGCCCTTTCCAGCATGGAGGAGGCGGAACATTTCAATTCCCTGGGCGCCCTTTACAACAAGCCCGTCCATGTCCATCTGGGCGTGGATACCGGGATGGGCCGCAGCGGCTTTCTTCCCAGTGAACTGCACGGCCTGACGGAAAAGCTCAAGCAGTTCAGCCATCTGGACCTGGAGGGCGTGTTTTCCCACCTGTCCGCAGCTTCCGACGATATTTCCTTTACGCACGGGCAGATCAGCGGCTTTGCTGAGGCCGTGAACGAACTCTCCCAGGGGCACCAGTACAAGTTCCGGCACCTGTGCAGCAGCGCGGCCGTGTTTAATTACAAGGTTCCCTGCGCCAACATGGTGAGGCTGGGCAGAATCCTGTACGGGTATTCTCCGATGCCTTCCCCATACAACAAGGAGCTGCGGCCCACGATGACCCTGTACAGCCGCATTACCCTGATACGCACGCTGCCGGGCAACCATGGCGTTTCCTACAACCACTGCTATATGACGAAGGGGAGCACGAAGGTGGCTACCATCGGCATCGGCTATGCGGACGGCTACCTCCAGTATCTTTCCAACCAGGGAGCGCGCGTGTATATCAACGGCCAGTACTGCCCGGTTCTGGGCCGTGTGACGATGGACCAGATTATGGTGGACGTCACCTACATGGACCAGGTGGAGACCGGGGACCTGGTGGAGATCATGGGCCCTAATGTAAGCTGGGAGGAGCTGACGCGCCGCGCCAGTACCATTCCCAGCAACGTGCTGACCAGCATCAGCGCCCGCGTGCCGCGGATTTACGTGTAAGGGGCCGCGGGCTGTTTCGCGCTCGTTTGTTTTTTTGACGGGATGGCAGGCACCGAAGCCGCAAAGCTGCGGTGAACCGGTGTTTCCGCTATCGCCTTTAAAGGCGGTGACTCTTCCGGGAGTGAGGGAGTTGTTCCCCTTATGGGTGTTTTTCCTAAGCGGAACAGAGGCTTTTGTTGGGGTATGCTGTCCGCAGGCTGGAGAAAATTTCCTTGGCTGCGCTCTGGATGGATTTTTAGTTATGAAGGGCGGGGAGGCCGTCATCCCCAGGCTGCCGGAACCGTAAATTCATGGTTAATCAGCATTTCCGCCATACCTCTTGGCAGCCGGAATTTTCTTGAAATGGGAGGTTTTACTTCTGGGAGCGCCTTTTCCAATAGGTAACGGATGCGACGTTTTTCCGCGCTTTTACCGCTGGCGCACCTTGTTCCAGTCCTCCGGCTCCAGGGAGCAGGGGTCCGGGGCTACCCAGTGGCCCGGTTCTATTTCCACAGGGGTGAGATCCGCACCCACCGTTTCCGGATAGGAGGGGTGCTGGATGCGGTGGCCAAAGGCGGAGCCGAGCGGCGGGTTAATGGGGGAGGGAACGTCCCCCGGCAGAGGCTGGTGCTTGTTGGCCCTGGCGGGATCCGGTTCCGGGATGGCGTCCAGCAGCGCCTTGGTATAGGCGTGTTTGGGGGATTGGTAGATGGTTTCCGCATCTGACATTTCCACGATTTTTCCCAGGTACATGACCGCCACGCGGTCGGAGATGTGCTTGACCACCGCCAGGTCATGGGCGATGAAGAGGTAGGAGAGCTTGCGTTCTTCCTGGAGTTCCAGCAGCAGGTTGAGCACCTGGGACTGGACGGATACGTCCAGCGCGGAGACGGGTTCATCCAGAATGATGAGGCTGGGGTTCAGCGTCAGGGCGCGTGCGATGCCGATGCGCTGGCGCTGGCCTCCGGAGAATTCAAAGGGGAAGCGGTCGATGGCGCTGTCCGGCATGCCTACGCGGTCCAGCAGGCCGCGCACCCATTCCCGGCGCGCGGCGGGTGTGCCCATGCGGTGGATGACGAAGGGTTCCGCTACAATCTGGCCGATGGATTGGCGCTGGTTGAGGGATTCCGCCGGGTCCTGGAAGACCATTTGAATATGGGGGCGCAGGGGCCGCATTTTGCGCTGGGAGAGCGTGGCGATGTTTTTTCCGTTGAACTGGATGGAGCCTCCGGTGGGTTTCAGCAGGCGGACGATGCTTTTCCCGATGGTGGATTTTCCGCAGCCGGATTCCCCCACCAGTCCCAGCGTTTCACCGGGGTAGATGCTAAAGGAGACGTCGTCCACCGCCTTGACCCATCCCGCCTGCCGCAGGAAGATTCCTGAGCGGACGGGAAAGTACATTTTCAGGTTGTTGACTTGCAAGAGTGGTTCCGGCATGGCGAGAGAAGGGGAAAAAGGTTAAAGGTTGGCGCAGCGGGGGCAGGCTTCCACGAAGTGGTCCGGGGATATTTCCACGAGAGGCGGCCGTTCCGTGAGTTCTTCCACGGGCACTCCCTGGCGCTGGCAGAAGCGGCAGCCGGGCACAAAGTCCGCAATGGAGGCCACCTGTCCGGGAATGGTGGGCAGCTTGGTCTTGCGCACGGAGCTCAACTGCGGGATGGAGGCCAGCAGTCCCTTGGTGTAGGCGTGGCGGGGATTGGCAAAGAGTTCCCGGACGGGAGCTTTTTCCACCACGCGGCCGGCATACATGACCACCACGGAGTCACAGCTCTGTGCGATGACGCCCAAGTCATGGGTGATGAGGATGGAGGAGGAGCCCATTTCCGCCTGGAGGTCCTTGAGGAGGGACAGAATCTGCGCCTGCACGGTGACGTCCAGGGCCGTGGTGGGTTCATCCGCGATGATGAGTTCCGGATGGCAGGCCAGAGCAATGGCGATGACGACGCGCTGGCGCATGCCGCCGGAGAGCTGGTGGGGGAATTCGTCCACGCGCTGTTCCGGCGCGGGGATGCGGACGCGTTGCAGGAGCTGGATGGCGGCGTCCCGGGCTTCCCTGGCGTTCATTCCCCGGTGGAGCATCAGGGATTCCCCTATCTGCCTGCCGATGCTGTGCACAGGGTTGAGAGCCGTCATCGGTTCCTGGAAGATGACGCCGATGTGGCGGCCGCGGATGCCGTGCATGTCCGTCTCCTTCGCCTGGACCAGGTCACGGCCCTTGAAGAGTATTTTCCCGTCCAGGATTTTCCCCATGGGCTGGGGAAGCAGGCGGACGATGGACATGGCCGTGACGCTTTTGCCGCAGCCGGATTCCCCCACGATGCCTACGCAGGTTCCCTTGGGAACGGTGAAGCTGACGCCGTCCACCGCTTTCAGCAGGCCGGATTCCGTCTCGAATCCGGTGACCAGGTTCTTGATTTCCAACAGGGGTTCGCTCATTTGTTATTTCTCCGTGGCAGAGGGTTCCAGCGGGCCGCCGTTTTCCGGGATGACGGGAACGGACGGCAGCTTGCCGCCACCTTCCTTGTTGTCCAGGCTGTCGATGGAGTCCATATAGCGGTACTGGTCGTATACGGTGTCCACTTCCTCGAAGGTTTTTCCTTTCCGCTTGGCTTCCATGGTTTCCTTTTTGACGTCGTTGTCTACCCAGTACAGGTAGCTTTCCATCGGGTCAAACACGACCGGATGGCAGAATTGCGTGGTGGCGCTGTTCGGCCATTTGACCCAGCGCCAGTAGCCCAGCCTGACGAATTCCGTGGTCCAGCAGGGGACCCACAGGGCCTCGTCATGAATTTTCTGCTGCACCTTCCACGTGGCCTTTTGAAGCTCGTCTTCCGTAGCGGCGTTCGTTTCGTCGTCCAGCAGCTTGTCCATCTCCTTGTCCGCATAAGCGCAGATGTTGTTGGTATAGGTGATGAGGCTGCCGCGTTCGTCATAGGCGTAGCGGGAGTGGAAGCCCTGCTCGTTCATCGGGTGGGGCGGGGTGAAGCCCCAGGCCATGAAGGAGGCCTGGACGCGCTTTTCCATGATCTTGCGGAAGGCCACGGTGGAGTCCAGCGGGTCCAGCTGGATTTCCAGGCCGCACTTGCGGGCGTCTTCCTTCAGCTTGCCCAGCGTGGAGGCCAGGGAGGGGGAGGAATTGGGGAAGGTGATGGCGGCGGTGAGCCGGGTGCCGTCCGGCTTGCGGAGGATTCCGTCCGGGCACGGGATGGTGTATCCGGCCTTGGCGAAGCAGGCGCGGGCCTGTTCCGGAGAGTAGGGGCGCGCCTTGATGTAGGGGTTGGTGAATTTGCCGAAGCCGGAGTTGTAGGAGTTGAGCCGCTGGTAGTCCCCGCGGAAGGTGATGTCAATGATGTTCTGGATGTTCAGCGCATGCTGGAAGCCCAGGCGCACGTTGAGGTCATTGAAGGGGGCCTTGGAAGTGTTCAGGAAGAGGCCGTACGGAGGCCGGGGGTAAATGGTGAAAAACGTGCTGCGGTTGATATAGCCGTTGTGGACTTCCGGGATTTCCATGCGCTCATGCCACAGCTCCGGCTTCGTGATGTTCAGCACGTCCAGCTCCCCGATGCGGAAGAGTTCAATGGCCTTGGACGGTTCCGCGATGAAGTTGTACACGATCTGGTCCACGTTATACATGTACTTCGTGAATTTCTTGTCCCTGGCCCACCAGTCCGGCACGCGCTGGAGCGTTACCTGGCGGCCGCGGATGATGCCGTCCGGCTTCACCACGTAGGCGCCCGTGGTGGGCGGTACGCGCCACTGGTAGCGTTCCACGTAGCTGGGGCCGAATTCGCAGTAGAAGTGCGGCGGGGAAGGGATGAACAGCGTGCAGTAGAACGGGAGCAGCGGCTTGGCGAAGGGGAGGGTGATGGAGAAGCGGTTGTCGTCGTAGATGGTGATGTTGGACGCGTTCTGGTAGAAGAAGTTGTTGTAGAAGACGTCCCGGCTGTATTCCGAGGTGCGGATGTACATGTTCACCAGCAGGTCGATGGCCTTTACCTTGGCTCCGTCCGAGTAGCGGGCGTCCGGGTCCAGTTCAAAGTAAACAGTACGCCTGTCTGCGGATTCCGCCCATTTGTGGGCGATGCCGGGGATGATTTTTCCGGTGACCGGATGAATGGAGACGAGGCCGATGATGATTTCATCATACAGCGGGCCGCGGAAGCCGCTGTTGCTGTTCGGGCCGTTGGGTCGGAACGTGTCCGGGTAGGACCCCGGAGCCCATTGGCGCAGCACGCCGCCTTTTTTGGCGTTCGGGTCGCCTATTTCCGGATTGTCCAGCCCGTCTTCCCATTTCAGGTCCTGGGGGATGTCCGCCGGAGTCTTGAATTTGATGTAGTCCCCTTCCGTCTGCCTGCGGTGGATGACGGACAAGGCCGCTTCATCAGCAATGAGCTTGCTTTGCAGCTTTTCCCTGATTTTGGGGTCTTCCTCCTTGAAGAATTTGTCCCGGAGTTCCCGTATTTCCTTCTGCTTGGCGGCTTCTTCCCGCGCCAGCCGGTCATTAATCTGCTTGTTCCACCGTTCCGGGAAGGAGTCAAATCCCGGAGGGAGCGTGCCGAAAGGCACGTTCGGCTGCCAGCCCACTCCCTGGGATTGGGAGGAATCCTTGCAACCGGAACCAACTGCCAGCAGAAGGGACAGCGTCACGGAGGAAAGGATGGTGCGGAGGATGGCGGACAGCTTGAGCATGGGTATGGCGGAAACAGGAGTCTTTTTATTTATAGGTGGTGAATTTCTTGGGATCGAAGGCTTCCCGGATGGCCTCCCCGATGAAGGTGACGAGCAGGAGGGTAATCACCAGGGCGGAGAAGGCGGAGGTGACCACCCAGCTGGCGGAGAGGTCCGCCAGGCCGTCATTGAGCAGGCGCCCCCAGCTGGCGTACGTGTCCGGAAGGCCGAAGCCCAGGTAATCCAGGGAGGCCAGGGCCAGAATGAGGGCGGAGACGCTGAACGGAACCAGCGTGACCAGGATGGCGACGAGGTTGGGGAGGATGTGGACGAAGAGGATGCGGCTGGTGGAAGCCCCCAGCACGCGGGCCGCCGCCACGTAGTCGCGCGCCTTTTCCTTCATGGTGGAGGTCCTGAGCTGGTAGGTCATGGACATCCACCCGAACATGATGAGCAGGCTGATGATCAGGAACATGCCCTTCATCTGGAGCGGCACCATGTCTGAAATGATCATGATGATGAACAGGAAGGGAACCTGGGAGAAGATTTCAATGAGGCGCTGCATGCCGAGGTCAAACATGCCGCCGAAGTAGCCCATCATCATCCCGAAGGTGATGCCGATGAAGTACACGATGGGAAGGTAGAAGATGGCGGCTTTCATGTTCACCTGGAGCCCTCCGTACAGGTACGCCAGGATGTCCGCGCCCTGGGTGTTGGTGCCCAGCAGGTGGCCTCCCTTGAGGGGTGGGGCCGGGTGGTAGAAGATGCGGCTGATTTTGTTCTCGTCCGTCTGTTTCAGGAAGTCCTCCTTGGTGCCGGGGCCGCTGTAGTGTTCCGCTACGATCTGGTTGTTTTCATACGTGGCGCTGTACACTTCCGTCCGGTCTTCCAGCCAGCCGGTGGCGCGGTCCACCTTTTTCCCCTTGCGGAATTTGTAGCTGATGTGGGGAAGGGCTTCTTCATCCTTGTGCAGCCGGGAGGCCAAGCCGGAATACGGCTTGCCGCTGGACTCGCAGACCAGGCCGTCTTCATTCACCGTCAGGGCTTCAGAACCGGGATTGGTGGAATCCCCCGTGGGGTCGTACGGCACCAGGGGCATGATGACGAGGGAGGGTTTTCCCGGCTGCCCTGCCTGTTTTTTCAGTTCGCGGTAGTTGGCTTCCGCATCCGCAAAGTCCCCGGTCTGGCCGAAGGTGGAGCCTTTGTAAACCTTGCGCATGATGGCGGGGAAGTACCAGGAGCCGTCCTGCACGACGAGCAGCGCCCGTTTGCCCACCAGGCACTGGTCCATGCAGGCCAGCAGCGTCAGTACGAGCAGGATGATGAGGGAGACATAGCCGCGGGAGATGCTTTTAAAGCGCTGGATGCGGCGTTTCGTAATCGGCGTGGGATGGAAGCGGCGCGGCCCTTTCAGCATGATCCAGAAGCCGACCCCGGCCATGACCAGCACGCAGGCCCAGCCGAACCACAGGAATTTTCCCTGCGGCGTCAGGATGCCGCCGTTGTTCTGGTCCGTGCAGACGATGTTGAGCATGCTCATTTCACGCGAGACGGTGAAGGGCCAGCTCAACGTGGGCAGGAGCAGGCCGCACAACTCTCCCACGGCAGTGAGGACCGCCAGAATGACCAGAAGGTATGCCAGTTTTCTAACCATGTGTGTTATTCAAATTTAATGCGCGGATCCACGGCGGCTACGATGATGTCTGAAAGCAGGTTGCCCAGCACCATCAGGAAGGAGGTAAGCAGCAGCGTGCCCATGATCAGGGCGTAGTCCTTGTCCATCAGGGCCTGGTAGCTCAGCATCCCGAAGCCCTGGATATCGAAGACCTTTTCCACCAGCATGGAGCCGGCCACAATAAGGCTGATGAGGCTGCCCAGCGTGGAGGCAATCGGGATGAAGGAGTTGCGGAAGGCGTGCTTGATAACGGCCCCCTTGAAGCTCACGCCCTTGGCCATGGCCGTTCTGATATAGTCCGCGGAAAGGTTGTCCATCAGGTTGTTTTTCATCATCATGGTGGTGATGGCGAAGGAGCTGACTACATAACAGATCAGGGGAAGCACCGTATGGTGCAGCAGGTCTCCGGCCTGTTGCCAGAAGCCCATGTCCGCAAAGTCCGGAGACGTAAGCCCGCAGAGCGGGAACCATTCCAGACGCGCGCCCAGATACACCACCAGCACGGCGCCCAGCGCAAAGCCGGGCACGGAGTACCCCAGGAAAATCAGAACAGAGGAGATGTTGTCCACCAGGCTCTTGTGGCGGATGGCCTTTATTACTCCCAGGGGAATGCAGACGGAATAGGTAATAATGGCGCTCAGGATGCCGAAGTACAGGGAGACGGGAATGCGCTCCTTAATCATGTCCCACACTGGTTCATTGTATTTGAAGGAGTTGCCCATGGTGCCCTGGAGCAGCCCGTCAAAGCTGGTCTTATACATCACGGCGCGCCAGGCATAGCCGCGCGCCTTGTCCCTGACGGCTTCCGTATTGTCCGTCTGCCTCATGCGGCGCGCCCAGCGTTCCGCGCGGTCCATGGGGGATTCTATGTCCACGGTCCAGCCTTCCGAGGCGGCTTTCCGGGACGGAGTGCCGGAAAAGAAGGCGTCCTTCACGCTGTCGGAATCCTTGTCCTGGCGCACTACGACGACCTGTTCTCCCGTTTCATTCAGGTTGATCCGGGTGTGCGTATCGGAAATGCCGGAATATTCATCTTCCTTGTCCGCCGCTTCCACGCCGCCGATCTCCCCGAATTCCTCACGGGAAATGAAAATCTTTTTTGGGAGCACTCCCAGCCATTGCAGATAAGCGGTGATGATGGGCTCCTGAAGGCTGTACTGTTCCTCCAGGCGCTCCATATCCGCTTCGCTCAGGTTATTGTCGCCGCGCTGGGACCCCGCCTTCTGGCCGGACAGGGCGCTCATGCTCTGCTGCTGCATCATCTGCTCAATGGGACCTCCCGGAACAAAGCGGGTTATGCAAAAGACGAGGAACGTGACCCCCAGCAGCGTCAGGGGCATGAGAAGGAGTCGTCTGATGATATAGGTCTTCATTCGTCGCGCAGAACTCTACTGGTTTGTGGCAGGCGAGGCAAGTAGCAATGCAAATTTGTGAGCCTTTGCTAACATGCGGTTTCCCCATTTTTTCTTAATGCGGAATGGAAACAATTAAAGATTCCGCAGGATTTCAATGGAGCATCCCGTATTACCGTCAACGGTTCGCAAAACATTAAATGCCTTCTCCCAGGCGGCGCGCCAGCATCTCCGGGAGTCCGGCGGCCAGAATGCGCCTTTGCGCTTCCTCCACGTCGTATTCCACGCGGCGCTGGTAATAAACCATGCTGTCCACATCAAGCACGCCGTAGGCGGCGCGGGGGTCTCCGTCCCTGGGCTGGCCGACGGAACCCACGTTAATAAGGTACTTGTTGGTTTTGAGAAGCTGGATGTCTCCGGATTCATATTCCTGGATGCTCCCTTCATGGCGGATGAAGGTGCGGGGGACGTGCGTATGACCGTTGAAGCACAGGAACTGATTGTCTCGCAACATGTTGATGCTGTGCGTGGCCGTGTCCACATTCGTGACGTAGGACCAGGAATTGGGCTTGTCCTGGGTGGCGTGCACCAGAACGATTTCATTGGGCAGGATACGCTGGAAGGGGGCGCGGCGAAGCCACTTCTTCTGTTCTTCGGAAAGCTGCTGGCGCGTCCATATCAGGGCTTTGTACGCCACGGGGTTCATGCCCGCCGGATTGTCTTCCCCAATGGCTTCCTCATCATGGTTGCCGCGCACGGTGGGAATCTGGCGTCCGCGGACGAACTCAAGGCATTCGGCCGGATTGGCGTTGTAGCCCACAATATCACCCAGGCAGTAAACGGCGTCGCATTGAAGCTGTTCTATATCCTTCATCACCGCTTCCAGAGCGGGCAGATTGGCATGGATGTCACTGATCAGGGCTATTCTACTCATGGTGTTGTGGAGAAAAAGCATAGCATCTTTCCGGGGCGTTGCCAAGCGCCTTCAGCGGAGCGGTTAAAGATTAAAGGCCGGAAATTAAAGTTCATCCCAGCCGTCATTGAAAAAGCGCCCCTTTAAAGGAGGAGCTCCTTTTAATTTATCTTTAGTCTTTTGTTTTTAGTCATCCGTTTTTGCGGGAGGCAAGGCCTCCAAGGCCTCCCTCAAGCCGTCCACGGGGTATTTCAGGGAATTGGCCAGGTGGCTGCTCATCAGGTCGCGGGCAATCTCGTCCGTCGGGAACAATTCCCGGAAGGGAACGCGGTCTTTTTCAGGCACTTTCAGCCTGTTTTCCAGGACGAAAATATTGCTCACCAGGCTGGGCGTCCGGTTCCTGGGATCCTTGAACAATTCCCGGCCCAGCTCCAGCGCCTCGCGGGATTTGGAGGGAACGCGGACAAGCGCATAAAACTCCTTGCGCGCCGTCAGGGGCGGCGCTCCCAGTTCCCGGGCCTTGCGGTAGGCTTCCGCAGCCTTTTCAAAATCCGGCTGGCGGTAGGTATCGCTGTACATGTTGCCCAGCAGGGATTGCAGGTACCAGCTGTCCGGGTTGGCGCTGATGCCTTTTTCCAGGAAGCTGCGGCCCTTCTGGATGTACTTCCGGAAGCCTTCCCTTCGTTCCATGGGAGAAAGCCGCTTATTGTCCAGATAGCTGGAGGAGGCGTTATTGCCCAAATGCCACGAACCGTTGTCCCAGTAAAAGTCGGAATGGGGGGCAAGAGAGGTGATTTGGTTGTAGCGGCGTTCCAGATTGGCCCAGTCGGAAATCAGGAAGCAGTCGAAGGCCTCCATGCTCAGCACGGCCGCTACCAGGGAGCGCAGCCCCCCCAGGGAAACCATGGCGAGCTGCTGTTCCAGATAATCGGAGGAGGAGAGCTCCACCGGGTCATCCAGCAGCCCCGCCGCCTTCTCCTGCTCCAGAATACGGTTCTGCAAAGGCAGGCGGATCATGCCGAAGCCCAGCAGGGCAATGATGAAAATGACGATGGTTTTCAGCATGATGTTACAAAAAGTGGTGAGGCTCTTTACCCCAGAGAAAGATTCTCTAGAATTCTCATAGCTCCTTCATTCCTATTTTCTTTAGATAATAATAGATACCATCATAAAAGGAGGATTGCCGAGTCAAATCCGCGTCACATCCCTCCGGGATAAAAATCACGAATCCCTGGCGTGCTCGTGTCAATAAGACGCGGTAGGTATTTTTAAGATAGAGCTGTGCGTCTTTTTTACAAACCGTTTTCCAACTAGAACCTGTAAAATTATAAGCTTTAAAATGTCCTTTTTCTATGCGGTAGTCTGCATCCCATGCAACGATTGCCCAGTCAATTTCTAGCCCTTGAATATCAAATTCGGTGGCCGTGTCTTCGAGGAAATAGGAGGAACGAATATCCTCCTTATCATTTAAAAACCAGTTTTCTGCTTGAATATTACTCTGTACCCAGATTCCAAATTGGCGTAAACGTTTGGCCCCAGAGCTAGCGATGAGTCCATAACGTTCCGTTCCTCGGGCTTGGGCTCGTATCCATTCTTGGGCTTTTTCCAGGCTGCGGGTAATCGTGATGGGATAATTAGGCGATAGAGCAGAGTAGAGCTGTTGGGCTACTGGTAAATTTTCGTCCAATAATGATTTTACAAACGCAGAAACTCGTTCATTCCGGAAAGAACGGAGTGAAACTGAAAGATGGAGGTTTGGTTCCCGATAGAGGCGTAATCCCGTAAAGAGATGTTCAAGTGGTTTTCCGTGTGTATATTCCACATCAGAGATTTGGGGTGATACATAAACATTCCAATGTGGAAAATGGTCTCTTAGTGCGTCAAACCAAGCTAGCAGCCCTGCTTCTCCAGTATGTATCTCTTGACCACCTCCGATTAAGCAGATGATAACCGTCCAATCTTGGTGGCGATCCATTACACTGATAAGAAATTCAGGTTCAGACATGTTCCAGGCGGGAACATGGCGTTTTAACATAAATTTGGCCGTTTGTTCTTTTGTCCAAGCACGTTGTGCTTCGTCAAAAATGGCTACTTTCTCCGCAGGGACTTGTTCTGAAGGAGGCAGATAAGCATCACGAAAGTGGTGAATGTTTTGGATAAAGGCAGCAACTTTTCTTTTAGATGCTGTCTTTGTTATTTTACCTTTAAAACGTTTGATTTCATCTCGTGCTAGAGCTTCTCGTAAGACAGCAACCAAAGGACCATTACCGGAAAGAAAGACCGCATGTTCTTGCTCATCATATTGATGCCGCTCATTTGCAATATTGAGGCCTACTAACGTTTTTCCAGCACCAGGTACGCCAGTGACAAAGCAAATGGATTTTTCATGATGCTGCTTACTCTGCTCAATAATGCGATTCAGTGCCTTTGTGGTGAGGCTAAGATTGTAAGCTCCGGCATCACTACGTGAAATTTCTTTAACATCATGTCCACGGTAAAGTGCTTGAGCTGCTTCAATAATCGTGGGAGTAGGCATGTATGGTGAAGTTAACCATTGTTCAAAATGGAATGCCTCATCGCACAGAGTGCTAGTCAGCTTTGTTAAAGTAGGTCCTAAGGTGTTATCATTACAGAGGATAGGATGATAAACTCCGTCTTGACCTACTGTAAGTTGATGTTCCTTAGAAGGAGCATGGGTACAAATTACCAAAGGAACAATTTTCTTTTGATGGCTTTCTTGATGGAAATACTTTAAAGCTAGTGCATAGTCTACAACCTGGTCAATAGCATGTCTGGGATAAGATGATTCTCCTACTTTAAATTCAAGGACATAGAGAATACCTGCACAGGCGATGACGACATCTATTCGTTCTCCGATGCGGGGAATGGTGTATTCAAAGGCTATTGAGCCAGCAGGAATATCTTTAAGAACGTGTTGGAGTGATTTGATTTCGTGAACAAAGGAGTTGCGCGAATTTTGATCTAGGTCAAATGGTGTATGAAAAGCAATCTGCCCTAAAATTTCTTTTAGAGATTGGGTACAAAAAGACTGTAGGTCATTGGAATAATAAGACCGTTGCATCATCTTTGGTAGTAGGACAGAACCAGAATGGTCAATCCATGTTCAGGCGCTTGCGGATGTCCTTGTCCAGAAGTTCCCATTCCGGCACGGATGCTCCGGCCTGTCGGGCCTTGGAGAGAGGGTCTCCCCAGATGGCCGTGTATTCGACAGGGCGTCCTTCGTTGTAGTCCACGGCGCTGGACGGAATGAAGGAGCCCATGCTTTCCGTGCGGGAAAGGTGGAATTCCACCAGATCGTCAGGCAGGGTGTAGCCGCGGGCCTTCGCCGCCCGGACCACTTCCTCCATGATGCGGCGCGCCCGGGCGACGTTTTCCGGGTTTTGATAGAGTTCCGCAATGCTGATGCCCCCCAGCGCCAGGCACAGCCCGTTGAACGGGATGTTCCAGACGAGCTTGTACCACTGGATTTGCTCCGCGGCGTCAAAGGCGCGCGTCTTGATGCCGGCGTTGGCAAACAATTCGGAGAGTTCCCCGGCCTTTTCGGAGCCTTCCGGGGAGGGAACGAAGGGGGCAAACTGGATGTTGCCGCCTTCCAGATGGTTGACGTGGCCCGGTTCCGCGCGCATGGCGCAGATGAAGCAGAGGCCCACATAGATGCGGTCAGCCGGGATGATGCGGGCGATTTCCTCCGCATTTCCCATGCCGTTCTGGAGCGTGACTACAACCGTATCCGGTCCCATCAACGGAGGGAGGGCCTTGGAAAAACCGGCATTTGCCGTGCTTTTCCAAGCGACTATGACGAGGTCCACCGGGCCGACTTCCGCCGCGTCCCGGTACACCTTGAGCCGGGGCAGGGAGATGTCTCCATGCAGGCTTTTCACTTGCAGGCCGTGTTCTTTCAGGTAGCCGTATTCCGAACGTACGATGAAGGAGACGTCCTGGCCGGATTCCTGAAGTCTGGCTCCGTAGTAGCAGCCGAGGGCTCCGGCTCCCAGAATGGCGATTTTCATGGTGTGCGGTGAAGGTGTGTATCTTGTATTGAGATTGCCTAGAGGCCCTGAACGTTGCCCTTGTTGTCCAGATAGATGTGCATGGCGTTCGGTGAGACGGGCAGGGCCGGCATGCGCATGATTTCACCGCAGAGGGCCACTAGGAAGCCGGCTCCGTTGGCAATTTCAAAGTCACGCACAGTGACGGTGAAACCGGTGGGGCGGCCGCGGAGACGGCCGTTGTCGGAAAGGGAGTTCTGGGTTTTTGCCATGCAGATGGGCAGGTCCGTCAGGCGGCTGGCTTCAAACTGGGCCAGCTTCTTTTTGGCCGCGGGCGTCAGTTCCACTCCGTCCGCTCCGTAAATACTGCGGGCGATGATGTTGAGCTTTTCTTCCACCGGAAGGGCGGATTCATAGAGGGGCTTGAAAGGAGCGGAGGGCTTGTCCGCAGCTTCCACCACCATTTGGGCCAGGTTTTTGCCGCCTTCTCCTCCCTGGGAGAAGATGTCCGCAATGGCGCAGGGAATGCCGCGTTCCGCACAGTGTGCCACGATGGCGTCCAGTTCCTCCTGGGAGTCGTCAAAGAATTTGTTGACGGCCACCACCACGGGGCGCTTGTAGTGGGCGGCGGCGTCCAGATGGGCGTCCAGGTTGGCAAGGCCTTTTTTCAGTGCGGCCACGTCCGTGTTTTTCAGGTCCGCCAGGGCGGTGCCTCCGTGCATTTTCAGGGCGCGCGCCGTGGCTACGATGACGATGGCGGCAGGGTCCAGTCCGGATTGGCGGCACTTGATGTCTAGGAATTTTTCCGCGCCCAGGTCAAAGGCGAACCCGGCTTCCGTGACGGCATAGTCCCCAAAATGGAGGGCCATTTTGGTGGCCAGCACGGAGTTGCAGCCGTGGGCGATGTTGGCGAACGGGCCGCCGTGCAGGAAGCAGGGCACCCCTTCCACGGTCTGGACCAGGTTGGGCATCAGGGCGTCTTTCAGAAGGGCCATGACGGAGCCGGTGATGCCGAGTTCCCTGGCGAATACGGGCTTGTCGTCCGTCGTGAAACCGATCACGATGCGGTTGATGCGGTCTTCCATGTCCTTGCAGGAGGTAGCGAGGCAAAGGCATGCCATGATTTCCGAAGCCGGGGTGATGTCGAAGCCCGTTTCACGCGGGAAGCCCTGCTTGTTGAGTCCCACGATGATGGAGCGCAGGGAGCGGTCATTCATGTCCATGACGCGCTTCCACGTGACTTTGCGTTCGTCAATGTTCAGCGTGTGGAAGAACATGGCGTTGTCAATGATGGCGCTGATCAGGTTGTGGGCGGACGTGATGGCATGGAAGTCTCCCGTGAAGTGCATGTTGATTTCATCAGGCGGCGTCAGGGAGCTTTTACCGCCGCCGGTAGCGCCGCCCTTGCGGCCGAATACCGGGCCCATGGAGGGCTGCCGAAGCGCCAGGCAGGCTTTTTTACCGATGGCCTGCAACCCCTGCGCCAGACCGATGGAGACGGTGGTTTTCCCTTCTCCGGAAGGGGTGGGCGTGATGGCGGAAACCAGAATGAGTTTGCCGGGTGCGGCCGGCTTGTCCAGTACTTCCAGCGAAATCTTGGCCTTGTTGCGGCCGAAGGGGATCACGTCGTTTTCATCGACGCCCAGCTTGTTGACACAATCGGAGAATGCAGGTGTGACCATGAATGCATGATGACGGAAGCCCCCTCTTTTTGCAAGAAGGTTCATGGGCATTCATGTGGCGGAAACGTGGATGTTTTCAACCATCATGGGAGTGGGCCCAGGGAAATCCTGGGTTCAAGGAGGTATGGGCAGAGGGTGCGCGGGAGAGGGAAAATTGGGCGGTGCAGGCACCGTTGTTTTTCAAACCGTGGGAGCGTGTCCTTCCACTATGTTTTCTAATGAAAGCGTTCCGGGAATGAGGGCCTCTGGACCTTATAAAAATTTCCCTGAAACCAGGGTATTTCAGGAAAGAAACCGATTTGAAGGGTTACCGCTTCAGCACAGGGCGGTAATGGCCCGTGATGGTATGGGAGAAGAGGAAGTCTTCCTCCTGCGCACCGCAACCGACGTTGTGAATAATCAGCGGCGTTCCTTCCTTCGTCTTCCGGTCGGAAACGATGCCGATGTGGGGAACACTGTCGGACAGGTTCCACGTAACCAGGTCGCCGGGCTTGTAGTCCGCCGCGGTTTCCGTAATGGGAACGGACCATCCCTTCCGGGCAAAGAAGGCGCGGAGATTGGGAACCCTGCGGTGGTCAATGCTGCGGTCCGTGGTTTTCAGGCCCCATAGTTTCGGATATTTGGAGAAGTGGGCCTTCATGTCTTCATGCACGGCTTTCTGGAGGTCCAGGCCGAAAGCCCTCATGGCTCGGATGACCACGTCCGTACATACTCCCGTTTCCTTGGGGACATCCCCGTTGGGGTAGGGGATGGTTTGATAGCCTCCGTTGTAGGAGACTGTTACTCCTATCTGTTCGCGCGCCTTGGCGGCCAGTGCGGCGTTGTCCGCCATCAGGCACGCGGAACAGGAAAGGAAGAGGAAGGTGAGAAGGGCGGCGGGTTTCATGGGGTAGTTGGGCTAGGAAAAGGGTAAAAATCAGACGAAGCTGGCAAAGCCGATGTCCGGACGGCGCTGCATGCCGTCAAATTTGACCTTTTTGGTTTCGTTGTGGGCACGCTGGCGCGCTTCGGAAAGGGATTCCCCCTGCGCCACGACGGCCAGCACGCGGCCGCCGTTGGTTTCATAACAGTTTTTGTCCGCATTCCATTTGGTGCCGGCGTGGTAAACGGAGGCATTCGCAACGTCGTCCAGCCCCTGGATGGCGTCGCCGGAGCGGGAGGTTTCCGGATATCCCTTGGAGGCCAGCACGCAGCAGACGCTCCAGCCGTTTTGGAAGGAGATTTCTTCCGGAGTGAATTCTCCCTTGGCCCCATGCAGGCAGAAGGAGGCCAGATCCCCGGAGAGCAGGGGCATGACGGCCTGGCATTCCGGATCCCCGAAGCGGCAGTTGTATTCAATCACCTTGGGGCCGTCCGGGGTCAGCATCAGGCCGAAGTACAGGAAGCCGCGGTAGGGCAGTCCGTCCTTTTTCAGCCCGGCTACCGTCGGGGCCACGATTTCCTCTTCAATGCGTTCCAGCATGTCCGGCTCCACAAGCTGGCGGGAGGCCACCGCGCCCATGCCGCCCGTGTTGGGGCCCGCGTCGCCTTCCTTGAGGCGTTTGTAGTCCCGCGCCGGGCACAGGATGAGGTAGTGGTCGTCCACCAGGGCTCCGAAGATGGAGACTTCCGGCCCGGTCAGGAATTCTTCCACCAGCAGGCGGCCTTCACCGAAGCGCCTGTCCGTAAATACTTCTTTCAGGAAAGAGTCCGCTTCTTCCTTGCTCATGCAGACGGCCACGCCCTTGCCGGCGGCCAGGCCGTCAAATTTGAGCACGGTGGGGTAAACGCCGCCGATGAATTGCCGGGCTTCCTCCAGAGTGGCGGCCACACGGGCCTGCCCGGTGGGGATGTGGTGGCGGAGCAGGAATTCCTTGGCAAATTCCTTGCTGGCTTCCAGCTGGGCGCTTTCCTTCATCGGCCCCCAGCAGGGAATGCCCACGCGGGCGCAGGCGTTCGCCAGGCCTTCATCCTTCACCAGATAGCTTTCCTCCCCGGCTACGCAGAGGTCCACTTTATTGGAAACCATCCAGTCGATCAGCGTAGGCAGATCCCTGGCGGGAATGGGGGCTGCCAGACGGTTGATGGCGTCACTCCCCGGGAAACAGTACATTTCCGGTGCGGAGGGAGATTCCTTGAGCGCCTTGACCAGTGCGTGTTCACGCCCACCTTTTCCAATAACGGCTATTTTCATACGCGGCAAGTATGCCGGGACGGACTGATTTTGCCAAGCTGAAATGAACGGGGAAGGCACTCCCGGCATACGGTTTTTTCCGTGCTGCTCCAAGGGGCTTTCATGATTCAGGGGACGGCTGTGGAATGTCTGCGTGCCCCTGGGCGGTGTTTTGCTTCCGCGGGGATCCCGGCCATGAAAAAGACCGCCTGACACGGAGGAAAGGCGGCCTGTGAAAAGAAGTTGTTTGTCCTGGCTTTAGAACGGGATTTCGTCGTCCATGTCTCCAAAGTCGCTGGACGGCTGGTTGGAGGGAGGCATGGGGGGCGGATTGTAGTTCTGGGCCGGACGGGACTGCCCGTAGTTGTTGGAGCGGGGAGCTCCCTGGGGCTGCTGGCGCGGAGCGCCGCCCATGTCGCCTTCACCGCCGCGGGGGAAGAGCTGGATGTTTTCACCGATCACGCGCAGCTTGGTGCGCTTCTGTCCGGAGGCCTTGTCTTCCCAGGAGTCCAGTTGCAGGCGTCCTTCCACAAAGACTCCGCGGCCCTTGCTGAGGTAGTTGCCGGCTACTTCCGCCTGGCGGTTCCACAGGGTGACGTCCACAAAGGTGGTTTCCTCCTGGCGTTCGCTGTTGTCGCCCGCATAGTAGCGGTTGATGGCGAGGCGGATGTCCGTGACGGCGGTGCCTTTGGGGGTGTAGCGCAGCTCGGGATCGGCGGTCAGGTTGCCCATTAAGAAGACTTTGTTGAGATTGGCCATATGGGGTGGGTGTTAACGAGGTGTGTGATAACGTATAAGAAAGGTGCCTTGCCGTTTGGGAGGCGTGTGGCTGGTCGCTAGCAACTATGGCCCTGCACGTGATTTTGTGCAATACTAAATTGCGGAATCGTTCTTCATCATGTCTCCTTTCTACATTGCATTCGTCATGGAACCGTGAAAACTTCACCTCCATGAGTTTCAAGCAACGGCGGCGAAACGGACTGTTCCGGGTTTCCTGGAGCATGTGCCTTTTGCTGTCCGTGCTGGCGCACCTGTTCCTGCTGGCGGGAAGCTACTTGGTTCCGGAGGAATGGCTGGCTTCCCCGCGCCCGGCGGAAGCGGCGCGGCGGCAGGTGGTGGTGAGCGCGCGCATGGTGAAGAAGGTGGAGCCTCACCCGGAGGGCCGGAGGCAGGCGCCGAAGGAGCATCTGCCTGCCATCGTGAAGACTAATGAGGAGCAGGAAAGCGCCACCAGGCCGGAGGCCCCCAAATTCCAGAGCAACAGAAACACGCGTGCGGAAGGCGGCCGAAAGGACCCGGACAGCAGCAGGGACATGCCTGCCCAGGACGGCGTGGAGCGCGAGAATGGGGAGATTGTCCTTTTTGACCAGAATAGGCAGGATGGCGACCTGAGCCATGAACGGGACGGCAACAAGAATGCCGCTCCCGGAGCGGCCGCCAACGTTCCCTACCAGCCCCTGGAGCCGTCCATGCCTCCCGCGGGCCATCCGGATTCCGTAGACCATTCTCCCAACAGGGAGGGCGTTCCGGGCAAGGCAAGCGAGGAAGGACTGGCCCGGCAGAACCGCCGCCCCGCGCAGGAAAGGGCCATGCAGCTTCCGCATGCGGTGACATTGCCCCGGCCCGGTGAACCGGAGAAGCCTGACGCCCTTCAGGAACTGGCCAAGAGCATTGCGAAGGGGGCGGACAATCCTCCCCTCAATCTTCCCAACCTGAACCTGCCTCCCAATACGAGGCCGGCGCAGAAGCAGCCTTTATACGACCCCATGTTTAACGCGGAGAGCCAGCCCGGCTTCAAGACGCATGAGCAGAAAACCAAGCAGACGGGCAAATTCAGCTTTGGCCGCCGCCCGACACTGGATGTGGAAGCCACCCCCATGGGGACGTACCAGGCGATCGTTTACCGGGCCATCGGGGAGCAGTGGTACCGTCAGTGTGACTTGAACCGCGACCTGATCGTCACCGGAACCGTGCGCATCCGCATCCTGATTAACAAGAACGGCAAGGTTTCCTCCATGAGGCAGACTTCCCGCGTGGGAGCCAGCGAGGTCCAGAAGTCCTTCACCTTCCTCGCCATTAAACTCGCCCGGCTGCCCGCGATGCCGCCGGAGGTGAGGAACGCGCTCGTCGGGGATTCGCTGGAAATGTACTTCGACTTCAATTTTTAACAACCTACCATCCTACAACAACATCATTCACTGATACTTCACCATGAACTTTATCAAGGACTGCATCACATTCTTCCAGGCAGGCGGCGTTTTCATGTATCCGCTGGCGGCCTGTTCCGTTCTTCTCATTGCGGCCATCATTTACCGCATGTTCAATATGAAGAGGAGCACCATCTGTCCCGCCAGGCTGACCCGGGCCGTGGAGCAGTATACCCGCGGGGCCTTGGAGCGCAGCGAACTGGAGAGGATGGCCGCGGATTCGGGTTCCGTGGAGGGGCGCCTGGTGCTGGACGCCCTGAATTCTCCTCTGGAGGATGAAGCCGCCCTGAAGGAGATGATCCAGGTGAAGGCCCGCGAGGAGTTCGTGACGCTCCAGGCGGGGCTTCCCCTGCTGGACATGATTGTGATGATCGCCCCCATGTTCGGTATTCTGGGGACTGCCAGCGGCCTGGTGCAGATTTTCAGCGTTTTCGGGATGGATGAGAGCCACGGCATGATCGCGCAGGGGATTGCCCAGGCGCTGAACACCACGATTGCCGGTCTGGCCATCGCCACTCCCGCCGTAATCGCCCACGTTTATTATTCCCGCAAGCTGGAGCGCATTTCCGCTTCCATGGAAGTCCTGCTGACGGAGCTGATTTCCTTCCGCTGCCATCATTCCCAACGCTGAACAGGCCATGCAATTTTACCGCAAGAAAGCAAGAACCATGGGGGTTCCCATCGTCCCCATGATTGACATATTGACCATTCTGCTCATCTTTTTCATCGTTCACACCCAGTGGAAAAAGCCGCAGTCCCTGCTGAAAATAGACGTGCCGGGCGCGGAGTTCATGGAAGGGGCTCCTTCCACGGAGCAACGGGCCGTCCTGGCCGTGACGGGGAAATCCTCCATTTCCCTGAACGGGAACCTGGTGGAGATGAATGAGCTGGCCGCCGCCCTGGAGTCCCTGAAAAGGGAGAAACCGGACGTCAAATTGCAGCTTGACGTAGATAAAAAGGCGGAGTTTGGCGTCATTGTCGGCATTTGGGACGCGCTGACGTCTGTGGGTATTGACGCGGGGGATGTTCCTGCCAGAATAGAAATCAACAAATCCGGCGCACAGTAAGCGCCTTAACACATATATACTCCCCTCCCTCCCGATGTTATTGGAAATCGCACAGTATGGAAATCCGGTATTGAAGGAAAAATGCCGCCCCGTAGAACATTTTGACGACGGCTTGAAAGCTCTGGCGGAAAACATGCTGGAAACCATGTACGCCGCAGAAGGCATCGGCTTGGCGGCTCCGCAGGTGAGCATTCCCATTCAACTGGTGGTGATTGATATTCCGGAGGAGGAAGAGTCCGTCACCTGGCTGAAGGTGAACGGGGAGGACAAGGAGCTTTCAGACATCATGCCCCTGATGTTTGCCAATCCCGTCCTGGAGCCTTACGGGCCCATGCATCCCTTCCATGAAGGCTGCTTGAGCGTGCTCAAGATACGCGCTTCCGTCGTGAGGCCGGATTTTGTCAAAGCTACGGTGCTCCTGATAGATGGAAGAGAAGTGACGATTGACTGCAACGGATTGCTGGCGCGATGCCTGCAGCATGAATGCGACCATTTGAACGGCATCCTGTTTGTGGAGCGCGTTTCTTCCGCCCAGAAGATCACCCTGCGCAATAAATTGAAGCGCCTGGCTACCGGGTATTGACGGTTTCCCGGATCGGGATCGGGCCGCCTATTTGGCGAAAAGTCCCGGCGGCGGGGGAAATCACTCTTGAGCTGCCGCGATAAAGCGCGGGGTTAGCCGGTCTGTTGCATCGTGAGGCATAATGGGCTGTGAAATTTCTGGACTGGGTTTCTTTCTGCACGTGCCTGAATCCCTCTCCATGAACTTTATTTTACTCCGCATCTGCTCAAGGAGTCCATTGGGGCGCGCAGAAAATCTTGATCCCTTTTTCTTCAAATAGAGTGATGATTCCTCGTGGTCCCGCTGTTTGGTTTTCTGCGGTGCAGAGAAGGGAGGAGTGTCTTCCTCCTTCCAGCTTCCCGATCATGCCAGGTCTTTCGTTTGGTCGTTGAGGTACATGGGCAGAGATGGGGGCGCAGAGGCATTGCGAACCAGTTGTCCATCCTTTCTTGGCTCTTTCTTCTACTAATGATTAAGGGCGGTTATCAACAAACGTCGCTGTCAGACGAAGATGGAAGTTCAGTCCTGTTCCTGTGGGGCTTCCAAAGAAGTATGGCCAATGCCTGGAGCAGAAGGGAGACCATGTTAAAAATGAAGATTGCAGGAAAGGAGCCGGGAAGGAGAAGCGTCACAAGGATGTTGAACAGGCTTCCGCAGAATAGAAACCTGCCGCCCAGTCGCTGAACACTTGCCCATGCTTCATTACTAATGAAGGCGTAAGGGGTGCGTATTCCGAACCATTTGTTGGGAGTTATCTTAGGGCAAACGTTGGCCAGGAGCAGAAGAAATGTGTTCAGGCTTATGAAGATGACTTTGGCTGTGTCTTCCAGGCTGACCGTATTTGCCAGGCTTGTCTTTTGAATGGTCAGGCAAAGATAGGAAGACAGGACGACCAGGAAGAATTCCGCGTACGTGGCCATCTTCGCGCCAATCCGCCTGTTGTTTTCATTCCTGCTGAAGTGAATGGGCAAAAGGATGATCAGACGGAGAATCTTCCCGATGAGGAAGCCGAGGATTCCCAGGCCAATGAATCCCAGAAGGGCGTCCATGCTGTTCTTGTCCTCAAAACGGGTGGGCATGCCGTATTCATTGAAATGTACGGCGACGCGGGCGGGCAGCCGTGACGATACGGCTGCATAGTAAGTCAGCACGGGAAACAGGGCTATGACAAGTTCGTTGAAAATTGGCCCGATCCACCAGGATGGGGAAGATTGAGCAGAGAGCGGGGTTGGCTGCATGGCGTTTAATGATTGGGCTGGGTTCCGATGATTTTGTTCCATTTTCCGGGGGATGTTTCGCGGGCCGCCTTGAAATTGCCTATCCAGACCAGTATTTCTTGAAGAACGCTCAGGTTGATATCGTAAAAGATGAATTTGCCTTCCCTGTGGTCGCGGACGAGATCGGCTTCTTTTAAAACAGACAGGTGGCGGGAGATAGCGGCTCCGGTAATACTGAAATGTTCCGCGATTTCTCCGGCCGGCATGGCGCCGTTTTTAAGTATTTCCAGAATTTCACGGCGTGTGGGGTCAGCCAGGGCTCTGAGCGTAGATTGCAGGGAAGAGGGATTATTCATTTTATATTTAACTTTAATGTTAAATATTTCTAATATGGATTCCCGGCGAGGTCAACAAAAATGAAGAGAAGGACCGAACGGGACACTTGTTTATCACGTTCCTGCGTGTCGTGATAGCCGCTCTGATGGGATCATTCCTGAAACCGGACCGCCGTCCGCTATCCGGATATGGATTCCAAGGATTTAGTCTAAAGCTTTCCCGCACCGCAAGCCTTTGCAGCAAACTGAATCATTTGTGCGGATGGAGAACGTACGGTGGGGAGGAGCGTTCGCTGACGCTTCCAGTTTCAGGTCGAATGCTGCAAATGCTCGCTGCGCTCCAAGGGGAGCTTCAGGAGGCTGCCGCAGGGACCGGAGCGTTCTGTGATTCCCTTTTGACGCGGATTTGCAGGTCCGCCAGGGCGTTCATGTAGTAGATGTATGCGTCAAAGGCAGAGGCATACGGGGTGAAGGAGTTTTCCTTCTGCATGTAATGGAAGTGGTCCGCGCTCTGGAGCTTGCGCCAGACGTGGGTGAGGTCCTTGTCATTGGCGGCCTTGACCGGTTTTTCCAGGCGGTAGATTTTGCGGATGGCTTCGTCCTGCATGACGTTGCCGTTCCAATGGGACATGGTTCCGAAGGTGGAGCAGGTCATTTCCTGGGTGCATTCGCAGACGGAGACGGGCTTGATTTCACGCACCACTTCAGACGGGGTCATGAACCGGTTGCCGGCATCCACGCAGGCAAGGATCATGGTGCGCCAGAATTCAAAGACGCCCGTAGCGTCAGACTGGCGTTCGCCAAGCGTCTCATAGTCCATGGACAGGGTGGTGACGCTGCCCTGCTGGTGCGTCAGCCAGTCCGCGAAGGTGGTGGGGGAAAGCGGGTATTCCGGCCATTCCGGATCGGTTCTCATGATCGCCAGGTCATTGGAAAGTTCCCGGTTGCGGAAGATGGTGGTGGTGTTATAGACCCACGGGGCCAGGAATACTTCATTGCTGGTGAATCCCTTGAGCATCGCCGGATTGCCGTCCGCCATGATGCCCTTGAAGCCGAGCGTTTCCGCCTGCGCTGCAATGGCGTTGGAGTACAGCATGCCGGTGTTCATCAGCACGTCTGATTCCTGGCGGAAGAGTTTTTTAAGGAGTTCCCGGTGCTCTTCAATCTGCTCCGCAAATTCCTGCGGTGAGTAGACGGAGGCGAGGGAGTTGTAGTACGGCATCACCAGAAAGTCCACGCAGCCGGTTTCAGCCAGCTCCTTGAAGGCGGCAATCAGGTCCGGCCTGTGGTACAGGGCCTGTTCCAGAATGACGCCGCTGAGGGCCAGCCCGAAGCGGAATTTGCCCCCTGTGAGTTCGATGAGCTGCTTCATCAGCCGGGTGGCCGGGAAGTAGCAGCGTTCCGCCACCGTGCTGAGCACGCGGGCATTCAGATCGTCATCTTCATAGAAGGCGTGTTCTCCAATTTTGAAGAAGTCGTAATGAATCAGCCGGTTGGGCTGGTGTGCCACGAAAGTGAGGGAAATGTTGCTCATGTACGGGGAAAGGGCTGGGAGTTATCGTGTGGGGTGAAAAGGCGGTTCTTAGCGGTTCAGCACATGTTCGTAAACCCGGATGACCTTGTCTGCGGCGGCGTCCCAGGTGGAGGCCTTGATGTCCTCCGTGCTTTGTTCCACCACTTTCCGGTACAGTTCCTCATCCGTGCAGAGATGGACGATGTGTTCCGCCATCTTGTTGACGTCCCAGAAGTCCGCTTTCAGGGCTCCCTTCATGACTTCCGCCACGCCGGACTGCTTGGAGATCACGGCGGGAATGTTGAATTGGGCGGCTTCCAGAGCCGACAGGCCGAAGGGCTCCGATACGGAGGGCATGCAGTAGATGTCCGTGATGGAGAGGAGGTCATTCACCTTGTCTTTGTTCAGGAAGCCGGTGAAGTGGAATTTGTCGCCCACGCCCTTGAAGGCTCCGGATTCAATCAACTGGCGGAGTTTTTCCCCGGTACCGGCCATGACGAAGCGCACGTCGTCCGTCTGCTCCAGAACCTTGGCGGCAATTTGCAGGAAGAAGCCCGGACCTTTCTGGGCCGTCAGGCGTCCCAGGAAGAGCACGAGCTTTTCCGGAAATTTTTTCTTTCCCTTGAAAACCTTGACGGGGTCCGCCCCGTTGTGGATGGGGAAGATTTTATGGGGGTCTATGGCGTAGTGCCCGCTGGCGATGGTGCCCGTGTATTTGCTGACCGGAATGACGGCGTCCGCCTGTTCCATGCCGAATTTTTCAATATCGTAAATCCATCCGCGGGCGTCCGCTCCGGCGCGGTCAAACTGGGAGGCGTGCAGGTGCACCACCAGGGGCTTGCCCGTGGCTTTTTTCACCTCCACGCCGGCCAGGTAAGTCATCCAGTCATGGGCGTGGATGATGTCGAAGTCCTGCTGCATGGCGACTTTTACCGCGATTTTGGAGAACTGGATGACTTTCAGGGCCAGGTCCCCGGCATAGAGGTCCTCCTTGTTTTTGAATAGCTGGAGGTCCGCTTCATGCGTCTTGGAGAAGGTGATGCGGCCTTCCTTGGTGAACTGCACCACGCCGGATTCCCCCTCCACGGTGGTGTAGGGGTCCAGTTCAATGGGGGCGTGCTCCACCAGGGCGAAGCTGTCATAGGAATACTTCCGGTCCACTTGCTCCACTTCCCGATAGGAGACGTTGTTGAGACCTGTGAGCTGGAACCCGTCAAAAAGAACGGAAGGATCGGCCTTGGGGACGATCACTCTTAAATCCACTTTTTTTGCCAGTGCCTTGGAAAGGCCCAGGCAGGCAATGCCCAGCCCCCCGTTAACCAGGGGTGGGAATTCCCATCCTAATGTAAGAACTCGGATTGTGCTCATTGGTTGATGTGGGTTGTCGGTGTCGGGAAGGAAGCGGCCTCATGCCGTGTTGTGCACCAACGCAATAAAACCAGATTTTTCATGTTCGGTCTAGAGTAATATGAGTAATTTTGTCCTAATAATGAAAAGAAAAATGGTGGTTTAGTTCAATCTTGCGTTCGTCATGAAATTAATTTAATCTGAATCGAACGCTTTTGATTCTCTCTTCTGTTTGGCTTCAATGTGCACCTCTCCCAACATCCCTGAAAGACGAAAAACGCCCCCTCTCCGGGGGCGTCTCGTCAAATGGGAATACACCAATGCGGTTTCTAAAATAACTCTCAGCGTGTGCCTTGCGGACGATGGAATTGTCCGCGTGACGTATTTCACCGGACCAGTGCCGGAAGATGAGCCCAGCTATGCCGTCAGCCCCGGGTATTCCGCCCCCGGCGCGGAGGTCCGGGAGTATGACGAAGCCGAAGTGCATGTCATTGAAACGTCCCTGCTGCGGATTCGCATCCGTACGGAGGAGCAAAAGGTGGATTTTTACGATATTGTCACGGACGAACCCCTGCTGGCGGATGAAGGCGGCTTTGGCCGGGAGTCCAAGGACTGGACGGGGGACGCCCGCGTGTGGATACGGAAAAGGCTTCAGGACACGGAGCATTTTTTCGGGCTGGGGGACAAGCCCTGCGCCCTGAACCTGAGGGGCAAGTATTTCTCCATGTGGGGGGCGGACCATTATGATTTTCACGAGGAATCGGATCCTCTCTACAAGAGCGTTCCGTTTTTCCTCAGTCTGCGGGAAGGGAAGGCGTACGGCCTGCTGTTTGACAATACGTGCCGCTCGTACTTCGACTTCGGCGCCTCGGATGAAAAGGTGCTGGCTTTCGGGTCGTTCGGCGGCCTGATGAATTATTACTTCATTTATGACCGCAGCCCTCTGGACATCGTAGCCGCCTACACGCGCCTTACCGGCACGCCCGAACTGCCGCCGCTGTGGGCGCTGGGCTACCACCAGTCCAAATGGAGCTATTATCCGGACAAGGCCGTGTATAACCTGGTGGAGCGGTTCCGGGACCTGGGCATCCCGTGCGACGCCGTCCATCTGGACCACCATTACATGGAGCAGAAGGAGGGGTTTACGTGGGACAGGCACAATTTCCCCGATGCGGCGGGGATGGTCCGCTCTCTGGAGGAGGACGGCGTGAAGACGGTCCTGATCGTGAATCCCGGCGTGAAGATCAACCCCGCCAATCCTGTTTGGGCGGAGGGTTTGGAACGGAATTATTTCTGCCGGCGGTCGGAGGGCAATCTTTTGTCGGAGGAAGTCTGGCCGGGACTCTGCAATTTTCCGGATTTCACGGCCCCGGCCGTCCGCAGCTGGTGGGCGGACCTGTTCAGGCATGATCTGGAAGAGGTGGGCGTGCGCGGCCTCTGGAACGACATGAACGAGCCTGTCGTCTTTCCGGACCGCACGTTCCCGATGGATACGCGGCATGAGTACGACGGCATGCCCTGTTCCCATGAAAAGGCCCATAACATTTACGGGCAGTGCATGGCGGAAGCCTCCTGGCTGGGCATGAAGCGCCACGCTCCGGACAGGCGTCCCTTCCTGCTGTCCCGGTCCGGTTTTGCCGGATTGCAGCGCTTTGCCGCCACCTGGACGGGGGACAACCGGTCCAGCTGGGAGCATTTGAAGCTGGCCAATTTCCAGTGCCAGCGGCTTGCCGCCTCGGGCATCTCCTTCGCGGGGGCGGATGCGGGGGGCTTCATGGGGCATCCCACGCCGGAGCTGTTTTGCCGCTGGATGCAGATGGCCGCGTTCCACGGGCTTTTCCGCAATCATTCCTCCGGGGAATTCGGAGGCCAGGAGCCCTGGGTGTTCGGACAGGAGGCCACCGCATACGTGAAAGCCGCCATTGAGGGCCGCTACCGCCTGCTTCCCTACATTTACACGCAGTTCCGCCGTTACGCGGAGACGGGGATGCCCGTGCTGCGCTCCCTGGCCCTTCAATGCTTCAGGAACAGGGACACCTACTGGCGGGGGGCGGAATATTTCTTCGGCGACCATCTGTACGTCATTCCCATCCATGAGCCGCAGGAAGGCGGCCGCTTCCTCTACATCCCGGAAGGCGTCTGGTATTCCTACCACACGGACAGCCTGATGGAGGATACCGGAAAGGACGTCTGGGTGAAATGCCCGCTTTCCTTCCTGCCCGTGTACGTGCGCGGCGGGGCGGTCATTCCCCATTGGCCGGTGCAGCAGCACGCAGGCGAACTGCCGCGGCCCCCGCTGACGCTGGACGTCTGGTGGGCGCCGGATGAGGAAGTGGCCTCCCACCTGTATGAGGATGCGGGGGACGGCTATGCGTACCGGAACGGGGAATGCGCCGTTCATGAGTTCCTTTACCGCGGCACCGGTTCCCATTCCCTGGAACTGGCGTGGAAGTGCGAAGGGGACCCCTGCGCGTTCCATGAGTCCGCGGAGGTTGTTCTGCACGGCCTGCCTGCCGGGATTGCCCTCAGCGCGCGCATGGACGGCGTTCCCTGCCGCGGCGTGGCGAGGGATGGTCGGGTATGGAGAATCCCGGTAGAGGGCAAGTTTGAGACGCTTTCCGCCTGCTGGACGGAGGAATAAGGCTTTTTCCCCGGCACGGAGGAATGACAGGCGGGAATGTCAGGGAAGCAGGAAACTGCGCCTGACCGTATCCCGCTTTAATTTCAGCTCCCGCCATTCATGCGTCAGAGTGGAGGAGGCCACCACCCCGCCCCCGGTGCAGAGCGCGAGCCGCCGCCCCTGCCAGTACATGGACCGGATGCCCACCAGGCAGAAGAAGTCTCCGTCTTCCAGAAATCCGAACGGAGCGCCGAAATGGGACGGACAGCGGAGTCGCGAACGCCAGTCGTCCAACTGGGAGAGCGTCTTCTCCGTCCGGGGCTGGGATCCCAGGGCCGGAGTGGGGTGGAGCAGCCGTATCCAGTGGTCCGGCGGCAGCAGTTCGTCCGCTTCCAGGGTGAGGTAGGTGGCAAAGTGGATCAGGGTATCCAGGTTCAGCACGCTGCGGGCCGTTCTGGTGACGCTGCCGTAGGGGGACAGGCGGGAAAGGATGCTGCCGGCCACGATTTCATGCTCGCGGATTTCCTTGTCGTCATTGATGAAGACGCCCTCGTCTTCCGGCCGCGCCGTTCCGGCCAGGGCCATGGTCGTCAGGCGTCGTCCCTGCTGGTGGAACAGGGTTTCCGGGGTGGCTCCGCAGAAGCCTTCCTGCTCCGTCCACCAGGCATAGGGGTAGTGGAGCGGGGAACCGTTGACGGCCCGCAGGATGAGTTCACGGGGAACGTGGGGAGGCTGCATTTCTCCGAACTGGGGCGTTGCCGGAACGCTTTTCACCAGATGTCCGGAGGCGATTTGTTCAATCATTTCCGCGAATACCTGGGCATACGCGTCCGGGGACGGTTCCGTCCACAGGATTTCCGGAGCGGGCGGCGTGGGGCTTTCCGGTTCCGGAATGGGATGCAGGGCGGACGGTATTTTCCACGGCTGCGGGTCATCCAGGCGAAACGTGTTGACATAGAAGGCGGGGCCGGAATCCGGGGGGGCGGCCGATTCCCGGAAGGGCCCGGTCCCGAGAAGAAGGCCGCGGGAAGGGTGTCTGATCAGGGCTCCGGAAGTCAGCGTGCTTATGTCCATGCGGGGGCCATGTTAAAATGCTGTGGCAGGGAATTCCAGCTATTTGAATGTTTGTGGAGCTTCTCCCGGGAGCGAAGGCCTCCGGCCTTCGTGCGTGAAACCTCTTCCGCAGCATAGCGCAGGGGATTTTTCCTTTTTCCATTTCCTGTCCGGAGTTTGTAAGGGGCCGGAGCCCCTTACTCCCGGGAATATGTCCCCGGAAAAACAGAACCTCGCGTCATGTCACGTGCCTTCCCCTTTTGAATTGACGGGAAAAAGCACTCAAGTAAGCTCTAACGAGCTTCCGCCCAATATGCAGATGATGACCAGACCAGCGCCAGCCCTTTTTTCCTCCGCCGTTCCGGTGAAGACCATGCTGGCGGAGGTGCGGAAGCCGCTCGGCCCCGTATGGTGGAGCGTGTTTCTCGCCAGCGTGCTGCTGGCGGCGTGGGGCGTGGGGTGGAGTTCCTGGCGCATTGCCGCGGAGGGTGTGGGAGTGCTGGGGCTGAACAATAACGTGGTGTGGGGGCTGGACATCGTGCATTTTGTCTTCTGGATAGGCCTGGGACATGCGGGCACCCTGATTTCGGCCGTCCTGCTGCTGACCCGTCAGTCATGGAGAAGCCCGATTGCCCGCGGGGCGGAACAGATGACCCTGTGCGCGGTGGTCTGCGCCGCCGTCTTTCCCGTGGTGCACGTGGGGCGTGTCTGGATGGCGTGGATGGCCTCCCCCCTGCCGGAGGTGAGCGGCATCTGGCCGGACATGGCCTCCCCCCTGATGTGGGACGTCATGGCCGTCAGCACGTATTTCCTGCTTTCCCTGTTGTACTGGTACATCGGGCTGGTGCCGGATTTCGCGCTGCTGCGGGATTGCTGCGCGGGGCATTTGAGGCGGCGGTACGGATGGCTGGCTCTGGGCTGGCAGGGGACGGGGCGCCAGTGGCGCGCCTATGAAAAGGCCAGCCTGCTTTTTGCGGCCATCCTGACTCCCTTGGTGGTATCCGTCCATTCCGTGGTGAGCTTTGACTTTTCCGTGACGCAGGTGCCGGGGTGGCACCAGAGCATTTTTCCGCCCTATTTCGTGGGGGGCGCCATTTTGAGCGGCATGGCGATGGTCCAGTTGATTCTTCTGGGGGTGCGCCGCCTGATGTCCGGCAGCGGCGTCCGGCAGGCCATTACGCCGGCCATTCTGGATTTGAGCTCCCGCTTCGTGCTGGCCCTGGCCCTGGTGATGGGGGCCATGTATCTGTGGGAGCACCTGGCCGTGGTGCTGAATGGAGGCTCTCCGGCGTTGTTCCCGGGCAGGAATCCCGTGAATGCCGTGTTCCTGGGCGCCATGGTCGCCGGGAACGTGCTGCTGCCCCAGTTGTTCTGGTTCCGCTCCCTGCGCACCAACCGGTGGGTGATTGCGGTCGTGGCCTTGGGCGTGCTTGCCGGCATGTGGATGGAACGCTTCTGGATCGTCGTGAATTCCCTGAAAGCCTCCCTGCTGGCCGCCAATATCGGGGATTATTCCCCCAGCCTGACGGACCTGGCCATGATGGCCGGGAGCGTGGGGCTGTTCACGGCGCTGTACATGGCGCTGGTGCGCGTGACTCCGTTTTTTTCCTTGTGCGACGTGCGGGAACAGCAATCCCTGAACAAGGAGGGCGGGGCATGAAGAAGCGCGTCACTTCCGGCTGGGTGCTTTCCTTTTCTTCAGAAGAAGCGCTCCTTCAGGCCGTCCGGACGCTGGTGAAGGAGGAGGGCGTCTTCTGGGAGGTCTGTGCGCCTTATCCCTGCGCCGCCGTCCGGCTTGCCAACCGCCATGCCGGGAGGGCCGTAGGCGCAGGCGTGCGGCTGTGGGCCGCGGTTGGCGGAGTGTGCGGATTCCTGGCCGTGGCCCTGTGGCTTTACTGGACGCAGTTCTGTGCGGACCCTCTCATGACCCAGGGCAGGGTGCAGGGCTGGGACAACTGGCCCGCGTACGTTCCCCCCCTGTTTGAAGGGACCTTGCTCGGGGCCGGACTTCTGACTGCCGCCGGGTTCCTGAAAGGGGCCGTTCTCCCCCAGTGGAACGACTGGGCGTTCGAGTGTGATTTCTTCAGGACGGATGAACACGGGGACGGTTATTTCATTCTGCTGGAAGGCGGCCGTGAAGATCGTGCCGCCGCTCTTGCTGCGGCACTGCATCCGGACGCGAGCGAATACATCCATGAGGAAGGGGGCCGTTCATGAGAGGCGGCGTAACGGCGATAGCCGCCCTGGTTCTGCTGGGGGCGCTCTGGTTCATGGTGAGGGATGACGGGGGCAGGAATGCCGCGCCCCATTTGTTTGACAATATGAACGAGCGTCCGCTGGCGGACGCCCAGCAGGTGCGGGAGCCCTTCACTCCCGCAGGCCGGAAGGTCCGCCTGACGCCGCCCCATGCCGTCGCGCAATCCCTGGGAACGGGGGAGGCAGTCCGTGAACGGGGGAATGACCGGGATTCCTTTGCCGCGGAGGGCTCCTATTTTTCCTCCGGCCGCATGCAGGGGGGGGAGGAGGATATCATGCCCCTGGAATTGGGCGGGGTTTCCCGCAGCCGTGACGTGCTGGCGGAGGGGCGCACGCTGTATCTGGCGCATTGCGCCGTCTGCCACGGTGCGGATGGAAACGGACGCGGCAGCATGGCCGCTTATGACACCTACCCCCAGATAGGCTCCTTCCGGGATGAAAAGTATGCGGCCTATTCTCCCGGAAAAATGTTCAGGAGCATTCGGCTGGGGCAGGGGAACATGCCCGCTTTCGGAAACATTCTCACGGCCCGGGAAATCTGGTGCCTGGTGGCGTTCGTCCGCCGGCTTCAGGCGCTCCCTGCGCCCCCTCAGGAAGAGCGACCCGTTACTAGACAGGGGGAACACCGTCCATGAACAGCAATACATCATCAACCGGAAGGGAACGCCGGGACAGGCCGGGATTCGGCTGGGCCGGACGTTCCGCCGCCCTTGCCCTGTGGATCATTTCCGTGCTGCTGTGGTGCGTGCTGATGCGCCAGTCTTTTAACGCCATGCCGTGGGATGAGATGACGGTGGCCGGAACCCGGCTGCATGAATGGAGAAAACCGTTTGCCGCCGCCGGAATGGCGGTGGGCGTCATCGGTACGGGCGTTTGCCTGGGGTGCCTGTTCTGGCTCTGCCTGTCTTCCCTGACGGGAGCCGGGTGGGGCATCACGCTGAGACGGGTGCTGGCGGCGGCCTGCTGGGGCTTTTTACCCGGCGTTCTGGTGCTGGCGGGAACGGTCGGCTGCCTGACTACCGTCATCTTTCCGGAGGCGGCCCGCTACTGGGGCGTGGCGGATATTTCCTCTCCCGCCATCCAGACCTTCGGCGTGCTGGACCTGGCTGATCCCGCGTGGTGGAATCCGGCGTGGCTGTATGTGCGCATGGGAATCATCGTAGTGCTGGCCTGGAGCATGGCCCAGGTATGGGAGACGCTGGCGGCGGAAAAAAACGTCTGGCAGCCTTCCTTCCGCCGGGGGAGCGCCGCTTTCTGCATGATTGTGACGGTGATGATGCTGGGCGTGCTGGGGATTGACATGCTGGCAGGGACGGGAAGGGCCGTTCTTTCCATGTTCCCCGTGTACATGGTTGCGTATGCCCTGCTGGCGTCCCTGGCATTAGCGGTGCTGGCCGCGGCGTGCCTGAGGAAGCTGGACGGAGGGAAGGGATTGCCGTGGCCGCGCCTGGGCGGCATGCTGACGGCCATGGTGCTGGTGAAAGCATACATCACGTACTCCCAGTACATGATTACATGGTATGCCTCCCTTCCGGCTGAAATGTCTTTTTATGACGCCGCCTTCTCCTGGTCCGGGCTCCTGTCCGCGGCTCTGGCGCTCCAGCTTCTGGTGCCTTTCCTCGTTTTGCTCTTTCCCGCGTTGAGACGCCGCCCGTCTGCGCTGGGCGCGGTCTGCATCTGCATCCTGCTTGGCTCCCTGCTGGAAGCGTGCTGGATGTTCTGCCCCGGCCTTGGGCTGGAACCGGCTGCGTGGGGCACGTGGCTCCCCCTCGTCCTGCTCCTGGTGTCGATGGGCCTGATCTGCTGTTTTTCCTTCCTGGGGGCCTTGAGCGTCCGCAGGGTATTTCCCGAATCACGATGAATGTTCCCGCCGCCGTTTCTTCCCTGTTCCGCCGCCGTCCGGACGAGTGGCTGCCCCTGTTCTGGCTGGCGGCGGCCTGCGTGCTGGGGCTGGTGTGGTCCCTGGTCCATGCCTCCGGACTGGTGGCGGGTGTTCCGCTGCCGTGGCCGGCTGGGCGCCTCATGTTCTCCTTTTACGGTGCGCTGGTGTACGGCTGGGCCCTCCCCGTCCTGTTTTCTTTCATGGCGGAGAACGGATGCAGGCGGCTGAAACCCGCGGAATGGCTCTGGCACCTCTGCGTTGTGCTGGGGATGGCCACGATTATGGCGGGAGACGGAAGCGGCCTGCTCCTGATGCCCTTTGACTGGTGGGTTTGCCCGGTGTTTGCCATCCTTGCCGCCGGCAAGGCGTGCGCTGCGTGGTTCCGGCCGTTCCCGTGGCCCGTGCGGCTGCTGTTCAGTTCCTCCGCGGGATGCACGGCGGCGGCCCTTCTGGCGCTGGGTTATACGCAGGCTTTGTCCATGAACGGCCTGCTGGACGCCTCCTCCCTGGAAGGCAGCCTGTCCTGCGGGCTGATGTTTGCCGCGCTGGGAGCGGCGGCGTTCCGCTTGAACATGGCCAAAGGCCGCGGTTTTGGAATACTGGCCGTCTGGATGGCCGCCGTGCTGGCGGCGGCTCCGGTGGTAGGCGGCCTGGGGGGGCTCCGGGGTTTTCCCGTGCCCTGGGCGCTGGCGGAGGCCGGGGCCGTCTGGTCGTGGTGCGCCGCGGTTCCCGCCGTGCTGATGGCGGTGTATCTTTGGATGAAATCCGGTCCGGAGACCGGGACGTGGCTGAAAGCCGCGGTTTCCCTGCTTGCCTTGCTGGCAGTGTGGGACGTGTTTGCCGGGGCGTGGCCGGAGCTGATGCAGTTTTCCCTGTCCGCGTGGCATGAGACGGAATTGTGGATCCTGCTGGGAGCCGGAGCGCTGATGATGGCCGGAAGGAAGGGGCCCGTGCGGTTTCCTGCGGCATGGTGGCTGTTGGGCGCCGGCGTTTGCGGCGTGCTTCTGGCTTATGCCGTGGGCGTGGTTGCCGCGGTGGATGTTCAGGCTTTTCCGGAAGCCCGGCGCGCGGAACTGATGAGCGGCTGGGTGGGCCTGGCGGCCTGCGTCCATGCCGTTGCCATGGCCCTGTGCCTAGCGGGAAGCCTTTGCCTGTGGCGTCCGGCGGATGCCGGGAACCCGGAGATGGAAACTCCGGTTCCGCAGCGTCTTTTCTTCATTGCCGCCGTTGCGGCTGTTCTGTTGCTGGCTACGGCGGCGGCTGTCCTGCTGCATGCTCCCGCGCCGGACTCACTGGAGGTCAGGCGGCCCGTCCAGGATGCGGAAGGCGCCAGGATTTATGCCGCTGAGGGGTGCGCCCTGTGCCACACCCAAATCATCCGGCGTTCCATGTCCGGGAAGGACTGGCAGACGGCGATCGACCGCGGCACGGACCCGGATTTCCCTTACCGGGTCAGCGAGCCGGAAGACATGGATGCCGAATTCAACGGGGAGGGCGCTCCGCAGGCGGGCGTGGCGGCGGTAGGGCCGGATTTGAGCAATGCGGCGGAATACGCCGCAGGCAGGCTGGAATATGAAGACGCGGTATCCGGCGGTACGCGCCGCGCCGCGCAGGTAAGGGAATGGCTGGCCCTTCATCTTTACAACCCGCGGGAACCGCAGTTTAAAAAGCCCTGGACCGTGTGCCCCTCCATGCCCGGCATGTTTGAAGAACGCCCGGTGGAGGGGAATGCCCCTTCCCTGGATGCCCTGCCTGTCCGGATGGAGCAGGGCCGGGAACTGGTGCCTTCCGGGCGCGGGGAACGGCTGTTGAACTATCTTGCTTCCCTCAGGAGAGTGGAACCCTCCCGGAAACGCGACCGGATTCATTCTTTTCCTGGCCTGTCCCACATTCATCCGGATTATGCCGCCCATCCTCCCACGGTGGACATGGAACGCCTGAAAAGAGCCCGTGCGGCCGCCGTCATGGAAAAAGGCAGGGGCGTGTACCTTTCCAAATGCGCCATTTGCCACGGCAACGACGGCATGGGGGACAAGGTGACCTATCCGCCCCTGGCCGGGTCCGAATGGCTGAAGGAAAAGCCTGATGCGGAAATCGTCAAAATCATTCTCCAGGGGCTGACCGGGCCGATCACGGTGAACGGGAAGGAATGGAATTCCACCATGCTGCCGCCCGGCGTGACGAATTCCCGTGACCTGGCGAACCTGCTCACGTTCCTGCGCCGTCAGTTCGGCGGCGTGGAAAAGGCGGCCTATACGCCGGAACAGATGGACGCCATCCGCCGGGAGCTGTAACGGCACATGTCATTACGGTTGCCGGCCACTCCCCGCGCGGCATGTTTTTTCTGCACGGTTTCAAGCAATGCAGGAGGGCGGTTGCGGAAAAATTCCACGCTTTACGCTTTTTGAATACGCGGCGGAAACAGAGGCAAATGCCATTCCATGAATTTGGAAAATACGTCCGCCATTGCTTCGGACAAAAATGTGTTGTCGGGACAAATGCCAGCGTCGACAATCGCACGGACAATGTCGTGATAGGTTATCAATCTTCCACCAGGGATGACCGGGGCACCATTGCGGGCTCCATGTCCGTCGGCACCAATTCCGCCGGAGCCGCCCTGGGGGACCATATCAAGGTAGGGAACTCCTGTGTTTCCGTAGGCTCCTGGTCCAATACGGCCCATGGACATGGTTGCCGCCCTAGTGGAAGAACTTGCCGGAGGCTCCGCGGAACCTTCCCCCGCCGCTTTGTCTTCCCGGAAATCCCGGGAAGCGGTGCCTGAACGGACCGTTCCGCCGGAACCCTGCGAACTGACGGAAAAGGGGAGCGTCTGAATGAAAAGAGTTTCCGTGACGGACTGACGCCGTTCCCCAGGAAACATGACGGGCCGCCGCACCTGGATATGGTGCGGCGGCCCTTTTATTTAAATAAGTTCCGGATTACAGGACGAGCATGTCCCGGTCGTCAAATTCATCGTTCGGTCCCCAGGCAACCTCCCAGTAATAGCCGTCCGGGTCTGCAAAATAGCCATGGAAGCCGCCCCAGAAAACGTCCTGGGGTTCCTTGACGATCCTGGCTCCCGCATTCCGGGCCAGTTCAATGACTTCAACTACCTCCTCCTTCGTTTTTGCATTATAGGCAAGCGTCATCCCTCCAAAGCCGGAGCCGATGGGAGGCGGATTCTCCCCGTTGATGTCCTTTGCCAGCAAATCCAGAGGATACAGCTCCAGTTTGGTGCCGGGAGTGCTGAAAAAGACGACGTCCGGATGGCCGCCCGTCTCATCCGTTTTAAAACCGAGTCCGTCACGGTAAAATTGCAGGGCCTTCTTCATGTCCCTGACTCCAAGGCAGACGATGTTCATTCTGTTCATGTTCTTCTTCATGGGATGGTATTTGAAATGTTTGATGGAGATGGCCCGGATATCGGTTCCCCTGCAAAAAAAGGCTGCCCTCCGCACCGTGTACCGGGAAGGCAGCCGGATGAAAGTGGCCGGGGAAAAGGTCAGCTCAGGGCTTCCACCAGCTTGTCGCCGTAGGCGGAGCAGGAAAGCTCCGTGGAACCGGGAATCATTTCCGCGAGGTCGAACGTGACCGTTTTTGCGGAAATCACTTGGTCAATGGCCTGAATCAGCAGGTCTGCCGCTTCCGTCCAGCCCATGTAGCGCAGCATCATTTCCGCGGACAGGATGACGGAGCTGGGGTTGGCCTTGTCCAGTCCGGCCAGTTTGGGCCCGGTGCCGTGCGTGGCTTCAAAAATGGAATGACCCGTCAGGTAATTGATGTTGCCGCCGGGCGCGATGCCGATGCCGCCTACCTGCGCCGCCAGGGCGTCGGAAATATAGTCCCCGTTCAGGTTCAGCGTGGCAACCACGTCGAAATTCTCTGGATGAAGCAGGATTTCCTGAAGGAAGGCGTCCGCAATGCAGTCCTTGATCACGATTCCGTTGGGAAGCTTCAGCCAGGGGCCGTCTCCGATGGGCTGGGCGCCGTATTCCCGGCTCGCGACGTCGTACCCCCAGTCGCGGAAGCCGCCTTCCGTGAACTTCATGATATTGCCCTTGTGAACCAGCGTGACGCTCTTGCGGCCGTTCTCCACGGCGTAATCAATGGCGGCGCGCACCAGGCGCTCCGTGCCTTCACGGGAAACGGGCTTGATGCCGAAGCCGGAGCTCTCCGGGAAGCGCACCTTCTTCATGCGGTCCGGGAAGATGCGGCTCATGGTGTCGAAAAACAGTTTGGCGTCCTCGGATCCCTCCTTGAATTCGATGCCGGCGTAAATGTCTTCCGTATTCTCACGGAAAACGACCATGTCCACCTTTTCCGGAGCCTTCACGGGAGTTTCAATGCCGTTGAAATAGCGCACCGGGCGCAGGCAGACGAACAGGTCCAGATCCTGACGCAGCGTAACGTTCAGGCTGCGGATGCCGCCGCCCACGGGGGTGGTGAGGGGGCCCTTGATGCCGACCAGGTAGGTCCGGAAGGCTTCCACCGTCTCATTCGGGAGCCAGGTACCCAGGTTGTCAAAGGACTTCTGCCCGGCAAAAACTTCATACCAGGCAATGGAACGCTTGCCCTGGTAAGCTTTCTTCACGGCCGCGTCAATCACCCGGGAAGCCGCCGCCCAGATTTCAGGCCCGGTTCCGTCACCGATGATGAAGGGGATGACGGGCCTGTCCGGAACGCAAAGCCTGCCGTTCTGCATGGTGACGGCTGCGCCGTCCGTGGGAGGGGTGAATGTTAAATTGGCCATGACGTGCGTTCCTTTATAGGAGCCAGCCCGTTTTGGCAAGATAAAAGAACGGAATGGGGAAGTGCGCATCATGGAGCTCTTGATGGCCGCCGGGCCTCTCGTACGGGCAGTATCAGAACCAGCGGTCCTTTCCGGGCGGTTCTTCCGGCTGTCCGGCTTCTTCCCGGAGGCGGCGCAGGAAATTTTCTTCCGCCTGGCGTATCAAGCCGCTCTCCATGATGTGCTTCCGGGCGCTTTCGTTCAACTGGTTGACGGCAATGGCGGCGTCTTCGGAAGTCAGCCTGTTCCAGATGCCGGCGTCATCCCTCACGATTCTGAGGGAGCCCTCCACCATCTCGCAGGAAACCAGCTTTCCGTGAAGCCCCTCCGCGGTAATGGGACCTTTGTTCCCTGCGGGAATGATAACCCGGAGCGGCTCGGGTCCCTCCAGGTCAATGCCTCCGTGGGCGCGGTAGGCCGCTTTCAGGATCAGCGTCTTTTTACTCCACCACCACGTGGTGGAATACCGGTATTCATACTCGAACGTCCGTTCCACGGTCACCAGGTTGGCTACCTTCTTGTCCTTCTGCACGATCAGGGCCACGCCGCCGTGGTCGGAGGAAAACCCCTTGTTGATCAGGGTGAGGCCTACCTCCCTGCCTGCTTCAATCAACTTTTCCGCCACCTCCATCGGTTTTTCCACCGGGGCGGTGATGCAGGACCGCACGCCCCAGAACAGCATGGCCAGGGCCCCGATCAGGACGGCGCCTTTAACCAGAACGACGACAGCAGGGGAATGCAGGAAGGAGGATGGGGGGGTATCACTCATGAAACGTTGTACGGGACGGGAACTCAGGGTTCCGGGTCTTCATGGGAACCGTCCTTCTTGAGGGGAGGCATGAACAGGGCCAGGAATGTGAAGGCGATGACGGTCAGGTCGTCTATCTGGCCTACTCCGGGAATGAAATCCGGAATCAGGTCAATGGGGGAAAAGGCATAAAGAGCCGTCAGCACCAGGAGAACAAGCTTGCGTTTAGTGAAAAGGCGCGGTTCTCCTTCCCGGCTGCGGAAATAATTGATGGCCCTGGTCAGGAATTGCTGCCTGGACCCGTTGGGTGGAATGGGAAGCTTGTTTTTCATGGGGCTGCAAGGGTGAAGTTGCGGGAAATGGAAAAGGAACGCTCCGTTACGGGGAGAAAAGGCATGAATGCAGGCAGGAGAAGATGATACCGCCTATGATAACGAGCGCCACAATCATGGCCTCCCGGCTATTTGTCTGGGAAGCAACATAGAGCAGGGACCGCCTGTAATCGTCTTTGATGGGTGGCTTTTCTTTCATCAGGGAGCTTTTCTGAAATTATCTCATGCGCTTCCGGCTGCGTCCAGAGCAATTCCCGGATGCCGCTGGGAGTATGTGTCCTGCCGTTTAAAAGAGAGTGGAACGTTTACGGCAAATACGTTATATGGGAGAACCTTCTTTCCAGAATATCCCTTCATGACATTCAAACCGGCAGAGGGGAAAGAGAATCAGGCACCAAATAGATGCCGGAAGGAAGAAACGGTATGGCGTGCCGACAAGAGAACGCGGAGGGAAAGGAAAGGGCTCCATGGGGAATTGCTTCCGTTTCTCCGAATCTTGTTGCACTCCCTTTTGCGATGTGCTGGAATCGTCTGATGAACAAGTGGTTTTTGTTTTCTCTGTGCATGTTGTTCGGTGCAGTGCTTTCACCTTTGCTGGCAGGTGAAGCCGAGAGTTCTCCCCCTGATAGCGGCAGGGAGCAGGTTGATTCTTCCGTCTGGATCAATGATGAATCACCCCATTTGGCGCCCGTTTATTTTACAGGAGTCATGCACAAGCGGAGCAGGTGGGAAATCGATATTATTTCCCTCAACAGTCATGAATTGCCGGAACCGATGACCGTGGCTTTGGAAAAGAAGCCTGCGGGGTTCACTTCTTCTGCAGGAGGCACGCCCTGCTGCGGGATTATTCCCCTCCTGATCGCCTCCGGAGCGGAAGAAGAACCCCGGCGGTGGCGTGATGCGGGAGCTTCTCCCTCTCTGGTGAAGGAAAACACCCCCCAGGCTCTTTCCCTTTTGCAGGAATCAGTTTTACAAAGCTACCAGCATCAAATTATTAAATCCATAAAAATGACCATCGGCATCCTTGAACGGATGACGGATGAAAAACAGGCGCTGGCGCTGGAAAAGAGCTGGGCTTATGAAATTATAGATTATACTTTCTGGATATTGCTGGAGGGAAGCGTTCCCTTCGATGCAAGAATGGCTTATGTCCAACGTAATCCGGACGTCCTGAAGCAATCGCAGAAGGAGTCGGACGCCTATTGTGAAAGGGTTCGCATTCTCCGGAGCAAGCCGTGGAGCGGCAAATTGCGCCTGTTGCAGGATAAAAATGAGAATCTTCCGGCGGGGGTTCCCAGTTGCCTTAATCCTTAATTATTTTGTTCATGAACCATGGAAACATTGAATTCAGGAAAGTAAGCGGCTTTAAGCGGGGAACATTGTTTGAATTACTGTCGGACGCCTATTCCTTTGACGAGAGGTGGGAGGATTGCTGCGCTTCCGACTGGAAGGAGTTTGATCATTTTTTCTTTGATAACCCGCAGATTGCGGACCAATACGGTTTTATAACTGTCTTGAATGGCAAAGCCGTCGGGCTGGCGTCGTGGGATCCGAGGAAGATGCCCGAATACGTGGAGATAGGGCACAACTGCATTATCTCCTCCCGCAAGGGCCATGGGTATGGCAGGATGCAGCTCCGGGAGGCGCTTCAAAGAATCGTGAAAAGGGGAGCGAAAAGAATCATCGTCACCACGAATGCCCGCTCGGTTCCCGCCCGGCGAATGTATGAAGGCGCAGGTTTTAAAATTTGCGGGAAAAGGAGGAATGAAAGCCGTACCGGGTTTTTCGGGGATTACATTGATTATGAAATGATGCTATAAGGGAAAGAGCGCAGCATGAAAGGAGAGGGGAGATTTTTCCTTGCCGTTTCCCAAGCCCGTGCGGCGATGTCAGGAAGCTGAGCGCAGGGTTCATGGAGAGTGGAAGAGGCTGCCTTTCCCGCTTGCCTGCGGTCATTTTCTCCCGGCCTGGGCGAACATGAAGGCGGCATTGACACGGCGGGGGGCAGGGGGTACTCTCCTGCGGCATATAATGATCAGTTTTACGAATATCAGCGGGGCCGAGGAGATTGGGGCCAATTGCTATTTGCTTGAAATGGACGGCACCCGGATCGTGCTTGACAGCGGGATGCACCCCAAGAGGGAGGGGATGGCGGCCATGCCGGATTTTGATTCCATGGAGCCCAATTCCGTGGAAGCCGTTTTTTTAAGCCATTCCCACCTGGACCACCTGGGAACGCTGCCCGTGCTTCAGGAGAAGCAGCCTGCGGCGGAAGTATTCATGACGCCCGCCGCAGCCGCCCTGTCTGAAGTGATGCTGCACAATTCCGTGAATGTGATGAGCGCCAAGAGGCTGGACCTGGGCATTGTGGAGTATCCCTTTTTCACCCATAACGATCTGGACAGGCTGAGCGACGCCTGGCATGCCAAGTCCTGCAACGAGGTGTTCCGCGTGGGCTTCCGCCAGAACGTGCTGGCCACGTTTTACGATGCCGGCCACATTCTGGGGTCCGCGGGCGTGATGCTGGAAGGCGAGAGCGGCCATACGGTGTTTTATACGGGGGACGTGCAGTTTGAGGACCAGAGCATGATTCCCGGAGCGGATTTCCCGGAATCCGGCGTGGATACGCTGATTATGGAGTGCACGCGCGGCGGCTTCCAGCGCAGCGCCCATTATTCCCGCCCGGAGGAGATGGTGCGGTTCGGGAAGGCGATTGCGGAGACGCTGGAACGCGGCGGCGCCGTGCTGATTCCGGTATTCGCCATCGGCAAGAGCCAGGAGATGCTGTTCAATATCCACCGTTTCAAGCAGCAGGGGGTGATCCCCGCCAATACGCCCGTGTACTTCGGCGGGTTGAGTGCGAAGGTTTCCCTGCTTTATGACCGTTTTGCCGGGCTGACCCGCAGGCACGACCATGAGTTCAAGCTGAAGGAGGAAATAAAGACCGTGCCCCTGCCGCGCAAGGGAAAAGCCCCGCTGGTGTGTTCCCCCGGGAATATTTACGTGGTTTCCAGCGGCATGATGACGGAGAATACGCTCTCCAACGTGATGGCGGAGCAGGTTCTTCCGCATGAGAAAAACGCCATTCTTTTTGTAGGGTATGCGGACCCGGATTCCCCCGCGGGCCGGCTGCGGGCCGCGCAGGAGGGGGATCTGGTGAAGATGCGGCCCAACGGGCAGCCCGTGCGCCGCAATTGCACGGTGGATTGTTTTGACTTTTCCGGGCACGCCACCCGTGACGCCCTTGTCAATTATGCCGTGAAGCTGAATCCAAGGCAGGTGGTTCTGGTGCACGGTGATCCGGATGCCGTGGAGTGGATGCACGATACGCTGTCCGCCAGAATGCCGGGTTCCACCATCATCGCTCCCGTTCCGGGCCAGCGTTATGCGTTTGAGTCATGAGTTTTACCGGAGAGAGAAAAGGCCGCCTGATCGTCTTTGAAGGCATAGACGGCACGGGCAAGTCCACCCACATCGGCCAGTTGCGGAAGTATCTGGAGGGGAAGGGGCTGGAAGTGGTGCAGAGCTTTGAGCCCACGCGCGGGCAGTGGGGCCGGATGTTGCGGGATTCCGCCGTGACGGGGCGCCTTTCCGTAGAGGATGAGGTAGAGTTATTCCTGAAAGACAGGCGGGAGCATGTGGAGACGCTGATCGCTCCCGCTCTGGTGCGCGGCGCGTGGGTGTTGCTGGACCGCTATTACCTTTCCATGATGGCTTACCAGGGCGCGCGTGGGGTGGATACTTCCGTCATCCGCGCCGCCAATGAAGAATTTGCCCCGGTGCCGGACGCCGTGGTCTGGCTGGATATTCCCGTTTCCGTGGCTCTGGAACGCATCGGGAGCCGCGGAGAACGCGATGCCTTTGAGACGGAAGCGGGCCTGACGGCCTGCCGCAACGTGTTCGCCTCCATCCATGAACCCTGGATGCTCCGCGTGGACGCGGACGCCGGGAAGGAGGAAGTGGCGGCAAGAGTGCGGAAGGCCCTTTCCGGGAATTTTCCCGAAGTGATTAGTGAATAGGCGTATTCCACTGGCCGGAGGCCGGGAGTTTTCCCTTAATATTTAATCCCCGGTATTTGGTCGCTGCGCCGCAGGCGCATAAACCGTCGGGTCCGGGATTCCGGCTTCCCTGAAGGCTTCCCGGCGCTCCACGCAGGTGGAGCAGGCGCCGCAGTGGACGGGACCGCCCTTGTAGCAGGAGTAGGTGCGGGAGAAGTCCACGCCCAGTTCATGGCCCATGGCGGCGATGCCGCCCTTGGACGTGCGGATGAAGGGACGCAGGATGCCCAGCCCGGCATAGGTTCCCAGGCGGACGGCCTCCGTCATGGCGGCCATGAATTCCTCCCGGCAGTCCGGGTAAATGCTGTGGTCCCCGGAATGGGCGGCAATGACAAGCTGCTGCGCTCCGCAGCTTTCCGCCACCCCGGCCGCGATGGACAGGAAGATGCCGTTGCGGAAGGGGACGACGGTCTGCTTCATCAGCTCCTCGTCATAGGAGCCGTCCGGGATGTCGTCCGCGCCGGAGAGGAGGGCGGATTTCAAATGGGCGGAGATGGGGGAGATGTCAATCACGCGGTGCTCTATGCCCAGGCTGGCGGCCTGCCAGGCGGCGCATTCCAGCTCCCGTTCCGCGTGGTTGGAGGCGTAGTCAAAGCTGAGGGCCACCCGCACGCGGTGGTTCCGGTGCGCCCAGTGCAGGGCTACGCTGGAGTCCAGCCCCCCGCTGAGCAGTACGGCGGTTTCCGTCTTATCCATGGCGCGCGTCAGAGGGGGCGGTTTTCCGGGTTGTGCTCCGCCATGGCGGTCAGCTGGATGCCGCCGCGGGGGGAGAAACGGCCTTCTACTTTCAGCCACCGCGGGGAGATGGCGGCTGCCAGGTCATCCGTGATGCGGTTGACGATCTGTTCGTTGAAGGCCGGGTAGTTGCGGTAGGAGGCCAGGTAGTATTTGAGGGATTTGGTTTCCACGCACTTTTCATCCGGAACGTAGGTGATCGTCAGGTGGCAGGAGTCCGGCTGCCCGGTGACGGGGCAGAGGGAGGAGAATTCATGGGTGTCCAGCGTGATGGTGTAGGGACGCGTGCCGCGGTTGGGGAAGGATTCCAGCTTGGCGTCGTCAGGGTTGGTGAAGAAGGAGCTTTGTGAGCCGAGTAGAGTCAGAGGTTCGGACATGGATGGTTGATGTTGTGTTGTAGTGGAAATTCAGTTTTCCTGCGCGGCGGCGTCTTTTTCCTGAACGGGTTCCCTGCCGGGGAATTCCTTCACGTACAGGTCCTGCTGGGGGAAGGGGATGGAGATGCCGTGCTCGTTGAACGCATTATAGATGTGTTCCCGCACGGAGGAAAGGCTGGAGGCCTTCGTCATGACGGGAACCCAGACCCATACGCCCAGATTGACGGAGCTGTCCCCGAAGCTGTCCAGCACCACGCTGGTTTTTTTCACCTTGGAAAGGAAGGGCAGGGAGGACAGCGTTTCCAGAACGATTTGGCGCGCCCGCTCCACGTCCGTTCCGTAAGAGATGCCCACTTCCACCTTGGAGCATTCGAACTTGTGGTTGCGGGTCATGTTGCGGAAGTTCTTGTTGAAGAGCTGGGAGTTCTGGAAGGCGATGATGGAGCCGTCCAGCGTTTCAATCATGGTGGAGCGGTAGCCCAGGGAGGAGACGCGGCCCCGGTAGCCGTCGCATTCAATCATGTCCCCCTGCCGCAGGCGCCCCAGCATCAGGGACAGGCCGCTGATGATGTTTTCAATGGTGTCTTTCAGGGCGAAGCCGATGCCCATGCTCAAGCCGCCCATGACCATCAGCAGCCCGTTGTAGTTGGCGTTCATGATGATGAGGGCCGTGAAGACGAAGAGCCCCCACAGGAACAGGGAGGAAAGCGTCACGAAGGTGGGGATGATGCCCACTTCATAGTCTTCCCCATAGACTTCATGCAGGGTGTTTTTACCGATGAAGATCAGGTAGTTAAGCACAATGGCAATCAGGATGACCGTGATGACGTGGCTCCAGCTGAAGGTGAGCAGGTCCTTGATTTCCGTGGTGGCGAAGATTTTGTTGATGATGAGGTCCCCCATGTCGAAGGTGGCGGCGGGCCAGATGATGCTGAACAGGATGAGGAAGATGGTCAGGCAGGGGAGCACCAGCTTGGAGACGAAGGGGCGGAACCACAGGATCGCCTGCTTGTTCCGTTCTTTCCGGCGGTTTTCATAGTGGTGGAGCAGGTTCCACAGCCCCACCAGGAGCAGGATGCTGGTCATCAGCATGATCCACGTCATCAGCACCAGGAAGGCCATGAAGCTGAACCCGGCCCAGCACAGGCCGCTGCCCAGGATGGTGAGCACCAGGGAGACGGTGGCGAAGAAGCGGTCCAGACGGGGAAGCTTGTGCCGCTGCCGCACCCAGGTCAGCAGGGAGAAGAGGGAAACCAGCGTGAACAGGACGGGCATGGAAATGTCCACGATGATGTTGGGGGCCATGAACATGCGCAGCAGCATGAAGAAGCCGCCCAGGAGCAGGTAGGGCATGTAGATGCGGATGCCGGAGTTAATGGTGCCGTAGGGGAGGCGCGTCACCAGGGAGAACAGGATGGCGCTGACCAGCAGGAGGAATTCCGCGCCCAGGGAGGCCGCGCTTTTCAGCAGGTAGTCCGGCGTGCGCATGGAGGCGATGACGAGGACGAGCGCTACGATGAGGATGGTGGTGACGTTGGTGAAGGCGTGGCGCTTGTTGTAGTGGCCCGTCTTTTCCAGCGTTTTCTTGAAGCCCAGGAAGACGATGAGGCGGGAAAGGCAGTAGGAGCACAGGACGATGCCCAGCAGGATGAGCCCGTAGTGCTTGAGCGTTTCCGGGTCCGACGGGAGCTGGAGCTTGCTGTCTGCGGACGTTTCCCAGGCCCCCATGCAAATTTCATACGTCTTGAGCGGCTTGAGGAAGATGTACCGGGCCGCGTTGGACGGTGTATAGAATACCCGGTTGAAGAGGGAGGTGAACAGCTTGCCGCTTTCATTGTTCAGGGCGTCTATCTTGCCGCCCAGGCTGTTGAAGAGCTCCTTGAGGTAGCTGATCTGCTCCTTTTCCTTGAGCAGGGATTCTTCCAGGGTGCGGCAGGTGTACAGGGCCTCGTCCCTCTGCACCAGGGAGGGTTCCGACAGGTTGTCCGTGTTAACTTCCTCCAGGGATTCCGCCAGTTTTTTGATGCGCTCTATTTCCTTGTCCAGCCGTTCCTCCTGTCCCTGGAAGTCCGGCCTTTGGGCGTAATACGTCTTGACCAGGCTGGTGGCGGCCTTGCAGTAAAAGGCCAGCGTGAAGATTTTCTGGTCGTCCAGGGCGTAAAGCACGGCGGACATTTCATACACCCTGGTGTCAAAGTAATTGTAGGTGGCGTCCGCCTCCTTCACCAGCGCCTCCCGGACGGCCATCCTTTTTTCCTCATTCTTTTTCAGGATGGTGATTTCATGGCACAGGGCCATGATGACGGTGTCCATTTCCGAGTGGTCAGGCTCCGCCTGGGGCTGCTCGGGGGCTGGTTCCTGCACCTGTTCCGGAACGGCGGCAGGCGCGCCCTCCTGCTGTGCCGCAGCATGGCCCGCGGCCAGCACACCTGCCAGGAGAAAGGCGGCGCAGCAGCGGAAAAACGTCCGGTAATCAGGGATGCTCATGAACGGTTCCAGTTCTAGGGGCTGGGGGCATCACGGTCAAGGTTATATTCCCCCGCTGCCTGAGACGGCTTTGCAGTGGGAAGGCGCGCGCTTTCCGGCGCATCATCCGGCCACTTTTTTCAGAAACTGGCATTCCCTGCCCGGCGGGTGGCCCTTATTGATTTCATGATTGATTTTTTAACGGAATATTGGGTAATATATAAATAATTTCATGAATTGTATGAAGGAGCCGGAAATTTTAACCATAGACGTCCACTGCCATTTGTTCAATCACGGAGTCCTTTCCTGGAGGCTCCTGGTGGATTTCATCCTTTCCCGCATGCGTCCACGGGGAACGCGGGCGCGTCTGGAAACGGCGGGAGGCATCAGCGAGTTGAAGAGGATCATCCGTTTCTTCAAGACCGGATTGATGGATACGGAGAACATTTACGGCAAGCTGCTGGCGGAAGGCGCCTGCAATACGGTCGTGCCGCTGATGTTTGACCTGGATTACTGCATGAAGGGCGCCGGGCGTTCCGACGGGCCCGGACAGCGGAAGGCCTGCAAGAAGAAGGTGAAAAGGGCGGCAAGAAAGGAATGGGCCGTGCTCCGGAAGGAGCTTGATGAGCTGGCGGAACAGGCCGGGAGGGGGGACAGGAGGGAAATCGGGGAGATGAAGCAGGCGCTCCGCCGCCTGTCCAGGCGGACGGAACGGCTTCCCCTAGGGAAACGGGATGCGTTCCGGACGCAGGAAGAAGAACTGCTCAAACTGGCGGCGGCGCATCCCGGCCGCGTGCTTCCGTTTTACGTGGTGGACCCCCGCCGCCCCGGCAACTGGCTGCATGGTCCGGACGGGACGATAGACATTTCCCCCATGACGGACAGGCTGGTTCCGGAATTGGGAGGGAAGGGCGGTTTTTACGGTTTCAAGCTGTATTGCCCCAACGGCTATTCCCCGACGGACCCGGCGCTGATGGCCCTGTACGAGTATTGCGAGCGGCACGGGGCGCCGTTGACGGCCCATTGCTCCGGCGGCGGCTTTGCCAGTTTTTCCCCTTCCATCACGGTGCACGGCCACGTTTACCGGAATGGAGAGGTTGTTCCGCATGACGGCGTTCTGGAGTTCAGGCACTACCGCCTGACGGACAAGCTCTGGGTGAAGGAGAAGGCGGAACTCCTGAACCATCCCCGGCTGTGGGAAAAGGTGATGGAAGCTTTTCCGCGCCTCCGGCTGAACCTGGCCCACTTCGGCTGCCAGGACGAAGGCATGGAATGGACGGAGCTGATTTACGGCATGATGGAGAAGTTTCCCGGACTTCATACGGATTTGTCCTGCATCACGGAGACGGCGAAGCTCAGGGAGATGCGGGAGTACGTTCTCAAGGCCCCGGAACAGGTGCGCCGCAAATTCCTGTTCGGGAGCGATTTTTATCTGAACCTTCTTTTTCTGGACGGGATGAAGGAGTACATGGAGAACTTCCGGAATACGTTTACGGAGCAGGAAAGGCAGGAGCTGATGACGGCCAATCCCTCCGCATTTCTGGGATTGTCCTGACGGAAACGGGAAACGCTCCGGATATTCTCCGGAGCGTTTGAAAGGAAGACTGTGTTCCTGCGGGAATCAGTTCAGGGAGAACGCACGGATTCTCCGCACGGATTCCTCCCGGCCCAGCAGGGAGAAGACGGAGGAAAGGTCCGGTCCGCCGCTCAGCCCGGTGAGGGCCACGCGGGCGGGGAACATGACGGCTCCCATCTTCACGCCGTTTTCCTTGGCAAAGGCTTTCAGCACGCCGATGAGTTCATGGCCGTCCCATTCCGGCTCCCGCTCCAGCCTGTCCGCCAGTTTGGAAAGCAGTTCCAGGGCTTCCGGCTGGACCTTGGCAACGGCTTCCGGGTCCATGCCCAGGTCAAAGAAGAAGCGGATTTTGTCCGGCACCTCCGCCAGCGTCTGCACCTTCGTCTGCACGGTGGCGATGGCGGCGTCCAGAATCGGGGAGTCCGGCAGTCCGGCATTCAGGCAGAAGGGGCGCACCCTGGCCGTGAATTCCTCCGGAGCCAGCGCAATGATATGCTGCTGGTTGACCCAGCGGCACTTGGTGATGTCAAATTTGGCGGCGGAGTGGTTGACGGCTTCCAGGGAGAAGCGCTCAATGAGCTCCTGCGGGGAGAAGATTTCCGTGTCGTCCTTGGGGGACCAGCCCAGCAGGGCCAGGAAGTTCATCACGCCTTCCGGCAGGAAGCCTTCTTCCGGATACGCGCCCAGGGCCGCGCCTACGTCGCGCTTGGACATCTTGGAACCGTCCTGGTTCAGGATCAGCGGCATGTGGGCGAAGACCGGGGGAGTGACGCCGAAGGCCTCAAACAGCTGGATGTGCTTGGGCGTGTTCATGATGTGGTCTTCCCCGCGGATGACGTGGGTCATCTTCATTTCAATGTCGTCCACCACGTTGACGAAGTGGAAGATGTAGGAGCCGTCCGCCCGGCGGATGGCCATGTCCGGCGTGTTGGAAGCGTCCCGGTAGTCAATGGTGATGTCTCCGCAGATCAGGTCATGGAAGGTGACGGGCTTGGAGCGGTCAAAGCGGAAGCGCCATGCGCCGTCGTCCTCGTACACGCGTCCGGCATCCTGGAGCTTCTTGAAATAGGCGTCGTAAATATCGTTGCGCTGGCTCTGGAAGTAGGGGCCGCAGTCGCCGCCCTTCATGGGGCCTTCATCCCAGTCCAGGCCCAGCCATTCCATGCCGGTGAAGATTGCGCGGGTGGCTTCCTCCGTGTTGCGGGCGTTGTCCGTATCCTCAATGCGGAGAATGAAGGTGCCCCCCATCTTGCGGGCGAACAGCCAGTTGAACAGGGCGGTGCGGGCGCCGCCGATGTGGAGGTAGCCCGTGGGGGAAGGTGCGAATCTTGTTCTGACGTGACTCATGATGGGTAAGAGAGTAAGGGCCAGCCTGCCCGCGTCAAGCAGATACAGGGGGTGCATGCCAAAAAACGGGGCGGCGGCGGCGGGGAGGGGCAACGGGCTTTTTTTAGCGCGTTGTCGGCCTTGCGGCTTGCCTGGAAGGGGCTTTTAGGCTTCATTTAACGCCGTGTTCTTTTTAAAGCACATATTCCGTCTGCGGGAGAAGTGGCAGATTCAGAGGGATGATGAGGAAAAGCCCTTTCTGGAGCATCTGGATGACCTGCGGACCATGCTGCTGAGGATGGCGCTGTGCCTGACCGTCAGCACGATTCTGTGCGCCGGGTTTGCGTCCAATCTGATGGACATCCTGAGGCGTCCCGTCAACCAGGTGTGGGACATGTTTGAGGAATCCCACCTGCCCGCGGGAATAGGCCTGGAGGCATGGGGGAAGGCCAAGGAAATGGCTACGGCCATGACGAGCCTGGACGACTCCCAGAAGAAATTGCTTCTGCGGCAGGTTTCCCCGTCCCAGGGGGATTTGACGGAGGCCGCCCTGGTGCTCCGCGGCGCGCAGCCCCTGCCGGAGGACAGGAAGAAGATTTTTATCAGGGACGGCAGCCCCACCTCCTCCGTGCGGGAGCTGGCGGAGGCCCTGGATGCCAAGGAAGCCATTCTGACGGACGGCACCGGGCGGGGCGCCCTCAAGATGATGAGCGCGTTCCAGCCGGGGGAGGCGTTCATGCTGACCATCAAGCTTTCCCTGTATGCCGGGGTGGTGATCTCCTTCCCGCTGCTGCTGTACTTCCTGCTGCAATTCATTATTCCCGGACTGCTGGAGCATGAACGCAGGCTGCTGTACAAGTGCATGGCGATCGGCTTCGGGCTGTTCCTGGCGGGCACGCTGTTCTGCTACTTCATCGTGCTTCCCAGGGTGCTGACGTTCTTCTACACGTATTCCCTGGAATTCGGCATTTCCAATGAATGGCGCATCGGCTACTACCTGTCCTTCGCCACGCAGATGATCCTGATGTTCGGCCTGGCGTTTGAACTGCCCGTGGTGGTGATGCCTTTCGTCAAGCTGGGCGTGCTGACCTACGACATGATGAAGGCCACGCGCCGCTACGCCATTGTGGCGATCGCCATCCTGGCCGCGGTCATCACCCCCACGCCGGACGTAGCCACCATGATGCTGATGGCCGTTCCCATGTATGCGCTGTATGAAATATGCATTATCCTGGCCTGGATGCATGAGCGCAAGGAGGCCGCCCGCGCCCGGGAGGAAGTCGCCCGGTTTGAAGAAGACTTTGACAACAACAATTCTCCCTACAACCAGTAAATACATCCAACCCGCGCCATTATCATGAATCTCCTGGAAATCATCATCCTGGGCATTGTGGAAGGCCTGACCGAGTACCTGCCGGTCAGCTCCACGGGGCACCTGCTCCTGACGGAATCCCTGCTGAACATGTCCCAGAGCAAGGAGGCTCTGGACGCCCTGGCCGTCTGCATCCAGGGCGGGGCCATCCTGGCGGTGCTGAGCCTGTATTTTCCGCGGGTGAAGGCCATGGCGCAGGGCGTGCGCGGCAATAATCCCGCCGGGCTGAAACTGCTGGTCAACCTCATTCTGGCCTTCCTCCCCGCCGCCGTGGTGGGTCTGTGTTGCGCCTCCCTGATCAAGGAATACCTGTTCAACACCTACACGGTGGCTTATTCCTGGATTGTGGGCGGCGGCGTGATTCTGGCGTACTGCGCCTGGCGCGCCAGGGAAGGCCGTTCCAATGAAGGGAACTCCGGAGCCTCCATTGAGAGCCTGACCCCGGCCAGGGCGCTGACGGTGGGCGCTCTCCAGTGCGTCGCCATGATTCCCGGCACCAGCCGGAGCCTGATGACCATGCTGGGCGGCATGTTCGTGGGGCTGAGCGTGGAGGCGGCCGTGGAATTCAGCTTCCTGCTGGGGCTGATTACCCTGGGCGCGGCCACCGTCCATGATGCGTACAAGGACGGGGCGCTGATGCTGGAATCCTTCGGGTGGGAAGCCCTGGCCGTGGGAACGGTGGTGAGCTGGCTGTCCGCATGGCTGGCTGTGAAGTGGATGGTTTCCTACCTGCAAAAGCACAGTTTTGCCGTATTCGGCTGGTACCGCATCGCCATAGGCATCGTGACCCTGGTGCTCCTGTCCATGGGGCTGATGCATTAAAAAACGTTCTGCGGCAGTTGAATGCCGGAGGCCGCCTAGGCGGCCTTTTTTATTATTTTCCGCGGCAGGGAAAGGTTCTTTGAAAATGTAACCTGATTGTAACACACGGGATTGATTTTTCAGGCATCATGGGGACATGAACATCACGTGGTGCCTGATAGCCGTATGGGCGGGAATAGCCGGACTGGCGCATTCCCAGGAAATCCGCGACGAGCTGGGTGCCCGGAATATCATTCTGCCGCAGAGGCGCGTGATTCTTCCGGCGGACCGGACGGTCCGGCAGCCGGTCACGATGGAAAAGGTGAATGCCCGCATCCTGGTGAACGGACGCTCCGCCGTGACCACCCTGGAGCTGGATGTGCGGAATAACGGTTCTTCCCCCGCGGAGGCTGAGCTGTTGCTGCCCGTTCCGGAGGGCGTGGTGGTGAAAGGTTTTTATTATGGGGACGGAAAAGCGGAGTGGAAGGCCTCCCTGATGCCAGCGGACGAGGCGCGGCGCCTGTATGACCGCATTGTGGCGCGCAGAAAGGATCCGGCCCTGCTGGAATTTGCGGGGTTCGGGGCCATCCGGTCCAGCGTGTTTCCGGTTCCGCCCAGGTCTTCCGTAAAGCTGGGGATTGTTTACGAACAACTGCTGACCCCTGTGGAGGGGCGTCTGGATTACGTGCTCCCCAGAACGGAAGCTCTTTCCGGGGATGCTCCGTGGACGGTGAGGGTGGAGCTCGCTTCCGGAAAGGACGGTCCGGGCAACATCTTCACTCCCTCCCATCAGATGGAGCGCCATCAGCTGGAAAATGGAACCGTGGTTCTGACCCTGGCGGAGGAAAGGATGAACCCGGGCCCTTTCCGCCTGTCATGGCTGGAGGCGCGCGGGAAGAAAGGAGAAGCTTCTTCCGGGCCGGAAGCCAGCGTTTACGCCTCTCCTGACGCCTCCGGCGGGAAAAACGGCTATTTTCTGGCGATGGTGGGCAAGGATGTCCGCCCCGGTGAACACTCCATTCTCCGGGAAGTCACGCTGGTGCTGGACAGGTCCGGGAGCATGCGCGGGAACAAGCTCGCCAGCGTGAAGGAGGCGGCCAAGCAGATCGTTTCCGGCCTGAATCCCGGAGAACGGTTTAACATCATCACCTATAATGAAGGCGTCAATTTATTTGAAGCGGCCCCGGTGGAAAAAAATGGCGCGTCGGAAAAAGCGGCCCATGCATGGCTGGATGCCGTCGTGGCGCGTGGGGGCACCAACATGCACGAGGCGCTGGCCGCCGCCTTGAGCCAGCCTTCCCACGAGGGGATGCTCCCCGTGGTGCTTTTCCTGACGGACGGCCTTCCCACGATCGGCCGCACTTCGGAAAAATCCATTGCGGCCCTGGCGGGGGAAGGAAACAGGGCGGAAAGGCGCATTTTCACCATCGGGGTGGGGGAGGACGTCAACGCCCCCCTGCTGAGGCGCATGGCGGAGATTTCCGGGGGGCTACCGTGCTACATCCTTTCCGGGGAGAATCTGGAGGTCAAGCTCTCGCAGGTATTCCGGCAGTTATACGGCCCCGTCTTCCGGAAGGTGCGCTATACCGTCTGCTCCCCGGACGGCAGGGAACAGCCGGGAAGGGTGCAGGATGCCATACCCTCCGGGGTTCTTCCGGACATTTATTCCGGCAATCCCGCCGTTCTGGCCGGGAGGTACATAGGTACGGAACCTTTCCTGATTAAGGGTACCTGCCTGGACCGGGATAACAGGGAGCAGGCTTTTGCCATTACCGTGGATCCGCAGCGCATCGCCAGCATGAAGGATGATTTTGTAGCCCGGCTGTGGGCCGCGCGCAAGATAGGCAGTCTGGAAACCGCTCTGATGGATATGGGCGGCAGCTCCTCCGGCACGGAAGCGCTGAGGTCCAATTCCAAAACGGCGGAATTGGTGGAGGAAATCATGCGGCTTTCACGGGACTTCGGGATCATGAGCTCGGCAGCCTCCTTTTTTGCCGATGACGGCAGTTCCGGCCCATGGCGGCGGGATCATGCCTCCATGGGGAGCAGGGGGAATCTGGAGGGGAAGGTGATGGAGGAATTGCGCGAAGGGCTGGGCGCCATTGCCCTGCAGGAAAATGCCGTAGCCAAGAAGCGGGAACTGACCCTCAACAAGTACAACATCCAGATGGACCGGGAGGGCCGTGCCGTGGCCTTTGACAATACGGCCCAGATTGCCCAGAACGGATATTTCAACAGGAACGGAGTCTGGATGGAAAGCACGGTTCTTGCCATGCCGGACGCGGGCCGCGCCGTGAAGACGGTCCAGGTGGGCACGCCGGAATATGCCGACGTGGCGAACAGGCTCATCCAGTCCAACCGCCAGGGGCTGTTGGCTCTGGATGGCTCCGTCATGATTCTCCTGGATGGAGAAACCGTACTGATGCAAAACAGTTTTCCATAAACAAACAACTAGTAATCAACAATCATGAACCGTATCATCGCATGTACTGCATTAGGGTTGCTGGGCGCAGGATCATTCTGCGCCCAGGCCGAACCCACTCCCGTTCCAACGGACGGCAAGCCTGTTCCGGAAGGAAAGGCCAGATACTCCGTCACCCCGGGACCGGAGGGGGAAAAACAGGACGCTAAAACCGGAACCGTCCTGGTTACGGTGAAAAGCGTGGACGCGGAAAAATCCGCATCAGCCGTGACCACCACCGGAAACGGGGTTGTCCTGACGAAGGCCGTGAACGCCGGTCCGGAGAAAGCCATGGGAGCGCGGAATGCCGCCTATTCCGTCACTACGGTGAAAGGAACCGCTCCGGGGGAAATGGAAATCCGTGTGACGCCGCGTGCGGAGGGAGCTTCTTCCGGAATTTCAGCCGTTCCGCCGCAGGAAGGGGTGTTCATCACCAGGAAGGCGGCAAGCCTTCCCGGCGGTTCCGGGAAGGAAGGTATTTTCCGTATCAAGCCAAGCGCGGTTGAACCGGTCAGGGAAGCGGCCTATTCCATCAAAACGGAAGGGAGCGGCTCCGAAAAGCTGACCATAAGCGTGGCTCCCGGTCTGGAAAAAACTTCTTCCGGAGGGGCGGCCGTTCCTGCAAAAGGGGATGTGGTCGTTACCCGGGCTGTCGTGACGGGGAATGCCAAAGGGGTGAAAGACGCCGCCTATTCCGTCACCGTTGCGGACGGAACGGCTCCCGGAGAGGCGGAGATCAGCGTAACGCCGAAGCAGGAGGAGGCTTCCTCCGGAACTCCTGCGGTTCCTTTCCAAGGCGCCGCGGAAAAAGATGACCGCGCCGTCGTTCAGATTGCCCTGTTGCTGGATACCTCCAGCAGCATGAACGGCCTCATCGACCAGGCGCGCACTTATTTGTGGAAGATTGTCAATGACATGACGCTGGCCCGCCAGAACGGCAAATTGCCCGATATCCGGCTTGCCCTGTATGAGTATGGAAACGACGGGCTGTCCTCCAGGGACGCCTGGATACGCCAGGTGCTTCCGTTCACGGATGACCTGGACAAGGTCTCCGAGGAATTGTTCAAGCTGAAAACCTACGGCGGCACGGAATGCTGCGGAGCCGTCATTGACCGGGCCGTGAAGGAGTTAAAATGGAATACGGATGATCCCCATGCGCTGAAGCTGGTCTTCATCGCCGGCAATGAACCCTTCAACCAGGGCAGCGTGCCGTATGCGGAAGCGATTGCGCGCGGGCTGGAGAGGGGCATTACCGTCAATACCATTCATTGCGGCAATGCCGGAGACTCGGATACGCGCCTGTGGAAGGACGGAGCCAAAAAGGGGGACGGCAGTTTTCTCAACATTGACCACAATGCGGCTCCCCCGGACCCGGAAACGCCCTTTGACGGAGAACTTGCCAAGTTGAGTTCCTCCCTGAATGCGACTTACCTGGCTTACGGTTCACCGGAAGTTCAGGCTGAAAGGCTGAGCAAGCAGGAACGCCAGGATACGCTGGCGCTGAAACTGTCGCCTGCGGCTGCCGTAGGGCGGGCCAGCGCCAAGGCGAACAAGGCGGCGTACTTCAATACTTCATGGGACCTGGTGGATTTTTATGACCGGAACGGAGTCCAGGCGCTGGGAGATTTGGGCGCTGCCGGACAGCTCCCCAAGGAACTGGAAGGTAAAACCGCGGAGGAAGTGGAAGCCATCGTGAAAAAGAAGGCGGAGGAGCGCGGAGCCCTGCAGAAGAAGGTAAAGGAGCTGGACGCCCGGCGCAATGAATGGCTGGCCAAATGGAAGCAGCAGAGCGCTTCCAGGGACGCCAAACCGAACACCCTGGAGGACGCCATTATCCAGGCTGTCCGGCAGCAGGCCTCCAAAAAGCAGTTTTCCTTTGTTGAAGAGAACGAAACGGAAGGAAAAGATTCCCCTATGAATGATAGAGTGAAGAAATGAGTGCTCCTGCGGGGCTGTCCGGGAGTGCCGGCGGCCCCGCAGAATTTTTCTTCTGAAAAAACCTGTTTTACCGCAACGTTCCTATTTGATAGATTATTCCGCGCATGCACCGCTACCGCATTCTGGTCGTAGAAGACGATCATGCCATTAGAAACGGCCTGGCGGACGCCCTGGCGGTGTCCGGCTATGACGTTTTGTCCGCCAGGGACGGTTATGAAGCCATGGAGATGATTCATGCAGAGGAGTATGACCTGGCCCTGCTGGATGTAGTCCTGCCCGGAGCGAACGGTTTTGAACTGCTGAAACGCATCAGGGAAGACCGCTCCACCGTTCCCGTGCTGATGCTCACCGCCAAGGGCGCGGAGGCGGACAAGGTGAAGGGGCTGAAGCTGGGGGCGGACGATTATGTGGTGAAGCCCTTCAGCCTGCTGGAAGTGCTGGCCAGGATAGAGGCCGTGCTGAGGCGGTCCCCGGAAAGGCCCAGCGCCGTCAACCGCGTCATGCTGCCGGAAGGGCATCTGGATTTTGCCGCCCGCGCCCTGGTTCTGGGGGAGGAGCGGGTGGTGCTGACCACCAAGGAATTTGACCTGGCGCGCCATCTGGCGGCCAATGCCGGAAGAATCATCACCCGTGAGGAAATCCTGGCGAGGGTCTGGAAGATGGACCCCCGGCTGGTGGAAACGCGGAGCATTGACACCACGATCGCCCGCCTGCGGGAAAAAATGGGGAAAAGGAACGCCGCCGTCATCCGCACCCTGAGAGGGCGGGGATATGTTTGGGAGGACGGAGCATGAGCAGCCGTTTTTCCTTCCATTTGCTGTTGTGGTCCTGCCTGCTGATTCTGCTGGGGGTGATGGGATGGCTCAGCCATTCCATGCTGGATGCGGAGAAGCGCAGGCTGGCGGAAACGCACCAGATCCGCCTGGTGGAGCAGAGCCGCCTGGCCCTGTGGCGCATGGATTCCCTGCTGGCCTCCATGATCGCAGGGGAGAACAACCGTTCTCCCGGAGAATATTTCCAGGGGGACGCGCTGGCGGAAGCCCGCAAGGAGGAAGGTGCGATGCCGGATTTGTCCGGCTTTGCCAAGCTGTATTTCCAGATAGACCCGCGGGGAAACGTTTCCTCTCCCCAGAAGGACAGGGAACGGCTGGAATATGTCCTGCAACTGGGAAGATCCGGCTGGGGCAGCCGTGTGGTGGATGCCATGAAGAATTTGCCGAGGCCTGCCTCCATCTCCGCGGGGAATGCCGTGCAGCCGGAGACCGCCCCCCCTGCGGAAGAAGCGGTACAGGTGACTTCCGTCGCCATCATGGATGGAAGGGAGCAGCAGAAGAACGGCTTGCAGCAGGAGCTGGCAGTGGAAAGCAGGAAGGCTTTCCAGCAGGGAATGGAAGACTACAACATGCGTAAAAACCTTTCCAACAGCCAGCAGGAGTACAATGTCAGCGTCAAGGTGAAAAAGAAAGCCATGGAGCCTCCCCGGCGGGCAAAGAAGGAGATTGCGGATTCGGGACGGCTGGTCGTTTCAGGGGAGGTGAATGGCATGGAAAGTCCGGAAGGGGATTGCCTGGATGTGGCTGGTTCCTTGAAAAGGACCGGGAAAAAATTGGAAAGCGGGGCCGGCGATATTGCGGCTCTCCTGGATATGGGTGCCGCGGCATTGACTCTGGACGGGAAGATGGTCCAGTTTGAGGTTCATGAACAAAAGGCGAATCCGGTTCCGGTAAAGGAAAGCCTGGCGGAAATGTCCGTCACCCGCCGTGACGGGTTCGCCAAAACTCCGGAAAGTTACAGGGAGTTCTCCATTTCCTCCCTCCAGCCCAGATGGCAGCAGGGGAAGGAATGTTTCCTGACGCGCCGCATCTCGGACCACGGCCAGGTATGGGTGCAGGGAATCTGGCTGGACTGGGGCAAGTTATCCGCCTACCTGCTGGAGTCCGTAGCCGATATTTTGCCGGAGGCCACCCTGTCTCCCGCCGACGGGCGGGAGGAAAGCTATCTGACCCTGGCCGGAATTCCCGCCATGCTGAATCCGGGCAATCTTCCCTCCATGCCCGCCAATTCCATGCGGACGGTCTGGAGTTCCATGGCGATGGCGTGGTTTTGCGGGCTTCTGGCCCTGTGCGGGGTCATTGGCTTCATGATCGGCCTCATCCGCCTGAGCGAACGCCGCGCCGTATTCGTTTCCGCCGTGACGCATGAACTAAGGACGCCTCTGACTACGTTCAACATGTACACGGAAATGCTTTCTTCCGGACTGGTTCCCAAGGGCAGGGAAATGGCCTATGTGGATATTCTGAAAAATGAGGCGGGCAGGCTGACGCACCTGGTGGACAACGTATTGAGTTACGCGCGGGTGGAGAAAAATTCGGTCTCCCTCCAGCCGGAAAAAATTCCGGTGACGGACCTCGCCTCCGCCGTCATTGCCCGCATCTCCCCCCGGCTGGCCGCCGCGGGCATGGACTCCCAGCTTTACGTGGCTCCGGAGCTTCAAGCGGAGGCCGTGACTGCGGACATGACCGCCGTGGAGCAGATCGTGTACAATCTGGCGGACAACGCCGCCAAATACGCATGTTTTGACGGCAGCGTCCTGAAGGTGGAACTAGCACGGGAAAAGCGTTTTCTGGTCATCCGTGTGGAGGATGAAGGGAAAGGCATTTCCGATTCCCTGAAAGGGAAGCTGTTCCGTCCCTTTTCCAGATCTGCGGAGGAGGCCGCCGGAAAACAGCCGGGCGTGGGGCTGGGGCTGGCTTTATCCCGGGAACTGGCGAGAAGCATGGGCGGAGACTTGTGCCTGGAAGAAAGTTCCCACGGATGCCGCTTTGCCCTCAGGATTCCCCTTTCCAGGGCATGAGGGCACAGGAGGGCCTGTTCCGGAAAAACAAAATTCTTTAAATCAGCCGTCATTCAGGTTTTAATCCTTTCCTCACCCTCTTTATTTTTCAAGAACCATTTCCTTTTATGAATACTCCATTCTGCCAAAGCTGCGGCATGCCTCTGGGAAGCAGGGAAGACTGCGGCACCAACCATGACGGAACCTCCAGTGAGGAATATTGCCGTTATTGCTTTCAGGACGGCGCATTTACGTCAGAATGCACCATGGAGCAGATGATTGAACATTGCGCCCGGTTTGTGGAGGAATTCAACAAGGAGAATGGTTCCTCCTATACGAAAGAGGAAGCCATTGCTCAAATGACCCTGTTTTTTCCCACGCTGAAACGCTGGAAAAAACAATAGAACGTCTTTTCGTTCCATCCCTTATTCACAGGGAAGGGCCTCTCCTTTCCTCCTTTGTTCGCTGGCCGCCTTCTCCCTGCGGTACGGGATGTCCTGGAATGTTTAAAAACCCCAGGAAGGAGGACGCATATTGTTTAAAGTACCCTTTTTCCTTGTCCGCTTTCGGCTCCTCACAGGGCGCGCGGCTCCCCTGCTGGCCGGAGGACCGGTTCATAACATGATCCGGGGCTTGTCTTCCTCCGGTTTGCCCGTCTTGCTCGAAACGGCCCCATGGGGAGAACCTTTCAGGGGTGGATTATCTCCTCTGCGGTCCATGGGAGCCTCCTGGGCCGGAAGGCCGTGGTGAGGGAGACGGACGGGAGGGCGCAGCCGCAGGAGGCGAAGACGGCCTGCTGGGCGCGCTGGCGGACGGCGGCGGGGAAGAAGGCCTGGAAACGGATGGAGGGCTGCTGGGACGGTTCATGCCCGAATGACCCGGACGGGAGGCGGATGGCCCGGAGGAGGGCGTGGATGGACGGCTGGGACGCCCGAAGTCAGGCCTGGAGGGCCGGTTCCCCTCCGGACGGCTAATGCCCGGACGATGCGTGCTCCCGGAATTGCCGGCGCCGGGGCGGTGGGGATTGTTGACGGACGGGCGGGAGGGCTGTCCCGGCTTTCCGAAGTCCGGCCTGCCGTGGCTGCCGCCCGGATTACTTACGGGCGGACGGTGGGAATTGCCGGGTTTTCCGAAGTCCGGGCGGTGGTTGGGCCTGCCGGGCTGCGGAACCGGCCTGTTGTTGCCCGGGCGGTGGTCCGGACGGAAATGATCCGGCCTGTACTGGGGCTTCATCGGCGGACGCGCCATGGGGCGGCAGTAATGTGGGCGGATGTAGTGCCCGCGGTAATAGGGGGCCGGTCCCCACGTGGGGATGTAGTAATTCGGGCGGATCAGGCTGATGGAATAAATGGGGCTGCCGAACGTGTCATAGGCATAGATGGGCCTGCCTCCGTAATATCCGTAAATGGGATAGCCGGAGTTGTCATACATGTAGGACATGCCGGAGCCGCCGCTGCTGTAGGAGCCTGATACGCTGAAACTGTCATAATAAGGATCATAGCAACTGGACAGGGCGCATCCGAGGGCGGCTGCCAGCAGCGAGTTTTTTAAAATAACGTATGCTTTCATGATGTTGAAACGGGGTGGGTTGTTTTTTCCCTTTGCTTGAAAAGCGGCGGGATAAAAGTACATTTGTTTAAAATTATTTTGCTTGGAAACGGGCTTCCTATTGTCTTAGACTGCAAAAACGTTCTACGTGATGGGAATTCTCTTTCAAGATAAAAAAATCGGCCTGGCCCTGTTGTGTGATAATGCCCCGTATACGCTGGCCATGACGCTGGCGTCCTATGAGAGGTCCGGGTTGCTGAATTATTTTGACGAGGCCTGCGTCGTTTTTCCGGAAAGCGCTGGCAAAGTATGTGAAACGGCGCTTTCTTACGGACTTTCCGCGGAGTCTTCTCCGGCGGAGGGCGGCTTCATAGGGGCGCTCCATACGGCGGTCAACGCGCTGGATACGGATTACGTGCTGCTGGCTGAGGATGACTGCATGATCTGGGAGCACCTGCGCGGGGAAACTCTGGAAAACCAGTTGAAACGAGCGGTGGAGCTGCTGATTTCCGGCCAGGCGGACATGGTGCGCCTGCGTCATGCCTGGCGCGGCTGCACGCGCTACAAGGCCGCCTATACGTATTCCTACTTTTATCCCGTGGAGCAGCTGGCCACCATGTGGGTGCATGCGGAAGGCCTGTCGGAAGCACCGGACTGGATCAAGAGCATCCGGCGCTTCTTCCATCCTTTCCGCTCCAAGCGTTCCATCGGCCGATGCGTTTATGTGGAACAAAATCCCCATCTGCGCTTTCCCGAATACATTACCAAGATTGATGAAGGCTACATCATTGACAGTGAGGTTTTCCAATGGACCAACCAGCCCACCCTCATCGCCCGCTCCAGAATCAGGCAGATTCTGACCGGGCTGGCGCAGGCTCCCGGCACCATCGGAAAACTGCCGCAGGACTTTGAAACCGCCGTCAACAACCCGCGGTGGAGGGACGCCCACATGAACATAGGCGTCATCAGGGGAATTTTCACTTAAAGGCGCATGGCGGAAAGCGGAAAGGCGGTGCGATATGAATGCACCAGGTGCGGCGCATGCTGCCGCTGGGCTGGAGACGTGTGCATTGAGGAGGATGAAGTCCGGGAAATCTCCCGTTTCCTCCACATGGACGAGCAGGCCTTCATTGACGAATGCTGCCGCCTGAGGGCCAACCGGCGCGGATTGTCCATCCGGGATGCGGAGGACGGCGCCTGCATGATGCTGGCGGAAGGAGGCTGCCGGATCAATCCCGTCAAACCGCGCCAGTGCCGGGACTTTCCCAACAAATGGAACTTCCCCGGCTGGCGGGACTTGTGCCGTGCCAGGGAAGTGGAAAAGGAATAAAAGCCTCCGGCGCTTCTTCAGGATTGTTTACAGGAACTGCGCCAGATCCCGTTCAAAGCCGGGATAGGAGGTATTGATGCATTCCGCATCCGCCAGCACGGTATCTCCCTGTGCGCTGAATCCGGCCACCAGGAAGCTCATGGCGATGCGGTGGTCTCCGTAGCTGGGCAATTCCGCGCCTTTCAGGGGAGCGCCTCCGTGAACGACCATGCCGTCGTCAAATTCCTCCACGTCCACCCCCATGAGCCGGAGATTGGCTGCCGTGGTGGCGATGCGGTCCGTTTCCTTGACGCGCAGTTCGCGGGCGTTGCGGACGATGAAGTCTCCCTGGCCCAGGGCTCCGGCCACGGCCAGGATGGGGATTTCATCAATCAGGTTGGGGATTTCTTCCGGAAGCAGGCTGGTGCCGTGCAGGGAATCCGAACCGTACACGGTAATATCCCCGTACGGTTCGCCCGCATCCTCCGGAGAAGTGGTCACAATGTCCATCCGCACCCCCATCCGTTTCAGTGCGCTGATGACGGCGTTCCGCGTGTTGTTCAGGCCCACCTGGCGCAGCGTCAGGCGGGAGCCGGGACGGCTGGCGGCGGCCACCATCCAGAAGGCGGCGGAAGAGATGTCTGCGGGAACCGTCAGGTCATGGGCGGCGGGGAGCGCCGGACCCTGGGTACTGACGGTGAGGCCGTCTACCGTGCAGGGCACGCTGAAATGGCGGAACAGGCGCTCCGTGTGGTCGCGGGTGACGGCGGGCTGATGCACGGTGGTGGCCCCGTCGGCAAACATGGCGGCCAGCAGGATGGCGCTCTTCACCTGGGCGCTCGCCATGGGAAGCGTGTAGGAAATGGGGCGCACCCGGCCGCCGTGGATAAACAGCGGAGCGCAGCCCGGCTTGGCGCCGCGGGCTTCAATCCGCGCGCCCATCTGTTCCAGAGGCTGCATGATGCGGCCCATGGGGCGGGAACTCAGGGAGGCGTCCCCGAACATTTCCGAATCAAAGGGGCAGGCAGCCAGCATGCCGGCCAGCAGCCTCATGCCCGTGCCGGAATTGCCGCAGTCGATGGGCCGTTCCGGAGCCGCGGGCTTCATGGCGACGCCCGTTATGCGGAAGCGGACGGGGCCATATCCCTCCCGTTCTTCCAGCACTTCCACCTTGGCCCCCAACTGCTCCATGGCGCGCAGGGTATTCAGGCAGTCTTCACTGCACAGGAAATTATCCACTTCCGTCACTCCCTTCGCCAGGCCGCCCAGGATGGCGGCGCGGTGGGAAATGCTTTTGTCTCCGGGTACGGTCAGTACCCCTTGCAGGGAGGAAATGGAATGGGAGCGAAGGTTCATGGACGTCCGGAAGAACTACCCTGTATTGGCCGCTGAATCAAGCCAATTACGAGACGGGCGGGAGGGGAGAGGATAGCGCCGGGACTCCGGGAAGGCGCTGGGCGGCGGTCCAGAATGGGGTTGATTTTCCGGAACGGTGACGTATATTAAGGCGCGTTATCGGCTGCATCCGCCTGAAAGGAAGGAGAGAGCTTTTCAGGATCAATGGATCAAGCTGGTTTTCATAGGTAGTAAGTTGGAGCGGCCACGGGAGTGATCCTGTGGCCGCTTTACTTTGTTTCAAAATTGATATTCAATACAGCTGATGAGTTTTATTGTCCGGACTGTCTTTCTCTGTACCGCGCTGAACGTCGTGGCCGCCTGTTCCCAGCGCCAATCCGTGCAGCCCGTTGCGGAAGCGGCCGTACATGTCAGCATCGGTGCCCTTGTGTACGACGTCACGTTGAAAGATGACGGAGTGGAGGTGGAGAGAAGGCCGTTCGCCTTATATGCGAATGCGCTGGGGAAGCAGTACCCTGTTAAAAAGGTATTTCTGAAAGGCGACGCCTACAAGGTGGAATCCCTGGCCAAAATCCTCTTAAAGGAAGGATGGGCTAAAGGCGCCTCTCTTCAGCCGGAAGAGGCGGCCGTTTTTCTGCATGCCCCAGGAGAAAAGAAATTTCATCCGGTACCTGCCGCGAGCGGCAATACCGCCGTCTGCAAGGCACTTAACAAAGCGTGCTATGAGGCGTGCCTGAAGGAGCCTGGGATTTCCTAAGCCCGGATGAGAACAGGCAAGGGAACAAAAATGCTCTCCGTCCTGCTTTGGGCTTTACCGCGCGCCGCTGAAAGCGTATGTAGTCCGTGCCGATCAGGTTCGGGTGGTCGCTGTTCCGGTCTTCGGACCGGGGTAGAGGAAAGTCCGGACATCACAAGGCAGCGTGTCCCGTGAAAGCGGGAGACGGGAACCTCCCAAGGGTTCCCGGACGGAAAGTGCCACAGAAAACAAACCGCCCGGATGGGGTTCATCCCCATGCGGGCAAGGGTGAAAAGGGGAGGTAAGAGCTCACCGCTCCGAGGGCGACCGAGGAGGCATGGTAAACCCCGCGCGATGCAAGACAAACAGGGGAAGGGTTGCCTGCCCGCCGGATCCCCGGGTATTAGTCGCATCCGTTCCGTAAGACGAACGGGCGCGCGGAATGCTTCACCGCAGACCGCGTGAGAAAAATGACCGCACAGCCGGCTTTGGCCGGTGGACAAAATCTGGCTTACAGAACCTGATCGGCCCCTGTCTTTTTTGCCGGGATGTTTTCCGCCTCCTTTTCCGTGAAGGGAAACGTCCGGGAAATTGTCCGGTTCCGGGGGCTCTTTGGGGTTGCATGGGCGTCTCAAATGTGTAGAATCCGTCACCTAATTGCCACCCACTATGGAGAAGCTTGTTGTACACGGAGGTTTTACGCTGAGGGGAGCCGTCAATATCAGCGGGTCCAAAAATGCGTCCCTGCCCATTCTGGCCGCATCCCTGCTGACGGATGAGCCTGTGGTGGTGCGCCGTGTGCCGGATGTCTCCGATACCAATTTCATGGTTCAGATCATGGGCCAGCTGGGCGCCTCCGTGGAGAGGTCCAGCGGCAACGTGCGCGTGGAGGCCAGGAACCTGCATTCCGAAGCCGCCTATGAACAGGTGCGCAAGATGCGCGCCTCCATCTGCCTGATGGGCCCCCTGATGGCCCGCATGCAGCGGTGCGTGATTCCGCTGCCGGGCGGCTGCGTGATCGGCGACCGTCCCGTGGACCTGCACATCCGGGCCATTCAGTCTCTGGGCGCCCAGGTGCAGATTGAACGCGGCAACCTGGTTATCGAAGCGCCCCGGGGGTTGAAGGGAGCCACCATAGATTTGAGGGGCGATCACGGCCCCACCGTTCTGGGAACGGACAACCTGATGATGGCCGCCGTGCTGGCGGAAGGAACCACCGTCATTGAATCCGCCGCCTCCGAGCCGGAAGTGGTGGACCTGGCGAACTTCCTGATCAAGATGGGCGCCCATATCCAGGGCGCCGGAACGCGCCGGATCGTCATTGAAGGGGTTGAAAAACTCCGCGGCTGCAACCATACCGTCATTCCGGACCGCATTGAGGCCGGCACCTTCATGGTGGCCGCGGCCATGATGGGGGACGGCGTAACCCTGCGGCGCGTCTGTGAGGAACACATGACCGTGGTGACGGACCTGCTCCGGAAATGCGGCCACCACGTGGAATTCAACGAACGGGGGGACACGGTCACCATCATTGCCGGGAATACGCCCAAATGCGGGGAAATCAAGACGGCCCCCTATCCCGGCTATCCCACGGACATGCAGGCCCAGATGACGGCCCTCTTTGCCACCACACCGGGCATCTCCGTGGTGAAGGATACCATTTTTCCGCAGCGCTTCATGCACTGCTCCGAGCTCAAGCGCATGGGCGCGGATATCAAGGTGGACAACGGCACCGCCGTCATCTCCGGCGTGGAAAGCCTGAGCGGCGCGCCCGTCATGGCGTCCGATCTGCGCGCATCCGCCGCGCTGGTGCTGGCCGCCCTGAAGGCGGAAGGCACCACGGAAATCCACCGCCTGTACCACATTGACCGGGGCTATGAAATGATTGACGAAAAGCTCCTGGCGATCGGAGCCGCGGTGGAAAGACAGCCGGATGACGACAATTAACGCCGTTTTTGGGTCCTGATTTGCCGGTGTACCGCATTTTTTCTTTACTGTCAGGGCTCCATATGCTATTCACCGAAGTCCTATGAACAAGGCTCAACTGATCGAATTGATTCAAAACAAGCTGGGTGCCGATACGACCAAGAAGCACGCTGAAGAAGCTCTGGCCGCTGTGCTGGAATCCATCAAGGAAGGCGTGCAGGAATCCGGCAAGGTGCAGATCATCGGCTTTGGTACGTTTGCTACCAAGACCCGTGAAGCCCGTACCGGCCGCAACCCGAAGACCGGCAAGGCGATCAACATTCCCGCCTCCAAGACGGTTGCTTTCAAGGCCTCTTCCGCCCTGAAGGACTAAGACGGCAGCTGCTTCCCAAAAGAGCACTTTTCTTTCAGCACCCCGTCCTCTGCGGACCGGGGTGTTTTTTTATGTCCCGCTGCGGGAGTCCACGGCTTGACCGGATGGACGCCGCCGTCTAGAATGCCGCCATGTCCAGCAGTTTTGGTCAGGTGTTCAGAATCTCCACCTGGGGTGAATCCCATGGAGCCGGGGTAGGCGTGGTGATTGACGGCTGTCCGTCCCTCGTCCCGGTGACGGAAGAAGCCATTCAGCGGGAGCTGGACCGGCGCAGGCCGGGGCAGAGCGACATCGTGACGCCCCGCAAGGAGGAAGACCGCGCGGAAATCCTCTCCGGCGTACTGGACGGCAAAACCTTGGGAACGCCCATCGCCGTTAGCGTGCGGAACAAGGATCACCGTTCCTCCGCCTATGATGAAATGGCCCACACGTACCGCCCCTCCCATGCGGACTACACGTACGACGCCAAATACGGCATCCGCGCCTGGGCGGGCGGCGGCAGGGCCTCCGCACGGGAAACCATCGGGCGCGTCGCCGCCGGGGCCGTAGCCAGGGCCGTGCTCAAGCAGGCCTTTCCCGGCATGGAGGTCATAGCCTGGGTGGACCAGGTGCATCACGTGAAAGCCTCCGTGGACTGGGAGGCCGTGACGGCCTCCGTCATTGAAAGCAACATCGTCCGCACGGCGGATCCCTCCGCGGCGGAAGCTATGATCGCCGCCATCAAGGAGGCGCGGGACGCCGGCAACTCCCTGGGCGGCGTGGTCAAATGCGTGGTGCGCGGCTGCCCTCCCGGACTGGGGGACCCTGTTTTTGACAAGCTGGACGCCACGCTGGCCCACGCCATGATGAGCATTCCCGCCACCAAGGCCTTTGCCGTGGGCTCCGGCTTTGAAGCGGCGGACATGACCGGGCTGGAACACAACGATCCTTTTTACATGCGGGACGGCCATGTGCACACCGTCACCAACCACTCCGGCGGCATCCAGGGCGGCATCTCCAACGGAGAAGACATCCTGATGCGCATCGGCTTCAAGCCCACCGCCACCTTGATGGTTGACCAGCAGACGGTCAACCAGGCAGGGGAGGACGCCCGGCTCAAGGGCAGGGGACGGCATGACGCCTGCGTGCTGCCGCGCGCCGTGCCCATTGTGGAAGCCATGGCCTGGCTCTGCCTGTGCGACCACTATCTGCGCCAGCGCTGCCAGCAGGCGTTGTAACGCGGCTTCTTTCCCGTCATTCATGGACTCCTCCCTCACATTCTACCTGGTACTGGGCGCGCTGCTGGTCGGCTTCATCGTGCTCGGCATGCTGAAGGGGATGATCAAGATGCTCCTGTTCGGCGCGGCGGTGCTCTCCGCCGTGGCAGCGTACTTCTGGCTGTCCAAATACGGCTTTACCTATCTCTCCTTCATCACCAGCGACCCGCGGGAATGGATGGTCACCGTGCTGTCCGTCGGGGGGGCTGCGGCAGTCTTCTTCATCTTCATGCACGGCCTGTTCTGGTTCAGTGACGTCTTCTCCTGGGGGCGGCGCATGGGCTTCGGCGGGGCCAAGGGCATCGTCACCACCATCCTGATGGCGGCGGTTGTCTGCTGGGTGGGCGTCATGTGCATCTTCTACTACGGCTCCATGGCGGAAATGACCCGCGCCCGCGAACTGGCGCTGTACCACATGGATCCCAGCCGCACCATTTCTCTGCCCGCCATTTACTCCGTCAAGAAGTCCATCACGGACAATCCCCACCTGAACTGGCTGGTGAAAATCTCCCCGGAACACGACCCGGAACGCCTCTCCCTGGCAAAAATGATTGCCTACCTGGTGACGCTCAGCCCTGAGCTCTCCGACCAGCGCCGCACCCAGCTGGATTGCTACATGCCCCGCTCCCGCATCACCAGCCGTGTGCTGAGCCTGAAAAGCCTGAGCGAAGACCCCGCCATCCGCCTGCTGGTGGAGAAGGGGGACATGCAGGGCCTTTACAACGACGTCAAGCTCACCCGCTTCCTGGAAGACCAGGATGTGCGCTCCGTCCTGTCCCAGCTGGATGTGGACCGCGTGCTTGGCTTCGTCACGGAAACCCGCCAGACGGCTCCCGCCGGGAATGAATACATTCCCGAAGCGACGCCGATTGATGAGTAAACGGCTTCTTTTCTCCGCTGAATTACTTTCCTTTCTATTATCCGCTTTTCAAAGGTTTTTCTTTTGGGTAGTATTGGATATATTCAAGATTGATTTGGCATGGACGAAGAAAAATTGAAGGAAGAACTGGAAAAATGGGATCGTGAGATTGCACTTGATCCTGAAAATGCTACGGCCCATTTCAATAGAGGGAATACATTGTATGATTTGGACAAAAAAGAGGAAGCATTAGCTAGCTACGACAAGGCTCTGGAAATCAATCCCGATGATGATTTTACCTATTCCAATAAGGGAATTGTCCTGAACGAACTGGGAAGAAAAAAGGATGCTCTCGCTTGCTGTAACAAAACTTTGGAAATCAATCCTCGTAATGATATTGCCTATTGCATCAGGGGAATTAACCTGCATAGGTTGGGGAAAAGAGAAGAAGCTCTGGACAACTACAACAAGGCTCTGGATATCAATCCCCTTAATGAGGCTGCCTATGGCTACAGAGGATGCGTCCTGTGCGAACTGGGAAGGAAGGAAGAAGCTCTTGCTAGTTGTGACAAAGCTCTGGAAATCAATCCCCATAGTGATGCTGCTTATTGCAACAAAGGGAGAATTCTGCATGAGCTAGCAAGAAATGACAAAGCTCTCGCGTGTTGTAACAAAGCTCTGGAAATCAATCCTCGTAGTGACTCTGCCTATTGCAACAGAGGAAATGTTCTAAACGAATTGGAGAGAAGAGAAGAAGCTGTTGCTAGTTGTGACAAAGCTCTGGAAATTAATCCTCGTAATGAAGCTGCCTATTGCATCAGAGGCAACGTCCTAAATAATCTGGGAAGGAAAGAGGAAGCATTAGACAGTTATAACAAGGCTCTGGAAATTGATCCTCGTGATGATGTAGCTTATGGCAACAGAGGGAATGTCCTGAGTGATATGGAGAGGTGGGAAGAAGCCTTGTCCAGCTACGACAAGGCTCTAGAAATTAATCCTCTTAATGACGGTCTCTATTGTAACAAGGGGATAGTTTTGAATAACTTAAAGAGGAGAGAAGAATCCTTATCCAACTACGACAAGGCTCTAGAAATTAATCCTTATAGTGATATAACACTTAATAATAAAGGATACTTATTATCTAACCTAGAAAAAACAGAAGAAGCATTAACTTGTTATATTCAAGCTCTCCAAATTAATCCTGAAAATGAAGTAGCTAAACAGAATCGAAGAGCCCTAATAGGAAGTCAGGGATTTTGGGATAGCTTACGTGACAACAACCATGTGGATTTATGGAGTGCAGATGATGATTTCAATATCCTAGCAAGCAGAGGGAAATTAAAAGACTGTCTAGGAAAGGATTTACAATATATTCGTCGTCTGTGGGTGGAACAATACCGGCTATTACATCTGCTTAGTGCTGATCTTGAGCAGGTGGGGCATTATACCTCGTCCGCCGTCTTTGAAACGTTGTTGCAAGAGCAGGAAGAAACAAAGGGGAAAGCGAATCCTTTGTTGTTATGCAGTTTGGCGGCAGCCAATGACCCTACGGAGGGAACAGTGTTTCAGTCCTTACTGGGAGAAGATTGTATGCCTTCTTCCCAAAGAATCCGTAGTAATCTTGCCGTACTGCAAACCTCCTTCTCGTCCACCATTGACTCCTTGAACCAGTTCCGTCTTTATGGAAAGAATAACGGAGAGAGGGGACGGGGCTTTGCCTAGTATTCAGCCGGTCTTTTTTTGCCGGTCCCGGAGAAACATCCATGATTGCAGTGAAAAGGGATCATGAGCCAGTCTCTGTGAAAGAGCTGGAAACGTGCCGCAAGCTTCCGCTCTATTGGGTGCTGTATTACGACCGCGATTCCGGCCAAGTCTACTATACTCCCGCATGCACCGAACACAGCCTGAATAAAAATTTTGAGATGGAGGAAACTTCTCTGGAAGAATCCGACCTGAAAAAAGTTGAGGACATTGGAAAATCCTTAAAAAAAATCCGGGATACTTTTAAGGCAATCAGTGAGGACCATCAACAGACTGCCCTGGAAATGCTGATTTACCTGAGGCATTTGGTGAAAGATGCCGCTTTTAAGGATGAAAAGGAATTGAGGATTCTTTCATTACATCCTTACAATGACCCTTCAATCAAGGTATTGCCGGGAAAAAACTGTCTGTCGGTCGACTATCTGCCGGTCATTGATGGCGAGGAGGAGTATTTGAAGAAAGTGATTGCCGGTCCCAAGTTGAAGGAGTTTGCCAATCTGGTGGATGTGGCCAAATTCAGGCTTCATCATTTGGGAGGAAAGAAGGAGGTTGAGTTTTGCCAGTCACAGGCTCCCTTGAATTAACTGTTCTTCTCAACAGTCAATGTCCGTGGGTACTGGGGCATGGTGAAGCACCAGCCAAAGAAGCGGATAAAGCGGTAGTAGAGTCCCTTGTTGCCGGCGTGCTGTGTAGTCATCAGGTCGTAGAAGGCCAGGTCTATCTGGCTTCTGGCGATGGGGGCTCCGTTCATTTTGGCGTGCAGCATGGCGTCGTGGAACAGGGAAGGGAGGAGCATGTCCGGCGGGGTGGTTCCCCAGGTGACGCCGTCCCAGCCATAGCCGGGAGAGATGGTGAATGTGCCGCCCTCCGCTTTCAGACGGATGGCGGGGTCGTAAACGCTGGAGGCCGTCCAGTGGCCAAAGTCCGCCTTTTTCCTACCGCTGGTCCAGCTGATGGCGTTTTTAGTGATGTAGAAGGGTTTGTCTTCGTAGAGGGTTCCTTCATACCATCCGGCCACGGCTTCCGGGGCCTTGACAGGAGCGGAGCAGGATTCCAGCGCCACGGCCACGCACGTTACTGTTAATAACAGGTAAATATCATGTGAATAAAAAGGAGAGGACATAGGAGGGCAGGGAGTGTTGCGAACGATTGTTTTTATTGGATTTCCAGCACGATGATTTCCGGAGGGCAGCAGAAGCGGAGAGGAAGAACGCTGCATCCCAGCCCGCGGGTGATGAGGAAGGGAGTGCCGTTCAACTGGGACCAGGGATAGGAGAATTTGGCTTTCTCCCGGGAGATGTTCGCCAGAGGCTTGCCGCCGGGCAGGCAGATCTGTCCGCCGTGGGTATGGGCGCTGATGACGGCGTCCGCCGTGCCGGGAGCCAGCAGGGGAAAGATGTCCGGCACGTGGGAGAGCAGGATGTGGGGAATGTCCGGGGAAAAACGCAGCGGCAGTTCCTCCTGCCTGATTCTCAGGTGGTAGTCGTCCCGAACGGAGGAAAGCTGCAAATCTCTGCCTCCGGGGAGGTGCAGCAGCAGGGAATCGTTCCACATGGGCAGGATGCCCAGCTCGGAAAACATGTTCCGCCACAGGTCCCAGCCGTAGTACTGGTCATGGTTGCCCTGTACGGCGAAGATGCCCAGGGGGGCCTTTAGCATCTTGAAGTATTCCCGGGCCGTTTCCGGACTCATGCTGCTCTCCCGGGTGTGGCCGTTGGCGTAGTCCCCCAGCAGGAAGATCATGTCCGGCTGGGCCTCCATGATTTTTTCCATGTACCGGCGCGCCTGGTCGTCGCCGTTCGGGCGCAGGTGGAAGTCTCCGGCGATCACGATCCGGAGCGGGGAGCCGCCTTTTTCCTTCCACTGCGGCACTTCCAGCGCGGTCGTGACGGTTTCCACGCGCCTGGGTTCCACCTGCCACGCCCACATGAATAAGGAAAAGCCGATCATCAGTATTGAGACAGAGATGATTGCAAGTTTGTTGAGAAGGGGATGACGCGGGAGTGACTTCATGCGGGGCGGGCTCCGGACTGATGATGAAGCATTTCGCCCGGTTTTCAATCATTCGTGTTTGCCAATCGGGATTTTGCTGGTATGATCCGTCCCGCTCAAGGTGGGGCTGTCCGATGACTGCAGGCCCATCTTCATATTAACATCCTAATACCATGCAGTTTACACACGAAATCGAACAAATGTGTTGCGTCAAGAAAGGCTGCAACCATGGTCCGGCCCCCATCCCGCAGGAAGGCAACTGGACGCAATCCAAGGAGATCACGGATATTTCCGGTCTGACCCACGGCGTGGGCTGGTGCGCTCCCCAGCAGGGCACCTGCAAGCTGACGCTGAACGTCAAGAACGGCATCGTTGAGGAAGCCCTTGTAGAAACCAGCGGCTGCTCCGGCATGACCCACTCCGCCGCCATGGCCGCGGAAATCCTGCCCGGCAAGACCGTGCTGGAAGCGATGAACACGGACCTCGTGTGCGACGCCATCAACACCGCCATGCGCGAACTGTTCCTGCAGATCGTTTACGGCCGCACTCAGAGCGCTTTCTCCGAAGGCGGCCTGCCCATCGGCGCCGGTCTTGAAGACCTCGGCAAGGGCCTCCGCTCCCAGATCGGCACCCTGTACGGCACCCGCGCCAAGGGCCCCCGCTATCTGGAAATGGCCGAAGGCTACATCACCAAGCTGGCTCTGGACGAAGACGGCGAAATCATCGGCTATGAGTTTGTGCGCATGGGCCCGATGATGGAAATGATCAAGAAGGGCGTGGACGCCAACGAAGCCGTCGCCAAGTGCACGGGCAACTACGGTCGTTTCGACGAGGCCGCCAAGTACATCGATCCTCGTCACGAATGAGATTGAATTAAAAAGAGTATATCAACTTCAAGCACTATTACCATCATGCCTCTTTTCGAATCCTACGACCGCCGCATCAAGCAGATCAATGAAGCCCTGGCCAAATACGGCATCGGCTCCATTGAAGAAGCGGAACAACTCTGCCTTTCCAAGGGCATCAACGTTCGCGAAATCGTGAACGGCATCCAGCCCATCGCGTTTGAAAACGCCGGCTGGGCCTATGTGGTGGGCGCCGCCATCGCCATCAAGAAGGGCTGCACGAAGGCTGCGGACGCCGCTGAAGCCATTGGTGAAGGCCTCCAGTCCTTCTGCATTCCCGGTTCCGTTGCGGACGACCGCAAGGTGGGCCTGGGCCACGGCAACCTGGCCGCCATGCTCCTGCGCGATGAAACGGAATGCTTCTGCTTCCTGGCCGGCCATGAATCCTTTGCCGCCGCTGAAGGCGCCATCGGCATTGCCAAATCCGCCAACCGCGTCCGCAAGCAGGACCTGCGCGTCTGCCTGAACGGCCTCGGCAAGGATGCCGCGTACATCATCTCCCGCATCAACGGCTTCACGTACGTGCAGACCAAGTTCGACTATGCCACGGGCAAGCTGAACATCGTCCAGGAGAAGGCTTTCTCCAAGGGCCCGAAGGCCGCTGTGCGCGTGTACGGCTGCGACGACGTGCGCGAAGGCGTGGCCGTCATGTGGAATGAAGGCGTGGACGTCTCCATCACCGGGAACTCCACCAACCCCACCCGCTTCCAGCACCCGGTAGCCGGCACCTACAAGAAGGAATGCAACGAGAAGGGCAAGAAGTACTTCTCCGTGGCTTCCGGCGGCGGTACGGGCCGCACCCTGCACCCGGACAACATGGCTGCCGGTCCCGCCTCCTACGGCATGACCGATACCATGGGCCGCATGCACTCGGACGCCCAGTTCGCCGGCTCCTCCTCCGTGCCCGCCCACGTGGAAATGATGGGCCTTATCGGCATGGGCAACAACCCGATGGTCGGCGCTTCCGTAGCGGTGGCCGTGGCTGTTGAAGAAGCCGCCAGGCAGAACGCCTGAGAACGCTGTTAAAATTCACAGAGCCGCTTTCCCGATGAATGGGGAAGCGGCTCTTTTTTATGGTTGAAAGGAAAAGGCGAAAAGCAAAACCGGAACTGTTCCGGAAGCTTCCGCTTTTGTTCATATCAGCTCCCGATGCGGAACCTTCCGTCCCGGTCCGTGCGGGGAGGCAGGCCGCGAGAAGGCGCGGATCTTCTGGAAACAACCGTCGGTCTGGCCGCGGCTGGCGTGACAACGCGGATTTCCGTGCGGCCGGAAGCTGCGGGAGCGGCAGATTTCCCGGGTTCCGCACCGTGAACGGGGGCGGGAGCAGGAACGGCGCCGACAATCAGTTTTTGCTGTTCATGGGCCTTGTAGGCGCGTTGCAGGGTAAAGTCCCTCCGTTCTCCGGGTTTCAGGGAATAATCCGCCTTCTTGCTCTCCCCGGCCTTTTGGGCCAGAGGCTCCACACGCTGCTGCAACTGCGCGGCGGCGTCCAGCTTCCCGGCCACCCACTCCGGATTCCATTCCGGAGTTGAACTTTTCAGGGACTGAAGCAGCTCCGCGGCTTTTTTGCCGCTTTCCAGGGCAGCCTTGTAATCGCCTTCCTTCTCCAGGCGCGCGGCGCGCGTCAGGGAAAGGTTGGCTTCGTAAAATGTGTCTCCGGGACCGCCCAGGGCCGTTGTTGCCGCCAGGAGCATGCAGAGCAGGGAGCAGGGTAGAAGATGCCTTTTCATGATTGTTGGCACTATAACATGCACGGCTGTTTTGGAAAGGCCTTTCTTCCGGCATGTCCGCATGGAGCAGGGGAGGGACGCTACATAGAGGTTCCGGAAAGGAAGCGGGCGACCTTCTTCTTTTTTTACGAAGGAAGTCCATCAAATTTGCGGCTAAGCATTTGAAAAACCTCCTGCGAGGTACGGTCAGGCTTCCTGATCCAATCGTATCCATGGCATCAAAGTGTTTTGAGGTGCCGATGTGCATGAATTTTTTCACACAGTAATTCCCAGCGATCAATTTTTTACTATTGATCTCGTTTTGAATGATATAGTGCTCTCTAATAGCGTGCCCGCAAATGCATGTACCTTCTTCCTCCTGCAAAAATGTTTCCACGTGTTCCCCCAATTCCCGCAACGCGGACGGAAACCGCTTGGATTCGGACTTAGCTACCAGCTCTGAGCAGAATTGATCCATAGATGAATTATTCATGATTTTATTTTCTATTCATGAGACGTGCGTGAAATGCACCCTCACTATTCAGGGAAATTTTCAAAATGTATTTCCCTTCCATATATTTCCCTCCCGTCTCTTTCAGCAGGTGTGGGTTTCTTCCTTATTCCAAGGGCATATCTTCCATTTCCGTATCCGGCACAACTTGACGGAAAGGCCGGAGTGCCGTATGCTGGTTGAGACCTGTATATGACCCGGAACGAGCCATCATCCCTCCCAGCGCCGCAGATGGAGGAAGATCCCAGATACCTGACGGAACAGATTGTGACGTATCTGGGCAACAAGCGTTCCCTGCTGCACTTCCTGGGGATGGGGCTGGAACAGGTGAAAAGCCGCCTGGGGAAGGACAGGCTGAAGGCCGGGGACCTGTTTTCCGGCAGCGGCATTGTAGCCCGTTTCCTGAAAAAGCATTCGGAAGAGTTGATTGTCAATGATCTGGAAGAGTATAGCCGCATCGTCAACACCTGCTACCTGAGCAATCCGGAGGAAGTGGAGAATCTGGAGCTGGAGAGGCATTACCGGCGTCTGCTGCGGTATATGGAGACGCATGAGTCCCCGGGGTTCATCACGGAGTTGTACGCGCCCAAAAATCCGGACAGCATCACGCCGGAAGACCGCGTTTTTTATACGCGCCGCAACGCCGTGTACCTGGATACGGCCCGGCAGACCATCGATTTGCTTCCGGAAGAGGTAAGGCCCTATTTCATCGCCCCCCTTCTGGCGGAGGCTTCCGTGCATACGAACACATCCGGCGTGTTCAAGGGATTTTACAAGGACAGGCACGGCGTCGGCAAGTTCGGCGGAACGGCCGGCAACGCTCTTTCCCGCATCCTGGGGGATATTTTACTGCCGTTCCCCGTGTTTTCCCGGTTTAACTGCCGGTTTTCCATCCACTGCCGTGACGCCAATGAACTGGCCGCGGAATTGCCGGAGATGGATGTGGTGTACCTGGACCCTCCCTACAATCAGCATCCGTACGGTTCCAACTATTTCATGCTGAACCTGCTGTCCTCCTATGAGAAGCCGGCGGAAACCAGCCGTGTTTCCGGCATTCCCGCGGATTGGAAACGCTCCACGTACAACAGCCGGCAGCATGCCCCAGCGGCCCTGTTCCGGCTGCTGGAGGACTGCCCGGCCAAGTTCATTCTCCTTTCGTACAGTTCGGAGGGCTTCATCAGTTATGAGGAAATGACGAATTTCCTTGGCCGTCTGGGACATATCGTCACGCTGGAAACGCCATACGCCACATTCCGCGGCAGCCGGAATTTGAGGAACCGCCCGCAGAACGTGACAGAGTTCCTGTTCCTGGTGGAACGGTTTTAACGGGCAGGGGAGGTAACACCATGAAAGCCCATCTGGAACGCTTCATCCGTTTTCTGGCCGCAGAGAAAGGCTTGAGCGCCGCCTACCAGCTTTCCGTGAGGCAGACGCTGGAGGAATTCGCCCGGTTTCTGGGTACGGAAGACGCTGATCTTTCCCGTGTGGACATCGGCACGCTTACGGAGTTCCTCCGGCATTTGCAGGCCCGCGGCATGGCCCGCAGCTCCATGCGGGTGGAAATGGTGCATTTGCGCATCTTTTTCCGCTGGCTGGCCGGGATGGGGATGCTGGAAAAAGACCCCTCCGCCTTTCTGGAAATGCCCCGGCAGGGGCTGTCGCTCCCCCATGTGCTGGATCAGCAAACCGTTTCAACACTGCTTGAAAGTGTTGACGTTCAGGATATTCCTCTCGGCTGTAGAGACAGGGCCCTGCTGGAGATGATTTACGCCTGCGGCATGCGCGTAAGTGAGGTAATCAGTTGCAAATTAGAGAGTTTGGATATGAATGATGCCTTTGTCCGCGTGCTGGGGAAGGGAGAGAAAACGCGGCTGGTGCCTGTGGGTAGGTCCGCCTTGGAGGCGTTGAGGACGTATCTGGAGAAAGGGAGGCCCAGGCTGGTCAAGCCGGGGACGAAAAGCCATATTTTCCTGACGGTGCGCGGACGGCCGCTGACCAGGGAACGGGTACGCCAGATTCTCCGGGAACGCGCCAGGGCCGCGGGAATAGAACAGCATGTCTTCCCGCATATCCTCCGGCATTCCTTCGCCACGCATCTGCTGGAGAACGGCGCCGACCTCCGCATCATTCAGGAAATGCTGGGGCATGCCGATATTTCCACCACCCAGATTTATACGCATCTGGAACAGCAGCGGCTGAATGCCATTCATCACCGCTTCCATCCCAGGGGATAATAAAGCTATTCTCATCCATGTGCCTTCTGCGGGCATATATCTTTTAAAGTCAAAGTCCAGTGCGTTTATTTCACTAGTTCCATATTTTGCATTACATATATTATGCGAAGTATTAAATCAGGGTGAATCTCCGCCCGTTTTTCCTTCTTCTTCGAGTTTTTACACTCCCCCGTCAGCCAGAAGGGGTTTGCGGCAACTGGACAAATATTGGACTGAGCGTTTGCGAAGAGTTATAGAATGAATAAAGAGTACGGCTTTTAGCCGAGTATTGATTCAGAAGCCTGCAACGCTCCAGATTGCTTTTTCACTTTCCTCCCCATTTCCCGATAGCTGCTCTCTTCCGGCAATAAGAGCATTGCTGGGATTTTCATACGTCGCTTCCTGCTGTCCGTCCACGCGTCTGTACGAAGGCCGGGAAACCGCTTTGCAGTTGGACGGAAAGCGGAAGGCTTGAAGCCTGAAAGAGGCACGAACCAAACCTCCGTTCTCCAGGGGGACTGCTTCCTGTCAAAAACATGGGAACATTCCATGCACCCTGTATTTTCCAGTGGGCTTCACTTCTGGGAACCAGAGCCTCCCGTCCTGATTAAATTTCTCCATTCAAAGGGGTTTTCAGTATTGCCAACCTTTCTTCCATCCCCATCCGTCGCTGAAAACCCCGTCTAGCCGTCCTCTCCTGCTTTGAAGTATTCTCCATAAAAATAAAAAGTCTTTCACTGACTAACCTATTATAACGCGGCAGAAACGGGAAAATTCCTTTTCCCTCCTTAAAAGTTCATCCGGATACCCCTTCCCCTCGCTTCTCTCTTGCCAGACCGTCATTCATCCGTCATAATAAAAAAAGCATGAATACTTTCGTCTCTCTTTGCGTGATCGGAGGCCTCAGCCTGGGCTCCCTCTGTTATGCGCAGCACATGGATAACGATGCCAAGAAGAAGGTGATCAAGGATTTGGATAACCTGCTCGCCCTGAACAGGTCTGCGGAAACCAAGGTGATCAATGCCGCCATCAGCAAGCTGAATTCCGCCGGCAGGGATCCCAGCGCCGCGTACGACCTGCTGATCCAGTCCAAAAAGTTCCTGATGGAAGCGGAAAAGGAGAAGGACAAGAGCCAGGGCAAGAGCGCCAAGATTGCCTCCAATTCCCTGAAGGACTGGATGGACCGCGAGGCCAAGAAATACCAGGACAAGAATGCCCGTAAGGGATTGATGCTTCAATACCAGTGGGGCGTGCTCGTCCTCAAGGCCCGCCTCAAGGAAAACCTGATGAACGCCACGTCAAGCTCCACCGGCGGAACGGAGGAGGAGACTCTGGACGTTACGGAGTTTCAGAAGCCGGCCATGGATTTGCTGAACGCCTACCTAGCCGCTTGCTCCGACCCTGATTTTGTCGATCCCTCTTCCACTTCTTCCAAAAATAACAATGGAGGTGGAGCCGGGAAAGCCGGCGCCCGCATTGCGGAACAATCCGTTTTGAATACGGAGGTCGGGGAGGCCCTGGGCATCGGCAGCATGTCTTCCAAGGCCTTTCCGGATTCCATGAAAAACCGGGACGAGATTTTCGACAAGCTTTTCTTCACGGGATACCGGAAGACACGCAATCTTCCGGCCCTCCGGCAGGCATGGGGCAAGAGAATTTCCATGGAAGTGGCTCTCGGCAAGGTAAGCCATGCCATTTCCACCGGCAAGAAGTCCGGCATGCAGGGACGCATTGCCAATGCGTCCGAAGACGAGTTTGACGAACAGGATTCCTCCGTCCTGGACCGCCTGCGCTGGCGCTGCGAACTGGATTGCTTTGACCTGGGCGACCAGGCGAACGCCACGCGGAACATGATGACGCTGATCCGGACGACGGTAGACCCGGTGCGCCGGGAACAAGGTATCCGCACCCTCCGGGACAAGCTGGTCCAGAGCATGAAGAGCATGATCGCTTCCTCGGAAGATGAAACCATGGCGGACGGTTCTTCCTCCTCCTCTTCAGCCTCCCCTCGTCCCGCGGTGCGGCCTCCCAGAAGGAAGACGCCGCCCACCACGATCACGACCAGCCGTGAAATGGACGATCCCGGAGCCATCGGCACGGATGTGCCGAAGCCGCCCAAGCCGGACCCCACCCGGAGCGACGATTTTTTTGAAGACGCATAACGCTTTTCAGTAAAGGCTGTTGCCTGCACGGCGGCTCCGGAGTTGATGGAATGCACAGAGCATCCTTGACGTCCGGAGCCGCTGTTTTATACAGTAGGGCCATGTATCAGCCATTTCAATTTTTCATGCCCGCGCAAATTTTCTTTGGCGCGGGTTCTTTGGACAATCTTGGTTCCGCTCCCCTGCCCGGCGCCAAGGCCCTGATTGTCATCGGCGGCACGTCCGTCAGGCGGCTCGGGTATCTGGACCGGGTGCAGGCTTTGTTGAAGAACCAGGGAGTGGAGAGCGTCGTTTTCGACAAGGTGCAGCCCAACCCCGTGGTGGAGCACGTGATGGAGGCCGCCGCGCTTGCCAGGGAGACAGGCTGTGATTTCGTCGTCGGCCTGGGCGGAGGCAGCAGCATGGATTCCGCCAAGAGCATCGCCGTGATGGCTGCCAATCCGGGAACCTACTGGGATTACATCCAGGGCGGTTCCGGCAAGGGGCTTCCCATTCCCAACAAGCCCCTTCCCATCGTTTGCATTACCACCACGGCAGGGACCGGAACGGAAGCGGATCCGTGGACCGTCATCACGAAGGAGGATACGCAGGAGAAGATCGGCTTCGGCTTCAAGGGCACCTTCCCCACCATGTCCATCGTGGATCCGGAGCTGATGCTTTCCGTACCGCCCAAATTGACGGCCTACCAGGGCTTTGACGCCCTGTTCCACGCCGTGGAGGGGTACATGGCCACGATTGCCTCTCCCATGGGGGACATGTTCGCGCTACAGGCCATTGAATACATCGCCAAATACCTTCCCCGCGCCGTGAGCAACGGGGACGATCTGGAAGCGCGCGCCTACGTCGCCCTGGCCAATACCTATTCCGGCTTTGTGGAGACCATTTCCTGCTGTACGTCGGAACACTCCATTGAACACGCCCTCAGCGCGTTCCATCCCGCTCTCCCGCACGGCGCGGGCCTGATCATGATTTCCTGGGCCTATCATGAAGCCTATGCCACCGCCTGCCCGGAACGTTACGCCAGGGTAGCCGCCGCCATGGGGCAGGAAGCTTCCGTGGACGGCTTCCTGAACGGCCTGAACAAGCTGAAGGAGGCCTGCGGCGTGGACAAACTGAAGATGTCCGAGTTCGGCATTACCCCGGATTTGTTTGACGAATACGCCAGAACGGCCTTTTCCACCATGGGCAACCTGTTTGAGCTGGACCGCTGCAAGTTCACTCCGGCGGACGTCGTCAGCATCCTGGAAAAGTCCTATTCCTAGGAGCGGGTACCGCCAACAGGATAAACGCGGACAGGCTGTGTGCACACCAGGCAGCCTGTCCAGCCAACAGGAGATTTTGCCCAGGAACGTTTCAATGCGTTCTGAGGTGTCTACGATTTCAATGATGACGGGCACCTTCTCGACAATTTCCCAGAATGTGGGGCTCATCAGGCGCGTATGCCGCCCGGCCCCCATCAGTCCCTTGTACACGGTGCAGCCCTCCATGCCGTAGCGGCGGGTGGCGTAGGCTACGGCCTCGTGGACGGGTACGTGTCTGACGGTGTCGGTGCTGCTGACGTAGATGCGCAGCATGAGGTTTTCTTCCGGAGTGTTCATGATTGTCTCTTATCTGGCGGCCAGGTATCCCAGGCCAATGGCAATGAGCCCTCCGGCAAAGCTGAGGAGGGTGTAAAGAAAGAAGGCGGGAAAGTTCCCCTCCTTCAACAGGAGGAAGGATTCATTCATCAGCGTGGAAAAGGTGGTGAAGCCGCCGCACAGGCCTACGGTAAGAAAAAGCCGCGTTTCCGTATGCAGCAGCAGACCCCGGCTGAACAGCCCGTAGAGAACGCCAAGGACCAGGCATCCCAGCAAGTTGACCGCCGTCGTTCCCCATGGAAAGGAACTCATGGAGTTGATTTGGACAAAACGAGTCAGCAGGAAGCGCAGCACGCCGCCCGCAAAGCTTCCCAGCCCGACCATCAGCAGCATTTTCATCATAGCGGCTTTTCTCCGGTTGAACGGGAATAAGACTCCGGGCGAGATTCCAGGGATGCCGTTGCCGGATGCTGCCGGGAAAGGCGGCAGAAGGCGGAGGAAATTGGTGTAAAGGCGTTCATGTTCGTATGGGGATGTCCTTCACCGAATACAAAGCTTCTGCATCCGGTGTGATACAGAAGCCATCAGCCTGCCGTGCAGGCGGTTTAGGGTGCGTTCCCAGGGAAGAGCCTCATTTCCTTTAAGCGCGTACAGGTAAAATAACCCGTTTTTTCCATATCTCCAGCCTTTTATTCTTGATCCCGGCGTTTGAATACGTATTTCCTTTTTTCCATGTCCCAGCCCCTCCTTGTCACCGGAACCATTGGAATAGACACCATCCTCACTCCCCGCAACCGGGCGGAGGGAGTTCTGGGCGGCTCGGTGTCCTTTGCGGCGGTGGCCGCCCTGCTTTTTGCGGACCGGGTGGACGCCGTCAGCATCATCGGAGAGGATTTCCCCTCCCATTATGAAGAAGCCCTTGTGGCCAAGGGGCTGTGCATGGACGGCGTGGAACGCAAGAAGGGTCCTTCCTTTTCCTGGACCGGGGAATATTTTGACAACATGAACAAGCGCAGGACCGTCTGCGCCAATGATGCCGTGATGCTGGAATGGAACGTGCACGTTCCGGAGTCCTTGCGTAACCATCCCGTCCTGGTGTGCTGCTGCATGGTTCCGGCCCAGCAGCTCAAGTGCATGGAACAGTGCCCGGACGCGGCACTGGTGCTTTCCGATTCCATGGACAAGTGGCTGCGCCGCCAGCCGGAATTGCTGGACGCCGTGATCAGCCGTTCCCATATCACCATGATGAACGAGGACGAGGCGAAGGAGTACGCCCAGGCGTCCACCGTGCTGGAAGCCGGGGAATTCCTGCTTTCCAAGGGCGCAGCATATGCCGTGGTGAAACAGGGGGAATACGGCGCCACGCTTCTGGGGCGGGATTCCGCAGGCAATCTGCAAATTTTCCGCTGTCCCGCCTATCCCCTGAAAACATTGGTGGACCCCACCGGGGCGGGAGATACGTTCCTGGGGGCGCTGGCCGGCTACCTGGCCACCCTGCCCCCCGGCCTTCCATCCTTTGAGGAAGTGAAGAGGGGGATTGTGTACGGCACGGTGGCGGCCTCCTTCACCTGCGAGTCCTTTTCCGCGGACGCCCTCCTTTCCATGACGGAGGAAACCTTCCGCCGGCGCCTTGAAGAGTATGCGGAGATGTGCCGTCTGCCCGGCGTGTCTTGCTGATGCGGCAGACCTGGGAATGAGGGGCTCCTTCCCCTCATGATTCGTCAAATTGCCGGGGTTTGGTTCCGGTCTCCGTAGTGAAGCCAGTTCTGGCTTTTCTGCTTTCCCTGTTGCACGCGCGTAGCAGCCTTTTTCATAAGGGCCGGGAGGCCCTTATTTCCAAGAGAGACCAGGAGAAAAGCGGCCAAGCGGGATGCAGGACATGGAAAACCCCGGCGTGAGGAGCACGGGCCGGGGTTCCATAAAGACAGGGGCCGGTATCAGCCGGTTCAGATGTCCTGGAGGCCGAATTTGAGTTCGGCTTCCGATACCACCTGGCCGTTCACCAGGCAGCGGCCGAGGGCCTGGCCGATGTTGCCGCGCATCTTGGTCAGCTCCGCCTCAATGATGAGCGTATCGCCGGGAACTACGGGACGGCGGAATTTGATCTTGTCCGCGCTCATGAAGTAGCCGAGCTTGGTGGCGTTGCCGGGCTGGCGCAGCATGACGATGGAGGCGACCTGGGCCATGGCTTCCAGCTGCAGGACGCCCGGCATGACCGGATGGCCCGGGAAGTGGCCCTGGAAGAAGAGTTCGTTCATCGTCAGGTTCTTCAGGCCGCGGCACTTGGTTTCCCCTTCAAAGCCGATGATGCGGTCCACCATCAGGAAGGGATAGCGGTGCGGCAGGAGGCTCATCACTTCATTGATGTCCAGCACGGCGTCTCCGTACGGCACGTTGACGGGATTGGGCGCCATCTGCTGGTTGCGGCGGTGTTCCTTCTTCAGCTTGGCGGTCAGCTCGGTGTTCGGGCCGTGGCCCGGCTTGATGGCGATCACGTGGCCCAGGATGGGCTTGCCGCACAGGCTGAGGTCGCCGATGAGGTCCATGGCCTTGTGGCGGGCGAATTCATTGATGAAGCGCATGGGCTCCTTGCTCATGAGCTCCTCCCCGCGGATGACCACGGCGTTTTCCAGGCTGCCGCCCTTGATGAGGCCCTTTTCCAGCAGGGGCTTGATGTCCTCGTAGAACGTGAAGGTGCGGGCCGGGGCCAGTTCCTTTTCATACGTTTCCGGCGTGATGACCGCGTCAAAGTACTGGGTGATGCGGTTTTCCGGTCCCACGCAGGTGACGGAGACGCGGAATTGCTTGGAGGGAAGAATGGTCAGGATGGAACCGCCCTTGGTTTCAATGGTGACGGCCTCGCGCACTTCCAGATAGCGCCGCGGCACTTCCTGTTCCACAATGCCGGCGCTCTTGATCAGTTCCACGTAGGGAGCGGAGGAACCGTCCCCGATGGGCGGTTCGTTGGCGTCCATTTCAATGACGGCGTTGTCAATGCCCATGCCCGTGAGGGCGGAAAGAATGTGTTCCACGGTGTGTACCTTGACGGAGCCTTCCGCCAGGCTGGTGGCGCGCTCCACGGTCTGCACCTTCTCCACGTCCGCGTTGATGAAGGGCTGGTCCGGAATATCCACCCGGCGGAATTTAATGCCGAAGTCGGCGGGGGCCGGCTTCAGGGTCAGGGTAACGGGCTGTCCCGTATGCAAAGAGGTACCGGCCAGAGAGGCCGGAGAGCCGACAGTTCTTTGGTTTCCACATGCCATGCGGGGAATGCTAGTGAATGAGCTCCCGTTTGGAAAGCACGAAATCACGGATTTTCCTGTAAATTCAGGGAAAGGAGGGCATTCCGGCGTGTCATCCGGAGAGGGAGCGGAGAAAGGGCGCTTGAAAAAACGCCTTTCTCCCGTTAGTCATGTTGCATGCACATCACAGCAGGTCCCGGCATTTCCCGCGCATTCATCCTCGGCGCCGGGCTGGGCACCCGCCTGCGGCCCCTTACCCACGTGCTGCCCAAGCCGCTGATTCCCTTTTTCCATGAGCCTCTCGTGCTGCATTCCATGCGCCGCTGCTACGACTGCGGCATCCGGGAGTTCATCATCAATACCCACCATCTGGCGGAAGCCTGGGACCAGGCGTTCCCGGAACGCTCCTGGAACGGCTGCCCCGTCCATTTCAGCCATGAACCCGTGCTGCTGGATTCCGGAGGCGGGGTGAAGAAGATCGAGCCCCTGGCCTCCGCGGAAGAACCCCTGCTGGTGATCAACGGGGACATGGCAGCCACCTTCGACCTGCGCCGGGTGATGGAGGACCATGTCAGGCACCGCCCCGCCGTGACGCTGGCCCTGCGGACCTCCGGGGACAAGAGGAACGTTGGTTTTGATTTTTCCTCCGGCCAGGTGACGGACATGCGGCACGCCCTGGGGCGCGATCCGGGCGCCTGCCAGTTTACCGGAGCCTATTGCATGGAGCCGGAGGTGTTCGGCCGCATCCCTCCCCGCGAGATCGTTTCCATCATCCCCGTGTTTCTGGATTACATCCGGCAGGGGCGCCTGCGCGGCGTGCTGGCGGACGATGGCCTGTGGATGGACATGGGCACGCCGGAGGCCTATATCCAGGCCCATCTGGACTTTCCCTCCCCTGCTCCGCGCATCCATCCCGGGGCGGAAGTGTCTTCCGGAGCCTCCGTGGACGCTGCCAGCGTAATCGGCCCCCGCGCCGTCGTGGAGGAAGGCTGCCGCCTCAGGGAGTGCGTCGTCTGGCCCGGCGCCCGCGTGCCCGCAGGCACCTGTGCGGAACGGAGGATTTTTCATCTATCCCTTTGACTGTCAATCATGCCTTTTCTGCGTTTTCTCCTTCTCCTTTTATTTTTCTGCGGCTCCGTCCAGGCGGAGCACCGCGTGTTCACCAGAAAAGACGGCTTCCTGTCCATGCGGGACAAGCTGAACGTCTATTTTTTCCAGTCTGACACGCACCGCCTTCTGGTGCGGGATGAGGGGAGCGTCCGGGCGCCCCGGTACGGCTCCCTGGACAAGGCCATGCGCAAGAGCCCCTGTTCGGCAGGCGTCAACGGCGGATTCTTCGGCGCGGATGCGGAGGGAACTCCCCTGGGCCTCGTCGTTCAGGACGGCAAGCGCCTCTCCCCGCTGGCCACGGGCTCCTTCGCCGTGTCCGGAGTAGTGTATGACAACGGAAAGAACGGCTTGTTCCTCATCCGCAGCTCCGCGCTGAAGCGCATGAAAAAACTGCCCGCCATGCAGGCGGCCATTCAGGGGGGGCCTTTCCTGGTGGAGAACGGCACAGCCGTCAAGGGGCTCAACGCCCGGAAATCCACCTACCGCACCTTCATCGCCACGGACGGAGGCAAGCGGTGGTGCATCGGCGTATCCTCCTCCGTCACCCTGAGGGAACTGGCGGAGTGGCTGGCGACCCCCGGCGCACTGGGGAATTTCCGGGTAAAGACGGCCCTGAACCTGGACGGAGGCTCATCCTCCGCCTTCTGGTGCCATGAGTCCGGCATTTCCTATCCCGCGTTCAAGCAGGTCAGGAATTATCTGGGCGTGGCGCCCGCTGCGCGCCGGTAAACGCCGTCCTTTACAGGTGCGCCATCGCGTTTTCCCGCGCCTGCCCTGCGCAGCAGCAAAGCCGCAAACAGCAGGAAGCAGGCCAGAACGGCCCAGTCACCCAGCAGGGCGTACAGGGTCATTTCCGTACAGCCCACGGGCAGCGTGGCGGTCATTACCCCCCTGGTGAACGGGGAACCGGAGGAATCCCTCAAATCCGCGATAACCGCGCCGTTGGGCGCCAGTGCCACGCTGACGCCGGTGTTGGCGGCCCGGACCATGGAGCGGCGCAGTTCAATGCACCGGAACGCCGCGTTGCGCCAATGCTGTTCATTGGCGCAGGAGCGGTTGAACCACCCGTCATTGGTGACGTTCACCATCAGCTGGGGTTCCTGCCGCGCGAAGCGGCGCACCCAGCTTCCCACTACGTCCTCAAAGCAAACCAGCGGAATGACTCCTACCGTGGCGGAGCTCCCCGGGCGCATGGGCACGGGCACGGGGCTGGAGGAGGCGCCCGGCGTGTAGTTCATCCCCATTGCCGTTCCGGCGGAGGCTTCAAAGGCCTTTTCCAGGAACGGGAAAGTTTCCCGCATGGGGATGTATTCGCCGAAGGGGACCAGCATGGCCTTGGCGTGCGGCCTGGCCGTGGAGTAGTCCCCTTCAAAGACGGTGAGGCAGTTGTAGGCCCGCGCCACGCGGCCTTCATCGGACAGGTAAATGTCATCCGTGCCCGTCAGCAGGATGAAATTGCATATCCCGTTCCGGAGGGCCTGGACGTAGTCCTCCTCCACGCTCAGGAAGTTGACGTTGTCCTGGTTCGGAAAGCGTTCCCCCGTGGAATCGCGGTAAAACGTGGAAATGGGGAAGGAACTCTCCGGCCAGATTACCCAGGCCGGCATGTCCAGGGAGGCTTCCGTCCCGTTTTTGGCGGCCTGTTCCAGGGCGCTGTTCTGGAGGTCCAGCATCCCCTGCTCCGTCGTGTCCAGCAGAGCCCGGTAAATGGCGCCCCGGTTGGCTGCGTCCCATTTCTCCTTCTGGCTCAGGTTAAGCTGCACGGTCATGACGGGAACGGTGAATTTGCCGTTCCCCGTGGCTGCGGCGGATTGCGGGGAGTAGCGCGCCGTCCAGAGCACGCCGGTGACGAACATGATTAAGAGAACCGCCACCAGCGTGAAAAAGTCCCACGGAACGGTGCGCCTGCCTTCATGGACCACCATGGTTCCGGCCCGGCGGCAGACGCGCCAGAGCCAGACGGAAAAGACGGCAGGGAGGAAGGCCAGGGCCGTTACCCCCGCATATTCCGCCCACTGGGCCAGCGGATTTCCGTAAAGGGCCACGCCCAGGTTGTTCCAGCCGAAGCCCGGTATGAGCCAGCCCCTCACCCATTCCAGGCACACCCACAGGGCCGCCCCCCCCAGCGCGGCGGAGGCGCTGGGCAGCATGTCCCCCACCGCCCAGGATTTCCACGCCGCCCTGCGTTCCTTCACCGTCTGCCGCGCCCCGGGCAGCGGCCGGGCGTCCGGACGGAAAAACACGCCCATGACCAGCGCCCAGATGCCGGGAAACAGGCCGCCGTAAAATATCATCAGGGGAATATAGCCCAGCGTGCTGACTTCATTGACCCACCAGAAGGAGATGCCGTAAAACACCACGCCGAACATCCAGCCGTACAGGGCATACGCCAGGATTCCCTTTTTTCCCTCCCGGCGGCGGCCGTACCACAGCGCCGTCAGCAACGGCAGAAAACCTATCCAGACACAGCCTCCCCAGTCCACGGGAATGAAGGCGCAGGCCATCAGAACGCCGGAAAACGCAGCCAGCAGCAGGCCCGCCCAGACGGGCAGGAGACGGGGAGTGGGAGGGGAAACGGGATTCATCGTAAAAAGCCTTTTATTCCAGGAACGGGAATGGCGGCATTGTTCCTCATGCTGACTCATTCCTGCAACAAAAAAGATTGCAAAATTTGCTCAAATGCGGAAATAGTGGGCGCAGTTCATACAACCCATATACATAATGGCAGACATCGACGAAAAAACACCTCTAAACGTCCCCGGCAAGTTTTACGTGGACAGCTCCTGCATTGATTGCGACCTTTGCCGCGAAACGGCTCCGGAAAACTTTGGACGGGATGACGACGAAGGCGTCTCCTACGTCAAGAAGCAGCCGGACAACGAAACCGAACAGGAAGCCTGCGTGGAAGCCATGGAAGGCTGCCCCGTGGAAGCTATCGGCGACGACGGCGAATAATATATTCTCCATATTATTTTTTAACCGCCCGGGGCTGTTGACATCCAACACTCCGGGCTTTTATTTTCCACTCATGGCTTCTCCCTGGTCTCCCTACATGCCGGACAGGGACCGTCCGGACCCCAACGCCTCCCCGCCCCGGTATGAATACCTTTCCCGTGACGAACAGGAGGTGAGGCAGGCGCTGGCGGACTGGTTCCAGGTACCTCCCTCCACCAGTGAAACACGGAATCTCCATACGGCGGAGTCCCTGCTGGGAGACATCCTGTCCAAGCTCCCCCTGGATGGAGAAGGCATGGACCCCGAGCTGCTCCGGGAAGGCTGGCTGAAAGCCGCGGGGCCATTCCTGGGCCAGCAATCCAACCTGCTTTCCATCGTCAAGGGAGTTGCCACCATCCAGGTGCTTCAGCCGGCCATGCGCTACCACCTCCAGCAGTGGCAGGGCGCCCTGCTGGGAAAATTGAAGGACCAGTTCGGCAAGGATGCCGTTCATTCCATCCGCATCCGGATAGGGTAATTCCGCGTGAAGCAAGGCTTTCTCTTGCTGCCAATCACCTGATTTTCACCGCACTAACAGGTATTGGAATACGTTTCAGGGATTTGCAATCCGCTGTCAACCGGTTTTTTCCCTCGCTTGATTCATGGTCAGGACCTTCCCGGGCACCGCCTCTTGTTTTTCCAGTGGGAAAATAGCGGGAAATAAAATGTTAGATATATTTATCATTCATTTATTGTCAGAATATTGTCCGTTTTTTATTGTTGCTGTTTCTTTAGCGGATTGCAAATTCTGTAGTTTCATGGCGAATAAAGCAGGAATTCGCGCCAGTGCGGAGCGGCCTTTCCGCTTTCCAACAGAAATTACATATAAATGAAAACGTCCTTTTTCCTGGCATTACCCGCAGCGGCAGTTCTATCGGCACACGGAGCGGAGGCGTGGAGTTCCCTTGACGGAATTATTCCGGAGCTGAAGATGGGGGAAACCTCCATCACCCGCATCGATTATTCCTCCGGAGGCGCCCTGATCACGAACGGAGGGCCTTCCGCAAGCGCCGTTCAATCCGTCCTTGGCTCTCTGGATGCGGGATGGTATTCCGGCAACAAGAATAACAATGACGGGACGCTTGCCTCCGTGACGGGAGATGGCGCCGCCAAGCTGGTTTCCGCCTCCGGCGCAGGAGGAGGATTTACGGCCGTCAAATTCAATGAATTGTCCGCCAATACCCTGTCCGGGTATGCAGCCCTGAGGATTTCCTTTGATACAGGAGGGCTTTCCAATACCAGCAGAACGGGACAGCCCCAGAATTTCAGCTTGTGGTACAGCCTGGGGGGAGAGGAAAATTCCGTTTTCCAGGCTGGTTCCACGATTTCCGGCCTGGCAGGCAACGTTAATAACCAATCCTATAGCTGGACGGTTTCCAACGATGAATACGGTTCCCTGTTCGACCAGGGGGCCACCTTTTATCTGGTGATGAATACCGATGTTCTTAACGCCAGCTATGCTTATCAGGAGCTTGCCGTGAAAAATTTCAGCGTGGAGGGCCTTCCGGTGCCGGAATCTTCCTCCTGCGCCGCGGCATTGTTCGGACTGGGAGGCCTGTGCCTGAGGAGAAAGCGTGGAATCCGGTAAAGGGAAACTGCCTCATTTTATGTTTGATGAAAGACAGTCCCGCATGTGAATGTAGTAGTAGTACCATGCGACTAAACCCTTCCCTCCTTTTGCTGGCATCAGGCCTGTTGCTTTGTTCCCATCCTTCCTATGGAGACTGGACTTCCCCGCATCCACTCCAGCAGGAAGAAGCCGCTCCGGCAGCCCTCATTCCCTTCCCGGCCCATGTTGACTGGAAGACGGGGACATGCCCCAAAAAGGCTCCCGTTTCCGTTAAAAAGAACGCGGCCCTGGCCAAGACGCTGGGCAAGGAAGGCTACGAGCTCCAGGTCCGCCCCAACGGCATCCTGATCAGGTCCGCCACGGATGCGGGCGTTTTCTATGCCCGCAGAACGCTGGACCAGCTGGGAGCCCGGGGGGATTATCCGTGCTGCGACATCAAGGACAGCCCGGCGTTCGCCATCCGCTGCTTCATGCACGACGTAGGCCGCAATTTCCGGTCCATTGAGACGCTCAAGGCGGACATTGACGAAATGGCCCGGCTGAAATTGAACGCCTTCCACTGGCACCTGACGGATTACCCGGCATGGCGCATCCAGTGCAGGAAGTACCCCGTACTGAATGACCCTTCCAAGAGGATCAAGGACCGGGACGTCAATGACACCTACACCTACGACCAGATCAGGGACCTGTTCCGCTACGCCAGGAAACGCCACATCCAGATCATCCCGGAAATCGACATGCCGGGGCACAGCACCTATTTCAAGAACTGCTTCGGCTTCCCGATGCACGATCCCAGGGGCATCAAGATTCTGGAGGAACTGCTGGAAGAGTTCTGCCGGGAAATCCCTGTGGAGATGTCCCCCTACCTCCACATCGGCGCGGATGAAATCCGCATCCCCAACGGGAAGCAGTTTGCGGACCGTATGGCGGCCAAGGTCAAATCTTTGGGCCGCCAGCCCATCCAGTGGGCGGGCAACAACGACCTGCCCGTCTCCGGAGACAGCTACGCCCAGTTGTGGAATGACGAAAATTCCGTAGGACTGCCGGACCCCGCCAAGCAGAAGAATCCCTATTTTGATTCCACGGCAGGCTACATCAATTCCTTTGACCCCGGCATCCTGGTGCGCCGGAATTTCTTCCGCCAGCCCTGCGGAACGGCCAGGAGCGACAACCATTCCCTGGGCGTCATCCAGTGCCTGTGGCCGGATACCCGGGTGGCAGACAAGAAGAACATCCCCATCCAGAGCCCCCAGTGGCCGGCCATGTTCGCCATGGCTGAACGCAGCTGGAAGGGGCTGCCGGAGGACGGCTCCCGCTTTGCCGGCAAACTGCCGGAGAAGGATACGGAAGCCTACAAGGCTTTCTCCCTGTTTGAGAAACGCATGGAAGCCCTGGCCGGGGACAAGCCCTTCCCCTATTGGCGGGATTCCTTCATGGAATGGACCGTCTTCGGCCCCGTTCCAAAGGACAGGGAGGAAGAAGTGAGAAACGGCCTTCTGGCGGGAAAAACCCCCGCAGGGCCGGAGCCCATCCAGGCCCGCGGCGGCAATCTGTACTTCCGCACCCGTGCGGGGGCGGAAGGCCTGTTCTCCAAAACGAAGCCGGGAAACACCGCCTGGGCGGAAACGACCCTTTATGCGCCCAAGGCCGGCACCATGTACGCCATGGTGGGGTTTGACGCTCCGGCCCGCTCCACGCGGCGCTGTTCCGGAGTCCCGGCAGCCGGGGAATGGTCCCAGTGCGGCACCAGAATATGGGTGAACGGAAAGGAAGTGAAAAATCCCCAGACCTACAAGCTGGCAGGACAGCGGCGTTATGAAAAGCACACCTGGAATTCCCCCGCCAATGAAATACCCTTTGACAATGAGGAATTCTGGTGGGCGCGTCCCCCCGTTCCCTTCCGGGTGAAGGCCGGAGAAAACAAAATCCTGATTGAACAGCCGTATACGGGCAGCTTCCAGTCCTGGGGCATCAGCTTTATTCCGGTGAAAAAATCGGGAGAACGCTGGATTGCCGATCCAGGCTATTCCGTCAAGACCGGGCCTGCAAAGTAAGATTCCATTTTTTGCTGAAATGAAAGAAAAACGCCTGCTTCCCCTGCTGGCCGTCCTTCTGGCAATTCCTTTCACCGCAGCCGCCCAGCGGCCCAACGTCATCCTGATCCTGATGGACGACATGGGCTGGGGGGATCTGCCCTCCTACCAGGACCAGCGCATGAAGGAGGGATTGCCCGCCATGGACAATCCCGGACTGAGAACACTGGCCAGCGAAGGAATGACGCTGACGCGCCATTATTCCTCCGCCCCGCTTTGCGCCCCGGCCCGCAGCTCCCTGTTCACGGGGGTGCACCAGGGCCATGCCAAGGTGATCCGGGACAGGTCCTTTGACCTGCCCATCGAACAGGCCCCAACGCTCGGCACCGTCATGCAGTCCGCCGGGTACAGGACGGCCCTCATCGGCAAATGGGGGATAGGCGGAGGAACGGAACACGCGGGCACTCCGCAGGAATCCACGGCCTACCCCACCAAACGCGGCTTTGACTACTACTTCGGCTACCTGGACCACGTCAGCGGCCACCACCATTATCCCAAGGAAGACCCCAATCCCATTTCCCCCACCAAGAGAAGCGGCATCTGGGACGGGGACAAGTGCGTCACGGCGGATTGCGACAAGGCGTACTCCGTGGACCTGCTGACGGCCCGCGCCAAAAAATGGATTATAGATACGCACCGCCAGAATCCCCGCCAGCCCTTCTTCCTGGCGCTGACCCACATAGCCCCCCACTCCCAGCTCCAGATCCCCACCGGCCCCTATCCGGAAGGCCGCGGCGTAAAGGGCGGCGTGCAATGGCTGGGGAAGCCCCACAAGCTGGTGAATACCGCGGAGGGCAAGATCAACTCCTACATCTATCCGCGCTATGCGGACAAGAAATGGCCCATGGCGCAGAAGAAGTACGCCACCATGATCGCGCGGCTGAGCGATTCCTTTGAAGACCTCATCCAGACCCTGAAAGACCTGAACATTGACAGGAACACCGTCATCATCATGACGTCGGACAACGGCCCGCATGACGAAGGCGGCCAGAATCCGCAGTTTTTCCGCAATTACGGCCCCTTTGACGGCATCAAGCAGGACGCATGGGAAGGCGGCTTCCGCGTGCCGACCATTGTCCGCTGGCCCGGCCGCGTTCCGGCCGGTTCCGTCAGCGACCATCCATCCCAGTTCCACGACTGGATGGCGACGCTGGCCGCCATCGGCGGCGTCAGGGATCCCTTCCGGAGTGACGGCGTTTCCCTGCTCCCCACCCTGCTGAACGACGGAACCCAGCCGGACAGCCGCCTGTACATGGAATACAGCGCCAAGATGTCCCGGAACAAGACGACGACGCCCGGCTACCAGGATTTTCTCCCGTCCAGGAGGAACGCCGTCCGGGGCGACCAGCAGATGGTCTACCTCGGCAAATACAAGGGAGTGCGTACCAACATCCAGTCCCATGCGGATCCGTTTGAAATTTACGATACCGCGAAGGACCCGGCGGAACGCCATGACCTAAAGGACACGCCGGAAGGGAAAAAGATGCAACCCATCATGCACGACAAGGTGCTGAGAATGAGGCGCGTTTACGATTATACCCACCCGGTGCGCGGCACCTTTGCCCAGCGGCCCTATGATGCAGAACCTGTTCCGGCCCTCCGGAAAGAGGAAATGCCCGGCACCCTGGTTCCCCTGACGGCGCAGTCCTCCCAGGGCGTCCGCCGGAAGGACGGCAGCATGAAAAGAGAGCTCTATCTGAACGTTCCGGAAACCGGGAAATACGTCTTCTTCATGAAAACCCCGGCGAAAAAGGGAGCTAAAGCGTTCGTCAGGCTACACGACGCGCATCTGCTGGATGCGGAATACGGCTACAAGCCCGGCGCGGAGGTATCCTCCTCCATGGGGGAAGGAACGACGGAAGGAGATGCAGGAAAAACTGGGCTGAAGCCCATCCCGCTGGAAAAGGGCTGGCATCCCCTGTTGGTTGAAACGGAAGGCTTCCCCGGGCTTCCCGACCTTTTCTGGCAGAGGGAAGGCGGCAGGAAAGAGGCCATTCCGGTCCAGGCCTTCCGCACGGCGGCTCCCTGAACGGATGGGGCGAAACGTCCGCGCCGCCCCTGAGGTCATTTTCCCCCGGTCATCAGGACGAGGGCGCGCGGGAAATACCGTTTGAGGAACAGGTAAACGCCTCGCGCCAGCATGTACACGACAGGCACCAGGCACCACCAGACCCAGGGCGCCCACGGGGACGGGAAGCACGTTTCCACCCCTGTCAGGGCAATCAGCACGAAGATGTGGGAACAGTACACGAAAAAGCTGCCGGACGACCACCGCGCCAGCCGTTCCGACAGTGCGGGGCTGACGACCCTAGCCACTATTCCGAAGCTCAGGAAGGCCAGAACAATCAGTCCGGAAAAAGCGACGTCCGGAACCAGGAAGGTATCCGCACAGCTTGCCCAGACAAGGGCCGCAGAGGCCAGAATAATGGATGAGTGCACGGCCAGGGGCATCTTCCCCCAGCGGTCCAGGCAACCCGGTGCGGAAGACGCCAGCATGATGCCGAGCACGAAGTCCCCGAACATATAGGGACTGGGCCACGCCAGGGTGTCATCCCACCGGTGCAGGAACAGGCAGAACAGGCCGAGCGCGTAAAGCGCGGGACGCCAGCGGTGCAGCAGGAACGCCGCCAGGGTAAAAATCATCAGGTCCCGCAGGAACCACATCGGGGTCAGCAGGGGACACGTTCCCGCCCCGAACACGGAAGCCAGCGAACCAGGGGAAAGGGACATGCCCGCTACCAGCCAGTAGGCCGCGCACCAGAAGAGGTACGGCCACAGCAGGGACAGCAGGCGGCCGCCCGTCCATTTTCCGGCCCCGCGCCCCTCCAGGCGGGAGGCGGAAAAATATCCCGCCAGCAGGAAAAACGTCGCCAGCGCCGGACCGATCAGCCATTCGTTGGGAAGAAAGGGGCCGGAAGGCACATGCTGCATGACGACGACCAGCGTTGCCAGCAGCCGCGCAGTCTCCACCCAGGGCAAACGGGGGCGAACTGCTGTGCCGGATAAGGGAGAGATGGTCATGACGGGTCCCATTCTGGATGATCGCTCTGAAAAAGCACTATTTTTATTATGTGAATAACCGGCCTGTCGTTCGCAAGGCTTCCAAATGCTTTCACAACAGGCACGCATGAAACAGGCGTTTTCCCATACCTGCTTTCTTATGCCGAAGGGGAAGCTGGCGGCGTGTCAATTCAATCTCATGTACAAGAGCGGGTAAGGGTTTCCCTGCTCGTCATGGGCCGTTCTTTTATGGACTTGAAAGCCCATGTATTCATAAAAACCTCTGGCGAGCGGATTTTGCTCGTTCACGGCCAATTCATTGATGGAATAAGCTTCGATTCCATATTCCACCAACTTCTTACCGAGGCCTTTCCCCCGTTCTTCGCTTGCAATGAACAGCATTTCAAGTTTCTGGCCGCCAATCCCCATCAGGCCGACAGGAAATTCGTTTTCGTTCTCCGCAACGATCAGATGAGGTATCTCTCTTAATGCTTGCGGAATGTATTCCTTAATATTTTCTATTTCGCTGTCCGGCAAAAACAGGTGCGTCTCCCTGACAGATTTTTCCCACAGTTCCATGAGCTGCCGTATCAGCAACGGAGTTTTTTCCTGGATTTCAATGATTCTCATATTCCACTAAAAGCTGTCTTCATTAATACCGGCCATACCTTGGCGTGCTTGCGCATTGGCAGCACTCCTACCTGACCGGACCTTTACAAAATCCCGTACTGCTCCGCAACCAGGCCCCTTATTTCATCAAAGGTTTTCACTGCGGGAGGATTGTCCGGGTGGTTTCCCAGATGTTTTTCCATCCACACCATATGGTACCAGCGGCCGAACTTGTACCCGCACTGATGAAACTTTCCTGCGAATTGATATCCCAAACGTTCGTGGAACTGCACGCTGTCCCGCCCAAGCCAGGGGTCTTCCGCCTCCGGACAGGCAATGCAGGCGTTTAGATTCAGGATATTCTGCAAGGAAAGAATCTTTTCCAGCGCTGCGTACAATTCCCGCCCTATGCCCATTTTTTTCCGGTCTTCCCGGACGTAAACCGTCGTTTCCACGGCCCAGCGGTACGCGGCACGGTTCTTGAAAACGCCGGCATAGGCATAACCGGCAATTTCCCCTTCCCTTTCGCAAATCAGGAAGGGGTATTTTTCCAGCACATGGCCAATTCTTTCCTCAAATTCCTGTACCTCCGGTACTTCATATTCAAACGTGACGGCTGTTTTTTCCACATACGGAGCATAAATTTCAAGCAGCTTTGCCGCGTCCCGCCTTGTCGCAATCCTGATGGTATGATGATTTTTCATCCCGCTCCCCGTCTTTTCCGATTGATCTCCCTGGGCCCAATGCCGCCATTCTAATTATTTCACAGGCAACTGTCAATGTTGGCGCCTCCGGCAGGGAAAACACGGCCCGGCGACAAGAAAGCCGGATAATGTGCCTCGCCAGCTTCCAGCCGCCGGTTCTTCCGTTATTCCTTCCTTTTAACGGCAAAAAAGAGGTCCATGGAAGGATGGCTGCGAATACTTTTTTCCGTATGGAGTTCGTACTCCATGTTCAGGGTCCCGTATGGGCTCTGCGGGAGCCATTTTTGGTAAAAGTACCTTTTGGCGGCCCCAATGGCCGCGCCCCATAAAAATCCCAGCCGGGGCCTGACCGTCATTCCGGCATATTCCCCGGGGGGGAAGAAACGCCTGCTCCAGCCCGTCTTTTTCAAGTGTGCCGCCCACAAATAGTTCAAAGGAACCATTCCGGCCATCATAGTTTCTGGACAGAACAAAGAAGGGAAGCACGCTTCCCCGCGGCACGGAAGCCAGGGAATGATAAGCCTCTGAAAGGGCATGGATATCCGCGGAGATCGTTTGATCGCCGGATTGCCTCCCTATTCCCTAGATGGCCTGTTCCCCCAGGTTCACTATTTCCACTGCCGATTTTGACATGCCGTTTTTTCTCCTAATAAAGTTCCGTTTTTCCCTGCCCGCTTGAACCAGTGCGCCCAGTAATGAACATGCTGCCCTGCATCCATTGCGGCAACAGTATAAACCGGGTTTTTCACGGCCCTTCCCCTACGTTTCCCCGGTAGAACGAACGCCCGCAAAAAGGCCGGATTCCCCGCGGAACCCGGCCATTGGAAAGGATACGGCATCGTGCCGGTCCCCGGCTCAGGAATAAAACCCGATGTCCGGCTCACGTTCCTGCCGCCTTCGCTTGAAATACGGGTTGCGGTAGCGGTGGATGCACTTGCTGGGGGCGCCGGGAGTATAGTGGAGCGGGTCCGCCTCCTTGGCGGCTTCCCGGCCCAGTATCTCCACAAAGTCCTTCAGAGATATTTCCAGGTCTGCATCGTGGCATGCCAGGGCGGCGGACAGGCGCACCTTCCCGTTGTCATAGTCCACGTACATGGCAAACAGCGTGGTCTGGTACAGATGCCACGGTTCGCTTTCCAATTCTCCGGACTGGTGCTGGCTGATGGCCTCCAGCAGCCACGTCAGCGCGTGTTCCAGTTCCAGATTGTCCAGAACATCCCGGATGAGGGACGTTTCATGGCCGAAGACGGCCACGCTTTCCTGTTGTCTTGCCCTGTTGATTTTCATGTCTTGGTTCTCCTTTCCGGTTTCCCTTGTTGAGCGGGGACGGCGGATGGCTCTGCCGCTCCAACTAGCTTGGACACTTTTTTTCAACAGGTTGTTCAATATGAATTCGGGAATTTGTCAGCCCATGTCCACTTTCCCGATGTAGGGCAATTCCCGGTAACGCTCATCCAGGTCCATGCCGAAGCCTACAAGGAATTCATTTCCCTGCGTAAAACCTACGTAGTCAGCTTCAAAAGGCACTTTCCGGCAGCAGTGCTTGTCCACGGCCACGGCGGTGAGAACCTGCCGCACCCCCTGCCTTTTCAATTCCCGGCAAACTTCAGCCAGAGTAGCGCCCGTATCCAGCACGTCATCCACCACCAGAACGGGCACGTCAGGCCGGAACGGCCCGCAGTCCCCATCCCATGCCACGGAGCCGGAATGTTCCATTCCGGCGTAGCTGGTGATCTTGACGGTTTTCACCACGGGCCGGGATTTCAAATGCCCTTTCAGCATCGTGGCGAAAGGGATGGCGCCATTCAGCAGCAGCAGCAGAATATAGGGCCTGCCTGCCATGGCCGCGTCAATGGAGGCGGCCAGTTCCTTGACGCGCGCGCGGATGGCTTCCTCTCCAATCAGGGGTGTGATGGTGTAAGTCATGGAAACGGAAGCATGATAGCGTTCTCCCACAAGGAAATCAATCCTTGAAGGAGAACGGTTGACGGCGGAAAATGCTTCCGGTATGTTGCGGCTGAGATGATCGGCATCCCGAACTACCGCATGTTTTCAGGGTTTCTCCTGGTGATTCTTCCGCTGCTGTGGCTGGGCGCATGCGCTTTTACATGGATTTTCCTTTCCATTCCTCCCCAGTCGGAAGTTATGGAGAGAGCATGAGAGCCGTTTTCTCCCTTTTCGCCCCGTTTTTAAGCGTGGGAATCCTGGCGGTTCTGCTGGACATCTGGTTCGGCAAGAGGATTTATGAAGCCAGGAACGGCTGGGTGCATGCGGAAAAAAGGCTGTTCGGCCTGCGCCGGGATGCTTTTGACTATGATCCGGAGCTTTTGTCGGAATGCTCCGTGCTTCATGTGGACGAGCATACACCGTTGAGCGGGGAAGAACTGGAACGGCTGAGGCATGCAGGCGCCACTATCTGCCGCAGGGGAAGAAGGGGGCCGCAATATCCGGCTCCCTGCTGGGTCTGCCGCCTCGTTTACGACGGCCAGGTCCTCTTCCTGCTGGCGGCGCCTTCACGGGAACCTGCCGACCGTCTGGCGGAGTTCATGGCAGCCGTGATACGGACACGCCGGGAAAGAGGCGCGTGATTTGCTCACAGACCGCTTCTGCTCCGGGAAGCGCGGGCCAGCCTTGCGGCTCCGGTTTTCCGTTTGGCGGGAACCGGTAGCGGAATACCAGGTCTTCCGGCCCGGCCCGATGGGCAACAAGGCGGATTTTCCGCAGTTCCGCCCCGTTCCACTGCCGGAACAGGACGCCATTGCCGTCCGCGGCCGGCCCCAGGGACAACAGGCGCATATTCGTCAGGGCGTGCAGGACGGCGTTGGCCCGGCGCGTTTCCAAAACCGCGTTGATCAAAAGCATGCCGAGGAGGGCAATACCAAAAAAACAGCATATTCCCATGACCGCCAGCGTGAACATGACCTCACCCGTCCAGACCGGAGCGGACGCCGCTATGCAACAACCCCAGACCCATGCCGCGGCAAAGAAAACCGAAAACAGCATTCCCTTCCATTCCTTCGCGGCCCTTCTCCACCATCCGCAGCGGGATTTTCCCTGCCACAGGATTTTTTCTCCCGGCAACAGGCGTTCGGCCAGTCTGTCACGTTCCTCCCGTGTCAACAATTCCTGCATGTTTATCCTCTCCGTTTCCGCCTCTATACCAGACGGAAAGGCGGCTTGCACTCCTTTTGTTCCGGGAAATGCCGATCAGCAACGGCGTAGTATTGAAATGAGCGTCGGCAAACTTTTTCCTGAAATCCGTTACGTCCCTGCGGACGCGTGCCGTTCAATGGCCTCCAGGGGCTTGCGGCGCTTCATCCGGCAGAGGGCGCGGAGGCGCATTTAACGGTAGCCTACCGCTGGGCCGCATGGTAAAGTAGGGCAGAAATGACTGATTCCCCTTCCAAGCGCCTTTTTATTCTGGATGGAATGGCTCTGGCCTATAGAGCCCATTTTGCCTTTTTCTCCAACCCCATCCGCAATTCCAAGGGCGTCAACACGTCCGCCGTGTACGGCTTCGCCAATACGCTGCTGGGCATTCTGGAGCATGAACACCCCACGCACATCGCGGCCTGCTTTGATACTTCCGCCCCCACGGCGCGCCATGAGCTTTACCCCGCCTATAAGGCCAACAGGGAGTCCATGCCGGAAGATTTGAGCTACCAGATGCCCCTGATTTTCAGGCTTCTGGAGGCCATGAACATTCCCATCCTGCGCTATGAGGGGTATGAGGCGGACGATACGATAGGCACGCTGGCCCGCATCGCGGACGGCACGAAGGAGTTCCAGACCTACATGGTTTCCCAGGACAAGGACCTGGGCCAGCTCATTTCCCCCACCTGCTATTTGTGGAAACCCGGCAAGCGGGGCAACGACCACGAGGTGGTTGACCTGGAAAAGCTCAAGGAACAATGGGGCATTGAACGCGCGGACCAGGTGATCGACATCCTGGCCCTCATGGGCGACAGCTCGGACAATATTCCGGGGCTTCCCGGCGTGGGTGAAAAGACGGCCAAACTGCTGATTGGGGAGTTCGGCACCGTGGAGAACCTGCTGGCGAATGCGGACAAGCTGAAGGGAAAGCGCAGGCAGATCGTGGAGGAAAACGGAGCCTTGGCGACCCTTTCCAAACAACTGGCTACCATTGACCGGGACGTTCCCCTGACCGTGACCCTGCCTGAACTGGTCAAAAGGGATCCCAGTCCGGAAGAGCTGCTGGCCCTCCTTCAGGAGCTTGAGTTCCGTTCCATGCAGGCCAAGCTGTTCGGGAAAAAATCGCCGGAAGCCAGGAAGCCCCCCCTCCCTGCGGACGATTTGTTTGCTCCGGCCCAGGCGGAACAGCCCCCCGCGGAGGCTCCCGCCGCTCCTGCGGCGGACGCGCGGCAGAACGGTTCCGGCCAAATGGATTTGTTTGAGGAACGCCATCTGAAAACGGTGGATGATTTCAAGCACGAGTATATCATTGCGGATACGGAGGAAGCCCGTTCCGCCATGGTTGCCGAGCTGGAAAAGCATGATTCCTGGTGCTTCGACACGGAGACGACGGGCCTGAATCCCCTCACGGACAAGCTGCTGGGCGTCGCCTTCTGCGCGGAACCGCACAAGGCATGGTACATGCCTGTCTCCGGTCCGGCGGACCTGGAAGCGGTCAGGCCGCTTTTGGAAGGCCCTGCGGAGAAGACCGGGCACCATCTGAAGTTTGATCTGGAAGTTTTGCGCGCCAACGGCATACGGGTTAAAGGCCCCTTTTTTGACACGCTGTTGGCGCACGCCCTGATCGCCCCCGGCATGAAGCACGGCATGGACCTTCTGGCGGAGAACCTGCTGCAATATTCCACCATCAAGCTGAAGGACATTGCCGCGCCGGGAGCCAGGAAGCGCGAGCTGGATACCAGCGGCATTCCCGTGGAGGTCATGGGCAAGTATTCGGCGGAGGATGCGGACATTACCCTCCAGCTTTCCGCCATCCTGAAAAAGCAGGTGAAGGAGAGCGGCATGGAGGAGCTGTTCCGCACGGTGGAACTGCCTCTTCTCCCCGTGCTGGCGGACATGGAGTTCACCGGCATCCGCGTGCTTCCGGAATCCCTGGAAGAGGCTTCCGTCAAGGTGGGAGCCATTATTGACGGCCTGCGGGAGAAGATTGAAGAGGCCGCCGGCCATCCCCTGAACCTGAATTCCCCCAAGCAGCTCGGCGATTTCCTGTTCGGGGAGCTGGAGCTGGTGAAGAAGCCCAAGAAGACGAAGACGGGCCAGTTCGTGACGGATGAAGATACCCTCTCCACCCTGGCTCCCCAGCATCCCATTGTGGCGGATATCCTGGCCTACCGGGAGAACATGAAGCTGAAGAGCACGTACCTGGACGCGCTGCCCAAGTACATCTGCCCGCGGGACGGCCGCATCCACACCCAGTTCCATCAGATGCTGACCGCCACCGGGCGGCTGGCTTCCCAGGACCCCAATCTCCAGAATATTCCGGTAAGAACGGAACAGGGGCGCCTGATCCGCACGGCCTTCGTCCCCGCCTCCGGGGAGTACACCATGCTTTCCGCGGATTATTCCCAGATTGAGCTGCGCATCATGGCGGCGCTTTCCGGAGACCCCGCCATGTGCGAGGCCTTCCGGGAAGGCCGGGACATCCATACGGAGACGGCGGCCAGGGTGTACGGCATTCCCCGCGACCAGGTGGACGCCGTCATGCGCCGTGCGGCCAAGACGGTGAACTTCGGCATCATTTACGGCATTTCCGCCTTCGGCCTTTCCCAGCGGCTGGGCTGCCCCCGCAGTGAGGCCGCCACGCTGATTGAAAATTACTTCATCCAGTTCCCCGTGGTCAAGTCCTTCATGGAGGACCTGGTGCACAAGGCGGAACAGGCCGGTTACGCGGAAACGCTGCTGGGCCGCAGGAGAATGATTCCGGAGATCAATTCCGCCAACAAGACCATCAAGTCCGCCGCGGAGCGCACCGCCATCAATACCCCCATCCAGGGCACCGCGGCGGATATGATCAAGATAGCCATGATCCATGTGGACAAGCTGCTGGAAGGCACCAGGTCCCGCCTTATCCTGCAAATTCACGACGAGCTGCTGGTGGACCTCCACAAGGACGAGACGGAGCTCATTCCAAAGATTGAGGAAGCCATGATCGGCGCCCTTCCCCTTCCCAACGGCGTTCCCATTCTGGTAGAAGCCAGAACAGGGAATAACTGGCTGGAAGCCCACTAGGATTTTGCGGCGGACCAGGGGCGCGGACCGCCCCTCCCGTCCCCCGTATTTTTGAATTGACGGATGCCTCCCGATTGCGGATTCTTCCGGATTATGCACTCATCATCCCTGCCGGCAATTGCCCTGGCTGCCTGTTCCTGCGTTTGCTTTCAGACAGCCGCCGCGTCCGTAACCTATCCGGGAACAACACCGGGAGCCCCCGCCGCCCACCGGGAAGGGGATGTTTATACGTTAAGCAACAATATTCTGAACGCCTCATGGAAGGTGGACGGCAGCAGGCTGATTCCCCTGGGAATCGTGAACAAGGAGCGGGGCGCCACGGACGAAAAGGCCGCCACCGGCGCCCAGGCTCCGGAATTGTTCCGCCTTTCCACGGAGAAGGAAGCCTACAATCTCCCCTCCTCCCGGTTTGTGATGGAAGGAGTTCCCGCCATCAGCGCATTGAAAGGGCATTCCGCCGGCCTCCGCCTGGGGGAACGGCCGGAAGGGGCCGTTATTTCCGCCGTTTTCCGGGACAAAAACAGCGGGCTGACGGTTCACTGGAAGGCGGAATTGAGGGAGGGTTCCTCCTACGTCAAGGAAACCTACCGGATTGAAGCGTCCAAGGAGGTGGATTTGAAGAAAGTCCAGTTGATTGATTTGCAGGATCCCACCCTGGCCGTGAAGGGCACCGTACCGGGCAGCCCACTGGTCAGCGAGCGGGAAGGCACGTTTGCCGGCATTGAACTTCCCGTAGCCAGGGCCCAGGCCGCCGGAGGAACGGGAACCGTCGGGTTTGACTGCAACCTTCCCATGGGCAGCGGTAACGCCCAGACGTTCACCACGGTGCTGGGCGTATGGCCGGAGAACCAGCTTCGCCGCGGGTTCCTTTATTATCTGGAACGGGAACGGGCTGCGCCCTACCGTCAGTTTCTGCATTACAACGGCTGGTATGACGACGGCCTGGACCCCACGGAAAAGACGCTCGTCAAGACAGCCGGGGAATACAGGAAGGAACTGGGTTCCCGCCACGTCAGGCTGGACGGCTTCGTGCTGGATGACGGCTGGGACGACGTTAATGAAGACCTCTGGCAGCCCTCCACCAAAAAATTCCCGCACGGGTTTGAACCTGTAGTCAAGGCGGTCGGGAAGATTCCTTCCGGCTTCGGCATCTGGATTTCTCCGCTGGGAGGGTATTTCGGCCCGGAAAAGAGGGTTCAGCATGCCAAGGACAAAGGCATTCTCCCGGCTGACGCCGCGGGATTCGACCTTTCCTGCCCCCAGTATTACAAGTGGTTCAAAAAACGCTGCTCCGACTTGATGAAGAAGGACAAGGTGACCTATTTCAAGTGGGACAAGGCCGGAGACGGCATCAGCCCCCATTTCATGGCCCTTCTTTCCATCGCCAACGACCTTCGCCGGGAGAATCCCCGCCTGTTCATCAACACGACGGTAGGCACCTGGCCCTCCCCCTTCTGGCTCAACCATGTGGATTCCACCTGGCGCAGCGGTACGGCGGACGTAGGCTGGACGGGCAAGGGAGACGACCGCGAACAGTGGATCACGTTCCGCGACGGGGCCTGCTATAACGTCATCGTCAAGCCCGGCCCGCTTTATCCCCTGAACTCCATCATGCACCACGGCATGGTGCTGGGCACCAAGTTCCAGGCCGCGCGCGTCAGCAAGGGAGAGGACGGGAAGCAGGACAACAGGGACCTGAAGAACGACGCCCGCATTTATTTCAGTTCCGGAGCCAATCTCCAGGAACTTTATCTCACGCCGTCCATGATGGACAAAAAGGCGTGGGACGACGTGGCGGCCGGGGCCCGCTGGGCCCGGCGCTTCCAGGACGTCCTGGCCGACGTGCACTGGGTGGGCGGCAACCCGAACCAGCTGGAACCGTACGGCTATGCGGCATGGAGCCCGCGGGGCTGCACGCTGGCCCTCCGCAATCCGGACGACCGGCCGCGGACGATTGATCTGGATGCGTCAACCGTCTTTGAACCCGTCAAGGGAGTGCCCGCCGTTTTCCCCATGAAGGCCTCCTACCCGGACCAGCGCGTCAAAACGCTGAATTTGGAACAGGGCAAGCCGGTGAGCCTGGAACTTCAACCTTTTGAGGTGCTGGTGTTCGACATGAGAACGAACGGACACTGACCCATGGGCCGCCGGCCATTGAGCGCAACGCCATGCCTCCCCCTTCCGGGCGGCATGGTTTTTTTATGGCCTCTCCGGAGCCTGATTTCCGGAACGCCTTTTGAAAGGGACAAGCCCTCGGAAAAAATAGGGGAAGAAGAAATCCGGAATATCAAAGAGCCAAAGCGTCCCCGTCCCGTAATTCCGGAACGGTTACCAGGGCTTTCCCGTCTTTCAGCGCCACCACGCGCACCTTGCGCTCCTGCATCCCTTCCGCGGTTTTTACCTGAATGGAGCTTCCATCCCGGACGGCAGAGGCGGGAATCCACGCGGAGGCGGGAACCTGCACGCTGATGTTCACCTGAAGGGCCATGTTGACGGGGGCCACCTGCCATTCGGAAACATGGGAGGCGTTCGGCTCCAGGGAGGCTATCAGCACGGCGGAATTGCGCTCGGTATCCAGTGCGGCGTCCACCGCCGTAACGCGGCCCAGCCATTGCAGCCGTTTTCCATTGTTCAGCACGCAGGAGGCGGTCAGCGCCGTGCTTACCCTGCCCTGTTCATCCCTGGGCAATGCGGAAAATTCTTCCAGCGGCACGGGAACCCGTATCATCCGCTCCTGGAGGGGAATCACCTTCCCCACCGGCTGCCCGGCAACCACGCGGGCCCCGGCTCCCACGGAGCATTCCACCACCTGGCAGGTATAGGGAGCTTCCAGCACCGTGTCCCGGAGGGCCTGTTCCGCTTCCGCCACATACGCCTCCGCGGCGTTCAGCCGCGCGTTCACGGCCCGTCGCTGCGGCACCCGGAGCACCAGTTCCGACTCTTTTCCACTTTTGGAGACGGAGCTGTACGTCTTCTTGATGGCTTTCAGGGCTTCCGCCTGTTCCGTGGATACATCCAGGCGAGCCTGTTCCAGCCCAGCCTGCGCGTTCGCCAGGCGTGCACGGTATTCAAATTTTTCCAGCTCCAGCAGGGGCGTTCCCTTCAGGACGATTTCTCCCGCGCTGAAGAGGGGGTGCACCTTGTCCACCTTCCCGGAAACGCCGGGGGAAAGCATCGTCAGGTGGGAGGCCTTCACGATGCCGGGCGCGGAAATGGCAAGAGTGTTCGTCTGCAAATGCAGCGGCTCCACCGTTCCTGCGGCCGCCTTGTCCTTTTCTCCGGCAGAGCCCGAGACGGACGGGTCCGTTAAAATGGCCGTTCCTATCAAAAGCGCCGCGATCCCCAGGCCGATGCCTATGGACCAGGATGTTCCCTTTTTTTGAGGGGCCTCGCTCATGAACAGCTCCGGGGGGAACGCGGCCCGTTATTTGGGATATTCCGTCTCCATGATGTGGGAGTAGGCTTCCGCCGTTTCCACAGCCACGGTTTCAATGTTCTTCATCAACTGGGCAAACTGGGCTTCCGTGAGGTCCATGCCTTCCAGAACGAAGGACTGGCGGTAGTAGACGTATCCGCTGTTGGGGTCCAGCTGGAAGGCGCCGGCCGTCTGGTCCGCATTCAGCTCACTGAGGATGATGCTGACTTCCACACGGCGGTTTTCAGGCACCTTGGCGGCAAAAAGCACGTCAATCACCAGCGTCTCCGGACGATCAATCATCGTGTACAGGAGGCTCACGGGCGTGAACGTATCACAGGGGACGAACGCGATGCCCGTTCTGAGGTTGTGGTTGTCCGCGGAAGTAATCCATTCCGTTTCTTCCCCTCTCTTTCTGAGAACGGTGTACACACGGTCCAAAAGGCTGAGCTGCTGGTTTTCCATATTGAAAATTGTTTAACAGGAGGGTTGCTTGCGAAGGCGCATGCAACGTACGCGCCCGTTTACTGGATTCAAGCTTACTGGCATCCTTCTGATTCGTCAAGCTCTCCTGACGTAAAGAAATTGAAAAAGCATGTACGCATCCGGCATAAAAACGGACGCCGCCCGGATGGACGGCGTCTGGGAAGTCTGGGAATAAAGTGCGTACCGGAGGGTACGGCGCCCTTACAGGATGTCTCCGGGCTGGTAGCCCGCGCCGTTCGGGAACCTGTCCGTCAGCTCCTGCACCATGGAGCGGAACGCTTCCACCTGGGCGTCCGCCATGCCCGTGGCGGAGGAGTTGGAGTCAAAGATGGTCTGGAGGTCCGCCCGGTCAATGCCCAGGCGACCGTCTTCCGCCAGGCGGTCCAGCAGGTTGTTTTCCATGATTTTTCCGGCCCTCAGGTCGTTGGAGACGGCCACGGCGTGTTCCTTGATCACCTCATGGGCGGTTTCCCGGCCAATGCCGCGCTTGACGGCTTCCATCAGGATGGTGGTGGTCATCAGGAAAGGCAGGTAGCGGCGCAGTTCCGCGGCCACCACGGCTTCATATACCCCCATTTGGTTCAGGACGGTCAGGAAGGTTTCAAACAGGCCGTCCGCGGCATAGAAGGAATCCGGCATGACTACGCGGCGCACCACGGAGCAGGATACGTCCCCTTCGTTCCACTGGTCCCCGGCCAGTCCGGAGATCATCATCAGGAAGCCCTTCAGGATGACGTGGAAGCCGTTGACACGTTCGCAGGAGCGGGCGTTCATCTTGTGCGGCATGGCGCTGGAACCGGTCTGCCCCTTGGCGAAGCCTTCCGTAGCCAGTTCATGGCCGGCCATCAGGCGCAGGGTCTTGGCGAAGGAGGAACAGCCGGAGGTGAGCTCCACCAGGCCGGAAACCACGGAAAAGTCCAGGGAACGGGGATACACCTGCCCCACGTTCATCCACTTGGAGGGAATGCCCAGGTGGGCGCACACGCGGTCTTCCAGCTCCAGCACGCGGCCCGCGTCCTGCCCGAAGAGGGAGAGCTGGTCAAGCTGGGTGCCCACGGCGCCTTTCAGCCCGCGCACGCTGTAGCGGTCCATCAGGGAAATCCAGGAACCCAGGCCGTGCACGATGTCTTCCCCGAACATGGCGACGCGCTTGCCCATGGTGGTGGTCTGCGCGGCTACATTGTGCGTGCGGCCGGCGATGGTCACGTGCTTCCATTGTCCGGCAAGGGCGCTCATGCGGTTCAGCACGGCCACGGCCTTGTCCCGGATGATCTGCATGGACTTCCATATCTGGAGCTGTTCCACGTTTTCCGTCAGGTCGCGGGAGGTCATGCCCTTGTGGATGTGCTCGCAGCCGGCCAGCTCGCAGAACTCTTCAATGCGCGCCTTCACGTCGTGGCGCGTGACGCGTTCGCGGGCGTCAATGGCGGGAAGGTTCACCTGGTCCTTCACCCGTTCGTAAGCTTCAATCACGCCGTCCGGAATATCCAGCCCCAAATCCTTCTGGGCCTTCATCACGGCGATCCAGAATTCGCGTTCCAGGACGATGCGGCCCTCTGCGGACCAGATGGATTTCATGGCGGCGGAGGCGTACCTTTCAGCCAGGACATTGGGAATCACGCTCATATCAAAATGTGTGTATGCGGGGGTTATCAAAAACGGTGAGCCGCCATGATCATGACGGGAGGGAAAAAAGCAAGCACTTTCCCGCAGCTTCACGGATTAGGAATCCCACGGGATTCCACGGTCCGGAAAAGAGGTCCTTTCCAATGTTCAGGGATGGCTGACAGGCCCCTAATAGACGCCCGATTAACATTCCCGCCATTCCCTTTTCACAGCCGCACACCACGCTGGGAGCCAGAGCCTCCCTGCCCTGGCGGCTATTTAAACGAAAGCTTCCGCGCCACGAAAGGCAGGAGCCTGCCGCTCCCAGGAGACGGAGCCGCAAAGCCGCCCTCCATCGCCGTTCCGCTAGTTTCCGGCGGGAGGTTCCAAACCGTACCGGGCGTAGCCGGAAACGATTTCCTGGAGAATGGCGGAAATTTTTTCCAGGGAACGGACAGGAACGTATTCATACCTTCCGTGGAAGTTGTGGCCTCCGGCGCACAGGTTGGGACACGGCAGCCCCATGAAGGAAAGACGGGCTCCATCCGTACCGCCGCGCACCGGGATAATTTCCGGCTCCACGCCCACGGCCGCCATCGCCCTGCGGGCATGTTCCACCAAGTGCATGTGCGGGAGGATTTTTTCCTTCATGTTGTAATAGGAGTCCTTTACCTCCACCTGCACGGTTCCTTCCCCGTACTTCCGGTTCAGCAGGGCGGCGCACTCCTGCATGAATTCCTTCTTGCGCTCAAATTCCGCCGTGTCGTGGTCCCTGATGAGGTACTCCCCGACCGCCCGTTCCACATCCCCCCGGAACGAGTCCAAATGGTAGAAGCCTTCGTATCCTTCCGTAAAGGCGGGATTCTGGAACGCGGGAAGCATTCCCTGGAATTCCATGAGGACCAGGCACGCGTTCAGCATCCTGCCCTTCGCGCTGCCGGGGTGGATGCCGGTGCCGCGCACCGTCGCCACGGCAGAGGCCGCATTGAAATTTTCATATTCGATTTCCCCCAGGGCTCCTCCGTCCACAGTATAGGCGAAGTCCGCGCCGAAGCGCTCCACGTCAAAGGCATCCGCCCCGCGGCCTATTTCCTCGTCCGGCGTGAAGGCGATGCGTATCTCGCCGTGGGGCCGTTCGGGATGCAGCAGGAAGGAGGCGGCCATATCCATGATTTCCGCCACTCCGGCCTTGTCGTCCGCGCCAAGCAGGGTGGTTCCGTCCGTCACGACCAGGTCCTGGCCCGCATAGTCCGCCAGTTCGGGGAAAACGGCGGGGGAAAGCACGATGCCCTGTTCCCGGTTCAGGACGATGTCTCCGCCGTCGTAGGAGCGCACGATGCGGGGCTTCACGCCTCTGCCGGAGACGCCCGGGGCCGTGTCCACATGAGCCACCCAGCCGATGACGGGAACCTCCCTCTCCACGTTGGACGGGATGGAGGCGTACACGATGCCGGAGGCTTCATCCAGCTCCGCCTGGGCTCCCAGCGCCTTCAGCTCCCCGGCCAGCAGCCGGGCCAGTTCCGTCTGGCCGGGAGTGGACGGAACGCTGCGGGAATCAGCATCAGACTGGGAACCCACGGAAACATACTTTAAAAAACGGTCTAAAACGGAGATATTCATCAGAAAAATCAAGGATTGAGGAGAGTCTAGCACCGGGCCCCGCGAACACAAGCACAAGACACGGTTTATCCTTGCGATTCAAGATGGTTTACAGTATGTAAACAAAGCTTCTCCCCATGATGACTCCTCTACCTCTTGGCATTGCCGTTGCCTTATCCCTGACCTGCGGCGCCCTGCCCCTTCTGGCCCAGGGCGCCTATGTGCCGGGTCCCATGCCCGTTTCCGCCGGGACAAGGCAGGACCCCACGGACATGTACCTGGAAGCGTTAAAGCTGGTAACCAGGTCTGCCGAACTGGTGGAAAAACGCGACTACATAGGAGCCATCCGCCTGACGCAACAGGCGGAAGAAAAGTTGGGACGCCTGGTGAAGGCCTATCCGCAATGGCGGCCCAACCTTCTTCAAACACGCCGCCAGCTCAACAGGGAGAAGCTGGACCAGTGGCAGAAGCTGGCGCAGCAGCAGGCCGCCGCCGTTTCATCAGACCCCGGCCTGGAATTGGAACGTCCGGCCGCCGTGCCCAAGCGACCCAGGCCCAAGCCCAACATCGTCCTTCCTCCGGGCTACAAGGGAGTGGAGTTTCCTTCCCGCCCCGGAGAATCCCTCGTCAACACCATCCCGTCCCCGTCCGTTTCCCCCGGAGCGGCCCCGGAAGTGGTGGAAAGCAATTACGAGCGCATCCGCAGGCTGCTGGACAAAACCACCATTGAAAACAAGGCCCTGATCCAGGCGCTCAAGCGCACCCGCAAGGAACAGGAGGACATTCTGGCAAAACTGGCCATAGCGTCCGCCGGAGAATCCGTTTACCGGGACGAACTGCTCAAGGTCAAGAAGCAGATGGAGGATGAGAGAAAGACCAGCAACAAGCTCCTCCAGACCCTCACCAAGCGGGTGGAGGAGCTGGAACAGAAAGTCACCACGCTGGAACAGGAAAAAGTCCAGTATCTGGCGCAGATTGCCGATCTCCAAATTCAGCTCAAGGAGCACCAGGACAAGCTGGCCAAGGTCACGGATGAGAAAAACGCCCTCCAGAAAGACCGCGACCAGTTGGCCGCCCTGGTGGAACTCAACAGCCCGGACAAAACCAAAAACCTGCTGGACCGCAACCTGACGCTGGCGGCCCAGCTCAAGGACGCTCAGGATAAAATCGCCGCCCTGGAAACGGCCAAGTCCGACTCCGAAGAACAGCGGAAGGCCAACCTGAAAGCCCTGGAAGAGGCGCGGGAGGAATCCGCGGACCTGAAGCAGAAACTGATTGCCATCCGGGATGAAAACATCGGCTACCGCAAGCGCATTACGGAGCTGAACACCAAGCTCATCAATGCGGATGTGGAGCTGTCCAAGCTGGAAGCCAATCCGGAAAAAAGCCCTCTCCTGCTGGAGGAAAACCAGTTGCTGCGCTCCACAATCGCCAAGCAGCTCCGCATCCTTTCCGTGCAGGACCAGAGCCGTTCCCTGCTCATCAGCACTTACAAGCGCCTGCTCCAGGAAAACGCGGACACTTCGGAAATCGCCTCCCTGATGGACAATGAAGAAGCCATCAAGCTCACCCCGGCGGAAAAGCAGATTGTCAACGTCATCGCCAGAGACAACAAGATAAACATCCCCCTGACGGACCAGCAGAAGGAAAAGATCAACAAGCTGGCCCAGGCCCTTTCCGCGGAACGCGACAAGGCCGCCCAGCTTGCCAGGGAACTGGAACTGGCGCGCAGCCAGACGAAGACAAAAGCGGCCAAATCCGCCAGGAATGACAAGAGCCATGCGGAAGCCCTGGCCCGGACCCAGAAGGCCCTGGAACAGAAAAACCTTCAAGTGGAGGAGCTAACCCGGCAGATGGATGAACTGAAAGCCCGTTCCGCCGAACAGGCGCGCCTGGCCGCCATTTCCGCCGGAGCCATTACGCCGGAGCAGGAAAAAGCTCTGAACAGGAGTATGGAAGCCACGGTGCGCCGGAAGCTGGAAGCGGAAGCCCTGGGACAGGGAGCCGCGGAGGCCTTCGCCAAAAAACGCTACGCCGCTGCGGAACAATTGTACCGCACCCTGCTGGACTTCCAGCCGGCCCACGTTCCGGCCCTGGTCAACCTGGGCACCATCCTGCTCCAGCGCAACAAGGCGGAGGAAGCCATCGAATACCTGAAAAAGGCCACGGAACTGGATGCAGCCTCCTCCCCCGCATGGTTCATGATGGGCGTGGCCCAGTACCGCGCCGGGCAGGACCAGCACGCCATCGCCTCCCTGACGGAAACGGTCCGGCTGGACCCGGCCAACGCTCCGGCCCTGCTTTACCTGGGCAACCTGGAAACCAGCGCAGGCAACTATGAAAAAGCGGTGGGCCACTTTGAAAACGCCTTGAAAATCCAGCCGGAATCACCGGACGCCCACTTCAACCTGGCCTGGACCTATTCCCGGCTGGGCCGTACGGCGCAGGCACGCAAGAGTTATGACGCCGCCATCCGCAGCGGCGGCCTGCCGGATTCCGACCTGGAACTCGCCATCACCGGGACCACCACCCTTCCCCGCAAAAAACAGGCTCCGGACAAAGCTCCCTCGCCTGCCGCGAACGAGGATGAAATGCGCCTGGCCGCAGCAGTAAGCGATCCATCCGCCATTCCCCACGATGCCTATGAGGTGCCCGCCCATGTGGCGGAGGACCCCAATGCCCTGGAAAGGCCCTCTGCCGGGCCCAAGCAGGTCGTGGTCAGCCACCGTCCGGAAGCCGGGCCCGTCTCCCTGGCGGACCAGATGAGGGAAACGGCCTCCGCGGCGCCTGCCGCACAGCCTCCTGCGGAAACCGCCACCGCTGCAGCGGAACCGCCCAAGCCGGAAAAACAGGAAGCACCCCGCAGGAGAAGCCGCTTCCGCATCGGTTCCTGACGGATCCGCCCCTTCCTTTTTCTCCTGAAAAACGCCATGTATCAAGTTTCCATTTTAGGACTGGGCCTCATCGGCTCACGGATTGCACGCCACATGACCGGACTGGGTGACAAGGTCACCGTCTGGAACCGGACGCCCCGGGAAGACTTTCCGGAAGCCGTTCCCACCCCGGCGGACGCGGCCCGCGCCTCCAAAATCATCCAGCTCTATCTGAAAGACAGGAATGCCTGTCTGGAAGTATTTGAACAGATGAGGGGCGCGCTGACCCCGGAACATGTCATCCTGAACCACTCCACGATTGACCTGGCCACCGTCGGCAAGCTCTCCCTGATGTGCTCCGCCATCGGCTGCACGTATGTGGACTGTCCGTTCACCGGATCCCGCCTGCCGGCGGAAAAAGGGGAGCTGGTCTATTATGCGGGAACGGACTCCTCCACCCTGGACCGCGTGCGGCCAGTACTAGAACACAGTTCCCGTGACATCCTGCACCTGGGGGGGATAGGGGCCGGAACCGTCGTCAAACTGGTCACCAACATGGTCTCCGCCACCATGGTGCAGAGCCTGAGCGAAGCCCTGGCCATCACCCAGGCATACGGCATTTCCCCTCAACTGCTGGGGCAGGCCATTTCCCGGAACGTCATCGCCTCCCCCCTGGCGTCCTTCAAGCTGCCCCTGATGGCGGAACGCGACTTTTCCACCCACTTCTCCCTGGACAATATGCGGAAAGACAGCATCTACGCCCAGGAACTGGCCGCTGAAAAGGGAATCCACCCGCCCGCTGCCGCGCTGGTCTCCTCCATCATGGGGAAACTGTGCCGTGAAGGGCACGCGGAAGAAGACTTCGGCTGTCTGGCGGAACAATTCGACTAAGCTTTTCCCATTGATGAAATTCAGAGGAACATGCGCCCTTCTGCTGGCCCTTCTCCTGCCCCCCTGCGTTCGGGCGCAGGAACAGAAGGAGGCAGGGAACGCCCCTTCCGCGGAAGCGCAGGCCGCTTCCCCCGTTCCCGTTCCGGACACCGCCCTGATCGATGACGCTTCTGACCGTCCGGTATTGCAGGGCAGCTCCAACGTGAGCGCCGTACCCCCCGCTCCCCAGCATCCGGCCGCGGCCCCTGCCGGAACGGAAGGACAGTCCGTCAAACGGCAGCCGTTCACCAGCGTTTCCGCTTCCAAGCAATTTCACGTTACAGGGATGGATTCCCTGTTGGCCGGGGCCATTGCCACGCGGGCGGACTCCATACGCACGGCCCTGGTGAAAATCCTCAAGCAGCCTGACGAATGGAAAAACAACATCATCATCCGTCTGGTAGGGGAGCCGGGAAGCCCGGTTCCGGCCAACCCCATCCGCATGCAGACCGTGATTGTGGGGAATACCCTCTCCTACAACATCTTCATTCACCTGGGACGCGGCATCAACCAGGACAGGCTGCGCCACGCCATCGTCTCCACCCTGCTTTATGAGATGATGCTGCGCACGGTGGACCCGGAAGGACTGCCGGACGAAGTAACGCTGCCCCCCTGGCTGATTGCCGGGCTGGAGCAGGCCGTCCTGTGGCACACCAATGAAGCGGACCGGGCCATGTACTCCACCCTGTTCCAGCAATCCGGCATCATGACCCCGGAAGAAATCCTGAACTGCCCGGAACCGGAAAAGGAACTGGACGCCACCTCCTACGCCGCCTATCAAACCTCCTGCGGCGCGCTGGTGCTCAGCCTGCTGAACCAGGAAAACGGTCCGGAAGGGATGAAACAGCTTCTGGACCAGGCCATTCTGGGCAATGACGATCCCAGGAATCTCATCAAGCGCCATTTTCCGCAGCTCAACCTGACCCCCTCCTCCCTTCATAAATGGTGGACGCTCCAGCTTTCCCGCATGGCGACTCCTCCCCTGACGGAAACCCTCACGATCACGGAAACGGAACGTCACCTGCAGGAAGCCCTCACCCTGGTCAAATACGATCCGGACACCCGGACGACCGTCACCTTCCCCCTGGACAATCTGGACCAGGCCAATTCCCTGACGGACCTGAACAGGCAGCTTTCCAACATATCCGGCAGCCTGCTCAACCTCAGCCGGCGCTCCTTCCCCGCCTACCGGCCCGTCATTGTGGAATACGCCAAGCTTGTGGCCCTGATGCAGACCGGAAAAATCAACGGCCGGGAAGCCGCCCCGAAAATCAGGCAGCTTCGGGAAATCAGGGAGCTATCCATGAAAACCGCCCGGCGCGTCCGGGACTACATGGACTGGTATGAAATCAATACGCGGTCCGGAACCGGCAAGACATTCGCCTCCTACGCGGCAGCCGTCAAACTGCTCCGTGAACAGGAACAGCCTGCCAATACCCCCATTTCCCGGTATCTGGACGATATTGAAAAACTGTACACCCTCCCGGCGAAGGCTCCCGTTCCTTCCCTGCATGGAAAGAATTGAAGGAAACCCGTTCCGCTGCCTGGAACGGCCATTTCTTTCCAGATGAATCTCCGCCCTCCAGGGGCAATAGGCATTCACGCATTTCTATTAAAAGACGGGAGATTTCGCGGTATTTTGATCTATACCTGATTCAACCATGATTGCTTTATTTTTCATAAGTTAATCATGCATAACAGGATAATTCCGCCGCGGATTTACAATCCGGAAGTCAACTTATTTTTTTGAGTTCAAAAAAGTAACGGCAAATATTCCCACATATAAAGTAGGAATAATAAACAACGCCTAATACGGAAACCTTATTTATTTATAAGAAGTTATTGAATTTGAAGCGGTCTTCCGGATTGTAAATCCGATACTGGCTCCATTCAGTAATTTTTTTAATAATTTCATGAAATCCTCTCTGTATCTTACGATGTTCCTGCTTTGCTCAGGGTTGGGAGCCCAGGCCGCCACATTGAAATATTTTTATGATTTCAACAAGCTTGACGGAAACCTGTCATCTTTAAATGATAATAACTTGGCCGGCCCAAATGCGGGCAGCGCCACGTTCAGCGGATCAGGCTGGATGAATTATACCGATGGCTATGAAGGCCGGGGCTATGACAGCCGCACGAACGGCGGACAATTGACGCTGGGCTCCTCCAGTACGGGACTGGGGCTGAATGCTACGGAAGGTTTCAGCCTTTCCATTGCCGTCAAGGACTACTCCCCCGGCAATACATCGTCCTCGGCTATATGGAAAAGCATTCTGACCTTCACATCCGGCAACAGCCAGAACATGTACCTCCAGAAGGATTCCGGCGACGCCTCCACCGCCGGGGCATGGGCGGCCTATTGCGGCGGAAACGTGGGCAACTGGGCCAACCTGACGATTTCCAGGGATTCCTTTTCCAACATCATCATCACCTTCCAGAACGGGGAATTGAACATTTATCTGGACGGGCAGAAGAAAATCACGGCCTCCGGAGTCAATTTCACCGGAGACGTGCAGTCACTCAAGCTGGCGTCCACCGCCAATACGACCATGGATGACCTCCAATTATATGCCGGTGTCCTGAATGACGGGGAAATAGCCGCGCTGGCGGCCAACCCCGCCCTTCCCGTTCCGGAACCCGCCACGGCCACACTGAGCCTGCTGGGGCTGGTTTCCCTATCGTGCATGCGCCGCCGCCGGGGTTAAGTCCCCTGATTTTTTTTAAGGGAAAACAAGTTCGTTCTTGTTTTCCCTTTTTTATTCACTATCACTCTATCTGTTAGAACCTACATGAAAATTACCGCACTGTTCTTCGGCGTGTTCGCCGGCTGTCTCTCCTGCATCCCGGCCCATGCGGCGGACTACCTCTGGAATGGAGGAAACGGCTCCTGGACGGATTCCGGAGCGTGGCGGCTGGATGATTCCTCCGCCGACTGGAGCAATGGAAATACGGCCCAATTCCAGACGGATTCCTCCATCACAGTAGGAAGCGGAATCTCTGCGTCCGGAATGCTTTACAACGGTGCGGCCATCACGCTGAACGGAGGTTCCCTTACCCTGACGGGCGCGGCTGCCGGGAACAACGGAGGTTCCGCCACTCTTTCCAATACCGGGCTGATTCTGGACGCCCCCAATGCGGAAGACTCCTATGAAGTCCGGGATACCAGCCTCACCGGCTCCGCCACGCTCGCCAAGACAGGCGCCGGAACGGTTACCCTGGATGGAGCGCATACGGCCAGCGGCGTCTGGAACATCAACGCGGGCACCCTGGTTTTCACCGGGGAAAGAAACATCACCGCCAGTGACAACAACCGGATTAACGGAAAAATCAACATTGCCTCCGGAGCCGTGCTGGATGCCAGCAATGGCCGCTTGTTTCATAACGGCGTTTATACAGCCAATTTCCAGTCCCCCACCATTACGCTGAACGGAGGAACGCTCAAACTGAACCAGTTCGGGTATGACTCCGCCTCCCTGGGCAAGCTGCACAACAATTTTTACGCCCTTAAATTCGCTTCCGGAACCTCCAGCCGCATCGTCATTTCCCAGGGCTATGAATCCGGAGGCACGGCCAGCCGCGGCATTTACATCGCCGGCTGGGGCACGACGGCCACCATTGAACTGGGAGCCAACCAGACCCTTACATGGACTTCCTCCAATGCGCAGAACCAGGATGCCATTGTCTGCGAAACCGGAGCCGGCAGTGCGCTGGCGCTCGCCATCGGAGAAAATTCCGTACTCTACTTCAACCAGGTCTTTGCCAATAAAAACACGTCCGGCGAATACGGAGACCCCACCACCGCCAACTTCTCCGGCCTGAGCCTCATTAAATCCGGCGCCGGAGAGCTGGTCATCCAGAGGGCCAATACGATTTCCTCCGGCCGCACGGTCCGCGTGGATGCGGGCAAGCTGACGCTGGAGGTGGACAACGCCTTCGGCGCCGGCAGCAATCTGGGCAATGTAAGCATCGCTTCCGGAGCCCTGTTCTCCATGAACGGCCACACTCTTGCCAATGTCATTGACGTCCAGGACGGAGCCACTCTGGACATGGGCGGCAGCTCCTATGCCAGCATGGTCAACTGGCATGAAGGCGGCATCCTCCTGAACACGGAAAACAACAAGGGCACGCTCAACATCATGACCCGCGCCGCCCTGGAACTGGGCTCCAAGGCCTGGGCGGGAAGCGTGCTGACGGATACGGATACCGTTTTTACGCTCACGGCGGACCAGAATCTGGGAGCCCTGGGAGCAAACGTCAACTGCTGGACAGGCGGCCGCGGGTATAACAACACCCTCCAGAGCATCACCTTCACGGGCGGCCACGGAATCAACATTGACAACTACGGAGCCAAGTGGGCCGTCATTCTCTCGGAAAACGTCACCTTCCAGGACATCGGCAGCCTGACCTTCTCCAATAATGCCGCCGACATGTCCAATACAGAGGCCCTTTACGGCGCGGGGGCCATTGCCGCCAATGATACGGTCGCCTTCAGCAACACCGGAGCCCTTACGTTCAGCAACAACAGCGTGAGCGCGGATTCCGGCGCTTCCGGCGGAGCCATTTACGCCTCCGGAGGAGCCTCCTTCACCAGCACGGGCGCCATCAGCTTCTCCGGCAACTCCGCCATGACCCACGGGGGCGCCATCCATACGGGAGGCACCACGGGCAGCCTCACCTTCTCCGACATCGCGGAAAACATCTCCTTCACCGGAAATACGGCCGGAGAAAACGGCGGCGCCATCAATAACGATTATGAAACCGTGGAATGGTCCAGCGTGGGCCACGTGGCCTTCTCCGGCAACCTGGCGGAGGCGGGCGCGGGAGGCGCCATCTGGTCCGGCGGGGACGTAACGGCCAATACCGCCGCCTCCTTCAGCATGACGGGCAACGAGGCCCGGGACGGCGGCGGGGGCGCCATCTATTCGGATGGAAACGTCACCTTCTCCGGAGTGGGGGCCCTGACCTTCTCCGACAACCACGCATCCACCTACGGGGGCGCCATCGGAGCCTACGGGGACATCACCATCTCCGATTCCGGCGCCGCCTCCTTCTCCGGCAACACAGCTTATGAAGGGGGAGCCCTGGACGCCTACAACGTTGCCATTTCCGGCAACACCGGGACGGTGCTGTTTGAAAACAACAGTGCGGAAAACGCCGGAGGCGCCATCAACCTGCAGGGAGGAGGCTCCATTTCCCTGACGGCGGACCAGGCGGACATCATCTTCCGCGGAAACACAGTCCAGGACGGAAGCGTTTACAACGCTATCCATTTCAACGACGGCGCCATGGCTTCCTTCAATGCGGCGGACAACCGTCGGATCCTCTTTGAAGACGGCCTCAGCTCCCAGGACGAATCCGTCGTGGACATCAGCGTCAATGACGCCGCCGGGGCCGGAGGCACGGTCGCCATGTCCGGCGCAAACAGCCAGTCCGGCATCCGGGCCAATACGACCGTGTACGGAGGCACCTTTTCCGTCAGCAGCGGGGCAACCTACGGCTACCATTCCGCAGACTGGAGCACGGAAGAAGCGCGAACCTCCTTCACCGTAAGCGGAGGAAGCCTCCACATTGGCGAACAGGCCGCCCTGAATGCGGCGGACGTGAGGCTGGAGGACGGAACGGAGCTGTCCGTCATGGGAACCGGCAGCCTGAATGCAGACACGCTGACGCTGGGAAACAACGTCTCCATCCTCGGAACGGGCGAAGGCAGCTTCTCCATCACTGCCAATGCCATTGATATTTCCAACGGAATCACGATTGACCTCTCCCGCGGCTCCATGATCAGCCTGGAACTGCATGCGGACACCCTGACGCTGGGAGGGACGCTGGCCCTGGGCGACGACCAAGTGGACTACACCTCCTCCATCTGGCAGAGGGACCAGTCCTACCTGGTTATGGATGCATCCGGCGTCACGAACATGGACGGGACTTTCTCTGAAATCCTCTCCTCCCTCTCCGACTCCGCTACCATCACGGTGGGGAATCTGGGGCTGGAAGGCTATGACCCCTCTCTGGAACTGGGGCGCTGGGAACTGCGCTGGGACGAAGGAAACGCCCTCCATCTGGACTGGATTTCCAATGGCCTGGTAGTCCCGGAACCCGCTACCTCCCTTCTGCTTCTCCTGGCGGCAGGTGGCCTGCTCGCCGTCAGGAAGCGCACTATCTAACAACCGCCATCTCTTAATAAAACATGAACAGTACCTTTAAAACCTGCATGTGCGCCCTGGCCCTGGGCCTGTCCGGCGCTGCCCCCCTGTACGCGGCTTCCGCCACGGCAGCCTGTGAACAAACGCACTCCATCCTTTATGCGGGCACGGACAGCCAGGCCATCATGAAGATCAAGGTGACCGTTACGGAAACCAGCCAGATCCTGAAGGGAATGACCTTCTCCATGGCCGGAACCACCTCCGTCTCCGACATCGCGAAGGCCCGGATTTTCTACTCCGGCGCCACTCCCTACTTCTCCCCGAACGCGGAGCAGGCCAACCGGAGGGCCATCCCCGTCCTCAACACCATCTCCAAGGGGGCCAAAACCTTCCAATTCGAGGGAAGCCACGCGCTCTCCGCAGGAGACAACTACTTCTGGCTGTGCGTGGACCTCAACCCCCGCGCGCGAGGGTTGAACAAGGTGGACGCCTCCTGCACGGGCGTGGCCCTGCTGGAGGACTCCAATGTAGCGGTCGCCAATCCTTCCCCGGAAGGCTACGCGGAGGTGTATCCCTACCAATTCCGCGTGGTGCCCTACTACCGCAACACCAACCTGATGCAGTGGAACCCCAACCACCTGACCGCCCAGCACTTCAAATCATTCACGGACCTCATTTACTTCAACGTGGGATGTGACACGGAAGGAAACCTGACGGGGCAGAACAACGCCCAGTTCCTGAATGGCCTGGACAAGCTTAAAAACCTTCGCGGAACGGCGGGCAGCAAGATCATTCTGGGCGTGGCCCACTGTGACGGAGGGTTGACGGCTTTCACGGGAAATGCGGAAAAAAGGCGGCAGTTCGCGTACCAGCTCGTTTCCTTCGCCAGGGAAAAGGGATTTGACGGAATAGACATTGACTGGGAATACCCGGACAACGGCACGGAGTGGTACAACTTCTGCCTGCTGCTGGGAGAAGTGCGCTCCGCCATGGGAGCCAGCGGCATGTCCCTGAGCGCGGCGATCAATCCGTACTACCTGGCGCCCACCAGTGAAATGATGGACCTGCTGGACTTCGTCAACGTCATGAGCTATGACCGCGCCGGACAGCACTCCACCTATCCGGACATGCTCATCGACATCCAAACCATCCGCAGGAAAAACATTCCGGACTGCAAAATCGTCGTCGGCCTGCCGTTCTACACCAACGAGACGCGCTCCAACCGCAACTGGGACGCCCAGAAAGGCTATTCCAACGTCGTCCAGCTCTACCCCAACATCGCCCCCGGCACGGACCTCTGCGCCATCGACGGCCAGCAGCACTACTTTAACGGCATCACCACGATTAAGAAAAAATGCCAGTACGTAAAAACCCAGAAGCTGGGCGGCGTGATGATCTGGTGTTATGATGGAGATTTGCTGCTGACGCACGCGAAATCCCTGGCAAAAGCCATGTATTCCATCATCAAGCAACAGGCTGTCCGCTAATGTTTTGAAGCATCTCTTGCTCCGGCGCGCATTCTTTTTTGGAGAACGCGCGTTTTTTTATGTGGTCTTTTTTGATTCAAAAGGATTCAGGGGTTGTCTTTCCCAAGATGATTTGTAATCATTTCCCCGAATTATTTTCATATCACTACACAATATGAACACGTCATTGAAACTCCACGGCCTGGTGGCCGCCGTACACACTCCGTTCAAGGCGGACGGTTCCCTGAATCCTTCCAGCGTTGACGCCCAGGCCAGGCTGCTTGCCTCCCAGGGCATCAAGCTGGCTTTCATTACCGGAAGCACTGGTGAATCCTCCTCCATGCAGCTTGAAGAACGAAAGGAAATCTACTCCGCCTGGAAGGAAGCTTCCGCCAAGTACGGCGTGGACGTCATCGCCCATACCGGTTCCAACAGCGTCTGGGACGCCCGCGAACTGGCCGCCTTTGCCCAGGAATGCGGATTCGTGGCGACCAGCTCCCTTGCCCCCTCCTACTACAAGCCAGGCACTGTCCAGCGTCTGGTGGAATGCTGCGCCTTCGCCGCTTCCGGCGCTCCCGACCTGCCCTATTACTATTACGACATTCCCGTGCTGACGGGCGTGCGTTTCAATCCGGTAGACTTCATCAAGCTGGCCAAGGAACAGATCCCGAACTTTGCGGGCATCAAATTCACCAATCCGGACCTGGCCCTGTACCAGACCACGTTGAACTACGACGAAAACGTGGACATCCCCTGGGGCGTGGACGAATGGTTCACGGGAGCCCTCTCCGTAGGCGCCAAGGGCGCTGTGGGAAGCTCCTTCAACTTTGCCCCGGCCCTGTACCAGAAACTCATGAAATCCTTTGCAGAAGGCGACGTGGAAACGGCGCGCGACTGCCAGTGGAAATCCGTGCAGATGATCAACATCCTGGCCTCCAAGGGCTACATGGGCTGCGCCAAGGCCCTGATGGGCTGGCTGGGCGTTGACCTGGGTCCCGCCCGCCTGCCGCAGGGCAACCCCACCGCGGAACAGCTCAAGGAACTCCGCTCCGAGCTGGAAGCCATCGGCTTCTTCCAGTGGTCCATGAACTAAACCGCTTTCCCTCTTATGGCTGCAACACTTGACCTGACCACCCTGGGCGCATTCTACCGCCGCCAGCTTCTGGAAGACGTTCTGCCGTTCTGGTTCCCGCGCGCTTACGACGAAAAGAACGGGGGCCTCTACCACTGCTTTGACGCGGACGGCACCCTGGTGGACACGGACAAATCCGTGTGGGCCCAGGGCCGCATGGCCTGGATGCTGCTGACCATGTACAACAGCATTGAGAAAAACCCGGACTGGCTCAAATGGGCGGAAAGCGCCCTGAACTTCCTGACGGCGAAATGCGTGGACCCTGCCGACGGCCGCATGTACTTCCATGTGGAGGCGGACGGCACCCCCATCCGCAAGCGCCGCTATGCGTACAGCGAATCCTTTGCCGCCATCGCCTTTGCCGCCCATGCGAAAGCTGCAGGAAATGAAGAATCCGCAAAAGCCGCGCGCCACTGGTTCGACGTCTTTACGGACATCTGCTTCACCCCCGGCAAGATGGTTCCCAAATTCACCGGGAACCGTCCCACGACGGGACTGGGAACACGCATGATCACGCTGGCGACCGCCCAGGAACTGCGCAAGTACCTGGGTGACGAGGACGGCTTCTACACCGGATGGATCGACCGCTGCATCAACGACCTCCGCACCCTGTTCATGAAGCCGGAGCTCAAGGCCGTGATGGAAGTGGTGAGCCCTGACGGCGCCATCATCGACCACTTTGACGAGCGCACGCTCAATCCCGGCCATACCATTGAGGGGGGCTGGTTCGTGCTGGAGGAAGCCCGCTTCCGCGGCAATGATCCGGAACTCATCAAGGTGGGCTGCGACATGATCGACTGGGCTTTCGCGCGCGGGTGGGACAAGGAAAACGGCGGCCTGCTCTACTTTACGGACGTGTACGGCAAGCCCGTCCAGGAATACTGGCACAACATGAAATTCTGGTGGCCGCACGACGAGGCGCTCATTGCCATGACGCTCGCCTACAAGCTCACTGGAGAGGAACGCTACGCCATCTGCCACGACATGGTGCACAACTGGGCCTTCTCCCACTTCCAGGACGTGCAGCACGGCGACTGGTTCGGCTACCTGAACAAGGACGGCTCCAGGGCAAACACCCTCAAGGGCAGCCTCTGGAAGTCCTTCTTCCACCATCCCCGCGCCATGTGGTTCTGCGCCCACTACTGCGGCGCCATTTAAGGAAAAACAAAACATATTACTCTTACTAAAAGCCGTTTGCCAAATATGACAAACGGCTTTTACTTTTTATCTATCTTTAAAATGAAGATAATAGGAAATCTCTGCTGAAAAGGCATTCCAAAAAAATCCAGTCTGTTTTTATTTTCAGAGGATCAAAAACAATTGCTCCTCCTTCTGCGGTGTTTTATGATGCCGCTAACATGCTGGGAAAAGATCTGCACATCTTTTTTCATGAAATCATATATTTCAAGCGTGAACCCAACTTCTAATATCCATGAAAAGCACTCCTCATGCTAAATAAGCTCAATAGTGGATGAAGCAATAAAAGAGAAATATCATGACCGGTGAAAAATTCACGTTGATGCAATATTCCGTCAGCGCCGTCTTGGGGCTGATAGAAGCGGAAGATTTTGTTATACCAGAAATTCAGCGCCCCTTTGTCTGGAAACGAAGCCAAGTACGGGATTTAATTGATTCCTTATATAACGGCTACCCTACGGGCTATATCATTACTTGGAAGAATCCTGACGTGAAAACCAAGGATGGAGGAAAAGCCAACGGAAAAAAAGTACTTATCGACGGACAGCAACGTGTAACCGCCCTGATGGCCGCTATCGCCGGCAAAGAAGTCCTGGATGAAGATTTTAATAAAGACCGCGTCAAAATCGCCTTCAATCCTCTTGCTGATGATCCGAGCAAGCGTTTTGCGGTTCAAGACGCTTCTCATTTAAAAGACAAACGATGGATACCGGATATTTCCATCGTATTTGATGCCGATTTCGATGCGTTCGAGTTCTCCGTTGAATATTGTACCATCAATGAAGGAATCAAACCCAACATAATCAATAAATCCATTGCCTCTCTAAAAGGAATCGCCAACAGGCAAATTGGCGTGATTGAGCTGGATGCTACATTGGATATTGATGAAGTAACTGAAATTTTCATTCGTATCAATTCCAAAGGAACGTCTCTCAGCCAATCAGACTTTGTCATGTCCAAGATGGCCGCGGACATGGAACATGAAGGCAGTATGATGCGTAAAACAGTGGACTATTTCTGCCATCTGGCCGTGAAACCTGATTTTTACTCCTTATTGGTACGTGATGAGGAATTCCAGAATTCCAAGTATGCGGATAAAATTAAGTGGCTGGCTCATGATTATGATGACATTTACGATCCCGATTACGGCGATATGCTACGGGTATCATTCATGCACCAGTTCCGCAGAGGAAAACTTGCTGATTTGGTCAGCTTATTGTCCGGGAGGGATTTCGAAACCAAGGAATACCGGGATGATATCGTAGCGGAATCCTACCGGAAACTGGATGCCGGCATTGTACAATTTATCAACCAGCACAATTTTACACAATTTGTAATGGCCCTTAAGGGTGCGGGCTTTGTCTCCAGCAAACAGTTGAATTCACAAATGACGTTGGATTTTGCTTACACTTTGTATCTGATGCTGCGGAGTGATCCAACCATTCCAAACGAACAAATCAAACGGCATGTTCAAAAATGGTTCGTCCTCTCCACCCTAACTTCAAGATACATCGGATCTCCGGAGACGCAGATGGACCGTGATATGCGCAATATCGAAGAAAAAGGCTTCCTGAATTTCAAAACAGAAGTGGAGGCCTCTGCCCTATCGGAAACATTTTGGACGGTTACGCTGCCTCAGAACCTGGAAACGTCTTCTGTAAACAGTCCCGCCTTTAATACCTTCCTTGCTGCTCAAATTAACCTGAACTGCAATTCCCTGCTGATGAAAGGGACTAAAGTCTCCGATCTCATTACCATTTCAGGAGACGTGCACCATATTTTTCCGCGCAATTATCTGAAAAAGAACGGCATTGATAATAAGACAAAATATAATCAGGTAGCCAATTATATCTATCTTGATACGCAGGTAAATAAAGCCATTGGAGACGATCCTCCCTCTGTCTATTTTGCCAAAGTGCAAGAGCAATGCGGGACTAAAGCCATTACACTCGGAAATATTTCCGATGAAGAAATGCTTTACCGCAATCTGGAGGAAAATAGTATCCCTCAAAATATTGTCAGCATGGATATAAGTGATTACGAATCATTCCTTCAAGAACGCCGCAAACTGATGGCGAAGCTGATGCAACGGTATTATCAGGAATTGTAGATCATGCTCCTGTAATATATAAATTTATAAAACCGGTTAAGGATAGACGATATCCTCCGTCCGCACCACCACGTCGCCGGGGTCCAGCATGGCGTTAATCAGGGAACAGAAGCGGAATTTTTTTATATCCTCCGCTTTGATGGAAAGCTCTTCAATGGCTCCGCATGCCAGCAGGAATGCGCGCTTGGTGCCGGGAAGCAGAAAAGTTTCCGGAGTCACCCAGGAGGAGCCGTCCCCGAACACGACGTTGCTGTACCGCGTATCCGTCACCTGCCCGTGCCGGAGGATCAGCACTTCTTCATCCTCTCCCAACCCCAGCCCTGCCGTCTGAAGCTCCGTCCGGTCCTCCCACTTGCAGAAGTAATCCAGCCGTGGATTTTCCACGCATGCCAGCCTTTTCACCAGCCGGGGACGGTAAGGTTCAAAGACGGGACGGCGCGCCTTTCCCTGCGTATCATACGTGATATGGCATTTGTAAATGCCTGCGCCCTCCGGACCGGGGTTCCCTTCCAGCACGGAGGCCAGGTCCGGAACGGAGGAACCTTCCTCACCGTGAAGCTTCATGCTCCTCTCCACCCTCCGCTGGTGCCAGGGCAGCAGGCAGGGCGCTCCATCCTTCCATTTTACGGTTTCAAAGATCAAACGGCACATAAACTTTGGCAATAGCTTCCCGGTATTCCTCCTCCATACGGCTCATGACGGTGATGCCGCCTCCGCTCTTGTACACTATTCCCTCCCCGGCCTCTTCCATGAAGCGGATGGCGACGGCGGAATCCAGCTCCCGCCCGTTGAAAAAGCCGAAAACTCCCGTGTAAAATCCCCGCTCCATGTCTTCCGCCTCCGCAATGGCCCGGCAGGTGGCCTCCTTGGGCGCTCCGGTCACGCTTCCGGCGGGCAGCAGCTTCATCATCATCTCCCCCAGACTGGAACGCCAGTCTTCCGGGAGAGTGCCTGAAATTTCAGAACTGCACTGCAGGATGGCGCCGCCGCGCGTTTCCACAGGGCTGATATAGCGGTAGCGCTTCACCCGCACGCCAGCCGCCACCATGGAAAGGTCATTGCGCATCAGGTCCACAATGGTGGCGGACTCACGGTTCTCCTTCTCATCCGTCTCCAGCCATTGGCGGGCTTCCGGCGTGGCGGCAGGAGCCGTCCCCTTCATCGGAAACGTGGAGACGGTCCGTCCGCGCACCGTGACGAATGGTTCCGGAGAAAAACAGACGCATCCGCGGCCATGCACGCCGGGAATGCGGGCGTCCGGCCCCAGCAGCATCCGGTAGGGCGCGCGGGCGAACCGGAACAGGTGGCTCAGCGCCAGATTGGTTTCCACGGGAGTGGCCACGCACAAATTCAGCAGGTAGGAGTCTCCCCTCAGCAGATGCTTCCGGACGGAGGAAAAAGCCTCCGCATACCGGGACACGGAACAGGGGGAAGGAGTGAACCGTATCCGTTCCGGAAGCGCAGGGACCATCCCTTTCAGCTCCATTCCCCCCAGAGGAAGCGCAAAGGCCGCCGTACGCCCTTCCCCTGCACCGCCAGGCTCCAGCAGCAGGTTGTGCTCCAGGTCATGGGAGATCACGAAAAAGAACGGATGTCCCGCACGGCCCAGGGCATTCATGCGGCGGATGGTCTCTTCCCGTGTGTACATTGGCGGAAATTACTCTATCATGTGCGCGCCATGAGTCAACCGAACGTCTGGATCATTGACCACCGGGATTCCTTCACCTGGAATCTCGCGGAACTCGTCCGGGTGACCGGAATGGCCGTTCCGCGCGTGGTTCCCAATGACTCCCCGGAACTGGAACAGGCGGTCCAGGCCGGGGAAAAGCTCATCCTGTCTCCGGGGCCCGGCATGGTGCGGGACGCGTGCCACCGGGCAACCTTCCGCCTGCTGGACAGGCTGCCACCTTTCACCCCGGTGCTGGGCGTCTGCCTGGGGCATCAAATCCTGGGCGTCCATTACGGGGCGGAGCTGGAGCACCTCTCCCGGCCTCTGCACGGGGCGCGGGAATCCATACGCCGGGTAGCATCATGCCCGGTCCTTGACGGATTGCCGGAGGAATTCCCCGCAGGCCTGTATCATTCCTGGCGCCTTGCCCCCTCCCCGTGGCCGGAAGAACTGGCCGTGACGGCCAGAGACTCCGGCGGGAACATCCAGGCGGTCCGCCACAAGTCACGCCCCCTGTACGGCATCCAGTTCCACCCAGAATCCATTCTGACCCCGGACGGAGTGCTCCTGCTGCGGAATTTTCTCTCCCTTCCGGAGAAGGGATAAAACCCCTGAATCCCGTGATCAAATTTTCCAGGGATGAACGGGAGTGAACCGCAAAGTGTCTCATTCCTGTACCATGCCGGCCCATTTACGGGCCAGGTCAGGATATAACGCCTTTTTATTCTCATGAACGCACAGAACGAACTTAAAATCAGGGACATGGAAATCCTGTTCCAGCCTTTTCATTCACGCAAGCTCAACACCCCGACGCGCCTGGTCCTTCCGGCCATGACGCGGGGATTTTCCCCCAACGGGGTTCCCACGGACCAGGTGGCCGAGTATTACAAGAGCCGGGCAAAGCATGAAGTGGGCCTTATTATTACGGAAGGCACCTTCATTGACGAGCCCAGCGCCTCTCCCTCCTCCAACTATCCCAACTTCTTCGGCGGCGCCTCCCTGCGGGGATGGAAAAAGGTGCTGGAAGCCGTCCATACCACGGACTGCAAAATAGTCCCCCAGCTCTGGCACGTGGGCATGGACCGCCCCTTCAAGGGAGACAACCTGCCCAACCCGGAACTGCCGCCCATAGGCCCTTCCGGGATAGACGTGAACACGCTGGAGCAAACGGCAGAACCCATGAGCATCGCCAAGATTGAAGAAGTCATTGACGCTTTCGCTCGTGCGGCAGCGGACGCCAAACGGCTGGGCTTTGACGGCGTGGAACTGCACGGAGCGCACGGCTACCTGATTGACCAGTTTTTCTGGAAGGAAACCAACAGGCGCACGGACGAATACGGCGGCGACCTGGTGGGCCGCACCCGTTTTGCCAGCCGCATTATTCATGCCGTACGCAAGGCGGTAGGCAGCCAGTTCCCCATCATCTTCCGCTTCTCCCAATGGAAAACGGGCCATTACGACGCCAAGCTGGCGTATTCCCCCGTGGAGCTGGAAGACTTTCTGGCGCCCCTGGCGGAAGCGGGCGTGGACATCTTTGACTGCTCCACGCGCCGGTTCTGGGAACCGGAGTTTGCAGGTTCACGCCTCAACCTGGCCGGATGGACCAAAAAGCTCACCGGAAAACCCACCATCTCCGTCGGTTCCGTGGGACTCAAGGGAGACTTCACGAATGCCTTTGACGGCGGCCCGGAGGCGGAAGCCGCCAGCCTGGAACCGCTGGTGGAACGGATGCAGGCCGGGGAGTTCGACCTCATTGCCGTGGGGCGCGCGCTGCTGGCGGATGCGGAATGGGCGGAAAAGATACGCCATGCCCGTGAAAAGGACATCCACCTGTTCACGAAGGAAGACCTGAAGACGCTGAAATAGGAACTGACGGTCAGGCGTTTTCCCCTGGACACCCCTGCTTTTTCCCGGGGCGAACCGTCAGGTACAGCAGCCGGAGCACTACCAGCGCCGGAACCTGAAGCGCCAGGAAATACCACGGCGCAGGCCCGAAGTACTCCAGAACGGTTCCCGGAGGGGCGTACCGGGTGAACCCGTAATTAGTCCCCAGCCAGATATTCACGGGAATGACCAGCAGCAGGTACGCGTCGCAAAGGGCCAGCGTTCTTACGTCGTCCCAGGGGCGTGCGCGCCATTGCAGCACCACGGGGATGTACAGAGCGGAAACCAGCAGCAGGCCGTGCCCCACGAAAAAGGCAAAAAAGGCGCCAGAGGGAAATCCCTCATACAGCATGGGAGTAATCAGCCCCTGGACGCTGGCGGCCAGCACGCCGAAGTAAGCGACGGCGCACGCCCAGGGCCTGCGGTACCACAGGGCGATGAAGCAGACCAGCGTCATCAGGCTGCAAAAATGCAGGGGAAGCCGGTCCTGCCAGGGTTCCCAGTGCTCCCGGACGATGCGCCCGAAGGTTTCAATCAAAAAAGTGAGCAGGAAAACGGCGCCCAATACCTTGCCGACAAGCACGCGTTTTTCCATCCGCAGCCGGCGGCAGCCCCACAGAAGGGCTCCCGCAGCAGCCGCCACGATGCCGAGCGCCATCCAATGCGGCAGGCTCCAGCGGATAAACAGGGTGACGGCGTCTCCGGACATGGAAATCAGGCGGAAGGAAGTTCCGGGCATGCCTGAAGCTTGCCGCTCATGGACTCCACCCGGAGGCGAAGGACGCATACGGCGCGGGCCATGGCGGGGGTGAAGGCCACTTCCCGCCCCGTCTGTTGCAGCATGATGCGGCTCAAGGCATGTATCTTTTCCCCGTCCTCCTGAAGAATTTCCACCGTCCCCCGGCCCATCACGCAGGCATAGGCATAACTGTACAGGCATGGGTTTTTCCCCTCTATCAGCATATGGTCCCCATCCATTTCAAAAGAAGCTGCCGGGCGGGATTGCAGGATATCCAGCTTCCGCCCCTCCCTGGCGCAATGGAAAAACAGCTCCAGGGAACCGTCCCGGTCCTCATAACCGAAGTTCAGGGGCACCATGTACACCTCCGTGCCGTCCCATAATCCCAGGCGGCACACCTTGAACCGCGCTATCATCTCCAGCAGGTCTTCCCGCCGGGTTACTTCCTTGTCTTTTCTTCTCATAAGCGAAACCTTTCCCCTTCCACTCATGCAGAGCGCAGAATCCGGCCCTGTAAAAGAACAGGAAACGGAGCGGCTGCCCATGGCAACGGAGAAACGGACCGGAACAGGGATATAGAAAAAAATCCTCCGTGAAAAGCTTTTTACCCCGGCCCTTCCCCTTTTCCGGAACACCGGAAAACATCAGGAAGCGGAAGCCTCCGTCACATCAGCAAAAACAGCCTCCGCCGCCCGGCATAAATCCAGGGGATTGAGTTCAATCTGGCACCCCAGGCGGCCGCCGCTCACCACCATCTCCGGCAGAGCCTCCGCGCTGGAATCAATCACCGTGGGGTACTTCTTCTTCATTCCCAGGGCCGTACAGCCGCCGCGTACATACCCTGTCACCGCCGTGATCTCCTTCACGGGAAGCATGGCAACGGCCTTGGCGCCTGCGGCGCGCGCCGCCTTCTTCAGGGAAAGCTCCGCTCCAATGGGAATAACGAACACGTAATACTGGCGGGGAGCGCCCACCGTCACCAGCGTCTTGTACATCTTCTCCGCCGGCAGCCCCAGGGCCTCCGCCGTATGCCGGGCATCTACAAACTCATGGCACTCATAGGAATAATGCCTGTAGGGAACCCGCAGCGTATCCAGCAGGCGCATGGCGTTCGTCTTTACTTCCTTCTCCTTCTTTTTGGCCATAAGCTTGAAACGGAATCTGCCCGCAAGAATAGGAAAAACGGCGCCCTTTGACAAGACCGGGGACCTTTCTCCCCCGCACGCGCGGAAAGGGAAAAAGCCGTTCCCTCCCCCTGCACCCTTGACTTGACGCTGACAGAGGGGCTAACATCCGGTATCATGGCAGATCATCACGTCCGGAGAAGCATTGGGGAACACATCCTGCGGTGCTCCGTCCTGATCGTGGCGCTCTTCATCATGTCCCTGGGCATCGCCCTCTCCGCCAAGGCCAACCTGGGAGTCTCCCCCATCTCCTGCACGCCGTATGTGCTCAGCCTGGCGCTTCCGCTGACGATGGGAACCGTCACCATCCTGATGCACCTGACCTTCGTGGCCGTGCAGGCGGCCCTGCTGAAAAGGAACTTCCGCCCGGCGCATCTGCTCCAGATACCCGTGGTATTCCTCTTTGGGGCGTTGACGGACTTCTCCATGTGGCTGATGGCCCCTCTGGAACCGGGCGGCTACCTGTGGTCCGCCGTACTCTGCCTGCTGAGCTGCCTGGTCATCGGCTTCGGCGTCTTTCTCCAGGTCAAGGCGGATGCCGTTCTGCTGGCCGCGGAAGGAATGAGCCTGGCCTTCGTCAAACTCTTCAAATGGGAATTCGGGGCCGTGAAAACCAGTGTGGACTGCACGCTGGTCTGCATTGGCCTGGTGTGCTCCCTGACGCTCCTTCCGGGACTAACGGGCATCCGGGAGGGAACCATTGTGGCGGCCGTCCTGGTGGGAATGATCGTCCGATTCTTCAACAGGCACGTCTTCTGGCCGGACAGGCTGCTGGAACAGCTGACACGCTCCGGAGCGGCGGAAGAACTCCTTCCGCTGGCACGGACAGCTGCTTACGCGCCGGACGCTCCGCTGGTCATTTCCATTGACCGGGAATACGGCTCCGGCGGCCACGCCATCGGCAAAATGCTGGCGGAGAAACTGGGAATCCCATTCTACGACTCGGAACTGGTGTACCTCACCGCCTCCCAAAGCGGCCTTACTCCGGACTACATCCGCAAGCATGAACAACAGCTCACCAGCCGCTTCCTGCACGAGCTCTACGCGCAGAACTACGCCTACACGGCGGAAGAACTGCCGCCGGAAGACGCCACCTTCCTGGCCCAGAGCAAAGTCATCCGGGATATCACGGCCAGACAGGCCTGCGTCATTGTGGGCCGCTGCGCCAACTTCATCCTGAAAGGAAGGCCCAACCTGTTCAGCGTCTTCCTGCATGCGGATCCGTCCGTACGCATGCAGCGCGTCATTGAAAACTACGGGGTGCAGCCTGCCCGCGTAGCCAAAACCATGGACACCATGGACTCCCGCCGCCGCACCCACTGCCTGCACTATACCGGGCAGGAGCTGGGCAACGCCCGCCTTTACGACCTGTGCGTCAACACGTCCGACTACGGGCTGGAACGCACCGTGGAATTGATTTTGGAAGCCATCAGCACCAGAACGGCGGACTCCCCCGCCGCGGAAACAGTCCCCGTCAGGAACTCCGCGCTACCGGAACCGGACGCCGAAGACATCCAGGGAGAAATCTCCCTGGCCTGAGGATGATTCCGGACTCCGGGAAATCCGTATACGCTCCCGGCCTTCCATTACAGAGGCCCCCGGAGACAGATAAAATCAACGCCGTCCCCGTATTCACAGTCCAAGAGTTCATGAGACTCTGGTCCCTCCACCCTTCCTACCTGGACTCCATCGGCCTGATTGCCCTGTGGCGGGAAGGTTTGCTCGCCCGGAAAGTCCTGCTGGGCCAGACAAAAGGCTATACGCATCATCCCCAGCTCATCCGCTTCCGGGAAACGGAAAACCCCATTCAAACCATAGACGCCTACCTGAAAGCCGTCCATGACGAATCTGTGCGCAGGGGCTACAACTTTGATTTAAACAAAATTTCTCCCTGCGAGTGTCAACCGCCTCCCCGCCTCCTCCTGCCGGACAAACAACTGGAATACGAATTCCACCATCTCCTGAATAAGCTTAAGACAAGGTCTCCCCAGCAATATTCTATTTTGCAACAGATCACCCCCGTCCTTCCTCACCCACTTTTCCAAGTGATGTTGGGAGACATTTGTTCATGGGAAAAATATGATTAATCAAAACGATTAAAACAAAATTCATTTAGCCAAATCAATACAAATAACTTCTATATTATTTTCATAATCAATAGGAATCGAATCTTTTACCCTCTCTAAAAAAGAATCGTGACCACTGAAATTAAATATTAAATAAATTCCATGTTGTACATTTGAAGAAAAATACTTGTCTATCAATTGATTTTTAATACTTGTATACAACTCTCTATTACTATCTTTCTTACATTCAATCTGTATTTCAAAATCTTCTACGTTATAACGTACATTAATGTCCACTCTATTATTGGCTTCATATCTTTCCTTGGCCATATCAAGATCATTTCTATATCTATCTTTCAAACGACGAAGAATAATATCTCTACAGCATTCTTCATCTTTCGAAGAACCATCCTGATTATAAAAAGAATCTTTATCATTATCACGATTATCCTCTATCGTTTTCTTCAACTCAATCAATCTACAACAAACATCTATAAAGAAATCCTCTTTTGATAAAATTGTGTCAGATATAATAAATTCCTTGAGATTATCAATAGGAATCGAATTTTTTACACTGTCTGCTTCTTGTTGAATCAGTTCACTAATTCGATGTGTGATTAGATGTGTCCAAACATCATTTTTATTCTGACGCCTGACTTGCAATTCTTGCATCTCTCCTAAATTTAAAAGATGGAAGCTATCTCTTCTCAAGAACGTTGTACACCAATCACTATCTGATTGAACTTCTTTTACATATTCTATTGATTCGGGTGTTGTAAAACAACTAATCATATAGTCGATGGATCTTACTTTCATATCCGAGGATAAAAAATGAAAACTATATCTACTTGGTACACAAAATTTACTTAATATAATTGCATGTCTTTCAATAAATTCTTCCTTTTTGTCTTCTAAAAAAATAATCAACGTTCGAATTTTATCTTTATTCTCGTCTGTTAGTTCATACTTCTCCAATTGCTGTAAAGTTTTCAAATCTAATTGAAAAGCCGTTAAACGCAAAAATGTCTGGACAATATAATCTACATCAATTTTACAAGCCACGGCCATTTCTTTTAATTTTTCAATCTCATTTTCTTTTTCAAAATACGGCAGTAATACATTTTTTAGACTTGGAGCTTTCTTGGCAACCGCATATTGTAAAAAGCATTTCAGAGATTCTTCGGCCAACTCTGATTTGTTTATATTAAAATATTCTGCAAAGTCATTTTTGATAATTCCTCCTGTATTGGAATGTAAAATACAATTAATGTAAATGTATTTTTGAATTTGCATATCCAATTGAGAGAGTTCCTCATTTGTATTCAACGAGCATGCAACATAGTAAACCATATGAATGGAATTATCTTCCATCAATGAATATACATCTAAATTATCAAATCTCAATCGATCCGCATGATATAAATTTTTAATAATATTTTTTAATCGTTTTTGTTCATCTTTAGAAACAGGAATTTCTTCTTTAAGATAAATAAATTGTGAAATCCAGCAAAGATTTTTATCTACAATATCATTGTCACTTCTATTTTTAAAATATTCATCACTTTCTATTATTAAATTTTTATGATTTTCTTCTTGTTCTATTTTATGATTTTCATATTCAATCATCCATTCTTCTTTAGTAGGATTTATGAGTTTTTTATATAAATCTAAAAATTGAAATTTTTGAGCAATTTCCTTTACATTGTCGGAAGCTTGATTTTCTTTTGGCAATCCACAAAATGCAAAATGAAACAGTTTCTTATTTATATTATCATTAAGATTTAAGCTCATTTTCTCAAATAATATATCACTCCATTTAGTTACTCCACATACCGCAAATAAATATCTGAATTTATGAATTTCATATTGTTCTCCATTGCTCTTCAAAAAATCGTCTACATACAAGGAAAACAATTCATTAGCCAATTTATATATTTTTTTCGAATTTTTCTTCATTAATTCTTTTGCTAAATATGAAGATTCAATGGGAAGAGTTTCATACCAACAATAATATTTTTTAAAATGAGTTAGGATACTATAAATTTGAAAAGCAGATAAAACTTCTTCAAACTTTAAGATTGTTTCAAAGAAATATTCTTTTATAAAAAATTCTGTATTTCCAGGAAACTTCACACCAGTTTTACATTTACTAAGCTGATAAATTCGATCTATTAGCTGAAACTTATGTTTATATCGTATATTGTACAAAAAATCCCCGTGACCTCCCATCCATGATCTTTGGTAGATCATCAGCCATTCAGGGATTTTCTCTAACGATATATGATTAGGATACAGTAACTTCAGTAATTTGTCTTTTAAAACATCATCGCCATCCTCGATATTTCCATTCTTAATTAAATCAAGTACTTCCATTAAAAATGCCCAATCCTTAGATACACCTTCGAGCATTTCAGTTTTATAGTAAGCGGAAATTCCTTTTGCTACTATTTTCTTTTTCAAAAAATCAATCATTTTAGCACTCAAAGATGTATTTGATACAACAATCCGTGTAATCAAATACACATAATGGTTATTTAAGCGCAATGCTTCTTCTAATTCACTAATAAAAAAATCATCAAATTCAGGATCATAAATATCGGAAAGAAATTCTGTTCTGTTGAAATTCCAGAAATATGGATTATCCAATGAATATTTTTTAATCTCCAGAAGAATCTCTCTTTTTTGTTGATCATTAAACAGCGATGAATCACCGTAAACTAGCTGATAATAAGGGTCTATTTTAATGAATTCATTATTCCGCGACAAAGAACACAACCATGCATAGGTACCTCTTAATTCTGTCGCTACCTTGCCCTTATATGCAAACATATTTTTAACACGCAAAAATGATGATGGACAACTTTCTGACAATTTATACTTCTGAATGAACATTGCTGCTGCAAATTCGGCAATGGTTCTGTGAATAAAGTGATGTTCTGCAAACAATGCTGTTCTAAGAGTTGCTTCCAATTTCTCTTTAGGATAACCATTGGAAGTGTCACATATTTTGTCCAATAAATCTCCTCCCAGTTCTCCGATATCTGAAAACATATAGAAAAACGCAATATACCCTACATATTTCAGCATTTCATCAGGTTCAAGCCTGTATTCCCTTCTACGATTATGCGAAATATTATGTTCACGTGCGGTTATAATAAATTCCTTATAGAGTTCAGATTTGGCATCAAAATTTTTCTCAGGATTATTTTTATACAGCTGCACTAACATTGTAAACATCTGAGGATTACTCAAAAAACCATGACTTGAAAATTTCCTCATAAATATTTCAATATTATCAACGCTATATAATTCAGCCAATTCTTTCTGTTGCAATTCATTCATCGGTTGGATTTTATAAACGTTTGCGATGTTTCCAACTACATCTTTTAATGCTTGAATATCACTTTCTCCATACCAGTCCATTTCCCGACAAGTTATGACCACTTTTATTGTATCTGGTAGTTCTTTTATCCTATGGGCTAGTTCTTCCATTAGAAATATTTCATCTTTTTCGAAACATCTACTTTCATCCAAACCATCCAACAATACTATTTCAGTACAATCTTCCATAGCTATTGGAAATTTTAAAAAAGATTTTATCTTTATAAACTTGGTCCTTGAGGGATGATCTTGATAATATTTTTTTAAGAGAGATGTTTTCCCACTTCCAGGAGCTCCAAGAATGATTATGATTCTGCTTTCTTGAAGTGCATCATTAAATGAAATAATTTCTTTTGTTTCATTAGAATGCTTCTTTAAAAATAAATCTATATACATAAAATATTAATTATAATTTTTCACTTATGCTAATTTCATAGTAGTATCCCCTGTAGTATTCTCTAGACCCGGCCTATTAAATATCTATATCTGGTAGCAGGTACCACAAATCTCGATAACTCCCATATGCTTTAAGGATTATTGTCAAGGAGATTTTGTATGTTCAAAAGCTTCCCTTATTTTTATCCGTGAACCTTACAACTGGCAACACCATATTCATCATGGGCTGTGTTTTTACTAAGATACAACAAGGAAACGAGCGGGTTCCGTTTGGTGATATTTCCTCAATCTCACCAAACTAATATGGATGATTTTTTCCGGACCACTAGTAGTTGATAAAAGGAAAAGGCCTTAAAGCGTTTTTGCTTTAAGGCCTTTATTTGGTGGAGCATAGCGGGTTCGAACCGCTGACCTCCTCAATGCCATTGAGGCGCTCTACCAACTGAGCTAATACCCCTTGACTTTCGTCTTGGTGCGTCCTGTTGAGGACGGGGAGAAAGTACCATTACTGGCGCAGACGCGCAAGCTTTTTCTGCAAAAAAAGATGCGGATGGATGATTTTTTCCGGGAAATCCCGGACTGGGAAGATTCACCAGGCCACGCCTGCCCGGAAATCGGGACAGCCCAAATAAATGTGTTTGAATGGGATGCACGGCTGTTTTACCTTTCATGAAAGATGAAACGGCCCCTTTTCCAGCATCGCATGCTTTCCGCTGCCGCCCTGGCGGCTTTCTTCCTGGCAGGTTCCCTTCACGCGCAGGAACCTCCCGCTGCTGCCGGACAGCCGGCTCCCACGGCGGACAGCGGCATTTCCACACCCCGGCGGGTAGCCGGACTGGGCGTTCTGGCGTTCCTGATTGGCTGGATGATCTGGAGAAGCGGTTCCCGCCGCCAGAAGGACGGCAGCCAGGAGCAGGAGAAGCCTCATGACACCGAACCCCGGGAATGACGCCGTTTTTGAAAGGTTGCCCCTGTCCTTTCCGTAGTCGTTGCAGAGAGTATCCCTCTGCCCCATTCATTCATGAACGTTTTTTTACCCATCCTGAGCCTCCTGTGCGGCGCCTTGCTGACGGAAGCCGCTTCCGGCTCGTCCGATGCCGGAGAGCCTTCCCCGGGCGTAGCGCAGGAGTTATGGTTCGGTATTCCGGGAAGCTCGGTAAGAGATTTAACGCACGGGAAGGTTTTTGAGACAGCGGCATCAGCCGTTTACAAGATAAGCAGCCTGGATGTAACTAATCTGGGCGACCAGTACGGAGCCCGTTATTCCGCCCTGATCCGGGTACCCGTCAGCGGCAAGTACCGTCTTTACCTGTCTTCCGACGATTCCGCGGAGCTGTGGCTTGGCAAGGACGCCACCCAGAAGGACATGGCCTGCATTGCTACGGTTAAAGGGTATTCCGATCCCCATAATTGGAGCAACCAGCCCAACCAGGCTTCCGAGCCTGTTCAGCTGGAAGCAGGCCGTTTTTATTTTCTGCTGGTGATTCACAAGGAGGACGGAGGCCCGGACCATATGTCTGTCGCCTGGTCGGGGCCCGATATTCCTGCCCCCGTCATCATTCCGTCCACGGCCCTGTTCGTTCCTCCAGGCATCCTCCCGGAAGACAAGCTCCAGGCTCCTAAAACGGCCGAGTAACCCCTCTGTGCCGTTCCGGGTGCCCTTGGAAATTTTTCAGGGTATCCTCCCATATTTAGCCCTTTAGAAAAAGGGAGGCGTTTCATGTGGTGCGACAGGCGGAGTACGGGAACGTTTTACCTACCGAGGAATAAACTACCGGGCCTCCCCCTTCAGGGAAGCCCGGCTTTCTCGTCGTATATCACGTAGTTAATCGGAGCGACCTGACACCAAAAATGTCAAAACACCCACTGAAATCAATCTAGCGGATTTCTAATCCGTCTTCATTCCGGATGCCCTGAATTTCTTCTTAAAGAGTTGAATTTCTTAAGTTATTCAAAGAAATAAAGTTTACACGGAGGAAGTATCAGGAGAACTTTTCTACAGGAATGGAGAATTTCCCGGCATGGGGACGGGAGCGGCAGAGCCTCTTTTCACGATTCCTTATTTCATTTTTTATCACCATTCATTTATTTTATGCGCATTTTATTAATTTTTTCAGATACTCCGCTTTAGTTGCACACCTGTTATTCACATTCTATTTACATCACCTTTTATCTTCGGGGAAGCTTCCGTCCTGTTTTTACACGGCCAATCATGAATGCGAAACCCCAGCAGGGAATAAAAAAGAATGAAGACCTTCAAGCTACACTCAAAAACGGACAGGAGAAGAGCGGGAAACCCACTCTCCCAGCCGCCTTTCCTGTTCTGGAAACAGGCTCCAGAAAAGAACTGCAAATCACCTGGAACGATTTTCCAGACCGGGATCAGCTTCAAGAGTTATACACATCTTATAAACATGTTATTATCAAACCTCCCATGATTTGCTGTGATTTTTGCCGTCATCGGCAAAGTTTCATAACAGGCGGCATCAAGGAAAACACCGGAAACGGCTCTGACCGGGAGAAGGCTGTTTCCCGTAGATTTCTTCCAGATATTGAAGAGAAGAGTTACCGCCACCGTTATCACATTCATATTATTAAGCCACAAAATGCACCATTCTCGTGCTTTTTTTCAAGCACCAGAGGATCAGACGTCCGCAAATATTTTCACGTACGCATTTCTCCCGGAGCACGGATTTTCCATCCATTTCCGCAGGACAGAATGAGAGTAAACGGAAGGATTTAAAAACGCATGGCCATGAATGGCTGTTTCCACGGCAAGCGTGACGCCAATTGTCCTTGTTCCAAACGCGGACGAACGGTAGATTTTCCGCGCCATATGACCAGAGCATCCAGAATAGAACGCCTTGATTATCTGAAGGACCAATTGAGCAAAAGGATTGTTATCCTGGATGGCGCCATGGGCACCAATATCCAGAAGTTCAGGCTGGGAGAGGAGGATTACCGCGGGGAACGTTTTGCGGATACGGAGCGCTACCCCAACGACCTGAAGAATAATAACGACCTGCTCGTCCTGACCAGGCCGGAGGTGATCCTAGACATCCACCGCCGCTTTCTGGGTACGGGGCATGCGGATATCCTGGAAACGTGCACGTTCAGCGCTACCAGCATCGGCCAGCATGATTATTTCTGGCACCGTCCGGAAGAAGGGCGCCGCAAGGACCAGGAGTATTTCCAGGAGGTGGTGGACGCTCCTGAATTGAAGTCCCTGATCCGGGAAGTGAATTTGGCCGCCTGCGCCCTTGCCCGCCAGGCATGTGACGAAGCGGAAGCGTCAGACGGCAGGCCGCGCCTGGTGGCCGGCTCCATCGGTCCCATGCCCGTTACCTGCTCCCTGTCCCCGGACGTGAACGATCCCGGCTTCCGGGCCGTGAATTTCCGCCAGCTGAGGCAAGCCTACCGCGACCAGGTTCTGGCCCTGCTGGAAGGAGGAGTGGACATGCTGCTGGTGGAGACGATTTTCGACACGCTGAACGCCAAGGCGGCCCTGTTCGCCATTGAAGAGATTTTTGAGGAACAGCCGGAGGACGCCGTTCCGGTCATGGTGTCCGTAACGCTGACGGACAAGGCCGGGCGCACGCTGTCCGGCCAGACGATTGAAGCGTTCTGGAATTCCATTCGTCACGTCCGCCCTTTTTCCGTGGGCATCAATTGCGCCCTGGGGCCGGACCTGATGCGCTCCTTTGCGGAAGAGCTTTCCGGCCTGGCGGATTGCTACGTGTCCATTTACGCGAATGCCGGGCTTCCCAACCCTCTCAGCCCCACCGGCTACGACCTTCTTCCGGAGGACATGGCCCGGTTCATGAAGGAGTATGCCTCCCTGGGCCTGCTGAATATCGTAGGCGGCTGCTGCGGGACCACTCCGGAGCATATCGGCGCCATTGCTGCAGCCATGGAAGGGGAGCCTCCGCGCATTCCGGCTTCCCAGGAGCCCGCGCTGCGCCTGTCCGGATATGAAGCGTACAATCATACGCGGGAGAAGAATACCCTTTTTGTGGGGGAACGCTGCAATGTGGCGGGTTCCCCCAAATTTGCGCGCCTGATTCGTGAAGGGAATTATGAGGAAGCGGTATCCATTGCCCGCCAGCAGGTGGAGAATGGAGCCGTGGTGCTGGATTTCTGTTTTGACGACGGCCTGATCGACGGTCCCGAGGCCATGGTCCGCTTTCTTAATCTCGTTTCCGCGGAGCCGGATATTGCCCGTGTTCCCTTCATGGTGGATTCCTCCAAATGGGAAGTATTGGAGGCCGGCCTGCAATGCATGCAGGGCAAGGGAATCGTGAATTCCATTTCACTGAAGGAGGGGGAAGAGGAGTTCCTGAAGAAAGCGGCGCTGATTAAAAAGTACGGCGCTGCTGCCGTGGTGATGGCTTTTGACGAACAGGGGCAGGCTTCCAATTACGACGACCGCGTCCGCATCGCCAAACGGGCCTATGACCTGCTGGTGGAGCGGGTGCAGTTCCCTCCGGAGGATATCATTTTTGACCCGAACGTGCTGACCGTCGGCACCGGCATTGCGGAACACGCCAATTACGCGCTAGATTTCTTCAAGGCAGCAGGCTGGATTTCCCGGAACCTTCCCCACACCCACATTTCCGGCGGCATTTCCAATGTCTCCTTCGCCTTCCGCGGCAATAATCCGGTGCGGGAGGCCATGCATTCCGCCTTCCTGTACCACGCCACGCGGCAGGGGCTGGACATGTGCATCGTGAATGCCGGGATGCTGGAGGTGTACGATAATATTCCCAAGGACAGGCTGGAGCTGATTGAAGACGTTCTGCTGAACCGGAATCCGGACGCTACGGAACGCCTGACGGATTACGCTGAAAAACTGGCCGCGGAGAAGACGGAAGACGGAAAGGAAAAGAAGCCCGTGCTGGCCTGGCGGGAGCAGGACGTCGCCAAACGCCTGGAGTATTCCCTCATCAAGGGCATTACCGAGTTCGTGGATGCGGATACGGCGGAGGCGTTCCGGGAGCTGGGCTCTCCGCTGAACGTGATCGAAGGCCCGTTGATGGACGGCATGAAAGTCGTCGGGCAATTGTTCGGGGACGGCAAGATGTTCCTGCCCCAGGTGGTGAAGAGCGCCCGCGTGATGAAGCAGGCCGTGGCATGGCTCACTCCGTACATTGAAGCGGACAGCAAGGGTTCCTCCAAGACGGGAAAAGCCGTGATCGCCACCGTGAAGGGGGACGTGCATGACATCGGCAAGAATATCGTCGGCGTGGTGCTGGGCTGCAACGGCTTTGAGATGATTGACCTGGGCGTAATGGTCCATTGCGATACCATTCTGGACCGGGCGGAAGCGGAACAGGCGGACCTGGTGATGCTTTCCGGCCTGATTACCCCTTCCCTGGAGGAGATGTCCCACGTGGCCGCGGAGATGGAGCGCCGGGGGATGACCATTCCCCTGATGGTGGGGGGAGCCACCACATCCGCCCTGCACACGGCCCTGAAAATCGCCCCCCATTACAAGGGTGCCGTGGTTCATACGGTGGACGCCTCACAGGTGGTGCCCGCTGCCGCCTCCCTGGTGAGCGAGAAGAAGGATTCCTACATTGCCGCCGTGAAGGCACGGCAGGAGGAGTTGCGCAACAGGCATGAAAACAAGCCCGTCCGCGACCTCCTGCCCCTGGAGGAAGCCCGTGAACTGCGCTGGAAGGGGGCGGAGGACGGCTACGTCCCCCCCGTGCCCGCACGCCTGGGACCGGTTTCCATCGGCAGCCTGCACAGCTCCGTCAGCTGCGGCTGCTGCAGTGACGACCCGCGCTATTACGTGACCGTGCAGGAGCTGATTGAGCATATTGACTGGACGCCCTTTTTCCACGCCTGGGAATTGCACGGTTCCTGGAACCGCGCCAGCCAGGAGTTCCGGACGAAGGACCCTTCCAAGGCGGAGGCGGCCGCGGCCCTGTACCAGGACGCACGCGACCTGCTGGAACAGGCCGTAAAGGAGAACCGCTACCAGGCCCGCGGCGTCATCGGCATTTTCCCGGCCAATTCCACGGCCAGCCATGACGACATCACCGTCTGGACGGATGAGTCCAGAAACGTTCCGCAGGCCATCCTGCTGACCCAGCGCCAGCAGTTGAACAAGCAGGGAAAGACCAGGCTGGCGCTGGCGGATTTCATCGCTCCCGAGGGGGTGAAGGATTATGTGGGGGCCATGGCCGTCAGCATTCACGGGTCCAGGCGCTGGGCGAAGGAATGGGAAGCCAGGAATGATTCCTACCGCGCCCTGCTGGTCAGCTCCCTGGCGGACCGCCTGGTGGAGGCTTTCGCTTCCATCGCCCATGGCAAGCTGCGCCTTTTGTGGAATATTCCGGAAGAGTCAGGGGTGCGCCCCGCCTGCGGTTACCCCAGCCAGCCGGACCACCAGGAGAAGGAAACCGTGTTCGACCTGCTCCATGCCCGGGAGGAAGCGGGCATGAACCTGACGGAGACCTGGATGATGCAGCCCGTTTCCTCCGTCTGCGCCCTCGTGTTCTCCCACCCGGAAAGCACCTATTTTTCCGTGGGCGTCACCGGGGAGGACCAGCAGAAGGATTACGCCGCCAGAAGACAGGCCGCCCATTCCTGACTTTCCCGTTTTTATTCCGCCTTTCCCCTTTATGCAGCATACCGACCAAATACAGGCCCTTTCAGAGTTCCTGCTGGAGTACGCCACCACGCTTATGGGCGCGGGGGTGCACACCAACCGCGCCGTGCGCAATATTTCCCGCATTGCCGCCGCGTACGGGTACAGCGCGGATATGACCATTTTCCAGCGCAATATTACCATGAGCCTGATTTGCAAGGATGACGAGACGCTGCGCCGCACCTCCGTCCGGAAGCTGAAGCCCCTGGCGTTCAACTTGAACCTGATCCAGCAGCTCAGCGAATTGAGCTGGCTCCCGGTGGACAACAACGTCAGCATTGCGGAGATGGAGCAGGCGTTCCGCTCCATCGTGCGCACCAAGAGGTTTTCCCGCTGGACGGACCTGCTTCTGGTCAGCGTGGGCAACGCCGCCTTCTGCCGCCTGTTCAACGGGGACCTGTGGGCCATGCTGACCGTGTTCGCCGCCACCCTGCTGGGCTTCCTGGTAAAACAGCAGCTTTCCCGGTTGAAGTACAATCCGCTGGGCGTCATTATCCTTTCCGCCTTCGCCGCTTCCATGGCGGCCGCGTGCGCCGTCATCTTCCAGCTCGGCTCCACGCCTCAGATCGCCCTGGCCACCAGCGTCCTGTTCCTGGTTCCCGGCGTTCAGATGATCAATTCCATCATGGACCTGATGCACGGCCACATCCTGATGGGCATCTCACGCGGCGTCCATTCCATCATGATGATTTCCTGCATCACCATCGGCCTTTCCGCAACCATGCTCATCGTGGGGGTAAACAGCTTATGAGTCCGGATTTTCTTTCCTCCATCCTCCTGGACGGCCTGATGGCCGCCATTGCCGCCACGGGGTTTGCCGTCATCTCCAATCCGCCCAAGCGCGCCATTGCCGTTTCCGCCCTGCTGGCGGCCATCGGCCACGCCTTCCGGTTTTACATGCTGCATTCCTGGTCCATTGACATTTCCAGCGCTACCTTTATCGCCGCCTTCACCATAGGCATGCTGGGCGTCATGACGGCCAAGCTGGTGAAGTGCCCGGCGGAGATTTTCGCCTTCCCCTCCCTGCTGCCGATGATTCCGGGCGTGTACGCCTACAAGACCATCCTGGCCCTGATGCAGTTCATGCAGGAGAACCAGGACACGGCCACCATGAACCGGCTGATTGTAGAGATTTGCAAGAACGGCATCACGGCGTTCTTCATCATCTTCTCCCTGGTGATCGGAGTAGCCATTCCCATGCTGATGTTCAAACGGTTGAGCTATACCCGCATCATCAAGCCGGAACATTGACCGCCAAACGCCGGAACCGGGACATTTTTCTCTTGCCAGACTACGCCCCGTATGGTTTACTACGCCCCGCAACGGCAGGAATGCCAGTGCAAGACAGCCCCATAGTGTAATTGGTAACACACCTGATTTTGGTTCAGTATTTCTAGGTTCGAGTCCTGGTGGGGCTGCCAATCCAACCCTCTCTTCAAGGAGGGTTTTTTGCTGCCTTTTTCCGGCGCCGTTTCCCTGCCCGATTTCGCCAGCAGTGAGATTTCCCCCGGCCCCAGTGAATTGCCGGCCTGCGGCACGGCGGTTGTCCTGGCGGAACCTTCGTGAACCTGCAGCGCACCAGGGATGCCACCGGGCGTAAGGAAGCCGTCCTTCCCGCATGTTCATTCACGGCCGTGCGCCGGGAATAAGGGTTCCGGCCCCTTTAGACTCCGGACGGCACAAAGAAAGAGAGAAATTCCCCGCCGCTGTGCTGCGGAAAATGTTTTAAATACGCTAGCCAGGAAACCAGACAAGCCTGGTGGACAGAAAGGATAGCTTGAAGCGCTCAGGAGGAACTAATCAAGCTTCCATTCCCAGGCAACGGCAGAATGAACATGGCGGGATATGATATTCCCCCCACTCCATTTATTTCTGGAGAATACAGAAGGATTTCCCCCTTACAAAATTTGGAACAGAAAACGGAACGGGCACTTCCGGAGATTATCCGGAGGAGCCAGGGGAACGGAGTAACGGCCACCCTTTCCACTTTCCCCCGTTTCCACGCCCTCCGGACGAGGGTCACGTGGCATTTCCAGACGGTAAAAGCTCTTGCGTTACAGGGATTTTTTTGCATAATCCCCCGGCAGGAATGACGGAAAAACCTATACAACTTGGGCTTGCCGGGCTGGGGACGGTTGGTTCCGGCGTTTATGAAACGCTGTGCCGCAACCACTCCCTTCTGGAAGCCCGGAGCAAGATTCCTTTCAGAATCAAGCGCATCGCCGTGCGCAATCTGGAAAAACCCAGGGAAACCGCCGTTCCCCAGGAGCTGCTGACGGACGACTGGCAGGACCTGGTGAATGACCCGGAAATAGACATCGTCATCGAACTGATCGGCGGCACGCGCCAGGCTTACGAGCTGGTGACGCTGGCCCTCCGCGCCGGGAAACCCGTCGTCACGGGAAACAAGGCTCTTCTGGCGGAGTACGGCGCGGAGATTTTCAAGCTTTCCGCGGAAATGGGCACGCCCATTTATTTTGAAGCTTCCGCCGGAGGCGGCATCCCCATCATCCAGAGCCTGCAGAATTCCCTGATCTGCAACCATATCAATTCCATTGTCGGCATCATCAACGGAACGTCCAATTACATCCTCTCCGCCATGGGGGAACACGGGGCCGATTACGCGGACGCCCTGGTCCAGGCCCAGAAGCTGGGCTTTGCGGAAGAAGATCCCTCCCTGGACGTCAACGGCTGGGACGCCGCCCACAAGGCCCTCATCCTGGCGATGCTGGCGTACGGAACCACTATTTCCCCTGACAAGATTTACGTCAGCGGCATTGAGAACATTACCAGCCGGGATTTCGAGTTCGCCAGGAAGCTGGGGTATACCATCAAGCTCCTCGTCGTCATCCGCTACCATGAAGGGCAGGAAGACGCCCTGGAACTGCGCGTCCAGCCCTGCTTTGTCCATGACTGGCATATCCTGGCCTCCGTGAACGGCGTATTCAACGCCATTTCCGTCAACGGAGACATTGTAGGGGAAACGCTGTTTTACGGCCGCGGAGCGGGCAAAAATCCCACAGCCTCCGCCGTCATCAGCGACGTGATCACCGCCATGCGTGAAAGCCGCTATCCTGAATACCATACGGGCTTCAATCCGTATGCCAAGTCCTGCGGAATCATGCACATCAATGATACGGTCACCCCGTATTACGTCCGCTTCCAGGTGGCGGACCAGCCCGGCGTCATTGCGGAGATAGCCCGCATTCTGGCCACCTTCGGCATCGGCATTTCCGCCACCTCCTCCGCTCCCAGCCATATCGCTGAAGACGGAGCCCAGTGGAACGACCTCGTTTTCATCCTCCATTCCTGCCCGTGGGGCCAGCTTCAGAAGGCCCTGGAGGAAATTGCCCGCATTTCCTGCGTGGCGGCGGAACCCCGCGTACTCCGCATCGAACACCTTCTTCCTCAATCCTAACCTACATCATCATCCTGTTACATGGCTCTTATCGTTCAAAAATTCGGGGGCAGCTCCGTCGGCACCATTGACCGCATCCGCAATGTGGCGCGCCGCATCCATGACACCGCCAAAGACGGCAACCAGGTGGTCGCCGTCGTTTCCGCCATGAGCGGGGTGACGGACAAGCTGATCGGCCTGGCCAAAGAGTTGTCCGAATCCCCTTGCGAACGCGAACTTGACGTGCTGATGGCCACCGGAGAGCAGCAGTCCATCGCCCTGCTCTGCATGGCCCTGCACGAGCTAGGGGAAAAAGCCATGTCCTTCACGGGGGCGCAGGCGGGCATCACGACCTTCGGCAGCCATACGCGTGGCCGCATCCACAGCATCAACCCCACGCTGATGAACAAGTACCTGCTGGAAGGCAACATCCTCATCTGCGCCGGCTTCCAGGGAGCCACGGAGGAAGGAATGGTCCAGACGCTGGGCCGCGGGGGGTCCGACCTTTCCGCCATCGCCATCGCGGCCGCGCTGGAAGCGGACGTGTGCCAGATTTTTACAGATGTGGACGGCGTGTACACCTGTGATCCCCGCGTGGTGAAAGACGCCAAGAAGATACAAACCCTTTCATATGACGAGATGCTGGAGATGGCCTCCAACGGTTCCAAGGTGATGCAGTCGCGCTCCGTGGAATTCGCCAAAAAATTCGGCGTCGTCTTTGAAGTTCGCAACTCCATGAACACCAACCCCGGTACAATCGTGCAAGAAGAAACTCCCTCCATGGAAGCCGTCGTCATCCGCGGCATTTCCATTGACCGCAACCAGGCCCGCGTTACCATTACCGGCATTCCGGACCAGATTGGCTACACGGCCCAGATACTGGGCGCCCTGGCAGAAGCGGAAATTAACCTGGACATGATTCTGGCCAATACCGCTCATGACGGCTACGTCCGCCAGTCTTTCACCATGCCCTCCAACGAACTGGGCCGCGCCCAGGCTGCCCTCAAGCCGGTCATGGCCGCCCTGGGTTCCACCGTGAAGGTGGAAACGGAAGCGGGTCTTGCCAAGCTTTCCCTGGTAGGCATCGGCATGCGCTCCCACTCCGGCGTGGGAGCTACCGCGTTCAAGGCCCTGGCGGACGCCAACATCAAGACCGGCATGATTTCCACCTCGGAGATCAAGATTGCCGTGATGGTGGACGAGTCAGACATTGAGGAAGCGGCCCGGGTGGTGCACAGGGCGTTCAATCTGGGCGTCTAACACTTCCCCCTTTTTTCAGGCCCGGTTCACGGAAACGTGAACCGGTTTTTTCATGTATTTCCCCCCTGTCCGGGACAGAGAGGGGAATGCTGAAATACAAAAAAAGGCCTGCTTCCTGAAAGGAACCGGACGGGGAGATGAAACATGCCCGGGCAACAAGGAAGGGCCTGCCGGAAAGAGGGAAAGAAAAAAGAGTAAGGCGTTATTTGCCGGAAGAGGGCCGGAAGCGGGCGGCCTCCGATTCTGCGGTGATCCTGGCGGGTTCGATATGAAGGAGTTTCCTTATAGCTTGGCCCCGATCGCTCTCCGTCATCGGGAAGTAAATAACGTCGTCTCCCAGATCATAGGAATCCAGGCCCGGGATACTGTCCGCCGGAGCAAAAGATTCCGGCGTGTCCGGCAGTTTTTTTACCTCCTTGGAGGAGGCAAGGGTATAATACATATAATTACCGGAATACAGTTCCGTTTTAGGGGAGCTGCCCGGTTCCGGTTTAGAGAAGCTGACCGCAGAGTGTTTATGGGCAGTCCAGCTCCACTGGATCAAAGCCTCCACAGGAATGTCTCCCCGGAGGGATTGGACGACGCGGGCGTAGTACGTTATCTCCTGGTCCGTTTCCACCGTCTTATAAATAATAACCGCCAGGAGAATGTCGCTTTTCCGCAGGTACATGGCCGGGCTGTAAAGAGAAGCATCCGCGGCCACTTCAGCCTGCGTGGGAAGGGGGGATGGAGATGGCGCCGCGCTGGCCGATACCGCTATCAGTCCGGAAAGCAAACAACAAAAGAGTGGTTTTTTATCCATAGAAATGGGTAGATTACTTTCTTTTCCATTATGTTCAAAAACGGAGCGAATGCTTTTAAAGCATTCGCTCCGTAAAAAAGAAGTTGATGAATTATTCAGCGTCTTTCAATGTCGCCCGGTTGATTAACCAAATGGGGCCAGTCAGGAAACTGCCAATGGAGATGTTGTCTCCCGGGCACATGCCTACGTGGCCCTTTCCGGCAAACACAATAATGTCGCCCGGCTGCGGGCTGCAATAGCCTGTATCCTGGCCGTCGGCATAGTCCGGGTCGCCCAGGAGCTTTTGCACATAAGCGGCCATGTCCCTTGCACGGATGATCACGTGGGTTTTACCTCCCAGCGCATCGGCGTTCGCCTCGGCTCCGATGGGCATAGCCCCGGCTTCATTCTTCAAGTCCTTTCCGAAGGAACTCAGCGTGATACTCATGCGCAGGGCGCAGCTGTTATAATAGCTGCGCAATTGCTCAGGTACATTGTCCTCAATTTCCTTCAGGTGGGCCTGATAGAGCCACCCCCCGATGTAGGACCAAACCTGTCCGGGATTGGGCATGGTGACATAATCCACCATATTGTAGCATTTCAGCAGTTTTTGGGCATCCTCCGTCTTCCAGAGATTGACGGGGGCATCAATTTCCCAAAGTTCCAGGTCAGCCCCATCCATTTGAGGAACGAATTCTTCCGCATTGGGATAGGGGGCAATGGCATCCGGAACCTTCAGGTTCTCATGATGGAGCTTGACGTAATGGTAACCTTGCTTGAGTTCCTTCTTGCCCTCCGCCTTCTTGGATGAGTTGCCGTCCTTGAGTTCCACCACTTTCTGGTTGTCTATTTCCAGGTAACCGTTGTCGTCCATCTGAATGGTAAAGGCATATTCCTTATCAAAGGGAATACGGATGTATCCTTCCCAGTCATGGACGCCGGTTTCTTCCGTCTTGTGCCAGACGATTTTGGGAGCGTCTTTTTTCCTCACCTTGTAACGAGGATTATTTTCAGCGTCGAGCGGGTGAAATGGTATAGTTGATATAGCCATAGTGTTTATGTTTTCAATTCATTTATTGTTGAATGAACTGGTCATTCAGTCCATGGTCACCTTGAAAGATTTCCCTCTCCCCATCAACACGTTCAACGCGTATTCGGCAGACAGGGAAAGGGCCGAAACGGCGCAGGAATCAGGTGAAAATAAAGGGCATCAAAAATACAAGCATTGATGGCCAATAATTAAACATTCCAATCTCTCCGTCCCGGGAGGAAATAAATGCGCCTTCCGCCTGCACATTCCGGAATTTTGCCAAACCGTCTCCAATACGAAATATAAGAGGCGCCTCCAGAAGGAATATACCTCTCCGGACTATTGACGAGTGTTCATCTACAGGTAATTGGTCATTTTTCCCTGTAACCATGCAAAGGCCAGCAAAGGAAATTCCTTTACTGCACCCGTATGGTCTGTTCAATCAGTTCGTTCAGGCGGGGGGCGGAAACGCCGCCGACCATTTCCTTCAGCTTCATGCCTTCCAGATACAGGACCGTTAGCGGAACGGCTTCCAGCCCGTACTTGCGGGCCACGTCCGGATAAGCGTCCGCGTCAATCAGCACGGCGAACGCCTTGCCGTCCTGCGCCGCGGCGTAGGACTTGACCGCCTGCACGTAGTCCGTGGCCGGGCGGCTCCATGGGGCATAAAAGACAATCAGCACCTTGCGGCCGGAGAGTTCCGTGAGCTGCCTCATGTCCTCCCCCTTGTAGTCCATCCACACGGGGGCCTTTTTTTTAGGCTCCGCGGGGGGGAGAACTTTTTTGGGAGGGTCAAACGTCCTTTCCAGGGGGCGCGGAGCGGGCTTCTTCTCCGCGTAGCGGGCGCGCCGTTCGCTGGAATCGTCGCATCCGGTCAGGCCGGCCATCAGCAGGCCGCTGACCAATATGAACAAGCCCTGTTTCATTCCGCAGGCAAGTATGCCCGGGGAAGGCGAATTTGCAAGACTGAAACCCGTTCCGCTTTTCGCGTTGCCCCCGCCCCCCCTTCTCTGTTATGGTAGCCGTTGCATGAACGGCGTCCCTCCACTGGAATTTGCAGGGGTTTCCCACTGGGCGGCTTTGGCCGTTCTTCTGGCGGCGGGACTGTGCATCATGGAACTGGGGCAGTCCTACAAGAAAACCGTCAGGAACCGCACCACGTTCTGGCTGGGAGTCGCCTGCCTGTTCAGCCTGGTTCCGGACCTGGCCGCCATGCTGGCGGATGAACCGGAAAAGAGCTGGACGTGGATGCTTCCCCTGCATTTCTGCTCCGTCATGCAGGTGCTCTGCGCCCTGAGCCTGTGGATTCCCTCCCGCCTGCTGCGCTCCGTGGTGTACTACTGCGTGCTGTGCGCCACCTTGCAGGGGCTGCTCACCCCATCCGTGGCCCACGATTTCCCGTCGTGGACGTACTTCGCCTTTTTCCTGTCCCACGGCGTAACGGTCATCACGGCCCTTTACCTGCCGCTGGCCCTGGAATGGAAGCCGGCGCGGTGGGATTTCCTGTGGGCCCTTCTGCTGGCGAACGTATATCTGGCCGCCGTCCACCCCGTCAACATGCTTCTGGAAACCAATTACGGGTTCACCGTGGCTACGCCTGCGGGCGGCTCCGTGCTGGACCTGTTCGGGCCGTGGCCCTGGTACCTGCTGTGGATGCAGATTCCGGCGCTCGTGCTGATGTACCTGCTCACGCTTCCCTTCCGCCATTATCCCAGAGGACGCACGGGCAGTTCCCTGTTCCATCATTGAGAAAGGCCCCACCATCCGCGCCAGACTGTTCATGCCGGAACTACTGCGAAAGAGGAAAGGCGCGGACTCCCGATTCCGGACAAGAAGGGCCGGAACAAGCCTTTTATTGGACAATAGGCTTGAGGATGCCGATGTAGGTGTCCGACGTTCCGGTTCCGCGATAGATGGAATCTATCCTGATCTTGATGGTGTGCACAGGCTGCCTGTAGTACGGCGGCACGACGATCTGGGGCGTCCAGTCATCCCGCAGCGTGGCGTCAAAGGTGTAATTCCCGTTCAGCGTTACCTGGATGACTTTGGGGCGGCTGAACATGGAATAGGCTATGTTCGGATGCCGCCGCGCTTCCGTATCCCTTTCCGGATTGGTCACCGGGGAAATGCCGGTTTCCAGCATGATGCCCAGCAGCCGTCCCGGATTCTTGAGCTTGATTTCCAGGGTTTCCCCCTGCCCGTCTCCGGAAACGCCTTCCGCCCAATAGCCGGTGCCGTTCTTCAGGTTATCCGGGGAACACGGCGCGCCGTAGGGGTCCTTCTCCAGAGTAGAGCTGGCCGTCACATCATACTGGTCCGTCAGGGTTCCCTTTTCACCGCGGATGGTGACCTGGCCGTCCTTGTCCAGCACCCAGCCGGGGCCGGGCGTCAGCACCACGGAGGAAGCATAGGGCCTGCCGTCCGCTCCCAGCAGGGACCAGGTATAAACGCCTTTGGGCGTAGTCACAATGGATTTGGCATCTGCGGACGGGTCCAGCTTGACGGATTGGTTGGTCATCTCCGAGCTGTATACATTCACAACCGCCCTGGGGGTGCCTCCCGTCCAGGTCATCACCGGAGAGGCGAGCAGCGTCAGACGGGGTTCCCCCATGTTGACCTTCGGTTCCGGCGTAATGGCAATATCCTGCGTATAAGGCACGGAAAACTGGAAGGTAAGCACATGAGTACCCGCCTTGTTGGGAACCTGGGCCACCAGCCAGTGGGTGATTCCGGCAACGGGGGACATGGTGGGAGCGTCCGCCTGAAGATGCCGCCCTTCCACCAGGGAGGAATCACATTTCAAATCGTCCACGGACGTCACGATGTCCTGCACCGCCCTCGTAAAAGGCAGGTTGCGTATGGGCTCCGGCTTTGCGGCATTGGCCTGTTCATCCGGCGGATCATACTGGAACGGCACGCCCACGGAGATGGTCTTGCCCTTGACGCCTTTGGGGATGTCCAGCGCGCAAGTGTAAATCAGAAAGGCCTGGTGCTGTTTCAGGGACACGGTAACGTCCAGGGCGTTCAGCCGGATTCCGTCCGCCTGCGTCAAATCCATGGGGACCGGCAAGCCGGGCGCCGGAGCAATGCATTGAAGGGAGACGTTCCGCGACCGGGGCTGCGGGGCCTTTTCTGCGGCGCTCTGTTCCTTATGCTGAGGGTCTGCGGCCAGGACCGGCATGCAGCACACGGCGCCGGTCAACCAGATCAGGGTAGCCAATCTCATGGCCGTTAAAATAACGCCTTGCAGCACGTTCATCAAGGCTCATTTGAGGCAGATGGATAAGCCTTTTCCTCCTCCTGCTTCCCGCCTTAAAAAACAAGGGAGAAGCCATTTTTTAATCCGTAAAATCCGTAGCAGGCAGGCATTCGTTTCAAGCCCAGGAATGTTGTCCCATGTTTTTTAAAAGGGCTTGTTGAGAGTTTTCCGGAACGACTTTTTGCCGGATGGGTGAAGAGCGGCGCCCTTATGAAGGGGAGCAGAAGGAGGCCGCTCCCAACCGGATAGAAAACCGGCATGGACATCAGATGCTTTACTATGTTATTAATCAATAAAATTCATTCACTGTTAATAATCAACAGGAATTTTTACATAACAGGAAATACACGCTGCAATACCCATCCATCCGGCCCCTTAACGCCTTCTTATTGCCGGGGGTTTCCCATGGAAAAGCCCCCTCCGCGGGAGGCGAATAACGTTCTGCAGGAAGGCGCCCGTCAAGCAAAAAAAATGGAGTGTCAGGCAGACAAAAAAAATTCACGCAAGACAGGAGTAAAATTTCTCGGAAACCGGGATAAAGCACAACATGTGGGATACAGAAAAAAAGACTGTACAATATTTCCTTTTCATCGCGATTATTTTTCAGTAGATAATGCAAACGCTACGCGCCGCCCCAACCCCGCGACGGAGCGCTGCCTCACGGGATTTCTCCCAAACGCTTTCTACTTCGCAAGCCATGACTATAGACAACTCGCAAACCATACTCAAACTGCGTACAGGACAGGAAATCATCCTCCCCCAGAGGAAGGACCTGCTGGGCGGTTTGAAATTCACCAGAAGATTTTCCCACAACGAAGTCCACCCTTATGATGAAGTGGACTGGACGCGCCGCGACGTGCGCATCATGGACTGGAAGACCGGAAAGACCATTTACGAGCGCCTGGGACTGGAAGCCCCCGCCCACTGGGATGACAACGCCGTCAAGATCACGGCGGACAAGTACCTTTTCGGCAGTGAACCGGGGTCCTTGGAATATGAAGACAGCTTCCGCAATATTTACGACCGCATTTCCAACACCTACACCGTATGGGGCTGGGAGGAAGGCTACTTCGCCACGCTGGAGGACGCGGAGATTTTCAACGAGGAAATCAAGGCCATGCTGGTGCAGCAGATTTGGGCTCCCAACTCTCCCGTATGGTTCAACATCGGCCACTGGGAACAGTGGCGCTGGGGCCGCCCGGACCTGCGGGAAAGCTATACCGGCCACGGCAACAAGGCCTACCACACCAAGGGCACCAAGAACAACCTGAAGACCTTCACGGTCCAGTCCACGTATGAATATCCCCAGTGCTCCGCCTGCTTCCTGACGGAAGTGGGGGACAGCATGGAGGACATCCTGGACCACCTGACCACGGAAGGCCGCATTTTCGCTTCCGGTTCCGGCGTGGGCATCAACCTTTCCACCCTCCGTTCCTCCAGAGAGCCCATCAGCGGCAAGGGCCGCTCCTCCGGCCCCATTTCCTTTGACCGCGGCTGGGACCGCATGGCCGGGGCCATCAAGTCCGGCGGCAAGACGCGCCGCGCTGCGCGCATGGTGCTGATGTTCAGCGACCACCCGGACATTTTCGAGTTCATCAGCACGAAGAACCGCCAGGAAGACATCGCCAAGGTGATCCTGCGCGAGCACAACGTGCACGTGGAGCTGAAGCAGATTGCGGAAACCAAGCTGGTGGCGGGAACCCCGGCGGAAAAAGCCGCCGCGCGCCTCATTCTTTCCCTGCCTCTGGCTACCCGGAACAGCTTTGACCCGCACATGGACGCCCTGCTGTACGGGGAAACGCTTTCCCACCAGAACGCGAACCATTCCGTCTCCCTGAAAGGCGACTTCTGGCAGGCCCTCGCCAACAACGGCAATACCTACACGCGCTGGGTCACGAACCCGGCCCACATTGAACAGACTTTCCGGGCCCAGGAACTGCTGGAAGCCATGGCGAAGTCCATCTGGGACAACGGGGAGCCCGGCGTGCACAACAATGACGTGATCAACCTCTGGAACCCCGTCAAGTCCATCGGCTCCATCACTACCTCCAACCCCTGCTCCGAGTACGTCTTCCTGAACAATACGAGCTGCAACCTTTCCTCCTTCAATGCCTACCGCTTCCTGACGAAGGATGAGGACGGCAAGCCCGTCTTCGACGCGGACGCCCTGACCCACGCCGCGCGCCTGGCGATGGTCTGCGCTGACCTGAACGTGGAACGCGGCGGCTTCCCGATTGAAGAAATCGCGGAAGGCACCTACAAGTACCGCACCACGGGCATCGGCTTCGCCAACGTGGGCGGCTCCCTGATGGCGCTGGGCGTTCCGTACGATTCAGACGAAGGCCGCTGGATTGCCTCCCAGCTTTGCAGCGCCCTGACGGCGGCCTGCTGGACGGCCTCCGCGGAGATGGGCGCGGAACTGGGTTCCTACGTGGAATACCCCGCCAGCAAGAAGGACCTGCTGGCCGTGCTGCGCCTGCATAACGCGGCCCAGAAGCTGGCGACCGCCCTGCCCTCCCAGAAGGATTCCAAGACTTTGGACGACCTGATTGAGAACATCATCGCCAACGCCGGCGGAGTGCTGCCGGAAGCGCAGGGACTGACCGCCTCCTACGCCCTGCACGCCTATCTCAAGAGCTTCAAGGCTCCAACCCTGATGAACAAGGAGCGCATCGCCCCCGCCGCCAAGCTGGCGGAAGCCGCCTCCGGGATGTGGGCCAAGGTCGCCAAGGCTACGGCGCACCGCAACGCCTTCGTCTCCGTGATGGCCCCCACGGGCACCATCTCCGCCCCGCTGGGCTGCTACGATGAAGGCACCACTTCCATTGAACCGGATTACACGCTGGTGAAGTGGAAGCAGCTTGCGGGCGGAGGCTCCCTGAAAATGTTCAACCGCCTGGCCCTGGAAGGCCTGCGCTCCCTGGGTTATGCGGAAGACTTCGTCAATGAAGCCGCCCTGGAAGTGGCCGGCCTGGACGGCCTGATTTCCGCGTTCCAGGGGAATATGGACGCCGTCGTGAACCAGCTCATCGTGGACCCCTGCAACGACCAGGCCGGACCCGTGCGCCTCGCGTGGCGCCGCCTGCTCTCCGGCACGGAATCCCGCAGCGAGATTCAGGAAAAGGTGGCCTATATCAGCAACCCGGCCAACATGTCCGTGCTGACGGCGGATGAACTGACCGTCATCAATGGCTCCGCCCACATTGAGTCCATCCCGTGGCTGGACAAGAAGGACCTGTCGGTCTTTGACTGCGCCGCCACCAACGGCAACGGCATCCGCGCCATCTCCCCCGCCGGCCACGTGCTGATGCTGGGCGCCCTCCAGCCCTTCATTTCCGGCGCGTGCTCCAAGACGGTGAACATGCCCGTCTCCGCCACCGTGCAGGAAGTCTACGACTCCCTCATCATGTCCCATGAGCTGGGCGTGAAGTGCATCGCCATTTTCCGCGCCGGCTCCAAGGCGAACGCCGTTTACGTGGTGGACACGCCGGAAACCCGCATGTTCAAGGCCAACCACGTCTGGGAACAACTGGTGAACGCCGGATCGGACGCCATTGACGAGATCATCGCGGAAGCCTCCAAGCCGCGCCAGCGCAAGCTGCCCGGCCGCCGCCTGGGCCAGACCGTAAAGTTCTCCGTGGGCGGCCAGCTCACGGGCTACCTGACAGTGGGCGTGTATGCGGACGGTACCTGCGGGGAAGTTTTCGGCCGCCTGGGCCAGGTGGGCTCCTTCGCCTCCGGCATGTTTGAAGCCTATTGCAAATTGCTCTCCACGGCCCTCCAGTTCGGCGTGCCGCTCAAGGAAGTGGTCAAGGGCTTCCGCAATTACTCCTTTGAGCCTTCCGGCTTCTGCCGCGTGGGGGACGATACGGAGGCGGACACCTGCACGGAAATCCGTTCCTGCGCCTCCGTGGTGGACCTGATCGCCAAGATTCTGGCATGGCTCTTCCCGGAAAGCAACGGCTACCGCCTGCGGGACGTGTTCTCCATCCCGAGCGTCAGCCTGCCCGGCCAGGCTCCGGACACCACGGTGAGCGTGCTGCCCCCCCGCATCATCACCGCCCCGGTGCACCTTGAAACCCCGGCGCTGCCGGAGGTTCCCGCCGCCGGCAAGGCGCCGGAAGGCACCATGCTTAACGGCGCTTCCCTGTGCCCGCAGTGCCATTCCCTGGCCTACGTGCAGGACGGCAAGTGCAAGTCCTGCCGCTCCTGCGGGTATAAGGATGGCGGCTGCGGGGAATAAGCGGATTATTCCCGTACCTGTTATTTCAAGGCGGAACCCGGCCAGCTTCCGGGTTCCGCCTTGCTGATGCTTTCCCCAGCTCCAATCCATCGGAAGTAATCAAATGGCTATGTGGAACCCATGGCGCGGATGCCACCGGTACAGCGCCGGGTGCAAATTCTGTTATATTCATCAAGCCGACAGACGGAGGGGAATGAATACGGACGAGATCGTGAAAACGGACAATTTTCATGCCCCCGTGCTGAAGAATAAAAAGGGAGATTACAGAATGAAACCCGGCCAGACCGTGTATCTGGGCTTCTCCACGGATTTTCTCATCCGGGAGGCGGACCCATGGCGCGGCGAATGCTGGGAAATGATCCGGGAACGCCGGGACCTGAATTTTATTTTCCTGACCAAAAGAATTGAACGGTTCATGGAATGCATCCCCGGTGACTGGGCGGACGGCTATGACAACGTCACCATAGGCTGCACGGTGGAAAACCAGGACAGGGCGGACTTCAGGCTCCCCATCTTCAACAAGCTTCCCATCAAGCATAAAAATATCATCTGCCAGCCGCTTCTTGAGCAGGTGGACCTGGCCCCGTATTTGAACCAGATTGAACTGGTCGTCGCAGGCGGAGAATCCAACAGCTGCGCCAGGCCCCTGAATTATGAATGGATCTTATCCATCCGGGAACAATGCATCCGGAGCAAGGTTCATTTTGAATTCAGGCAATGCGGGACAAACTTCATCAAAGACGGGAAAATGTACCGTCTGCACGTCAGGCAGCTATGCAGCCAGGCGAAGAAGGCCGGCATCAACTGCTGACCTCCTGCCCGGCGTGCGGCAGAAAAAAGCGCCGCCCCCACGCGTTCCGGACTACGGGGCAAAAAACCACCCGGAAGAAGGAATGATAGGCGTTTGCCTTGAAATCCGGCGTAATTTCATTCATAGTACAGCGTGAACGCCTGAGCCCGTTCCTCTATCTTTCCATGAAACCCTACTACACCCTGGCCGATCTTCTGGATGAAGAACATCCGTTTGATGCCGGAGAATCCGTTCCCGCCAGACTGGCCGTGATCGGCTTCCCCATCGCCCATTCCAAATCCCCCGCCATGCAGCAGGCCGCTCTGGATGCCGCAGGCATCCGTGCGCGCTACATCCGCATCCAGGCTTCTCCGGAAGAGTTTGCGGACGTGGTGCGCCTGCTCCGGGAAAAAGGATTCCTGGGAGCCAACGTCACGGTGCCCCACAAGCAGGCCGCCTGCTCCCTGTGCCATGATACGGACGCCCTCTCCCGCGCTACGGGTTCCGTCAATACGCTCGTCTTTCAAAAGGACGGCTCTGTTTCCGGCTTCAATACGGACGGTCCGGGCTTTGGACGCGCCATCCGGGAAGAATTTTCCGTGGACCTGCGCGATTTGAAGGTGGTGCTTCTGGGCGCCTGCGGCGGGGCCGGGCTGGCCCTGGCCTACACCTGCGCCATGCAGCACTGCGAGCGGCTGACGCTGGCAGGCAGGTCAGAAGAAAAGCTCCAGGCCCTTAAGGACAAACTGAGTTCCTTTTTCATTGACGAACACAGGCTGGAAGGACCATCCGACCGTCTGGCGGCCCACCTGAACAACACGCCGCGGTTCAATTCCGCCGTGGCGGAAGCGGACCTGATCGTCAACGCCACGTCCCTGGGCCTGAAACCTACGGACCCCTCCCCCGTGCCGTCCGCCCTGCTTTCCGCCCACCACCTGGTGTATGATTTACAGACGCATGACGACGCTTTCCAGATGGAAGCCCGCTTCCAGGGAGCCAGGGTCTCCAACGGCCTCTCCATGCTGGTTCACCAGGGGGCCCTTTCCTTTGAACGCTGGTTCGGCATCAAGCCGGACATTTCCGCCATGCGCCAAGCCCTTGAACAAAAGCATGCCTGACACCAAACCCGATTTTGACATCCGGGCTTTCCGGAACGCGCTGGTGGAGTGGTTCAGGCGCGAGGGAAAGGATTACCCATGGCGGCGGACAACGGACCCGTGGCACATCCTGGTTTCCGAGCTGATGCTGCAGCAGACCACCATTCCCACCGTTCTGGGAAGGTATGAACGGTGGATGCGCCAGTTCCCCACTCCCGGGCACCTGGCCTCCGTGGACGAGCAGACGGCCCTGCGCTCCTGGGAAGGGCTGGGCTATTACCGCCGCGTGCGTTCCCTCCAGGCCATTGCCAGGGAGATTGTCAACGAATTCGGCGGAGAGTTCCCGGACAATCCGGAAGGGCTAAAACGCCTGCCGGGCATCGGCCCGTATACGTCTGGGGCCCTGCTTTCCTTCGCCTTCAACAAGGCCGCCCCCATCGTAGACGCCAATGTGGCGCGCGTGCTGGCCCGCATTGACAATTATTCCGTGCCCGTGGATTCCACGGAAGGGTTGAAGTACCTGTGGACCCGCGCGGAAAACCTGGTGGATCCGGAACATGCCCGCGAATTCAATTCAGCCATCATGGAATTGGGGCAGACCTACTGCAGGATCAGCGCGCCGGACTGCCTGCTCTGCCCCGTGCGCTCCTTCTGCTCCGCAGAGCAGCCGGAAACGCTCCCCGTCAAGAATCCCAAGCCGGAAATTACCCGGGTGGAACACCACGACGTTCTCTACCTCCGCGGTAAATCCATCCTGCTGGCAAGATGCCCGGAAGGGAAGCGCCACGCCGGCATGTACCGTTTCCCCCAGCGGGAGGACGACCATACCCTTTCCCTGCCCCATGTGCTGAAACAGACCTACAGCGTCACCCGCTACAAGGTGACCCGCTACATCCACCATGTGACGGAATCCCCGGCTTTTCTGGAGGGGGAGGAACTGGTTCCTCTGGACAAGGTGCACGAGCTGCCCATGGCCTCCCCGGACCGCAAGGCCCTGAATTCCCCCGTCCTCGGCAAACTGCTGGACCATATCAGATGAATCCCAGACTGACACCGGAACTGGTTCTTTCCGCCTACTGCCAGGGGTGTTTTCCCATGGCGGACCCGGAAACGGGAGAAATTTCCTTTTACGAACCGGATCCCCGCGCCCTGATTCCGCTGGACGAACGCTTCCACATCCCTCACGGTCTCAAGCGCGTCCTGAATAAAAAACCTTTTGAACTCCGGATGGATACCGCTTTTCCGGATGTGGTCCATGCCTGCGCCCGGACGGACGAACCGGAGGAACAATGGATAGACGGGCAGATTGAGGAAGTGTACGGCAGGCTTCACGAGATGGGCTTTGCCCACAGCGTGGAGTGCTGGGATGAGGAAGGATTGCAGGGGGGCCTTTACGGGGTCTCCCTGGGGAAGGCGTTCTTCGGGGAGAGCATGTTTCACCGGAAAACGGATGCCAGCAAGATTGCCCTGGTAGCCCTGGTTCAGTACCTGCGGGCCCACCAGTTCCTTTTTCTGGATACGCAGTGGACTACGCCGCATTTGCTGAAGTTCGGCACGTACGAGGTTCCGGCGGGGGAATACCGGAAGCTGCTGAAGAGGGCGCTGGAGGGGTGAGGAGAAAATTTGGAGTTTATTTATTTTAATGGACAAAATGGGAATAAATGAACAGAATGAACTCCATGGACGGAATGTCTCATGGATTTATTCCCAAGCATGGAGGATACCGGAATCTGGTGGTATACCGGGTTGCGGAGATCATTTATGATTTCACGTTCCGGTTCTGCAATAAATACGTGAAAAATCAAGGCCGGACTTATGACCAGATGGTTCAGGCAGCCCGTTCCGGCATGCAGAATATCACGGAAGGGAGCGTGGATTCAGGAGTCAGCAAAGCGTCTGAATTGAAACTGACGGGAATTGCCAAGGGAAGCCTTCAGGAACTAAAGGAAGACTACCTTTCCTATCTGCGCCAGCGGGGATTGGAACAGTGGGAAAACAACAGTCTTTACGCGCAAGAGCTGATCAGGGCCAGGTTTTCTTCCGCATAGGAAGTTATCCGGTGGGTGGGCAAGCACAGGAATTTCCGCCCGGACCATTTTGGAGCAAATACAGCCGTTATCCTCATTAACGTAGCCCTTGGCCTGCTTGCTAAATTGATTCAAGCCCAGGAAAAGGATTTCATGCAGAACGGCGGCATCCGTGAACGCATGACCCGCGCACGGCTGGAACAGCGCAAACACAGAGGCAAATAATCTTCTTATTTAATATTTTGGTCCACTCCGTCCATCAAGTCCCTTTAGTCCATCCCTCCCCCGTCTCCACAAAAAAGCCCGTGGTTCCGGAGAACCACGGGCTGTCTATTAACCCTTAACAAAAAAGGCTTACGCCTGTTCCAAAGCTGCCTGGGCGGCGGCCAGACGGGCGGTCGGGACGCGGTAGGGGGAGCAACTCACGTAGGTCAGGCCCAGCGTGTTGCAGAACTTGACGGAAGCGGGGTCGCCGCCGTGTTCGCCGCAGATGCCCAGCTTGATGTCCGGACGGGTGGAGCGGCCGAGTTCCACGGCAATCTTCATCAGCTTGCCGACGCCTTCCTGGTCGATGGAGGCGAAGACGTTTTTCTTGATGATTTCCAGTTCCTGGTACTGCGGCAGGAAGGAGCCGGAGTCGTCGCGGCTCATGCCCAGGCCCGTCTGGGTCAGGTCATTGGTGCCGAAGGAGAAGAACTGGGCGGTTTCCGCGATTTCGTCAGCCGTGACGGCGGCGCGCGGGATTTCAATCATGGTGCCTACGAGGTAGTCCACCTTGGCGCCCTTTTCTTCAAATACCTGCTTGGCCACCTTGTCAATGATGGCTTTCTGGATGTCCAGCTCCTTCTTGAAGGCCACCAGGGGAACCATGATTTCAGGCACCACGGCGAAGCCTTCTTCCTGGGAGACTTCCACAGCGGCTTCAAAGATGGCGCGGGCCTGCATTTCCGTGATTTCCGGATAGGCGATGCCGAGGCGGCAGCCGCGGTGGCCGAGCATCGGGTTGAACTCGTGGAGTTCAGCCACGCGGCGCATGATGACTTCCACGGGCATGCAGATTTTCTGAGCCAGGTCAAGCTGCTGTTCCTTCGTCTGGGGAAGGAATTCGTGCAGGGGCGGGTCCAGCAGGCGGATGGTGCCCGGCAGGCCCTTGAGCGCCTTGAAGATGCCCTTGAAGTCGCCCTTCTGGTAGGGAAGGAGCTTGGAAACGGCGGCCACGCGGTCGCTCTTCTTGGTGGAAAGGATCATTTCACGGACGAAGTCGATCCGGTCCCCTTCAAAGAACATGTGCTCCGTGCGGCAGAGGCCGATACCGGTAGCGCCGAAGGCGATGGCGGTTTCCGTCTGCTTGGGGGAGTCCGCATTGGTGCGCACTTTCATCTTCGTGCAGTCGTCGCACCACTGCATGAGCCTGGCGAAGTTCTGGTAGGTGCGGCTGTCTTCCGGCTTCATGGTCTTGGAGATCAGCACCTGGATGATTTCAGAGGGGGAGGTTTCCACCTTGCCCGCATACACCAGGCCGCTCGTTCCGTCGATGGACATGTAGTCGCCTTCATTGAAGGTCATGCCTCCAACGGTGACGGTGCGGTTGTTGTAGTCCACGATGACTTCATCAGCGCCGCAGACGCAGACCTTGCCCATCTGGCGGGCAACGAGGGCCGCGTGGGAGGAAACGCCGCCGCGGGCGGTCAGGATGCCTTCAGCGGCAATCATGCCGCGCAGGTCTTCCGGAGAGGTTTCCAGACGGACCAGGAGCACTTTTTCACCGTTGTCCGCAGCTTCCACGCAGCGTTCCGCATTCAGGTAGATGCGGCCGGTGGCGGCGCCGGGGCCGGCGGGAAGGCCGCGGGTGAGCATCTTGGCCTGCTTGATGGCTTCACGGTCAAAGATGGGGGTCAGCAGCTGGTCCACCTGGTCCGCGGGGATGCGGCGCACGGCGGTTTTCCAGTCGATCAGGCCCTGCTCCACCATTTCACAGGCGATGCGGAAGGCGGCCACGCCGGTGCGCTTGCCGTTGCGGGTCTGGAGCATGTACACGGTGCGGTCCTGAATGGTGAATTCAAAGTCCTGCATGTCGTGGAAGTGGTTTTCCAGCACTTCGCGGATGCGCATCAGTTCATTGAAGGCGGCGGGCATCACGTCGTGAAGGGCCGCTACGGGAGCAGGCGTACGCACGCCGGCCACCACGTCTTCACCCTGGGCGTTCATCAGGAATTCACCGTAAAATTCGTTTTCGCCGGAAGCGGGGTTGCGGGTGAACGCCACGCCGGAACCGGATTCTTCACCCGTGTTGCCGAACACCATGGCCTGCACGTTGACGGCGGTGCCCCATTCGGACGGGATACCGTATTTCTGGCGGTAAACGATGGCGCGGTCATTGTTCCAGGAACCGAACACGGCGCCGATGGCGCCCTGGAGCTGTTCCCAGGGGCATTCCGGGAATTCATGGCCGGTGCGTTCCAGCACCAGCGCCTTGAAGCGGGAGACCAGTTCCTTCAGGTCATCCGCGGAGAGCTTGGTGTCTTCCACGTCCGCGTTGCCGTAGCGTTCTTCCTTGATGGCGGCGATGGCGGCTTCAAAGGGTTCGTGGTCTTCATCCGGGTTCTTCTGCACGCCCAGCACCACGTCGCCGTACATCTGGACGAAGCGGCGGTAGCAGTCCCATGCGAAGCGGGGGTTGCCGGTGGCCTTTACCATGGCTTCCACGGATTTTTCATTCAGGCCGAGGTTTAGAATCGTGTCCATCATGCCGGGCATGGATTCGCGGGCGCCGGAACGTACGGCTACCAGCATGGGCATGGCTTCCGTATCGCCGAACTTGCGTCCCAGGATCTGTTCCATCCTGGCAATGCCTTCCTTGATCTGCGCGTCAAGCTGGGCGGGATAGGTGCAGCCGTGATCGTAGTAGTAAGTGCAGACCTCCGTGGTGATGGTGAATCCGGGAGGAACAGGAAGGCCAATGCGGGCCATTTCCGCAAGGTTGGCGCCCTTGCCGCCCAGAAGATTTTTCATGCTGCCATTGCCGTCGGCGGACCCTCCGCCGAAGGAATAGACGAATTTGTCAGTAGATGCGCTGCATGCGCAGGAATTGGTGGACATATCGATTGTTGTAGTCGAATTAATGATTCTGCCCAAACATCAACCACAGGAGCCAACAAAAGACCCGATAGCGAGTTAGGGTCGAGTAAGGATGCCCGCCGCCCCTCGCTTTGTCAACTCGAAATTGTACGGAAAACGGAAATGTTTTTTATGTTTTTTAGGGAAAAATATCTTCCGCTTTTTCTCCCCGTCTCCGTGCTCCCGGCTGCATTTTTCAAAGCGATTCCCGGAAGGAGGAATCCGGCTCGTAATAAAGGATATCTACGGGACATTCCACATAAATGGTGCCGCCCGTCCAACGGAGTAATGGAAGAATGATCCCCGGGATTCTATAGTTCCGGGTGCGGGCTACCGTCATTTTACCCTTGATCCGCACATTGGGAGGTTCCGAAATATAACAGATATCCTGAATTTGCTTCCTTGTCACCCGGTCGATGTCCAGGATTGCGCGGCCCGTAAAATGGTAGGATACATCCGTGGAAAAAACCAGAATATTGGAACTGAAGTTGCTGTACCCGGCCTTGCGGCATGCTTCCTCCCCCGCCCTCTGCAATTCTTGCGAGGCTGTGGAGGACAAAACGTTGGAAAGGCCTTTTATGTTCACAGGGCTTTCCTGGGTAATGGAGCAGGAGGAAAGAACCAGCAAGGAGCTTCCCGCCAGAAGAATAGGTTTCATGATTTTGAGAGAGAATATTAAATTAATCCGAGTTTTTCGGAACGTATAAGTCTCCGCCTGAAGTTGGGGTTCTTCAAGACAGCTTTAAGGATTCACGAGGACGCCGGCAGCGGCGGCAGTCCTTGTAAATAAAAAGCGTACGCTTATCAACCAGATAAGCGTCCGCCGGAAGGAATATGTTTTTTATTTTTACGCCTTGCAGAAGGTGTCTTCATCCGCGCAGGCGGCCTGGACCCACTTGACGGAGGAATCACTGGAGGCGATATGCACCAGGCAGTGGTACACGGCTTCCTGGTCCGCATCCAGCCGGGCAGCTACCTGGACGGCGGTTTCTGGGGTGGATCCAAGGGCCGCCCTTACTTTCCCCAGCAGGGCCAGGAAGGTCCCCGCGGCCTTTTTGCCGGCCTCCACGCCGGGCTGGTGGTAGGCGTTAATGTTCACGAGGGAGGCATAGAAGGAGACGGCGCGCTCAAACAGGGCGACCAGCATGCCGAGCGTTTTGGCGTTCACTTCCGGAATGGAGATGGTGATGGAGGAACGGCCGGATTCCGCCAGCGCCTGGCGGGTGCCGCGCAGGAAGCCCTGGAGGAAGTCTCCGCAGGTGGCGCCCGCTTCCACTTCCACCGCGTCCGCGGAACATTCCCGCACTTCGATAAAGGTGGCGAAGAAGTTGTTCACGCCGTCGCGGAGCTGCTGCACATAGGCGTGCTGGTCCGTGGAGCCCTTGTTGCCGTATACGGAGATGCCCTGGCAGACTTCGTTGCCATCCAGGTCCAGCCGTTTGCCGAGGGATTCCATAATGAGCTGCTGAAGGTATTTGGAGAAGAGCACCAGGGCATCCTTGTAGGGGAGAACCACCATGTCCTTTTCCCCCTTGCCGTTGGTGGCCTTGTACCAGGCCAGCGCCAGCTTCATGGCGGCGTTGCATTTCACGCAGTCCTGGCGGGTCTTTTCATCCATCAGGCGCGCGCCTTCCAGCAGTTCATCCACGTCCACGCCCTGAAGCACGGCGGGAACCAGGCCGACCACGGACATGACGGACGTGCGGCCGCCCACCCAGTCTTCCATCGGGAAGCGCTTGAGCCAGCCTTCCGCTTCAGCCGTTTTGTCCAGTTTGGAGCCCACCCCCGTGACGGCAACCGCCTGGGGCGCGAATTCCACACCGTTCTTTTTAAAGAAGTCCTGGGCCACCAGCATGCCGTTGCGGGTTTCCGGCGTGCCGCCGGATTTGGAGATGACGACGACGAGCGTTTCTTCCAGCGGCAGGGATTCCAGCACTCTGTACATGCCATCCGGGTCCGTGTTATCCAGGAAGAACATGTCCAGCCCAGCGGCCGGGATGGCGTCCGCCACCAGTTCCGGGCCAAGGGCGGAACCGCCGATGCCGATGACGAGGGCGGCGGAGTATTGTTCCGCGCGGGGAGGCGTGATTTTGCCGTCCAGAACATCCTGGCCAAAGGCCTTGACGTCCGCCAGAGGTCCATCAATGGCGGCTTTCAGTTCCGGCGTGGGAGCCAGTGCGGAGTTGCGCAGCCAGTAGTGGCCCACCATGCGTTTTTCATCCGGGTTGGCAATGGCGCCGGATTCCAGCGCCTTCATGTCGGCGAATGCCCTGTCTATCCGCCCCTGCATGGAGGACAGGAAGGCGTCGTCCAGAGGAAGTTTGGAAAAGTCAAGGGAGATGCCCAGTTCAGGGTAGCGAACGAGTTGTTGTGCGTATAGGCTCATGATAGTAATGGATTGGAAAAAGAGTTACTGGAGTTTTTTCAGGATGCTTTTGGCCTGCACGTCATCCTGGTCCGCCGCTTTCTGGAACCATTCCCGGGCCTTGGCCATATCCTTGGGCAGTCCAAAGCCGGTCTGGTACATCACGCCCAGGTTGTATTGCTCCGAGGCATAGCCTTCCGCCGCCGCCCGGTGGCGTATGCGGGATTGTTCCCGGGCTTCCGCGGCGGACAGGCCCAGGGCCCGCGCCGCATCCGGCCACGTGGCTCCGAATTTGGAGGCGGAAGGGGCATAGCCGGCAGCTCCGGCCTTGCGGTGCATTTCGTCCGCTTTTTTCTTGTCCCGCTTCACGCCGTATTTGCCCAGATCATACAGGAACGCCATGCCCCAGTAGCCGCGGGGGCTGCCCAGCTCCGCCGCCTGCTGGAAGCATTCAAAGGCGTCCTCATATTTTTTGGAGCCCATGGCGCGCACGGCATCGGAGATGTGGAGCTCGGCTTCCTTCAAGCCGGGGAATTCAGGGATGGCGGCCCATTCCCTTTTCAGTTCATCCCTGTCCCTTTTGGAGGCGGGGGGCATGCCGGACGGCCCGGAAAAACGGAAAAGGGGGAAGTAACCCTCCATGGCTCCCATGTTGCCCAGGCCGGACATCAGGAAGACGCCGGGAGATACCCTCCACATGTGCATGTACTGGATGCGGCCTTCTTGAAGGGATTCCTTGGCCACCCATTCCGGCATGTTCGCCGGTTCCCCGAATTTTTCCGTCAGGCCCACCAGAAGAGCCTTGTAGGCGGATTTCAATTTGGTTTCATACTCGGAACCGCGGCATTTGCTCCGGGAGTAGAAGACAACGGCCCTCAAGCCGCCGGAGGGGTCATAGTCAAAGTTCAGGGAAAAGGTCTGGCCGCCGATGGACTGTTTGGTCTTAAATACGCCGTTGAGGCCGGTGCGTGAAAGGAGGGCATCCGTGGGCGGCCCTTCAAGCTGCTTGCTCTGCCTCAGGGTTTTCAGCACCTGGTCCTTGTCCATTCCCACTTCCAGGTTTTCATAGAGGGCGGCAAGCAGAGGGGCGCACGTAAGCGCGAAGAGTCCCGCAACATAGGCTAGTTTTTTCATAGAAAAAGTAATTGGGCGGTTTCCTACCAGACCGGGAGGGCTTTCAAAAGGATAAAATGCGTCAGCGGAGGTGAGGAAAATTTTTCATAAAATATTCATTTCCAATCTATCCACAATCTTTTCAGATAATCCTCTCCGGTGAAGTCCGGAGGCATGGGATCATGGGTCAGCCGGAAGCCGGGAAGAGCCTCCGCCACCATCCTGCGGAAGTCCTCATGGCTCAGCTTGCGGCAGTTGCTGGTGCACAGCATCCAGCCGCCGGGTTCCAGGCATTCGCGCGCCTGGGCCACCAGTTCCCCGTAGTGGGATTCCACCCGGAACACCCTTCCCCGGTCATCCCGGGAGAACGTGGGGGGGTCCAGAATAATGCCGTGGAAGGAGCGGCCCTGCCTGGCGAACCGTTCCAGCCAGCGGCGGACGTCCCCCTTGCAGAAGTACTGGGTGGAGGGATCAATGCCGTTCAGGCTGAAGTTTTCCCTGGCCCAGTCCAGGCAGGGCTGCGCCAGGTCCAGCGTGGTCGTCTGAGCCCTTCCCAGGGCGGCATATACGGAAAAGGCCCCGGTATAGGCGAAGGTGTTCAGCACCCTCATGCCGGGTCTGCTCCGTTCCCTCACCTGGCGGCGGTGGTCGCGCTGGTCCAGAAAGATTCCCTGGGAATAACCGGTGGACATGTCTATTTTGAAACGCACGCCCTGCTCCGTGACCGTAAATTGCAGGGGGAGTTCCGGTCCGGCTATTTGCACGGGCGCTTCTTTCTGGTTCTGTTCCAGCTTTTTGTGGAATACGGGCATGCCCAGTTCACGAAGTTCGCGTTCCAAATCCGTGGGGATGGGGCAGTCCCGCGTGGAGACCAGAACGCGGTCCCCCATCTGGTCCGCGAATACGTCCGGGCGACCGTCCCCTTCCCCGTCAATCACGCGGAAGATGTCGGTCTCGGCAGGAATCAATACTTTTTTGCAGTCCAGGCAATGGCGGTAGGTGCGGCTCACGGCGGGACGAGACTACGGAATTTGACGGCGGGGGGCAATGCAAAAGCAATGAAAAGGGGGGTTTTGGACCAGAGGGTCCTGTGGAGGCAGTGTTGTTCCATTGCCGCGGAAATGGACTTCATGGACTTCATGGACTTCATGGACTTCATGGACAAAGTAAAGATTAAGTCCATTCTGTCCATCAGGTCCATTTACTGCCATTCCGGATGAAAGCTCCCTATGGAGAGAGTCCGGGGAGCTCACAAAAAAGGGAGCCGGATCCCGTGATCCGGCTCCCTGATGATTGAGGCTGTTTTTCCAACGAGGGCCTTAGTCGGCGTATTGTTCGTTGAGGGCTTCCATGATTTCCTTGGAGGCTTCCGGGATGTTGGTGCCCGGGCCGAAGATGGCCACCGCACCGTGTTCCCTCAGGAAGTCATAGTCCTGGGCGGGGATGACGCCGCCGCAGAAGACCAGGATGTCCGGACGGCCCTGCTTGGCGAGTTCCTCCACCAGGGCGGGCAGCAGCACCTTGTGGCCGGCGGCCAGGGAGCTCATGCCGATCATGTGCACGTCGTTTTCAATCGCCATTTTGGCGGTTTCTTCCGGCGTCTGGAAGAGCGGGCCTACGTCCACGTCAAAGCCGAGGTCGGCATAGGCGGAGGAGACCACCTTGGCGCCGCGGTCGTGGCCGTCCTGGCCCATCTTGGCGACGAGGATGCGGGGACGGCGCCCCGTGCGTTCGGCGAAGTCGTCCGTCATTTTGCGGACTTCCTCCACCAGCGGATCTTGACCATAGGTTTGAGCGTACACGCCGGTAATGAGTTTGATTGGTGCTTTGTGGCGCCCGAAGTGTTTTTCCAGGGCGGAGGAGATTTCACCCAGGGAGGCGCGGGCCTTGGCCGCCTTGATGGCAAGGTCAAGGAGGTTGCCTTCCCCCGTGCGGGCGCATTCGGACAGGGCTTCCAGCGCAGCTTCGCATGCGGCGGAGTCACGTTCCGCGCGCAGCTTCTGCAGGCGGGCGATCTGGGCGTCCCGGACGGTGGTGTTGTCCACTTCCAGAATGTCCATCTTGGCTTCCTGTTCCAAACGGTATTTGTTGACGCCGATGATGGGCTCCTTGCCGGAGTCAATGGCGGCCTGGCGGCGCGCCGCGGCTTCTTCAATGCGCATCTTGGGCAGCCCGGTTTCAATGGCCTTGGCCATGCCGCCGAGTTTTTCCACTTCCTGAAGGTGGGCCCAGCCCTTGCGGATGAGCTCATTGGTCAGGTATTCCACGTAGTAGGAGCCGCCCCACGGGTCGATCACCTTGCAGATGGTGGTTTCATCCTGAAGATGGAGCTGGGTGTTGCGGGCGATGCGGGCGGAGAAGTCCGTCGGCAGGGCGATCGCTTCGTCCAGGGAGTTCGTGTGCAGGGACTGCGTGTGGCCGCAGGCGGCGGCCAGGGCTTCAATGCAGGTGCGGGTCACGTTGTTGAACGGGTCCTGCTCCGTGAGGGACCAGCCGGAAGTCTGGGAGTGCGTGCGCAGGGCCAGGGATTTCGGGTTCTTGGGGTTGAACTGCTTGATGAGCTTGGCCCACAGCACGCGGGCGGCGCGCATTTTGGCCACTTCCATGAAGTAGTTCTTGCCCTGGGCCCAGAAGAAGGAGAGGCGCGGGGCAAAGGCGTCAATGTCAATGCCGGCCTTGATCCCGGTGCGCACGTATTCCAGGCCGTCCGCAAGCGTGTACGCCATTTCCAGGTCCGCCGTAGCGCCGGCTTCCTGCATGTGGTAGCCGGAGATGGAAATGGAGTTGAATTTGGGCATGTACTTGGAGGTGAACTCAAAGATGTCCGCAATGATCTTCATGGAGGGATCAGGCGGATAGATGTAGGTGTTGCGCACCATGTATTCCTTGAGAATGTCGTTCTGGATCGTGCCGGAGAGCTGGTCCAGCGTGCAGCCCTGTTCCTGGGCGGCCACGATGTAGAAGGCCAGCACGGGCAGCACGGCGCCGTTCATGGTCATGGAAACGGACATTTTGTCCAGCGGAATGCCCTTGAAGAGGATTTCCATGTCCAGGATGGAGTCCACGGCCACGCCGGCCTTGCCCACGTCACCCACCACGCGGGGGTGGTCGGAGTCATAGCCGCGGTGCGTCGCCAGGTCAAAGGCGATGGAGAGGCCCTTCTGGCCCGCCGCCAGGTTGCGGCGATAGAAGGCGTTGGATTCCTCCGCCGTGGAGAAGCCGGCATACTGGCGCACGGTCCAGGGACGAGCCACGTACATGGTGGCATACGGTCCGCGGAGGTTGGGGGCCACACCGGCCGTGAAGTCCAAGTGCAGGCAGTCGTCGTACACGCTTTCCGAGTAGGTGGGCGGCACGGGAATCTGTTCATTGGTCATCCAGGTTTCCGTTCCGGAAGCCGTGGCCGGGGCGCCGGCCTTGATTTCAGGATAGGAGGCGGATGCAAAATCAGGAATATTGCTCATTGAATGAAATAGGTTGGTGGTTGTTAGAGGCCGATCTTGTTCTGGATAGCTTCAACGGTGTTGTAGCAGTTGGCCTTGACGTGGATGAAGATATCCACGCCGGCTTCCTTGAACGCTTCCACATGGTCGGCCGGATAACCGGCGAGGGCCACCATCATGTCCGGCTTGATTTCCTTGAGCGCCTTGCAGAAGGCGGGAACGATTTCCGGATAGGTGTCGTCCGTGGAGCAGATCACGCACACGGCGCAGCCGCTTTCCGCAGCCGCCCTGGCCGCGTCTTCCGGGGTCTGGAAGCCGGACGGGTAAACCACGTCCAGGCCGCCGGCGCGCAGGAAGTCGCGGGAGAAGTCCGCACGGGCCTTGTGCTGGCGCAGCGGGCCCATGTTCGCGAAGAATACCATCGGGCGGGAGCCTTTTTCCTCCACCCAGGCATCGGCCTTGGCAAGCAGGGATTCAAAGCGTTCCGCCAGGCGGCGCTTCGGCAGGGCTTCCATTTCCAGCGGTTCGCCGCACTTGCAGTCGGCGCCGGCCACGAGAGCCTTGTTGATAAGGCAGGTGGAGAAGCCTTCACTGGCGGCCTTGCAGGCGGAGTCCACGCTCATTTCCACTTCCGGGAGCTGCACGTCCGCATTTTTGCAGCAGCCGTGTCCCTTGGGAGCGGCGCAGGCGGCGCCTTCCGGCGTTTCCAGCTTTTTCTCCGCCAGGTTGACGTACTGGTTGACGCCCACGATGGATTGGCGGCGCTGGTCGGCCAGCTGATAGCGCTTGGCGGCGGTAGCGTTCACGCTCTTTTGAATGGAACCGGCCTTGAGGGCCTTGATGATGCCGCCTTCCTTTTCAATGCCCTGGAAGACGTCCCAGATTTTCCGGGAGGCTTCGTCCGTCAGGTTTTCCAGGTACCAGGAACCGCCGGCGGGGTCCACTACCTTGTCCAGGTTGCATTCGCCCAGCAGAATCAGCGGGCAGTTGCGGGCGATGCGGCGGGAGAATTCGTCCGGCATGCGCACGGCCGCGTCAAAGGGCAGCACATCAATGCTGTCCACGCCGCCCATGATGGCGGAGAAGGCCTGGGCGGAGCCGCGCAGAAGGTTGACCCACGGGTCCACCTTGGAAAGGGTCCAGAAGGAGGTGCGGGCATGAAGCTTGATTTTGGCAGCTTCCTCACTGCCGCCGCATTCCTTCACGATGATGGCCCAGAGTTCGCGCAGGGCGCGGATTTTGGCGATTTCCAGGAACAGGTTGGCTCCAATGGAGACCGTAAAGCGCATGTGCGCGGCAGCTTCATTCACGGAGATGCCGCGTTCCTCCATGGCGCGCAGGTAGGCCACAGCGGTAGAGAGCATGGAGCCCACTTCTTCAAAGGAGGAAGCGCCGGAGTCCGCATAAGGCAGTCCGCTGACGCCGATGGTCTGGAAGGCGGGAGCGTTGGCGACGGCCCATTTGGTCATCACCGCCATCTGGTCATAGTAGGCGCAGATGCCCTTCCCCCCGCAGAGGGAGCCCTTCATCACGGCCTTGCCCACCGGGTCGTACAGAACGCCGCCCTTGAGGTCCGCCGTGTTGAATCCGGCCGCCTTGTACGTGTTCAGGAACATGGAGAAAGTGCCCAGGCCGCAGGAGCCGGGCGTGATGTACACGGGCAGCTTGTCAAGCTGCACACCCTTGAGAGCGGTATCCCAGTCGGCCTGCTTGCGCAGCTTCAAGCCGCACTTGCAGTTGAGCTGGACGTTCACGGCAGTGAGGCCGCGGTCCAGATCGTGCAGAAGCTTGCCGTTGAAATCTTCCGGAGTGGAGGCGGGAATGCTCTGGGCAATTTCGCAGGGCTTTTCCATATAGCCCAGGGCGCGCGTTCCGCGGCGGTACGGGAATTGCCCGGCAGGCGCCACCGGAGCGTGTTCATCCCATTTGTTATAGATGGGATGCAGAGTGATTCCCTCCACAAGCTTGGTAAAAAGCTTCTTGTCAAAGTCAGCCCCTTTCAAGGCAGCGACGGCTGCCTCACGCCATTCGGCGTATGTGGCTGGTGCGAATTCTCCGAAGTCAACCTCCGGAGCCGTTGTTTTGTTTCCCTGTTGCATGGCGAAGTCAATGGGTAAGGCCTAATATGTTGGTTTTTAGTCATGCGCAAACCAGGCCAGATTTAAAGCGCAGCGTTATTTTAGGAAATCAAACTATAAAGTCCAGCGAGAAAAACACTCCAAGCCCAATGAACGCGAATTTACCACATCACGCGCGGCGAGCTTGCAAAAACGATGTAAATAGCGTAAATACCAGGATTAAGCATGCCCCCTTCAACTACCGTCAAACTTCCTGCCCAGCTGGTCAGGCAGCTTCACTCCTTCCGCCGCCGCCTCAGAACGGTTAAGATGCTGGAAGCCGTATGCCTTGCAGGCATTGCCGTGATCCTTTCCTACGTTCTTCTGTACCTCTCCGACAGATTGTGGGAAACGCCCTCCGCCGTGGGCTGGATTCTTTTTTTCACCGCCATGGCCGGCCTGGCGGTGTTTATCCCGTGGTGGAGCTTCCGGTGGGTGTGGCAGAGGCGCACGGAGGCCCAATTGGCGCGCCTGATTTCCCGGACGGATGCGGCGCTGGGGGACCGGCTCCTGGGCGTCATCGAACTGGATTCCGAAAAGTACGGGCGCCAGTACAGTTCTGAAAAATTGAAAGCGGCCGCCATGGAACAGGTGGCCCGCGAAGTGTCCGCGCGGGATCTGACGGTGAATATCCCCAGGCCCAGCCACAAGAAATTGTTCGTCCTGCTGGCCATCCTGGCCTTATGCACGGCAGGCGTATGCCTGGTGAGCCCGGAAGCGGCGGGGAACGCCCTGGAACGCTGGCTCCAACCGTTCGATCCTCCGGAACGCTATACGTTCACCCAGCTGGACCCTACGCCGGATTCCCTGGTCATTCCCCTGGGGGAAAGCTACCTGTATGAGCTCAAACTGGCGAACGCCACCAAGTCCCGCCCGCAGACGGCAGAGTATTTCTTCCGCAACAGGGTGCGCCAGCAGGCCCCCCTGACGGACGGCGTGTATAAAATCCACATTCCTCCCATGCAGCAGGCGGACAGGCTGGAGTTTTTCGCGGGGGACGTCGTGCGGCGGCTGAAAATCATTCCGAAGGCCCGCCCCTCCCTGCTGGGCGCTACGGCCACCGTGGCCTACCCCGCCTATATGGCGCGCCCCGACGGGCAGGAGGCCATGCGCGCAGGCGTCATTTCCGCCCCGGAAGGCTCCACGCTGACGTTGAAGGTGACTGCCTCCCAGAACCTGGCATCCGCGGCGGACGCGCAGGGTAAGCCGCTCCGCGTGGAAGGGAGCAGCGTTGTCATTCCGGATATCCGCCTGGAAAAAGACCCCAGGGAAATAGAACTCACCTGGACGGACAGCGACGGCCTTGCGACCTCCCAGCCTGTGCGGATACGCCTGGAACCCATTGAGGACAAGCAGCCTTCCATTTACCTGAGAGGAGGGGAGAATGACCGCTACGTGCTGGAAGACACCAGCATTGAATTGGAGGTGGAGGCGGCGGACGATTTCGGCCTCCGGGAAATGGGGGTGGAATGGCAGGGGGAAAAATCTTTTTATGACGATGAGGAAGAGAACGCCGCCGCTCCGGACCCGGCCAAGGCAGGCAAGCCCGTTCCCGGCCTGCGCGGGGAAAAGGTTCTGGCGGACGGCCATCCCACCCAGGCCAGCCTGAAAGGGACGTACCTGTTCCAGGCCAGGGCGCTGAAATTGTCCCCCCAGCGCGTCGTCGTGCGCGGGTTCACGCAGGATTACAAGCCCGGGGGAAAACGCGTTTATTCGGAACCCATGATCATCTTCGTCCTTTCCAAATCAGAGCATGCCCAGATGATCCGCAATGAACTGGAACGCATCACCAGCGAGCTGGAGGGGATGATCCGCCGCATGGACGCCATGACGGACGAGGCGAAGCGCCTGAAAGGAATGGAAGGCAGTGAATTGAAAAAGGCGGAGTCCCAGGAACGCCTGCACGCCCTGGCGGATGAAGAACAGACCAACAGGCGCGAATTGAGCGACCTGCTCAACCGCTCGGAGGACCTGTTCAAGGAGGCCTCCCGCAACCCCCAGATAGACCCCTCCGGCATGAAGGAGTTCATGAAGGGCATCTCCATGCTCAAGCCCATTCCCAACGGCCCCATGAAGAAGGCGCAGAAGCAGTTCCGGGATTCCGCCTCCGAGAACCGCTCCGAACAGGAGAGCCGGAAGGACCTGGACGACGGGGAGAGCTCCCATTCGGACGCCACCCAGGCGCTTAAAGACGCCATGAACCAGCTTTCCAAGTCCGCGCAGGACATGGAGGCCAGCACCTTCGTGGCGCGGCTCAAGCAGGCCGCCGCCAAGGAGGATTCCATCGCGAACGCGCTTGCCGGCCAGATCAATATCATTGTGGGCATGACCATGGATGAACTTGACCCCTCCACCAAACGGGAGATGGAAACCATCGCCACCCTTCAAAACGCCTCCACGCAGGACATCGGCTGGATTCTGGAAGACCTCAGCTATTACAAGTCCCGCACCGGGGAACGCATTTACAGCGACCTGTACAACCAGATGAACGCCTTCTCCCTCCGCGAGAAGCTGGACCTGGTGCACGGCAACATCCTGAACGCGATTACGGCCCGCTCCATTGACGAGTCCCGTCTGTATGCCTCCACCCTGCGCCACTGGGCCAAGCTGATAGACGATTACAAGAAGAGCCGCGGCGGCGGTGGAGGCGGAAGCGGCGGTGGCGACCAGGCCTCCATTTCCGACGCCGAGTTCGAGTTCATGCTGAAAATCATCCGCATGATCCAGCAGGAACAGGACATCCGCATGCGCACCCGCGCCGCCGAGCAGGAACACCGCAAAACCCTTACTGCGCCAGCCCCATGAATACCGTGAACCTTTCCGCCCTGATTCTGGCAGTTTCCCTGCCCTGCGCCGCCGCTCCGGAGCCCGCTCCGGAATATTCCGCCAAGCACAAGGAAACGGCCTCCAAGCTGGCCGGACAACAGGACGAACTCCAGGCGGACACCTCCGACCTGATCCTGGGAGAAACCAATGAGAATGTGGTGGACCTGCTGAAAAAGTGCCGCCATGCCATGAATGACGCCGTGGACCTGCTGGAGGTTTACAATACGGGCGGCCAGACTCTGGCCGCCCAGTCGGACGTGATTGAGCTGATCTACCAGGCCGCCAAGGCCAAGATGACCGGAGCCGGCGGACAACCCAAGCCCGGAGGACAGGCCCTGATGGACATGCTGCGCCAGCTACTGGGCATGGACAACGATTCCCAGTCTGCGGAACAGCAGGACGGGGAGGGAGAAGGCGAAGGAGAAGGACAGAACGGCTCCCAGAAAGGCAAGGGAAACAATCCCGGACACGGAGCGGACGGAAAATCCAACATGGCCTCCACCCAGGAGAAGGGTGTTTCCAATCCGGACATGGCTACGGAAACGCGCTCCGTTCCCAAATCCACCGGCATGTCCGCGGACGACATGCCCTCCGAATTCCGCAAGGCGCTGGACGCCTACAACAAAACCCTTCAGAAGTAAACATGCACGCCCGCCGGGCGGCTCCCGCCCGTGAATGAACAATAACTCCCTTTCCCCCATGAAAAAGGCCCCCATCCTCCTTACCGTTCTTCTCGCCTGCTGCATGGCGGCCGCGCCGCAGAACGCCGCTGCCCAATCCTCCATGAGAACGTCTTCCCCCGTGCCGCCCCAGGTGGAGCTGATGTACGTGAAGGGACTCCGTTACCTCCAGAACGCCCAGAAGACGGACGGCACCTATGATGGCACCTACGGGCAGGAGCCCGGCATCATCGGCTTCTGCCTCATGTCCGTGCTGGCCCACGGGGACGACCCGAACACGGGGCCGTACGCCACCATGGTGCGCCGCTGCGTGAATTACATCCTTTCCAAGCAGAACAGGGGATCCGGCTACATTGGGGATTCCATGTACAACCACGGTTTCGCCACGCTGGCGCTGGCGGAGGCCTACGGCATGGTGAGGGACGACCGCATAGGCCCCGCCCTCCGGAAGGCCGTGGCCCTGACGCTGACCGCCCAGAAGAAGAACAAGACAGGAGGCTGGCGCTATTCCCCGGAGTCCACGGATGCGGACAGCACGGTGACCGGCTGCCAGATCGTCTCCCTGTTCGCGGCGCGCAACGCGGGCATTCCCGTGCCGGACGAGGCCTTTGAACGCGGCCTCAAGTATATGGCTTCCTGCCGTGACAAGAAGGGCGCCTACGGCTATACCGGCCCGGCGGGTCCCCGCGTCACCCTCACCGCCATCGGCTCCCTGACGCTGTCCCTAGCACGCCTCAAGACGGACCCGTCCTTCAAGGATTCCCTGGCCTACCTGAAAAAGAACCTGAATTACCGGGATTCCTCCTACCCGTTTTATTTTGAGTATTACATGTCCCAGGCCCTGTTCCATGCGGACCAGGAGGTATGGAAGGAATGGAATTACAAGAACATGCGCTACCTGGGCGCCTCCCAGGCACCCAACGGTTCCTGGCTCTCAGACCATTCCGCAGCGTATTCCACCTCCGCGGCCCTGCTTTCCCTGGCGCTCAATTACAGATTTTTACCCATCTATGAACAATAGAATCCGCCTTTCCCTTCTGCTGGCTCCGGCCTGCCTGCTGACCGCCTGGGCCAATTCCGTCGTAGACGTGGTCACGGACAGCAATTACCGCCTCCGCGGGGAAATCGTCTCCTACGGCAAACAGGGCATCGTCATCAAGCACCCGGCCATGCGCCAGAACGCGGTCATCCTCCCGTCGGAAATCCGCGCGCTTTATTTCACAGGCACCTCCTCCCCGGACCTGCGAGCCAGGGACAAGATTTTCATGGCCACGGGGCATCGGGACATCATCCCGTGCAACATCATCTCCATCACGCAGGACAAGGTGCAGTACCGGGACATGCTGGGCAACGAGCGTTCCATCCCCCGCGACCAGGTGGCCGGCTTCCGGCTGGATACGCTCCAGGAAAAGGGCTTCTGGCAGGAACCCCTGATTTTCGACAACAGCTGGGTTTATTCCGGCAACCGGGAGGACGATTACCGCACCCAGTCCGGAAGAAAACTGATGAACGCCCTGAAACCGAAAATCCAGGGAGACAAGTACCAGTACCGGCTGGGCAACAGCGACTACCCCACCTGGATTCCCCTGTACAAGAACATCGGCCTGGATCCTTCCTCCTTCACCTTCCGCACCACCATGACGATGGACGGCAACAACGATCGCGCCGGCATTGTCTTCTGCTTCGGAGGGAACGAGAACATTCCCTTCCGGTCCAATTCCGGCAGCAGCCTGAACAGGCTCATGCTCAGCATCGCTCCCGGCAAATGCATCCTTCTCCGGGAACAGAAGTCCGGCATCATCGTGCTGGGGGAAGTGGACATCCCCACCCCTACCCTGACGGAAGGCGTGGATATCAGGCTGACGGCCTCCCGGCAGGGAGAGAACGAGCAGGTTTACGAGCTACTGGTGGGAGACCTGCCGCCCAAGCTGATGACGGACCCCAGCCCCCCGGAACAACCGTTGCAGGGGGACGCCTTCGGCCTCCAGATGGAAGGGCACGTCTCCCTGACCATCAGCAGGCTGGCCCTTTCCTCCATTACCCTGAGCGCCAAATCCGTGACCAAGAATGGAAATGCCGCAACGGACCTTGTCCTGACGAAGGAGGAGGACGCCATTCCCGGTTCCATCAGCAGCTACAACAGCAGGAATAAGACGCTGACTCTTTCCACGGACAAGGAATATCCGGGCATTCCCCGGGAGCTTTCCATCCCCGCCAAGTATCTGGATACCGTCTTTTTCGCGGAGCAGAACAAGAAGGACGATTCCCGCTCTGCGGCATGCCACAGCATTCTGATGAAGGACGGCTCCCGCCTGCACGGCAACATCCTGAGCATGGATTCCCTGAGAATCATCCTGCGGCATCCGCAGCTCGGGCAGATTTCCCTGCCCCTGAAAAACATCACCCGCGTGGAGTTTCTGAATTCCGCACAGCCATCCCGCTCCACCCCCTGATATATCCGCCATGAAACAAGCAATAACGCTTTTCCTGGGCGCCTGCGCCCTGCTGGCCGCCGTCCTTCCGCCCGGCTCACGGGCGGAAGGGGTCATTACGCTTAAATCCGGGGAAAAACTGCCGGGCAGCCTGGACACGCTGGACAGCCCGTACCTGAAAGTCCGCTCCAGCATTCTTTCCAAACCCGTGGATGTCAACCTAGAGGAGCTGGACGAGCTGGTTTCTTCCCGTCCGCTGGAGATACCGGAGCAGTTTTCCGTCATCAGGCTCGCCAACGGGGACGAGTTTTACGGCACCCTGAAGGCGCTGGATACGGAGAGCCTTCAACTGCAAACCGCGTGGGGCGGCCTGCTTCCCGTCAACAGGAAGTACGTGCGGCACATCGGGTTCGACTCCCAGAAAGCCTACCTGCGCAACGCGACGGAATCCCTCCAGGGCTGGAAGTCCTCCGCCAACAGCATGCTCCCGGAATGCCGCAACGGGTACTGGATCATGCGCGGCTCCAACAATACGGAACTGCAAACCTCCTTCCCCATGCCGTCCCGCCTCCATGTACAGTTTTCCCTTTACCATACCAATACGTTCCGGATCAATCTCTCCCTCTGGCAGGACTCCAACTCCGGAAGCAGCATTGACCTGGGCCTCTCCCTGGAAAAGGCGGAGCTCTCCAAGAATAGTTCTGGCCAGTACCGGACGCTGGGGAGGGTCAAAAGGAACACGGAGCGGAACTGGTATGCCGACAAGAGCGTCAAGCGTTCCGACGTTCATTTTTACGCCGACCCGGAAAAAGGCAATTACTACCTATACGTCAACGGAGAACAGGTTGGCCGGTGGGAGGAGGTCAAGGACATGGACAATATCTTTGAGAATGAAAGCGGGGACGATGAGGAAGAAGACGGGGAAGCCTCCAAAAAGCATGAATTCAAACCGGGCAATACTCTTGCCGTGAGCGGTTACGACGGCTTGAACATGGCCGTGTTCAACCTGAACGTGTTTGACTGGAACGGCGCCCTCCCCTACCTGGCGGAGGAACAGGACATCATTTCCAAGTACGACACGGACGCCTCCAGGGACAAGGCCCTGCTGGTGAACGGAGACGTGCTCCGGGGAGCCATTTCCCTCCAGGAAAACGGCTCCATCCGCATCAAGTCGGACCACTATGACGTAACCATCCCCACCGCCAAGGTGCGCGCCTTGGACCAGAAAAGCCAGGAGGAGAAGAAACTGCCGGAGGACGGCGCGGACACCCGCGTTTTCCTGACGGACCAGAGCATCCTTTCACTGAACCTGGAGACCCTCAGGAACGGCTTCATGGAAGGGCGTTCCGCAGCGCTGGGAAAAGTCAGAATCCCGCTGAAATCCATCCGGAAAGTCCAGTTCAACCTGCAAAGCCCGGAGCTCCGGAAGCAGAGGGAAACGCCGTTCCGGAACAGGTAAAGGCGCGCCGCACGCGTTTTAGCCAATCCGGTTCCCGGGAGCGTTTAAGAGCGCATGCGTCAATGCTCCTCCATTTCCTCCGCCCGCCGCACGGCGCTTTTCACCGCCTGAATCCAGGCATTGCGGAATCCGCATTCGTCCAACGCGTTCAGGGCGGCAATCGTGGTGCCTCCGGGGGAAGTCACCTCATCCCGGAGCGCCATGGGATGCTTCCCGGTCTGTTCCAGCATGAGGGCGGAGCCCCGCATGGTTTCCACGGCCATTTCCAGGGCGGTTTTCCTGGGCAGTCCCATGGCTACGCCGGCGTCCGAAAGAGCGTCCAGCACCGTAAACATGTAGGCGGGCCCGCTGCCGGAAATGGCGGAAACAGCGTTCATCCTGGCTTCCTCCACCTTGTAGACGGAGCCGCAGCCGGAGAGCAGCCGCCGGGCCGCCTCCTCATCTTCATCCGTCACGGCGGCTCCCGTGCTGTAGGCGATGACCCCGGCCAGCACCATGCACGGGGTATTGGGCATGGCGCGCACGATGCGCGTTCCGTCGCTGGCGCAGGCTTCCATGTCATCCAGGGAGATGGCGGCAGCGATGGAGATCAACAGCGGCAGCTCCTCCCCCCGTTCGGAAAGGGAGGAAATGAGGGAAAGTACGCCGTGCGGCTTAACGGCCAGAATCAGGGCCTCCACAGCGTCCGCCGCATCCGCCTCCGTGGCCGCTTCATGCACGCCGGGGTATTCCTGCTGAAGGGCCTGCACGTTTTCATGGTGGTGGTCGTACACCCAGACTTCCTCCGGGGACACCGCTCCGGCTTTCAGCATGCCGCGCAGGAGGGCGCCGCCCATTTTTCCCAGTCCAATGATACCTGTTTTCATGGTTGATGATTTTCTTGCGGTCAAAAATATAAACGGTTTATAGAAAATAAAGATATTAATTACAACCTGTGAAAGTGAAAGATAAACTTTTGCACCTGTTTCCTCCAGCTTTCAGTGGCAAATTATTCGTAAAAATTGTAAACGGTTACGCTCCAGTCTATTCCGCCTGATTTACTTTGCAGAAGCAGCCTTCCACATGGTCGTTCACAAAGCCGGCCGCCTGGAAAAAAGCGTAGCACATCGTTGAACCGAAGAATTTGAAGCCTCTCTTTTTCATGTCTTTGCTCATGGCGTCAGATTCGGGAGATGTGGCGGGGATTTGGCTTAGGGTCTTGAAATTGTTAACAACAGGCTGACGGCCGGGGAAGAATGAAAGGGCATACTGGTAGAAACTGCCGAATTCTTTCTGAACAACCATAAACAGTTTCGCGTTATTGACTGTGCTATTGATTTTCAAACGGTTTTTGACGATTCCATCAAATTGCATCAACCGGTCGATGTCTTCCGGCGTCATTTGCGCTACTTTCTCCACATCAAAGCCATGGAAGGCTTCCCGGTATCCTTCGCGTTTCCGGAGGATAGTAATCCAGGCTAAGCCTGCCTGGGCGCTTTCAAGCACCAGAAATTCAAACAAGGTTTTGTCGTCGGTAACGGGTTTGCCCCATTCTTCGTCATGGTATTTTATATATAGTTCGTCTGTTCCGGCCCAACCGCAACGTGCATTGATGATGTCTTCCATACTTTTCCAGGTTAAAATTCCTTTTTCCTGAACAGCCATGCGGCCAGCGTCATGTGAAAGACGAAGTACCCCAGCGTAATCAGGGCCAGACTGCCGAACAGGGAAAGGGGAATGGTCTGCCCGTTCAGGGCGGAATCCGTTACGGAATAAATCTGGAAATTCGGAAAGATGAGGGCAAACAGCCTGCTGCCCGCCATTTCCCACCAGGAGATGCCTCCCGTTCCGGAGCCCACCCACAGGGAGAGCGCCTGCGTCTGGAACAGCCCCGCCAGATAGACCATGAACGTCAGCAGCGCGCTGATGATGGTTCCGTTCGTCATGCAGGACATCAGCAGCGTGAGGGAGGAGAGGACCACGAATTCGCACATCATGACGCCCAGGCCCGTCTGCACGTTCCAGGTAGCGCCCTGGAGGCGGATTCTGTCCAGGTACGGCTGCATTTCCTCCACCGTATAGCGGCCTTTCAGGGAGGCGATCTGCTCCGCCACCACCGTATCCGTCCGCAGCCACAGCACCAGCGTCATCACGGCGTCCATCAGCAGCACGGCGATCAGGGTGAGGGCCAGCACCCCCAGCACCTTCCCCATCAGGTAGTCGATGCGAGGAACCGGCTTGCACAGGATGGTGTACAGGATGCGGTCTTCCGCGTCCTTGGGGATAATCAGGGCCGTGGCCGCCACGCAGAAAAAGAGGCCGAACACCCGCATGGCGCCGTAAGCGGAGTTTTTCAGCAGAACGAGTTCATTGATTCCCCCGGTTTCCGGCCCCAGCACCGCGCTCAGGCGGAAGGAGCTCAGGGCCAGCAGAGCCACGGCAAAGAGGCCCAGAAAGAGAAACACCTTCATCCGCACGAGCTGCGTGAAGGTGGTACCGGCGATTACGGCCATGCGCCTGGGCGAAGGTATATAACCGGAGGTAATCCATGCCATGCGGACCATCTTGCCGTATTCCGGAACAAATAAAAGAGCTTTTTATTTCATGTGCTGAACTCCTTCCGCCTTGAAGAAGCTTCCCTCCCGTGTTCTCATGGGGCGCGTATGAGTCTACGATCCCAGTTGGAAGAATTGCTTCCGGAACTTTTGCCTTCCGACCCGGCCCAGGCCATCAAGGGGACCGAACTCATCCGCCTGGTGCGCCTGAGGCTGGGTGAGGAGTATTCAGACGCCTCCCTGCGCTACCATTTCTCCTTCATGGCCTCCGAGCCGGACTCGGAAATCGCCAAGGTGGAGCGCGGCCAGGGCTATTACAGGCGCGTTCGGGACCGGGACGGCAAACCGGCGGCCAGGGGGCTGCTGCCCCTGTTTCTGGGGGAAAACGAACCGGACGCGCTGAACTGCCGCGCCAAGGCGCTGGCCCTGGCCGTGCGCCAGTATGATACCACGGGCCGCGGGGTTTTCGTGTTCAGCACCAGTGAAACGGGAACCTCATGGGTGAAGCCGGACCTGGCCGTCGTGGAATGGCCGGATGGGGAATGGGAGGGGAACGCGCTGGTCTTCGACCAAAGCGCGCTCCAGCGCCGCCGCATGATCGGAGCGCCCATGATGGGCATCCGCAGCGTCTGCGTGGCCCGCATGCCCGGAGGAGAAGACGGCAGGAGGGAGTTTTTCAGGACCCTGGCCACGTCCCGCTGGGCGCAGTGCGGGGAACTGGTCATCGTGGGGGAACTTCCGGATGATTCCGAATGCGCCGCCCTGCGCGGACTGGCCGCCGAATTCGGCGTAGGCGTCGTGTGCCTGGAAATTGCAGACGAACGCCTGTGCGAACTGCCGGGGGCGGAAGAGATTTTCAAGGCAGGGGACGAGGAATGCGCCGCCCTGCTGGCGGAGCTGACGCCCGTGCGCCTGGCTTCCAGCCGCCTGAAGGCGCTGGAGGCCGATACCGGGGAAACCCTGGGCGGGGAATTCGGCGCCCTGTTCGACTGGCTGGCCGCCTGCCTGGAACGCGGCAGCGTGGAGGAATACGAATTCCGGGTTTCCTGTTATTGAATACGGCAGAGAGATTCTTGACAGAACTTGCGTATTGAATTAAAGATTTTCCCGGCCCCAACCCGCCCTCCCCCCTGACATGGAACAAGAAACCCTGGTTTACCCGCTTGCGAACAATACCGTTCTGCAAGACAAGTATACGATATTGAATGTGCTGAACGCCGGAGGCTTCGGCATTACGTACCTGGCGCTGGACAATCCCCATTCCCGGTACGTCGTCATCAAGGAATGCATGCCGGACGCCTACGCCTTCCGGGACATGGAAACCGGCTTCGTCCACCCGCGGGACGAACAGGCCGCCGTCAACTTCGCCCAGAGCATTTCCAACTCCCGGCAGGAGGCTTCCGTCCTGGCCCAGCTCAACCACCCCGGCATCGTGCAGGTGTTCGACATGTTTGATGCCAACGGCACCTGCTATTACGTTATGGAAAACATCCAGGGGCAGACCCTGTTCGACCTGATGACCACCATGCACGCCACCGGACAGAGCATGGAGCCGGCACGGGCCACGGACCTTCTGTTCCGCCTGCTGGACATCCTGCACTACCTTCACGCCATGGGAGTTTACCATTGCGACATCAAGCCGGGAAACATCTTCATCCAGCCGGACGGCACGCCCAAGCTGATCGACTTCGGCGCCGTGCGCACCAAGACCCTCCAGCACCAGGGCCTCGTCCAGATCACTCCCGGCTACACGCCGCCGGAATTCTACCCCGGACGCCGGAGCGAAATCGGCCCCTGGTGCGACATGTACGAGCTGGGCGCCACGTTCTACGAATTGCTTACGGGCCAGGTTCCCCACCCGGCGGACCAGCGTTCCGTGGTGGACCGCAACCCGAAGGTGACCAGTTACGCGGCCCTGCGGAAGACATACCCCATGAACTTCCTTTCCGGGATTGACAAGGCCCTGTCTCCGGATGAACGCAGCCGCTTCCATTCCGCCAAAGCATGGAACGATTACATCAACGCCATGGCGGCCGCAGGAACCCTGCAAGCCGGAGGAGTGGCGCGGAAAGCCCTGCCCAAGGCCAGAAAGAAATCTTCCGCAGGCACCGCCTTCGTCATCATCCTTCTCATCGCGGCGGCGGCCGTCTGGATATGCTGGAAGCAGGGCCTGCTTCAATTTTAAATCCTATCCTGACTTTTTATTGTCAAAAACAATAAAAATCGCCTCTGTTATTACAGAAAAAGGGTGATTCCTTCGCCGGGGCAAATGTTATACATTCACTATTGATGAAATTTTATATTGATCAATGCATCATTTTTTCTTAGCCTTTGCCTTCTCATAATGACTATGTTTTCTCGTCCAATATGTTACACCAATAGTAATCGAATTACTATACAATATGTCTGCAAGATTCTCATTCTATTTGTTCTATGGTCGACAGCTGGGGCAGAAGATGCTGAAAACGAAGAAATAGAAGGTCTTAAAATTGTATCGAAGACGGAACTTCATTCCGCAAAATTCAATATGGGAATCAGCAAGGATTCCAAAGAAGATGACCTAAAACGCCAAACCATTGGAGTAGGAGAAACAATCACCATTAGTTTGGAAGCGAAACCAGCCTTGATGGGAGACCCTAAAAAACTGGAATGGATCGTCACGGATGAAGAAGGTGTATTGATTCTTCCTGAAAAAATGAAAGGAATCACATCTTTTGATGCTCAAGCTAAACCAACAGCAGAAAAAAACGGACAGGTTACGGTTACAGTAAAAACAGAAGGGGGATTAGTATCCAAACCATATTCTCTTAAGATTGTCATCCCTGAGGGAGCAAAGGTACAAAAACTCAAGGAAGGCCAGGATACTCCTCCTCAAATTCAGGAACAAATGCCGGGAGTTCCCTTTGCTTCAGCCTGGATGATTATCCAATTAACCATTCATCCTCTTGACGTAAATTTCTCAAAAATGAAAATCAAGGAAATAGACGAAGGATATGTCAATCCCCAGCATAATAAAAACAATCGTCCACCACATAACCCCAATCCCAAGCCCGTGGAAATTCAGCAGACTAACCAGTTTAAGGACGAAATAGCTCTTGATTTGCCGATCACCAAAGATCAATTAAACATTCTGGATAAGGAAAACCCGATGACATGGGGACACAAATGCTGGTTCAGGTTAGTGTCGGCACAATCAAACGGTAATGATCCAGAGTTATGTGCGGGCGTCGCACGTGGTATTATGAATTGCAGTATTTCCAAAACAAATAAGGATATTACAATAGAAATTGATAAATTCCACTCTGAGAAAAATCCGGTTAAGGTACAAAAAACAACCCCTATTCCGAATAATTTAAATAACTGATCATGAAAAGTATTTTTTTCATTTTGCTTGCTCTGGGTATGACCGAACCGATAAACGCCAATCTCGTCAAGATCAAGACCGTTCATCCTGTTCCCGTTAATCCAGAGCCTGCCAAGCTCAATCCTGTCAAGCTTGATCCATCCCTGAAGCCACCGTCATCCTTAAAAAATCTTCCTCCGCGCCCTGAAGAATTCAAAGAATTTGAAAAATTACTCAGCCAGGGCGATATGAAGAGTTTCTATAATACGGCTGAGAAATTATACAGAAAAATCGGTTGTATAAATGAGACTTCCGCCAGTAAAGAAATGATTTCATATCAATTATGGCTCTTCTACTATTTGGGAGCAGCTCCTATTGGTTATCAAGACCTGAGCCATCCTTCTAAGGAAAATATTTCTCCTTTCATCGGTTCCAAAAACGATATTCTACTAAAGCATTGGGTATTTGATTCTATGCTTTTCCTAGATCATTCAAAGATCGCATCAAAACTTGATATTCGAGAAAGGGAGATAAATCTTCTTACTGCATCCTATGCTTCAGCTTATATTAAGCAGTTCCGTTCCGTAGCCAATAACGGATTCAGCGATACATTCCCAACGGAAGACGAGATATTCGGGAAAGAATATATCCGAGGACAGTTTGAAGCACGCAGACGTTACAGTGACATGTATGTCACTGCCCAAAACCGCCAGTTAAGTGCAAAATCTAATCTGGAACGCATGGAAAAACTCTGGATGACAATTCTTATAAAGCATTTTTCCAACAGCAAAGCGGATATTCTTAAATTCATCCGCATGGCAGGGTACCGGGACGGGGAAATGGTAGATCTGTTTGACAGGACGGTGGGCCGCGGCCCAAAGACAGACTTCATCTACAAGGGATTCCGTAAAAACGACTTGCGCTAACACTTCTTTTATCAAAAAACGGAAAATATTTTTTAAATTATTTTTCTTTAGAAAAACAAGGCCGGACGCGTGGATCCGGCCTTGTTTTTTATTCCAGTAGATCGTGAGATTTTTTTACAGGCTTTCCCCGAAGTCCTGGCGGTACTTGGCCGCCAGTTTTTCAGGCCAGTCGCTCTTGGCGCGGAGCTTGCCCATGAAGAAGCGCAGCACGGGCGGTTCCTCCACGAATTCCAGGCCGCCGATCAGGTCGCGGTTGTCGTAGAGCCATTTCATGCGGTCCGCCACGTATTTGACCTGGGACAGCGTGAAGACGCGGCGCGGGAAGGCCAGGCGGAGCAGTTCCACATCCGCCAGAATGTCGTCGCCGTTTTCGTCACGGACGCTGGAGAGCGTGCCGCGTTCCATCCCGCGCACGCCGGAGGCGATGAAGAAGGCCGCCGCCAGGGCCCCGGCAGGATAGTCCTCCTGCGGAATATGGGGCAGGAAGCGCCCGGCGTCAATATGGGCGCCCAGGCCGCCCGCGGGGGTCACGCAGGGAATGCCCATGTCCACCATCTGGCCGATGAAGTATTCAATGAAGGAGGGGCTCTGGGAAATCACGGTCAGGTCCGTGGTTTCATACAGGCCCACGGCCATGGCTTCAATTTCACGCACGGAGATGCCGCCGTAGGTCAGGAAGCCTTCAAACAGGGGAACCAGGTGCTCCATTTTCTTGGCGATGGAGCGGTCGTTCGTGCAGATGCCGCCGCCGCGGGAGGAGGAAACCTTGCGGGCGGAGAAGTATACCAAGTCCGCCAGGCCGCACATGGTTTTCAGGATGTCAGCGCAGGAGGAGTCCTTGAACTCGTCTTCACGCATCTTGATGAAGTAGGCGTTTTCCCCGATCAGGGAGGCGTCCAGCACCAGCATGATGCCGAATTCGTCGCAAATGCCGCGGATTTCACGCATGTTGGCAATGGAGAAAGGCTGGCCGCCGATTAAATTGGTGGAGGCTTCCATGCGCACGAAGGGAATTTTGTCCGCCCCGTGACGGGCGATGCAGTCCCGCAGCTTGCCGGGGTCCAGATTGCCCTTGAAGGGATTGGTGCTGACCGGATTGACGGCTTCATCAGCCACCAGTTCCTCAATCTTGCCGCCGTTCAGGTCAATATGGGCGTGCGTGGTGGTGAAATGGTAGTTCATGGGAACCACGTCCCCGGGCTTCACGAAGGTGCGGGCGATGATGTTTTCACAGGCGCGGCCCTGGTGGGCGGGAAGCAGGTATTCCTTGCCGAAGACGTCCCATACGGCCTGCTTCAGGCGGTCAAAGCTCTGGGAACCGGCATAGGCGTCGTCCGCACGGAACATGGCGGCGATCTGGTTGTCGCTCATGGCGTTGACGCCGGAATCCGTCAGCATGTCCAGGTAAACGTCGTTCGTGCTGAGCTGGAAGGTATTGAACCCGGCTTCCTGCGCGGCTTCCAGACGGCGTTCCACGGGGACAAGATGCAGCTTCTGCACCACGCGGACTTTATGCAGTTCCAGGGGAATTTGTTCCCCATTGTAAAATTTGACAACGTTGGATGGTTCTGAATTCATAAAATAAAAGGTGAATAAAAGTGTAGCAGAATGAGTCCTTTCCGCAACATAAAAGACACCCCGCTTCTTTTTCTCCCCTTCCGGAAAGGCAGGAATGCCGCTGGCAGGAAAAATGTGGAACTTACGGGAGGAAACCCCTAGCGTGAACTCCTATGAAAGAACACTGGAAATTGATTCAACAGCATCTGGGACTAGATGCGGACGGCATCCCCGGTCCCCGGACGGCGCAGGCCCTGATGGAAAAACTGGGCATCCGCCAGCCGGAACATTCCTGGCCCAGCCAGGAGGAAGTGCGCTCCGGGAAGTCCGTCTTCGGCCGCGCGGGGGATGAAAGCAACATGACCAGCATCCGGCTGCCATATATCATGCGGCTGGCATGGGAGAGGAACACGACCGTTTCCACCATGCGCTGCCACAAGCTGGTGGCGGAACCGCTCCTCCGCATTTTCCGGGCCACCCTGGACCATTACGGCATGGAGAAGATACGGGAACTGGGGCTGGACCTGTACGGAGGCTGCTTCAACAACCGCTCCATCATCGGCGGGAAGGCCACGTCCATGCATGCCTGGGGCATCGCCGTGGACATGGACCCGGACAGGAACGGCCTGAACATCCCTGCACCGAAAGCGGTACTGTCCGGACCGGAGTACGCGGCCTTCTGGCAGTTCGTGGAGGCGGAGGGGGCCGTATCCCTGGGACGCGCACGCGATTACGACTGGATGCACTTCCAGTTCGCTACTCTTTGACCGGAGCGGACGGGTCCGTGCGCCAGCCCTCCTCCCAGCGGCGGCGGAGGGCTGCCCAGTCCAGCCCTTCCCCGCCATGCCCCAGGAAGGAGCGTTTTTTCAGTTCACGGAAGTTTTCTCCGGGCAGATGGAGCAGCTCCCCCCGGTCATAGGCGTCCTGGTCGCACATGCCGTTGAAGAGGGGCGTCCACTGCCAGCGGCGCACGCCCAGGTAGTTCTTGAACGTATCCACCAGCTCCGTCGTGCAGTTGGCGGTGACGGTGTTGTAGTAACGCGGGCGTTCGTGGAGGCTATTGATTTTTTCCGCAAAGCCCAGGAAGGCTTTTTTCAGGTTTTCCCTGCCGATGTTGATGCGGTACAGGTACATGTCCTCCTTCCGGTAGCTGGTGCGCAGGCCGAACAGGTCTTCCTCGTCCGCCAGAATGTAAATCACGTTAAATTGCTTGTAGAGGCCCGGAATGGTCCCCTGCTCCACCCCTTCCGGCAGGCGCGTTTCCACGGAGAGGGCCAGATGCCTTCCGTCCTCAAAGCCGAAGGAGAGCATGGTATGGGCCACAAATTCCATGCCGTCCCAGTGGCTCACGGCGAAGTCCAGCGTGGACAGCTTGTCCAGGTCAAAGCGGCGCGTCACGTAGCGCGCGTCGAAGTCCCGCTCCGTCCGGTAGACGAAGCTGCGCACGTCTTTCACCACGATTTCATTCCCGTTGATTTCCACGGCGGGCAGGCGGCTCCAGGACGGCTGCCACTCCTTACCGTTCGTCGCAGGAATGCACAGGTAGTACGCCAGCAGCAGGGCCAGCACACCCCAGGAGGCGCGCCAGAATACGGGCCGCTTCCTGCGGAAAACAAAAGCGCAGGCCATGGCGGCTACGTAAAGCCATACCAGAACGGCGCCGCCCCATACATTGTAAAATACCACGCCCGCCGCCCATACGGAGAGGCCGAACCACGCCGCAAACATCAGGACGCGGGCGGCTATCAGGCCCGCATGGCGCAGGGAAGGCAGGTGCATGGAAGATGAAAAAAGAGGCCGCGCGCTCCGGTTCATGAAACGCGCGGCCCGTGATGGGGGTTATCTGAAGGAAAGGCCCTTTACCTTGTCCGTCAGGGCTTTCAGCACGCGCTGGTGCGCGGCGTCCACTTCCGCAGCCGTGAGGGTCTTGGCCGGATCCCTGTACAGGAAGGTGTAGGCAATGGATTTGCGGTCCGCCGGGAGCTTTTCACCGGAGGGGTCCGTGAATACGTCAAAGCAGGAGTAGCTGACAAGCAGTTTTTCCCGTGCGGCTTCAATGGCCTTCACGATGTCCGCATTGGACGTAGAAAGGGGCAGTTCCATGGCCGCATCACGGGAGGAGCCGGGGAACTGGGGCAGTTCCGCGGCCTTCACGGAAGCGGTGAGAATTTCCTGCATCTTGCGGAGGTCCAGTTCCGCCACGTACACGGGCTGGTCCAGGCCCAGCTCCCGGCAACGCGCCAGGGACAGGCGGGCGAAGTAGCCGCAGGCCTTCCCGTCAAGCTGCACGTCCGCCCCTAGGGCGGCCTGTTCGCGCGGTTTGGCGGGGGTCAGCGTAAAGCGGTGGCCCGGAGCCAGCGCTTCCATGACGGCCAGCAGGTCTTCAAAGGAGGCCTGTTCCGGCCTGGGGTCCGCCCAGGAGCGCGCCGTGCGGTCCCCGGAAAGCAGGATGCCCAGCGTATCCGTTTCAATGTCCCTGCCCTTGCCGCCGCCCGTATTGCGGAAGACGCGGCCAAGTTCAAAGAAGCGCAGGCCGGAGACGCCCTGGTTGCTGTTGCGCACGGCGGCGGCAATCAGGCCGGGCGTGTGCGCGGGGCGCAGCACGGAGTGGTCCTCGCTGAGCGGCAGGGACACGCGGATGAGGTCGCCGTCCTGCAGGGGGCGCAGGGGCAGCGCGTCCTTCACCTGGGCGACGGCGCCGTCAGCGGCTTCAGAGGCGATGAGCTTGATGGTCTGGGTTTCATAGAACCCCAGGGCCGCCAGCTTGCGGCGCAGGCCCATCTGGAAGTTGTAGGCCACGTCTACGGGGGATTCCGTGACGAAGGGGCCGGAGAAGCGGGACGGGATGCCGTCCAGCCCGAAGACGCGGACAATTTCCTCCAGCAAGTCGCAGGGGCGCGTAAGGTCCAGGCGGTGGGGGGGGATCAGCCAGCATTCCGGGGCGTCCGGAACCTGCATCAGGCCCAGCGCCGCCAGGATGCGCGCGCCTTCCTCGTGGGAAATGGAACCGCCGGACATCTGGTCCAGAGCCTTCCAGGGAAGCTTCACGAAGCCCAGTTCATTGGTCACCGTGGCGCCCTTCCCCTGCTTCAGGGAAGCGAACGCGGAAACGGGGCCGTCCGGCTCCCCGCAGGAAGGCATGCAGGCATGGGCCGGATTGGGAACGGGAGCCCCCGCCACATACGTTTGGGAGGCCGTGCCGCCCGCCAGCTGGAGAATCAGTTCCACGGCCCGCACGGAACCGCGCAACACGTTCCAGGCGGAGGTGCCGCGTTCAAAGCGGTAGGAGGAGTCGGAAGACAGGGCCAGCCTGCGGGACGTGGCGCGCACGGAGGAGGGCTTGAACCAGGCGGATTCCAGAATAATGTCCGTAGTGGCTTCCGTCACGCCGCTTTCCTCCCCGCCCATCACGCCGCCGATGGCGAGCGCCTTGCCGGACTGGTCCGCAACGACCAGGTCCGTGCAGTTGAGGGTATATTCCTGCCCGTCCAGGGCCTTGAAGGTTTCCCCTTCGTAGGCGGTGCGGGTGACGATGCCGCCCTGCACCTTCGCCGCGTCAAACGCGTGGAGGGGCGTGCCCAGTTCATGCAGGACGTAGTTGGTGACGTCCACGATGTTGTTGATGGGGCGCAGACCGATGGCCACCAGGCGTTCCTTCAGCCATTCTGGGCTTTCCTGCACCTTCACGCCGCTGATTTTCACGGCGGTGTAGTACGGGTTCAGGTCCGGCTGGTCCAGCCGCACGAAGTCCCCGGCGGGTTCCAGCTCCACCCCGGCGTCATCAATGGAAACGGGCCTGTACTCCCGGCCGGAGATGGCGGCCAGTTCATACGCCATGCCGTTGTGGGAAAGCAGGTCCGGACGGTTGGGCGTCACTTCCACTTCCACCATCGTATCCGCCTTGACGACCTGGGAGATCGGCGTGCCGGTTTCCAGCTCCTGCGGAAGAATCCAGAGGCCGTGCTCCTTGTCGGGCAGCCCCAGTTCGGAAGCGGAGCAGAGCATGCCGCGGGATTCCACCCCGCGCAGCTTGCCCACCTTGATTTCAAAGTTGCCGGGCAGCACCGCTCCCGGCAGGGCGCAGGGAACCTTGTCCCCCACCTTGTAGTTCTGCGCGCCGCACACAATCTGGTGCAGCGTGCCGTCGCCCACGTCCACCTGGCAGACTTTCAGGCGGTCCGCCTGGGGATGCTGTTCCGCGGCAGCCACGCGGGCCACCACCACGTACGGGGAGTCCACGCCCTGCTGGCGGATGTCTTCCACTTCAATGCCGGCAAAGGTCAGCATGTCCGACATTTCGTCCACGCTCAGGCCGGCCAGGTCGATATACTGGGAAAGCCAGTTAAGGGAAATTTTCATATCTGGGTAAGGTAAAAATTATTGGAATTGGGCAAGGAAGCGCACGTCGTTCTCAATCAGGGCGCGGATGTCCCGGATGCCCCAGCGGATCATGGCCAGGCGGTCCAGGCCGATGCCGAAGGCAAATCCGGTCAGCCCCGTGTAGCGGGCCTGCACGCCGGGTTCCAGCCCCAGTTCGCGGTCCACGGCTTCAAAGACGTTCGGGTCCACCATGCCGCAGCCGGCGATCTCCACCCAGCGCGGTTCCTGGCCGTCCACCTTCAGCTTCACGTCAATTTCAAAGCTGGGTTCCGTGAACGGGAAGAAATGGGGGCGGAAGCGCACTTCCGTATCGGAGCCGAAGAGGGCGCGCAGGAAGTATTCCAGCGTCCCTTTCAGGTCGCCCACGGAAACGTCCGTGTCCACATACAGGCCTTCCAGCTGGTTGAAGGCGGAAAGGTGCGTGGCGTCAATCTCGTCACGGCGGTAGGCGGAGCCGGGGGAAATCACGCGCACGGGGGGCGTCTGCTTCTCCATGGAGCGTATTTGCACGGTGGAGGTGTGCGTACGCAGCAGCTTGCCGGAATCAAAGTAAAACGTATCCTTCTCATTGCGGGCCGGATGGTCCTCCGGCGTATTCAGCGCGTCAAAGCAGTGGAACTCGTCCTCAATCTCCGGGCCGTCCGCCAGGGCAAAACCCATGTGGCGCAGAATGCGGATGGCTTCATCCCGCACGATCGTGAGGGGATGCAGGCCGCCCTGCGGCAGGGAGCGGGCCGGAAGCGTCAGGTCAACGCCGGCCACGGCGGCCTTGTCCGCCTGGGCTTGCACTTCCTCCAGCTTGGCGTCCAGCGCTTCCGTAATAGCCTTGCGGGCCTCGTTAAGCAACTGGCCGACGGCGGGCTTTTCCTCCCTGGGAACGTCCTTCATGCCCGTCTGGGCCATGGTCAGTTCCCCTTTTTTGCCGAGGATGGCTACGCGCGCGTCTTCCACGCCGCGCCTGTCAGACACCTGGGCGATGCGCGCCAGGGCATCCCGTTGAATGCGTACAATCTCTTCCTTCATAAAATTTGACGGGCAAGAGCTTACCCGTCCCCCCCGCCAGCGTCAAGCCCTTCGGGCGGCGGCCCTTCTCCAAAAAACAAAAGGCAGGAAGCGGAAAGAAGAAGGGGAAAACCACCGTTTCCCTCCATCTAACCGCTAATTCTTAACATCTAACATCTCCCTGAACATATCAAACATACCCCGGCTGGGCGGACATGCGGCCGGAAATCATGCCGAGCACGCAGAAAAAGGTATAAACCAGGCAGAACGGCAGGAAGGAACCGCCCTGGTGGAGGAAGGAGGTGAACAGCAGGCTCAGGGCGGCGCCCATGGTGAAGCCGATGCCCTGGGACATGCCGGAAAGCCTGATCGCCTCCGACGGGGTTCTGGCCCGTTCCACCATCAGCGCCATTCCGCGGCTGAAAACGGTTCCCGTCGCCAGGCCGAACAGAATGGCCATCCAGACAGCCCAGTCCAGCGGAAGATACAGGATGCCCCAGCAGGAAAGAGCCGCCAGGGCCATGGCCATCACGATGAGAAGGCCCCGGCCCCCCGTGGCTTTTTCCAGAGCGTGCGCGGAGAGCGTGGCGGGAAGCTGGGCAAACATGGCTACGGAAAGGATGAACCCTGCGTCCACGTAGCTCATGCCGCGCTGCCTCAGGAAGATGGGAATCCAGGTGTAAAAGAAATAGGCTGCCCCCACCCGGCTCAAATAAAAGATGGTGACCTGCCATGCCTTGCTGCTGCGCAGCAGGTTGCGGCCGGAAGAATCCGGATCGCGCTGGAACACTCCTACCGGATGCTTGAGGAAGTACGCGCCCCACACCAGCATTCCCAGCAGGATGGGAATAATCCATATTCCCAGCCCAAAGCGCCAGCCGCCCAGCATGTTGGAGATGGGAACGGACAGGCCGGAGGCCACCGCGCTCCCCACGCCGATCATGGCGCTGTAAATGCCCATCATGGCGGAGGCGTGGTCCGGGAACTGGTGCTTGATCAGTCCGGGAATGGCCGCTCCGGCAATCCCCATGCCCAGCCCCATCAGGACCATGCCGCCGTACAGGCCCGCCACGCCGTCCCAGCTGCGCCAGAAAATACCGGCCACGGCCAGAAGCTGGAACCAGAAAATGATCTTCCACGGCGTCAGCCAGCGCGCCACGCGCGGAGAAATGGGCGCGGCCACGCCCAGCACAAACACGGGCAGCAGGGCAAACAGCCCTGAATTTTCAAGGGAAAGGCCCATATCCTTTTCAATCGTTCCCAACAGCGGGTCCGGAGAGTCAAATCCGGTCCGCAGATTGAAACAAATGATCAAAAAGGCCACAAGCAGCAGCATCTTTCCCTTCATGCTTCCGGAAGTTCCTGCCTTATCCATCCCATGTTATACAGCCGTTCCCCCGCCCCCGTTCAAAAGTAAAAAACTTTTCCGGCTGTACGCGGCAGGGGGCCCGGGAAACGGTTTGCGCGGCTGGACGGAATGCGAAGCATGAACCCCGCAGAATGAGGGAAGCCGAACGTGGAACAAATCACCCTCTTGACCCCGGAACCGCAGCCATCAAGAAAGGCAGAAGAAGACATGTTCCCGCAGCTTGAACGAAACAGGCCGCCTGGGAATGAAGGCCTCCCGGCCTTCGGGAATCCATCCTGGGAGCGCAGCAAGCCAAGCTCTGGAAAGGCAGCCATTTATATCTCTCCTTTTCCAGTTTTTCCACTCACATCTAAAAAAACACCATCATATTAAAAAAGAATGTCTTACGGCTTGTCTGCATTTTATATTCCTATAGGAATATTTGGAATTAAACTAAATTCCCTTGACGATGAATATTTTCAGTATTACAAGCGGATATGCCTACTACATGCCCGTCCCCTGAAAAATGCCTCCGATACGCCGAGACCGTCCAACGGTTCGGCATCAATTTTCTGAGAGTGGCCGTCTTCATCGTCTTTGCCTGGATTGGCGGCCTCAAGGCCTTCCAGTATGAAGCGGACGGCATTGTTCCCTTCGTAGCCAACAGCCCGATGATGAGTTTCTTCTACGACAAGAAGGCTCCCGAATACAAGCAGCACATGAATAAGGAGGGAGCCGTGGTGCCGCCCAATATCGCATGGCACAAGGAAAACAACACCTACGGCTTTGCCTACGGGCTGGGAATCCTGATCGTCTCCATCGGCACGCTCGTACTGCTGGGCCTCTTTTTCCCGAAGGTGGGCCTCATCGGCGACTGCCTGCTCATCATCATGACCGCCGGAACCTTGTCCTTCCTGATAACCACCCCGGAAACGTGGGTGCCCGACCTGGGCGGCCCCAACCACGGCTTCCCCTATCTGTCCGGGGCGGGACGCCTCGTCATCAAGGATATCGCCATGATGGCCGGAGGCTTCATCCTGCTGGGCACGGATTTCAAGCGCATCCTGAAGGCGCGCCTCGGTTGCCCAAGGAGCGGGGAATCCTGCTGCAAGAACTGATTCTTTCCGTCACCGCCTCTGCCGAACGGCAGAGGCTTTTTTATGCGTTAATGTTCCATATGCAGCCGTCTGGAGCGGCTTAACCTCTTGCGTCAATTGAAAGAAAATCAAGCGTCAGCGAAGGAATAATAAAAAAGGGCGCAGTCCCTGGCCGCATTCCGTTCAGAAACCGCAGAGGCCTGCGGCGCCCCGGGAACCGTTCCTCCTGCATTCAGAGCGGGAGCACGGAACAGCCGCCTGTTCCGCTAAATTTCTCCCGGCAGGGAATGGAGGTACATGTCAGGGCGTCCGTGCTGTTTTCCAGCACGTCCATGGTGAGCTGCAAGGGTTCCGCGTAAATTTCAGGATAATCCGCTTCCCCTATTTCCGGCCTCACGCGGAACGCGAGCCGTTCCTTCTCCAAATCCATCTCCGCCCGGATGCCCTCTTTATTGCCCCTGGCGTCAAGTCTGATCCACCTGCCCGGATCTTGCAGAAAAACCGCATTCAGGGCATGGATGCAGTACCCGCTTCCCGGCGTATCTTCCAGCGTCAGCCGCTGGTAGCATATCCCCGCCGGGATGCCGCAGGCTCTGAGCAGGGCCGCAAGCAGATTCGCCTTAGCCCAGCAGATGCCCGTTTTCTCCCGCAGCACGTCTGACGCCGAAACCGTCACTCTTTTATCCTGCGCATCCCATGAATGGCTTATTTCATCCCTCACGAAGCGGTAGGCGCCTGCTATCCATTCCAGCTCTCCTTTACCTGCGGCGCGGAGCCGGGCGGCCCTGTCCAGCACCAGCTCATGCTTCCAGTCAATATAAGGACTGGTTTTCAAATATTCACTGAGGTCGTTGACGATGGCGGCCATGCTTGCTTCTTCACCTCTTACTGGAAAACCGGAAGGAAGTACAGGCGGAAAAGGCCACGCAGGTTCCGGGGGCAAGATGGAGCTTCACGATGAAGAAATCAGCCACGGTGTCCTGGGCATGCAGCAGGCCTGATAAGAGCGAAAGCATTCCGGTTTTCGTACCTGAACTTATCCCAAGCGCGGCAAAGGGAAATTTCTGCGTTTGCCGTTCATGGTTTTGCAAGGGGCGGGAGCCCTTGTTCCCGGGACGCGGCCATAAAAATACACCGGAGAAGACGTATGGGGCGATTATTCACCTGGCCGCTTTCCTGTGGCCGGAGGGCCGTCATGGAGCGAGAACACCCCCATGAAAAAGCGCCGCCGTTCCGGAGAACGGCGGCGCCCGAACACGCTAACCTCTTAAGCTTTTATTTGGCGGGACGCTTGCCGTACGCCAGCGTACGCTTGCCATCCCAGGAAACGGCCTCAATCCGGGTGGAGCCCTCCGGATAGGGAACCGTGGTGGAGGAGTTGTCCTTGGAATCCGTCCCCACCATGGTGATGCGGACCATTTCCTTATCCTTGTAGGTTTCAAAGACGGCGGCGTTTTTCCACACGTCATGGGAGATGATGCGCCGGTTGCCCTGTTCCGTGATGCCCTGGTTGCAGGCGCCCCGGACGGGCAGGCGGTTCTTGTACGCCTCCACGCTGTTGACGGAAAGGTAGTAAATGACGGGGCTTTCCGGCTTCTTGTACTTTCTGGCGTACGCAATCAGGTTTTTGCAATCGGACTCCGTGATGGTCATGCGGGCGCAGGTGTAGTCGTCCAGTTCCTGGTCAATGGGCTTGAGCATGCCGGTCTTCTGGAAGAAATCCGTCAGGTCCTGTTTGGAGACGTCGCAGGCGTTCTTCATGAACGCAAGCTGAAGCTCGCCGTCCTTCTTCCCCTTGGTGTCCATCTTGATGGCCTTGTAGAAGATGTCCGGATAGAAGTCGGGATTGCCCTTCCCGGCCACCTTGAAATACAGCTCCAACTGCCACAGGGGAGCCAGCTTGACAAAGTGGTCGTGCACCATCGGGCGGTTGTCCCCTCCGGAACGCTTGTCCGGGCCAGTCTGGATGAGCCAGTTTTCCCCCTTCAGGATGCCGTTGTTCAGGTAGGCGTTAAAGCGGCCGCCGATCATGTTGCCGTCCCCGCCGTTGATGCGTTCATGCTCCAGGCGCATGCTGGAGGGATTCAGCATGTAGTTCACGTAGGCGGAGTAAATGTTGTTGGTCACTTCCCCGGTGGATACCCATTTCATGGCGGGGCGCACCTGGTTGACATGGCCGAATTCATGGGCGATGCCCCAGGCGCTGCCGGGAATCTTGTCCGGATTGCCCACTTCCCCCATCGTGCCGTTGTGGAAGGCGGCGCCCGTGCCGTCCGCGTGCATGAAGCCATTCCAGATCACGCGGCCGAACATCCGGTTTTTAGGCAGCATCTTGTACTTGTACAGGCCCATGATCTGCTGCTCCATGCCGATGATCTTGTCATACAGGGCGATCAGTTCCTCCCCCTTGTCCGGGCAGAATTTCTTGAGTTCCTCCACCGGATAAACCAGGTGCACGCGGCTGCCAACGATGTCCACCACCTCCGTGGGGGAATTTTCCAGCATCTTCTTCCAGTCGCTGTTCTTGCTCACGCCTCCCACGAACACGCCGTTCACCTTGCCGGACGGGATGGAGAGCCGTACCTTGGGAGCTTTCTTGTAGTTGGGCGTGAAGTATTCAATGTAGCCCAGCCCCTTGTTTTTCGCCTTGATGATGTTGATTCCCGCCTTGAGGGGGTAGGAGCTGCGGCCTCCGTCACGCCCGAAGTTGTGGATGACCAGGTTCAGTTTTTCCCCTTTGGGGTCTTCCATGACCAGCAGCACGTCCTCCCCTTCCTCAAAAAAGATGCCGGTGGGGTTTTCAAACTTGCTGTACTGGCTGGTGCGCAGGCGGTCCGCCAGGTCCTTGACCGGTTCGTACGGTTCCGCCGTGATGGCGCGCGCCTTGCGGTCATATTTTTTCTCCGCCATCTGGCGGGCGAGCCCGCGCACGAAGGGATCCTTGATTTTGGCGATGCGGTCACGCGTGACATTGGGTTTCAGCGCCAGCATAAAGTCATTGGTGAAGACGTTGGAATCCAGCGCCTTCAGGCCCGCTTCCGTAATCGGAACGGACCCGGTCTCCTGGGCGGAAAGCACGCCGCCGCCCAGCATGCCGCAGAGAGCGAGCAAAATGGCTCCCTTTTTCAAGAATGGTAAGAGGATCATGTTTATAAAACTATACTGATCAGTTTCCTGAATTGTTTCAAGGAAAAATCCTCCGGCAGGAACATGGACGGAAAAAGGCCGTTTTTGTGACATGGGGCGTTCCTGCCACCGCTTAAAAACTGTCCATCCCCTTGACGAGGTCCCTATAATGGCACCCGTAACACATTTTTCCATATGAATACAGAAACGCATCAATTCCAGGCGGAAGTCCGGCAGCTGCTGGACATTGTCATCAACGCCCTTTACAGCGACCGGGAAATCTTTGTGCGGGAGCTCGTTTCCAACGCCTCCGACGCCCTGGAGAAGCTGCGCTTGAAACAACTGACGGATTCCAACATCTACCAGCCGGAAAAGCCTCTGGAAATCAGCATCACCACGGACAAGGAGAACAAGACCATCACCATCGCGGACACCGGCATAGGGATGACGGAAGCGGACCTGGTGGAAAACCTGGGGACCATCGCCCATTCCGGCACCAAGAAGTTCATGGAGGCCCTCAAGCAGAAGCAGGAAGGCGGCGCGGACCTGATCGGCCAGTTCGGCGTGGGCTTTTACAGCTCCTTCATGGTGGCGGACCAGGTGGAGGTCTTTACCCATTCCTGGGAGCCGGAGGCGGCCTCCCTGCGCTGGACTTCCAACGGACGGGAGGGCTACAGCATTGAAACCCTTGACGAACCGCTGGACCGCGGCACCCGCATCGTCATCCACCTGAAGGATGAGTATGAGGAGTTTTCCCAGGAATACCGCGTGAAGGAGCTCCTGCGCCGTTATTCCAACTTCGTGGGCTTCCCCATCAACTTCAACGGAGAGCACATCAACACCGTCCAGGCCATCTGGTCCAAGTCCAAATCAGACGTGAAGCCGGAGGAATACGACGAGTTTTACCAGTTTATCTCCCACACGGATGAAAAGCCCCTGTCCTACATGCATTTCAGCGCGGACGCCCCCATCATGCTGAATGCCCTGCTTTTCATCCCCAAGCGTAATCCGGAAATGTTCGGCTTCGGCCGCGTGGACGCCAACGTCTCCCTGTACTGCAAGCGCGTGCTGATTGACGCCAAGCCGGAAGGCCTGCTTCCGGAATGGCTGCGCTTCCTGAACGGCGTGGTGGACAGCGAGGACCTGCCCCTGAACATTTCCCGCGAAATGCTCCAGGACAATTCCCTGGTGCGCAAGATCAGCGACATTATCACCAAGCGCTTCATCAAGCACCTGGACAAACTTGCCAGGGACGAAAAAGAAACCTATAAGGAATTCTACGGACAGTTTTCCCGCTACCTGAAAGAAGGGGTGGTCACCTCCTGGCCGAACAAGGAATCCCTGGGCAAGCTGCTCCGTTTTGAATCCACGGCCACGGAGCCGGGGGAAACGACCTCTTTCGAGGAATACATCACCCGCATGAAGGAAGGGCAGACGGCTATTTACGCGCTCACCGGCCCCTCCCGCTCCCACCTGGAAAACAGCCCGTACCTGGAAGCCTTCAAGGCCCGCGGATACGAAGTTGCCTTCTTCACGGACCACGGGGACGAGTTCGTGCTGGACTCCCTGTCCAGCGTGGACGGCAAGCCCGTCACGATGATCGACCGCGCCGACGTGGAGCTTCCCGAGCTGGAAGAGGAACAGAAGGACGCCCTGCCCCAGGAGGAAGCCACCGCCCTGGAAGAATGGCTGAAAGAACTGTACCCGGACAAATTCTCCAAGGTCACCCTGGGCAAGCGCCTAGTCAGCGGAGCCGCCGTGGCCCTGCAAAGCGGCAATGACATGGGCCCGGAAATGAGGGCGTATATGAAAGCCATGGGGCAGGAAATCCCCGAAAGCCATCCCCAGCTGGAGCTGAACCCCTCCAACCCGCTGGTGAAGAAGCTCTCCGCCCTGAGGACGGAAAATCCGGAACTGGCCCAGATGGTAGCGGACCAGATTGCGAATACCGCCCTGCTCCGCGCCGGCATGCTGGACGATCCCGCCGTGCTGGCCCAGTCCTCCCAGGCCCTGATGGAGCAGCTCCTGCTTAAATAAAGCCTCCGGCGGAAACGGCCTCTTTCACAAGCCGCTCCCTGCCCCGGGGAGCGGCTTTTTCCTTTCATTCCCCGTCATGAACGCGTTCCACCACATGCCCCGGCACTTCCTGTTCCTGAAGCTGGCCTATCAAACGGGCATGTGCCTGCTGGCCCTGGTCGCCGTGACGCTGGCGGCCATTGACCTGACTTCCGAGGCGGCGGAATGGGAAGTGACGGCGGACCGAATCATTTACTGGATTTTCGTGCTGGATTACGTGGTCCGCTTCTCCATCAGCAGGTCCAAATGGCTCTTCGTCAAGGACCATGTCTGGGACCTGCTGGCCATCATTCCCTTTGACGTGCTGTTCCGTCTGTTCAGGTTCGCCTCCCTCGGCGAGATTCTGCGGCTCGCCAGGTACCTGGACCTGTTCTCCTACGCCATGAGGTTCACCACGCGCATCAGGCGTTTCTTCAACACGAACGGATTCAAGTACATCTGCATTGCCGCCCTGGTCATCATCCTGCTGGGGGCCGTGGGCATCCATCTGGCGGAAGGCATGAGCCTTCCCAACGGCATCTGGTGGTCCTTTGTCACCGCCACTACCGTGGGCTACGGGGACACCTACCCGGTCACCACTCCCGGAAAGTTCCTGGCCGTTTTCCTGATGCTCACGGGCATCGGCTTCGTGGGAACGCTGACCAGCACCATCACCTCCTTCTTCCTGCATCCCCATGCGGGAGAACCCATGCCGTACCGGGAGGAGGAAATTGAAGCCATCAAGAAGAAGCTGGACGGTCTCTCCTCCATGACGGACGAGGACATAGACACCATGGCGGCCCTGCTGAAAACCCTGCGGGACGCCCCGCACGCATCTTCCCCTTCAGAGCTGGAAACTCCTGCCTCCGGCCCCGGCACTTTACCGCAAAAGCCGGAATGACCCGAATGCCGGATGCGTCTCTGCACCCCTCCTGCCGTCCTCCCTTCTTTTTGCACCAAGACTGACAAAAATCCGTCTGGCATTGCACGGGCAAAGGCGGACAATCCCTCCGTACCGGGGCAGCGTGCCGCCTCTCTCCTTTTTCCAACCTCTCCGCCTTTCTCCATCATGCCAGTGACCAGCCCCCCCCGCGCCTGGGCCGAAATCGACCTCGGGGCCATCCGCCATAACCTGAACGTCGTCAAGCAGGCGGCCAAGGGTGAATATTACATGCCCGTGGTAAAGGCGGCAGCCTACGGTCACGGGCTGGAACAGGTCTGCCGCACCCTGGATTCGGAAGGCATCGCCTTCTTCGGAGTCGCCAACGTGGGGGAAGCGCGGCGCATCAGCCAGGCGGGGTGCCGCACCCGGCCCTATATCCTCGGTCCCGCCTTTCCGGAGGAACGGGAGGAAATCGTGCTGAACGGCTGGCGTTCCTTCATCTCCACCATGGAGGAAGCCGTGCACTACAATTCCCTGGCGCGTCTGTACGGGAAGACGCTTCCCATCCATATCTCCGTGGATACGGGCATGGGCCGCGGCGGATTCCTGCCGGACCAGCTTGAAGAATTGCTCTCCCGCCTGGGGGAACTGGACAGCCTGTACATGGAAGGGCTGGGCGCACACCTGCCCTGTGCGGATGAGTACCGGGCGCTGACGCTGAAGCAGATTGCCCGCTTTGAGCAGATGGCCGCCCGCATCCGGGAAAAACTGCCCCTGAAGTACTGCCACCTGGCCAACAGCGCCGCTTCCCTGGATTATGAGATTCCCTCCAACAACATGTGCCGTCCCGGCCTGGTGCTGTACGGCTTTTCCCCCATTCCCTCCCCATGGGCCGCGCAGTTGAAGCCGGCCATGGCCCTGTTCTCCCGCCTGACGGTGGCGCGCACGCTGCCGGAAGGGCACGGCATTTCCTACGGAGGCACCTTTGTAACGGACCATCCCACCCGGGTGGCAACCGTGGGCATAGGCTATGCGGACGGCTACCTGCGCTCCCTGGCCCACAAGGGCGCCCGCGTGATGGTGGACGGCGTCTCCTGCCCGCTGCTGGGGCGCGTGACGATGGACCAGATCATGGTGGACGTGAGCGGCGTTCCCCATCCGGAACCGGGCATGGCCGTGGAGATCATGGGACCAAACATTCCCGTGACGGAACTGGCGGAAAAAGCCGGCACCATTTCCTGGGAAATCTTTACCGGAATAGGCCCCCGCGTGCCACGCCATTACAGCTACTGAGGCCCCTGACGGAGAACCGGTCCGCCCGTGTTCCCTTATTCCGCGCGGTGCCTTCATTCCCGATTGACGGGCAGCCTGAAATATCGTTTATTGATCCGGTATGATGAAGGTTTCCACCAGAGGACGCTATGCACTGCGCCTGATGATTGATCTTGCCCAGCACAATGACGACGGCTACATCTCCCTGAAGGAGATTTCCGCCAGGCAGGACATCACCGTACGGTATCTGGAACAAATTATCGCCATCCTGCTGAAAGCGGGCTTCGTTCAGAGTTTCCGGGGGAAGTCCGGCGGCTACCGCCTGTCCCGGCATCCCCGGGAATACACCACGGAAGACATCCTGAAACTGACGGAAGGCTCCCTGCTGCCCCTTTCCTGCACGGCCTCCCAGAACAGCCCGTGCCCGCGGGCGTCAAGCTGCGCCACGCTGCCTTTCTGGCGGGGGCTGCAAAAGGTCATTGAGGATTACCTGGGCCGCGTCACGCTGGAGGACCTGTCCGAGCAGCAGAAGGAAATCGGCTGCGACTACGGAGCAGGCATTTAACCGGAGCACCCGGCCTGAACATTTTTTCGCCCCTTTTTTGTTTTGGCCTTATGTCCCACTTTTTTTACCCGGCACTTGACATCCCGTCCCGCTTTAACTATCTATTCCCTACTTTTCCGATAGGAATATAAAAAATATGAATAAGAACCATCGTTTTGAAACGCGCCAGATCCACGTGGGCCAGGAAAATCCGGACCCGGCCACGGATGCCCGCGCCGTGCCGATTTACGCCACCACTTCCTATGTCTTCAAGGACTCCGAACAGGCGGCCGCCCGTTTTGCCCTGGCGGAGCCGGGCAACATCTACAACCGCCTGATGAACCCCACGGCAGACGTTTTCGAAAAGCGCATCGCCGCCCTGGAAGGGGGAGCGGGCGCGCTGGCGGTAGCCACCGGAGCGGCGGCCATCGCCTATGCCGTCCAGAATATTGCGCGCGCTGGGGACCACATCGTTTCCGCCGCCAACGTGTACGGCGGCACTTACAACCTGTTTGCCCATACATTTGCCGAATCCGGCATTGAAACCACCTTCGTGGACGGCAGCAATCCGGACAATTTCGCCAAGGCCATCCGGGAAAATACGAAGGCCCTGTACGTGGAAAGCCTGGACAACCCGAACTGCAACGTTGCGGACATAGACGCGCTGGCGGAGGTGGCGCACGCCCGCGGAATTCCGCTCATTGTGGACAATACCTTCGCCTCCCCCTTTCTGTTCCGCCCTCTGGAGCACGGCGCGGACGTGGTGGTGCATTCCGCCACCAAATTCATCGGCGGCCACGGAACGGCGATGGGCGGCGTGATTGTGGACGGCGGCAAGTTCGACTGGACGCAGAATGATAAATTCCCCGGCATCAGCCAGCCCAACCCGAACTGCCACGGCGCCGTGCTGGCGGAAATCTGCGGCCCTCTGGCCTACATCATGAAGATCCGGACCACCCTGCTGCGGGATACGGGAGCCACCATCAGCCCGTTCAATTCCTTCCTGCTGCTCCAGGGGCTGGAAACCCTTTCCCTGCGGGTGGAGCGCCATGTGCAGAACGCCCTGCGCGTGGTGGATTACCTGGCGGCTCATCCCCAGGTGCAGAAGGTGAACCATCCCTCCCTGCTGGACCATCCGGACCACGAACTTTACCGGAAATATTATCCGAACGGCGGCGGCTCCATCTTCACCTTTGAAATCAAGGGTGGCGCGGAAAAAGCTCGCAAGTTCTGCGAAAGCCTGGAACTATTTTCCCTGCTCGCGAATGTGGCCGACGTCAAGTCCCTGGTGATTCATCCGGCCTCCACCACCCACTCCCAGATGACGGAGGAGGAACTGAAGGCGGCAGGCATCTCGCCCTCCACGGTGCGGCTTTCCATAGGCACGGAACATATCGACGACATTCTCGAAGACCTGGAACAGGGCTTCCGCGCCATTCTCTAACGATTTAACGGCTACAACGCTCTTTTCCTACAAGCCATGAGAATTTACAGAAACATTACAGAACTGATCGGCGGCACTCCTTTGCTGGAGCTGACCAATTACGAACGCAAAAACGGCCTGAACGCCGCCATCCTGGCCAAGCTGGAATACCTCAACCCCGCCGGCAGCGTGAAGGACCGCATCGCCCGGGCCATGATTGACGCCGCGGAAGCCTCCGGAGAGCTGAATCCGGATTCCGTCATCATTGAACCCACCAGCGGGAACACGGGCATCGGCCTGGCGGCGGTGGCCGCCTCCCGCGGGTACAGGATCATCCTGACCATGCCTGAAACGATGAGCGTGGAACGCCGCAACCTGCTGAAGGCCTACGGCGCGGAACTGGTGCTGACGGACGGCGCGCTGGGCATGAAGGGAGCCATTGCCAAGGCGGAGGAACTGGCCGCAGGACTCCCCAACAGCTTCATTCCCGGCCAGTTCGTCAACCCGGCCAACCCGGAAGTCCATTTCCGGACCACCGGACCGGAAATCTGGAACGACACGGACGGCAAGGTGGACATCTTCGTAGCAGGCATCGGCACCGGAGGCACGATTACGGGCGTAGGCAAGTACCTCAAATCACGCAATCCGGAAATCCGGATCGTGGCCGTGGAGCCGTCCGCTTCCCCTGTGCTGACCCAGGGGACCGCCGGCCCCCACAAGATTCAGGGCATTGGCGCGGGTTTCGTGCCGGAAACGCTGGATACCTCCGTGTATGACGAAGTCATCACCGTCACCAATGAAGACGCCTTCGCCACCGGCAAGGAGCTGGCGCGCACGGACGGCGTGCTGACGGGCATTTCCTCCGGCGCAGCGCTCTGGGCCGCCACGCAGGTGGCACAGCGCCCGGAAAACGCAGGCAAGACCATCGTGGTCCTGCTGCCGGACACAGGGGACCGCTACCTCTCCACCCCCCTGTTCACGGACTAATCCTTCCCATCCTCCAGCCATGAAAGAATTCAGCCTCCATCTCTACCTGGTCACTGATGAAGCGGCCAAATGCCGCCACAGCCTTCTGGAAACCGTCCAGAGGGCGGTGGACGGCGGCGTCACCATCGTGCAGTACCGCTCCACCAATCCGGACGCGGGCACCTGCTACCGGGAAGCGCTGCCCATCCGGGACTTCCTGGCGGCCCGCGGCGTTCCCTTCATCGTCAACAACCGCATTGACCTGGCCCTGGCGCTGGACGCGGACGGCGTCCACATCGGCCAGCGTGACCTGCCGGTTCCTGCCGTCAGGGCCATGATCGGCCCGGACAGGATTCTGGGGCTTTCCGTCTCCAACGCGGACCAGCTCCGCGCCGTAGACGCCGCCCTGGTGGACTACCTTGGGATGGGGCCTGTCTTTCCCACCATCTCCAAGCTGAACGCCCCGCCCGTGCTGGGCGTGGACGGCTTCGCCGCCCTGGCCTCACAGTCTCCCCTGCCCGTCGTCGCCATCGGCGGGCTGGATGCGGAGCGCGCCCGGCTGGTGCGCGCTACGGGAGCGGCCAGCGGCATTGCCGTCGTCTCCGCCATTTGCGGAGCGGAGGATCCGGAAGCCGCCGCACGGGCGCTGGCCTGACCGGCTGCATTCCGGAAACAAGCGGGCAGCAAAACATTCTTTCAAACGCCATGCCTTCATCAACTGACCTCGTCCATGCCGTCTCCGCCGATCTGGAAAAAATCCGGGAGACGGCTCCGTTGATTCTCTCTCTGACCAACTCCGTCGTCCAGCCCCTGACGGCCAACCTGCTGCTGGCCGCAGGAGCCGTTCCCGCCATGCTCAACGATGCGGAGGAAGCCGTGGAAATGCTCCGCGGCGGAACAGGCGCCCTGCTGGTCAACCTGGGCACCGTGACGCGCGAACAGGGAGCCGTCATGCAGACGGCGGTGCAGGAAGCCAACCGGCTGGACATCCCCTGGGTTCTGGACCCGGTGGCCGTTGGAGCTCTCTCCCTGCGTACGCGGCTGGCGGAACAGTTGAAGGAACGGAAGCCCCGCATCATCCGCGGGAACGCCTCTGAAATCATGGCTCTGGCCGGGTACTCCTCCGTCACGAAGGGACCGGAAAGCACCAGCTCCAGCGCAGACGCCCTGCAGGCGGCCAGGGAACTGGCTCTGCACACGGGAGCGGCTGTCCTCGTCACGGGCCGCACGGACTATTCCACGGACGGCCGCCAGGTGATTTCCACGGAAAACGGACATGCCATGATGTCCCGCGTCACGGGCGTGGGCTGTTCCATGGGCGCGCTGGCCGCCGCCTGCGCCTCCGTCTCTTCCTTCCCCTTGCAAGCGGCCGTCTCCACGGCCGTATTAATGGGCATCGCGGGGGAAATGGCCTTTGAACAGAGTCCCGTTCCGGGTTCCTTTGCCGTCTCCCTGCTGGACAGCCTGTACTCCCTTTCTCCGGAAGAAGTAGCGCGGAGAGCGCGCATTCTTCCTCTTTAAAGCATCCCGTATCCTTCCCGGAACCGCGGAAAAGCAGCGCGCCGCACTCCCTCCGGAATGCGGCGCGTTGAATTTACAGGCCTTTTTTATTCGTTCCGCGGAACGGAACGGCGCAGGAACACCGCTCCCAGCGCAGCCATCAGCAGCATGCATGAGGACGGTTCAGGAACAGGAGCAGGCGCCGTAGCCGTAAACGCCGATGCCATGGCTGAAGAAGCTTCCGGAGCCGCATTCGGCGTCCACACCATGCTCACTTCCTTGGAATCCTCGTTCTTCTGGAGGCTCCACTGGCCGTACGCCGCGTAATCTCCGGCGGAAGACGCATCCAGCGTGAAATTACCCGTCAGGGTCGCGTTCGCTCCCCCCTCAATGAAGTTCAGGATGTGGGAGGTTCCCCAGAAGTCGGTGGAATAGTCGAGGCTCAACGCCGCCAGCTTCAGCTTGGCCCCCGCGTCAATCTGGAAGACGCCGGACTGGAGCATCAGGCTGTTGCACGCCAGCTCGCCCCCTGCGGAACCGCCCATGGTCAAGGTCAGTTCAAACACAGCCCCGGCTTCCATGACCGTGTTTCCGGACAAGGTGGCGGAACCGGAAAGGATGCCTCCGTTCTTCACCAGAATATTATTCCCCAGGCTGACCGTGCCCGCATCCGTCCCCAAGCCTCCCAGTACCAGGCAACCACCGGAATTGACCGTCGCCATCCCCGTCCCGAGAGCCTGGTTGGAGGCCGCTGCCAGCGTTCCCCCATTGACGGACGTTCCGCCGGAATAGGTATTCTTTCCGGATAAAACCATGATCCCCTCTCCTGTCTTGGCAACGGAGCCCTTTGCTCCGGAGTAATTGACGATGTTGGCTGATACTTTTAAATCCGCCTCCGCCGTGCCGCGCTCCACCGCAAAGACAGCAGGACTGCCTCCCCTCAGCTTGACATTAACCGTCCTGATTTCCGAGGCCCTGTCCGCCGCCCTTACCTGGAAAACGGTATCCGTCCAGACCTCCATGCTTCCCTTCGCCACGCCGTCCAGCGTCCCTCCTGCCAGGGTGACGGTCATGTTCCGGAAGGTCTGGTTCCTGGTATCATTCTGGAACAGGGTTCCTCCGTTAATTTCCACATGGCTGACGCAGGCCTCATTTCCCGAATTGCCGAAACAGTCCACCCCGCGCAGGGAAACCGTTGCGCCCCGGTTGATAACCAGCCCTCCGCGGATGATACCTTCCTCACCTCCTGAAATAAGCATCAGCGTTCCTTCATTGACCGTAGTTCCTCCGGTATAAGCCTGGTGTTTCTGTACGGCGAGCATTCCGGAACCGTTTTTCACGAGGCGGCCCGTCCCGGATATTTGCAAATTAACGGAGCCGGCGTGGAGCGAATTGAAAGCGAGAGTTCCATTGTTGACAATCGTTCCCGTACCCAGGGAACCGTCTTTTTCCCCGTCACCCACGGCGAGCGTCCCCGCATCAATGACGGTACCGCCGGAATAGGAATTGGCCCCGGTCAGCACCAGCGTTCCTTCTCCGGTTTTCACAAGAGAGCCGGTTCCTGAAATAACGCCGGATTCCGTCGCGGAACCGGAGTCCACTTCCGCCCTCATGACGGCCCCGGAACCGGATAGAGCCACGTTCCCGCTGTGACTGCCGCCGGAAAGAATGGCATACGTCCCTCCGTCCGCCACGTTCACGGAAGAGCCAACTTCCGCATGGCCTCCCGCCGTGAACCGCGCACCGCTCTCCACATTCACCGTTCCGGTGGCAAAGAGGGCCGTCTCCCAGTCGTTCTCATCCACATAGCCGCCCGCGTGCAGGGCATGCACCCCGGCTACCTTCACCTCACCTCCCTGCACCGTCCACGTCCCGGTATTGAAAATATGCCCGGACAGGTTCCAGACGGAACCTTCTCCCGTGCCGGGCGCGTACACCACATGAAGCTGGCCGTCCTTCAAGGCCCCTCCGTCCATGAAGCTTCCAAGATAGTCCTGCGCCCCGTGCCCCGTAAACGTGAATGTCACGGCGGTATTCGCACGGAAATTGCCGAAGCAGGCTCCGGAATCCAGATGCGTGATGGCATTCAGCGTCAAATTATGCCCGTACATGTCCACCACGCCCCCGCGGTGGCCGAAGATGAACTCCCCGGACACTTGGTTTTCCCCGGCAAGGCGCACCATTACTCCGCCCCCGTTCAGCTTCACGTTACGGGCCGCGTAGCCGTCCCTGTCCAAAATCAGATTTCCGCCGCCGCCCACGTTGATGTCCGCCGCATTGTTCCCGTGGCCGCTGACGATCAAATCGCCTTCCCCAATCTTCCTCCACTCGTCTCCGGAGGCTCCGGTCAGCAAGGTGGTGACCGCAGCTCCCTTGTTCACCACAAAGCCCGCCGTATTCAGGCGGCGGGAAGAATAGCCTCCGTCGCTCAGCACATAATCGCGGTTGAAGGTGAGGGACCCCGCTCCGGTATCCACGGACCCCTGGAGCACGATTGTGCCGCCGGAGCCGTCAAAAATCAGATTATTGCAGGCGTTCAACTGCTCATTTGTAGCTTGTGTACCTTTCGTGGAGGTGTCCCCGCGTAATCCGGCCGCCAATCCGGTGTAATCCGTAGTCACACCTCCCTGCACAAAGGTCCCGTTGCCGTCCGCATCCGTCACGTTCCACAGTACGTCACCGCTCGCCGCAACGCTTATGGTACGGTTGAAGCTGTCCACGTAATCGCTGGCCCACTGGTTGCCGGAACGCATCTGGGTAAACTGTCCATACCCGCTTCCACTGGCAGACTGTGCCGCACCTACCCACTCCCACTTGCCGGAATTCTCATTGTACACATAGCACGGGCTTCCACTATCCCCTGACAATCCACCGGAAGGCAATGGATTGGACTCCGAAGGCTTCTTGAAATTGTACCAGAACCGGTAAGCCGGATAGGTCTTGGCATTTTCCGGATCCGGCTCTCCTGTTCCCGGAGCGCTGGCCTGCCCCTCAAAAACAAGGGTTCCTCCGGTCAAATAGCCATAAGAGGCATCAATCTTTTCCTGTTTGCCGTTTCCTGTGGCGACAGCCTGAACTCCGGAACCAGCTCTCATGACCAGCCTCCCTTTCATGTTGTCCAGGTATTCCGGGTCAGTCAGGTAAGGTGCGTATTCCGCCTCCGTCACGATCTTGCTCAATCGCTGCACACGGTAGTCGTATGTCAAATCGGACTTATCACCCCATGCATCCTTTCTCGTAACGCTGCGGTAGGAATCGTAAAAAGGAGTTCCTTGCTTGGCACCGAAACGAACCGTAAAGGAAACGAAATGGTTATAATAATCATGTGATACGGTGGCGATGAAGCCGGGACCGCCCACCAGCGCGGCCTCCCCGATATGGGCATCCGCCACGCCGTCAAAATTCATCATTTTGGGGATAGTCCCCACGTAATTGCCATTCTTGTCGTAGATAGCGACGTCTTTGGCATTCACATCAAAAATGCCCCGGTTTTCCGCGAAATCACGGTAGGTCTGAACATCAAACGAGTCAGACATCAACCCGCCATAGGCGGGAGTGAGGAGGCAGGCCGCCCCCAGCAGCCCGGAATAATGATGAACATTCATAAGAAATTGAAATTAAGTTATGATTAAACAAGGAACAGGCAAGTCTGCCGCACTTCCCATCTTCCAGTCCAGACCGTTTTCACGAACATCCGGCAGGGCTTCGGGAAGTGCGGCGGGGTTCTTCATCAGGCTCACCGCACACGGCGGCGGAAAATACACGTCCCCAGGCCTGCCAGCACCAGCAGCGCGGAGGAAGGTTCCGGAACCGGCGCAGGAGACGGAGCCGCGAGCAACGCCGCAGTTTCCGAATGGTCCAAAACGGCCTCGGCATTGGGAGTCCAGACCATGTTCACGGTTTTGGAATCCTCATCGCCCTGGAGGGACCAGGACCCATAGGAGCCATAATTTCCGGCTCCGGACAGGTCCAGCGTAAACGCCCCCTTCAAACTGGCGTTCGCGCCGCCTTCTATCAGGTTCAGGATATGGGAGGTCCCCCAGAAGTCGGAGGAATAATCCAGAGACACCGCCGCCAGCTTCAGCTTGGCTCCCGCGTCAATCTGGAAAACACCGGACTGGAGCATCAGGCTGTTGTACGCCAGTTCATTCCCGGCGGAACCGCCCATGGACAGGGTGAATTCCAGCATGGACCCGGCATTCAAGGTAGTATTCCCGGACAGGGTGGCGGAACCGGAAAGAATGCCGCCGCTCTTCACCAGAATATCATTTCCAAGAGAAACGGAAGCCAAATCCGTTCCCAGGCCCCCAAGCGCCAAACGTGCGCCGGAGTTGACCGCCGCCAAACCGGTTCCCAGAGCCTGGTTGGAGGCCGCTACCAGCGTTCCCCAGTTAACCGTGGTTCCTCCTGAATAGGTATTTCTGCCGGAAAGCACCATGATCCCGGCCCCTTTCTTAATGAAGGAGCCCTTCACCCCGGAAGAGTTGATGATGTTGGACGAGACATTCAGGTCAGACGCAGACTTGCCGCGTTCCACCATGAACACCGTCGGATTGGCGTCCCGCAACAGCACGTTGATGTTCCTGATTTCCGAGGCTTTGTTCGCGGCTTTCACATTAACCACAGCCTTCGTCCAGATATCCATGCGGCCTCCCGTGATGCCATCCACTACAGCGCCCTTCAGGTTAAACACCGTATTCTGGAACGTCTGGTTGGCTTTGTCTCCAAAATACAGGGTGCCTCCTGTGATATTCACGTTCTTCACGGAAGCGTTCCCTCCGGAATAACCGAAGCTGTCGCCGCCCTTCAACGTCACCTGCGCCCCCTCCTGAATGGCAAGGTTCCCGCGGATCATTCCGTTGGCACCGCCGTAGCCCAGCACAAGCGCGCCTTCATTCACGGTGGTTCCTCCCGTATAGGAAAGCATCTTCTGGATGGTAAGCGTGCCGGAGCCGTTCTTCACCAGAGCTCCGCTGCCGGATACATTGACGTTCACGGCAACGGCATCAGAGCGGTTGAAGGCCAGCACCCCGTTGTTGACCACAGCCCCGGTTCCCAGGGAACCGCTGGTTCCGCCATCGCCCACAGTGAGCGTTCCTGCGGCAATTGTCGTTACTCCGCTGTAGGAATTATTACCCGTCAGCACCAGTTCCCCGGCGCCTTTCTGGATCAATGCCCCTGTTCCGGAAATGGCGTTTCCCGCCGTCATCTTGTCCGTCCTGTTGAACGCCAGCGTGCCGTCATTCACAACGGCGCCCGTTCCCAGGGAGCCGGCTGTTCCTCCATTGCCTACCGTCAGGAAAACTCCGGACAAAATGCGCGTTTCACCGGAATAAGTATTATCCGCCGCCAGGATGACTCCGCCTGAGGTCTCCATTCCCTGCGTATCCACCGTCATGGCATGGGCCCCTCCCAGGGAGCTGGCTACCGTCAGCGTTCCGCCGCCGCCGAACAGGTAACCCTGCGTTCCGGCCGTCACGGAACCGGACAGGACGGCCTGGCCGTCCGCCCCGATGTAAACGGAATCCAATCCCATTCCGCCCAGGTCCAAACCCGACGTGCGGTCACCGGACAGCAGCAGTACGCCACCGGACGCATTGGACACGTGCGCCAGGGCTGCATCCACTTCCGCTCCAAGGGAAAACGAGGTTCCGTATTTGACGAGCACGTTCTTGTTCTCCAGGCCAAGGGAACGCACGTCCGTATAGGCAAGCCGTACTCCCCCATTCAACTCAATGGCTCCGGAAAAGGCGGCTCCGCCTTCCGAATCACTGTTATGCGCATTGGCAAGCACCACGGCGCCCGTATTGGATCCGTTGCCGATGGACAAGGTGCCGGAACCGCTGAGCTTCAAGTTCACCGTCAGCGTTCCTCCTCCCCCGCCCAGGGACCAGCCACCGTCCGCGGTCCAGCCGGATAGAACTTCCGTGGTTCCGGACGTTCCCAAATTCACCTCTCCCAATGCGCCGACGGACAAGTTTCTGAAGCCGTTCAGGCCGGAAATCGCCGCCTGGTCTTCCAGCAGCACGAACGTTCCGGAGGACGCCTGGTCCAGCTTTCCGGCAATAGCGGAAAAACCAGCGCCTTCCACAGCCAGGGCTCCGGCGGCATCCAGCGACCAGACAGCCTGCCCGAGAGCCCCGGCGGAAGAGGCGCGCACCAGGCCTTCTTCAACCGTGGCAGTTCCGGAAAAACTGTTGTTCCCGTTTTTCAGAAGCAGGGTTCCTTCCCCGATTTTCACGAGGGAACCAGCACCTGAAATCACGCCGGACTCCGTCGCAGAGCCGGAATCCACTTCCGCACGCAGCATGGACGCGGCACCGGACAACACAACGTTTCCGCTGTGGTCTCCCCCGGCCAGCACGCCATACGTGCCACCGTCATCCACCTGCACGGCGGAAACTACCAGGGAATGGCCGCCGGTGGTAAACCGGGCGCCGCTGTTCACCTGCACTGTTCCGGTGGAAAAGGAGGCCATCTGCCAGTCGTTCTCATCCACATAGCCGCCCGCGTGCAGGGTGTGCACTCCGGCCACCTTCACCTCTCCTCCCTGCACCGTCCACGTTCCGGTATTGAGAATATGGCCGGCCAGATTCCAGACGGACCCTTCCGCCGTGCCGGGTGCGTACACCACATTCATCAGTCCACGGGAAGCGGCCTCCCCGTCCCGCAAAGCCCCCAGGAACGTCTGTTCCCCGGAGCCCGTGAACGTAAGCGTTACGGTGGAATTGCCAAGGTAATTGGCAAAAACGGCTCCGGAATCCAGGTGAGTGATGGCGTTCAGCGTCAAATTGTGCCCATACATGTCCACCACACCCCCGCGGTGGCCGAAGATGAACTCCCCGGATACTTGGTTTTCCCCCGCCAGGCGCACCATTACTCCGCCGCCGTTCAGCTTCACGTTGTGCGCCGCGTAGCCGTCCCGGTCCAGAATCAGCATCCCGCTTCCTCCCACGTTGATGTCCGCCGCATTGTTCCCGTGGCCGCTGACGATCAAATCACCTTCCCCGATCTTCCGCCACTCGTCCCCGGAGGTTCCGGTCAGCAGCGTCGTCACGGTTGCCCCCTTGTTCACAACGAAACCCGCCGTATTCAGACGGTAGGAGGCATTTCCTCCGTCGCTCAATACGTAATCCCGGTTGAACGTGAGGGAACCCGCCCCCGTATCCACCGAGCCCTGGAGAACAATGGTGCCGCCGGAGCCGTCAAAAATAAGATTGCTGCACACGCCTATCTGCGTGTCCGAGGCCCGCGTTCCCTGTGTGGAGGTATCTCCTCGCAGGCCGGAGGCCAGCCCGGTGTAATCCGTACTGATATCTCCCTGAACGAAGGTTCCGTTTCCGTCGCCATCCGTCACATTCCACAGAAGATCCCCACCCCCTTCCGACACGCTGACGGTGCGGTTGAAACTGTCCACGTAATCGCTGGCCCACTGGTTGCCAGAGCGCATCTGGCTGAACTCGCCGTAGCCGCTACCGCCCTGGGATTGACCGGCCCCCACCCATTCCCATCTGCCGGACTTCTCATTAAATACATAGCTGGGACTTCCGCTGTCCCCTGCCAATATGCCGGAAGGCAGGGGATTGGATTCCGAAGGTTTCTTGAAATTGTACCAGAAACGGTAGGCCGGATAGGTCTTGGCATTCTCAGGGTCCGGCTCTCCTGTTCCCGGAACGCTGGCCTGTCCCTCAAAAACCAGGGTTCCCCCGGTCAAATAGGAATAACCTCCGCTGACCGTGTCCTGTTTACCGTTCCCCGTGGCAATAGCCTGGGTTCCGGACCCGGCACGCAGAACCAGCCGTCCCTTCATGTTGTCCAGGTATTCCGGATCCGTCAGGTAGGGGGCGTATTCCGCTTCCGTCACGATCTTGCTCAACCGCTGCACGCGGTAGTCATACGTGTAATTCGTCTGGTCGCCCCAGGCATTCTTGATTACCACGCTCCGGTAGGCGTCATAAAACGGCGTTCCTTCCGTGGCTCCAAAACGCTTGGTAAACGTAATGGTCTGGTTATTGTAATCATGGGACACGGTGGCGATGAAGCCCGGGCCGCCTACCAAAGCGGCTTCCCCGGCATGGGCGTCCGCCAATCCGTCAAAATTCATCATTTTGGGGATGGAGCCCACGTAATTGCCTTCCTTGTCGTAAATGGCGACGTCTTTGGCATTGATTCCAAAGATGCCCCGGTTTTCCGCAAAATCACGGTAAGTCTGAACGTCGAAGGAATCAGACATCAATCCCCCATAAACGGGAGAGAGGAGACAGGCCGCCCCCAACAAGCCGGAATGATAGAAATAATGTAAATTCATGGCAGAACGAGCTTTAGGTTAAAATAATTCAAATCATAAAAAGTACTGCTATTCAAAATGTTTTTTAAAGGACGCTCCAGGAATCTGGAACTTTATTTCATTCCCAATAATTTTAATTATTCTTCATTTTGTTAGAGTTTGAAAACACCATTTGTTTTCAACAAACGACTTTACATTCCCCCCACAACAAGAACTGGCGCGAATACCAAGCTTTGCATGACACAAATTATTTCTTCTTTTTCCTTGCTTCAAATAAATTTACCTGAAAGTTCGCCTTTTCCGGCACTCCGCCTCATCTCTTCTCCATGCCGCGCAAGAATGAAACCTGTTTAGTATTGTGAAATATCCCCTGCCTTTTATAATGAAGGGCAACCCATTTCAGCATGGCAAACCACACTACCACGCAAAAGCTCTGCAACTGGTTCATTCAGCAGGCGAATGCAAAAAACCTTCCTCTCACGCCCGTCAAACTGAACCACCTGGTCATTCTGGCGGACTGGTGGCACCTGCACCATCACGGCGATTTCCTGATCAACGAACGGGCGGAAGCATGGACCTGCGGGCCGGTGCTCCCCTCCATTCATCACGAATACAAGGACCAGCCGCCCTGCTCCATCATTGAACACCCCAGCCGCCGCCAGCCCCCCCTGGAAGAGGAAACGGACATCATCCCTTTTCTGGAACACATCTGGAACGTCTATGGCAAATACACGGCCCAGCAGCTTGGCCGCATCAACACAGCGCCGGTCTCCCCCTGGCAGCAGGCGCAGGGCAGGCACGGAGAAGCGGAATACCAGCAAATTGCCCGGGAACACGTGAAAGCCTACTTCCAAACCCTGGCTGAATGACCCCGGGAGAAAAGCTGGACCGCCCTTTTTTCTCCGCATTCATTTTTTCTATTCAAAACACACATTTGAGTGAAAAAAAACTTGCAAAGAACAACCGGTTCCGCTTTAATTCGCCCGCACCGCAAAGGTGCCCGTTACATAGCCCTATAGTGTAATCGGTAACACAGCGGATTCTGGTTCCGTATTTTGGGGTTCGAGTCCTCATAGGGCTACCACCTTTAAGAAAAAGGCCGTCTCTCCGGAGGCGGCCTTTTTTACTTTTAACGTTCCTCTGGGCCAGGAAAAAGTCCGGAACTTTCCAGCAACTGCGGAGCCCTTCAAAGCGTGGACGGCACCTTTCCAAATAATTCCTCTGTTGATCTGAGGACACGGACAGTAAGAACGCAAATGCACATTTTTTCCACCGTCAACCGTAAGGGAATATTCCCGGACCTGGAAAAACGGTCAAATAGCCGCTAACAGCGCCAGACGGACCATGGGAAAAAGACAAAAGGCCTTCCCTCTTTCCGGCCCTTCCTCTTTCCCTGAAAGGAACTTCTGTCCGGACTGCCGGGATGCCAGCCCCGGTAATTCCTGAGAAACATTTTGTCAAAGGGTCCACCATATCCTTTCAGCGGGCATGAAGCATATTCCGCCGCGTGCTCATGAAGGAGCAAATTTTTGAAAGATTCTCTCCCGGCACGGCTTATACTGAAAACATGACAAGGCTTTTTCCACTCCTGGCCGGATTGCTGCTGTTCCCGGTATTTCAAACTGAAGCAGCAGAAAAATACAGCATTATTCCGGAGCCGGAGAAAACGGAGCTGAAGCGGAACGCCACCAGGACCTTGAAGCTCCTCTCCGACAAAACCTCTCCTGCCCTGGGCAAGGACGCCTACCGCCTCGCCGTCACCCCGCAGGGCGTCCACCTTGCCTCCGGCGGCAGGGAGGGCAGGATGTACGGCCTGGTCACCCTCCAGCAGCTCCAGGACCAGCTGGCGGCACAGCCGGAGGGCATCCCCTGCGGCGTCATCACGGACAAGCCCCGCTACCCCTGGCGCGGCATGATGGTGGACCCCGCCCGCCACTTCATCCCCATCAAGGACCTGAAGAAATTCGTGGACCTGATGGCCTACTACAAATTCAACAAGCTCCATGTGCACCTGACGGACAACCAGGGCTGGCGCCTGCCCGTGCCGGGCTATCCCAGACTGAAAAGCGTCGCCTCCAAGCGGGAGGAAAGCTTCGGAGACGGCATTCCCCATGAAGGCATGTACACCAGACAGGAGCTGAAAGACCTAGTGGCCTACTGTGCGGCGCGCGGCATTGAAGTCATCCCGGAGATAGACGTGCCGGGCCACAACCAGGCCCTGCATGCCGCCTACTCCGAATTCTTCTGCTTCCCCAAACCGGACATGAAGGTACGGACAGTGGCCGGCAACAGCAAGGAACTGGTATGCCCCCAGAAGCCGGAGGTCTGGAAATTCTACGCCGCCGTCTTCAAGGAACTCAAGGACATCTTCCCGTCCAATACCGTTCACCTGGGCGGCGACGAAGCCCCCACGGAACTCTGGAAAAAATGCCCCCTGTGCCGAGAAGCCCGGACCAAGGCAGGCATGAAAGACGAACAGGAACAAATGAGGGCTTTCTTCGCCAAAATGACAGCCCTGCTCGACAAAAACGGGCAAACGCCGCAATTCTGGTATGAAGGGAACGCCGGCATCTACCACCCGGGCGAAACAGTTTACGCGTGGCGGCAGGACCAGGCGCGCCAGGCCATTGAGAAAACAAAAAAGGCCGGGCTGAACCTGATTATGGCGTCCAATGAATATTGTTATCTGGATTTCCCTCAATTCCCGGGACAATACAACTGGGGATGGATGCAAACCACGACCTTGCAGAAATGTTATGAACTGGATCCGGCCTTCGGCAAATCCACCGCGGAAGCAGGCCACATCCGGGGCGTGCACGCTCCCGTGTGGGCGGAACACCTTCCGGACCTGAACCACCTGCTTTACCGCGTCTATCCCCGCGCCATGGCCCTGGCGGAAGCGGGGTGGTCTCCCATGGAGGTGCGTTCCTGGGAAAACTTCCAGAGGAAAGTGGCCGACCACCGCCCCTTTGTCCTCAAGCGCTTTAATTACGACTTGAAACGCACGAAGGACAATGAGCCGCCCTTCCGGTGGGAAAACAAAAAGTAATTCCGCCGTTTTTCCTTATCACTCCTGATTCTCCATGATAGAATCTCTTCTGAAAAAGCCCTCCGTCATGTTTAAACTGATCTACCTCCTGGCCTGCACAGCTTTCTCTGCATCCATGGCGTGTGCCGCACCAGCAGAAAAATACAGTATTATTCCGGAGCCGGAGAAAACGGAGCTGAAGCGGAACGCCACCAGGACCGTGAAGCTTCTCTCCGACAAAACTTCTCCTTCCCTGGGCAAGGACTCCTACCAGCTCACCGTCACCCCGCAGGGAGTGCACCTCTCTTCCGGCGGGAAAGAGGGCCGTATCTACGGACTGGTCACCCTCCAGCAGCTCCAGGACCAGCTGGCGGCGCATCCGGAAGGCATTCCCTGCGGAGTCATCAAGGACAAGCCGCGCTACCCGTGGCGCGGCATGATGGTGGACCCTGCGCGCCACTTCATCCCCATCAAGGACCTGAAGAAATTCGTGGACCTGATGGCCTACTATAAATTCAACAAGCTCCAGCTCCACCTGACGGACGACCAGGGCTGGCGCCTGCCCGTGCCGGGCTATCCCAAACTGAAAAGCATCTCTTCCAAACGGGCGGAAAGCTTCGGCAACGGCACTCCCCACGAAGGAATGTACACCAGGCAGGAACTGAAAGACCTGGTGGCGTACTGCGCCGCGCGCGGCATTGAGGTCATCCCGGAAATAGACATGCCGGGCCACAACCAGGCGTTGGCCGCCGCCTATCCGGAATTCTTCTGCTTTCCAGACCACAACACGAAAGTCAGCACGACCGGCGGTGTGGGCTTGTACCTGGTATGCCCCCACAAGCCGGAAATATGGAAATTCTATGCCGCCGTCTTTGACGAGCTCAGGGACATCTTTCCGTCCACCATGGTTCACCTGGGCGGCGACGAAGCCCCGCTGGAAAAAACCTGGGAAAAATGCCCTCTCAGCGTCAAATACCGCCAGCAGAAGGGAATGAAGGACGTCCACGAGGAACTGAAGGAATTTGAAGCGAAAATGGCCTCCATGCTCGCCGCGCGCGGCAAAAAGCCCATCTTCTGGTATGAAAAGCCGTGGGCCCAGGCCAGCGTTTACCGCAAGGGAGACACCGTCTTCACCTGGCGCATGGGCTTGACGCCCTCCACCATCACGGAAACGAAAAAGCAGGGCCTTCCCCTCATCATCGCCGCCGGGGAACACTGCTATCTGGACTACCCCCAGATTCCCGGCCAGGACAACCGGGGCTGGATGCCCACCACCACGCTGGAGCAAAGCTACAAGCTGAACCCCGCCTACGGCAGGCCGGAGCAGGAAACAGACCATATCATCGGCGTTCAGGCCACCATGTGGGCGGAACAGCTCCCCACCCTGAACCACCTGCTTTACCGCACCTACCCCCGCGCCTGCGCCATTGCGGAAGCGGGCTGGTCACCAATGAACGTGCGTTCCTGGGAAAACTTCCAGCGCAAGCTGGCCGATCAGCGCCAATTTGTCCTCAAGCGTTTCAACTACGATATGGAGCGCACCAAGGAAAACGAACCCCCTTTCAAATAATCCGCATTCTCTATCCATGAGCAGCACTAAATTTGTACGTCCGCACCGCCCCTCCGTAGAAGAACTGGCCCAGGGAGTCCTGGCCGGGAACCGCGCCCTGCTGGGAAGGGCCATCACCCTGGTAGAAAGCAACGCCGCTAAAGACCAGGAAGCCTCACGGGCGCTCATCTCCAAGCTCCTGCCCCATTCGGGCAACGCCGTCCGCATCGGCATCACGGGCGTTCCCGGCGCGGGCAAATCCTCCTTCATTGAAGCCTTCGGCACCTACCTGTGCAAAAAAGGCTTCAAGGTGGCCGTGCTGGCCATTGACCCGTCCTCTTCCGTTTCCCGCGGTTCCATCATGGGGGACAAAACCCGCATGGAAGAACTCTCCGGGGAGGAAAACGCCTTCATCCGCCCTTCCCCCTCCGGCGGCTCCCTGGGCGGCGTAGCCAGAAAAACGCGTGAAACCATGATCGCGTGCGAAGCCGCGGGCTTTGACATCATCCTCATTGAAACCGTCGGCGTCGGCCAGTCGGAAACCACCGTCCGTTCCATGGTGGACATCTTCATGCTCCTGCTCATCACCGGCGCCGGAGACGACCTCCAGGGCATCAAGCGCGGCATCATGGAGCTGGCGGACATCCTGGTAGTCACCAAGGACGACGGCGACAACCGCCAGCGGGCGGCGGCCCACTGCCAGGAACTGAAAATGGTGCTCCACTACCTGCAAAGCCCCACCCCCGGCTGGACGCCCTCCGTCCTCACCTGCTCCTCCCTGGAAGGGCGCGGACTGGACACCATTGAAGAAACGCTCTTCCGCTTCCGGGATAGCATGAAGGAATCCGGCTTCTGGTACAACCGCCGCCGGAACCAGTCCCTCTCATGGGTTCAGGCCCTGGTGCATGAAGCCCTGCTCACCGCCTTTGAACAGCATCCCGCCGTGGCGTCCCGCATGCCCGTCCTGGAAAACATGGTGGCGGGGGACAAGATGGATCCCGTCTCCGCCGCGCACGACCTGCTGAGCCACTTCACTTATCCCGTGCCCGGACATTGAAGAAATCCGCCAGCACCCTGGCGTACACCTCCTTCTTGAACTCCGGCAGCCACTCCAGCCTGAACCCGGCCGGGGCTATCCACCTGTAGGCGCAGAACTCCCGGTGGTCCAGGCTGGGCTCCGGAGCGTCCGCACGCAGCCGGCACAGGAAATACTCCTGCTCCTGCCCCACAAAAGGCTGCTGCCGCTTTTCGCGGACATACTCCAGCACCTCCGGCGGATAATCGTAACGGTACCCGCCCCGGGACTCCACAAGATCATACTGGAACGGCAGGAACCCCACTTCCTCCCGGACTTCCCGCTTCACTGCCTCCGTGGCAGTTTCTCCCGGATCAATCCCCCCCTGAGGGAACTGCCAGGCCCCTTTCTGCCTGGAACGTTCGCAAACCAGCAGCTTTCCGTCCTCCCGGACCAACAGCCCCGCCACATTGGGACGATACAATCTTTCCATGCCTTCTTACCTAGCACAACATTCCCTGCATTTCCAGCCATGTTCTTCCACAAATTTGTTGCAGTCATGTAAAAATGACTCGGATACAGACACTTTATTCTCCCCGCCAAACAACTCCGGATATAAATCACAACCCATCAGCAGGATAAGTAATATAAAAAAACAAAAGACCCCCTCCCTGGTTGTGGAATTTCCTGTTAAATATCCAGAAAACTCTGGTAGTCAAACATTAACATACTGCCATTTTCCGAACATTGTTCTTTAACGGCAAGTCTATTTTCCTGCAAGGTGAAAACTGGCTGACTGGCCGCTCTTTTACTTTTCACGTCCCGTTAATAAAAACTGATATGAAAATAAAAATCAATTATTTCGCTGCCATGTTGCTGGCAATGTTCGCAGGGGGAGGCATAGGCGCCCAGGGCGCAGAGCAGCCTAAAAAGGCGACAAGCCATACTATTGAATACAACCAAAAATTTCTCGGCGCTCATGGCCTGGACGAGAACGACAAACAAGACTTTCAGGATGCTGAAAAGGGATTTATGGCAACCCTCAAGGACCCGAACATTAAAAACAAGGAGGGGAGGACGGTCTTTGACATCTCTGCCTTTGACTTTACCAAGGACAAACCGGCCCCTGATACGGTGAACCCGAGTTTATGGCGCGTTTCCCAGCTCAATGCCAAAAGCGGGCTGTTCAAGGTCATGGACGGCATCTACCAGATTCGCGGGTTTGATCTTTCTAACATGACCATCATCGAAGGAAAGGAAGGCCTCATCATCATTGACCCCCTCATCTCGGAAGAAACCGCAAAAGCGGGGCTTGACCTCTACTATCGGGAAGTGGAACAGCCGGAGACAGGGAAACGTCCGGTCAAGGCAGTTGTATACACGCACTCCCATGTCGACCACTTTGGAGGGGTCAAGGGAGTAGCATCGGAGCAAGACGTCAAATCCGGTAAAACGCAGATACTGGCGCCGGAGGGATTCCTGAAAGAAGCCGTTTCCGAAAACGTCTATGCCGGCAATGCCATGGGGAGGCGCTCCACGTACATGTATGCGGCGCCCTTTAACAAGGGGCCGGAGGGTACCGTAGGCTCCGGCCTGGGAACCGCCAGCTCCAGCGGAACCATTACAGTCATTCCGCCTACCGATACAATCACCAAAACGGGTGAAACAAGAACGATAGACGGAGTGGAGATGGAATTCATGATGGCCCCCGGAACGGAAGCCCCTTCTGAAATGCTGATGTATCTCCCTCAATTCAAGGCGCTTTGCAGTGCGGAGGACGCGACCCACACCATGCATAACCTTTATACCCTGAGAGGAGCCAAGGTTCGGGACGCAAGCAACTGGTGGAAGGCTCTTGATGAAGCCATTCAGCGTTATGGAGACAAAACGGAAGTCTTATTCGCACAGCACCACTGGCCGAGATGGGGGAAAGAACGCATCAGCCGGTTCCTGGCCAAGGAACGCAACGGCTACAAATACATGCACGACCGGACGTTGAACCTGATTAACAAAGGGTATACTCCTGTAGAAATTGCGGAAATGATCAAGCTGCCGCCGGAAATCGATAAGGAATGGTACTTCCGGGGCTATTACGGCACGCTGAACCACAACGCCAAAGCCATCTATCAACGGTACATGGGCTGGTATGACGGCAACCCGGCAAACCTGTATGCCCTGCCGCCCGTGGAAGCGGCCAAGCGCTATGTGGAACTGGCGGGAGGTGCCGACAAGATGATAGACAACGCCCAAAAAGCCTTTGACAAAGGAGACTACCGCTGGACCGCCGAAGTATTAAAGCACGTGGTTTTTGCCGATCCGCAAAACAGCAAGGCAAGAAATCTGGCGGCGGACGCGCTTGAACAGCTCGGCTACCAGGCGGAATCCGGCCCCTGGCGCAATGAATTTCTCGTCGGCGCCTACGAACTGAGAAACGGCCTGCTTCAGAACCCTCTGGATCTTGTATCCAAGGATATTCTGTCCAACCTCACGCCGGAAATGCTGTTTGACTACATGGGCATCAGTCTCAATGCCGAGAAATCCAAAGGGAAAAAGCTCGCTTTCAACTGGATAGACCAAAACGGAAAACCATACGGCTTCTGGGTTGAGGATGAAGTACTGATGTACCGAGAAGGAAAACCGGTCGATCATCCTGATGCAGTAATTACCGGAGACAAGCTCAACTTCACCCTTATTGCCATGCAGGCCATGCCCTTGAAGGAAGCCCTGGACAAAGGCATGATCAAGATCGAAGGCAATGCAGACAAGTTCCAGGAGCTGATCGGATGCATGGACAAGTTCAATGGAAACTTCAACATCATAGAACCCTGACCTTTCATTGTTATTTTTAACGAAACCGCTTTTCCCGGCACTTGGGGAAAGCGGTTTTTTCATATGTTCCCACGCAGAGTGAGGCTCTCCCCCTCTATGTTAGCATCATTTCGCCATAGCCTGCAATTTTAGTGAATATACCAAAATCCTTATCTCTTTGTATCGTTATTATTAAAATTTAGTATATCAATCGACCCATTACCGTATCCTTATCCAAATAATTCATCAAGAGTTACTATCTTTTTTCAACTGCGACATTAAGAAACGGTACCATATCTTTGTATACATTTTCTTCCTAGGTTTCGGCATGAACTCGTTCAAAGTTCTCCATAATAAATCTTCCTGTCGTCCAGCCCACCAAGCCATTTCTCTCGTATTAATTTCTTTCTACGAAAACACTAATATTATTTCTTTCTAAAAATTTGAAAATCAACAATTTTTGTTAGATGATATCATCTCTACATATCTTTTTCTATAAAGCAACTTCCTAGAAATCACCATCAATGTTTCATATTAAATAATAAAAATCATTTTATTTTTTAACAAATTTTTAAAATGGCATAATAATATCTTAATAATTTATTAAAAATAAAAAATATAATTATAAATATAAATTTATAATAAATTTCCCTTATACAAAAGACATCCATAAAAATCATTCAAATTATGATTGACAATCGACTAAGAAAACTGTAAGGAAAATCTAGTCGGGGCAGAAAAATAACTAATAAAAATAGGATCATAGTTTTTCCTATAAAAATAAAAATAATATAAAAATAGATTTTATAATGATAAAAAACAAATTAGTTACCCCGTTTGTAAAGTGGGTTGGCGGCAAGAGGCAACTTATAAATTCTATAATAGAATTCATACCGAAAAATATAAAAAATCATACTTATGTAGAACCATTTATTGGAGGAGGAGCTGTATTTTTTCATCTCCAACCTAAAAAAGCAATTATTAATGACTTCAACTCTGAATTAATAAATGTCTATAATGTAATTAAAAATAATTTAAATGAACTTATTATAGATTTAAAAACTCATAAAAACGAATCCAAATATTTTTATGAAATACGAAGTCTAGATCGATCATCTGATTTTAAAAAAATAGGAGAGGTGCGGCGAGCTTCCAGGCTGATATATTTAAATAAGACTTGTTATAATGGATTATATCGTGTAAACAATTCTGGAGAATTTAATTCTCCATTTGGCAAATATAAAAATCCAAATATCGTCAACGAACCAGTTTTAAGAGCAGTTTCTCTATATCTAAATTCCAACAATATAAAAATTTATAATAGAGATTATAATGATATTTTGAAAAATTTGGAAAAGAACTCATTTGTATATCTGGATCCTCCCTATCATCCTATTTCAGATAGTTCTAATTTCACTGGTTACGTTCAGGGTGGATGGAATATTCTTGATCAAATAAAATTGCGTGAGGCTTGTGACGACTTGACAAAAAGAGGCATAAAATTTTTATTATCTAATTCCTCGTCTAATTTCATTAAAGAACAGTATAAGGAATATCACATTAGCACTGTCAGGGCGATCCGTTCAATTAACGCGAATGCGGAAAAACGGGGAGAAGTAGATGAAGTTTTAATACGCAATTATGAATAGATATAAAAACGATATAGCGTGGGAACAAATTTTTGAAAAACACCGTATCTTAGATGCAATAAAATCGAAAGGACGGGTAACAATATCCTCCACAGATATTAATGAGTTCAGAGAAGCACGCTTGATGACAAAATTTGATCATCGTTCCCAGCTCCCCCATTTATTCTCTGAAAATAACTTATCAATTCTACCTACATCCAGAGGCACTTATGAAATCAGTACTTTTGAAACTTTTTGTACTTTTAAAAAAGAAGAAATAGATATAACATTCATTGATTTTCCTACTTTTCTAGAAAGTATGGATTATAAAGATATAACAAGCGAAGCAACTTCAATTAATTGTATTTTTGTTTCAAAAATATTGCATGACTTTACAGGTGAAGACAATTTGTTTCCGACAATAAGCGGACGAATGAGTTCCTCTTTATTTGATTTCAAAATTAATTCTTCCGAAGACCAAAAACAATTTGAAGTAAAAGTAAATAATTCTCAAATAGAAATAGATGGAGGTTATGAAGGAAATGATTCATTAATATTGATAGAAGCCAAAAATTATATTTCTGATGACTTTTTAATCCGTCAGCTATATTATCCTTACCGTTTATGGAAAGAGAAGGTGAATAAACAAATACGTCCGATATTTTTAACATATTCAAATGGTATTTTTCATATTCGTGAATATGAATTTACAGATGCTAAATTTTATAACTCTATTCGTTTGATTAAGCATAAAAAATATGCAATTCAAGAAGGATCTATTAATATTGAAGCTATACAAAATATTTTAGAAAACACAAAAACTGTATCAGAACCATCGATTCCCTTTCCTCAAGCTGACAGCTTTGAACGCATAATCAATCTGTGTGAATTATTAAAACAAAAATTATTCCTTAGCAAGGAAGAAATTACGCAGAATTATGATTTTGATGCCCGACAAACAGAATATTATTTTAATGCTGCAAAATATTTAGGTTTGGTCGATAAAAAATATGATAATAATAATATAAAATATGTTCTCACTGAAACAGGCTTGGGCATGTTTAATAAATCTATTACAGACAGACAACTTGAATTTGTAAAGCTCATATTATCGCATAAAATTTTTAAAGAATCATTAAAATTATATTTAAAAAAAGGGAATACTCCATCAAAAAACGAAATTGTCGAAATCATGAAAAAATCTAATTTATATAATATTAGTTCAAATGAAACTTACAAACGCAGAGCATCCACTATTATTTCATGGTCAAATTGGATACTTGGTTTAATTGAAGAATAATTTAGATACTATTAATTTTATGACTTGTAAAAAAGAACATCGTTACGATCTTCAATTTAACAATTTACCAGACGATCAAGGAGGAGCTGGGAGGCACCGTTGCGCTGGATGTGCTTATGACAGAGGCTACAAAGATGGATTACGCCGTAAAGAAAAATTAAATATAGATTTGAATTCGTTACCTGAAAGCCAAGCAGGTGCAGTAAGGCATAAAAGTCCTCATGCTGCCTATGCACTTGGTTATCAAAAAGGAGTGGAGGATTCTTACCATTAATTTTATTTCTCCTGTTTGATTGCAGTACTTAATAATAAGTGTTTTTAATAATTTCTCTTCATCTCACCTAAATGCGAATGTTTGTATAAGAATATGAAAAATCTCTTCTTTTTTACTTTAGCGGTTTGTATTTTCACAGCTGTACCCCTTTCCGCCCAGTCCAAAACGGGGGCTCCTACCCAGTCTACGGATGATTACAACCAGAGCCAGTTCTGGATCGGCAATTTTCCGGAGGGGCAGTATGTGGTGCATCTCAGCCGGATTGTAGCTGTGGCGCAGCACAAGTATATTCTGGACAACGCGTGCATGGTGTATGAAGTGACGTTGGTCACCATGGGGAATACGCCCACCAAGTTTTATTATCTGGAGACGCTGGGGCAGAATTCCGGCATCAATGCCATCAAGAATGTGACCGACCGGGCGAAGGAACTCGGTTCCGGCGCCGTCAACCGGGCGACGGGAGGAAGCATTGATCCGGATACCACCGTCGCCAAGGCTTACCCGAATACAAATACCGTCGAGTTCCGCGTAGCCACTCTGGAACAGCTCAACAAGATGTACGCTTCCCTGCTCAAGGCGTGGCAGGACGGGAAAGGGAGGACGTTCAAGCCTTGAAGGTAGTGATGAGAGTTTAGAGAGTAGTGATTAGATTTTAAATTCGTGGACTGCAAGTCCGGATATTTTACACTAATCTCTCATCTCTAAACTCTCATCACTGTTAAATGTATTTCCTCTCCATCATGTGGGCCTTCAAAGGGTCCGCGGCGAAGAGGTGCGTGAGGCCGATCGCCAGGGCGTCCGCGGCATCGGATTCCGGCGTTTCCCGGAGTTCCAGCAGGGCGCGCACCATGAAGGCGACCTGCGCTTTTTGAGCGGCCCCCCGCCCTACAACGGAGAGTTTCACGCTTTTGGGAGAGTATTCCATGATCCGCAGTCCGGCTTCCGCCGCGGCAATGACCACGGCCGCCTTGGCCGCGCCCATCGTGATGGCCGTCTGATGGGACTGGACGTAGATGATGCGTTCCACCGCCATTTCATCCGGTTCCCATTTGTCAATGAGGTTGCCCAGGTGCTGCTTGATGGCAAGCAGGCAGCCGGACTGGGACACACTCCGGGGAATGGAGAGCGTTCCGTAGTCCAGGGCGCACGCCCGGCGGTGGTCGCCCTCCACCACGGCATAGCCCGTGTTGCGGATGGCCGGGTCTATGGCAAGGATGCGCATGGGATGATATTCATTCCCGCAGAGAGAACCTTGTCAGCTCCTCCCTTAGCGTCTGCGGCGCTTGGGACCGGCGGGTTTGACCTTGCGGACGGATTTGACGGGCTTGTCTTCCAGCAGGGCGGTGTACGTGTAGTCGAAGCCGTCCAGCTTTTTGCGTTCAATGGGCTTTCCGATGAAGTTTTCCACAGCCGTGGCAAAGTCCACTTCATCCGCCGTCATGATCGTGAAGGCGTCTCCGGAGGCTTCGGCACGGCCGGTACGGCCGATGCGGTGCACGTAGTCTTCCGCATTTTCCGGCACCCGGTAGTTGATGACGTGGGTCACGCCGCTGATGTCAATGCCGCGCGCCGCCACGTCCGTAGCCACCAGAATATCATATTTGCCGCTCTTGAAGCCCTTGAGCGCTTCCATGCGTTCCTTCTGGGGAATGTCGGAGTGCATGACGGCCACTTCCCCGCGGTAGCCATGCTGCTTGAGCATGCCGCACACGGCGTCCGCCTCCTTGCGGGTACGGGTGAAGATCATGACGGAATGGAAGTCCGTCCCCTTGAGCAGGGCCAGCAGCAGTTCGTCCCGCTGGTCCAGCGCCACCGGGTAAAAGGCATGGCTGATGGTGGCGGCCACTTCGCGCCGGGCGATGGTGACTTCCGCCGGATCCGTCAGGCACCATTTGGCAAATCCGGCGATGACCGGGGGCATGGTGGCGGAGAAGAAGAGGGTCTGCCTGCCTTCCCACGGGCAGAGGTTGACGATTTTACGGACGATGGGGAGAAAGCCCATGTCCAGCATGCGGTCCACCTCATCCAGCACCAGGGCCTTGACTTCTCCGAAGCGCATGGTGCCGCGGTAGAAGTGGTCCACCAGGCGGCCGGGCGTTGCCACCACGATGTCCGCTCCGTTTTTCAGGTCTTCCGTCTGCTTCCCGTAGCCCACGCCGCCGTACAGCAGGGCCACTTTCAGCCCGGTGAATTCTCCGTATTCGGCAAAGGCTTCCGCCACCTGGTCCGCCAGTTCGCGGGTGGGTTCCAGCACCAGTATCTGGGGCTTGCCGATGGGTTGAAGCTTTGTCAGCAGGGGGAGAGCAAAAGCGGCGGTTTTTCCCGTTCCCGTCTGGGAGGCCCCAATGAGGTCCCGGCCCTCCAGAATGATGGGAATGGCCTGCTCCTGAATGGGGGTGGGATGTTCATAACCGCATTTTTCCACCGCCTTCAAGACGGGTTCCGATAAACCTAATTCTGAAAATAACATTGATCTTGTATGCTTGCTAGAGAGTGGAGCACGTCCCCGCGCAGCGGCGCGGGAAGCGTGGTCAGGAGATGAACGGATTGGTCAGCAGTTCATTCTTCACGGTGGTGTACGGTCCGTGTCCCGGGAAAATCATGGTCGTGGCGGGCTGGTTGAGCACTTTCTTTTCTATGCCCTGTTTCAGCAGGCGCAGGTTCCCTCCCGGAAGGTCCGTCCGTCCGATGGAACCGGCAAAGATAACGTCTCCCGTGAACATGATTCCCTCGTCCGGCAGGTCGTAAACGATGCTGTCCGGAGAGTGTCCCGGCACCTGGTGCAGATGCCACAGCAGGCCGCCCCAGTTTGCCGTGTGGATGTCCGGCGTGAGTATTTCATCCACCACAAACGGCTGTACGTTGAGGGGAAGCCCCCAGGCGTCGCGCGCCATTTTTTCCAGCGTCAAGTCTTCAGTGTAAGGCTGTCCGGCGTGAATGCGGCAGCCGAAGATCTGGCGCATGCGGCAGGCGTCCTCCACATGGTCAAAGTGCTGGTGCGTGATGAGAAGGTCCGTGATGATAATATCGGGCTTTTTGGAGTATATCCAGTCCGCGAAGCCGGACGGAGCGTCCACCGCCACGTAAGAGTTATCCTTCGTCTTGAAGAGATAACCATTACAGGAAGCTACTCCACCCGTATAAACGCGAATCCGATCCATGAGCAGGGATTGTAGTGAGATCGTCCGGAATATCCAGTATAAAGACGGTTTCCTTCAATTGCTTTCTGTCATCTTCCCGCGGGGGTGGCCGTCACACCAGGCTCCAGGGAATGACGCTTCCGGCCTCCATCGGCACCACTTTCTGTCCATGCCCCTCGTAGGCGTCCGGCACCAGCATTTCCCGCCGCTGCAGGCGCACCGTCCTGGCAGGAGGCTTCAGTCCGTACAGGGAACAGGCATGGCCGGAAACGAAGCCCTGCAACCGGTCCAGGGCGCCGTGTCCGTCAAACAGGGCCGCCAGGCGCGGCAGGGCGATGGGAGCGGTGAACACGCCGGCGGCGCAGCCGCACGCTTCCTTGGCGTGGACGGGATGGGGGGCGGAGTCACTGCCGAACATGAGGCGCGGATGTCCGGATAGGGCAGCTTTCAACAGCGCTTCCCGGTCTTCCGGCCTTTTGGCGATCGGCTTGCAGAAGAGGTGGGGGCGCAGCATGCCCCCGGCCACGTCGTCCAGCGTGATAAGAAGGTGCTGGAGGGTTACGGTAGCCGCCAGGTTTTCAAATTCATCCAGCAGCCGCACGGCGGAGGCCGTGGTGATGTGTTCCATGCAGATGGTCAGCCGGGGGAAGCGGGTGGCCAGATCACGGTAAACGTCCAGGAATTCGGCTTCCCGGTCCATCACGAATCCGTGGCTTTCACCGTGCACCAGCAGCGGAATGCCCATTTCCTGCATGAGGGACATGGTGCCCTCCGCATCCTTCATGGCCCTTACGCCTCCTTCGCTGTTCGTGGTTGCTCCCGCCGGGTACAGCTTGATGCCGAATACCAGTTCCTTGAGCGTAGCCAGTTCCTTTTCGGAATAGGAGCGGAAGAACGCCGTCATGTACGGCTGGAAGACGTCTCCCCCGCAAGCGTCCAGCACCCGCTGCCGGTAGGCCTGCACCGCATCCGCATCCGCCACAGGGGGCACCAGGTTGGGCATGATGACCGCCCCGGCAAAGGAGGCGGAGCTCAGGGGTGCGACCAGTTTCAGCATGTCGCCGTCCCTCAGGTGAAGATGCATGTCCAGCGGGGAGTGCAGTTCCAGAATCATGCGGGTATCATGGGGGAAGATTGTGGCGAAATCAAGCATGGTCCCCTGCTCCGCGGAAAGGAGGGGTTTGGCGGAGAGAAGGAGAAGGGGGAATAAGAGCCTCCGCTCCCGGCTGGATGCCTTTCATTCAAACCGTGGGGATTTATGCAAAGGCACCACCCTTGCCGGGATGCGTCTTGGGAAAAAACAGGCAAACGAACAGGTGCCGGAGAACCGGACAATCCCAGGGCACAAAAAAGCCGCCCGGAGGCGGCCGTTTCTTCTTTGAAACAAGGTGGCGAAGCGGACGGGGCTCGAACCCGCGACCTCCAGCGTGACAGGCTGGCGCTCTAACCGAACTGAGCTACCGCTCCCTGACCTTGAATGTTGTTCCTGCCTTGCGGCGAGGACGTGGAGGCTTATACACGCCTTTATACCCCAGTGACAAGAAAAAAAGACTTTTTTTGAAACTTCCGCAACCTCCGGCGGTTTGTATGGTGAAGGAGCCGTGATTTTTCATTTTTCCGATTTATTTCGACACGGCAACAAATTCTCAACTTTATTTGTTTTAGTTTGACAACAATTAACCGGTTTTGACATAACAGCCCCATGCTTCAACCTGCCGTGGATATCACTACCTCCGTTCACAAGTTCGAGACTATCCTTTACCAGTTTAAAAGAGATAACTTGAATGAAGTGGACCAGAGCCACTATCAGAAGATCATGGGGCTCTCCGTCCGGCAGATGAATGCCCTGGGCGCCCTGAACCGGTTGATGACCAACCGCCATGAAGGCATTCCCCTGAAGACGCTCGCCCACCATCTCCGCATGAGCATTCCCTCCACGTCCCTGCTGGTGGACAGCATGGTGAAGAAGGGCCTGTTTGACCGCAAGGAGAACCCGCGCGACAGGCGTTCCCTGTGCATCCGCCTTTCCGAGGAAGGGGAGTCCAGGTTCCAGCTGCTTTACAACGGCATGAAGCAACGGCTGGACACCCTGTTCAGCACCCTGGCGGAGGAGGACAAGGAGAATTTCTGCCGCATTGTGGATACCCTTTACAACCACGTTTACAGTAAATAATACCATATGAAAAAACATACGCACCAACGGAAGGTTCCCCTCCGCCTGCTGGCCGGATCCGGCCTGCTTTTCTCTCTGCTTGTTCCGGGTTATTCCCAGGGAGCGCCGGGAGGGGCCGCCAAGCCCAGTACCGTACTCGTCGAGAAAGCGACCGCCATCGACAGCGCGGTGAACAAGAAATACATCGGCCAGGTGGAAGCCATTGACCGGGTAACCGTACAGCCCCGCGTTTCCGGCAACATCGTGGCCACCCGCTTCCGGGAAGGCAAGGTGGTGAAGAAGGGAGACCTCCTTTTCGAGATAGAAGACACGCGCTACAAGGCGGCCGTGGAGGAAGCGGTAGCCAAGAAGGCCCAGCTGGAAGCCAAGCTGCTTTACGCGAAGAACAGCTTTGAACGCTATAACAGGCTGCTGGCCTCCAAGTCCGTCTCCATGGATACGGTGGAAAACGCCAAGAGCACCATGCACGCCCTGGAAGCGGAGATCCAGTCCGCAGACGCCGCCATCACGGTAGCGAAGGACGACCTCAATTACACCAAACTGACGGCCCCCATCACGGGACGCACGGGACGCGTCACTTTCTCCACGGGCAATTACATCACGCCCACCTCCGGTTCCCTGGTGACCATCACGGGCATTGACGAGGTGTACGTGAAGTTCCCCATCAGCGAACGCGATTTCCTTTCCCTGTTCGGCACCCAGGAGAAGATGAAGAAGGATGCCCTCGTGTCCGTCAACCTCGCCAACGGCAAGGCATACGACCAGCCGGGCAAAATTTTCATGACGGACAATACCGTCCAGCCGACTACGGACACCCTGAACGTCTGGGCCAGGTTCCCCAATCCGGAAGACGTGCTGACGCCCGGCGGCGTGGTCACGGTGAATCTTTCCAAGAAGAACGTGGACCGCTTCCCGGCTGCCAACATTTCCTCCGTGATGCACGACGCCTACAAGAGCTACGTTTACGTGGTGAATGACCAGGGCGTGGTGGAACGCCGCGACGTCACGCTGGGCAACACGGTCAATAATGAACAGTGCTTCAGCTCCGGCGTGAAGGAAGGGGAAGTCATCATCATCGACGGCATGCACAAGGTGCGTCCCGGCGCCAAGGTGAATCCGGTGTATTCCGCTCAAAACTGATCATCCCATGATTGCGGACCTGTTTATCAAACGCCCCAAATTCGCCATCGTCATCGCCATCCTGATGATTCTGGCGGGCGGCATCTGCCTGAAGCAGCTGCCCATTGCGGAGTATCCGGAAATCGCCCCCACCAGCATCAATGTGCAGGCCACTTACACGGGCGCGAGCGCCCAGGTGGTGATGGAGACGCTGGCCTCTCCCATTGAGGAGGAATTGAACGGGCTGGAAAACCTGCTTTATTTCTCCTCCAAGTCTGACAACACCGGCGGTTATTCCCTGTCCCTGACGTTCAAGAGCGGCACGGATTCGGACATCAACATGGTGAACGTCCAGAACGCCCTGAAGCGGGTGGAGTACAAGCTGCCCAAGGAAGTGACGGACCAGGGCATCAAGATACGTAAGCGCTCCTCGGACATCCTGGGATTCTTCGCCTTCCGGTCCACCAGCATGAGTTCCCTGGAGCTGAACAACTTCGTCAAGTCCAGGGTGAAGGATGAGATCGCCCGCGTGCCGGGCATCTCCGCCGTCAACCTGATGCCGGAAAAGAATTACAGCATGCGCATCTGGCTGGACGCCCTGCGCATGTCCGCCCTGAACATCACGCCGGATGACGTCTCCAACGCCATCAAGGCGCAGAACGTGCAGGCCGCCGCCGGTTCCATCGGCTCGGAAGGGGAAAACAATTTCATCCAGTACAAGGTGAACGTCACCGGGCGGCTTCAAACCGTGGAGGAGTTCAGCAAGATTATCGTCCGCACCGGACAGGACGGCCACGTCACCCGTCTGGACGACATCGCCCGCATTGAGCTGGGCGCGGAAACCTACACGGGCAGCAGCCGCAACAACGGGGAGGATTCCGTGAACATGGCCGTGTACCGCCTGGACGACGCCAATGCCCTGGAAGCCATGAACGGCGTGAAGGATACGCTGGTCAAATTGCAGGAACGCTTTCCGGACGGCGTAAGCTACGTCGTCAGTTACGACCCCACGCAATATATTTCCGCCACCATGGCGGAAATCGTGGAAACGCTGATTATCGCCCTGATTCTGGTGGTGGGCATCACGTACGTGTTCCTTCAGGACTGGCGCGCCACCCTCATTCCGGCGCTCGCCATTCCCGTTTCCCTGATTGGCACCTTCGCCATCCTGCTGCCGCTGGGCTTTTCCATCAACGTGCTGACCATGTTCGGCCTGATTCTGGTGATCGGCTCCCTGGTGGACGACGGCATCATCGTGGTGGAGAATACCATGCGCATTCTGGAAACGGAAGACCTGACCCCGGAAGAAGCCACCAAGAAGAGCATGCACCAGATTACGGGGGCCATCATCGCCACCACGCTGGTGACGGTGGCCATTTACGTGCCCATCGCCTTTTTCGGCGGCATGGTGGGGAACATTTACATGCAGTTCTCCGTGACCATGTGCGTGGCCCTCTGCCTTTCCGCCATCAATTCCTTGACGCTCAGCCCCGCCCTGTGCGTGCTGCTGCTGAAGAAGAAGAAAAGGAAGCAGAGCAGGTTCAGCCCCTTCCGCCCCTTCAACGCCACGCTGGAATGGGCGCGCAAGAGCTATATCAAGTGCGCCGGCATCATGGTGCGCCGCGCCTGGCTCACGCTGATTCTGCTGGCCGCCGTGCTGCTCGGCAACTGGAAGCTGTTTGAAACCGTTCCCAAGTCCTTCCTTCCCCCGGAAGACAAGGGCACCGTCTTCTGCGACATCCAGCTGGCTCCGGGCGCTACGCTGGGCCGTACGGAACAGGCCATGCGCAGCGCGGAGCAGAAGCTCATGAGCATTCCCGGCGTGCGCCAGGTTTCCTCCACCTCCGGGTTCAGCTTCATGGGCGGCAACGGGGAAAACCTGGGCATGTGCATCGCCCAGCTTGACTCCTGGGACAAGCGCAAGACTCCGGAGCTTTCCCTGGATTCCATCATGCAGAAGGCTTCCATCCTGTGCGACGAGATTCCGGCGGCCAAGGCCACCGTGTTCAGCCCACCCGCCATCATGGGCCTGGGCCTGACGGGCGGCGTCTCCTTCATGCTCCAGGCCAGTGGCGAGGAAACTCCCAAGGACCTGGAACGCGTGACGAACGAACTGCTGGACAAGATCAACAAGCTGCCGGGGGCCATGTACGCCCGCAGCGCGTATGAGGCGAACACGCCCCAGCTTTTCCTGAACATCGACCGTGAAAAGGCGCAGAGCATGCACGTGCCCGTAAACCGCATTTTCACGACGCTCCAGAGCAAGCTGGCCTCCATGTACATCAATGATTTCAACCTGATCGGCTACACGTTCAAGGTGAAGATGCAGTCCGCGGCGGAAGACCGCACCAGCATCAACGACATCATGAACACCTACATCCAGAACGACCAGGGCCAGATGGTGCCGCTCAGCTCCGTAGCCACCCTGTCCTACATGGTCGGACCGCGGCAGATATCCCGCTTCAACCAGCTCATGTCCGCGGAAGTGACCGCCCAGGCCAGGCCAGGCGTCAGCAGCGGAGAGCTGATGAACCAGATTGAGGCCCTGCCGCTGCCGGAAAATTATTCCATCACATGGACGGACATGAGCTACCAGGAACGGCAGAATGACGGCAAAATCGTCCTGCTGATGGGCATGGCCCTGCTCTTCGGCTACCTGTTCCTGGTGGCGCAGTATGAGAGCTGGACGGTGCCCATTTCCGTCATCGTCTCCGTCTCCGTGGCCCTGCTGGGCGCCCTGCTGGGCCTGATCATCTGCAACACTCCCCTGAGCATTTACGCCCAGCTCGGGCTGGTGATGCTGGTGGGCCTGGCCGGGAAGAACGCCATTCTGATGGTGGAGTTCTCCAAGATGGAGCGGGAACGCGGCGTGCCTATCCAGGAGGCGGCTCTGGAAGGAGCCCGGCAGCGTTTCCGCGCCGTGATGATGACGGCCATTTCCTTCATCATCGGGGTGTTCCCCATGGTGATCGCCTCCGGCGCGGGCGCGGCAAGCCGCAAGGCCATCGGCATCTCCACCTTCTACGGCATGATTCTTGCCACCGTGGTGGGCATCCTGTTCATTCCGGCGCTGTACGCCATGTTCCAGCGCTACCGTGAATGGGTGAAGGCCCTGTTCACCGGAAAGGCGCAATAACGGGAGAAAAAATCCCTATTTTGGAAGACGGGGCGGCTTTGCCGCTCCGTCTTTTTTGCGCTTCATCCCATATCCGGGGAGAATGCGGAAAAGAAGCCGTCCCTTCCCCTACTCGTACAAGTACAGGTCAAAGCCTTCAAACCGTTCCTTCAGGGATGCATGGCCAAGCTTGTCCTCAAACGGCGGGAGGAAAGTATCCGCCGGATATTCCCCCTTTACTTTGGAGACCCACATGCGGGACATGAACGGCATCATGAGTGAAAAAATTTCCGCCCCGCCGATGACCATGACTTCCGGGTTCATCAGCTCCAGCCGTTCCAGTTCCTCCACGGAATGGATCACCTGAACCCCTTCCGCCGTCCAGGCCGGATCACGGGTCAGCACGATGTTCTGCCTGCCGGGGAGCGGCCTGCCGATGCTCTCATATGTCTTACGGCCCATCAGCACGGGATGTCCCGTCGTGATGCGCTTGAAAGTCTTGAGGTCGTCCGGCAGGCGCCAGGGCAAGGCTCCCCGGTAGCCGATGCCGCGGCCGGAGGCCATGGCGACTACTCCTGTATAAGTAACGGGCTGTGACATGATGGATCAAGGGGTGGAATTCTAAACGGAAACGGGCGCCTTGATGTGCGGCAGGGGATCGTACCCCACGAGTTCAAAGTCTTCATACCGGAACCCGTCAATGGTTTTCACCTCCGGGTTGAGCTTCATGACCGGCAGAGGGCGCGGCGTGCGGGAGAGCTGTTCCCTCGCCTGGTCCAGATGGTTCCGGTACAGGTGCAGGTCTCCGAAGGTATGGATGAATTCCCGCGCCTCATACCCGCATACCTGCGCCACCATGAGCAAAAGCAATGCGTAGGAGGCTATGTTGAAGGGAACTCCCAGGAACAGGTCCGCGCTGCGCTGGTAAAGCTGGAGGGAAAGCCCGTGCTTCCCTTCCCCCGGCTGGGCGGGAATCACGCAGAACTGGAACAGGGAATGACACGGAGGAAGCGCCATGTCATCCACCAGGGCCACGTTCCACGCGCTGACGATGTGCCGGCGGGACCACGGATTGTTTTTAAGGCCGTCAATCAGTCTGGCAATCTGGTCAATGGGCTTCCCGTCGTTCCCCGGCCAGCAGCGCCACTGCGCGCCGTACACGGGCCCCAGCTCCCCGTTCTCGTCAGCCCATTCATCCCAGATACTGACTCCATTGTCTTTCAGGAACTTGACATTAGTTTCCCCTTTCAGGAACCAGAGCAGTTCGTAAATGATGGAGCGCAGATGGAGCTTTTTGGTGGTCAGGCACGGAAAACCGTCGCGCAGGTCATACCTGCTCTGCCGCCCGAACACGCCGATGGTGCCCGTTCCGGTACGGTCTTCCCTCCCCACCCCGTTGGTCAGGACATCCTCCAAAAGTGCCAAATACTGTTTCATTCCCTTAATTTACGCTTTTCTAATCCCTGGACCCGTGATAATACGAGCATGCGCCACTTTAGTACCATCTCCAGCCTCAAAAGCCAGCCTTTTCACCGCTTCCCGCCGTTTTCCCCCTCAGCATCTTTTCCGGTTTCCGTTCCATGATCATCCCTGAAGAGCCATATTTGGGATTTGCCGCCCTCTGCCACATAGCAGGCGCATTCTGCCTGATTCCGGCCCTTCTCCACACGCGCACGCCGCAGGGAACCATCGCGTGGCTCATCTCCCTGCTGGCCTTTCCGTACATTGCGGTGCCTTTTTACCTGATTCTGGGGCGGCGCAGGTTCAGCGGATATGTGGAAACGCGCCGCCGCCAGACGGATCCGGAATCCTCCTGGGGGGAACTGACGGATAAAATCACGAACTGCATGGCCCCGTATGCCGTCCAGTCCTCCGATACGGTGGGAAAGATCATGCACACGCTTTCCAACATCGTGCGCCTGCCCGTCTGCCGCGGCAATTCCTGCCGCCTGCTCATTGACGCGGACCACGCCTTCCCGCGCATTTACGACGCCATCAAGAACGCGGAGCATTACATCCTGATTGAGTTCTTCATCATCAAGAATGATTCCGTGGGCCAGAACCTGAAAGACCTGCTGATTGAACGGGCCAGGGCCGGCATCCGCATCTACATGCTTTATGATGAAATCGGCTCCCACAAGCTCCCCCCCGGCTACATCTCCGCCCTGCGGAAGGAGGGCGTGAACATTGAGCCTTTCAACGGAAAACGCCACTTCCTGAGCAACATCCTGCGGCTGAACTTCCGCAACCACCGCAAACTGGTGGTGGTGGACGGGGCCACCGCCTTCATCGGCGGCATGAACATCGGGCGGGAGTACCTGGGCAAGGGAGCCTTGGGCTACTGGCGGGACACGTTTGTGCAGTTGGAAGGCCCCTCCGTCCAGCAGACGCAGATCAGCTTCCTGGAAGACTGGAACTGGGCCATGCTGAAATCCGGCCCCTCCTCCCTGCCCTGCCTGTGCTGGGAAATTACGCCCCAGCGGGAGGATGAAACCGTGCTGATGCTTCCTTCCGGCCCGGCGGACGTCATCCCCGCCTGGAAAACCGCGATCATTGCCCTGGCGAACAGAGCCCGGGAAAGGCTCTGGATAGCCACCCCCTACTTCGTCCCGGACGAAGGGGTCATGGCCGCCCTCCAGGCCGCGGCCCTGCGTAATGTGGACGTGCGCATCCTGCGCCCGGAACGGGCGGACCACATTCTGGTGAAGCTGTCCTCCTTCACCTTCCTCCGTGACCTGGACACGTACGGCATCCAGGTCTGGGCCTATCAGAAAGGGTTCCTGCACCAGAAGGTGATCCTGATGGATGACGACATCGCCACCGTGGGCACCGCCAACCTGGACAACCGCTCCCTGGCCCTGAATTTTGAAATCACCGCCGTCATCCACTCCCCCGCCGTCTGCGCAGAGGTGAAGGAGATGCTGGAGAAGGATTTTTCCTCCTCCAAAAAGGAATCCCTGGAGGATTACAACAACAAATCCCTGGGGTTCAAGATGCTCTGCAACCTGGCCCGGCTGATGGCTCCCGTGCAGTAGTTCTTGCGGTGAATCCGCTGTTGTACGCTTGACCTGAAAGGGAGGCTGTGAGAAAATCATCCTCAAGAAGCCACCTCTTCAATTTTTAACAATAGTTAACTAAATAATGAATCCTGTTACATTCAATTGTACCGTTCTGCGCGACGGGCACCAGTCCCTGGCAGCTACCCGCATGAAGACGGAAGACATGCTGCCCATCGCCCCCATTCTGGACTCCATGGGCTTCAGCGCCCTGGAAACCTGGGGCGGCGCCACCATCGACGCCGGACTGCGCTTTTTGAAGGAGTGGCCCTTTGACCGCCTGGACGCCCTGAAGAAGGCCGCCCCCAAGACGCCGCACATGATGCTCCTGCGCGGCCAGAACATCGTGGGCTACACCAACTACGCGGACGACGTGGTGGAAGCCTTCGTTGCCATGAGCGCCAAGCACGGCATGAACATCTTCCGCATTTTCGACTGCGTGAACGATCCGCGCAACATGGAAACCTCCATCCGCGCCGCCAAGAAGGCCGGAGCCCAGGCCCACGGCACCATCTGCTACACCACCTCCCCCGTGCACACCACGCAGAGCTTCGTGGACATGGGCCGGGAACTGGCGGACATGGGGGCGGACGCCATCGTCATCAAGGACATGGCCGGCCTCATCCCCCCCTATGTGACCCATGAACTGGTCAGCGCCCTGAAAAAGGACCTGAACATCCCCGTCTGGATCCACACGCATGACACCGCGGGCCTCGGCGCCTCCACCTACCTCAGCGCCATTGACGCCGGGGTGGACGCGTGCGACGTCTCCATCTCCCCCTTCGCCAACGGCACGGGCCAGCCGGACTGCCTGCGCATGCTCGCCCTGCTGAACGGCAATCCCCGCAAGCCGGATTACGATACGGACAAACTCATTGAGGTCTCCGAAATGCTCAAGCCCGTTTACGACAGCCTGGGCAAGTTCACCTCCCACCGCAACGAAGTGGTGGACTCCGACACGCTCCGCTACCAGGTGCCCGGCGGCATGCTCTCCAACTTCCGCACCCAGCTCAAGGAACAGGGCATGGAAGACAAGTTTGAAGAAGTGTTCGCGGAAATCCCCGTGGTCCGCAAGGCCCTGGGCTGGATTCCGCTGGTGACCCCCACTTCCCAGATTGTGGGCGTGCAGTCCATGCTGAACGTGAAGTTCGGCCGCTGGAAGAACATCACTCCCCAGGCGGCGGACATCGCCCTGGGCTACTACGGCCGCACCCCGGCCCCGGTGGACCCGAAAGTGCAGAAGCTCTGCGCGGAAAAAATGGGCAAGGAACCGATCACCTGCCGTCCGGCGGACCTGATCAAGCCCGGCATGGAAGACCTGCGCAAGAAGCTCGCGGAAAAGGGACTCCCCACGGACGACGAACACTGCGTGATTTACGCCATGTTCCCGCAGCAGGTGGAGGACTTCTACAAGAAGCCGGAACCGAAGGAAGAAGCCCCCATGCAGGTGAACACCGCTCCTGCCGCAGCTCCCGCAGCCGCTGCGCCGTCCATGACCGTCATTGACAACGGCATCACCGCCCAGGTGAGCGGCCCCTCCGGTTCCCGTGACCTGACCATCGTCATCAACGGCCAGTCCCACTCCGTGAAGGTGGAACGCGTCGGCTAAAAATCTCCGGCATACCGGATAAAACCACTTGCGGGCGGTCCCCTCCATGAAAGGGACCGCCCGCTTTGCCATTTACGGATTCCTGAAAAACGACTTATATCGCACGGTTCCGGTCATTTGGCAAAGACGAGCATCTTTCCGGCCAGCTTCTGGCTGAGACGCGTTGCCGGAATCAGCTTGACGGAGCCCGGCTTGATCGGGAATTGAAGAAGATGCCCACGTTTGCAGGAAGTGTCTGCAGCCGTGCTGCACTGGACATAAGTCACTCCATCAATGGGAATGGAAAAGGTATAGGAATCGGCAGGGATTTTACCCCAGTACTGTTCTTCCACATCCTTGATGGCGTTGTTGCTATTCTTCAGAGCAGACAGGGAAAATTTTCTCACCTTGTCCCCCCAATGAAGGACGGTCGCTTCGTCGGGGTTAGTTTGATCCGGAATAGCTTGTACAACACACCAATGGGCGTGAATTCCCGAATTCTCAGTGTTGCCCCCGGCATCTACGCAGAAAGGAACCATGCAGAGACCGCCAGAGGCGAGCGCTTTCTGGATTGCTTCCACGGAACAAACTTCAGCACGGCATTTTTCTGCCTTAATCAAGGTATCGTTAATGAACTTCGCCATCTCGGCGGAAGAATCAAACAACTCGCCTATAGTGCTTCTCTTTTCACGCTTAAACACTTCTCTCAAGGAATCCGATTCCTTGTGATCCTTGGTAGCCGGCCATGATAACCCGTAAAGGTAATCAAGGACAAAGGACAGGGCATAGAGACCGCAGGTGGGCCCCCTCTGTTCTTTGAATTCAATCTTGCGGCCTCCCGGATTGGTAACTGTAATAGACATAATTCAATAATGATGACGTGGGGATTCATTTCCCGCACACCGCCATTACACTCCCGGAACGCCGCGGGCGCACCTTCCGCCATGCATCCGGGCATCTTTACTTTCCAGGACGCCGTATCAACCCGCGGAAAGGAAATGCTCCGGAAGATCACCTTTTCCCGGGAACCACCATGTTGATGTTGGGAATGTTGCGGCCCCGTGGATGGAACGCCCGCGCAGGAGGAACAGCCTTTATGCCGTGACGAACCGGAGACTGATCACCATCATCAAGCCCAACACGCTGTTCATCACGCAGACAGTCCGGACGTACCCTATCCGTAAATTGAAATACGTGCACCAGAAGCTGCACAGGGACGGCACAAGCCATCTCATTCCGGGATACGGCAGGCGCAGGCAATTCATTATTGAGAACGTACCGCACCCGGAGAGGTTGCGGACCTGCTGAAAAACAGAATCAGGAAGGGAATTTTCCCCCCTCCTGATTGAACACTGTCTTCCTTTCCCGGGCTATTCGCCTTCCTGCCTCATCAGGGCGAACTCCCGTCTGGTGGTGCGCCTTACACGCCAGAGCAGGAGCACCGCCGCCACGGACAAGCCGATGATGAATCCCGTCCAGATGCCGCGCGCTCCCATGGCCGGGACAATCCAGTCCGTACGGGCCAGGATGTAGCACACCGGGAACCCGACGATCCAGTAGGAAAAGAAGGTGATGACGGTGATGGAAGCCGTGTCCCGGAAGCCTCTCAGCACCCCGACGGAGAGCACCTGCAGGCAGTCCGGAAGCTGGTAGGCCGCCGCCAGAATCAGCAGGACGGAAGCCGTGCTGACAATCATCTCCGAATCATTGTACAAGTGCACGATCTGCTCCCGGAACAGGGTGATGCCGCCAAAGGTGCACAGGCAGATCGTGAGCACCAGCACATAGGAGGACAGGACGGCGGATTTGGTGCCCGCCAGGTCCTTCCTGCCGTGGTGGTACGCCACGCGGATGGAGGCCGCCAGCCCTACGGAGAGCGGAAGCATGAAGACCAGGCCACCCACGTTCCCGGCAATCTGGTGGCTGGCCACCTGCGTTTCTCCCAGCGGGGCCAGCACCAGCGCGGCCGCGCAGAAGAGCATCACCTCGCACAACTGGGAAACGCCGATCGGCACGCCTAGCCGCATGAGGTGAGTGATGACGGAAGGCGTGGGGCGCCGCCAGGAAACGATGTGCCTGCGGTACGGCCTGTGCTTGGGATTGAGGTAGACCAGCAGGAACATCAGCAGGAATTCAATGTAGAAGATGACCGCCGTGGCCGCGCCGCACCCCGCTCCGCCCATGCGGGGAAAACCGTACAGGCCGAAGACGAAGATGTAGTTCAGCGGGATGTTGAGCAGCAGGCCGCACAGCCCCACGTACATGGCGGGCCGGGTCATGTTGGACCCCTCATTCAGGCTCTTGAGGGCCACGAATCCCAGGTTGGCGGGCAGGCCCCACATGATGGCGAACATGTAGGCGGAAGCCATCTGGCACATGGCGACGTCATCGGAAATCCAGCCGAACACGTTTCTCAGCACATAAATGACCGGCATGGAAACCAGGCTGAGCATCAGCGCCAGCCACAAGCCGTGGTTGGTCATGTAACCCACGCGGCTTTCATGGCTTTTCCCCCGCATATTGGCAATCACGGGGCCGATGATCATCAGCACACCGCAGGCAAACAGCGCTACAGGCAGGTATACGGAAGACCCCAGCGCCACGGCAGCCATGTCCGTCACTCCGGCGCGTCCGGCCACAATAGCGTCCACCGCTCCCATGCCCACAATGGAGAGGTTGACCACCAGCACCGGGAGGGCCAGCGGTATCAGTTTTTTCATTTCCTTCAAATTCCACGTCTTATTCATTTCTTTCTTTCCTTCCATGCATTCCTCCTTCAGGGAGCCGGAACATGCCGGCAAACAAGCCGGACCGGAGCGGCAGGCTCCAACCCGGCTTCAGGTTAAGGGTATCAACCGGACCGGGGCCTCCTGCCCCGTCCGGACGTTCAGCGGTCAAGCACCACACGGGCGCATTGTTCGGCCACCTGGCGGAACGCGGCGGAAACCGGGTTCTGCTCAGGGTCTTCCAGGGCCACGGGGCGGCCTTCGTCCCCGCCGGAGCGGGTGGCGATGTCTAACGGAATCTTGCCGAGGAGGGGTACGCCCAGCTTGGCCGCTTCCCGTTCGCCGCCGCCTTCGCCAAAGATGTGGTAAATCTTGCCGTCGGACGGGCACTGGAAATAACTCATATTTTCAATCACGCCCAGAATGGGGGTCTTCACCCGTTCAAAGAGGCCGATGGCCTTGCGGGCGTCAATCAGCGCGACCTCCTGCGGTGTGGTGACCACCACCACACCGTCCAGTTCAGCCGTCTGCACAATGGTCAGCTGGATGTCCCCCGTGCCGGGAGGCAGGTCCAGAATCAGGAAATCCACGTCCCCCCACGCCACGTTGCGCAGGAACTGCTGCACGTAGCGGGTAGCCAGGGGGCCGCGCACGGCCACGGGGTCAGCCTCATTGATCAGCAGCCCCATGGAAAGCAGCTTTACGCCATGGGCCGTGACAGGCAGAAATTCGTCATTCTCATTGGCTCCGGGCCGTTCCTTGGTGCCGAACATCAGGGACATGGAGGGTCCGTAAATGTCCAGGTCCACCAGGCCCACGGAATAGCCCAGCTTGCTCAGGGCCACCGCCAGGTTGGCGGAAACGGTGGATTTGCCCACCCCGCCCTTGCCGGAGGCAACGGCGATCACGTGCCTGGCGCCGGGGACGGAGGATTTCCAGGTGGAGGGGTCGTCATTGACTCCCTTCCTGGCTTCCGGAGCCTTGTGTTCAATATTGACGTCACAATGCTTTACGCCGGGAAGATGCTTCATCACGCCATGGACGCCTTCAAAAATGTAACGGGGAATATCCGCATTCTTGCTCTCAATCACCAAATCAATCGTGACGTTGTTTTCAGCGTCAATGTCGATCTTCTTCACCAGCCCGAAGGATACGATGTCACGGCTGAAACCCGGGAATTTAACCGTGGTCAGCGCGGCCCGTATCAGCTCCGGAGTCAATTCCTGTTGTGTCGTCATGTGTCTGAAATACTAGTGGTTGCCATAAACATTCCGCCCCCCGCGCCTCCGGAACGCAGCATGCGCCGGAATACAGAGATAAGGGGACGGCAAAACCGGGAAGCAAAAATACTCCCTTTTTTATTTTTGACAACGCCTAATTCAGACAAAGCAACTTTTTGCCTGCCGGATATCCACCCATCCGGATACCCGGAAAAAGCGGGACAACCACAGCCCCGCCAGCGTTAAAAAGAAGAAAAAGGCAGAGGGGGACTTATTCCCCCTGCTGCTTCAGCGTTTCCCGGATATCCTGGAGAGCGGCGATGAAATCATCCAGAATTTCCGCGGGAACCATGATCCGGTCCCGGTTGGAACTCACCTTTTCCGTAATACGCACCACTTTGCCGCGCGCATTCTGTTTGAGATCAAGAAAGAACGTCTTGCGTTCCGCAATGATTTTTTCTGTACAAATAATATCGTCCTCCACGGCTGTAATCTTCCTCCGGTTGAATGAGGCTTTCAGGATAGAGTTTCCCTCCCGGTGGGTCAATGTTTTATTTGCCATGGAATCCCCGGGTTCTCTCTTTCAACAAATTTTTATATCCCTCTTTCATTCGCCATGTTTCCTCATTTATACCTCTTTTCAGATATCCAAATTTCGATCGAAAGTGATTGAAAAGGAGTCAAATTTTCCCTCATAAACTTTAATATTTAGAGGTAACGTTCCCGACGTGTTTACGTTGTTAGTTTTTGATTCATGGTAGTCGCAACCATTGAACAAACATCATTTCATTACCATGAACAACACTTTCAACATCGGCGCCATGGACACCGTCTACCCCTTCATTCCCATGTACCCCAACGGCCAGCCCCAGGGCGATTTCCTGGTCAACGGCCTCTCCGCTCCCGTCCTTATCCCCAAACGAATTGCTTCCAACAACACCCGCCACGAATGGTTCGGATACCTCAAGGTCATGGCTCCCTCCACCTGTTTTCTCCACCTCCACGCCCACTCTTCCATCTCCCTTTCCATTCCCGCCAAGGATCTGGAACTCTCCACGGAGCCGGGTTCTTCCACCCCTCTCCGCCGCCAGATCCAATTCGACCAGGGATACTACTGGTGCCACATTGTTCACCAGCACCAGCCAGCCCCGGACTCCCAGCAGGAGTTCTGCATTGCCCTGATATGCGACAAGGAAGGAGAGCCCGACCTGGATTATTACCTGCTGGCGGAAAACACGCCTGCCGGCAAGGAAGGAGAAACCGTCCTGACTCTGGTCAACCTGTACCAGGAGGTGGAAGAAGGAGATTCGTCGAGCAGTTCGGCAGGGGGAGGAGATTCGTTTGAGTTTGACCCCAAGCCAAGCAGCAGTTCGAGCTCTTCCTCCTCGAGCAGTTCGTCTTCCAGCTCCCTGCAGAGTTCTTCGGCTCCGGAGCCTCCGGATTCCTCCAGCAGCGCACCGCCTTCTTGTTCCAGTTCGTCGTCTTCCAGCAGTTCGAGTTCTTCCTCGTCCAGTTCCTCCAGCAGCTGGTCGTCTTCCAGTTTCCACAGCAGTTCTTTGGAGCCCCAGGAGCCGGATTCCTCCAGCAGCGCTCCGTCTTCCAGCTCGTCGTCCAGCAGCAGTTCCAGTTCTTCTTCGTCAAGCAGTTCTTCCTGGTCCTCGTCAAGCTCATCGAGTTCTTCGTCTTCTTCCAGTAGCAGCAGTTCCAGTTCCCTTTCCTCTTCTTCCAGCGAGCCGGACCAGGAAGAGGAACCCTGCCCCTGTGAATGTGAGTGCAATGAGGAAGGGGACGAACATTGTGTCCAGACACATCCCACTCCGGGGGATCCCGAGGGAGAGCAGGATTGCCAGGGCAACGCCTGCATCAACCCTCCCTCCCCGGCAGGACCCACGCCTCCGGTTCCCGCCAGGTTCATGCGGACGGCACGCTCTGCCGCCGCCCCTCACGCCCCGGCTTCCAGCGCCTTTTCCATGCGCTACAACCATCCCATGGCCTGGAGCGCTTCCTTCTCGGCTGACGAGCGCCGCGTCACCGTCAAGCGCCCCTCCGGAAGCCATCTCTATTTCAAGGCCCAAGAGGGAAGCAGCGACGCTTCTCCCATCGGCTCTTCCAGGAAGAGCGACTACCGTGTGAGGCTTCTCAACGAAGATCTTACTCCCAACCTCCAGGGTACTCCCGCCTTCATGGACATGGTTCTTCCCGGCGGCATGGTCCTGCGCTTCTCTTCCTCCACCAGAGAGGTCGTGTCGGTCACCAGCTTTTCGGGCCATGTGACCTCTGCCGAAGAGTACTTCAGCAAGGTCCAGGTCACTTACCATCAAAACGGCTCCCTTGCCAGCGTTTATTCCCGCGCCCAGGGGCTGATGAGAAGCATTTCCGAAGGCGACAGGCTCACCCTGGAGTGGTATGCTCCCGGCAAGGCTGTCCCGGACGGGGAAGGCGGGTTCACCGTTGCCGGAGAGCCCTGCAAAACGGCAACCTACGAGACCTCTCTTGAAAACGGAGTGACGGTGACGCATATCACCAACCGGCGGCCCGGCCAGGAACCGCATTTCATCGAACGTCGCGAGGAAGGCAACAAGGTGACCATCATCAAGGGCGAGGGAGAGGAGCGCACCGTTCGCACCATTGAACGCAACGCCCTTCCCGATTCCAAGTGGGAGCGCATCGAAAGGGTCCAGGGCATCAACGAGGAAACGCCCGCCTCCTGTACCCGGACAGTGAAGAAGTATACCGACGGTGGCTGGCTGACCATCAGCCGGACGGAGGGATACAAGACCCCTCTGGCCAGGACCACCCTCTATACCTACAACGACCAGTTCCGGATGTCCCTGGAACTCAAACCCAATGGCGGCTATACGCGCTACGAGTACGACGAGCAGGGACGAGTGGTGCTGCAGGCCTCTCCCTGGGCCGGAGGCGGTGAAAAGGGGACACGCACGACTTACGCCGACCTGCGCTTTAACGACTTCAGACCCGCCACGGAAACCAAAGTAATTATTGTTGAGGATGGGACGGAAACGGCGCTTCTCAAACGCACTTACACCTATGAAGACAGCCCGCAGGTGAACCGCACCACGGTCACGGAAACCGCGCTGGGAAGCGACCAGGTTCATACCCGCGTGGAAGAGACTTACGGGGAGGCAGTGGAGTATTCCTACGCCCGGGGCAGGCAAAAGATGAGCCAGAGTATTGACGGGGTGCAAACCGTTTATACTTACGAAGCCGCCGCGGAATACGGAGCCATTCACCAGGTGACGGAGACCGTGCAGGCCAACGGAAGCATCGTTCCGGGACAAAGCACCCGAAACGTGGAATACATCGCTGAAAACGGCGCCACCACCAGGAGAGAACAATACGTTCACACCGGAGAGGACTGGTCGCTGATTGCCTCGGAGGACTACGAATACGACGACGAGCAAAGGCTCATCAAGACAACCAAGGGCAACGGCAGGACCAGCACGACGGAGTGGATGTGCTGCGGCCCGTTGAGGGAAACCGACGAAGACGGCATCACCACCGGCTACGGCTACAACTCGGCCAAGCAGCTGGTGGAGACTATTCGGGCTGCGACGGAAACCACGCCCGAAACGATTATCTCCTACACGAAGGATGCCGCGGGAAGGACGATCGCCACGCGGCGTGACGTGGGTCCCATGACGGCGACGGAAAGCACGGAGTACGACGATCTGGGGCGGGTGATTTCTTCCACGGACATGCTGGGACGCACCACCCGAACCGGGTACGGCGAAGACGGACTCACCACTACTGCCACCACCCCGGCAGGCGCTACGCTGATTACCAAAAAGTACTATGATGGAACCATACTCTGGCAGGGAGGAACGGGGCAAAGAGAAGTGGAGACCAGGCTGGAGTTGAGCGAAGAAGGCATCCTGACCACGACCTTGTCCAAGGGAGTTGTGCTGTCGCGGATTCTGAAAAATGGCTTTGGTCAAACCGTCCGGCAGGAGCAGCCCAATACCAGGGGCGGCTTTATCGTCACCAGGAACTTCTACAACGACAAAGGACAATCGGTCCGCTCTCAAACGGAGGATCTTGCTCCTACCCTCACGGATTACAACGAACTGGGGCAAGCCGTGAAGCAGACCGTTCTTCTGGATGAACTTCATCCCAATGACACCACCAGAAACAGGATATCGGAAAGTTCCTCCTGTTACCGGGTTCGGGAAGACGGCGTCTACCAGGTGCAGACTTCCACCACCTGCAACGCCGACGGATTCCCCCTCACCCAGACCACGGAAAACATGGTTTCCAGACTCAGCGCTGTACTGGAAAACAAATCCATCACCACGGACGTCTACGGCCAGCAGAGCATCCAGTGGACGGAGTACACCTCTCCAACCAGGCGCACCTGGTTCAGCCGCATTCCCACTTCGGAGATCACAGCTGAATCACTGGTCGTGGACGGTTTTGAGACCAGCCAGACCGATCACGCTGGAATCCGTTCTTCACAAACCCGTTCCTACGCCTCCACGGGCATGGTTCTCAAGCACACGGACGCCAGAGGCAATATCACCACCACGGAAACCGACCTTGCGGGACGTACTGTCAAAGTCACCGATTCTGCAGGCAACGTGACTACCACCAGCTACCTGCCCTGCTGTGACAATCCCGCCTGCATCACCGATGCCCTGGTGGGAACGACCTGCTATTCCTATGACATCCGCGGCAGAAAGACAGCCGAGTACGGCACCGCTATTCAGCCGGCCTGCTTCGCCTACGACGAAGCCGACCGTATGGTCTCGTTGACCACTTTCCGGGTGGATGAAGAAGACATCACTTCCGATCCTTGCGGCCGTACCGACGGAGACACCACCGCATGGTTCTATGACGAGGCCACGGGACTGGAATTGAAAAAGACCTATGCAGACGGATCCTCCACAATCAAGACTTACGACAAATTTAACCGTCTGGAGATATTGACCAAGGCCAGAGGTATCGTCACCACCTACGCCTATGCTCCTCTCACCGGGGAACTCGTCTCCGTCTCCCACAACGACAACACGCCGGGTTGGGAGTTTACCTACAATCACCTTGGCCAAATAACTTCCGTCCGGGACGCTTCCGGAATCAGGGAATGCTCCTACGATGCCTATGGCCGCATGACCCAGGACACTTCCTTGGGAACCGTGGAAAGCTCCATTCAGGAACAATACGATGCCTTGGGACGTTCTGAAGGTTACCGCCTGATGCTTGGAACCCGTACCGTGCAGCACTCCCATCTTGACTACGACTCCAAAGGTGCCATCATCGGGATGAATCTGGAAGGACTGGAGTCTTCCTTTACCTGGCAGTATGAGCCAACCAGCGGCTTCCTCAACTATCTCACCTACCCCAATGGCATGGTCCGCCAAAACACCTACCATCCCACACTGAACCTACTAACCGCCATCGGTTACAGGAAGGGAGCGAATGGCGAATTAGCAGCCGGCCACGAATACGGCTACGACGCTCTGATGCGTCCCGTCCAACGGCGGGACTCCTGGGATGTCGCCACTCCTGCCACGCTAAGAGATTTTACCTACAATGGCCGCAGCGAGCTGGTCGAAGACCGGCTCAGCCGGGGAGGAAGCTTTATCTATTCCTACGACAACATCGGCAACCGCAAAACAGCCCGGGAACTGGAAGAAGAAGCATCCTACGATGCTAACTGTCTCAACCAGTACGCAGATATTGCCGGGGGAGAAGAAAATTTTAAGCCCGTCTTCGATGCCGACGGCAACCAGACCTTCATCAAGACCCCAACAGGTATTTGGGAGGTGAGCTACGACGCCAATGACCGCCCCGTCGTCTTCACCAGCCAGGATGGCCGGACTGCCATCACCTGCGGCTACGACTACCGGGGACGGCGCTTTGAGAAGAAGGTCACCGTCAATGGAGCAGTATCCGGCCATTGCTGGTACCTGTACCGGCGCTATTTGCAGGTAGCCGAGCTGGATTTGACGCATCCTGAGCCTGTGCTGGTAAAGAGCTACCTGTGGGATCCAACGGAACCGAGAGCGACGCGTGTCCTGACAATGACATGCTGGAAAGGCAACGTTCCCCAGCACAACGAGCATCTTTACTTCATGCACGATGCCATGAAGAACGTTACTTCCATTTTTGACGGACAACAGACGAGAAGAGCTCGTTACGAGTATGCTCCTTTTGGTAGCCTTCTCACCGCTGAGGAAGACATGGCTCAAGAGAACAAGTTCAGATTTTCCTGCGAGTATGCAGATGACGAACTGGGGCTTGTGTATTACAATTACCGTCACCTCAATCCCGCAGACGGCAGATGGATTAACCGCGATCCTATTCAGGAACAAGGTGGATGGAATTTGTACGGGTTTGTTAATAATTCCATTGTTTATTTTGATTTATTAGGTAATGATAGGTATATATCTAATATTTTACCACATAACCCAGAAAATGTTTTTAAAGGCGACATTACTCTTCACATAGGCGTTGCCGTAGATATATGGGAAAAAAATGATCAAGGGATTTGGTGTAAAGTAGGGATTAGAACTTTTGATTATTCTTTGAATCCAACAGATAGAGATACAGCTAGACTAGCAAGGGAATGGGCTAGAACGCATGATTCATTCACATTGATACAATTTGGAGGTTTGATAATTGGGAATATTATATATGGAGCCCTTATTTTAGGGAAGGGTTATATAAAATCTTCACAAGGCCTTAATTTAAAAAATCCCGAAACAATACCGTCCTCTCCCATAGAAGATATCAATATGCTTAGAGCAATACAACAGGATATTAAATCCCCTCCTCCTTACAACATATTAAGGAATAATTGTGCTGATTGGGCTTATAAAGCTATATGGTATGGAAGAGATGTGACTGTTCATTAATTCATACTATGAGATGGATAAAAAAAATCATTATATTTGATATATTTTTTCAAGAAAATAAATTCAAAAGGAGTAGTTCTATATTTAGTTATATTCTTTTTATTTATCTATTCTTCATGGTATATCTCCTAACTTTTCCAAATAACATAGGAATAAATATACAAACATTGTTATTTGTTTTATCAATTGAAATTTCATATGTTTTGTCATTTTTCAATTGGTATTATTGTTTGAATAAATCAATTTTCCTGTTTATAATAATTTATTTATTACCCATATGTGGTATAGGTATTTTATATTTATTGCTTCCTTCCCTACCAAGACATATGTAGATAAAACAACGACAAGATAAATTTGTTAGATAAGGGTAACGATAATCTGTTGAATCAATTTCAAAATAGGTGGGAAGAGCGTCATCTCTCAGATCCAAACCACTACTACTCACAATTTCTAAGGTCTTTCTTCATTCAGCCCCCACAGAATATGATTTCTCTGTTTGATTCTATACTGAAGCAAGATACTTCCATAGACTTTTACGGAGATCAAAGTATGTTGAGCCAGATTTCAACTCAACATACTTTGATCTATATATGGTTCTTGTTCTTCCCATAGGAATTATACGTATTAACGTTAAAAAAATAAATTTATCTATTTTATTAATATTAAAAATTAAGGAAATATGAGAGATTATAATTTTTTATAGGTTGTTTAACATGAAAACTAATATTATATTCCCTTCGGTTATTTTAGCATTAAACTTATTAGGATCTTGTACATTCATAACTCACAAAAAAGAAAAAACAAGAAATCCCTATATTCCACCTTATTATCTACATTATAATACTCCTGTCTACATTGTAGGAAAAGATATGATCAAAAATTCATTAAAATCATACTTGGATTTATCGTCAAACATGATTCCCCAACCAAATCTTAATCCATATGATAAAAAATGGAATGGAAGTGAAACAGCTCTTATGCTGGCGGCAGCTATCGGGGATATTGATACCATGAAGAAATTACTCGAATTAGGGGCTGATATTAATGTTGCTTCAAATGAAATGAAGCTACCCTCTATGACTTTTCCCTACAAAGAAACTGCTTTACATTATGCTGCTCGTACAGGACAAATAAGCGCCTACAATTTTCTGATTAGACAAGGAGCTAACCAGAAATTGAAAAATACTGACGGAAAAACAGCCAAGCAATTACTGAAGGCTACAGGGGAAAATAACTACTAATGCTTGTGTAGAAGAAAACGATACATGGGCCTCACTAACCAGGCGTATCGTTAGAAGCTATAGAAATATCAAAATGGGTTAGAGGTTATACACCTCAACCCAAGACTGATTTTGCATGCCCATGGTAACGAAGATGGAGGCTTCCTCAAGTACCTCAACTACCCTAACGGCATGGTCCGCTGCAATACCTACCATCCCAGGCTCAACCTCGTAACCGCCATCGGTTACAGGAAGGGAACGGATGGAGAATTGGCAGCCGGCCACGAATACGACTATGACGCGCTGATGCGTCCCACTCAACGCCGGGACTCCTGGGATGCTGCCACACCTGCAACCACCAGAAACTTCACCCACAGCAGCCGCAGCGAGCTGGTCGAAGACCGGCTCAGCCGGGGAGGAAGCTTTATCTATTCCTACGACAACATCGGCAACCGCAAAACCATCCGTGAACTGGAGGAAGCCCTCTCCTACGAATCCAACCCGCTCAACCAGTACGCGGATATTGCCGAGGGAGAAGAAGATTTTACCCCCGTTTACGACGCCGACGGCAACCAGACCCGCATCATGACCTCAACAGGCATCTGGGAAGTGATCTACGACGCCAACGACCGACCCGTCGTCTTCACCAGCCAGGATGGCCGGACTGCTATCACCTGCGGCTACGACTACCGGGGACGGCGCTTTGAGAAGAAAGTGGTCATCAATGGAACAGTATCCAGCCACTCCTGATTCCTGTACCGGGACTACCTACAGGTAGCCGAACTGGATTTAAGGCATCCTGAACCTGTGCTGGTAAAGAGCTACCTGTGGGATCCAACGGAACCGACGGCAACGCGCGTCCTGATGATGACATGCTGGCAGGAAAACGGAATGAAAGTAAAAGAGCATCTCTACTTCATGCACGATGCCTTGAAGAATGTCACTTCCATCTTCGACGGTCAGCAGAAACAACAAGCCCGCTACGAGTATGCTCCCTTCGGAAGTCCTATTGCGGAAGAAGGGGACATGGCCCGGGAGAACAAGTTCAGGTTTTCCTGCGAGTTCTCGGACGACGAACTGGGACTTGTCTACTATAATTATCGGCACCTCAATCCCGCAGACGGCAGGTGGATTAACAGAGATCTCATTCAGGAACAGGGGGATGGGATTTGTGTGGGTTTATAAAAAATCATATTCGGACAAATATTAATTTTTTAGGAATGGTGAGTTCCTCTCCTTTAGATCCAGCTTTTATTTCTCCTCCCATACCAGATAGAGTTGGCCAGAGCAGAGGCATCAAACTTTCGTATTTTGCTTGTAAAAGAAAGTTAGATAAATTAGGAGATAAAGCTATTAAGGCACTTTTAGCAGGAAAAGTTACACATGTTCCTTCAGATTTTAAACCGAATTCAGAATGTGAAGAATCCTGCCAATGCCTCCGTAGTTTAATTATTATTATGCATGGAGAAGAACCCTGGATTAGAAAAATGATATAAATGTAAGAGCGCATTGGGGGGGGAGGTTCTTAACTGAAAATACAAATAAGACAAAAATATCCGACATGTTTAAAAAAATTAATTTTTGTTCATCTTGCAAACTTGAAATACGAGCATGTTATTTGGACTCATCACCGTATTTAAAAAACCGGCTTGAACAGAATACAGAATGTGAAGTGACTTTATACGAAGGTAAAGTTAAAGCATTTTTCCCATTACTTTAATTTAAATTCAAAAAAATGAAAAAATTAATAAGATTTTTTATTTTCATCATCGCTGGGTTAATTATTCTTACTTGTACTAATTATGGATACACGGTATGGAGTATCCATCATTGGAAAAATGTACTGGAACAATCAAACTTTGAGCAATTAAAAAATGAATATGCAAAATACTATTACCAAGTTGAAGGGCCACCTGCAGAACAGTTGATCATCTACCAACAAAAACAATTGCTCCCCAATATTTTTCATCATGATCTAGTTATCATGAAAAGCAGCCTCTCCGGCATAAAAATATATACCGGTGCTAGACTTAAATCTACTTCACGTGATACCATAAAGGAAAAATTAAAAATCTACCAGGAAGACGAATTTAAAGAAGGAGAAAATGTTTCCTCCGTTGGTGAAGTATTCTCATCCAGCCTTAAACTGGCAGGATTTAAAGAAGACGGACATTAAAACCATTTGATAAACTTTTTACTTTTGTGTTTATAAAAAACAGAAACTATATAATTTATCAGCATTTCGCCTGCCATCTGACCTGCTTCGTCTTGTAGAGCTTTTAGGTGACAGTGTCCGAGGATTCAATGAGCACGTGGCATTGTGACAATATATGCATATGCTTCCCTTATCAGAGAACTCGTCTCTGTCTCCCACAATGACGATACGACGGCATGGGAGTTTACCTACAACCATCTGGGGCAGATGACCTCCGTCAGGGACGCTTTGGTATCAGAGAATTCTCCAATGATGCTTACGGTAACATGGCCCAGGAAGCTTCCTTTGGGCTGAGCCGTAGCAATACTTCCCATCCCAGGCTCAACCTCGTAACCGCCATCGGTTACAGAAAGGGGGCGGACGGCGAACTGGCGGCCTGCCATGAATACCAATACGACGCCCTGATGCGTCCCATCCAGCGGCGGGATTCCTGGGATACGGGGGCACCTGTCACAGTAAGGGATTTTACCTACAACAGACGATGCGAGCTGGTTGAAGACAGGATCAGCCTGGGAGGAAGCTTCAGCTACCGATACGACAACATCGGCAACCGCAAAACCGCCCGGGAACTGGAGGAAGCCTTCTCCTACGAATCCAACCAACTCAACCAGTATGCGGAGATTGCCGGGGGAGGAGGAGATTTTACCCCCGTCTACGATGCCGACGGCAACCAGACCCGCATCAGGACCTCAACGGGCATCTGGGAAATCTCCTACGACGCTAACAACCGCCCCGTCGTCTTCACCAGCCAGGATGGCCGGACTGCTATCACTTGTGGCTACGACTACCAGGGATGGCGCTTCGAGAAGAAGGTCACCGTCAATGGGGCAGTATCCGGCCATTGCTGGTACCTGTACCGGGACTATTTGCAGGTAGCTGAGCTGGATTTGATACATCCTGAACCTGTGCTGGTAAAGAGCTATTTGTGGGATCCGACGGAATCGGGAGCAACACGTATCCTGACGATGACATGCTGGCAGGAAAACGGAATGAAAGTAAAAGAGCATCTCTGCTTCATGCACGATGCCTTGAAGAATGTCACTTCCATCTTCGACGAGCAGCAGAAGCAAAAAATACGCTACGGGTATGCTCCCTTCGGAAGTCTCATCACGGAAGATGGGGCTTTATCACGTCTTCACCGTCAGAAAATTTCAAAAGAATTTGATATTAAAGGAAGTATGGAAATAGAATATTGTTGAAAAAAGGTGATTCATCAGATAATATAATTTATAAAATTAAACTAATATCCAAGAAAAAGAAATGAAAGTAATACTCGTTCCTCTGCTAGCTATGAGCACGTTTACAACTGCATGCAAAGAACATACCATAAATTCAAAAGAAAAATTGGAAGAACCTGCTAAGCATATTAGGGAAACAGTGACCATATTAAGCTCTCATCCAGAGCTTCATCATTTCCCCGCTTCCTCCAAAATTTGGATTGATAAAGAATTAGCATCCTTGGAGGAAAGCAATATAAGTTCAAGACGGCTAGGATATTCCATACGGACTAAGCATCCTGAAATCAAAGAAAAGGTGAAAGGAGTTTTTGCACATTCTATTGATCGCATCTTGCCATCCAAGAAAAATATTGAATTGAATACAATTCAAAAAAATCATCATCCCACAGAGAATATCAGCCATGTCTTAAAAAGAATTAATTCCGTATATAACTCTCTGAATTATTCAGTTATTAATCCGGAAGATATAGAAGCCTGGTGGCAGGATACAGATTGGAAAGAAAAAGAAGGACTTCCCTATGATCATTATTACATCACCGCCCTCATTCTGAAGAACGGCCATACATTGTTTATTTTTGATCGGCGTCCTGTACTGACTGAAGATGAAATTCGTTATTGGTAATCTTGAAAAATCCCATAGAGACAATCTAAATAGATAAATTATTTTTTGAAATAATTACGCCAAATGCTACAAATATTTTCAAAGATCTAAGTAATTCACCTTCAAGGAAGCATATTCAAGGCATACATAATCGCACAATTTGATTTTTCTTTACTCCAAACCCTTAATCCTATTAACAATACCCTGATTTTATTCTACATCTTCTTAATGGAGTTATAGCAATTAATATGCTTGGAAAAAATAATATGTTAAAAAAATTACACAACAGGGAAAAATCGAATCTCGAAAAAATCAAAAAAATCTCCCATTCAACAACGGGTGCAATAAAAATAATTCCAAATGAATAATGTTAAGAGTTAGTTCATATTTTTCAAACGGAATTATTTCCTTTAATCTTGTGGAAATCGCTCTCTTTGTTTTACTTTTTCCGAATTCTTGATGAATAGCGCCAGCCTTTCATTGTTGCCATCCAAATTCCCTCGATGACTGATAAAACGGCCTTACAAGATTACCCTATATAGTTCCGTTTCAGAATAAAAGGGGGGTTCCGGCATAAGGCTGTTCAAAAATGGAAGAAGCCTCCATAGTCTCTCAAAGCAAAAATCATGATGAGGCATTATCTTTGATCTTCTTTCTTTTCTTTCGCATCCAGCGCTTCAAAGCGGGCCAGAACCCAGCAAAGATCGGAAAGGCGGTTCAGGAAGAGGGCCGTGTTCACGTTGCTCAAGGCATTGTCCAGCCTCAGTGCCACTACCCGGCGTTCCGCGCGGCGGCAGACGGACCGGGCCAGGTCCAGATAGGCGGAACCCAGTGACCCCTCCTTGCCGGGGCGTGCCCACCCCTTGAAGCGGATGTCGCATTCCTTCTCCAGCAGATGGGCCTGTTCCTCCAACCATGCTACGTCCTCCGCCGTAATGCGGGCATAACCCTTGGCGTCATACTTGGGCAAATCCTCCTCCAGCGTAGCCAGTTCCCCCATGGCCCCCACCAGGCGCGCCTGAACGCCGTCCAGCATTTCCACCGTCCGGGGGCTTACTCCGGAATGGCGCACTACGCCAATCAGGGAATTCAATTCATCCACCGTTCCATAAGCTTCAATGCGCGGGGCCGTCTTGGGGCTCCGTTTGCCGAACATCAGGTCCGTTTCTCCGCTGTCTCCACGCTTGGTGATCACGCTCATACCCCGTACCCTACCATGCCTGCGCGGCCCTGCACGCAAAAAAGAAGGCATCCCACCTCGCCAACGGCGCAAATTCGATGTTCCGGACAGCCGTCCATCCGCTGGCCCTGTTTCCAGTACCCGACCACCCGGGGATTTTGTCCATTGCGGTTAAAATATCTTGTGCCATTCCTTTCCAGGGCAGGAACTGCGCCATGACACGTCAACCGTTTGAAACTTTTTCCGATGGCTGTACAACCCCTGCATGACCCGGACCAGAGATGAATTGGCGGCGGAAACCGCACCGCCCGTCAAAGTGCCTCTCTGGACGCGGGACTACGTCCTGGCCTGTTGCGCCAACCTGATGATGGGGCTGGCCTTCTTCGAACTGGTGCCCGTTCTCCCGCTGTACCTGACGGGGCAGTTGCAGGTTTCCTCCGGCTGGCTGGGCTGGATCATGTCCATTTACGTGCTAGCCGCCATCATTTCCCGCCCCTGGTTCGCGCACCGGGTGGATACCGGGGACCGCAAGAAGATTTACATCACGGTTTATATCCTGCTGGCCCTGTCCTTTTCAGGGTATGCCGTGGCCGCCACCGCCCTGGCGTTTTTCCTGACGCGCTTCGTGCAGGGCTTGATCTGGGGCGGCATGACCACCTCCGGTCCGACGATGGCCGTGGATATCATCCCCCCTTCCCGCCGCGGGGAGGGCCTAGGCTTTTTCGGCATGACGATGACGCTGGGCATGTGCCTGGGACCCGTCATCGGCCTCCAGGTATACCAGCAGTACGGTTTTTACGTGATTACGTGGAGCTCCCTGGTCCTGTGCCTGGCTGGGGCGGGCATCGCCTCCCTCATCCGCGCCCCCAGGCGCCCCGTTCAGGAGTCCGTGCATGAAACGCCCAAAAAGGTGCTGGACCGCCTGGTGCTGCGCGTGGGCATTCCACTGGCGGTGAATGTGATGATCGCCTCTTTCTCCTACGGCGTTGTGGCCGTGTATTCCGCCCTGTACGGGAAAATGTACGGTTTCAAGTATGCCGGGCTGTTTTATGCGCTGATGGGGCTGGGCATGCTGGTCTCCCGGTTCATGGTGGGCCGGCAGATCGACCGCGGGCGCGTGGCGGAACTTTCCGTCATCTCGCTGGGCATCCTGACTGTCAGCTTCGGCGCGCTGGCGTTTGCGCCGCTGGAATGGGTCTATTATACCTCCGCCATCCTCATCGGCTTCGGCTTCGGCATCTTCATCCCCACCTTCCAGACCATGAAGCTGAACATGGCGGACCGCGGCCACCGGGGCGCCGTCAATTCCACGTTTTTCACGGCTTTTGACATCGGGGTGGGCACGGGCATGTTTTTCGGGGGCAAGATTTACGCTTACCTGAACCTGAACTGGGCCTTCGGCGCAGGCGCGCTGCTGAATCTGCTGGCGATCGTGTACTTCTACCGCATTTCCCTGGACCACTACCGGAAGAACAAGCTTGGCGTGGATTCGGATTGATTTCTCTTCTGCTATTCCCGTTCCGGAGCGGAAAAAACGTCAATCACGCGCCGGGCGGAAGGCCTCACGCGCAGCAGGCGGGGATTCCAGGCCAGGGAAATACTGCGGGACAGCCTGTCCAGCGCAGGATGGGTGACCTTGACGAATCCCCCGCCCAGCTCCGCCTCCGCCATGCAGGGGAGAACCGCCATGAACGCCCCGCTTTTCAGCATGCGCGCCGCAAAGGGAAAGGACTGCGTTTCACACTGCACCCGCAGCCTGATGCCGAATTCCGCGCAATTCCGTTTCAGCGAGGCATGGAAGCCGGAACCGCTCCCCAGCGTAGCCAGGGGGAACATGCCCAGCAGGCGTGAAAAATCCTCCTCCCTTCCCCGCACCTTTTTTCCGGCCAGGGCCGCGGGCACGTACAGCGCATAATCCATGGAGCAGATGGCCCGGCTTTCCAGCCCTTCCGCCGCCAGCGCGCTGGTGCGCACGATGCCGAAGTCCACATCCATGTTCTGAAGCTTGAGGGGAATTTCACTGTTGCGGATGTTCTCCAGTGCAAAGAGCCACGGCAGGCCGCGCTGCTGGATGTCCGCAAGCACGGGAGCAACCACCCACGCGTGGAGGCTGTCTCCGGCGCCGATGGTGAACCGGTAGGGCAGGTTCCGGCTCCGGCTTTTGAAATCGTCCAGCAGGCACAGGCTTTCGCTGGCCAGGCGCACCAGTTCCCATCCGGACCTGGTAAGCGCCAGCACTTTCCCGCGGCGGGCCGCCAGCTCCACGCCGAAGAATTCCTCCAGTTCCTTGATCTGGCGGGAATACAGGCTTTGCCGTGCGCTGTCCCCGCGCGCGGCGGCGGCAATGCTCCCCGCCTTGGCCACTTCTATCAGGGTTTTCAGGCGGTCCAGGGACAGCCCCCGTTCTGCGAAAAGGTGCTCAAACATAACTTTAAAGTCATATTATATGAATACTTGCATAATGCAAGAGTCAGTAAATGCGCTATGGTAACGGAGTCACAGGGCGCAGCGCCGCTTTCCGCGGCCCCCGCCCTTCAACCAAAAGAAAATAAAACCATGATCACCATCGACGGAAAATACACGGAAGCCCGCGTGTTCACGGATGAACTGGAAGACCTGGCCCGCACCCAGATCAGGGACGTCTGCAACCACCCCGCCTTTGAAGGAAGCCGGGTGCGCATCATGCCGGACGTGCATGCCGGAGCCGGCTGCGTCATCGGCTTCACCGCTGAACTGAAAACGGACAAGGTGATTCCCAACCTGATCGGCGTGGACATCGGCTGCGGAGTGCTTACGGCCAGGCTGGCCGGTCTGCCGGATTTCTCCCGGTTTGACGAACGCCTGCGCGAACGCGTCCCGTTCGGCTGGAACACCCGTTCCGCCGTCCACCAGGCCCTGCTGGATGATCCGGAACTGGATGATGAAATCTCCCGCATCTGCGTGGATGTGCTGAGAACGGAGAAAGACAGGCACCGCCGTTCCGTGGGGTCCCTGGGCGGCGGCAACCACTTCATTGAAATAGCACAGGGAACGGAAGACGCCTTTCTGTGCATCCACTCCGGTTCCCGCAACTTCGGCTTGAAGATTGCGGAGCGCTACCAGAAGATCGCCGTGGCCACTTGCCCGGACGCCTATCTCAAGGAACGCAAGAAAGGCCTTTGCTACCTGCAGGGAGAAGATACGCTGAACTACATGCGGGACATGAAGGTGGCCCAGCGCTTCGCCGCCCTGAACCGCCGCGTGATGCTGCATGAGCTGCTGGACGATGCCGCGGACCTGGAAATCTTCGACACCGTGCACAACTACATTGCGGAAGACAACGTCATCCGCAAGGGGGCCGTCCGGGCCGGACTTGGAGAAAAGCTCATCGTTCCCCTGAACATGCGGGACGGCTCCGTCATCTGCACCGGCAGAGGTAATGAGGAATTCAATTCCTCCTCCCCGCACGGCGCAGGCCGCAGCATGTCCCGCAAAAAGGCAAAAGCCAACCTTTCCCTGGAGGAATTCGAGGCTTCCATGCAGGGCATTTTCTCCACCTGCGTCTCCCGCGCTACGCTGGATGAAGCGCCGATGGCCTACAAGGATGGAGAAAGCGTGCTGGGCAACATCCATGAAACGGCGGAAATCGTGGAACGCATCAGGCCCGTGTACAACTTCAAGGCGCCCGAATAACAGGACGCCCCAACGCCCGGCCCCTTCCGGAAAAGATTTTCCGGAAGGGGCTTTCGCTAATCTCCGGAACCAGGTCAGGAGCGCGTGGCGGAATAAATCAGCTTATAGGGTTCCGCAGTCTGAATCGGAATGGCGTACACCTTGGAGGTATCATTCCATTCCACGCCGGAAACGTCAAACTTCTGGCGGTCATAATAACCCACCACCTTTCCGTTGGTCACTACGCAGAAAGCGGCCGCATTCTCCCCATTCCGCACGATAATCATGCTGTCCTTTTTGGAGGCGCTCACGGACGGGCTGAGCTTCGCGTTCTGCTTGTATTTGGTCCAATACCCGTTGAGCTGGGAACCATGCAGGTTCTGTCCCCACAAATCGACCGTTTTCCCATGCTGGTGCAGGAAGGCGATGCGGAATTTCGGCTTGGGATACCGCCTGGCGGCGATCCGGGCCTTGGAGGCGCGGGCCATTTCCTCCGTCATCTTGAAGCTGTATTCCCCATACTGGTTCCCTTTGTGGTCAATCGGGACGAACCAATTGAAAATTTCAAAGTCATCAGTAAAGTCCGTCCTGCTGACATTGCAGATGCGTTCATACAGGGCCAGATGGGCCTCGGAAACCTCATACGCCTGCCTGGAAAGCGGCTTGCGGCGCAATGATTCAAACAGCGCAGGGTAAAATTCCGGGTTGATGCCCAGCTTATGGAAATACAGGTAGAAGGAATATTGGGCAAAACCCCACTTGGCCCAGCCGTTCAGATCATGGAACGGCAGGCCCTTTACCGCCTCTGACAGCAGGTACTTGCACGGGTTTTCCATGTCGGAGGCCAGTTCATTGCCGTTAATGGGGTTGGTCACCTGGTCCAGGATCAACTGGGCGAAGAAGTTATTGGAGCTTTCAGACATGCTGCGCCAGTTGAACGGATGCTGGTAGCAGTGGCCGACTTCATGCCCGAATCCCCAGAGGCGGTTCCCCTGAAGAACGCCGGGGGCGAGCACTTCATTTTTCAGCGTATTTCCCTGATCCCCGACGCTGTAGCCGCAGTAATACCAGGTGGCGAACATATGGGCTCCGCCTTCTACGGAAACTCCAAGCTGCCGATTGTTATGCGGCTGGGGATATTTGTCAAAGCCCATGATTTTCCACATGGCCCTGACGCTCTCATCCCATACCCTGACGGATTTCGTGATGGAATCCGGGCTGTAAGCCTTCAGATATTCCGTGTGAAGGATCATCATGGAATACCGCCCCACGATGTCGAACATGCTGTGGGGGGCCTTGCCGATCATCCGCTTCCAGTCCTTGTCCGTGTGCCTCGTCACGTCAAAATATCCGTTCACCGTCCCGCTGCCCACGGGGATGTGCACCTTCACAGGCTTCTTGGGCGTGCTGATATCGGTGTGGTACATCACATAAAGCAATCCCGAACGGTTGATTTTGATTTTGTTTACTCCTTCATTCAGGGGATAGGTGGAAGATTCGATTCCCGCCGGGGAAACGGAAGCCAGACCAATATCCTCTCCATGAGTGGGACCCACGAATACAAGGATTTCATCTCCTTTCTCCGCAGCAATTCCGGTGGGATTGTCAAATTTGTTCAGGGCGTTGATATTTCTCACCTTGGCGGCAAACTCCGGATGGCTGTAAGCCTTATAGGACGCAATGCGGAATTCCTTGTCTTCATAGGCGCCGGATTTCACTTTCCGCGCAATGAGCTGCAAAAACTCCGGCAGCGCCTTGAGGTCTGCCAGGGTGCACCTGGGATTGATGGAGGAACAGCTCGTGTCTCTGAACACTTTCAGCAATTGCCGGTTGAGCGTGGATTCCGCCTTTTTGTAAAAACTGATCTCCCGTACGGTAAACGCCGGGGAAGCTCCTTCAGGGTAATCAACCTCCACCTTGATTTTCTGAACTTTCTGAAGAGGGTTTTTAAACCTGATCATTTTGGAGCCGCCTATATCAAACTTTCCAAGGTTCTTCCACGACGAGCCGGACATGGCGGACACGGAAACTTCATTGAAATTGGCTCCGGAAAAGGTGATGTAATGAATGGTGTCCGGCACTTCAAATACAAATTCCCCCTCCACATGCCGCGCTCCGGGAACATGCCAGTTGGCGGATTCCAGAGAACCGTCCACAGCCTGCTTTACGGAATGGCCTCCTGAGTAGGGGGACTGAGGGGAAGAAGCCTCCCTTACTTGAAGAGGGATGTCCTCCGGAACGTCCAGTGAAGGATATTTTTCCGCAAGGGACAAATTCGCGGCAAACATTAAAAAAATGAAAAATAAAAAAAACGGAGATAAAATCAGCTCTCTTTTCATAAATAGTACTGGGCCCTGATGATACTATACATGATTTCCAGCGTGCGTTTTTCATGTTATCCCTGTGATGGCGCAAAATCCCCTGATGTAAGGACGGGATTTTTCCTCTGCTCCACGGTCCAATTCTTTCATGGACCCCCACGGAACATTATGCCATGTTATCCTTCATGAACGGAAGACGGTCCCGTCATCAATCAGGAAGCAAGCCGGGCAAATGGATTGCCGTCCTGGCCGTTCCCCTCTTTCTCCTGGGCACGGGACTGTTCTCCTTTTTGTGGAACGTTCCGTTGAATACGCTGAGAGCCGCTTATTCCGCCACAGCGCCTCCCGCAATTCTTATCAGGAAAGCTTCTTCCCCGGAAAATCATCCCATGGCCCTGGACTCCTCCTTCCTGGCCGGCATCCAGCCCTTCCTGGAACATTATGCGGGGTCCGTCAGCAATGCCGGGCGCCTTGACTTCACCACCCATGACCCGCAGGAAGTGGAAATACGGATGGACGGGCTCTCCATCGGCCTGAGCCCTTCCCTGGCGGTTTTCAATTTCCACACCAGGTACGGGTTCAGCATGCAGACGAGCAGAAAACCGGACGCTGCCGACCGGGCGGTTTACCAGTGGCTGAAAAACATGATGCAACCGGAAGAGCCGGAGGAATCGGGGGGACGTTGACACAGGCATCGAACGGAACAGGCTCGGCGTTGTCTAATCCTTCATCTTTCCGGAAAAGCTGTGGAACGGCAGGTTCTTCAGCCAAGGGAGCAACTGCACCCGCACCGGAAGACGACCCCATACAGCGTTTATGAAACGTATTTACCACGGACCATGGACCCTGGCCGGACTGGCATGCGCCATTCTGGCCGCAGTAGCCATGCTTTCCCTGTTCTCCTGCGGAGAAAACGGACAGGCAGGCAACAAAAACAGACATCATATGGACAACAAGGATTTAAAAACGATTTATCTGGCAGGAGGCTGTTTCTGGGGAGTGGAAAAGTACTTCTCCCTGATTCACGGAGTCAAGGAAACGGAAGTGGGGTATGCCAACGGTTCCACTGCCTCCCCCACGTATGAGGAAGTCTGCAGCGGACGCACGGGCCACGCGGAAACGGTAAAAGTGGTATTTGATCCGGAAGAACTCAGCCTCCCGTTCCTGCTGGAACAATACTATTCCATCATTGATCCCGTTTCCGTCAACAAGCAGGGAAACGACAGGGGAGTTCAATACCGCACGGGCATTTATTATACGGATGAGAAGGACAAGCCGATTATAGAAGCCTCCCTGAAACGGCTCCAGCAGCACTTCAAGCAGCCCGTGGCGATTGAAGTTCAACCCCTGCGTCAATTTTCACGGGCGGAAAAATACCACCAGCGCTATCTGGACAACAACCCCGGCGGCTACTGCCATATTCCGCCCGGCAAGTTCCAGGAGGCGGCCCAGGCCAGGGAAGCCGCACCCGTCTACCGGAAAAAACCGGATGACGAGCTGCGCCGCAGCCTGACGCCCGAGCAATTTGCAGTTACGCGGAACAATGCGACGGAACCTCCCTTCCGCAACGAATATTTCAATAACGACAAGCCCGGCATTTATGTGGACGTTACGACGGGGGAACCCCTGTTTCTTTCCACGGACAAGTTTGATTCCGGCTGCGGCTGGCCCAGCTTCTCCCGGCCCATCAAGGAAGAACTGATTCAGGAAAAACAGGATCTTTCCCACGGCATGCGCCGTACGGAAGTCCGCAGCAAAACGGGGGACGCCCATCTGGGGCACGTCTTCACGGACGGCCCGAAGGACCGCGGCGGCCTGCGCTACTGCATCAACAGCGCTTCCCTGAAATTCATTCCTGAACAGGATATGGAAGCGCAGGGGTATGGAAAATACCTGCCCCAGCTTCGCCGGGAGGCAGCGGACAGAAAATCCGCGGAAAAGTAGCTTATGGAAAAAACGGAAGGTGAACCTCACCTATCCATCAATCCGTTAAAAATCAGGAGGACGAAGTGTGGCCGGATAAAGAACCGGCTCTCGGCTCCATGCAAGATTCCATGCGCACTTATGCCGTAAGACGGGAGACAGGAAACAAAGATGCTGAATGCGGCGTCCCATGCATAAGAGATTCCGGAAAGGGATAAAAGTAGTACTCCGGAAGAAGATTCATGAGGGCTCCTTCCCGGGCCGCAGGCAGTCAATCAATTCCGGTACGCCTGCGTTTGAAAAAAGACACCCTCCATCCATGCCGCTGCCGATGAATGGAGAGTGGGCAATCGGCAGCAGGCCATGGAGGATTTGGGTTGTTGGGGCAATACGACTTGCAGCAAATGCCGTTTATCTTCATGCCGTTCATTGAAATAGCGACGGCCAGGCGCGTTTTGTGTTAAAAAAATGAGTTTTTTATTTTCAACGCTTTCATCCATCTATTGAAATCGTCCCGATTCTTTGACCATGAACATATCATAAAAATAAAAACCATTTTCTGCCAGCGCCGGATTCCCCTCACCTGCCACAGGAGGGAGGCAAGGAGCTCTTCTCCGCCAACGGTATCCGGCTTCTCCTCCGCGTCACTGCACGATCGTGACGGGAGTACCTACTTTAACGGTCTTGAAAAGCGGCACACAGGAGGAGCGGGTCATGCGGATGCATCCATGTGACTGGGGCGTCTGGAAAACGGGTCCCACGTGCATGCCGATGCCGCTGTCCGTCAGCCGCATGAAATAGGGCATGGAGGCATCATATAAGTTGGAGACGTGGTGCACCGCCTTTTCCGTAATGCGGAAATGGCCCACGGGCGTGCGGTGGGAAGCGGTCCCCAGACAGACGGGAAAATCCATGGCTACTTCATCCCCCACCATCAGCTGGCCCCTCTGGCTTCCGCGGCTGATCACCACCCGCGTATTGCCGGGAGTGGCTTTTTTCATAATGTCCTGGTTCATCCACTCGTCATGCACCTCCGTATAATCCACCCCGGCCACCACCACTCTCGTATTCGGCCCGTAAGAAGTCATGGGCATGGTCGTAGGCACGGTCAGGGGCACCATGCGCAAATTCTCTTCCTGCGGCCCTGAACAGGCTGCCAGCGCCAGCGCTCCCGCTGCCGCTCCTGCAATAATTGATAAGGTTTTTTTCGCGTTCATCATCTTTAACCCTTTCAGAGGGTTGGACAATGCCGCAAACTTATTTTCAATGTTTCATGACGCACTCTATCAAAATTCCGGCATGCACGCAAAAGGCGGAAACCGGAAAAAAGCGGCCGTCACGACAGCGGAATATTGCGCGCCACGGTAAACAGGGCAAGTACGGCCACGCCGGCGGTCAGCACCCTCAGGAATACGGTCTTGTCCCTGATGAAAAACAGCGTTCCCAGCCAGATGAGCGTGGGAACCAGCAGCACGTTGTACCGCAGGGAATCAAGCCAATGGCCATGAAGCAGGGCATGCAGGGCCCTGGTGGAACCGCAGCCGTAGCAAAGATAACCCGTGGTTTTATAGAAAAGGCACTCCGGCAGCCAGCCGGACCGGGAAGGGTCATCCACCAGCAGGAGCACCGCGCATGCCGCAGCCAGCAGCGCCAGATACAGGAAAAACAGTTTCATTCCATGAAAAAGGCCTGCGGATCTTCGGTTCTCCGCAAGCCTTGGATTCACGAGCCTGGTGAAGCCTTTTATCAGTTGCGCCAGGCAGTCCAGCCGCCGACCAGCATCAGGACGATGCTGAGAATCACGGCAATAAGGCTCATCGTCTTGCCGTTGCTCTTGTCGGGATATTTGTTGAGGCCTATGATGCCCAGAATGAGGCCTACGAGGCTGCATAAAACGGCAAAGACGAGGGCACAAATGGCAAGCGTATTGTTTGGTCTTTCTAACTCAGACATATTCTTTAATCCAGTTTGATTTTTATTGGGGTGCGCATAGCAGGATGCCAGACGCAAATCCTTGCCATCTAAACAAAATGCCGTGCTTCTACAAGTTTTTCCTGGTTCTGTTGTCAGTTCCTGCGCGTCTTACAGGCAAAAACGCTGGAAAAAACCGGCAGCACGCGTGCAAAAAGGAATTTCCACGCTTGCGGGAGAGGGGGAAAAATCCTCCCCCCGTCACACAGAGTCCTTGCCTTATCATATTTGGCCTGTATAGTACCCGCGACTGCCAGGAGGGCAGCCGCCTGTTTACAGTTAACCCTCTATTCCGCATCATGACCAAGATTGCCAAGAGCACGTTCACCACGGGAACCGGAACCCCGGGACAGTTTTATTCACTGCCAGCCCTGTCGGAAAACGGCTATCCCCGCCTGAACCGTCTTCCCGTTTCCATCCGGATCGTTCTGGAATCCCTGCTCCGCAATTGCGACGGCCTGAAGGTAACGGAAAAGGATGTGGACAACCTGGCTTCCTGGAACGCCAAAAATCCCGGTTCCTATGAAATCCCGTTTACGGTGGCCCGCATCGTCCTCCAGGACCTGACAGGCGTTCCGCTGCTGGTGGACCTGGCCGCCATGCGCTCCGCCGTGGCCGGACTGGGAAAAGACGCTTCCGTCATTGAACCGCTGGTTCCCGTGGACCTGGTGGTGGACCACTCCGTCCAGGTGGACTGGGCAGGCCGCACGGACGCCCTGGAAAAGAACCTGGACATCGAGTTCCAGCGCAATGCGGAACGCTACGAATTCCTCAAATGGGGCCAGCAGGCTTTCCAGACCTTTTCCGTAGTGCCCCCTTCCGTGGGCATTGTCCACCAGGTGAATCTGGAATACCTGGCGCAGGGCGTCATGGAAAAGGACGGCGTTTATTTCCCGGATACCCTGGTAGGGACGGACTCCCACACCACGATGATCAACGGCATCGGCGTCGTGGGCTGGGGCGTGGGCGGCATTGAAGCGGAAGCCGGCATGCTCGGCCAGCCGGTCACCTTCCTGGTGCCGGAAGTAGTGGGCGTCCACATGACGGGGGAACTCCGTGAAGGAGTGACCGCCACGGACCTGGCGCTCCATGTCACCCAGATGCTGCGCAGCCACGGCGTGGTAGGCAAATTTGTGGAATTCTTCGGGGAAGGAGCGGCGGCCCTCCCGCTGGCGGACCGCGCCACCGTAGCGAACATGGCCCCGGAATACGGCGCCACCATGGGCTTCTTCCCCATGGACGAACGCTGCTCCGACTACCTGCGCCAGACAGGCAGGAGCGAGGAAGCCATCGCCACGTACGAAAACTATTTCAAGGCCCAGGACCTGTGGGGAATGCCCCGCAATGGAGAACTGGACTACACGGTTCAGCTGGAACTGGACCTGTCCACCGTGGAACCCGCCGTTTCCGGACCCAGGCGCCCGCAGGACCACATCCGCCTGGCCTCCATCAAGGACAGCTTCCGCAAGCTCGCCGGCATGCCCGCGGCGGAAGGCGGTTACGGCAAAAAGGAATCCCCGGCGGTCAAGGTCACCATGCACTCTCCGGCTGGCGTTCCCGTTCCGGTGGAAGGCTTCAGCCAGGAGGCGGAATTGAAAGACGGCAGCATCCTCATCGCCGCCATCACCTCCTGCACCAACACCTCCAATCCGGGCCTGATGCTCGCCGCCGGGCTGCTCGCCAAAAAAGCGGTCGCGCTGGGCCTGCAAGTGCCGCCGCACGTAAAAACGTCCATTGCGCCGGGCTCCCGCATCGCTTCAGACTACTTTGCGGCCAACCAGCTCCAGGAATCCCTGGACGCCCTGGGCTTTGAAACCGTCGGCTACGGCTGCACCACCTGCATCGGCAACTCCGGACCGCTGAATCCGGAACTGGAACAGGCGGTCAGGAACAATGACATCGTGGCCGCCTCCGTCCTCTCCGGCAACCGCAACTTTGAAGCGCGCATCCATCCTTCCATCAAAACCAACTTCCTGATGTCCCCTCCGCTGGTCGTCGCCTTCGCGCTGGCCGGACGCGTGGACATCGACTTCCAGACGGAACCGCTGGGCATGGACCGCAGCGGGAAGCCCGTCTTCCTGAAAGACCTCTGGCCCAGCTCCGGGGAAATCGCGGAAGCCGTCGCCAAATCCCGCAATCCGGAAGCGTACCGGGAACTATACACCATCACGCCGGACAAAAATCCTCGCTGGGCCGCCGTGTATGCGCCGGAGGGCTCCGTCTTCCAGTGGAATGAAAACTCCACCTACATCCAGGACCCGCCCTTCTTCTGCGGCTTCAACGGCCAGCCCCGCACGCTGGCGGACATCCGGGACGCCCGCCCCCTGGGCATCTTTGGCGACTCCGTGACTACGGACCATATCTCCCCCGCCGGAGCCATCCGGGAAACGGGCCCCGCCGGGCTGTACCTGCAAGGCATGGGGGTGGACAGAAAAGACTTCAACTCCTTCGGCTCCCGCCGCGGCAACGACCGCGTGATGACCCGCGGCACCTTCGCCAACGTCCGCATCAAAAACCTGATGGTGGACGGCACGGAAGGCGGCTATACGCTGTACTTCGGCAACCGCTCCATTCCCGCCCCGGACAAGAAAATAACCCCTGCCGCCGGAACCCCCGCCTTCATCTATGATGCAGCCATGGCCTACGCGCAGGACGGTGTTCCGCTCATCGTCATCGGCGGAGAAGACTACGGCATGGGCTCCTCCCGCGACTGGGCGGCCAAGGGCACGAACCTGCTGGGCGTCAAGGCCGTCATCACCAAGAGCTTTGAACGCATCCACCGTTCCAACCTCATCGGCATGGGCGTGCTGCCCCTCAACTTCGCCGACAAGGCGGACTATGACCGCATCGCCCCGTTGAAGGACGCCACCTTCTCCATCCTGGGGCTGGACAACGGCATCGCCCCGCGCCAGCAGGTCACGCTGCGCGTGCAGCCCGCAGACGCGGAGGCGTTTGACGTGCCCGTCATCGTCCGCATTGATACGCCCATTGAAAAGGAATACTACCTGGCGGGCGGCATCCTGCAATACGTCCTCACTCAAATCCTCAAATAACGCGGCTTGGCCGGGCTTTTCCGGCGCCGCATCCTTTCCAGACGGGCCGCCCTTCCCCCGCAGGCGCGGCCCGTCTGGCGCCTTCCTCTCCGGGCGCACCCGCAGCTCCATGACACGGCTTGATTAGTTCACTTGAACTAATTCCAAATTCTGCTTGCAATCCTTCCGGGCTGTTTCTAGAACAAACACATGGAATATAGATCTGTCTGGACGGGCTTTCTTGCCGTATTCGCCGCCCTGGCGTTCTGCAGCTGCTCGCAGAACGATAAAATGAGACCGCCGGCCGTCTCCTTCAAAATTCAAAAAGCCCCGGTAGTCCCCCGCACGTCCAACCAGATGGGCCGTGAGGTGGGCATCCGCGTCTCCTACATGCCCAAAAGCACGTATGCCCGCAGGCATGCGGCCTCCATGCGCCCCCGCTTCATCACCATCCATAGCACCGCCAACCCCAAGGGAGACGCCAACGCCCATTCCCGCTACCTGAACAGCGGCAAATCCCGCAGCCTGAACTGGCACTTCACGGTGGACCAGTTCGGCGCGTACCAGCACATTCCCACGACGGAAACGGGCCACCACGCGGACCACTCCGGCCCGGGCGACCAATACTCCGTAGCCATTGAAATGTGCGAATGCACCACGCACAATCCCGTCGTCATCTACAACAAGACAGCCAAGCTGGCGGCCCTGCTGATGATGCGCTACAACGTCCCCCTGCGCAACGTGGTGCCCCACAACTACTGGTCCGGCAAGAACTGCCCCGCCCCGCTGATGACCAACGGCCGCCCCGGCTATAAATGGAGCTGGTTCATCTCCCGCGTGGACTATTACTACCGCTGCCTCCAGGCCGGGAAATAATCCCTCCCCCTTTCTGCCGCGCATGCCGCACTCATGACAAGGCGTTCTCTTTACCGTTTCCGGCGGAGGGTGCTTCATGAAGAGTATGAAAATCATCACTTCCCCCGGAGATACGCAGCGGCTGAGCAACGGCCTCCCCATTCCCGGCATCGGTTACGGAACCTACCTGGCCCCGGACGACACGTCGGGAACCCGGAGCATTCTTGACGCGCTGGAAGCAGGCTACCGCCTCATTGACACAGCCAGCGTATACGGCAATGAAAAAACGGTGGGGCGCGCCGTCAGGGAAAGCTCCATTCCGCGGGAGGAAATCTTCATCACCAGCAAAGTCTGGAACACGGACCAGGGTTATGAAAGCACCCTGAGCGCTTTTGACGCCTCCCTGAACCGCCTCGGAACGGATTATCTGGACCTGTACCTGATCCACTGGCCCATCCCCGCCGGATATGAGAAGGACTACAGAGAGCTGAACAGGGAAACCTGGAAAGCCATGGAGCGCCTTTACAAGGAGGGCCAGGCAAGGGCCATCGGCGTCAGCAACTTCCTTCCCCGCCATTTGGAAGCCCTGATGGAACAAGCCGATACCATCCCCATGGTGAACCAGCTGGAAATCAATCCCAGGTACCACCAGACGGAAGCGGTCGCCTTCTGCCGGGAACACGGCATTCTGGTGGAATCATGGGGCCCCCTGGCCCGCGGAGGCGTCCTGGAGGAACCCGTCCTGCGCCGCATCGCGGACAAGCATAAAAAATCCGTAGCCCAGATATGCATCCGCTGGGAACTCCAGCGCGGCATCGTGCCCCTCCCCAAATCCGTGCATGCGGACAGAATCAAAGCCAACCTGGACATTTTCGGCTTCTCCCTGGACGGAGAAGACATGGCCCTTATTGACACGCTGGACGCCCCCGGGCACTACTCCATTCACCCGGACCATCTTTCCGAGGAGTAATCTTTCCAGAAAAGATTCAAGGACGGACTATTCCCTCCGCTTCCTGGCGGATTCCACCAGGCGTTGACGGGCTTCCTGCCTGGCACGGAATGCCTGTTCGCGTTTTCTTTCCTCCGCCAGCGCCGCTTTCTTTTCGGAATCACGGAGTTTCCCGTAAAGCAGCGGGTTCATGGCGGCCTCGTCCTCCGGGCCTTCATGGTGGTACACGGGCAGCCCGTCCGCGGCCAGCGCCACATGGTAGTAACGGCCGTCCTCCCTGGAGTCCCGGCCTTTTTTGTCCAGGCGGGAAAGAATCACGGCATACCCCAGCCCCGGAGCGTTCATCAGCTTCCGCTGGTCGTCAAACAGGGCGGCAACGCGCATGTTGTCGTAGTCCAGCTTCATGATGCCGCAGACCATTTTGCCCTCCGTATTCCAGTACATCACCAGCTTCTTTTTTCCCAGGGAATTGGGCTTGCACGTTTCATAGGCTCCCTTGACGGGGCGGCTTTCCATGGACAGGGAGTAGTCCGCATTGCTGTAGGATTTTGTCTCCCTTGCGGCGAGTCGTTCGCCCGGAGGAAGCAGGGAGGAAACGGGAGCGCGCATTTCCGTCCGTTCCTCAGGCATGTATTTGGAGGGAATGAGGAGACCTTTTCCGGTATCGTAATAGGCGTAAAGGCTTCCCTGGTCCAGAACCATGTCAAAGTTTTTCTGCCCCCTCCCGCTTTCCGGGCGCGCCTGCGGGCGGCAATATTCCTGGATTCGGAACGGAGGGCCCTTGATGGCGGAAAGGGAGGTGGTACAGACCAGCCCGTCCACCTTCCTGGTTCCCGCCAAGGTTCTGGTGGGGTTTTTCCGGGCCGCTTCATTATACCGGGGAGTGATGTCTTTTTCCACCGGCGTCCACGTTGTTTTTTCCAGCTCCTTCATCAGGAACGGCCAGAGCATCGCGGCCAGCTTCAGGTCCCGGCGCGCCGCCGTGCCCGTCAGGGAAGCCGCCAGCGCCGCGTCTTCCTCATCCAGGCGGTTCAGCGGAATTTCCACACGTTTCCGCCCCGTTTTAAGCGCCAATCTGGAACCCGTGCAGGATTGAAAACTGCCTTTTATCACGTCTCCGAGCTTGGATATCCATTCCCGTTCGCCCGGAAAGGCATATTCATCAGCCGGCGCACAAACCGCGCCGCACCATACCAGCACAGCAAGCAGAAGGAGTTTCATCGTCAGGGACACAGGGTTGCGACTGCAACCCTAACAACAGGGCCGGCCGGATAAAAGCTTTTAATTGACCGCCGCTGCATCGGGAACCCGGAACAAGAAAGGGGAAAACGGCCTCATCACATGTCATCCGGAGGCCATGCAGGGCCGATAAGGGCCGGAAGGCCCTTTTTCCCGGGCGGGAGACCGTGACAAACCGGGGGGAATTGGAAGAAGCAGGGGAAACTGAATTTGGCTTGCCCGGGAGTGAGGGGCTCCCGCCCCTCATCATTCCCTCCAATCAGCGGCCTCATGCCACCCTGACCGCGCATCCGGAGAAAATCCTTGGACCGCAGTTATTGCTTCTTCCCTTTTTTAGGAGCCGCCTCTGCCGTTTTAGCGCTTCTTCCCGCGCCTTTCCCGGCAGTTTTGGGCGTCCTGGCCGTTTTGGAAGCCGGAGCTTTTTCCTTGTCTTCCGACTTGGCCGCAGCTTTTTTAGCCGGATATTTCTTTTCCCGGGGCGGGAATTCAAAGCCGATCTTGCCCGTCTTCGCATTGAAGACCAGATAAGCGTCAAACGGACGCTTGGTGCGCTGGGAGATGAAGCCCTTCATCAGGTCGGACTTTCCTTCCGCCAGAATCTTCAACACCTGGTCCAGCGGGATTTCACGGCCCAGGATGGTACGGGAAACGGAGACGGCGGCATTTTCCTTTCCAATGGCCAGGGAAGGGACTTTCCAGGCCTTGGCCGTTTCCATCACATCGTGTTCCCCCATGTCCGGGATGGTGACGGAGGCCACTTTCACGGCTTCCTCCGTCCCGGCGGCTTCATCCTCCTCCCGTGCCGGGAAGTAGAGCGTGGCGCGGAACTTGTCGTTGAGCTCCAGCCCCGCTTCAAAGGGTTTGCCGAACCGGGAGGTGAATCCGTGGAGGATTCCCGTCTTGCCGTCCACAATGAGGGTTTTCAGCTCTTCATCCGTCATGTCGCGGCCGGAGATGACCTTGCGGATGCTGAACTTGCAGGAACGGCAGGAAACGGCGTCCAGCGTGTTTTTCAGGCCGTGGGCATGGCAGGACGGGCAGTCCAGTTCCATTTCCGGCAGTTCCACCTGCTGCTGGGCTTCCCGGAAATCTTTCACCCTCTTCACGATTTCCCCGGTCAGAGTCTTGATGCCTTCCATGAAGGAGTCCCTCGGCAGGGCGGCCTGCTCCATCTGCTTGAGCTTGTATTCCCATTCCCCGGTGAGGCTGGGGGAGGTAAGCGTTTTCAGCCCGATGCGTTCCAGCAGGGCGATCAGTTCAATCCCGCGGCGCGTCGCCAGAAGCTCGCGGCCGTCACGGACAATGTATTCCTGGGAAATCAGGCCTTCAATGATGGAGGCGCGGGTGGCGGGGGTGCCCAGGCCGCGTTCGCTCATGGCGGCGGCCAGTTCTTCGTCATGCACCAGCTTTCCGGCGCCTTCCATGGCGGCCAGCAGCGTGGCTTCATTATACCGTGCGGGCGGCTTGGTCATGGCGTTGCGGATTTCAATTTCACGCACGGCAGCCTGTTCCCCGTCATGGACGGGCACCAGTTCTTCCTTGGAGGAACTGCCCGCCTTGCGTCCGTAGACGGCCTGCCAGCCCGGTTCCACCAGCACGCGGCCCGTGGTGAGGAAGGCGTCCGTCACGCCGCCCTGGTGGGCAATGAGCGTGGTTCTGCGCGTGTCCTCAAACACGGCGGGGGGGAAAAAGACGGCCAGGAAGCGGGCCATGACCATTTCAAAGAGTTTCTGCGCGTCTCCGGTGAGCTTTTCCATCTTGCCGGTCGGGATGATGGCGAAGTGGTCGCTTACCTTTTTCGTGTCAAACACGCGCCGGTTGGGCTTGATGCGCTTGTTGTCCAGGATGTCCTTCGCAAAAGTGGCGAATTCCGGGTCCTGCTCCGCCACCGTGCCCACGATGCCGTAGACCTTGCCCAGATAGTCCTCCGGCAGGTAGCGGGAGTCCGTACGGGGATAGGTGAGCACCTTGTGCTTTTCATAGCACTCCTGGGCCAGCTGCAGCGTGCGCTTGGCGGAAAAGCCGTAGCGGTTGGCGGCTTCCCTCTGGAGGGAGGTCAGGTCATACAACAGCGGGGCGATGGTTGTGACGGGTTTCTTTTCCTCCGTCACCGTGCCGGATTTGCCGCGGCAGCGGTCGCGGATGACGGTCGCCTGTTCCGGGTCCCAGATGCGTTCCGCGCGGGACTGCGGGTTGTCGTCCTTTTTCCAGTCCCGGTCAATCCAGCGGCCGGAGTAGGAGCCGGACTGCACGCCGAATTCCGCCCACACTTCCGAATAGGGCACCGGTTCAAACGCCTGGATTTCCAGTTCCCTCTGCGTCAGAATGGCCAGCGTGGGAGTCTGCACGCGTCCGGCGGGGGTGACGTTGAAGCCTCCGCGGGATTGCAGGATGGTAAGGGCGCGGGTGCTGTTCAGGCCCACCAGCCAGTCTGATTCGGAACGGCACACGGCGGCGTTCGTCAGGGGCTGCATGTCGGTCTCGCTCCGCATGCTGTGCCACGCATTCAGGATGGCTTCATCCGTCATGGACTGCATCCACAGGCGGCGCGCAGGCTTGGTCCATTTTCCGTAACGCACCAGGTTGTGGAAAATGAGCTCCCCTTCGCGCCCGGCATCGCATGCGTTGACGATTTCCGTCACATCCTTGCTTTTGGCGAGCTGGAGAACCTTTTTCAGGCGGTCTTCCGACTGTTTGATGGGTTCCAGTTCAAACGTCCTGGGGATGACGGGCAGATAGTCGAACTTCCATGGCAGGGACTTGCCGCCCTCCGTCATGGGCTTCTTCTGTTCCAGCAGGTGGCCCACGGCGGACGTGATGATGGCCCGGTCATTCTGGTAAAACGCGCCGGATTTGTCCCGGGTGAATTTCCCAAGCTCCTTGCCGAGGACTCTCGCCAGATCAGTGGCGACGCTCGGCTTTTCTGCTATAATTAACGTTTTGGACATATCGGCGGCTCGGAAAAATAGAAGTGGTAAACAGTGGCGGCAACCTTTCCCGCATCTGCGGCGCGTTGCATTTGGAGGTGAATTCCTACTCCCCTACCCCCTATGCTTGTCAATAACCAATTATGTATTTACGGGAAAAGCGAGCTTTTATGTCAGAATAACGGATTTTCCCGCCTCCATTTTCCGGAAAAGCCGCGCTGGCACCTTGCCAGCCATCTTACGCCATGCTATTTGTGGGACGATGAAAACGAGCCTTCCTTTCGTCCTGCTTCCCGCCTGCCTCGCGCTGCTGGGGGCCTGTTCCCCCACGCCGTCCGACCGCATCGCGAAGAATATGCAGGCCTATGAACAGCTTCCGAAGGAGCAGCAGGCCAAAGTGGCGCGCGGAGAGCTGGAAAAGGGCATGTCCCCCATGGCGGTCCTGCTGGCATGGGGGGAACCTGAACAGAAGATGGCAGGCCGGATGAACGGGAAGAATACGGAACGGTGGATTTACACGCGGAGCGGCACGGGCTGGTCCGTGGGCCTGGGCGGAGGCGGATTCCGCAGCAGGGATTCCGGGGTAGGCACCGGGATAGGCGTCACGATGCCCCTGGGCAGCCGTCCGCCCGTTTCCTATAATGTCCTGTTTGAAAATGGAAAGGTCATCGGCTGGGAAGCCGTCAATGGCTTTTAAACGGCATTTCCCCGGATAACGCTTTTCCATCCGTTCCGCCCCGGCATCTCCCGCGGGGCGCACCGTTTTTCCTATTTGCCGGCGGCCTTGACGATGGCCTCCACCAAGCCGTTGATGTCGTGCGTTTTCGCGGTAATCGAGGGTGCGCGCCCCAGCTCCTTGAGGGTTGCCGTGGTCACGGGCCCGATGCTGGCGGCCTTGCAGCCGTCCGGCCACGGAAGCCCCAGCTTGAAAAAGTTTTCCGCCGTGGAGGAGCTGGTGAACGTCACGATATCCGCCCCCCGCTCCCGGAAAGCCGCCTGGGCTCCCGCCACGTCCTCCGTTTCCGCTTCCGTCTTGTAGGCGATGCATTCGTCCACAATAGCCCCCAGAGCGGTCAGGCCGTCGTAAATCACGCGCCGCGCTTCCTCCCCGCGCACCCACAAGAACGTGCTGTGCTCAATGGTTCCGATTTCCTCGCGGGCGTCCTTGAAGGCCTTGACGAGTCCTTCCGCCACGAATTTTTTAGGCATGATATCCACGGCCAGCCCGTATTCCCGGAGCTTCGCCTCCGTTCCGGGCCCGATGGCCGCAATCCTGGCGCCTCCGATGCTCCGGATGTCCTGGTACACGGCAAAAAACGCCTGGAAGAAGCGTTCCACCCCGTTGGGGCTGGAGAACACCAGCCAGTCATAGGTATGGGCGTGCACCACGCCTTCCGCAAATTCCCGCTTGTTGGAGGGGGGGGCCATGCGGATAGTGGGCATTTCCAGCACTTCCGCACCCAGACGGCGCAGGCGCACGCTCAATTCCCCGGCCTGGGCGCGGGTGCGCGTCACCACGATGCGCTTGCCGAACAGGGGCAGTTTTTCAAACCAGGCCAGGCTGTCGCGTTCCTTCACCACATCCCCGATCACGACTACCGCAGGGGCGCCCAGCCCGGCCTTTTGAACCTTGGCGGGCAGCGTCCGGACAGTGCCCGTGACCGTGCGCTGAATGCCCGTGGTGGCCCACTGGATGGCGGCGGCCGGCGTGGACGGCTCCTGCCCGTATCCGGTCAGGGCTTCGCAGACGTCCGCGAGCTTCTGCATGCCCATCAGCATGATTTTCGTGCCCTGCGCTCCGGCGATTCCTTTCAGGTCCAGGGAAGATTCCTTCTTGTTCACGTCTTCATGGCCCGTGAAGACGGTAAATTGCGTGCAGTACTTGCGGTGCGTCACCGGAATGCCCGCATAGGCCGGCCCCGCAATGGCGGAGGTAATGCCCGGAATGACTTCAAACGGCACGCCCGCTTCATGCAGGGCGTCCGCTTCCTCCCCCCCGCGCCCGAAGACGTAGGGATCGCCGCCTTTCAGGCGCACCACTTTTTTCCCGGCGCGTCCCAGTTTGACCAGCAGGGCATTGATTTCCTCCTGCGGCAGGGCGTGGCGGGAAGCCCGCTTGCCCACAAAAATCCTTTCACATGCGGCAGGAGCCCAGTTCAGCAGTTCCGCCGAGCTCAGCGCATCATATACCAGCACTTCCGCCGCTTCCACCAGTTCCCGCCCGCGGACGGTCATCAGGCCGGGATCCCCCGGACCCGCTCCAAGCAAATAAACAATACCCTGTTGCATGCTGTCATTCAACTCCATCACCCGCTTTTTGGCGACAATAAACCCCGCCATGCCCGGATTCATTCCATTGATGGCAGAATTGTCACAAGACATCCACAAAAGATTCTTGTTTTTTGAATAAATACAATTATCACGTATTTATGAATATTTCACGTATACTTACGACCACTCTCGCTGCCGCATTCACCCTTCCGGCTTTGGCGGATATTCCGGCCTCCCGAGTTCCCGCCCCCGTGAAGGAACAGGTGCAGAAGCAGTATCCGAACGCCGGCGCCATCGAATGGGATTTCGACAACGACGAAGACGTTTACGAGGCGGAATTCCACCTCAACGGCCTGGAATACGACGTCAAGCTTTATCCGGACGGCACCGTCTGCCTGATTAAGGCGGACATGCGCCTTCAGGATCTGCCCGCCCCCGTTACGGCGGCCATCGCCCGCGATTTCCCGGGGTACGCTCCCCGCCGCGCCAAGCAGATCACCGCCAGGGGAGCCCTGAAGTACCGGGTGGACTGCCGGTCAGAAACCGCCGCCGTCCGCAAACTGGAGCTTTACTATGCCCCGGACGGCAAACTTCTTTCCCAGAAGGCGGACGATTGAATGCGCCGTTCTTCCGCATGTTTCCGTATGACAGAAGCCGGGGGAACCTCCCCCGGCGGCTGACACGGCGCCCTCTGGATTCAACAAAGCCTTATGATATAAGGTCAAACTTGCAATGATTGAATTATTCAATATCGACTTCCTTTCCTACACGGCCCAGGCGGCGGAAACCGCCCCGCAGCATTCCTATACCATTTACTGGATGATTCTGCTGGGCTCCATGCTTCTGAGCTGGCTGGTCAGCGCGCGCATGAAGAGCCGTTTCAGCGAATATTCCCAGATTCCCATTCCGGTGACCGGGCGGGAAGTGGCGGAACAGATGCTGAAGGACAACCACATCACGGACGTGAAGGTGATTTCCACCCCCGGCCACCTGACGGACCATTACAATCCGGCGGACAAGACCGTCAACCTGAGCGAGTCCGTTTACAATTCCAACAGCATTGCCGCCGCGGCGGTGGCGGCCCATGAAGTGGGGCATGCCGTACAGCACGCCCAGGCCTATCACTGGCTGGGCCTGCGGTCCGCGCTGGTTCCCATCGTCCAGTTCTCCTCCAATCTGGTGAGCATCGTGCTGATCATCGGCATTATCCTGCTGGCCATGGGCGGTTCCCCGTGGGTGCTGGGGCTGGGCATCGGCCTGTTTGCCATGACCACCATCTTCGCCTTCATCACGCTTCCGGTGGAGTTTGACGCTTCCGCCAGAGCTCTGAAATGGCTGGACCGTTCCCACCTGATGAATTACTTCGACCACGGAAAGGCCAAGAGCGCCCTGTTCTGGGCGGCCATGACCTATGTGGTGGGCGCGCTTTCCTCCCTGGCCATGCTGCTGTATTACGTGTTCATCTTCCTGAACGCGCGCGGCAGGGAATAACCCGGGGCACGGGCGCAGCGGCATACGGGGTTCCAGCCCATGCGGAGAACGAGGCTTTTCAGGCCCTCCCTCCGCAGGAAAACCTCTTTCAGCCTTTTTCCCGAAAGACGGGGAGCACGGAAACGTGCTCCTCTTTTTTAACGCATCAGGCGCGGGCAGCGGTCCCATGCAGGGGTCCGTCTTCCCGCGCCTTCCGCGGCAGGGGTATTCCAGGCGTTTCCGTTCCAGCCTCGTGCCCTATGCTTCTTCCGGGTGTTCCTGTTTCCTCTTTCCGGCTGTCAGGCGGAAGAAGGGGGGAACCAGGAAGATCGCCAGCAGGGTGGCCGTAATGATGCCGCCCAGCACCCCCGTGCCTACGGCGCGCTGCGCGCCCGCCGCCGCCCCGTGGGCGAAGGCCAGCGGAACCACCCCGGCGCCGAACGCCAGGGAGGTCATCAGGATGGGCCTCAGGCGCAGTTTGGCGGCGGCAACGGCAGCTTCCATCACATCCATGCCTTCCCGGTAGAATTCCTTGGCCACTTCCACAATCAGGATGGCATTCTTGGCGGAAAGACCGATGGTCGTAATCAGGCCCACCTTGAAGTAGATGTCGTTGGGCATGTCGCGCAGGAAGACGGCCAGCAGGGCTCCGAGCAGGCCCAGGGGCACCACCAGGATGACCGCCAGCGGAATGGACCAGCTTTCATACAGGGCCGCCAGCACCAGGAAGACGATCAGGATGGACAGGCCGAAGAGCAGCGTGGCCTGGGACCCGGCAAGCTTTTCTTCATAGGACTGTCCCGTCCATTCAAATCCCACGCCCTGCGGCAGGGTGGCGGTAATCTGCTCCAGGGCGTTCATGGCGTCCCCGCTGCTCTTGCCGGGCGCGGAGGAGCCGTTGATGGTGAAGGAGGGGTAGTTGTTGTAGCGCGTGAGCTGCGGGGGGCCGGCCGTCCAGTCCAGCCGGACGAAGGAGGAGAGGGGCAGAAGCTTCCCCTGGTCATTGCGGACATGCAGGTCTTCAATGTCATTGCCGTTCAGGCGGCTTTTTCCGTCCGCCTGCACAATGATGCGGCGCACCTGGCTGTCATGCATGAAGTCCCCCACATAGCTGGACCCGAACATGACCGCCAGCGAATTGCTGATTTCCGTAATGGGCACTCCCATGGAGAAGGCTTTTTCCCGGTCAATGGAGACGTGCAGCCGCGGCGTGTCCGCCTGTCCGGAGAAGTAGACGCCCGTCAGGTTGGGGTCCGCATTGGCGCGGGCCAGGAGTTCGTCCCGGGCTTCCACCATGCGGGCATACCCCAGGCCGCCCTTGTCCTGGAGGCGGAAGTCGAAGCCGGACGTGCTGCCCAGTTCCGGCAGGGACGGCATGTTCAGGGCCATGACCATCATCTGGCGGTCCCCGCCAAAACGGGCGTTGACCCGGTCAATGATCGCCTGGGCGGAGTTGTCCTCTCCGGAACGCTCGTCCCAGTTTTTCAGGCCGACAAACAGCATCGCCATGTTGGTGCCGGTGCCCATGAAGCTGAAGCCGCCCACGGAATAGGCGTATTCCACCGGTTCATGCTGCATCAGGTAGTCCTCCACCTCCCGCAGCCGGGTGCTGGTTTCCTCCTGCAAGGTCCCGGCAGGCAGGGCAACCATCGCCATGAAGTTGCCCTGGTCTTCTTCCGGAAGGAAGGAGGTGGGAAGCGTGAGGTACAGGTAGCCGGCCCCCGCAATGATGAGCACATACAGGAACAGGGAGCGTACGGGGCGGCGGATGATTCCGGATACGGCATTGCCGTACCGGTCCGTGGACCGGTGGATGGTCCTGTTGAACCATCCGAAGAATCCTTTCTTTTCCTGATGCTCCACGGAGGAGGCTTTAAGCATGGCGGCGCACAGAGCCGGAGTCAGGGAAAGGGCCAGAAACGCGGAGAAGGAGATGGATACAATGAGGGTCACGGCAAATTGCCGGTAGATGTTCCCCACCGCTCCGCTGAAAAAGGCCATGGGCACGAACACGGCCACGAGCACGGCGGTGATGCCCACGATGGCGCCTCCGATCTGCTTCATGGCTTTTACCGTAGCGCGCCGGGCGTCCAGCCCCTCCTCCATCATGATGCGTTCCACATTTTCCACCACCACAATGGCGTCGTCCACCAGAATGCCGATGCTGAGCACCATGGCGAACATGGTGAGCATGTTGATGGAGAACCCGGAGAGCCACATCACCGCAAAGGTGCCCAGCAGGGCCACGGGGACGACGAGCGTGGGAATCAGGGTGGCCCGGAAGTTCTGCAGGAACAGGAACATGACCAGGAATACCAGCAGAATGGCTTCCAGCAGGGTTGAAATGACTTTCTGGATGGAGATTTCCACGAAATGGGTGGTTTCATACGGAATCTGGTAGGTGACGCCGGGCGGGAAGTCCCTGGCCAGCTCATCCATCTTGGCCTTGAGCAGGCCCATGGTTTCCACGGCGTTGGAGCCGGGAGCCATCTTGATAGCCATGCCGGTGGCGGTCTGCCCGTTGCAGCGGGAGAAGAACGCGTAGCTGTTGGAGCCCAGCTCCACCCGCGCCACGTCCCCCAGCTTGACGGAGGAACCGTCTGAAAGCGTTCTCAGCGCAATGGAGGCGAATTCCTCCGGCGTGCGGAAGGCTTCCTCCGCCACCACGCTGGCGTTGATGGGGGCGGATTTGGAAACGGCCGCCCCCCCGATGTCACCGATGATGATGCGCTCGCTCTGGGCGGCCACGGCATTCACGATGTCCGTGGGCGTCAGTCCCAGCGCTTCCAGCTTTTCCGGATCGGGCCAGATGCGCATGGACGTTTCCGCGCCGAAGAGCTCCACGCGCCCGACGCCTTTCACGCGCTTCAATTCAGGGATGATGCGCGCGGAAGCCCATTCCCCCAGTTCCGTATCATTCAGGTTCCCCGTGGAGGAAAGGGAGATCATCGCCTGAATGTTGTTGGAGGATTTTTCCACGAACACTCCTTCCTTCCGGACAGATTCCGGCAGGCGGGATTCCACGATTTTCAGCCTGTTCTGCACTTCCACGGCGGCAATGTCCGGGTCCGTGCCCTGCGTGAACGTGGCGGCGATTTCCACCGCGCCGTCGGAACTGCTGGTGGCGGACATGTACATCAGGCCGGGAGCTCCGTTGATTTCCTTTTCAATCACGGCGGTGACGGCTTCCTCCGTATCCTGGGCGGAGGCGCCCGGATACGTAGTGCGCAGGGTGATGACCGGCGGAGCGATGTCCGGGTACTGGGCAATAGGCAGGCTGGGAATGGCCAGCAGCCCGATCAGGGAAATCAGCAGGGCGACTACCCAGGCAAAAATGGGGCGGCGTATAAAGAAATCAGGCATAACGGGTTATTGCTGGGCGTTGGATTGCGGCTGGGGCGCGGCGCTGCGGACCTTCATGCCGGGCCGGAGGGACATGATGTGGCTGACGGCCACCTTGTCTCCATCCTTGAGGCCTTCCGAAACCAGCCATTCCCGGCCGTTCAGCGTATCCGCCTTCACGGGGCGCATTTCCAGCACGCCTTCCGGGCCCACGACAAAGACGGAAGCCCCCTGCGCGGTGCGGATGACGGCGTCCCGGGGAATGGCGAACACGTTGTCCCGCACCGCCTTCTCAAATACCACGCGCACATAGGCGCCGGGCAGAAGCTCATAGTCCGGATTGGGGAACTGGGCCCGCATTTCAATGGTGTCCGTATTCGGGTCCACCGCCATGTCGGAAAAGATGATCTTGCCGGAATGGGGGTATTCCTCCCCATTGGAGAGCAGCAGGCGCACCTTGATTTCACCCAGCGGCACTCCCTTCCACAGGCCGGACACCACGGCGCGGCGCAGGCTGCTGTACTGGGAGGCCGGCTGGCAGAAGCGGACATAGATGGGGTCTATCTGCTCAATGGTGGTCAGGTGCGTGAATTCGTTCTGGTTGGCAAATGCCCCTTCCGTCACCAGCGCGCGGCGCACGCGGCCGGAGATGGGCGCTTCCACCCTGGTGTATTCCAGATTCAGGCGGGCCTGCTCCAGAGACGCGGCGGCGGCGGCATATTCCGCCCTGGCCCGGTCTTCCTCCGCCATGGCCTGCTTGTGCTCCCGCACGCTGACGGCGCCCTTGGCCACCAGGGAGGAATAGCGGGCGGCCTTGTCCTCCGCATCCGCCAGCACGGCCTTGGCGCGCGCTACCGTGGCCTTGCATTCGTCCAGCACGGCCTGGAGCGGAGCCGGATCTATCTTGAAGAGAAGGTCGCCCGGGCGGACCGTCTGCCCTTCCTGGTAGCAGCGTTCCTGAATGATTCCCGTCACGCGGGCGCGCACTTCCGCCTGGAGGTACGCCTCCATGCGGCCGGGAAGGTTGGCGGTTACGGGAACCTGGGTGCCGTGCACCGTGAGAACGGCCACTTCCGGCACGATTTCTCCGGGAGAACCGGCGGCCGGATTTTCATCCCCCTGCCGGCAGGAGGAGAGAGCTGCCAAAAGGGTGGTGCAGAGAAGAAGGAGACTAGTTGTTTTCATCAGTAATCATGCTTTATAAGACCTCAAGAAACCCCGGAACCACGCTTCCGACAAGACCGGGGATTTTTCAATTGCCATAAGATGTAAAGTATCCCATAATGGGAGAGTCAAGAGGCAATGAAAAGATTAAGTGGAGCGGCTTTTTATCATTTGTTGTAAGCTGCTGGCAACAAGAATCAAATGAATGACGCGACGATTTCGTCTTCAGGAAGATTTCTCTTGCATGCAGCAGCCGTTTCCGCCGGGCGCGCCTCCGGCGGGAAAAAATCAGTTTCCACGCCAACCGCAATACAGGATGGACAAGCAGAATTTACTAACCATAGGCAATCTGTCCAAACAGACCGGCGTACATATTAAATCACTCCGGTATTACGAGCAGCTGGGGATTCTGCGCCCGGCCCATACGGACCCGGATACAGGCTACCGTTATTACACCCTCTCCCAGATTCCCGTGGTGGACGCCATCCGCGCCTGCACCTTCCTGGACATTCCCCTGAAGGAGTTCACCTCCTTTCTGACCGAGGACCAGCAGAGAATCCATTACAAGAAGCTGATTTCCCACGGCACCATGCTGGCGCACCAGAAAATCAGGGACATTCAGGAGAAACTGCACCTGCTGGAAAAATTCCAGAAGCAGATGGACCGGATGGAAGGCCTCCGACGCCATGAGGGGCAGACCGTCCACGCCCTGCCGGAAAAATATTGCTGGACGGCCCCTTATGCCGGAAAACAGCACAGCACGGATTACAATGTGCTCATTACCAACATGTTTGATGACATTAACCGCAATGAGCTGAGGCTGGGCGCGGAAGCCGGACTCCTTTCCTTCCACCGGAGCTCCGGAACGGAAAGGTTCCTGTATGTGGAGGTGGAAGCGACCAAAAGGGACGCCCGGCAGTTAAAGGAAATCGTGCGCCTGCCTGCCGCCTCCTTCCTATGCTCCATCAGGAAGGAAAGCGATATCGGGAAGGCCCCCCTGGTCTTTCCCGAACTTTTTGCGCAGGAGTATGATAAAATCATCATGGAAACGGAATTGTTTTCCGGAGACTACGATGTGGTGCATCCCAAATTCGAACTGAGATGCTCCCTTCCGCCGGAAGGAAAGTGAACCGGGGGATTTTTTCCGGAACAGGCAATGGGTGAAGAGGATGTAAAAAACGCCTTTCGGGAACCGGAGTTCCCCGTCCGCGCCCCTGCCGCCCTGCGGTGCAGCCGGAACGTCCGTTCAGGCCCGCAGGCATGAAGTCTCCGGAAGTTTCATGAAATGGCATTGCATTTCCCCATGCAGCATATAAAATAATGGGGTGGCACATTGCGACACTACACAACCGGACTTGAAGGAAAGCGCCGTCAAGGCTTACAAGGCCATGTTGCTGGCGCGGGCCTTTGACACCAAAATTTCCAGCCTGTATAAAGCGGGCAAAATCACGGGCGGCGTTTACCTGGGCCGCGGGCATGAAGCGATTGCCGCCTGCGGCGGCGTTTTCCTGACCGCCGGGTATGACGTGATCGCCCCGTTCATCCGGGAACAGGCGGCGCGCATCACCTGGGGGGAACCGATCATTGAAGCGGCCCGCTCCTACCTGGGCTCTGCCCTGGGCTACATGAAGGGACGGGACGGGAACGTCCACCGCGGACTGCCGGCGGAAGGCTACATGGCGCCCATCAGCCATCTGGGCAGCACGGTGGCCTTCGTCATCGGCTGCCTTTTTGCCAAGCGGCTGGACGGCAAGCTTCCCGGCCCCGTAGGCGTGGCCTTCTGCGGAGACGGCACCACATCCACAGGCGCCTTTCACGAAGCCGCCAACATGGCGAACGTGGAACAACTGCCGCTGGTGCTCGTGGTGACCAACAATCAATTCGCCTATTCCACTCCCAATGTCCGTGAATTCGGGGAAGCCTCCCTGGCGGACAGGGGCCGCGGCTACGGCTTCACCGTGCATGAAACGGACGGCACGGACTTCATGGCTACGCTGGAAACCTTCCGCACCGCCGTCAACAACGCGAGGGAAGGCAGGGGCCCCCAGTGGGTGCTGGCCAAGACCCTGCGCATGTGCGGCCACGGGGAACATGACGACGCCTCCTACATCCCCAGGGAATTGAAGGATGAGTACGACAAAAAAGACCCCGTCACCGTCGCGGAACGGCAACTGCTGGAAGCCGGCTGGCTGACGCCGGAAGAAGTGGCGGACCTGAAAAAGCAGTATGCCGATGAAGTCCAGCTGGCCGTGGCTACCGCGCAGCGGGAACCGGAGCCGGACCCCTTCCGGGAGGACTGGAACGCCACGGTATGGAGACCTTATTAAGCCTGCAAACGGAATATTCCCATGAGCGTAACATACATTGATGCCATTCACGACGCCCAGAAAGACCTGCTTACGGAAGACAAGGACGTCTTCCTGTACGGACAGGACATAGGCGTTTTCGGCGGCGCTTTCAAAGCGACCAAGGGCCTCAAGGAGTTGTTCCCGGACCGCGTGATTGACGCCCCCATCAGTGAGGACGCCATGGCCGGCATGGTCACCGGAGCCGCCGTCATGGGCAAAAAGCCCATCATGGAAGTCCAGTTTGCCGACTTCAGCACCATCGCTTTCAACCAGATCGTCAACATGGCGGCCACCCATTACTACCGCACGGGCATTCCCGCCAACATCACGGTGCGGCTGCCCTGCGGGGGAACGCCCGGCACGGGCCCCTTCCACAGCCAGAGCCTGGAAGCCCTGTTCGCCCACTATCCGGGCCTGCACGTCATGACCCCGGCCACCGTGGCGGACGCCTACTGGATGCTGCGCCAGGCCGTGGAAGTGCCCGATCCCGTCATCTTCCTGGAGCACAAGTTCCTGTACCGCTGGCTGAAGGCGGAGGACAACTACCGGGAAGCCCCGGTGATTCCCTTCGGCATGGCCCGGATCGCCCGCACCGGAAAGCACGCCACCGTAGTGGCGTACAGCGCCATGGTGCCGGAAGCCGTGCGCGCGGCGGACCTGCTGGCGAAGGAGAGCGGTTATGAAGTGGAAGTAGTGGACCTCCGCACGGTGCGCCCGCTGGACATGGACACCGTCATCGCCTCCGTAGCGCGCACCGGCCGCGTCCTGGTCGTCGGGGAAGACTTTCCGTGGGGGGGCGTCACGTCGGAAGTCGTTTCCCGCATCGTGGCGGAAGGCTTCCATCTGCTGGACGCTCCGCCCCAGCGGCTCAACGCCAGGGACACCCCCATCCCCCAGCATCCCAACCTGTGGAAGGCGCACCGCCCCACGCTGGAATCCATCGCCGCCTCCATCCGCCATCTTTTATCCATCTGATTCAACCCAGTTTCCACCATGCCTAAAGTACCCATTCTGATGCCCCAGCTCGGGGATTCCATTGCGGAAGCCACCGTGCTGCGCCTGCTGGCGGCCCCGGGCGACACCGTAGAAGCCGACCAGGAAATCTTTGAGGTAGAGACCAACAAGGCCACCATGGGCGTCACCACCATGTGCGGCGGCGTCCTGAGCGACGTGTTTATCAAGGAAGGGGAATCCATCGTGGTCGGCGCCTGCATGGCCATGATTGACGCCACGGAAGAAGAAATTGAGCGTTCCGGGGCCACCCCGGCCGGTGACTCCACCCAGCCTTCCCTTCCGGCCAGCCCGGAATCCGTGCCCCAGCGCGTCCCGGACGCTTCCGCCCGGGAGGAAAAGCCCGCCGGGGTCCACTTTGGCCTGACGGGGGAATCCTACCAGGAAAACGGCACGGACCTGAAAGTCCAGCCCAGCGTGCGCGGCCTGCCGGTGCCCGCCGGCATGAAAGGCGCGCACTACATGTCCCCCCGGATGAAGGCGCGCATGGACGAACTGGGCATGAGCGCCTCGGACATCGCTTTCATCTCCGGCTCCGGAGCCGGAGGACGGGTCACCATTGACGACCTGGAGGAATTCCTGGAATACGTGAGCCAGTGGCCGCACCGCAAGGCCTCCTCCATGCGGCTGGCCGTGGCGGACGCCATGCGCCGGAGCTGGACGCGCCCCCTGGCCTCCGCCGGGCGCCCCGTGTTCATGGACCCCCTCATCAAGCACAGGCAGCATTCCCCGCTGCGGCCCGGCATCACCCTGTACTTTGCCCGCGCCCTGGCCCTGGCCCTGGCGGAAAGCCCGGAATGCGCCGGCTACCTGGTGGGGGAAAACATCCTTTCCCCCAAAACCATTGACATCGGCATCGCCGCCCAGGTGGCGGACGGAGTGATGGTTCCCGTGCTGCGCCGCGTGAACGAACGGACGATGGAAGAACTGCTGGAAGACTACAACAGGCTGATCGCCCAGGCGCGCCGCCGCAGGCTGGCCCCGGAAGACAGCACGGGCGGCATCGCCACAGTCACCAACTTCGGCGGCTTCGGGCTCACCTTTGCCGCCCCCATGCCCATGCCCAGCGAATCCATCATCCTGGGGGTGGGCGCCGTCACCAAGACCCCGGTCTGGAGCGACGAGGTGGAGGCCTTCATTCCCATCTCCAAGGCCAACATCGTGGCTACGGGGGACCACCGCGTGGTGGACGGCGCGGACATCGGCCGCCTGCTCAAGCGCGTGGCGGAACTGCTCCAGCGCCCGGAATACCTGTAACCCGCTCCGTTCCCGCACGCTTTACGCCGCATGACGACAGACCCACCCGTACTAGGCCTGGTAGCCGGAGACGGCGTCTACCCGGAATACATCGTCCGGGGAGCGCGCCGCCGGACGCCGGAGCTGCGCATCGTGGCCGTGGGCTTCAAGGGGGAGACCAATCCCGCCGTCATTCCCCTGTGCGACGCTTACCAGGAATTCAGCGTGGGCCAGATCAGCAAGCCGTTCTCCTTCCTGAAAAAGCACGGCGTGCGGAACGTCATCATGGCGGGAGGCATCAACCCGAAGAACATTCTCTCCCTCCGCCCGGACCTCCGCGCCCTTTCCGTGCTGATGCGCATGCCGGAGAAAAACGCGGACTCCCTGCTGGGGGCCGTCATCACGGAGGCGGAAAAAGAAGGCTTCACCATCCTCCCCGCCTTCACCTACATGGAAGAGCACATGCCGCAGCCGGGCCACATCGCCGGACCGCGTCCCACGACCGAACAATGGGAGGACGCCGTTTTCGGCATGCAGATGGCCAAGGAAATCAGCCGCCTTCACATCGGGCAGTCCGTCGTCGTGCACGGAGGCACCGTAGTTGCCGTGGAAGCCATTGAAGGCACCAACAACTGCATACGCCGCAGCGGCGAGCTGGGCAACGGCAAACCCGCCACACTGGCAAAAGTGGCGCGCCTGGGGCATGACATGCGCTTCGACATTCCTACGATCGGCCCCGTCACCATTGAGATGTGCGCGGAATGCGGCGTCAGGCAAATCGCCCTGGAAGCGGGCAAAACCATTCTGCTGGAGCGTGACCGGGTGGCGGAACTGTGCAAAAGGCACAAAATCAGCCTGCATGCCATGGACGCTTCCGGGGAGGGCTGCCCTCAACCGGAAAATCCCGCCCAATAAAAATCCCCTCGTCCGGAAACCCGGACAAGGGGAAATCATGCCGCATACGGGATGCAGAATAGAAAACGGCTTATTCAACCGCCGGAATTAAGCGTTTTTGTCCTTGTCCATCATGGACTTGGCCTTGTCACTTACGCCGGAAGCCATATCCTTGACGCCTTCCTTGCTCTTTTCGTAGGCGTCTTTCATTGCCTTCTTGCCTTCTTCCATCTTGCCGGAAGCGGCATCTTTCGAGCATCCACAGCCTTCATGCATATGGTTCATATGATCTTTGGAGTCACACATAATAAATAAATGGTTTGTATTTTAATCGTTTGAGTTAACCGTTTTTCGCAGCGTCGCCAATGGCTTCGGCCTTATCGGCAGCCCTGTCCGCCGCATGGTCCACGGCTTCCTTGCTGTCCTGGTAAGTATCCTTGACGGCTTCCTTGCTCTTTTCGTAGGCGTCCTTCGCCGCTTGCTTGCCTTCCTTCATTTTTTCGGAAGCGGCGTCCTTGGCGGCTTTGGCGCCCTTTTTCATGTGTTCCTTGGCTTCAGCCATGTCCTTGTCACCCTTGGTGCAGGAACCGCTGTTGCAGGCGCTCTGCGCCAGGGCCACTACCGGAACTGCAACGGCTACCGCTGCTATAGCATATATCAATTTTTTCATGACGTTGTTCTATTTGGATTCATTCCAATAGACTCTTTCTTCATGAAAATCTATGAATACAGTCGTGTCATTCTGCGTTCACTCCTGCAAATCAAAAGCCATAAACGCCGCGGAAGCAACGCAGTCCCGGCACGGAACGCAGCCTTCTTTTTTCAGCTCCCTGCAATGGGAATAACCCAGCTTCTCCACAAACCGCCGCTTCAGCTCCTCCCTTGACTGCACGGGCGTGCACAGGAGCGCTCCATACAAGGCGCCGCATACCCCGTCAGGCGCTCTTCCCGTGCCGCACGCGGAGACGGCTTCCAGCAAATCCTCCCTTCCCAGGGCCGCGCAAACGGCCTGGGCGCAGTTGTGGCGCCAGGGTTCTGTGCGGAAGGTGGACAGAGCCTTTTCTTCAACGTTCATGCCCCCACTGTAGGCCCGGCCCCCTTCCGGGTCAAGAGTCCCGTCCCGCCTTACCACCTGCAAACTCCGCCGCCGCATTCCGGGTGAGGAAAACATAAGCCCTCCGGAAAACCGCCGGCAGCGGCGTTTACTTCCCGGCAAGCCGGCGGCTGGTCTCCAGGCGCGCGGCCAGCTCCTCAAAGGAGACGGTCCCGTCCAGGCAAAGGCTCACCCAGCTTTTCTTATTCATGTGGTAGGCCGGAAAACGGCTGTGATGGTCCACAAGGCCCTCGAGCTCCCCAGGGCGGACCCGCAGATTCAGCACCTCCACCCTTTCCCTGGAACTGCCGCCCAGTTTCAACCGCGGCACAGCCAGAAAAACGGCATACCATTTTTCCGTGTCCTTCCGCCGCACGACAGCGCTTCCCGGCGACTTCCTCCACAGGAATTCCAATTCATCCCCGTAAGCCTCCCGGACGTGCGCGACGAGGCTCCGGGCAGGATCGCCCTTGAAGAAATCAGGTTCAAAGCAGCACTCCGCCACATGCCACAGCTCTTCCTCATATTCCCTGCGGAGCGCCCTCTCCCGCAACCTGTCCGTCTCTCCCTGAGCAAGATGAGGGATACTCTTCCCGTCCGCATCACGCACCGTTACGCTGACGGAGCCCTCCGCATGTATTTCAAATTCCATACAGAGCTGCCCGTTCAGCAGCTTTGTCCGGTACAGAAAACCATTTTCCCCGCGAACGCAGCCGAAGGGAGGCAATTTTTCCTCACACAACCTCCTGTCCCTGAAAACGCGTTCCACGGCTTTTTCATACCAGCTTTTCCGGGGAATGCGGCGAAAGAACATGAGGAAAAGAAGTTAGAGGAGATGGAAGGATGGAAAACGCCAGCTGCACCCCTGCGGGCGTGCAGAACCCGGCCAAGCCATGATAAATCCGCACGGGAACGGTACAAGGCCAAAATAACCTGCGCCCCATGTCCGGGGCGCCCGCATCGGGAAAAGAGTTTTTACCTCCCCGTCAGCACATACCACACGAACAGGCTGTTATGCTTGAGGTACCGCCGGAGCAGCCGTCCCGGTTCCCGGTAAATGCGGTACAGCCATTCCAGGCCGTTCCTCTGCATCCACCGGGGAGCGCGTTTCACCGTTCCGGCATGAAAGGCAAATGCGGCCCCCACTCCCACATAAACCGCCGGGGGCAGCAGCTCCTTCTGTTCCGCCATCCACCGTTCCTGCTTGGGGCAGCCCAGGCCCACCCACACCACATTGGCTCCGCTTGAGGCGATGGCCTCCCTCATGTCCCTCCGGTCTTCCTCCGTCCAGGAACGGAATGGCGGGGAATGCACGCCGGCCAGATGAAAAGCCGGGTACTTCTCCTTCAATGCGGACGCCAGGGTCTCCAGCGTCCCTTCATCTCCGCCCAGCAAAAAATGGCGCAGACCCAGATACTCCGCATTCGCCCGCACCAGGGCTTCCATCAGGTCCGGCCCGCTCACGCGTTCGGCGCTCCTTTCCCCTGCGGGAAGGCCCCTGTTCAGCTTCCACACCACAGGCATTCCGTCCGGGCAAACCACGTCCATCCGTTCCAGCACGGCCCCATAACCCCGGTCATGAACGCCGAGGGTTATCACGTGCGCGTCCGCGGCAGCCACTAGGCACGGGGCCTGCGCTTCCAGGGCACGTTCCGCCAGGGCAGAGCTCATTTCCTCCACGGAGCTGACGGCCACGGAAAAGCCGAACACCTTTCTGGTCTCGCACGGCATCCGCGCGCCGGGCTGGTCAGGATTGTTTGCAGCAGTCATGGCCTGATGGAAATGAAGGGTGAAAATCACGGCAGGGACAGCCTCAGCCCGTCGTAGGCAGGCATGACGTTCTCCGGCAGCTTGCCGGAAAGAACCCCGTAATCCATGTCGTGGGACATGTGGGTCAGCACGGCGCGCCTGGGCCGGATGGCGGCAATGGCGGCCAGGGATTCCTTCAGGCACAGGTGCGTGGGGTGCAGATGATAGCGCAGCCCGTCAATAATCAGCAGGTCAACCCCTTTCATGGCCTCCAGGGAGGCCTCCGGGATGCTTTTCACATCCGGCATGTATGCCAGCCGCTGCCCTTCCGCCTCCAGCACGTAGGCATAAGTCTCCACCCCGGCATGCATTACGGGAAGAGGCGTCACCAGCACGCTCCCTACGCGGAACGGCTCCGTCACCTCGTGAGGTTCCGGCCTGACGTAGCCGCTCCGGCCCGTTTTGGGTTCAAACGCCCAGCCGTACATGGTCCGCAGGGCCTCCATCGTCTGCGGGGAAGCGTACAGGGGCAGGCCGCCGGACCTGCGCCAGCAGAAGGCGCGCAAATCGTCAAAGCCGCCCACGTGGTCCACATGGGCGTGCGTGTACAGCACGGCGTCCACGTCCGTGATGTTTTCCCGCAGGGCCTGCTGACGCAGATCCGGGGAGGAATCCAGCAGAATGCGGGTGCCCGCGGCCTCCACGTAAACTGAAGAACGCAACCGCTTGTTTCTGGGGTCCGGGGACGTGCAGACCGCACAGGAGCAACCTATCTGCGGAACTCCGGTGGACGTTCCGGTGCCCAGAAAGAGAATGTTCATCACAGAGGTCATGATTGCGTTTAGAGCAAATGATGCCATAATGCATTCAAAATCCAAAGCCCGAATGCTTACATTGCTGAAAATTAGAAACCTGGCCCTCGTGGACCAGCTGCTCTGGGAACCCAGCTCCGGTTTCATCTGCATCACGGGGGAAACGGGGGCGGGCAAATCCGTCATCATCGGCGCCATACGCCTGGCGCTGGGGGAACGCGCGGACAAAACGCTCATCCGGTCCGGAGAACAGCAATGCAGCGTGGAAGCCGTGTTCCATCTGCCGGAATCCTCCCCCGTGCACGGCATTCTGAACGAACACGGCGTGCCGCCCTGCGAAGACGGCAACCTGATCATCAAGCGCATCATTTCCTCCACGGCCAACCGCCAGTTCCTGAACGACAGCCCGTGCACCCTGAACCTGCTGCGGGAGGCGGGCGCCTGCCTGGTGGACATGCACGGCCCCAGCGACCACCGCTCCCTGATCTCCCAGGAGAGGCAGCTTTCCCTGCTGGACGCCTTTGGGGAGCACGCCCCCCTGCTGCACGCCTACGCGGACGCGTGGCGGCAATGGCAGGACGCGCGCCGGGCCTATGACGACCTGGAGCATGCGGAAGCGGCCACCGCGCGGGAAATAGAGCTGCTGCGCCACCAGGTGGATGAGATAGACGCCGCCGCCTTTACGCCGGAGGAAGTGCTCACGCTGGAAGAACGCTGGCAGCGCGCCCGCAACGGCACCAGGCTTCAGGAACAGGTTTCCAGAATGCTTGCCATGCTGGAGGAAACGGACGTGCCCGGCCTGGGTTCCCAGTTGAGGGAACTGACCCGGGCGGCGCACGAACTGGAACGCATGGACGCCTCCACAGCCGCGTGGCTGGCCCCGCTGGCGGAAGTGAATCTGGAGCTTAAGGAAATTGAAGGACGCCTGGCGGATTATTCCTCCGAGCTGGATTGTGATCCCCGGGAGCTCTTCCAACTGGAGGAGCGCATCAACCTGCTGGAATCCCTGAAAATGAAATACGGCCCTTCCTTTGAAGACGTCTGCGCCCGGAGGGAGGAGGCGGCCCACCGCCTGGACCGCATCGAGCACCGCACGGAACGCCTGGAAGAACTGCGGGCCTCCATCGCCGTTCTGCGCAAGCAGGTGGACGCCGCCGGACAGGCCCTGACCAAAGCGCGGCAGGCATCCGCGCCCAAACTGGCTTCCTCCATCGTCAAGCACTCCCGGGAACTGGGCTTCCGCCAGGCCGTCTTTGAAGTAGGGCTCTCCCCCCTCCAGGAACCCGGCTCCCAGGGAATGGAAACGGTGGAATTCCTGTTCGGTCCCAATCCGGGCGAACCCTCCAAGCCTCTCCGGCTGATTGCCTCCAGCGGGGAGCTGGCGCGCATCATGCTGGCGATTAAAAGCGCCCTGGCGCACAAGGACTCCACCCCCCTGCTGGTATTTGACGAAATAGACGCCAACGTGGGCGGGGAAGTGGCGCGGGCCGTCGGCTTCAAGATGCAGCAGCTCGGGAACCGGCACCAGGTCATCTCCATCACGCACTTTCCGCAGGTGGCGGCCCTGGCCTCCCATCACTACCTGGTCCAGAAGGCTTCCGCGGGCAACCGCACCATCTCCTGCCTGCGGGAGGTGAGCCATGAAGACCGGATAGACGAGCTGGTCCGCATGCTGGGCGGCGGCGGGGACCACGCCCGCACGCTGGCGCAGGCCCTGCTGCAGCCCTCCTGAACGGAGGGCGCCAAAAAGGAAGAGGCCGCCTTATTTTTCCAGACGGGGCTTGAAGCCGCGCAGCCGCAGGGAATTGAACACCACGCACAGGGAGCTTAAACTCATGGCCCCGGCGGCAATCATGGGATTCAGCGTAAGGCCGAAGGCCGGATACAGGCACCCGGCGGCCAGCGGAATGCCGATGATGTTGTAAAAGAAGGCCCAGAAGAGGTTCTGCCTGATGATGTGCAGGGTGGTGCGGCCCAGTTGAAGGGCTTCCGCCACGCCCACGGGATTGCTCTTCATCAGCACGATGTCGGAGGACTCCATCGCCAGCTCCGTTCCGGACTTCATGGAGATGCCCACCCGGGCGCAGGCCAGCGCCGGGGCGTCGTTCACGCCGTCCCCCACCATCGCCACCTTGTCCCCGCGTTCCTCCATCTTCATCACATGGGAGGCCTTCTCATCCGGAAGCACGTCGGAAATCACTTCATCAATGTGCAGTTCCCCGGCCATGTGCCGCGCCGTGGCGGCATTGTCCCCCGTCAGCATGACCACGCGCAGGTTCATCCGCTTCAGATAATCCACCGCCGCCCGGCTGTCCGGTTTCAGAGAATCCGCCACCATGATCACTCCCGCAGGGCGGTCTCCCCTCCCTACATACAGCGGGGACGCGCCCTGCCGCATGAACTCCCGGAGGCGGCCTTCCTCCTCCTTCCAGGAGATGCCCTTGTCCTGCATGAAGCCGGGATTGCCCACCGCATAGGGCACGCCGTCCACTACGCCGGAAATGCCGCGGCCCGGCACAACGGACAAATCCGCCACGGCGCGGATGGGGAGTTCCAGCAGCCTGGCGTGTTCATAAACGGCTTTCCCTACCGGATGTTCCGATCCCTGCTCCAAAGCCGCCGCCATTTCCACCAGTTCATCCGCATTCATGGCCGGCTCCGGCAGAACGGCCACCACACGGGGCTCCCCTTCCGTCAGGGTTCCCGTTTTGTCAAAAACGACGGTATCCACGCGGCTCAAAGCCTCCAAAGCTCCGGCGGACTTGCACAGGATGCCCAGCCGCGCGCCCCTGCCCGTCCCTACCATGATGGCGATGGGCGTGGCAAGCCCCAGAACGCAGGGGCAGGAAATCACCAGCACCGCAATCGCCCTGGCAAGAGCGAAGGAAAATCCCTCCCCGGCAGCCAGCCACGCAACCAACGACACCAGGGCAATGGCAATCACCGCAGGGACAAAGAAATAACACACCCGGTCCGCCAGCCGTGCAACCGGAGCCTTGGACTGGCTGGCCTCCTCCACCAGGCGGATCATGCGGGCCAGCGTGGAGTCCCTGCCCACGCGTTCCGCACGTACCTTGAGATACCCGGCCCGGTTGAACGTGCCGCTGATCACCCGGTCTCCCGCCGTCTTGTCCACCGGCATGCTTTCCCCCGTCAGGTCCGATTCATCCAGCGCGGCCTGCCCTTCTTCAATGACGCCGTCCACCGGAATCCTCTGCCCGGTTTTCACCACCACCAGGTCCCCGGAATGAAGTTCATCCAGCGGGACGGCGCGCTCCGCGCCGTCATGCCAAACCAGGGCCTCCTGGGGAACCAGCTTCACCAGCCCTTTCACGGCGGCGTTCGTCTTGCGGTAGGAACGGCGTTCAAGATATTTCCCCAGGGAAATCAGGGTGACGATCATGGCCGCGGATTCAAAATACAGTTCCATTCCGTCCACGTTGGCGCCCTGCCACAGCGCCGCAATCAACAGATACAGCCCGTACAGGAAGGCGGAACCGGAGCCGATGGCGATCAGGGAATCCATATTGGGAGACAGCGCGGCAAGCTGGCGCACGCCGTTGATTAAATAATGCCGGTTCAGCCACAGAATCGCGGCCGCCAGAATGCACTGCGCCCACAAATTCATCCAGAGCCCCCAGCCCCCTCCCGGAACGGGCCAGTGCCACATGGGCCCCATGGACAGATACATCAGAGGCGCCAGCAGCAGAACGGACCAAACGAGGCGGGAGCCTCCCGTTTCCTCCTGCCCCTGGCTTTCCTCCCCATCCGCACCGGAAAACGGTTCCTCCCGCCAGTCCGCCAGGTGGAAGCCGGCTTTCTCCACTACGGACGCAATGCGCCCCCTGGCGGGCGAATCGGGCTTTTCAAACAGAACGGTCATCCGCCCCGTCAGCAAATTCAGCTCTACGCGCTCCACACCCTCCAATCCCTCCACGGCGCGCTCCACCTTGGCAGCACAACCGGCGCAATGCATGCCGGAAACAAGATAGTTCTTTTCTTCCATTGTCGTTAAAACGGAGTGTTTGATTTTCCGGGACCAAAGAAGGCTCCCATGTTGTTAGGTGAAACTAATCTCATCAATCCCGTTTCTCAAGCCGCTTTCGCGGCTTCACCCTTTTCCAATAAAAAATGACAAAAAAACGCCCGCGGCCCCGTAACAGTAACAAACACCTTCATCCCTTCATAATGACCGCTCCCACCCTGTTCCGAGTCCTGGCCTGCACGGCCCTGTTGTCCGCCCCCCTCCATGCCCAGCTTTACACCCTGCACGGGGACGGCGTCAAAAAAACCGAGAGGGTGGTGGAAAAAGCGGATTATTCCGATTACGAACTCGTCTGGCACGACGAGTTCGACAAGGACGGCCGCCCGGACCCCGCCAAGTGGAATTACGAACACGGATTCGTCCGCAACAAGGAGGAACAGTGGTACCAGCCGGAAAACGCCCGGTGCGAGGACGGCATGCTGATTATTGAAGGCAAAAAGGAAAAACACGCCAATCCCCATTATGACCCGGCGGGAAAGAATTGGCAGACGACGCGCAAGGAAGCGGATTACACCTCCGCCTCCCTGACCACGCGCGGCAAGTTTTCCTGGCTGTACGGGCGGTTTGAAATCCGGGCCAGATTCAGCCCGCGGGAGGGCATGTGGCCCGCCTTCTGGACCATGGGCGTCAAGGAAGGATGGCCCATGTGCGGGGAAATAGACATCATGGAGTACTACCAGTCCACCTACCTGGCCAACCTCTGCTGGGCCTCCCCCAAAAAACACGTGGGCAAATGGAGCACTACCTACACGCCGCTCAAATGGCTCCAGAAAAGGCATGCGGACTGGGCGGACAGCTTCCATGTCTTCCGCATGGACTGGGATGAAAAGGAAGTGCGCCTGTATGCGGACGACATCCTGCTGAACAGGACGCCCCTGGACAACACCGTCAACGCCGTTTACAAGGAAGTCGCCAATCCCTTCCGTCAGCCCCATTTCATCATCCTGAACCTGGCCATGGGCTCCACAGGAGGCGATCTGAATAAACTGCCCCTGCCCCAGAAGTATGAAATAGATTACGTCCGCATATACCAGAAGAAGGATTCCCCCCACAAGGGGACCATCCCGGCCCAGCCGGAAAAGAAACAGCAGGCCTCCCGGTAACCGTTCCGTTTTAAGACAGGGACGTACGGGATGGACGGAAGGGGCAAAGTAAAAAGGAATTCCAGCGCCCCTGCGCCCGTAAGTCCCCTTTACCCCCTGTCTTCTCCTGTAAAAAGCCCCCGCCTCCGGGAACGGGGGCAGGCCGTTATTCCAGGGCCTTCCCCTTGAGCACCAGGAGAATGTGTTCCGCCATGAGGGCATGCCCTTCCGCATTGGGATGCACGCCGTCCACCAGCAGGGCGCCCTTGTCCTTCATCACCTTGTTGAGGTCGATCACCCTGGATTTGGTGCTTTTAGCTGCCTGCCGGATGAGCGGAATGATTTCCTTTTCAATGCATTCCCTGCTGATCCCCCCTTCCCTGGCCTCCTGGGAGGGAATGGGCAGCAGGCAGTATACCTTCAATTTGGGATTCTGCTTGCGGAATTCCGTGATGATCTCCTTGTAATTGTTTACAAAATCATCCTTGTGGCTCCAATTCACTTTTTTGCTGTCATTGGTGCCCAGGCCTATCAACAGCATGTCAGGCTTGAACGCCAGCGCGTCCTGATAAGCCTTCTCCCGCGTGATGGGGCGGTCCCCCTTGAACAGCAGGCAGCGCGCCGATACGCCGAAGTTTCCTACTTCCGCCTTCCTGTCCAGGGTCTTCGCAATCCGGGATACCCAGCAGTCTTCCTTTTTAACCCCCATCCCGGCGGTGATGCTGTCCCCCAGACAGGCCAGCTTCACTGCGGCGGCACAATCCGCCGGCAGAAAAGCGGCCAGCAGCCCTATCCACAACAAGACAATAAACTTTTTCATGGAGTAAAATATTACAATGAAAATGGCTTACTGGACGCGGCTTCAAATGTAAAGCCCGTACTCCGGCCCGTCTTCTGGTCTTTTTCCGCGCCGTCCCCTCATGAAAAAGCCCCGGCCGGATAAAACCCGGACGGGACTCTTCAAATAACAGGAAAAGGGAACGTTTAATTCACGCGGCCCAGGTAGGAGCCGTCTTCCGTCTTTACGGAAATCTTTTCGCCGGGCTTGATGAAAAGGGGCACCTGCACCACCAAGCCGGTGGTCATCGTGGCGGACTTGTAAACGTTGTTCGCGCTGTCGCCCTTGACGCCTTCCGGAGCTTCCGCCACTTCCATGGTGATGGCGGCGGGGAGTTCCACGGAAACAACCGTCTCATCCGTAAAAAGCAGAATGTAGATGTTGCCTTCCATCAGGTAATCCTTGACGGGTTCCACGATGTCCGGAGACACGGTAATGTCTTCGTACGTATCGGGGTTCATGAAGTGGTAGCCCATGCCGTCAATGTAGCTGAACTCATATTCCTCACGGGCGAGGTTTACGCCTTCCAGGGATTCATTGGAAGTCAGGCGAAGGTTATATACCTTCTTGGTGGAAATGCTGCGGATGCTCATTTGCACGTAGGAGGCCATGCGGGGGGGGCACTTGTGCTCCATGCTGACCACGACGCAAACGTCATTGTTATGATTAACCGCGTGTCCCTTGCGAAGATTGATTACGGGTACTTTTGCCATGCGGCCCGTACCATACCATGTTTTCCCCTCCCGTCAAGCCGAAAAAACGCGCCAAACCCTTGATGCGCTTGGAGAAAACGCCTTTGGCCGGGTGACCGGAAAGGCCAGAAAAACCATCGTTCCTACCGGCTGAGATCCTGCTGGAACAGGACCTTGATGCCGCTGGAATTCAGCACGGTGCGCCCGAAGTTGAGGTCATCCACATGGAGGGCGACCAGGGAGCCCCGCGCCATGCAGGGCATCAGGGGGTACAGGAAGTTGACGTTCATTTCCGCGGCATACAGCACATCCAGGCACTTCTTGAGGTCCGCGGGGCCATGGCGGAGAACCGCCACCAGAACCTCGGACTCCGTGTAGCAGATGCCCTTTTCCAGAAAGATTTCCGACGTTCGTTCCGGATCGCTGACAATCAGGCGCGCAATGGTCGCCTCATGGCAGTCGTGCATGCTGAACCCCAGGCAGAAGATGCCGTGCATGTCCAGCAGGCCGAGGAGGGCGGACAGCGCCCCCACCCGGTTCTGGAGCATGATGGAATATTGCCTTATCGTACTGCCGGGGGCTTTGATGGCTTCTTCCTTCATGACAATAAAGCAAACGGGGTTGAGTTCTATTTAACGTATGTCTTAAGCACGCGCCTGATGATGGCAAGCGCCTGCTGGACTTCCTCTTCACTCACGTTCAGCGGAGGCAGCAGGCGGACGGTTTCCGGCCCGGCGGGAACGGAAAGCAGGCCTTCCTGCCGCAGAGCCTCCACCACCACGGCGGCAACCGTCTTGCCTTCCGGCGCGTCCACCATCTCCGGATTGAGGCCGATGCCCAGCAACAGGCCCAGGCCGCGCACGCCCTGGATCACGGGCAGGTTCCAGGATTCTATTTCCGCGCGGATTTCCGCGCCCAGGCGCCGCGCACGTTCCGGGAGCCCCTGGGAGACGATTTCCCGCAGCACGGCCAAGCCGACCGTGGTGCCGAGCGGATTGCCGCCATACGTGGAGCCATGGGAGCCGGGATCCATGATGGAGGCAAGCTCCGTGCCCTGGTCGTCAATGGCGCGGTCGGAAATCCAGAAGCCGCCGATGGGAAAACCGCCGCCAAGAGCCTTGGCCCAGGAAACGCCGTCCGGCTCCACGTCCGGAGCCACGGCGCGCCATCCCATGATGTCGCCGCAACGGCCAAAGCCGCACTGCACTTCATCCATCAGCAGAAGAAGATCGTGCTCCTTGCACAATTGTGCCAGGCCGCGCAGGAATTCCGGAGTCACGCAGTTGACGCCTCCTTCCCCCTGGATGGTTTCCAGCATGAAGGCTACTGTTTCCGGCCTGATGGCTTCGCGGGCCGTTTCCAGGTCATTGAAAGGCAGATGGCGGAATCCCGGCAGCATGGGGTCAAAGCCTATCTTGATTTTATCCTGCCCCGTGGCGGACATGCTGCCCAGCGTTCTTCCGTGGAAGGATTTGTTGAACGTAAGCACTTCATAACGGGGTTTGCCGTCCGCCTGGGGCTTCCGGTGGCCGTAGCGGCGCGCCACCTTGATCAAGCCGTCATTGGATTCCGCGCCGCTGTTGGAGAAAAAGACCTTCCCCGGACGCTCCACGCATTTGGTCACGATGAATTCCGCCAGATCCGCCTGCTGGGGAATCTGGTACAGGTTGGAGCAGTGCACCAGCGTGGCCGCCTGCTTTTGCAGGGCCTGCGTCACCACGGGATGGCAATGCCCCAGCGCGCAGGTGGCAATGCCGGCACAGAAGTCCAGATAGCACTTCCCCGTGCTGTCCCACAGTCGGGAGCCTTCCCCGCGGACGGCAGCCATGGGATAACGGCCATAGGAATGGAGTACGTACCGGTTGAGTTTTTCTTCTGTGTTCATAAGCTAAGGTAATACGCGTGTAGTTTGCGCTTCTGGCCCCGTCTGTAAATGATTTTTTTGGGAGCCACGTCATGATTCTCACATTTTATCCCGGCGGGTAGTCATATCTCTGTTCGGCGGCATTTCATTTTTCTTTTCTTTTATCCTTTTGCCGCCAGAATAAATCTACAACCAGCAGCAATCCATCATGGCACATTTTTTCAATCCCAAAGGTTTTCTGGAGGAATTCAAGGCATTCGCCCTTAAAGGAAACGTCATTGACCTGGCGGTGGCGGTCGTCATCGGCGGCGCGTTCAACAAAATCGTTTCCGTCTTCGTCTCCAGCATCATCACCCCCATCATCGGCTACCTCACCTCCGGCGTGAACCTGGCGTACCTGACCCTGAAACTGGGGGACGTGGAATTGAAATACGGGGAATTGCTTCAGGCGACCATCGACTTCATCATCATCGCCTTCTCCATCTTCGTGGCCATCAAGCTCATCGGCTCACTGAGGCGCAAGAGCGAAGAAACGCCCGCAGCCCCCGCGCCCAAGCCGGATGACGTCGTTCTGCTGGAACAGATCCGGGACATCCTGCAAAAACAGGCGGACGTCAAATAAGGCCGCCAACAGCATTTGTGCCGGTTTCCCGCTGAACCGGCACATTTTTCCTCTTTACTTGTTCCGCCGCGGGCGGGAAAGTGGCAGCATGAATTTCCTCCTGCGCTCCCTTGCCTGTGCCCTGCTGCTTGCGCCGTCCCTGCTTCCGGCGGCGGAGACCCAGCGCTTCGTTCTGGAACGCCCCTACCAGGTGGCGGAAATTCCGGAGCCTGACCGGAACCTCCCTGCCACCAACGTCATCCTGATGATTGGGGACGGCATGGGCATCCATCACCTTTCCGCGGCCTGGGCGGCCAACCGCGGGCGCCTGTTCATTGAAAACTGCCCGGTAACGGGCATCTCCAAAACATGGTGCGCGGACAAGCTGGTGACGGATTCCGCCGCCGCAGGCACCGCCATGGCGACGGGTACCAAGACGCTCTACAAGAGGGTGGCCGTGTGCCCCAGGGGCAACAAGCTGGACTCCCTGGTGGACAAGGCGGCGGACATGGGCAAATCCACCGGCGTGATCGCCACCTGCGAGCTGAACGACGCCACCCCGGCCGCCTTCTGCGCCAATAATGAAAAAAGGTCGGATTCCTACGGCATCATCGGGGATTACCCCCGTTCCCGCGCCGACTTCATTTTCGGCGGCGGCGGCAAGTATTTCACGCAAAGGCCGGACGGGAGGGACATTTTCAAGGAGATGCAGGCGCAGGGCTACCGGATCGCCCGCAGCTGGGAGGAAGCCGCCGCACTGCCGCCCGGAAAAACGCTGGCCGTCACCGCTCCGGGGAATCTTCCCCCGCCCTCCAGGCGGGGAGACGTTCTGCGCCGGGCCACGCTGAAGGCGCTGGATACCCTATCCCGTAATCCCGAGGGATTTTTCCTGATGGTGGAAGGCTCCAACATCGACAAGGCCGCCCACCGCAACAACCTGGAAGAAATGATGGAGGAGCTTCTCGACTTCGACCGGACCGCGGGAGCCGTGCTGGACTGGGCTTCAAAACACCCCGGCACCCTGGTCGTCATCACGGCGGACCATAACACGGGCGCGTTCGCACTCACAGGCGGCAACCGGGAGAAAGGGGAAATAAACGCCCAGTTCGGCTCCGGCAATCACGACGGCATGGCCGTTCCGGTGTACGCCTTCGGCGCGGGAAGCGGCGCGTTCACCGGCATTTACGAAAATACGGACATCTTCCACAAGATCATGAAATCTATGAAATCTATGAAATATAAAAAATATTATACCAGTAATTAAATTATTATTAAATCTTTTAGAATATATCGTATAGATTTTCTATTATTCTTATATGTTATGGTATATTCATCCATTACAGCAACACATTTTTTATTTGTGAACGAAGTATTAAAATATGTAATTTTTGTATCATTCAATTCATGATCGATTACACCTGTAATTTTATAACCATTTTGATCATTGAAATCAAATTTTCTTGATTCCAATAATGCTCCTTTAAAAATGCCTTCCATTCTAATTGATTTTTTTTCAGCATATGTTTGCGATACACGATTATAGGCACTTTTAGCCTGTCTTGGAGATAGTTCACAAGTAAAATCTCCTGTCAACAATCTAATACCTGCTTTATTATTCGCAATAACTTTTAAAAAATCTTTTAGACTGTTTATTACTCTAGGATCTGTTTTATCAAGATATTCGGCAAAATTTTCATCATTTTTAGCAGATGCAGCAACTAGCTCTGTAATGTATGCTAACGTCTCACCTAACTGCATTTCATCTAACAAGGTCTCATTTTCAGCTTTTACCAATTCCAAGCCAAATGAACCTCTCGGTAATCCTACCAAGAGAAGACGCGATTCATTTGCATTTTTTACTTTTCCCCGTTTACCATTGCTCCGTCCATTAACTCTGGATGAATAATCTTCCATAACCATATTTTGAAATGGAGATAAAACATTTGATGCAAACAAAGAATCTATACCTTCTGAACCAACAACTGGTCCACCTGAAAAGTACAACGTAGTTCTAGCCTCTTTTTGTCCTAAGGGAGGAAGTTCCCTAATTTGCTTTTCGACCTCTTCTAATTTTGATTTATATGCCATGGATACATATGGATGTCCACCAATCGATTCCAAAAGATTTATCAATTCTAATCTTTCTTTTTGTAAGAAAGCGCGATGTTCTCTTAACGTAGCCATCTTAAAATGTCCCTCCTATGAATTGTAAAGCTTGTTGGTCAAGTTCATGTGTGTTCAACTGTATTTGTAACATTCCTCGCCAAACACTATTCCTTGTATGGGAAAATAGACCTTGCCAATATCGACATTGCTCAAGAACAATAAATGGCGTGGCTTTTTTTCCATAATTTTTAAAATCCATATCAACGGTATAGTGATCAAGAAAATATTCCTTTTTTGCATATGGATGATCAAAAAATGCAGGACATTGCTGTAACACATCGTTCAAATGATCTTCACCTTCTGACAAAAAGAAAGTCACTAAATCTAAATCGTGAGGCCTATCCTTATCCTGCAATTCTATATTTTCCAGAAAGCTTCCGCCAATCCACTGTACTCCTTCCAAATGGCAAATTTCTAATTGAGAACGGAATCGTAAAAAACCTTGTAAAATATTTTTCCGATTATCATTAGTAGCAAACTTCTTGCATAAATCCAACGTAGTGCAGGGATAGGGAGATAGTTGCTCCCTTCGAGTTGGGTCACCTAAATGTGGAGGTAAGACATGATTATGATCAAATGATGGAATAGGGTTGCCCATGAGGAGATTTCACAGTTAATACGAAGGCAGTGTAACTTATGTTGAGTCAATCACCAAACATATTTTTCTAGAGAAAAAATACTTATTCATCAACTATCTAACTAAAAATCATACCTCCTCCATGTGCCGCGCCACCAGCCCGGCCCCGGCGGTAGCCAGGCCGCCTATCAGGAACACCGCCTGCGGACCGCCCGTATTCATCCAGATCACGCCGCCCAGCACGCCGTAAGTGATGGAAGCCACATGGTTGATGGCCAGCCCGGTGTAAATGCTCGGCGTGATGTCCTCCGGCTTCTCGCAGATGCGGGCCACATAAGTGCTGCGGGCCATGCCCAGGGCGAACAGCAGGTTGTCCAGCACGAAGCAGGCGGTCACCACGCCCACGGCCCAGTGCAGGGGGAGCAGCTCCGGGGCGAAGGCATACGCCAGGCACAGGAGGGACAGCGCAATGCTGTCGAAAATCGTTACCTTCCGTTCCCCATACCGCTTGATGCTCCAGCCGATGAGGGGCTGCGTGACCAGCCCGATGACGCCGGCAATGAGCAGGGTTTTTCCGATGTATCCGGGCGGCTGGCCCAGCGTGCTGACCATCAGCCAGAAGCCGAAGGTCAGATAAAGCTGCTTGCGGATGCCGTGCAGGATTTCCAGCCCGTAATAAACGGCATACCTGCGCTTGAAGACGAAACACTGCCGCCAGCCGCGCCGCTGCGGAAAGACGGGCGTTTTCACCCGGCTCAGGAACAGGAACGCCAGCAGGCACACGCCGCCCGTAACGAAAAAGTCTACGGCAAAAGACTGGTTGAATTTCCACTTGATCCATACGCACAGCGCGCCCAGCAGCGCGGCCGCCGTCCCCAGCGCCTTCATCTGGCCGAGCCTCAGGCTACGGTTCTCCGGCCTCGCCGTATGGATGACGATGGTATCAATCATGCCCATCAGAATGTGCTGCCCCAGGCTCACCGTCAGAATCCACGCAGACAGCGCCCACAGGCTGGTTCCGGCGCCGCAGAAGGCCAGCGCGTACATGCCGCCGAACATCAGCAGGCACGCCACCCCGGCCATGCGCACCTCATTGAACATGAAAAGCAGGCTGACCACAAAAAGGGACAGGATGCCGGGCAGTTCCCTGGGGAGTTCAATGAACCCGCGCATCTCCACGTCCAGATGCTGGGCGTCACGCAGGAAGTTGCTGAAAATGAGATCATACACGCCGCTTCCGAACTGGCCCAGAAAGAGAGCCAGCAGCACAAAAATCATCGTCTTCCTGATGCGGGGGGAAGCGGCTTCACTCATAGGGCGGGGATACTCTCACAGGTGCACAGGCGGAGCAACCGCTATTTTTATCCGCCGGCCTTTCCCGGCATTTGAAAAAAACAATCGCCGGAACAGAATTTTTTCGGGAAATACCACGTAGTTACGCTATGATTTCCAGACACCTTTTCCCTGCCATGGCTTTCAGCTTATCCTCCCTCTGCTGGGGCGCCCCGTCCGCTCCGGTTCCCGGGACGCCCCACATCATTCCCCAGCCCGCCGCCATGCGCGTTAAAACCGGAGAAGCCGGATTTTCCCTGAAAGACGGCGTCCGGCTCCCGGAAGGAAATCCCCTTTCCAAACAGGCGGAACGGATTTTCCGCGACAACGGGATCAAAACGGCGCTGGTTGAAACCGGCGCGGACCTCATCTTTACGGAAGACGCGTCCCTGGGCAGGGAAGGCTACCGCCTTGCCGTAACGCCGGATTCCATTTCCATTGCCTCCGGTTCCGTGAACGGCGCTTTGTACGCCCTTCAATCCCTTGTGCAAAGCGTCGCTTCCGACGTGAACGGAGCTCCGGCCCTGCCCCGGCTGGACGTGAAGGACCAGCCCCGCTTTTCATGGCGCGGCCTGATGATGGACAGTTGCCGCCACATGATGCCCGTGCGGGACATCAAAAAGATCCTGGACCTGATGGAGAGGTACAAATTCAATACCCTGCACTGGCACCTGACGGACGACCAGGGGTGGAGGCTCCCCATCGCCAAGTACCCCAGGCTGACGGCTGTGGGAGGTACCCGGGCGCAGTCCCCCGTCATCGGCAGCCACAACAAGGCGGACGGCACCCCGTACTCCGGCCATTACACTGCGGATGAAATCCGGGAAGTGGTCCAGTACGCCAAAGACCGCGGCATCACCGTCATTCCGGAGGTGGAACTGCCGGGCCACGCCTCCGCCGCCATCGCCGCGTATCCGGAACTGGGCAACACGGACATTCCGGGCTTCGCGCCCAAGGTGCAGGAAACCTGGGGCGTGCTTCCCTACACCTTCGCTCCCACGGAAAAAACCTTCCATTTTCTGGAAGACGTTATTGATGAAGTGTGCGCCCTGTTCCCGGACAGCCCCTATATCCACATCGGTGGGGATGAGGCTCCCAAGGACCAGTGGAAGCAGTCCGCCGCGGCGCAGCAGGTCATGAAGGACAACGGCCTCGCCAACGAGAACGAACTCCAGAGCTACTTTATCCGGCGCGTGGAAAAAATGATCAACAGCCACGGCAAGAGGCTCATCGGCTGGGATGAAATCCAGGAAGGGGGCCTCTCCCCCACCGCCACCATGATGGTCTGGCGGAGCTGGATGCCGAACAGCGCGCGGCATGCCCTGGAACAGGGCAACGACGTGGTGATGACGCCCAACAGCCACCTGTACTTCGACTATGACCAGGGCCCCGGCAAACCCTCCGCCCCGGAGTATGAAACCATCAACGACGACAACCTGACCTGGCAGCGCGTCTATGGGCTGGAGCCCGTCCCGCAGGGAACGCCCCGGGAACGGGAAAAACAGGTGCTGGGCTGCCAGGCGAACATCTGGACGGAGTACATTCCCAACCTGCCGAAATGGGAATACCATGCCTTCCCCCGCGCCCTGGCGCTGGCGGAAGTAGCCTGGACCCCCAAGGAGCTGAAAAACGAGAAAGACTTCCGCAAGCGCCTCGACCGCCAGCTTCCCTTTCTGGACGCCCATGGCGTCAACTACAAGAGGCCGGACAACGGGGCCCCCGCGCAGCCGGACGCCGTCATTACCCGGGAACGCCGGTAAATACGGAGGGAAGGCCCCCGCGCAGCCTCCTTCCGGAGGCCGCATTATGGGCTAGCCAACCTTCACGAAAACCATTACATTGGCGGCATTATGAATTTGGAACTGCTTCGTCAGGTTTGCGTGACTCCGGGCGCTCCGGGGTTTGAAGACAAAATCCGTGATTTCATCATTCAGGAAGTGGCCCCTCTGGTGGACGCCGTGCGGGTGGACAACCTGGGCAGCGTGATTGCCATCGTGGAAGGCAAGGATACGGAAAAAACCATGATGGCCGCCGCCCACATGGACGAAATCGGCTTCATGGTCCGTCACATTGACGACAAAGGGTTCATCAAATTCCTCCCCCTGGGCGGCTTTGACGCCAAGACGCTGACGGCCCAGCGCGTCATCGTCCACGGCAAAAAAGACCTCATCGGCGTCATGGGCGTGAAGCCCATCCACGTGATGTCCCCGGCGGAACGCACCAAGCTGCCGGAAGTGACCGATTTCTTCATCGACCTGGGCATGAGCAAGGAGGAAGTGGAAAAATACGTCTCCGTGGGCGACTCCGTCACCCGTGAACGCGACCTGGTGGAAATGGGGGACTGCGTGAACGTGAAGTCCCTGGACAACCGCGCCGGATGCTACGTGCTGATTGAAGCCCTCCGCGCCATCAAGGCTTCCAAAAAGAAGCCCTCCTGCAACTTCGTGGCCGCCTTCACCGTTCAGGAGGAAGTGGGGCTGAGGGGTGCGCAGGCCGGCACGCTGGACATCCAGCCGGACTTCTCCATCGCCCTGGACGTCACCATCGCCTGCGACATTCCCGGCACCCCGGCGCACGACCAGGTCTCCCACCTGGGCGCAGGTGCCGCCATCAAGCTGTATGACGGCTCCGTGATTGCGGACCGCCGCATGGTGAAGTTCATGAAGGCCATGGCGGACGCCCACAAGATCAAATGGCAGGTGGAAATGCTGCCGGCAGGCGGCACGGACGCCGGAGCCATGCAGAAGTTTGTTCCGGGCGGCTCCATTGCCGGGGCCATCTCCGTTCCCACCCGCAACGTTCACCAGGTCATTGAAATGGCGCACAAGGATGACCTGGACGCTTCCGTAGCGCTCCTGACCGCCTGCGCCATGAACGTGGACAAATGGGACTGGTCCTGGAACTCCGTCAACGAATGCCCGGCAGAAAAACCCGCCAAGGCATCCAAAACGGCAGCCAAGCCGGCCAAAGCCGCCGCCAGGAAGAAAAAGGCCAAATAAAAGCCCCGGCGCCAACCGATCACTCACCCGCAGGCCGCCCCGGAAACGGAGGCGGCCTGCCTGTTTCCGGACGTCTTCAAGCGTTCCGCGCAATACGCCCGCGGCGTTGCCCCGTCCCGTCAAGAAGCGCCGCAGCCCCTTGCGCCAGTCAAACCTGAAATTGAGCGGCAGTGAACTCTGTTCCCTGAAGCAGGGCATCCTGTCGGACGCATGCGTTTCAGCTGCCGCAGAGGCCTGAGGCACGCCACGGAGGCTTTTCAGGACGGCCTCCCCATAAAAAATCCTCCGGCACCCAGAGATGCCGGAGGAGGATCAATCCTGAAAAAGAAAGTTACTTGGCGGCGGGAGCGGGAGCTTCCTTCGGAGCGGGAGCGGGGGCCGGAACGGCTTCCACTTCCACTTCTTCCTCCACTTCAACGCCTTCTTCGGGACCGGAAGCTCCGGTCTGCTTCATGGCGTCCTTCAGGGCCTGGCTTCCGAAGAAGTCGGCCTGCTGCAAGCGCTGCATGTCGGTCATCATGCCCATGAAAATGGGCAGGAGTTCGGCTTGGCGCGCCTGCATGGCGGCATCCATTTCAGCCTGGACCTTCTGGGCGCTCTTGGAAAGGGCTTCGCCCTTTTCATTGATCTTCGCCATCTTTTCAGCAGCCGCGTCTGCGGTGGCCTTGTCCTTCACCGTGCTGAGCGTGGCGGACATTTCCTTCATCAAAGCCAGCATCTGGTCAGCGGCTTCCTTCGCTTCCTTGGAAACTTCAGCGGCCGGCGCGGTGGGCGCGGCAGGGGTTTCAGCGGCCGGGGCGGATGCCGGAGCCGGGGCATCCTGGGCGGAAGCCATACCTGCAAATGCCAGGGCACATGCCGAACTAATTGTTACAATGCTCTTCATAACGTTTCCGTTGTACAGGCTCGCCATGCATGCGTCAATGAATCATTGTGTAACGGCTCCCCGTGATGCCGCAGAAAGGGGAATTTGCGTTTTTTCTTCCCTTGGAGGATTTTTTCAGTTGCATCTTTTTAGAATTATTATAAATTCATTCCCGATGACTAAAACCATAGAAAACCTGAAAGCCGCCATTACGGGCGAAAGCACCGCCTCCGCCACTTACGCAGCCTATGCCGCCAAAGCCGCCCAGGAAGGGCAGCCCCTCATTCAGAAATTGTTTGAAGCCGCCTCCAAGGCGGAATCCGTCCACGCCGCCAACCACAACAAGGTTCTGGAAAAGCTGGGCGCAACGATGGACCCCATCGATATCCAGATTCATGTAGGAACCACCGCGGAAAACCTGAAAGCCGCCATCGCCGGGGAAACCCACGAATTCGAAAGCATGTATCCGGAATTCATCGCCGTGGCGGAAGAGGAAGGCCAGAAGGCCGCCGTCCGCTCCTTCACGTGGGCCACGGAAGCGGAAAAGGAACACGCCGATTTTTATGCCGCCGCCCTCAAGGCCCTGGAAAACGGAGACACCAGCGCCCTGCCCAGGCAATACTGGGTATGCCTGGTGTGCGGGGACACCTTCAAATCTCTGGAAGGCGTGGACGCCTGCCCCCTCTGCGGCACCAAGGCTGAAAAATTCCTCGTCATCGGGTAAACTCCGTCTGAGCACCGGAGGCCATCCATGGCACACAAAACCCGCCCGGAACATTCCGGGCGGGTTTTTACAGGCCGGAAACCGCTGCCATCTGGGGAAGCGGCCAGAGAAGAAGCATCGCCGGCTTTTCCCTTCCGGTCATTCCGCAAGCGCCGTTCCAGAACCGTGTTCCGGCCCTTTTCCGGACTTCAAGACTTTTCTCCACTTCCGACTGTCCGGGTGGCCCTGGTCCTCTCCTCCCACGTGCATCCGGCCCCGGACCTTTTTTGAATGCCCGGATTGATGGACTTGTTCATTTAAAACATTAAATACATGCATTCCGTTCTGGCTACGGCGCAGGCGAGCATCCCGATTAAAATCATGATGATGCCGAATGCGACGGATTTTCTGCACAAGGCGACAACGGCGCAGGCAACGGAAGCCACCCCCAGCAAAATCCCGGCTGCGCCCAGCACGGTTCCGGGAACAAGCCCCAGGCCGGAAGCCGCTGCGACCCAGGGCAATGACACGGCCCCCACGACACAAATACAGGCGGCTCCTTTCACAGCTTGAGGACATTGCAGCACAACGGGCTGATTTTCCATAAGCTTCCCTATACCCTCCCAAAACCGGGCCTGTCAACTACAACCGGAAAGTCCCCTCTTTCCGTCAACCCCGCATGCCGGACGGGCTGCCCCCACAACCAATTGCCCCCACAACCAATTGCCTGCGCCGCCATCCGCACCAAGCCCCAAGCGCAAAAAATGGCGGATGCTATCGGCACCGCCGTTTCAACGGCGGTTCCCTTTTCCTGCCCGGGCCCTTCCATGAAAAGGCGTTCCGCCACATTCTGCTTGAGCATCACCGTGAAACCCTTACAATGGCTCACCCCTTCAAGCAGGAAGAATACTTTATCCTTTCTTTGCGATGACCCCTCCCCATGCATCCACCCGTTCCGCAGAACGGTACGCAGGCCGGCCAGGCGCTCTTTCCGCCGTCTTCCAGGCTCTTCGCGCCGCGTTCTTTCCGCGCCGCATGCGCTGCCTGTGGGCAACCGGACTCGCGGCGGCTCTGGTGGTCAATCCTTATGTGCTCAATGACGGCCAGAGCGTGCTGATGAGCTGCATGGGCATCGCCTGTTCCGCCTCCCTGCTCTGCGGCACCATCCTTCTCTGCCTGAAATACCGCTTTACCGCCTACGTCGTCCTTCCGGCCATCATCCTGTTCAACGCGGGCCTGTACATGATGCAGATGCGGTACGGGCTGACGCTGAACCTCTCCGTCCTTTCCAGCATGGCGGAGACCAACTTCCGGGAAGCCTGCGCCTTCTGCACCGCCGCCTCCGCCACCGGGGCCCTGCTGCTGGCGGCCTTCATTTACCTGGCCATTTACTGGAGCCGCCGTTCCCTGCGCCAGAAGGCCACGTGGGGCGCGCTGGCGTGCATCTGGAGCCTGTACGGAATCTTTCTGCTGCTGGGCATTCCGGCCACCTCCTACAGCTCGGAACCCCTTTACCTTTACTACACCTCTGACAAGGCCAAGGGCTGGCCCCTCGTGGACTTCGTGATGGCGTACAAGCTGGCGGACGAATACGTCACCCAGGACGCAAGCCGTTTCAATGAACTCCGGAACCTGCCGTCCTGCGCGGAACCCCTCTCCGGATGCGACGCTCCGGACGACCTGGCCGTGGTCTTCCACATGGGCGAGAGCGTGCGCGCGGACCACCTTTCCCTCAACGGCTACCACCAGAACACGATGCCCCTGCTTTCCCGGGAACCCAACGTCGTTTCCTTCCCCCACGCCACCTCCTTCGGCATCGTGACCAGGATTTCCGCCATCGGCATGTTTACGGATGCGGAACTGTCCCGCCGCCGCCCCGCCCATTCCTCCTTCATTGACCTGTTCAACAAGCACGGTTTCCGCACCGTCCGGATCATGGACCTGTGCGGAGACTCCATCCATGACTATTCCCTGGGCATCCTGACCCGGAACTGCCGGGAACGGAAGCAGACGCCGCCCATGCACGAAACGCCCGGAATGATGCAGGAACGCACCTCCCTGGTCATGGAGGAATCCCTGAAACGGCACGGCCGGGAAAAACAGCTTTACGTCATTTACAACAACGGCAGCCACATGGCGTTCAGCTACCCCGCACAGGCGGAACGCTTTACCCCGGCGTCCTGCAACATGGACGACCCCAAGGCCCGTCTGGAAGAAACCGTCAATGCGTATGACAATTCCATCGTGGACCTGGACGCCTCCGTCCACCGCATGATTGCACTGTTGAAGGACAGGCCGGCCATTTATTTTTACTGCTCCGACCATGGCGTGGCGCTGGGCGAGGAAGGAAAAATGTTCCAGGGGCATGTTCTGCCGCCTGTTTACCGTCCCGCCATGTTCGTGTGGTATTCGGACGCCTTCGCCTCACGCTACCCGGACATGGTGCGCGCGCTGAAGGCCAACCGCCTGAAAGCCGTCTCCCACGACCACATTTTCCACACCCTCCTTTCCCTGGCCTCCATCCGGTCGGAAGTCGTCCGGAACGGCCTGAATCTGGCCTCTCCGGACGCCCGGGAAACCCCGGCCCCCCTCCAGCCGGAAGTGCTGGCGGAATGGCTGGCCGCTCCCGCACCGCCGCAGCCGCTTCCGTAAAAAAGATGGAAGCTGCCGTCATCCTCTGCGGGGAACGGCAGGATAGGACGAACTCTACCGTACCCGGACTCGCAGGGGATGCCTGACGCACTCCCGGACGCGGCGCGCCTCCGCCTCCCAGGCGGCAGAGGATTTGAACGGAGAAGCCTTGTCCCAAACCGCCCCCATGTACCACTCAAAGGGCTTTCCGTTCACCGCCTCCCTGATCCAGTAGGTACATCCTTCCGAGTCTACTGCCCCGCCTTCCGGACCCCAGGGAACTATCACGGCGGTTCCCAGGCATCCGTCATTCTTCCGGGGCCTGCTCCATGCCGTCATCAAGCCGCCGTCCTCCCGGTCCTTCGTGACCGTTTCATAATTATTCCTGCCCTTTCCGGTATCCATTCCCACGCCGGCCTTCACCGTTTCCGCCCCCCGAATGGTCAAGGTGCTGCGGACTTTGGAAAAACGGCTTCCTGCGTCCAGAGTCACCCTCCGCGTTTCCGCCACGCGTACGCCGCCGCCCACGTCCCACGGCGCATAACCCACTTCAAAGGCGGTCTGAACCGGACCGTTGTACAATGCCCGCGCGCTGGCCCAGTTTCCGGATACATGCGGTTTCCCATCCCTGAACACGGCAATGCCGCCGCAGCCCCGTCCCGGCCCTACGTTGTACATGTCCAGTCCCCGGCCATGATCCCGGTGGTAATCCCCCCGCTTGTAGAATTCATTGATGACGGGAGCACCCGCGCGCTTGCTCCATACATCCGTTCCGCTGGAAACCAGGCCCTCCCCCTCAGGGGCCGGCCTGGCAACGGCCGGACCGTAAATCCGGTGCGCCGTAAGATCGTTCTCCCACGCGAAATCATCCAGGCGTTCCGGGACCAGGCGGCTGAAACAGACGTCCGCGGAAGGAGCTGCCTTCAGGGAGGAATCGTTCAGAATCCAGAAATCACGGGCCGTTCCGGGCCGGAAATTGCTCTGGAACAAAAGAGTATCCGTCCTTCCGTCTCCATCCGTATCCGCCAGTTGGTGCGGGATGACGCGCCCGTGGCGGACGTCAAACACGCGAAGGGCGGCGGCATTCCCGGAAGTTCCGGACGTCCAGGGCACCGACACGGTTTCAGCAGGACGGAACTTGGCCAGTGGGTTCGTGACGGTTACAGTCTTTCTCTGCGGATGGTCCCGGCCAATGACGTATTTGCGCAGTTCGGTGCCGGCCATCAGGTAGGCGCCCGCGCCGTATGCTTCCGTATCCTCCCCGGAATAATGGCCCGGCTTGTCGGCAATGGGCTGCACCCAGCCCAGCGCGCCTTCCGCGTTGACGGAATCACAGGCGGCCTTCCACGCCCTGCGGATGACGGGAAGATATTCATCCGCATCCAGATACCCCTGGTTCACCCCCCACAGCATCCCGTACATGATAAAGAGGGTGCCGCTCATCTCCTTCAAGGGGGGCTCTTCCGGGTCCAGCAGGCTGGCGTGCCAGGAACCGTCGGGCGACTGGCATTTTTTCAGGGATGCCGCCATACGCTTGAGCAGATCCTCATAAAAGGGGCGGGAAGGCCAGTCCGCGGGCATGTCCTGAAGAATAAGCGGCAGTCCGGCAATCACCCAGCCGTTGCCCCGGCTCCAGAACATCTTTTTCCCATTAGCCGCCGGAATGGTGAAGTAACGGGAATCACGGAAAAACAGCCCTTCCTTCCGGTCAAAAAGATAGTCGCAGGTGAGCTTGTATTCCCTGTCCATGAATTCCAGATACCGGCGGTCTCCGGTATAGGCCGCCAGCTTCACGAACACGGGAGGGGACATGAACAGGGCGTCCGACCAGCTCCAGCGGTCCTGGCAGCCGGGAGTCCCGAACTGGAGGGAAGCGGAGGAGGGCCGGTTCATCACCCCGTCCAGCACGGCGCGTATTTTCTCCGCCGCAGCGGTATTTCCGTCTTCCATCGCCATCTCCATCCAGGCGTGGCCCACGGCGTGATCGTCCGCATGGTAATGCCGTTTCAGGGTTCTCCATTCCTGTTCCCCTCCTGTTTTCCTCAGCAGCGGCAATCCCGGCCCTTCCGGGACGGCCAGGCCATACTGCACCAGGCCGGAATAAAAGGCGCCGTAGGTCCAGTGCAGCGGCGAGCGTTTTCTGGGATGCTCCGCCTGCCATTTCGCCACCAGGCGGAGATTATCCCGGATGGTCTTTTCATTCCAGTCCGCGGGAGCGCCGGAAGCGGGGCTCCCCGCAGAAAGCGCGGGAAGAACCAGCAGCAGGAAGGATTTACGCCATCCGTTTTTTGAAAAGGAAAAGAAATTCATTTGACTGGTACGGAAAAAGCCGCGCTGAAATTTCTCCGTGAGGAATGAATCTTCCCTTTTCGGCCTGTCCCGTTTTCCCCCGGTCCCCGGAAAGGGGAGGCAAGGGCACATATGGTGCCATGACGGAAGGGAATGCCGCGTTATCAACCATTCCCTGCAGCATATATACAACATATTGTATCATTATAAATATTTAATACATTATTTATACATTTTCCTTGCGGGGGCTCTCTTTCTGTGGTTCATTGCGTTTCAGCGCAGGTAACGGAAGACGGTGAAAATCCGTCGCGGACGCGCCGCTGTAACCGGTAGACGATGGACCGGACACTGACTGCCAGCAGTCGGGAAGTCCCCATCACATGTCGCACCGGAAGCCAGAAGACGACCTGATGCCCCCGTATCCCATCCCGCGGACAGGATGAACATACGCACAGGTCCTCATCGTGCCCCTTGTTAAAAATGCACGCATGCGGCGGCCCCTGCCTATGATTTTTCCAGGCTTTTGCCCAGGCTCGCGGATGAGCGGTCATCATCCCTTCCAAGCGAGACACCCACCATGGCAACAAGCATCATCAAGCGTTCCGGAAAAAAGGAACAATACCAGGGCTACAAAATTGAGGAAGCCGTCAAGAACGCGTTCCACAGCTCCGGCACCGCCTACAACCGTTCCATTTACGAAGAAGTGGAGGCCAAGCTGAGCCATCAGGACTGCGCGCATGTGGAAGAAATCCAGGACATGATAGAACGCGCCCTGTTCCGCTGCGGATACTTTGACACGGCCAAGACCTTCATCACCTACCGCTTCCTGCACAAAATGCAGCGCGAACAGCTCGGGGGCCTCTATTCCGGCAACACGTACGTGGACTGCAAGCAGACGGTGGAGGAATACATCGGCCAGAGCGACTGGCGCATCGCCGCCAACTCCAACACCACGTATTCCAACGCCGGCCTCATCAATAACACGGCGGGAAAGGTGATTGCCAACTACTGGCTGGACCAGGTTTATTCCGCACGGGAGGGGGCCGCCCACCGGGAAGGGGACTACCACATTCATGACCTGGACTGCCTGACCGGGTACTGCGCCGGGTGGAGCCTCCGCAACCTGCTCAACGAAGGATTCAACGGCGTGCGCAGCCGCGTGAACAGCAGGCCGCCGCGCCACTTCCGGGAAGCACTGGGCCAGATGGCCAACTTTCTGGGCATTCTGCAAAGCGAATGGGCCGGAGCCCAGGCCTTCAGCTCCTTTGACACCTTCCTGGCGCCTTACGCCTTCAAGGACCAGGCGGATTTCACGCGCATCAAGAAGGACATCCGCAGCTTCGTCTACAACCTGAACGTGCCCTCCCGCTGGGGGCAGTCCCCCTTCACCAACGTCACGATCGACTGGACCGTGCCGCGGGACCTGCGGGACCAGGCCCCCTTCAGCGGCGGGGAGCACCTCTTTGAAGGGGTGGAGGACCCGGGCCTGCTCTCCCTGGCGCGGGAACGCGGCGTGAACAAGCTGACAGAGCTGACCTACAAGCATTTCCAGAAGGAAATGAACCTGATCAACAAGGCCTTTTACGAGGTGCTCACGGAAGGGGACAGCACCGGGCAGCCCTTCACCTTCCCCATCCCCACCGTCAACATCACGGAAGACTTTGACTGGGAAGGGGAAAACGTGCCGCTCCTGTTTGAAAACGCCGCCAAGATCGGCTCCTCCTACTTCCAGAACTTCATCGGCAGCCAGTACACCGTGAATGAAAACGGGGAACGCGTGCCGGACGAACGGGCCTACAAGCCGGACGCCGTGCGCTCCATGTGCTGCCGCCTCCAGCTGGACCTGCGGGAGCTGCTCAAGCGCGGCGGCGGCCTCTTCGGCTCCGCGGAAATGACCGGCTCCATCGGCGTGGTGACCATCAACCTGGCCCGGCTGGGCTACCTGTTCAAGCAGAACCGGGAAGCACTGTTCGCCCGGCTGGGGGAACTGCTGGACCTGGCCAAATCCTGCCTGGAAAAGAAAAGAACCTTCGTCCAGGAAATGTACGACCGCGGCCTGTACCCCTACACCAGGCGCTACCTGCCCACCTTCCGCAACCACTTCTCCACCATCGGGGTCAACGGCATGAACGAACTGCTGCGCAACTTCTCCAACGACTCGATGGACATCACCTCCGAGGAAGGCAGGACCTTTGCGGAGGAAATCCTGGAATTCATCCGCCTGCGCATGCAGGAGTACCAGGAGGAAACCGGCAACCTGTACAACCTGGAAGCCACCCCTGCGGAAGGCACCACCCACCGCTTTGCCCGGGAGGACCAGAAGCGCTATCCGGACATCCTCCAGGCCGGGCCCGTGGGGCAGCGTTACTACACGAACAGCTCCCAGCTCCCCGTGGACCACACGAGCGACCTGTTCCGTGCGCTCCAGCTCCAGGACGAACTCCAGTGCTGCTACACGGGGGGAACCGTCTTCCACATGTACATGAATGAAGCCATCAGCTCCCCGGAAGCCTGCCGGGACATCGTCCGCAAGGTGCTGACCCGCTTCCGCATGCCGTACCTGACCGTCACCCCGCTCTTCTCCGTCTGCGACAAGCACGGCTACCTGCGCGGGGAGCACCAGTACTGCCCCTTCTGTGATGAAGAGCTGCTCCACATCCACAGGCATGAATAACCCTTTTCAACCAGCCGCCTCGTTTCAAAACCCAGCCATCAATACGACAATGACCAAACAGGAAATATTAAGCAAATACGCACAGGACCGTACCCGCTGCACCGTTTACACGCGCGTCATGGGCTATCACCGCCCTGTGGAAACCTTTAACGCCGGCAAACAGGGCGAATTCCACGACCGCGTCCACTTCGTGGAACCGGACCGTCCCTGCTCCTGCTCCGCCCAAACGGAACAGCCGCGGTAATTTTCCCAATAACATATGCGAAGTCAATGGGAACGGGCCGGGGCATAGCGGACATCACGCCGCTCACCTTGCTGGATTTTCCAAACAAGGTGGCCTGCATCTTCTGGCTGAGAGGCTGTAACTTGTTTTGTCAGTACTGTTACAACGTCTCCCTGGTCAGAGGAACGGGCTCTCCTGCCGGAGACCGGACGGACTACCTTGATTTCCTCAGAGATCGGGTGGGATTTCTGGACGGGGTAGTCCTGTCCGGCGGCGAGTGCACGCTGTGTCCCGACCTTATCCCCATCTGCCGCGAGATACGGCAGCTAGGCTTCGCGATTAAAATAGACACCAACGGCACGAGGCCCAGCGTGGTGAAAGCGCTGGTGGAAGAGGGGCTTTGCGACTACATCGCCCTGGACTACAAGGCGCCCCCCGAACAATACGGCGCCGTCACCGGCAGGCCCGACCTTTTCCCCTCCTTTTCCGCAACTCTGGACTACCTGATCGCCTCCCAAACCGCCTTTGAAGTCAGAACCACCGTCCATCCCGATTTATTGACGGAAGATCACGTCAACAACATCATACGCGACTTGACAAAGCGCGGGTATGGGGGCAACTACTTCGTGCAAAATTTCTACCTGACCAAACAAACACTCAACTCTCTCCCCGCGCCGAGCCGGTTGTTTGACCGGACCAGGCTGGAGCCGGCCTCCATCCCCGTCCACTTCCGCAACTTCGAGTTCGCTCCGGGCAAAGTCTGACCCAGCCGACCATGTTCGACATCCTGCTCAACCACAACACCCTGGTTCTCTTCGGAATCATCTTCTTCGGCATCGCCCTCGGCAGCATTAAAATATACGGCCTGAACCTCGGCCTCTCCGGCGTTCTCTTCGTAGCGCTGGCCGCCGGCCACTACCGCCTGGCCATCCCCAACGGCGTGGGCCAGCTGGGCCTGGCGCTCTTTGTGTACTGCGTGGGCCTGAGCGCGGGCAACCGCTTCTTCTCCGCCATCGCCAAGCAGGGAAGCAAGCTCGCGGTCATGTCCGCCGTGATTGTAGGCGTTTCAGCCCTCTTCACCTGCCTCTTCGGCATCTGGTTCAATGTTCCCGCGGGGATTTCCTCCGGCATCTTCGCCGGCGCGTGCACCAGCACCCCGGCCCTGGCGGCAGCCACGGAAAGCCTGCCGGGAGCCTCCGGAAGCGGCGTCAGCATCGGCTACGGCATTGCCTACCCGTTCGGCGTGGTGGGCGTGGTCCTCTTCGTCCAGCTTCTCCCGCGCCTGCTGCACTTTGACCTGAACAAGGAGGCCAAGGCCATGCACTCCAAGCAGGAGGCCAGCATCATCTCACGCTTGGTCCGCGTCACGCAGCCCAACCTGATCGGCCAGAACATTGCGGACTGCAAGCTGCTGGACGGCCTGCACTGCATGGTCACCCGCGTGGTGCGCAACGACAGGCTGATGCCGCTGACGCCGGAAGACACGTTCCGGGAGGGAACGGAAGTCCTCATCGTGGGCAACAGCGACACCATGCCGCATGACGTCGCTTTCCTGGGGGAAGTATGCGACAACCCCTACCCCATGGACTCCCAGAAGGAGCGCCGCAAGCTGATCCTGACCAACAAGAACTACGCCGGGCGCAAACTCCGCGATCTGAAAACCCTGCGAACGGACGGCGTGATCATCTCCCGCATCTCCCGCCTGGGCTTCACCTTCGTCCCCACGGGGGACACCACGCTGGAGCGCAATGACGTGCTGACCGTGGTGGGTTCTCCGGAAAACCTCACCAAGTACGGGGACAAAATCGGCCACCGCAGCCAGGACATGAACCAGACGGACCTTCTTTCCCTCGGGTTCGGCCTCTCGCTCGGTATCATTCTGGGGCTGGTCAACTTCAGTCTGGGTAACGGCCTGGGCATCTCCCTAGGGATTGCCGGCGGCCCGCTGATTGTGGCCCTGCTGCTCGGCCACTTCGGGCGCCTGGGCCCCATCGTGGGTTACATCCCCCGCCCCACGCGCCTTCTTTTGCAGGACCTGGGCCTGGTCTTCTTCCTGGCTGACGCCGGCATCAAGGGCGGCGCGGACCTGGTCACCACCGTGGCTACGCATGGCGCGGCCGTCTTCATCATGGGCGTCATCGTCACCTGCTCCGGCATGTTCGCCGGCTACTTTGTGGGCATGAAGGTCTTCAAGATGAACATCCTGGAATGCCTGGGCGGCATCTGCGGCGGCATGACCTCCACCCCGGCCCTGGGCGCCATCGCCAGCAAAACGGACTCCCAGGCCCCCGTGGTCAGCTACGCCACCGCCTACCCCGTGGCCCTCATCCTGATGACCATCATTGCGAAGGTCATCATCCAGACCATCGGCGGCGTGGTGGGCGTTTAGCCCAAGGCGCAAACTTCACCACCCGGAAAGACCGCGTCTCCGGCGGTTCTCTCCGGGCGCCATGCTTCACGGAAAAAGGAATATCGATTGCGGATCAGCGCCGTTTACCTCCTTGCCACCAGCCGGAAGTTTAAGACCCCGTTTCCGTCACTTCCATGCAGACGGACTGGAAGGCATTTTTCCAGTTGATGCGGATTCCGGCGTTCATCAGAAAATCGCCGCCCAGCACCCGTTCATGGACGTTGGCCAGGGGGCCGTTTTCATCCAGGTTGATCTCCCTGACCAGGTATCTGGCGGCAGGATTCAAGCCTTTCAGGCGCAGGGGCGGCGGGGAATCCGCCAGCCATTTGTCCATCAGCCAGGCGAAGACGACGGCCCGTTTCTCATGAACGTACATCAGGGCGGCCACCCGGCTTTCATACGGGGAGGACAGGCGGTACAGGTCCCCGAACTGGACCACGGGGCGGATGCGCTTGTATTCCGCCAGCGCCCGTTTGGAAAATTCTACTTCCTCCTTCGTCATGTCACAGGGCTGAAGCTCGAATCCCAGACGGCCCGACATGGCGACGTCAAAACGGAATTTGAGCGGCGTGACGCGCTTCGTCTGATGGTTGGGGGAGGCCGTCACATGGGCGGCCATGGTGATGGCCGGGAACAAATGGCCTATGCCCCACTGCATGAACACGCGTTCACAGGCGTCCGTATTGTCGGACGTCCAGAATTCATGATGCCTCCGCATGGTCCCGTAGTCGGCGCGGCCTCCGCCGGAGGAGCAGGCCTGAAACGTCACGTCCGGAAATTCCGCCGCCAGCGCATCAAGAATGGCTTCATAGCCGCGCACGTAGTCAATGGACAGGTTCCCCTGATGGCTGGCGTCCAGCCAGGGGGAGCCGGGATCGGAAATCTTGCGGTTGCAGTCCCACTTGACATAGGAAATGCCCGGATGTCCTCCCAACAGTTTCCGCATGGCGTCAAGAATGTATCCGCGCACGGCCGGGTTGCTCAAATCCAGCAGGTACTGGCTGCGTTCCAGCCTGTTTTCCCGGTGCGGAAGGCCGATGACCCATTCCGGATGCTTCTGATAAAGTTCCGAGCAGGGGTTCACCATTTCCGGCTCCACCCAGATGCCGAAGCGTATCCCCAGCTTTTCCGCCTGGCGGATCAGGCCTTCCAGCCCATGGGGCAGTTTAGCACGGTTTACCTGCCAGTCCCCCAGACCGGCCCGGGCGTCATTGCGCGGGAATTGGCCGCCAAACCAGCCGTCATCCAGCACGAAAAGCTCTATTCCCAAGTCCGCCGCACGTTTCATCATGCCGTGCAGCACTTTTTCCGTGAAGGTAAAGTACACTCCCTCCCATGAGTTCAGCAAGGTCAGCCGCTCCGTGCCGCCGCCGCGCAGGCCGTAGCGGCGCGCCCAGCGGTGGATGCGCCGGGAGGCTTCCCCCTTGCCGTTTCCACTGTGCGCCAGAATGAGGGGAGGCGTTTCAAACACTCCGCCGCCGTCCAGCAGATAGGGAGCGGGAGCCACGTCCAGCCCCGCCCCCGCAAAGAGGTAGTGATACGGGCTGTGGCGGAACCATATCCGGTAGTTGCCGGGCCACGCCAGCGCCCCCAGAACCACTTCCCCCGCATCCTCCCGCGCCGGACCGTCCAGGGAGATGACGAAGCCAGGGCTTCCCTCCTGGGCGGCGCGGGTACCGGTTCCGGAAACCAGGGCAAGTTCATGCCCCCGCGCCACTTCCTCCTCGCTCATCAGGGATTCCCCGCCCCATGTGCCGCGGAAGCTGGTGACAAAGTAACGTTCCGCTCGCAAATTCAGTTGCGCGGACGCCGCGCGGTGCAGGCGGATGCCTTCCCTTCCCTCGTTCCGTATCACCGCCCATTGAAGGAAGGCGTCCGATTCCCGGTGGGAGCGCACGTGAATTTCCACCCGCACGGGGTAGGAAGGGTCTTTCCCATAGAAGACGGCTTCTTCCCGGTCGTCATCCAGTTCCAGCACTTCCCATCCCTGGCATTCCAGGCGCAGGGAAAGAGTTCCGTCCGCCTGGGTCGCGCAAATGCAGTATTCATCCGACGCATTGGGAAGCCCCGTCACGGAGTCCGCCAGGGCGGAATACAGAAGAGGCGCATCCGCGGCGCTTTCCAGGGCATCCTCCGGTTCACGCAGCCGCGGTCCGTAATAGGCGCGGCGCACGCGGCCCTGTTCATCCCTGAACAGGGTCATCTGGGAGGAACGGGTCAACAAATGAACGGAATCCGGAGTCATGGTCGGCAAATGGGGAAAGGGTAAGTCATTTTTTCCGGGCAGGCGCACGGCCGCCCCTGCCTTGTCCATTAATCCCTGCCCCGGACAGGGAAGTCAATGGCAAAATGGCAGGAGAGCCCGGGCGTTTCTCCTACTTTTTCCACAAACGGGAGGAAGGCCGGAATTTCATGGTGCTTGATTCATGCACAAACAGTTTGCTGCCGTTTTCCGGATGGCGTACCACGCGGGCACGCCGCCGCTTGATGCTGAACGAACCAAAGCCGCGGAATTTGACCAGTGAGCGCCTCAGGACCGACCGGGCAATCGTGTCCAGCACCGCGTTCAGCGCACGTTCCGCCTGCCTGGGGGTAACGCCGTCCCCCAGCTCCCGCTGAAGTTCCCTGACGAATTGTGTTTTATTCATAGGCCGCCCAGCATGATATGCCCCGTTCTCCCGGTAAAGCGGAGAAGGGGCGCAGGCATTCCTGCCACCAGCCCCATACGGGGACGCCCTTCCGTTCCGGGCTGCAAGTTTCATCCTTGCCCCCCTCCGGCGGACCCATTAAGGTTCAGGGAAGATGCCTTCCCCCGCCGCCGATGCTCCATTCCCGGAACGAGCTTTCAACGTGACCGCGTTGAAATGGAATACCTGCGCCTGGCTTCTGCTGCCTGTCCTGGTGTTCATGGCCTGGTGGATGCACTGGTATGTCTCTATCCCCCTCGCGGCCCTGATGGCCGCGGGACTGGCTCCCGGAAGGCGCAAGGAACTACCGGAAAGGGAATTCCTCCCCTCTTTTCCCCTGTTCAACCGGTCCTCGTTTCTTGTCCTGGGCGCATTCATCGCCCTGATGGTCCTGTCCGGATGGGGGGAATGGGTCAATCAGCACCCGGACCACATCGTCAGGAACGCCTGCCTTCGTGAATTGGTCGCCAGCCCGTGGCCCGTCGTTTTTCCGGACGGAGACGTCTTGATCTACAACACAGGGTTCTGGCTGGTTCCGGCCCTGGCAGGCAAAGTGGCTGGGCAGGAAATTGCCCGGGCATTTGTCGTGCTGTGGGGTGCATGGGGCCTGTTTCTTGCCTGGCTGTGGCTCTGCGTTTTCTCCGGCCGCCGTTCCCTGCTGCTCGCCCTGCTGATGGTAATGTTCGGCTCCCTTCTGAATTTCCAATGCTGGCTGGGGCTAGATCTGTTCCGCCTGCATTACTTCGGCACGGCGGAACAGATCATGTGCAGCGCAAACGCCTCCATCCCTGTCATGCTTTTTTTCATCTTCCTGGCTTCGGGACGCATGCCCCCGCACTGGATGCCCCTTTTGTTCGCGGCCACGGCCTTTTATTCTCCCCTCGCGGCCCTGGGGGGGCTGCCCCTGGCGGTCTGCCAGTGGCTCCGGCAATGGAAAGGCAGCCGCTCCCCCCGGCGCAGCCTGCTTCATCCCTCCTTTCCGGCAGCCGTCATGCTGGGGGCGTGCTTCCTTCTTTATTATGCGGCGGTAAACGCGCCGTCCTCCCATATGGGCTGGCGGCCTTTTTATACGCGGCCGGGGGATTTTCTGCTGGCAGGGACCTCCTTCCTGCTGTACGCCCTGTTCTGCTGGCGGGATTTCCGGCGGAATTCCCTCTTTATCTGTACGCTGGCAACCGGACTGCTGCTGCCCTTCTTTTACGTCAACGGAGACGTCAACGACCTGCTCTGCAAGGGGAGCGTTCCGGCGATGGCCTGCCTGCTCGCCTTTCTGGCCTCCACCTGGGCGCGGCATCCCCGTCTCCGGATATGGATATGGCTTCTGCTGGCGCTCGGATTGGCGCCCCGGTTCAATGTTCCCTATTACTGCTGTTCTTCCAGCGCCCTCCAGGCATTTCTGACGCCTTGCGCCTCATGCACGGAGCCTTCCTCCTTTCCCTGCCGGGAATGGCGGCAACTCACCTATGCGCCGCAGGCACGCCACCAGGATGAATGGGGCCGCACCATGCACCATCCCGGACACCGGTGGCATCCCTATTATTCCGGCACGCCGCGCCCATGGCTACGCTTCATTTACCGTTTTTGACGTAAAGAAAACAGTTGCGGGAAAAACGCCCGGGAAATGAACATTCCGGATTCACTCCTTTCTTCATGGGAGGGGTCCGAATGCTCAGGCGGTCTTTTGACCTTCCTTCTGGAAGTTTTTCCAGCATTCCTCGATAACCGCGGGCAGGGACTTGCCTTCCTTGTCCATATCCCCCTGGCTTACCATTTTCTTAATCATTTTTCCGGAAACGGGGTCCAGGATGATGACGGCGGGAGGCCCGAAAACGACATAGGGGGCCTTGGAGCCTATGCATCCTACTACTTTGCCCGCTTCCTCCGGAACGAACTGGAAGGTAAAGGAACCCGGTGTCCTTCCCGGGGCCTGCCTGGTATCCACCATCCAGAAGATGAATTTTTTGCCGGAGGCCCTCTTGAAAGTCCGCTCCTTGATATGCTTGTCCGTAAAAATGTTGCAATACACGCACCAGGAAGACCCCGTCAGGTAGATGACCAGGGGAACCTTCTTGGCGATGGCCTCATTGCGCAGCTTGTCAAAGGCGGGACTGCCCGATTCATTCACGGCTGGAACGGGAGCCTGCTGCGCCAGGGCGGAAGCGGGAGCCAGCATGCCTGCCACGGCGGCGGCGCAAAGCACGGAAACGGCAAACTTGATCATATTACAGTAACCATAAGTCTCCCTGCGCAGAAGTCAAACTTCAAGATTCCGCCATTGCCATCATTTGCCGTTCAAGGTATATACATTCGCCATGCGCCATTCCAACCCCTATAACCGCAGGCACCCCTCACGGAATAAATGGCGCTTTGTTTTCTGGCTGTTCATGGCGTTCCTGCTCCTGGGCGCAGCCCTGGTTTATTTCCACCCCGCGGAAGACTGGAAAACTGCGGACCGCAGCAGCAGCGGCCTGGCCCCTCTACCCGCTGAAGAACCGGAAGCCGTCGTCCAGGTTTATTCGGCACGCGCCTTCGGCTGGCGCAGGTATTTCGCCGTGCACACCTGGATAGCCGTGAAGGAGAAGAATGCCGGCTTTTACACCGTGTACCAGGTCATGGGCTACCAGCTTCCCTCCCGGGGAACCAGCGTTTCCATCACGCGGGACATTCCGGACCGCAAATGGTTCGGCGCGGAACCGGAATTGATTCAGGAATTGCGCGGAGCAGCGGCGGAAAAGGCCATTCCCGTCATCAGCCGCACGGCGCAGGATTACCCCTATGCCGATACCTACTGGATCATTCCCGGCCCCAACAGCAACACGTTCACCGCCGCGCTGATGAGGGAAGTGCCGGATCTGACGGTGGAGCTTCCGCCTCATGCGGTGGGGAAGGATTATCTGCCCGGCGGCATTGCCGGACGGACGGAAAGCGGCACGGGCATCCGCATCAATTTATGGGGTCTCGCCGGGTTCAGCCTGGGGCTGGCGGAAGGAGCGGAAGTCAGCCTGCTGGGCCTGAACGCAGGCTTTGACCTGTTGCGCCCCGCCCTTAAACTTCCGATGATCGGGCGCATAGGGCTGCCGGACGCTCCTGTGGGCTGGGACTGGTGGAGCGTCACGCTGCTTCTTTCCGCCGGAGGGTTCATCTTCTTCCGCATGCTCCGCCACATGCGCAGGAAGCGGAGGCAGGCGCACCGCATCCCCTACTTCCGCCATCCGCGGACAAAAACGAGCGAGCGCATTTGAGCCGCATGGTACGGAAGCCTTTTTCCCTTATTCCGTTCCCCGTACACGGGAAGAAGGGGAATAAAGCGGAAATTCGATTGCCAAGCGCGGATGAAGCTGTAAGAATCCGCGCCATGAAAAAGCTCCTGATCCGCTCCTGTCTGATTGCCGGGCTGGCCTGGACCGCTTCCTGTTCCTCCAACAAGGAAACGGCGCCTCAGGAACCCGCTCCCGCCCCAGCCGTTCAACCGGAACAAACCGCCGCGGCGGACCGCCCCGCCCCCTGGGCTCCGGCCCCGGTGAAACCGGCCATTCTTCCGCAGGAGGAGAACGCAGAGTCCGTGCCGGGACCAGCCGTATTGCCTGGCGACTTCCGCCCCGGGCTGCGCACCCCCCGGCTGCCGGAAACCCTGCTGTATGATCTGGACGGCAAGCTGATCACCCCCTCCGCCCCGTAACCCTTTTCTTTTCCTTCACCATGACTGCGACCATTCCCAAGGGCTTCCACCCGGAACCTTTTTCCTACCATCAGGAGCTTGAACTGGACATTGACGCCCTTTCCAATGCGGGCGACGGCATCGGCCGTGTGGACGGCTGGGTGGTTTTCGTCCCCTTCGCCCTGCCGGGAGACCGCGTGAAGGCCCGCGTCTGGCGCAACGACAAGAATTATTCCTCCGCGGACCTGGTGGAAGTGCTTCACCCCAGCCCGGACCGCGTGGAGCCCGGCTGCCGCCTGTTCGGCACCTGCGGCGGATGCCAGTACCAGCATTTTTCCTACGACCGCCAGCTTCTCTGGAAAACCCGGCAGGTGGCGGACCTGCTCCGGTTGCAGGCAGGGCTGGAACTGCCCGTCAATCCGGCCATTGCCTCCCCCCGCCAATACCATTACCGCTCCAAGATTACGCCCCATTTTGACAAGCCCAAGGAAGCCAGCCGGCCGGCCATCGGCTTCCTGAAGGCGGGTTCCAGAAGGGAAGTGGTGGATGTGCCGCAATGCCCGATTGCCATGGAGTGCATCAACGAGGCCCTGCCCCTGGCCCGCAAGAGCGTTTACCAGGCCGCGGCCCGGTTCAAGCGGGGAGCTACCATTCTGCTCCGCGCCTCGGAAGGGACCGTCATTACCAATAACAACGCCGTGGCCTGCGAGCGCGTGGGCGGTCTGGAATTTCATTTTTTGGCGGGAGATTTTTTCCAGAACAATCCTTTCATTCTTCCGCTTTTTACGGACTACGTGGCCCAACAGGCGAGCATGGACGGGGAGGAGTTCCTGGTGGACGCCTATTGCGGTTCCGGCCTGTTCGCCCTGAGCCTAGCGAAGAAATTTAAAAAAGTGCTGGGCGTGGAAGTCAGCGAGACTTCCGCGGACTGGGCGCGCAGCAATGCCCGGAGCAACGGGATTAAACACGCGGAATTCCTGGCGGCGGACGCCGGAGCCATTTTCGCCCAGGTGGATTTCCCCGCGGAAAAAACCGCCGTGGTGATCGACCCGCCCCGCAAGGGATGCAGCATGGAGTTCCTGACCCAGTTATTCGCCTTCGGCCCCGGAAAGGTCGTTTACGTTTCCTGCAATCCCGCCACCCAGATACGGGACCTGGCGGAATTTGACAAGGCCGGGTACGCCGTCACCTCCGTCCAGCCCTTTGACCTGTTCCCCCAGACCAAACATCTGGAATGCGTGGTCACCCTGAAAAAGAACATCTGATTTTCCCCATGCCCAAGCTTTACATCAAAACCTACGGCTGCCAGATGAACGAGCGGGACTCCGAGCAGGTGGCCCGCATGTTCGTGCAGAAGGGCTATACCATGACGGACCGCGAGGATGAGGCGGACGTCATCCTGTTCAATTCCTGTTCCATCCGGGAGCAGGCGGAACAGAAGGCGCTGGGGAAGATGGGCCTGCTGGCCAAGCAGCAGCGGCACCGGCCGCACGTGGTGTACGGCATGATGGGCTGCATGGCCCAGAGCAGGAAGGATGAGTTGTTCAAGGAACTGCCGCGCCTGGACCTGGTGATAGGCACCCAGAAGTACCACCGCGTGTTTGAGCATGTGGACGGCATTCTGCGCGCGCGCCAGGAACGCCGCATGGATGAATTGCAGACCGCTTTTTCAGGCACTCACGTGTGCGACGTGGCGGATGAGGAGGATTCCCAGAACCGCATCCGGGACCACCTGAATCCCGGCGCGCGCTCCACGGCGTATGTCTCCATCATGCAGGGGTGTGAAATGAAGTGCGCCTACTGCATCGTCCCCTACACCCGCGGCAAGGAACGCAGCCGCCCCGTCCGGGACGTGGTGGACGAGGTGAAGATGCTGGTGGACGCCGGCGTGAAGGAAGTCACCCTGCTGGGCCAGATCGTCAACCGGTACGGCAGGCAGATGGAAACGGCGGACGGCAAGGGCGGCTTCGTCCAATTGCTGGAAGCCGTGCATGAGGTGGAAGGCCTCCGGCGCATCCGCTTCGTTTCCCCCCATCCCATCGGCTTCCGGCAGGATCTGGTGCAGGCATTCACCTACCTGCCCAAGCTGTGCAGCCACATCCATTTCCCCATGCAGAGCGGCAGCGACCGCATCCTGAAAATGATGCGCAGGCCGTACAGGAATGAAACCTATCTGGACCTTTGCGCCCGGATGAAGCAGGCGCGCCCGGATTTGTCCATCACCACGGACATCATCGTGGGCTTCCCCGGAGAAACGGAGGAAGACTACCTGCTGACCCGGCAGGCCGTGGAACGGGTCCAGTTTGACAACGCTTTCATTTTCCGCTACTCCCCGCGCCGCGGCACGCCCGCCGCCGCCATGGAGGAACAGATTCCGGAGGAAGTGAAGGAAGCGCGCAACCAGGACCTGCTGGCCGTGGTCAATGAAATCGCCATCCGGAAAAACCGGGAACTGGTCGGCACCGTTCAGGAAGTCCTGCTGGAAGGACCGTCCAAAACAAATGAAGCGCGCCTCTCCGGACGCACCTCCCAGAACAAGCCCGTGATGGTGGATGCCGCCCCTGACCTGACGGGAGAGCTTCTGCCCATCCGCATTGAGGAAAGCACGGGGTTCACCCTGTACGGCGTCCCATGCCCTTCCAGGGGATGATTTGCACGCCTTCCTCTTCCACCCGCAAATAAATGGCTCCGGTTTCCGGGAGACGGTACACGGCCGTTCCCTCCGGCACGGGGCATTCATGCTCCGTGGTGAAAATGACCGCGCGGGCGCCCGTGGCCCTGATCCATTCGGCGCTGTCCACCGGATCGCGCGGATGGTGCCCGATGACCAGCACATCCGCCCGCGGCGCTATTGCCGCCCGCGCCAGGGAGGAAAACCCGGCATTCCCTATCATCAGGACGAACCGCCCGCGGCATTTCCACGCCAGCACCCGGTTCCGGTCCTGATGGATTCCCGTGGACAACGGTACGGGAAAATCTTCCAAAACAAGTTCATTTCCAGGGCGGAACCTCCATTGCCGAACGGGACATTCCGCATCCGCTGCGCCCCAGTTCCGGATTCTGGGATATTCCTTCGCCAGCGCTTCCACTCCGGCGCGCTCCGCCCTGCCGTTTCCGGAAGCCAGTACGCCGCAAGGCCGGATACTGCGCGCCTTCAACACGGGAAGGAGGGTGTACCGGACCGCGTTTTCCGTTCCTGCGGCCACGACCAGCGCGGGATTGGAGATGACCGCGGACCAGGCGTCCTTCTGCAACGGAACGAGGACGGCTTCATTTTCCCCGGCAGGCGGCGCGGAAGAAAGATAGCTGCACGGCAGGGAAGCCACTCCCCCCGCCACCGCCAGCATGGCGGAGGCCAGCCAGGAAGCCGCCGTATTGCAAGCGCATGACATCCACGGGCACCATGCGAACACCAGCCCGAACAGGGAGACGCCCATGAGCGGAAAAACGAGCACGCTCAAGCACAAATTGGTCAGGGGAGCGTACAGGTTCCAGGTGTCGAAGTGCCATGCCGTCAGGGGAATGGACATCAGCCACGCCCCCACGGAGATGAGCAGCGCGCCGCGGCACGCTTTTTCCAGGCGCACCAGGCCTTTTTCCCGCGCATTGTAAATCCGGGAAGGAATGAACGGGTCCGGAGCCCACAGGGGCCTTTCCCGGCTGCTCCATCCTGCCAGGCAGACAATCACGGCGAAGACGCAGAAGGAGAGCTGGAACCCCGGCTGGAAAACCTGGAGCGGGTCCATCAGGCAAAGGAGGATGAAAGCCAGCGCCAGAATATTGGCCGGATGCCCCTTCCGGCGCAGCACGGACGCCAGCAGCCAGACCGCCGCCATGATGAAGGCCCGCAGGGCGGAGGCGGACATCCCGGTCACAAACACGTACACCGCCAGCAACGGAATGCAGGCCAGCCGCGCCGCACGGGGGCGCACGTACAACAGCCTCAGCATTCCCAGAACCAGCATGGCCGCCACCCCCACATGCATGCCGCTGACGGCGAACACGTGCATGCAGCCGCTTTCCAGAAACTTCGCCATCGTTTCCGGCCTCGCGTCCGTCTTGTCCCCCAGCACGGCGGAAACCATCACCTGCCGGGCCTCGTCATCCGCCGGCGCGCCTTCCCTCAGCAGGCCTGCGGCCCCCTCCCGGAGCCGCAGGGAAAACGCCCGGAGGCGGCTGCGCCAGTCGCCCGGCCCCACCCGGCAGGCGCCATCCAGCCGAATCCCGGCAATAATGCCGTGCAGGTATCCCCACCGCTCCCGGTCAAAGATGCCGGGGCCGCACGGGGCCTGGAGCGGATATGTCTCTCCCTCAATCCGGTACCGTTCCCCTACTGCCAGGGGGCATTCCCCGCCACGGGAGGAAACTGCGTACAGCCACCGGGAGCCATCCGGGCGGAACAGAACGGACTTTCCGGAAACGGCGTTAACGGAACCCTCCATGGCGACAGTCCTTCCCGCCTCTACGGGAACATTCCCGTATTCCCGGTCATACGCCAGCAGATGCATGGCCGCCCACACCGCCAGGGCAATGGCCAGCAGGCTCATGGAAGGGGCCCGGAACAGGCAGGGCAATAGCGCCCAGCAGAGGCAGAGGCCCCAGAACCAGGGGGAAACGTCCACCGCCGCGCATGCGCACAGCATGGCGAGAGCGGGAGCCAGCAGGGGAGCCGCGGCCATGGTCCGTTCCAGCCACGGCCGCCGCAGGTGGCGCTCCTGTTCCATCCGGGGAAAAACTTACTGCATGGCGTCCGCGCCGTCCCGTTCCAGGGGAAGAACGGAAGGTAGCGGAAGAACGACGTTGGCAGGCAGGGGGGCCTTGCGCTGGAGCACCTTGGGAGCCAGCGCCTCGCTCGTCTCATAGGCGCCGCGGAACATCTCCAGCTTGGCGTCCAGATTGTCAATGTAATGCAGGGCCACCGCCTCCGGGGTCTTGGGGAACACGGGGGAGCCGAAGGCCAGTTCCCCGTGGTGGGAGGCGATCAGGTGCAGCAGGTGCATGCGCACGTCCGGGGAGGCGGGGTCCAGCGTCTTCCAGGATTCCGCTTCCGGAAGGGCCATAATGCGCTTCCACAGATTGTTGACCAGTTCAATGCCCAGCGGAATGTGGCCCAGCAATTCCCCGGCTTCCGAATAGGGCATCGTGAAATCCTCCTTCGGGTAGCAGTTTTCCCACAGCTTCCCGCAGTCGTGAAACAGGCATCCGGCCAGCAGGAGGTCGCGGTTCAGCTCCGGATTCGCCTGGCAGACGGCAGAGGCCGTGCGCATCATTCCCGCCACATGCTCCACCAGTCCGCCGCGGCGGGCGTGATGGTAAGTGCGGGCGGCGGCGGCGCGCTGGAGGCGTTCCCCGAACTGTTCGATGAATTCAATGCACAGGGCGCGAATGCGCGGATCATTCATGCCCTTGATGAGCACGCAAATCTCCTTCAGGTCCGCTTCCTGCTTCTTCTTCAAGGTTCCGGACCCGGCCAGGAAGCTTTCCTTCTCCTGTTCGTCCAGGGGGCGCACTTCCAGATCGGCCGCTTCCATGCCGAAGCCCCCCTTGGTCCACTGGCCGCGCAGGCTCACGAAACTGCGGAGAGGCAGGGAGGCCAGCGTGCGGAACCAGGGCTTGTCCTCCCACACCTTCAGTCCCATCGTCCCTTCCGCATCGGCAAAAGATACGTCCAGATACGGCTTGTTGCTCTTGGTCATCTTCTGCGCGCACTGGGCGATCTGGGCAAAAACTTCCGCTTCCACCTGGCCCTCCGCGGCCAGCTTGCCCAACTCCATGAGACTGACTTGTTCCATGCGGGCCATCTTGCCCCGCTTCCCTCCATCCGTCAAGAAAACGCCGGAGGACTACGATGATAAAAAAAGGAAACCGCTTATTTTTCCAATACTCCCAACTCAGCAACGGCAACATGGCTGCCTTCCACTACCCGCTTGCCTACAAAACGCAGGTAACGGGCTTTCACGGGCGTTTCCAGGTCAATCCGCTGCGGAACGGGATTGGCGCGGATATTGGAAAACTCCCCCTCCGCGGCGGGAGCTCCCCAATCGTTCCCGTCCGTACTCAGGTAGACGGCGTAGCGGTCAACCGTCCCCTTTGCGGAATCCTTGCGGGGCGTGTAGATGACGGCGGCAACGTTGACCGGACGCCCCATGTCGATTTCCAGCGCCTGCGGAGGAGCTATTTCCCCCTGGGCGGCATGCGTATGCCAGAGGGTGGAGGGGTTGCCGTCAATGGCCAGCTCCGGAGCGGCGGCGCTTCTTTCCCCTGCCGCCACCTTCCAGTCCCGCGTAGGGACGGGGATGATCTGCGCGGTTACGGAAGACCTTCTGCCGCGGTATTCGCTTACCGCCTTCACCGTCCCCCCGGCAGGGAGAAGGAAAGGCTCCCTGTACACGGCGGACTGCGGGCCGGGGTCCGTTCCGTCCGTGGTGTACCTGGTCACCACGCCCTCCGCGGATGCCAGGGTCACCCGGCCATCGCGGTCGTAATTCACTGCCGGAGCATTCAGGATAACAGGGTACTTCCACAGGGAAACCTCGCACAAGGCCGGAACGGCCCGGGACTCTTCCAGCACCACGCGCACTTCATCCGCCGTCACGGGCCTGCCCTTCAAAAGAACCCTGGCTCCTATGCTGGAACCTTCCGTCCATTTGCTCCAGCGGCCGTTTTCACGCACCTCCACGCGGAACTTGCGCACCCTCTGCCCCAGTTGGACGGGTTCCGCCAGCCGGATGACGTCAAACGCCGCAGGTTCCGGCAATTTCAACGCCAGGCAGGGATTTTTATCTTCCGGAGCGGCCGCCCAGTACGTCGCCCGCTTCCGGTCCAGAACCTGTTCCGGGCCGTGCCCCTTCCATGAGGAGGAGGAATCCGCCCGTGCCCCGGAAGCGAAGTTGCGGGAATACAGTTCATTCAGCAGCGCACGGAACCCCGCCAGGGACTTTTTATCCTCTTCATGAATGCGGCCGCGGCGGTCCGGCGGCACGTTCAGATTCAGGTTGGCCCCTCTGCCCACGCTGTCAAAGTACAGTTTCAGCAGATTCTCCGGCGTCCGGACGCGGGAATTCTCATGCTCATGCCAGAACCAGCCGGGACGGATGGAAACATCCACTTCCGCGGGAATCCAGTACTTGCCGTCCACGGTGCCTTCCGTGCCCAACTGGTAGCGCACGGTGCCGGGCGCGGGTTCCGTCCCGGCTTGCAGCGGAACGGGGGTGTACGTGGCCCAGCAGGGATAGCCCGCATAACCGCTTTCGTTCCCCACCCAGCGGGCACCCGGCCCCACGTCGGAAAAAATCACCGCTCCGGGCTGCCGTTTCTTCAGTTCCCCCCACGTCTTCTTCCAGTCGTAATACGTGCTCCGGTCAATGGAGCGCTTCTCCCGCGTTCCACCGTAATAGCCGTCCCCTCCGTTCGCTCCGTCAAACCACGCCAGGAAAACGGGACCGTATCCCGTCGCCAGCTCCTTCAACTGCTGGCGGTACATTTTGATATATTCCGGAGTGCCGTAGGAGGAAGCGTTGCGGTCCCAGGGCGACAGGTAAATGCCGAACCTGACGCCGTATTTTTTGCACGCGCGGGAAATCTCCTTCACCACATCGCCCTTCCCCTGCTTCCACGGGGAGGCCGCCACGCTGTGCCGGGTGGTCTTCGTGGGCCACAGGCAGAAACCGTCATGGTGCTTGCAGGTCAGCACCACTCCCTTGAACCCGGCGTCCGCCAGCGTCTTTACAATTTCGTCCGCATTGAAATCGGAAGGATTGAACAGCTCCGGCTTCTCGTCGCCATAACCCCATTCCTTCCCGGTAAAGGTATTGATGGTGAAATGGATGAAGGCATACATCTCCATGTCGTGCCATGCCAGTTGAGCCGGAGAAGGAACAGGCTTCAACGGGGGAACTCCATTCTTCACTTCCGCTTCCGCCAACCCGGCGGCCAGCATGCAGGTTCCCAGAAGGGCCGGGGCTAACTGATTCAATCTTCTCATCAAATGCATAACTAACGTTCGGAACTATATACGCTCCGGGCATCCTGTTCTTTCAGACGACTCTACGAGTTGAAACCGTACCGCCCGCCGAAGATGACCTGTTTCCCGCAATCGCGGGAGAAACGGGGCGCCTGCGCTTTTTTCCTTTTCCGCCCATCAGGAATTATGGAGCAATCAATATATTGAACACGTATCCGGACAGAATGATAAACGCCGTCACTGTTCCGAAGAAAATCCAGATCAGCTTCCAGGTCATCACCTTCTTCAGAAGGGCCGCCTCCGGCACGGAAAGCCCTACCGTCGCCATCATGAACGCTATCGCCGTGCCGATCGGAACGCCTTTCGCCACAAACACCTGGATCACCGGAACTATCGCCGCCGCATTCGCATACATCGGAACCGCGCAAATTACCGCAACCGGCACCGCCCACCAATGCTCCCGGCTCATGGACGCTTCAAAAAATCCCTCCGGCACATAGCCGTGCACCGCCGCTCCCATGGCGATGCCGATCACCACATACAGCGCCACTCCCTTTACGATTTCCCACGCATCATGCATGATGACGGCCCATCTCTTCCGGAACGGCGTCCCCTTCCGCTCCCACGCGCCGCTTTCCTCCCCGGACTGGACAAGCAGCCCCCGTATCCAGGGGGACAGATAGCGTTCCAGCCTGAACCTCTCCAGCACAGCCCCTCCCATCATCCCCAGCAAAATGCCGGAGACCGCATAAATCACCGTGATCTTGACCCCGAACGCCCCCAGGAACAGGGCGATGGCAACCTCATTCACCAGAGGCGATGTGATCAGGAAGGCAAACGTCACGCCCAGCGGAATCCCTCCTTTCACAAAGCCGATAAACAGGGGAATGGAGGAACATGAACAGAACGGCGTGACCGCCCCGAACAGGGCGGCGAAAAAATACTGAAACCCGTAGAGCTTCTTTGTCGTCAAAAACACGCGGATGCGTTCCACCGGGAAATAGGCGTTCACCACGCCCATGAAAAGACTGATCGCGTACAGCAGGAAGAGGATCTTCACCGTGTCGTACACGAAGAAGTTGACCGCCTCCCCCAGACGGGTATGGGGTGTGAACTCCAACACCCCGTAAACCAGCCAGTCGGCAAAATCCTGAATCATAACCGGGAAGAATTCTCCTACCGCTCTGCGGAAACAGCCGGGCGGGGAGGTTCCCCGCCCCCGGAACGTTCCTGGTGATTCATCATCTTAACCACCGCCAGCAGAATGAGCAGCGCCGCAGCCCAGACGGCAGCCCTTTTCCATCCGCCCTTTCGCTTGAAGGAAGCGCTGCCGCAGCAGCCCCCTCCTCCGCACCCGCAGGAACCTGCCTCCGGATGGGGAAGATTCCCCTTTACTGCCCTTGAATCCTCCGGCCTTCCGCTACAGCAACCCTCCTCCGGAGAATCCGCTTGAAGCGCTTTTTGGAGCATCCTACTGATTTCATCCCGGGAGGGTACCGTGCCGGAAACAAGAATCCTGCCGTCCACCCCAAGAGCCGGGGTTTCCAGCACTCCGGCGGCGGCAAGTTGCGCGGCATCCGTCACCTTTTCCGGAAGCGGTTCCAGACAGAGTTCCCGCATGACCTGCTCCGTCACCTGCGCCAATGCCGTACATTTGGCGCACCCCGGTCCGTAAATTACTATCTTCTTCATGTAATTATTGATTTATATTTTTAAGAATATCAAAATGTATGAATAAAAAATACTGAACAAACTGAATACCAATACCATTACCCCTTTAACGCCGGGCTTTCCTGCAAACACGACAGCACGCTGCTGAGGCAGGGGCAGCACAGGGAATAATACACATTTTTCCCCCGCTGTTCACAGGACACGATCCGGCTGTTCTTCAACACGTTCAAATGGCTGGAAACGGTAGACATGTCACGTCCGGAATCCTTCTGCAGTTCGCAGACGCAGCGTTCTCCATCCAGAAGCATCTCCACAATCATGAGGCGCACGGGATGCCCCAGCGCCTTGAAAACACCGGCAAGAGGTTCCAGCTCCTTGACGGAGTGAACCGGACGGAATGAAGAGGTGCAGGAACAATCGGACATAAGCAATGGATTTATTATTTTTAAAATCGTAAAAATGTCAATCTGTTTTCCCGCCACGGCCATGGCACACCACGCAGGCACAGCGCACAGAGGCAGCCGCTTGAAATCACCCCCCCATGCTGGACACGGCAATTCCCTTCCGATATGCTCGCTTACACACCTTTACCGCCATGCTGTACATCGGATGCCACCTCTCCTCCGCAAAAGGTTACGAAGCCATGGGCAGGGTTGCCCTTTCCATCGGCGCCAACACCTTCCAGTTCTTTTCCCGCAACCCGCGCGGAAGCAAGGCCAAGGCCATTGACGAACCGGACATTGCCCGTTTTCTGAAGCTGGCGGAAGACAACGGCTTCGGCACGCTGCTGGCGCACGCCCCTTATACGCTGAACCCCTGCTCCGCTGACCCCAAAGTCACCCGCTTTGCGGCCCAGGTGCTGAGGGAAGACCTGGAGCTCATGGAGCATCTGCCGGGCAACCTTTACAACTTCCATCCCGGCAGCCACGTGGGACAGGGAGTGGAAAAAGGCATTGAACTGGTGGCGGACCAACTGAACGGCGTGCTTGCTCCGGACCAAAAAACGACCGTTCTGCTGGAAACCATGTCCGGCAAGGGAAGCGAGCTCGGCAAGACCTTTGAAGAACTGGCCGCCATCATTGAGCGCGTGGACCTGAAAGAAAAGCTGGGCGTCTGCCTGGACACCTGCCACGTTTATTCCGCCGGGTACGACATCGTCAACAACCTGGACGCCGTGCTGGAACAGTTCGACTCCGTGCTGGGCCTGGAACGCCTGCACGCCATCCACCTGAACGACAGCATGACGCCTTTCTCCTCCTTCAAGGACCGCCATGAAACCATCGGCAAGGGGAGCCTGGGAAAACAGGCCTTCATCAACATCATCAACCATCCTTCCCTCCGGGAAGTGCCCTTTTTCCTGGAAACGCCCCGGGACGACGCCGGGCACGGCGAGGAAATAGCCTGGCTGAAAGAACATTACCGCGGCTGAGCGTGATTCCCGGATCAACCGGGTTGCCTGTGATGGAGAAAAAGCTTGCATGCGCGCCAGATACGGGATACATAAGGCCTGTAAATTAGTTTAAACTAATTCCAATATCTGCTTTTCGAGGCAGAACCCATCCGGCTTTTATGAAAGAAATGCGCATCGCAAAAATAACAGGGCGTGAAATTCTGGATTCACGCGGCAACCCCACCATTGAGGCGGACGTTTATCTGGAAGGCGGAGCCGTAGGCACGGCGGGCGTCCCCAGCGGAGCTTCCACCGGGGAACATGAAGCCTGGGAACTCAGGGACGGCGACACGGCCCGCTACCAGGGCAAAGGCGTCACCAAAGCTGTGGACAATATCCGCAACGTCATCGCCCCGGCCCTGATCGGCCTGGAAGCGACGGAACAAACCACGGCGGACGCCCTCATGAGCTCCCTGGACGGCACCTTCAACAAGGCCAAACTGGGAGCCAACGCCATTCTGGGCGTTTCCCTGGCGCTTGCCAAGGCGGCGGCGGCCCAGCTGCAACAGCCCCTGTACCGCTACCTGGGCGGTCCGAACGCCAAGGTTCTGCCCGTCCCCATGATGAACATCATCAATGGGGGCGCCCACTCCGACGCGCCCATCGACTTTCAGGAATTCATGATCGTTCCGTCCGGCGCGCCTACTTTCCGGGAAGCCCTGCGCTATGGCGCGGAAGTCTTCCATGCCCTGAAATCCGTCCTGCACAGCCGCGGCCTTTCCACCGCCGTGGGTGATGAAGGCGGCTTCGCTCCCAGGCTGAACTCCGCGGAAGACGCGCTGGACTGCATCGCCCAGGCCGTGGACAACGCCGGCTACCGGTTCGGGGAAGACATTTCCATTGCCCTGGACGTGGCTTCCTCCGAATTCTACGATCCGGAATCCGGACTGTACGTTTTCAAGAAGTCCGACGGCAGCCGCAGAACCGCCGCGGAACTGACGGATTACTACGTGGAACTGAAGAAGAAATACCCCATCGTCTCCATTGAGGACGGCTGTGCGGAAAACGACTGGGACGGCTGGAAAATCCTGACGGAAAAACTGGGCAAAAGCACCCAGCTCGTCGGGGACGACCTCTTCGTCACCAACGTTGAATTCCTCAGAAAAGGCATTCATCTGGGCGTGGGCAACTCCATTCTGGTGAAGGTAAACCAGATCGGCTCCCTGACGGAGACGCTGGATGCCGTGGAGCTGGCCATGGGCAACCGCTACACCGCCGTTATTTCCCACCGCTCCGGGGAAACGGAAGACGCCACCATCGCGGACATCGCCGTGGGGACCAACGCCGGCCAGATCAAGACCGGCTCCCTGAGCCGTTCCGACCGCATGGCCAAATACAACCGCCTTCTCCGGATTGAGGAGGAACTGGGGGAATCCGCCCGCTACGGCAACGGATTCGGCCTGTTCTGACCTCTTTTGCCGGAACTGGCATAAAACAACCCAAATCCCCGGTCGTCGTGAGGCGGCGCGGGGATTTTTCATTCTCCGGGGTAATTGCATCCTTTTCTTTGGGACAAAATATGCAATGCTGGGCTTTCGGATTCCGCATTGCCAAAAAGCCCCATCTCCGTTCCGCGCCATGTCTCCCAGCCTTTCCCTGCCCACACGCCCCCTGCTGTGCGCGGCACTGGCGTACCTGGCGCTTCCTCTGGGCCTCTTCCTGTGGGGATGGCTGCATCCCGCCTTCTCCGTTCCGCTTTGCGCCGCACTGGCGTATGGATTGTACGCCTGCACCCGGAATCTTCCGGAACAGCGGCTTCCTCTGAAAGCCCGCGGACTGGCCGTGCTAGGCTTTCTGTCCGCCTTCTGCCTGCTGCTGGTGCTGCTGTGCGGCTTCACGGGCCACTGCCAGCAGCACGCGGACTTTGCGGTCCGCAACGCCGTTTACGAACAGCTTGCGACAGGCTCCTGGCCCCTCGTCATGGCGGACGGGCGCCACTTCATCTACTATCTGGGCCATTGGTTGCCTCCCGCGCTGGCCGCCTCCTGCTGTCCGGACGCATGGGCTCCCTGGCTGCTGGCCCTGTGGACCTTCCTGGGGCTGGAACTGGCGCTGCTGGCGGCTACCTCCCGCTGGGGCGTCCGGCAAACAGCCTGGTGGGCGCTGGTTCTCTTCTGCCTGGGATCTCCGGCAGCGGCGCTGGACTGCCTGGGAATGCCCCTCCCCTCCCTGTTCGCGGAATACAATGCCCAGATGGTGCTGTTCATCGGCATGCCCGCCCAACTCTTCAACACGTTCAACCATGCCGTTCCGGCGCTGTTGTGCGCCGTGCTTATTCTGACCCGCTCCCTGCCTGCCGCGGGATATTATTTCATGGGGGCATTGCTGCTGCCGTCCTCCCCGCTGGGCGCTCTTCTGCTCCTTCCGTACATAGTGTATGAAACCCTGTTCTGCCGCCCAACGGAGCAGGCTCCTCCTTCCCGGCTCCGGTCCCTCCTGCTCCAGCCGGCTTTCTGGGTTGCCTTCCTGTGCGCGGCGGTCATGGCCGTCTTTTATGCCCATCTGGACGGTGGGGGGCAGTTTTCCTGCCTTTTTGCCGGGAAGTATGCGGAAATCTACCACTACGGCCAGCAGCGGCTGCTGCTCTATCCCGGCTCCGTCAAATACGCCAGTTTCCTGCTGGCTCTGGCCCTGGGCGTTCTGCTGCCGGGTGCGCTGCTCTTCCAAGCATGCCGGAGGAATCCGCTGTACTACATCACGCTGGGGATGATGGCAGGCAGCCTCTTTTTCCGCACGGGCATCATGAATAATGAACTTCTCTTTAAAGCCCCGGCGGTCCTCTATCCCTTCCTCTCCCTGCTCTTTCTCCATGCCTTCCGCCAGGGGGGTACGAAATACCGGACACTCCTGATTCTTTACCTGGCCTGCACGGCCCTTCCGTCCCTGCAATGCATGATGGAAAAAGCGGGTACGTTCTCCACCCGGGCAAGCACTATGCAGGAGCATCAGCTGACGGCGCACGGCGGCATGCTTGACCGCCGGAAAGACCCCGTCTGCCGCCAATTCGTCAAAAAGGACGGCCATCCCCTCCCCGCCTGGCTGTTCAAGACCGGAACAAGGCCATAACGTCACGGCGGCGGGAATCAATCCAGCCTGATGCCGAACATGTCCGACAGGGACCCGGCATCCTTGTCCAGCGCGGCTTCTCCTCCGGGAACGACTTCCGGAGCCTTCGGAATCAGGGCGGAAGCATCCATTCCGCGCAGGGTGAACAGCAGTTCCGGCTGTTCGTCCAGCATCACGCCGAAGGCGTACAGGACCGCGGACGCATGCTTGCACAAATCTGCCCAGTCCGGGCAGGAACAGGAAAAACGCCACTCTTCCGGCGCGGGGAACAGGCCGCCCTCCGGATCGCACAGGATTTCCAGCAGCTCCGGGGAGAGGTTCCCCTTCAGCAAGTCAATCCAGGAACCGATATGCCCGGCGCACCGCGCACGCAGCCGGGCAAGCGCCTCTTCATCAGGCGGGGCGGCATGCACGCGGACCTCATACAAATGCTCCCCCATCACCAGCGCGTCAATGCGGCCGGGAGCCGCTTTCACGTCCAGAACGCAGCCATAGCGCAAATAAGTACGCCCGGGGGCCAGCCGCAGCCCGTACACCTCGCACGCGGCCAGGCTCTTCATCCATTCCTTTCCCCAGAACTTTTTCGCCAGATTGCGCCCGGAAGCCGTCACGGGATGCAGCTCCATCCCCTCCGCGGCCAGTTCCGCCGCCTTCTCCTCCGCGCGTTTCCGCAAATCCGCCCGTTTCAGGGGCATGCCATCATTTTCACACATATGATATTTTACCTTTTATTCCATAAAGAACGGCTTATAAATCATTCACTAATGTTCTTTAGGAACTGTTCTCAGCATGAAATCTCCAAATAAAGGTACCGTGAATGCCAATTCTCCATAAGAAGGACTATATATCATTCCCTTTTTCATTAAATGAGCCCGGGTTGGACCTATCTTGTTCACAGTAACTCCCAGAGCATGTGCAATTTCTCCGGCTCGCATCCTTTCAGATCTTAATTCTGCCATGGTTCTCAGGAATCTTTTTTCTCCCGGAGTAAGCCGATCAAATCTTACACGGAAAAAATTTTGATCCAATCTCTCTATAACCTTCTCCGTTGCCCGATTAATTACATCCAATGTAATATTTTCAGTTTGCGCCTGTTTCCAAGCCTGATATCCCCATTCTTGTAAAAAATATGGATAACCATGAGTAAGTTCATATATTTTATCAAGAGCATCATTTGCAAATACAGCTCCCTCCCTTCTGGCCGGTTCCTGCAATGCGCGAGCAACATCTTCCTGGGATAAAGCTCCAACATCAGGAAAACTGAATAAGCGTTCAGCATAGGATTTAGAATCTCCGGCCAAACCTGGCAAAATAGGAAGCCCGGCACCTAATAAGACAATAGGACTCTGTTTCTGTTGAATTCTATGCATTGCCATAATCAATGCACTTAATTCCTTCTCTTTAAAATATTGGATTTCATCAATAAGAATGGCAACAGCGGATTGTTTTTCCATGGCTGCCTCCGACAATGCCTGAAAAAGCTCAGGCAAATCATTTTCAAGGTCTCCGCTGTCCGCTACACCCGGTAACGGATCCAAGTCCAATCCCAAATCTCCATAGTTAATTCTGATAGTTCCAATAAAATTTCTAAGAGCAATCAGCCCCCTTTTAACTTTATCACCTGTTCCGGCCAATCTGTTCAATTCAAAAAACAACCTCCTCAAATATGGAGCAAGACTGGCACCTAAAGATTTATTTTCATGTGCTTCAATCGAGATCGTATGATATCCATGTTGTTGCGCCAATCGTTCCATTTCATTGAGTAGAACCGTTTTCCCTACTCCTCTCAAACCAGTTAGAAGCATGCTTTTTTCTGGTCTCCTATTCAAAGTACGCCCTAATAAAATCTCTGTTTGTCTAAGAATGCTGGACCTCCCTACCAACTCGGGAGGAGGAGAGCCAGCACCTGGTGAAAAGGGATTTTTTATTTCATCCATAATATAGCCCGTTATAGTAAGTATACTTCTAAGGCTTTTCAAGTAGAACTTACTAGACCTTCTTACCTCTTCTTACCTCTTCTTACCTCTTCTTACCTCTTCTTACCTCTTCTTACCTCTTCT